>OAQU01000001.1_pt1 | contig 481231 bp, 439 predicted proteins | sample 1501081 | NCBI WGS metagenome assembly OAQU01 (sample SAMEA3360663, study PRJEB22359) | human gut metagenome | biome: ENVO:urban biome; feature: ENVO:human-associated habitat; material: ENVO:feces | place: Bangladesh | collected 2011
GGTGAGCGCCATAATGCACTTGATGACGCCCGTTACCAGGCAAAATACGTTTCAGTTATCTGGCAAAAACTGATCCCGAGTCAGGCTGATTCTTAATGTTCAACTGTCGCCGGTTGTGACTGGTATTCTGCAACCGGCGCTCGTCTAATGTAAGAGATAAAGAAATCGATGAGCGAAGTAATCATGATTGTCTCTCCCGGCAAATGGGTATCCGAAGAGCAGTTAATTGCGCTGAAAGGAATAAAAAAAGGTACGTTAAAAAAGGCCCGGGAAAAATCGTTTATGGAAGGAAGGGAATATAAGCATGTCGCTCATGACGGTATGCCATGGGATAACAGCCCATGCTTTTACAACCTGGAAGAAATTGATCGCTGGATTGAGCGCCAGGCATCAGCGAGACCAAGACGTCATCTTACTTGACTAAAAGCCACACTAACTAATGAGAGAAGTTGAAATGAAATATCCGACAGGCGTGGAAAACCATGGAGGGAAATTACGTATCTGGTTTGTTTATAAAGGCGTAAGAGTCAGGGAAAATCTGGGGGTTCCTGACACAGCAAAAAACAGGCGCGTTGCAGGTGAACTACGCGCCTCTGTTTGTTACGCAATAAAAACTGGTGTTTTCGACTATGCAAAACAGTTTCCCTCCTCACGCAATCTGGAAAAATTTGGTGAGGCCCGACAAGATTTAACCATAAAAGAACTGGCTGAAAAATTTCTGGCACTGAAAGAAACTGAAGTCGCAAAAACATCACTCAACACATACCGTGCCGTCATCAAAAATATCCTGAGCATAATCGGTGAAAAAAATCTTGCCTCATCGATTAATAAAGAAAAATTACTGGAGGTTCGTAAAGAGCTACTGACTGGATACCAGATCCCCAAAAGTAACTATATTGTTACACAACCAGGGAGATCGGCTGTAACTGTAAATAATTACATGACAAATCTTAACGCCGTGTTCCAGTTTGGTGTTGATAACGGTTACCTGGCAGATAACCCGTTTAAGGGGATCTCGCCATTAAAGGAATCAAGAACCATTCCGGATCCTCTTTCGCGGGAGGAATTCATCCGTCTTATCGATGAGTGCAGAAATCAGCAAGCCAAAAATTTATGGTGTGTTTCTGTTTATACTGGCGTTCGCCCTGGTGAGCTGTGTGCACTTGGATGGGAGGACATAGATCTGAAAAATGGAACAATGATGATCAGGAGAAATTTAGCAAAAGACCGTTTCACGGTACCAAAAACACAGGCGGGAACCAATCGGGTCATTCATCTTATTAAGCCAGCAATCGACGCTCTCCGGAGTCAGATGACATTAACGAGACTGAGCAAAGAGCATATCATTGATGTTCACCTCAGAGAGTATGGCAGAACAGAAAAACATAAATGCACCTTTGTTTTTCAACCTGAAGTGTCAGCGAGAGTAAAAAATTATGGTGACCATTTTACCGTTGACTCAATAAGGCAGATGTGGGACGCAGCGATAAAACGTGCCGGACTCCGCCATCGAAAATCATATCAGTCGAGACATACTTATGCCTGCTGGTCGCTGACTGCTGGTGCTAACCCGGCATTTATAGCAAACCAGATGGGCCATGCAGATGCGCAAATGGTATTTCAGGTATACGGAAAATGGATGTCTGAAAACAATAATGCACAGGTAGCTTTGTTAAATACACAGTTAAGCGAGTTTGCCCCAACCATGCCCCATAACGAAGCAATGAAAAATTAATTTAATATTTATCAAATAGTTGACACGTATGACTCTTGAAATCCATAAATTCAAGCGCAGTGCCCAGCCATCCCGATACTGCTGCTTTCACCAAATCCTTAGTGCTTCTTTCGTGTTTTTCTATTGTCATAATGGTTATCTCTAAAAAAGAGGTAAGATGCGTACTACTTACTCGCCGTTATTGGTATTATTCAGAAAAAGTGAGTAAGACTTTGCAGCAATGTTTTTGATCCTGTTCAAATAAACTAATGGCATCAGCAACATGCTGGAAATCAAACGTATGGGTAATTAATTTTTCTGGTTTAATTAACCCTTTACTTAACCAGTCGATAACGACCGGAAATTTATTTGCATTTAAGCGTGAAGAGAAAATAGAGAGTTCTTTTCCGGTAATTCCTTGCTGAATCACTTCAGACGGTTCACTGGAGAAGCCCATCAATACAATACGTGCCGCTGGAGAAGCCAGCGTTACGGCTTCTTTCAGGATTGAAGGATGACAAGCCGCATCGATAATTAATGTCGGCTTTATGCCTTTTTCAGCGAAAATCTCGCCAAGCGGTGTCTGGCTGTTATTAATCGCCCAGTCTGCCCCGCTCTCTTTCGCTTTTTCCAGTCGTTCATCAATGCGATCGGCAACAATCACATTCTTAACGTTATAGACGCCTTTTAATACCTGAACGATCGTCAGGCCGATTGGACCGGCACCGTAAACCAGAACGGTATCATTTTCAGTCGGTTGACCATGACCGGTAACGTTAGCCGCAATGGTAAAAGGTTCGATCATCACCGCATATTGATCGGCCACTGCTTCAGGAATTTTCCACGCATTTTTTGCCGGCACCACGGCATATTCACTGAAACCACCGTCAGCGTGCACACCTAATACAGCCAGTGTCGTACAAACGTTCGGTTTACCTATAGAGCACGGATAGCAATGCCCACAGCTGACCACCGGATCGACTGCAACACGTTCACCGACTCTGGCGCTTTCCACGCCTTCACCCACTGCATCAATGACGCCAAAGAATTCATGACCAATGACGCGCGGATATTTCGCAAAAGGATTATGCCCACGATAAATATGGCTATCTGAACCACAAATTCCGGCAAGTTTTACTTTTACTCGTACTTCACCCGCTGACGGGGTGGGTATTTCACGTTCGACAATCGCCAGTTGATTCGGTTTTTCAATTAATATGCTTTTCATTATCTTACTCCTTACCAGTTCCACAGCGTGCCATCTTCCAGACGTGCGACTGGTAGATAAGCAGGTTCATAGGGATATTTCGCCGCCAGCTTTTCATCGAATTCGATGCCAAGACCCGGTTTGTTTCCCGGATGCATATAGCCGTTATCGAAAGTCCAGTTGTGCGGGAAGACTTCAAGCATTTGTTCGGAATAACCCATGTACTCCTGGACACCGAAATTGGGGACCCACAGATCAAAGTGCAGCGCCGCAGCCATGCAGACTGGTGACAAATCGGAAGGACCGTGTGAGCCAGTACGTACCTGATACAACGAAGCAAAATCGGCAATCCGGCGCATACCGGTAATGCCACCCGCGTGGGTCAGCGTAGTGCGGATATAATCGATAAGTTGCTCTTCAATCAGTTGCTTGCAGTCCCAGATGCTGTTGAAGACTTCACCCACCGCGATGGGTGTGACGGTATGTTGGCGAATGAGACGGAAGCATTCCTGGTTTTCCGCAGGCGTCGGGTCTTCCATCCAGAACATGCGATAATCTTCAATGCTTTTACCAAAGCGCGCCGCTTCAATAGGCGTTAAGCGATGGTGCATGTCATGCAGCAAATGTTCATTAAAACCAAACTTGTTACGTACCGCGTCAAACAATTTCGGCATAAAATCGAGGTATTTCTCCGTCGACCACAGCTGCTCTTCCGGCCACTGTCCTTTAGTTGCGGGTTCATAAGCCAGACCTTTACCTTTCGACATGCCGTAGGTGGTTTTCATACCAGGGATTCCGCACTGCACGCGGATGGCTTTGAATCCCAGCTCCTGATGACGAGCATAATCATCCAGAGCTTCATCAATACTGTGACCGGTGGTATGGCAATAAACCATCACCCCTTCACGAGACGCGCCGCCGAGTAACTGGTAAAGCGGCATGTTGGCAGCTTTGGCTTTAATATCCCACAGCGCCATATCAACCGCTGAAATGGCCGACATCGTAACCGGACCGCGACGCCAGTAAGCACCTTTATAGAAAAACTGCCAGATATCTTCGATACGGTGCGCATCGCGACCAATAAGCTGCGGACAAAGGTGATCCTGCAAATAAGAGGCCACGGAAAGCTCACGTCCATTGAGGGTGGCATCCCCAAGGCCCGTAATACCGTCCTCAGTGGTGATTTTTAATGTGACGAAATTACGCCCCGGACAGGTAACAAAAACTTCAGCCTTTACGATCTTCATGTTCGATTCCTTGCATCGCTTGTCATGATGCATGAAATCTACGCAACTGAGCTACTACCATACAAGTATGAAGATCAAAAAAAGCCGGAGTGATCACAAAAAAAGGCGTATATTTGCGCCGTGAATGGTTGACAAAAGATGAAATAGAATACCTTTTGTCAGCTGACACTTCCTTGTATCTTATTGATAAAATGGATTTATGTCCTTACGCGCGCCCCCAGCCCGCAACAATGATCAACATGCCGCAAAGCGCAATCAACGCCCCCGTCCAGTCATAAAGACTCAGTTTCACGCCATCCACAACGCGCAGCCACATCAACGCCGTGCAGACATAAACGCCACCATAAGCCGCGTAAACACGCCCACTCGCCGCAGGATGCAACGTTAACAACCAGACAAACAGTGCCAGAGAAATCCCCGCCGGAAGTAACAGCCAGATACTGGCGTTTCGTTTTAACCACAACCAGGGCAGAAAGCATCCAATAATTTCACACAGCGCAGTAGCAAAAAATAGTAACGTTGTTTTAATCATCTTTGTCACTTATTGACATCATGTATAGTTATAGGACGACATAATATCATCAATATAAACATCCTCCTGGTACGTTTTGCGTTCGCAGTGGATGGTGTAGAATCACCTTTAATCATTCATACAGGGAATGAATTATGAAAATTACTCTCAGCAAACGAATTGGCCTGCTCGCTTTTCTGCTGCCTTGCGCAATGGCATTGAGCACAACTGTTCATGCCGAAACTAACAAACTGGTGATTGAGTCTGGCGACAGTGCACAAAGCCGCCAGCACGCCGCTATGGAAAAAGAGCAATGGAATGACACGCGCAATCTGCGCCAGAAAGTGAATAAACGCACTGAAAAAGAGTGGGATAAAGCCGACGCCGCTTTTGATAACCGCGATAAATGTGAGCAAAGCGCCAACATCAATGCCTACTGGGAGCCAAATACTTTGCGCTGCCTGGACCGTCGAACTGGCCGCGTTATTACCCCCTAACCTGTTATTGATTTAAGGAATGTAAGGACACGTTATGCCAAGCGCCCACAGTGTTAAGCTACGCCCGCTGGAGCGTGAAGATTTACGCTATGTACATCAACTCGACAATAACGCCAGTGTGATGCGTTACTGGTTTGAGGAACCCTACGAAGCCTTTGTTGAACTCTCTGATCTGTACGATAAGCATATTCACGATCAGAGCGAACGGCGCTTTGTGGTGGAATGTGACGGCGAAAAAGCCGGTCTGGTGGAGCTGGTGGAAATTAACCATGTTCATCGCCGCGCAGAATTTCAGATAATTATCTCCCCGGAGTATCAGGGGAAAGGTCTGGCAACGCGTGCCGCAAAATTAGCAATGGACTATGGCTTCACCGTTCTCAATCTCTATAAGCTGTATCTGATCGTCGATAAAGAGAATGAAAAAGCGATTCACATTTACCGCAAGCTTGGCTTTACGGTTGAAGGTGAATTGATGCATGAGTTCTTTATTAATGGTCAATATCGTAATGCCATTCGCATGTGCATATTCCAGCATCAGTATCTGGCAGAGCACAAAACACCGGGTCAGACTCTCCTGAAGCCGACCGCACAATAGCATTAATAATAATCGATAGTATTTTTGATGGTGTAAACCCGTTCGACGGCGGGTTTTACTCCTTCATCAACAATGATTAGCTGACAGTCCACCGGATTGGCGTGACTGTCATATTCACAGCTCTGTTTTACATTACCAACCCTTTGATTATTCAGTAAAGTAACCGCTGTGTAATCTAATTTTTTGATCGGATCCGTTGATGGCGTAGCGCTAACAGATAATGTTTTGTCGTTACTTTTCGTGGTTTTACCCAGCGGATAACCCTGATCATCATAGCGATATTCCATCTGCATCTGTTTGCTGCTGGCTTTAATCACAAAGCCATTATCATCGGTTTCCCAACTCACCCCAGCAGAAGGTAATTCTGCTAGCTGGCATTTTCCCTGCAAACGAACTCTTTTCTCCAGTGTCTGGGCATCACGGTAATAATTGGCGTCCAGTACCAGGGCAACCACGGTATTATTTTCCAGATCCAGTAATTCGAGTGAATCAAAACAGCCTTCTTCCGACAAAGTCCCCGAAACACGTTTCGTCACTTCACCTTGCTCATCCATTAATGTCTGAGTGAAATCTTTTACCGGACCACGCAGCGGATCAAAATCGAATTCATTAGAGAAACTGGCCATCTCAGGGGTAAATGAAAGTGTTACCTCTGTGCGGTCACATCCTGTGAGGAATATCGCGAGTAAGCATGGCAGTAATTTGTATTTCACAACAGTCACCAGAGAGTAGAGATGATTCTCAATCATAGTAGCAAATACAGTACTTTACACGTTAAATGCTATGCTTAAAGAAGTTATCTTCGCGTAAGGAGCTTATGATGAAACTCTCAACCTGCTGTGCCGCGCTTCTGCTCGCCCTCGCCTCACCCGCGGTACTCGCCGCGCCGGGATCCTGTGAGCGCATACAGAGCGATATATCACAGCGCATTATCAATAATGGCGTACCCGAAAGCAGCTTCACGTTAAGTATTGTACCCAATGACCAGGTTGATCAGCCTGATTCCCAGGTCGTCGGGCATTGCGCTAATGATACGCATAAAATTCTCTACACCCGCACCACCAGCGGTAACGTCTCTGCTCCCGCGCAGTCTACCCAGGATGGCGCGCCTGCCGAACCGCAGTAATACATTATCGACTGCACGCCGGATACGACACATCCGGCGATTTGAACATACAACATAATCCCACCTTATTACTCATACCCTTCTATTGATATGGATTAATAATTCTTAACCCAAAATAGGTAGACTCCCTCTATTGTTAGCGCGCTAAATATTCAATATATAAACTTTTATATAACAATAAAGAACAGGGAGTGAGTTATGTCCAAAAATGAACAAATGGTGGGCATCAGCCGCAGAACACTCGTTAAATCTACCGCGATAGGTTCTCTGGCGCTGGCTGCAGGCGGTTTTTCTTTACCGTTCACCCTACGCAGTGCAGCGGCAGCGGTACAACAGGCCAGCGAAAAAGTGGTCTGGGGTGCCTGTTCCGTCAACTGTGGTAGCCGCTGTGCACTTCGTCTGCATGTTAAAGATAATGAAGTGACCTGGGTGGAAACTGACAACACCGGCAGCGACGAGTATGGCAATCATCAAGTACGCGCCTGTTTGCGCGGTCGGTCCATCCGTCGACGTATTAATCATCCCGATCGCTTGAATTACCCAATGAAACGCGTGGGCAAACGCGGCGAAGGCAAATTCGAACGGATTAGCTGGGATGAAGCCCTGGATACTATCGCCAGTAGCCTGAAAAAAACCGTCGAACAATATGGCAATGAGGCTGTATATATTCAGTACTCTTCAGGGATCGTTGGCGGCAATATGACCCGCTCTTCGCCATCCGCCTCGGCGGTCAAACGCCTGATGAACTGCTACGGCGGTTCACTCAACCAGTATGGCTCCTACAGCACCGCGCAAATTTCCTGTGCCATGCCCTACACCTACGGCAGTAATGATGGCAACAGCACCACGGATATTGAAAACAGCAAGCTGGTCGTGATGTTTGGTAACAACCCGGCAGAAACCCGCATGAGCGGCGGTGGCATCACTTATCTTCTTGAAAAAGCGCGCGAGAAATCGAACGCAAAAATGATTGTTATCGATCCGCGATATACCGATACAGCTGCTGGTCGTGAAGACGAATGGCTACCTATTCGCCCGGGCACCGATGCCGCGCTGGTTGCGGGTATTGCCTGGGTATTGATTAACGAAAATCTCGTTGATCAACCTTTTCTCGATAAATACTGCGTCGGCTATGACGAAAAAACCTTACCCGCAGATGCACCAAAAAATGGTCACTATAAAGCCTATATTCTTGGTGAAGGTGACGATAAAACAGCGAAAACGCCGCAGTGGGCTTCGCAAATTACCGGTATCCCGGTGGACCGTATCATCAAACTGGCGCGTGAAATTGGCACAGCAAAACCCGCTTATATCTGCCAGGGCTGGGGACCGCAACGCCAGGCAAACGGCGAGCTGACTGCACGTGCTATTGCGATGTTGCCTATTCTGACGGGCAATGTCGGCATCAGCGGCGGGAATAGTGGCGCGCGTGAATCGACCTATACCATTACCATAGAACGCCTACCGGTGCTGGATAATCCGGTCAAAACGTCAATCTCCTGCTTCAGCTGGACAGATGCTATCGATCATGGCCCGCAAATGACGGCAATCCGCGACGGTGTCCGGGGCAAAGATAAACTGGATGTGCCCATTAAGTTCATCTGGAACTATGCGGGAAATACCCTCGTTAATCAGCATTCTGACATCAACAAAACGCATGAAATTCTGCAGGACGAATCGAAATGCGAAATGATTGTGGTCATCGAAAACTTTATGACCTCATCGGCAAAATATGCCGACATTCTGCTGCCAGACCTGATGACCGTTGAGCAGGAAGATATTATTCCTAACGACTACGCCGGTAACATGGGATATCTCATTTTCCTTCAGCCAGTCACCAGCGAAAAATTCGAACGCAAACCGATTTACTGGATCCTGAGTGAAGTCGCGAAACGTCTTGGACCTGAAGTCTATCAAAAGTTCACTGAAGGTCGCACTCAGGAACAATGGTTACAACATCTGTACGCCAAAATGCTTGCCAAAGATCCGGCGTTACCGTCTTACGACGAACTGAAAAAAATGGGTATCTATAAGCGTAAAGATCCCAATGGTCATTTTGTCGCCTACAAAGCATTTCGTGACGACCCCGAGGCAAATCCACTTAAAACGCCTTCCGGTAAGATTGAAATTTACTCCAGCAAGCTGGCGGAAATTGCCCGTACCTGGGAACTGGAAAAAGATGAAGTGATAAGCCCACTGCCGGTTTATGCCTCAACCTTTGAAGGCTGGGACTCCCCTGAACGTAGCACCTTCCCACTGCAACTGTTTGGTTTCCATTACAAATCCCGTACTCACTCGACCTACGGCAACATTGATGTCCTGAAGGCAGCCTGCCGTCAGGAGGTGTGGATCAACCCTATAGATGCACAGAAACGTGGGATTGCCAACGGCGATATGGTGCGGGTGTTTAACCATCGTGGCGAAGTTCGGCTACCAGCCAAAGTGACACCACGCATTCTCCCTGGGGTTAGCGCTATGGGCCAGGGAGCCTGGCACGAGGCCAATATGTCTGGCGATAAAATCGACCATGGCGGCTGTGTGAATACGCTAACCACTCTGCGCCCTTCACCACTGGCGAAGGGAAACCCGCAGCACACGAATCTGGTCGAGATCGAAAAAATATAACCCACTACAACCATAAATTCTGGCATGACATTTTGTTTGAAAAGCAATAAGTGAGTAATGATGAAAATCCATACCACAGAGGCGCTCATGAAGGCTGAAATCAGCCGTAGAAGTCTGATGAAAACCTCCGCACTTGGCAGTCTTGCGCTGGCAAGCAGTGCTTTCACTCTGCCATTTTCCCAAATGGTCCGAGCGGCAGAGGCACCGGTAGAAGAGAAAGCGGTCTGGAGTTCCTGCACCGTTAACTGCGGGAGCCGCTGTCTGTTACGTTTGCATGTGAAAGATGACACCGTGTACTGGGTGGAGTCTGATACGACAGGTGACGACGTCTACGGTAATCATCAGGTTCGGGCATGTTTACGCGGGCGCTCTATCCGCCGACGGATGAATCATCCTGACAGGTTGAAATATCCCATGAAGCGCGTCGGCAAGCGCGGTGAAGGTAAATTTGAACGGATAAGTTGGGATGAAGCCCTGGATACCATCAGTGATAATCTTCGGCGGATCCTTGAAGATTACGGCAATGAGGCTGTACATGTCCTGTACGGAACAGGCGTAGATGGCGGAAACATCACCAACTCGAACGTCCCGTACCGTCTGATGAACTCTTGCGGTGGTTTTCTCAGTCGCTATGGCAGCTACAGTACCGCTCAAATCAGTGCCGCAATGAGTTATATGTTCGGTGCCAATGATGGCAACAGCCCGGATGATATAGCCAATACGAAACTGGTCGTTATGTTCGGAAATAACCCGGCAGAAACCCGGATGAGCGGCGGTGGTGTCACTTACTACGTCGAGCAAGCCCGAGAACGTTCAAACGCACGCATGATCGTCATCGATCCACGTTATAACGACACTGCTGCCGGGCGTGAAGATGAATGGCTGCCAATTCGCCCAGGCACCGATGGCGCACTGGCCTGTGCGATTGCCTGGGTACTGATTACTGAAAACATGGTCGATCAGCCATTTCTCGACAAATATTGTGTTGGTTACGATGAAAAAACGCTGCCCGCCAACGCACCACGTAACGCGCATTATAAAGCCTATATTCTGGGCGAAGGGCCTGACGGCATAGCTAAAACGCCGGAATGGGCAGCAAAAATCACCAGCATCCCGGCAGAAAAAATTATCCATTTGGCACGAGAGATCGGTTCAGCAAAACCTGCTTATATTTGTCAGGGTTGGGGGCCACAACGACACTCCAACGGCGAACAAACGTCCCGCGCTATTGCCATGCTTTCCGTTCTCACCGGTAACGTCGGCATAAACGGCGGCAACTCAGGTGTACGCGAAGGTAGCTGGGATCTGGGGGTAGAATGGTTCCCGATGCTCGAGAATCCTGTTAAAACGCAGATTTCCGTCTTTACATGGACAGATGCCATCGACCATGGTACGGAAATGACCGCGACCCGTGATGGTGTTCGTGGAAAAGAAAAACTGGATGTCCCCATCAAGTTTTTATGGTGCTACGCCAGTAACACATTGATCAATCAACATGGCGACATCAATCACACCCATGAGGTGCTTCAGGATGACAGCAAGTGCGAGATGATTGTTGGCATTGACCACTTCATGACTGCCTCGGCTAAGTATTGCGATATCCTGTTGCCCGACCTGATGCCAACAGAGCAAGAAGACCTTATCTCTCACGAATCTGCCGGGAATATGGGCTATGTGATCCTCGCCCAACCCGCAACCTCAGCAAAATTTGAACGCAAACCCATCTACTGGATGCTGAGTGAAGTCGCCAAACGCTTAGGACCAGACGTTTATCAAACCTTTACTGAAGGCCGCAGTCAGCACGAATGGATCAAATATCTCCATGCGAAAACGAAGGAACGTAACCCTGAGATGCCCGACTACGAGGAGATGAAAACGACCGGGATCTTTAAGAAAAAATGCCCGGAAGAACACTACGTCGCTTTCCGCGCATTCCGTGAAGATCCACAGGCAAACCCGTTGAAAACACCTTCGGGGAAAATCGAAATTTATTCTGAACGACTGGCGACGATTGCGGATACCTGGGAATTGAAAAAAGATGAAATTATTCATCCCCTTCCTGCGTATACCCCAGGTTTTGATGGCTGGGACGATCCCCTGCGGAAAACCTATCCACTGCAGCTAACGGGCTTCCACTACAAAGCGCGTACCCACTCCAGCTACGGCAATATTGATGTGTTACAGCAGGCCTGCCCACAAGAGGTGTGGATCAACCCTATTGATGCTCAGGCACGCGGTATCCGTCATGGCGATACCGTGCGGGTATTTAACAATAATGGAGAAATGCTGATTGCCGCAAAAGTGACTCCGCGTATTCTGCCTGGCGTTACCGCCATCGGGCAAGGTGCGTGGCTTAAAGCGGATATGTTTGGTGACCGGGTCGATCACGGCGGCAGTATTAATATTCTGACCTCTCACCGCCCTTCACCGCTGGCAAAGGGAAACCCGTCGCACAGCAATCTTGTCCAGATCGAAAAGGTTTAAGGAGTAGCCCATGACCACACAATATGGATTTTTTATCGATTCCAGCCGCTGTACTGGCTGTAAAACCTGCGAACTGGCGTGCAAAGATTTTAAAGATCTTGGCCCGGAAGTCAGTTTCCGCCGTATTTATGAATATGCTGGCGGCGACTGGCAGGAAGATAATGGCGTCTGGCACCAGAACGTGTTCGCTTATTATCTCTCCATCTCCTGTAACCATTGCGATGACCCCGCATGTACAAAAGTCTGCCCCAGCGGCGCAATGCATAAGCGTGAAGATGGCTTTGTGGTGGTTGATGAAGATGTTTGTATCGGCTGCCGCTACTGCCACATGGCTTGTCCGTACGGCGCGCCACAGTACAATGCTGAAAAAGGGCACATGACGAAGTGCGATGGTTGTTATTCGCGCGTCGCCGAGGGGAAACAACCCATATGTGTCGAATCCTGCCCGCTGCGTGCACTTGAGTTCGGTCCAATTGAAGAGCTGCGCCAGAAGCACGGCACTCTGGCTGCCGTCGCGCCACTACCGCGCGCGCATTTCACAAAACCCAATATCGTTATCAAACCTAACGCCAACAGCCGCCCGACCGGCGATACCACTGGTTATCTGGCTAATCCGGAGGAAGTGTAAAATGGGAAATGGATGGCATGAATGGCCACTGGTTATCTTTACCGTATTGGGTCAATGCGTAGTAGGCGCGCTGATTGTTAGCGGAATTGGCTGGTTCGCCGCCAATAATGACGCAGACCGTCAGCGTATTGTCCGTGGCATGTTTTTCCTCTGGCTGTTGATGGGCATCGGGTTTATTGCCTCTGTCATGCACCTGGGATCGCCACTGCGAGCGTTTAACTCGCTGAATCGAATCGGAGCTTCTGGTCTGAGTAACGAGATTGCTGCCGGTTCAATATTTTTTGCCGTTGGCGGATTATGGTGGCTGGTGGCGGTCATCGGTAAAATGCCGCAAGCGTTGGGGAAACTCTGGTTACTTGTCAGCATGGCGCTCGGCGTCATTTTCGTCTGGATGATGACCGGCGTGTATCAAATCGACACCGTGCCAACCTGGCATAACGGTTACACTACGCTGGCTTTCTTCCTGACAGTATTGTTGAGCGGTCCAATACTTGCTGCCGCAATTCTGCGGGCAGCCCGCATTACATTTAATACCACACCCTTTGCCATCATTAGCGTTCTGGCGCTGATCGCTTGTGCCGGGGTGATTGTGCTGCAAGGTTTGTCTCTGGCGTCTATTCACTCATCCGTACAACAAGCCAGCGCACTGGTACCAGATTACGCCTCCTTACAGGTCTGGCGTGTGGTATTGTTATGCACAGGTCTAGGATGCTGGCTTTGTCCGCTCATTCGTCGCCGTGAACCTCACGTTGCCGGACTTGTTCTGGGGCTAATCCTCATACTTGGCGGTGAGATGATCGGGCGTGTGCTCTTTTATGGCCTGCACATGACGGTAGGAATGGCTATTGCAGGTTAACAAATTGGTGCGGGGCAACCCGCACATTTCAGGATGTTAGGAATGACCCATTTTTCACAGCAAGATAATTTTTCTGTCGCGGCGCGCGTGTTGGGCGCGCTGTTTTATTACGCTCCAGAGAGTGCGGAAGCCGCACCTCTGGTTGCGGTACTCACCCGTGACGGCTGGGAAACTCAGTGGCCTCTACCCGAAGCGTCATTAGCGCCGCTGGTGACGGCTTTTCAGGCACAGAGTGAAGAGACTCGCGCCCAGGCCTGGCAGCGTTTGTTTGTCGGCCCGTGGGCACTGCCGTCACCGCCGTGGGGGTCGGTCTGGCTGGATCGCGAATCTGTGCTGTTTGGCGATTCAACATTGGCACTTCGTCAGTGGATGCGCGAGAAAGGCATTCAGTTTGAAATGAAGCAAAACGAACCGGAAGATCATTTTGGTTCACTGCTGTTGATGGCTGCGTGGTTGGCGGAGAATGGTCGCCAGACAGAATGCGAAGAATTGCTGGCATGGCACCTTTTTCCGTGGTCAATACGTTTTCTTGACGTTTTTATCGAAAAAGCAGAACACCCTTTCTACCGTGCACTGGGTGAACTGGCTCGCTTAACGCTGGCGCAATGGCAATCACAACTGTTAATTCCTGTCGCGGTTAAACCACTCTTTCGATAGGATCACCGTAATATTGCCGGATGGTGGCGATTACGCGCAATTCGGCAATAATAGGTTACAGTGTCACGTTTTTTATCTCTTAAAGCACGCACTGCTTTTGCGTCTGGCCTCTTTTGCCGCAAAATAGTCGCCCGTGTTTCATTGCCCATTTCTGCTCATGCATCATCTACACATCTATCCGGATCTGCGCACTATGTTCCGCCGTCTGCTTATCGCAACAGTCGTCGGTATTCTCGCGGCCTTTGCCGTTGCCGGGTTTCGTCATACGATGCTGCTACTGGAGTGGTTGTTCCTCAATAATGACTCGGGCAGTCTGGTCAATGCAGCGACAAATCTTTCCCCGTGGCGACGGCTGCTAACTCCGGCGCTCGGCGGACTGGCGGCGGGTTTGTTGCTGATGGGCTGGCAGAAATTTACCCAGCAACGCCCTCATGCGCCGACCGATTACATGGAAGCGTTGCAAACCGATGGGCAGTTTGATTACGCAGCAAGCCTGGTTAAATCGCTTGCCTCTCTGCTGGTAGTAACCAGCGGCAGTGCAATTGGTCGCGAAGGTGCGATGATTCTTTTAGCTGCCCTTGCCGCCTCCTGTTTTGCCCAACGTTTTACGCCACGCCAGGAGTGGAAATTATGGATCGCCTGTGGAGCTGCGGCGGGAATGGCTGCGGCCTATCGCGCCCCGCTTGCTGGCAGTTTATTTATAGCCGAAGTGCTGTTTGGCACTATGATGTTGGCCTCTCTCGGCCCGGTGATTATTTCCGCCGTCGTGGCGTTGCTGGTTAGCAATCTGATTAATCATAGCGACGCGTTACTCTACAGCGTACAACTCTCAGTGACGATTCAGGCTCGTGACTATGCGCTGATTATCAGTACAGGTGTGCTGGCAGGTCTGGGCGGACCACTGTTGTTAACGTTAATGAACGCCTGTCATCGTGGATTTGTAAGTCTCAAACTTGCGCCGCCCTGGCAACTGGCACTGGGCGGGTTGATCGTGGGTCTGCTTTCCCTGTTCACACCTGCAGTGTGGGGCAACGGCTATAGCACCGTACAATCCTTTTTAACCGCCCCGCCACTGTTAATGATCATTGCCGGGATCTTCCTCTGTAAACTGTTTGCCGTGCTGGCGAGTAGTGGTTCTGGCGCGCCCGGTGGTGTCTTTACACCGACGCTATTTATCGGTCTTGCCATTGGCATGTTGTATGGTCGTAGCCTGGGATTATGGTTCCCTGATGGCGAAGAAATTACGCTTTTACTCGGATTGACCGGGATGGCGACACTGTTGGCGGCAACCACGCACGCGCCGATTATGTCGACGTTGATGATATGTGAAATGACCGGGGAGTATCAGCTACTCCCCGGTTTATTGATTGCCTGCGTAATTGCGTCGGTAATTTCGCGGACGTTACACCGTGACTCTATCTACCGCCAGCACACTGCGAAGCATAGCTAAGCGGATGTATTGCCCCAGTTCACGCTGTTCGGCGCGCGGCAGATAAGGCAGTTCACCAATGAGCGGTGCCGGAAGTTTTTTACCGAGCACATCAATGATTTCCGCATAATGCGCCAGTCCTGGATTGATTCGGTTAGCCACCCAGCCAATGAGCGGTAGCCCGTCGTTGGCGATCGCCTGAGCTGTTAGCAGTGCATGGTTAATGCAACCTTCCTGAATACCGACAACCATCAACACCGGCAGTTGTTCCTGCACCACCCATTCAGAGAGCGGACGCAAATCATTCATCAGACTGCGCCAGCCGCCAGTCCCTTCTACCACCACATGATCGACTTTATCGGTCAGGTTTGCCAGGCCGTTTGAAATGAGGGTGTAATTGATTGGGCAACTGTGCGCCACGCTACTTTCTTCTTCGCTTAACGCGATAGGATTAACTGCTTCATAAGGCAGTTCGATGGTTGAAACACTCTGCAACACCAGGGCATCTTTATTACGCAGCCCTTCGGGTGTCTCTTTGCTCCCCTTCGCTACGGGTTTATATCCCGCAACCGTTTTTCCCTGGGAGGCTAACGCTTGTAGCAATGCGCGGGAAACCACCGTTTTCCCTACAGAAGTGTCTGTACCGGTAATAAAGAAACGCTTCAGCATCACTAACTCCACCGTTATGCTTCACAAATATAAACCAGGAAAATAATTAACCTTGAAAGTCTAAGTTATGCTTTCCTGGCCCAAATTGAGATAGCGCAAATTTTGGTAGAACAGTTAAAAAATGTTAACCCTGCAACAGACGAATCAACAAAGAACCGTTATACATCGCGTCTTTTACTAGCGCAGCCCCTGCCATCGTACCCTGGTTAGAAAATTGAGTACTCTCAACGCTAATGTGCTGACTATACGCAGGAAGGGCCTGCTGACGGATGCTGTCCGAGATGACCGGGAAGAGGATATCTGCCGCTTTACTTAACGGTGAGCCAATCAGTATTTTTTGTGGGTTAAATAAATTCACCATGATGGCAAGAATGCGCCCGACATGCGCGCCCACCCCGGTAATGATGTCTTTTGCCAGCAGATCGCCGCGCAATGCCGCCTGACACAATGAATCCACGGTTAACGGCTGTCCATGTAACATCGAGCTCATGGATTGATTAAGACGCAGCTGCGCCAGCTCAAGAATACTGTCCACACTGGCGATGGTTTCGAGGCAGCCGTGATTCCCGCAATAACAGCGTTTCCCATACGGGTCGACCTGCGTGTGACCTATTTCCACGAGGCTACTGCTGCCTGCGTGTAGCAGATGACCATCGGTAATGACGCCCGCCCCCACGTTGTGATCGATAACCACCTGAATCACATCGCGCGCCCCGCGTGAGGCACCAAACAAGGCCTCAGCCATCGTCCATGCGCTGATATCATGCTGAATATAAACCGGTACGCCGGTATGCTGCTCCAGCGCCTCGCCGAGCGGCATCTCTTTTACATCCTCGTAGAACGGCATGCGATGTACAATACCATTTTCCGTATCAATAATTCCCGGCAAGGTAATGGCAATCGAAGTCAGACGCTCAAGTTTTTTCTGGTGGCGGATAAAAAACTGATCGATATGGGAAATGATACGATCCAGCAATGGCGAGTCATCTTTTAACGCCAGTTCCTGCGACTCCTCCACTACCAGTTTGCTGCTCAGATCGCGCAAAGCAAGGAAAATCTCCCCGCGACTAATGCGCAGAGAAAGATAGTGCCAGGCTTCAGTTTCAACCACCAGCCCCACTGCCGGACGGCCACGGTTCCCCGCTTCTTTGATTTCCAGCTCTTGCACCAGGTGTGCTTCGAGCATCTCACGGACAATTTTAGTGATACTGGCAGGAGCCAGCTGCGCCAGACGGGAAAGATCGATACGCGAGACTGGACCAAGCTGATCAATCAGGCGATAAACCGCGCCCGCGTTGGTCTGCTTTATTTGATCAATGTGCCCAGGCTGATTTTCAGCAACCACCGCATACTCCCTATATTTTCGCGCTCCGAAATAATCTGTAGGCTATGGTGAAGCACTTCAATACGTGTCGTCAAATTTTTACTTAGGCATGTGATTAACAGCACATTTTTCGGGCTTTTTCGCTGAAATTTCCCTCACCTGAGAGCATTCAGCAGATGAATACGAAAGTTACGCGCAGCCGGACTTTGTTCATGGTGTTTCGGCCAGACCAACCACATTTCAGAAACCGCATCCTCTTCAGCAATCGGCACCCAGCGCATTTCGTTGAGCTGAACACGTTTAAATGACGCAGGCAAAATTGAAACACCCAGACCAGCGGAAACCAGACCGATGATGGTCATTGCCTCACCCACCTCCTGAGTGATGACGGGCGTCAAATTGTAACGTCGCATCAGCCCGAGAATATCGTCATACAGCCCTGTCCCTACGTGCGGATCAAAAAAGACAAAGGGTTCTTTCGCCAGTTCAGCCAGCGTTACACTCGGATTATTTGCCAGGGGATGATCGTGCGGGATCATCGCCATAAGCGGTTCATGGACGATGACTGCGTGTTCAAGCGTCTCCGGTAACGCTGTGTTACGCAGCAATCCCATATCCAGCGTTCCTTCAATGAGCGGAGCGATTTGCTCGCGAGTGTTCATTTCGCGGGTTTGTAAATGGACATCGGGATAATCACGGCGAAACAGCGATAACGTATCGGACACCGCCCGAATAAAAGGAGCGGACGAAGTAAAACCAATGCGCAACTCCCCCGCTTCACCCTGATGCAGTCTTTCAGCGCGAGCGGCAGCGTCATCCACCATAGACAGGATTTGCCGACTATCTGCAAGAAACTGTTTTCCTGCTGCCGTCAGCAATACACTGCGATTAGTTCGTGCCAGCAGTCGGGCACCAATTTGTTGCTCCAGCGCCTGAATCTGCTGACTTAGCGGCGGTTGCGAAATATTCAGGCGGGCAGCGGCGCGCCCGAAATGCAGCTCTTCTGCAACAGCAACAAAGTAACGCAGATGACGAAGTTCAATATTCATATTTAAAACATCTTATTTGAGATTATTAATATATTAGACAGAACAATTCGATTTTCCTAATCTATTCATAAGCCTGATCCACAGGCATATTTAGCAAGGATTTCAAGTGAGCCGTACTACAACTGTTGATGGCGCTCCGGCAAGCGACACTGACAAGCAAAGCATTTCTCAGCCAAATCAATTTATTAAACGCGGTACGCCGCAATTTATGCGCGTCACCCTGGCGCTGTTCTCTGCCGGACTGGCAACCTTCGCACTTCTCTATTGTGTGCAACCTATCCTTCCGGTGCTTTCGCAGGAGTTTGGCTTAACGCCCGCGAACAGTAGTATTTCACTGTCCATTTCCACGGCGATGTTGGCTATCGGTTTGCTGTTTACTGGCCCGTTATCCGATGCCATTGGTCGCAAACCAGTGATGGTCACGGCGCTACTGTTGGCCTCCATTTGTACGTTACTTTCGACAATGATGACCAGCTGGCACGGCATTTTGATTATGCGCGCCTTGATTGGGCTTTCGTTAAGTGGCGTAGCAGCTGTTGGCATGACTTATCTTAGCGAGGAAATCCACCCCAGTTTCGTGGCCTTTTCGATGGGATTGTATATCAGCGGCAACTCAATTGGCGGCATGAGCGGACGCTTAATTAGCGGTGTCTTCACGGACTTTTTCAACTGGCGAATTGCGCTGGCGGCAATCGGTTGTTTCGCGCTGGCCTCGGCGTTAATGTTCTGGAAAATCCTCCCTGAATCACGCCATTTTCGCCCGACTTCGCTGCGACCTAAGACGTTGTTTATCAACTTTCGTCTGCACTGGCGTGACCGGGGATTACCGTTATTGTTCGCAGAAGGCTTTTTGCTGATGGGGTCGTTCGTCACGCTGTTTAATTACATCGGCTATCGGTTGATGCTCTCCCCCTGGCATGTCAGCCAGGCCGTGGTTGGCTTATTATCGCTGGCTTATTTGACCGGTACATGGAGCTCACCCAAAGCCGGAACCATGACCACCCGCTATGGGCGCGGTCCGGTGATGTTGTTTTCGACGGGGGTTATGCTGTTTGGTTTACTGATGACCTTATTTAGCTCGCTGTGGCTGATCTTTGCCGGAATGTTACTCTTCTCAGCCGGATTCTTCGCAGCCCACTCAGTAGCCAGCAGCTGGATCGGCCCCCGCGCAAAACGCGCTAAAGGCCAGGCCTCCTCGCTGTATCTGTTCAGTTACTATCTGGGGTCGAGTATTGCCGGGACGCTGGGTGGTGTTTTCTGGCATAACTATGGCTGGAACGGCGTCGGCACATTTATTGCTCTGATGCTGGTCATTGCTCTGCTGGTCGGGACGCGTTTGCATCGTCGTCTGCACGCCTGAAAAATAAGTCCGGACTGCGGTAAATACCCATCCGGACTTATTGCCTGCTCAAACCAACGTTAATAGCCATCCTAAAATAGACGAAGCGCCAGCCAATTCCCGCAGCGCATCTAGTGTCATCAGGATTATAAGTACCCAAATAAACGGATTCATTTTGCTGTGTGTCATTTATTACTGATGCGCAGTTATTCTACCGCTTTGTAAGTAGTAAAATAGTTAACCCGATCAAGACTACTATTATTGGTAGCTAAATTTCCCTTAAGTCACAATACGTTATTATCAACGCTGTAATTTATTCAGCGTTTGTACATATCGTTACACGCTGAAACCAACCACTCACGGAAGTCTGCCATTCCCAGGGATATAGTTATTTCAACGGCCCCGCAGTGGGGTTAAATGAAAAAACAAATTGAGGGTATGACAATGAAAAAAGTATTAGCTCTGGTTGTTGCCGCTGCTATGGGTCTGTCTTCTGCTGCCTTTGCTGCAGAGACTGCGACCACACCTGCTCCGACTGCGACGACCACCAAAGCAGCGCCGGCGAAAACCACACATCATAAAAAACAGCATAAAGCAGCACCTGCCCAGAAAGCGCAGGCGGCTAAAAAGCATCATAAAAATGCCAAAGCTGAACAGAAAGCTCCTGAACAAAAAGCGCAGGCAGCGAAGAAACACGCCAAGAAACACAGCCATCAGCAACCGGCAAAACCTGCTGCACAACCCGCAGCGTAAGTTATCAATAGTAATGCTGGCGCGCCCCCTCGCGCCTGAAAATTACGGTGCTAAGCGGATAACGTTTAGCACCGCCTTTAGCGGAGGGTAGTATGGTGGGCCGTTATCGCTTTGAGTTCATTCTTATCATCCTTATTTTATGCGCACTGATTGCCGCCCGTTTTTATCTTTCCTGATCGTAGTTATCTGATTTTACTCCCACTTTCATCCCGTCCCGTCTATAGTATTTATGAGGGTTTGCTTTTAATAATCATAATTACCCACCAGAGTGTGATATGCGTACAACCATTGCTGTAGTGTTGGGTGCAATTAGTTTGACGTCTGCTTTTGTGTTTGCAGATAAACCAGACGTTGCCAAATCGGCAAACGATGAGGTCAGCACCCTGTTTTTTGGTCATGATGATCGTGTGCCAGTGAATGACACGACCCAATCACCGTGGGATGCGGTTGGCCAACTGGAAACGGCCAGCGGCAATTTATGTACGGCGACGCTGATTGCACCCAATCTGGCATTAACGGCAGGACACTGTTTATTGACGCCGCCAAAGGGTAAAGCCGATAAAGCGGTAGCGCTGCGTTTCGTGTCAAATAAAGGTCTTTGGCGCTATGAGATCCACGACATAGAAGGCCGCGTTGATCCGACACTGGGAAAGCGGTTAAAAGCAGATGGGGATGGTTGGATTGTTCCTCCCGCAGCTGCGCCGTGGGACTTCGGTTTGATTGTGCTACGTAATCCCCCTTCTGGCATTACACCGTTGCCGTTATTTGAGGGAGATAAAGCCGCGCTTACCGCCGCATTAAAATCGGCTGGCCGTAAAGTGACTCAGGCAGGATACCCTGAAGATCATCTCGATACGTTGTACAGTCATCAAAACTGTGAAGTGACTGGCTGGGCGCAAACGTCGGTGATGTCACATCAGTGCGATACCTTGCCGGGTGACAGCGGTTCGCCTCTGATGTTGCATACCAATGACGGCTGGCAATTAATTGGGGTGCAAAGTTCGGCTCCTGCCGCGAAAGATCGCTGGCGCGCCGATAACCGGGCCATTTCTGTTACCGGTTTTCGCGACAAGCTGGATCAACTGTCGCAAAAATAATGTTCAAACGCTGCCCGACAGTGCGGGCAGCGTGTTCATCAGGCAAGTTTCACCATGATCATTCCAGCCAACAGCAAGACCAGGCCAATCCAGCCTTTACGATTTAACCGTTGACCAAACAAGATCCAACCTGCGGCTAACGTGGCGGCAATACCAAACCCGCCCCACAATGCATAAGCGACAGACAAGTCGATCCCTTTAACGGCCTGAGAAAGCGCACTAAAGGCAGCCAGCACCGCCGCCAGGGAGAGCAAGCCAAATATTTTGCGACGAAAGCCGTCAGAAAATTTCAAAAAAACGTTAGCAACGATTTCCAGCACGATTGCCAATGCCAGCCAGGCGGCGTGAACCCATTCAAACTGCGCCATGGTTCACCTCCAGTTCAGGTTTACGCGCTTTACGGGTACCTGATTTGATCAATACAATCCCGGCCACCAGGGTGGTTAACCCGGCAATTTTCATCAGCGATAAACTTTCGTCGAATAACAAAACGCTAAACAAGGTAATAAATAAAATACCGATACCTTCCCACAGCGCATAAGCCACGCCTAAGGCGATTTTTTTAACGGCGAAAGAGAGAAATATATACGACAGAGAAATCATCACCAGCATTAAAATAAAGCCGCCATTTCCCTCACTGACGCTCGCCCATTTCATTGACAGCGTACCGGTAATTTCCGTAGCAATAGCCAGGCCTAATAAAATCCAATAAATATACATTGTCCTTCTCCTGCAAGAGAATTATTTTAATTTTCGCTTATTTCAGCGAAACCAAAGTAAAGTGGTCAAGCCCCGCGCATAGCGCAAGCTTAGGCAGAAGAAAGGACTAAAGCGCGTTGCGCCAGTGCTGCTCACCTACGAGCAAGATAGTGGATGAGGTACGAAGATGGGTAAATGTAGAAAATAACGTCCTGAACAAATTGTCCATAATATTACAATTATCCGCAGTGTTGCTTCTCGTCATCGCGGATGATAATTGTCCTCGGTAGTTGAACACGCCTGATTTGTATCATAGCTTAAGAATTAACTCAAAATATTTTCACTTCTTTACCTGAGCAGTTTGATTTTCGTTATGATGACGGAGCGAAAAAGACATTATTATTAGCAAAGGAAGAAAAAACGGGGACAAGCATGGCAAAGCCGATCATCACGCTCAATGGCCTAAAAATCGTCATTATGTTGGGAATGCTGGTCATTATTCTCTGCGGTATCCGTTTTGCCGCCGAGATCATCGTGCCGTTTATTCTCGCATTATTTATTGCTGTTATATATAACTAATTTCACTTAACGCATTGATTTAATTAAATGATTTGCACTACAAAAAGTGCCATAAATCGCAAAATGACTACACCAGTGACTACACCGTTCGGTGCACTGTATGAAACAACGTGGAACAAATAGACACAAGAAATATACAGGCGGGTCATCTTTCCAGGGGGAAGCGCGCTAATTCATGAGGGGCGTTAATGTTGATATGGGGATCCCCATAACGGGGCTACCGGATTTTTTTTCCGGTTAACTGTTAATCAGGCTGGTGGGCTTTACCTGTTTTGTAGGAGTGGTCATTATGACCATTCAGACAATGACCTTAATCAGAACTTTTCGCTAAAAAATGACGTTGGTCACGTCGTCCGGAAAGCACAAAATCCCGTCAAATTTTAATTAACGGTTAAACCGTCTTTTGTCACGGCGTGTCACTGGTTGTCACTCTCCGTCACGGTATGTCGCTACTCGTTAACGCCGTAACCGCTCCGGCTTCTTCCAGTGGTACGTAATTTTCTCCGTTTCCCGATACAGTGCCACGCGGCGATTGTAGGCCAGCATTTCAAGAACGCGGATCCGTATGTTGCGCATATCCACATCATTAAGCTGGATACCATCACGGCGCATCACCTCAGCAACCACACGCGCGTAATTTTCGGCGGTCACGCTGTCCGGCTGCGTGGCCTGTTCGTCATGCTGCTGGCTGATTCCGGTAACGCGGCGGATTAATCCCAGTAGTTCGGCTTCTGTCATTGTGCCCCCATCGCTCTGATAGTCTGGTGTCGTCGGGTCCTTCCTGGAATTATGGCCCGTTACGGGGCGGCGACCTCGCGCGTTTTCACTATTTATGAAAATTTTTCGGGATCCATGTCCGGTTTCTCTGCAAGTTAACCATATGAAAAATATAAAAACATGCTTTCCATGAACCGGACATGCGCAAAAAACAGACACTAAAACCGGACATCGAACCAGTTAACCGAAAGTGTGCACAAATCACATGCATTGCTGCGAGTGATTAACAAGTTATCGGCTTTACTGTTCTGTATCGGCTGATTGCTCCATGCTGGCACGGCGAACGCTTATGGCATGACGCCACCCAGCCAGAAAGCCAGCCATTTTATTTCGTGCCTTGCTCACATCTTCCGGTGAATAGCCGTAAATCTGCAAACCTTCATCAAATCGATGTTCTGTTTCTTCACTGGAGTACTCGTCACGCTCAGATGAAAGCAGCCTGGCAAACATAATTTTTTCCAGCGCACTGGTTTCTACGTGATATCTGATGGTCTCAAGACGGCTTTTACCTGAAGACCAAAGCAATGTATGCCCGATGTGATAACCGCCAGACTTTCCGCGATCCGCATTAAGATACGGCATCCCCTGTTTGGTCCATGCGCGAATAGTGGTTCTGTTAACCTTGAAATGTTCAGCTATTTCCTGCTGACTTACAAAACAAGCTTTATCAATCATAATGTTACCTTAACTGCATGGTTAAATATTAATCAAGTGGTGGTGGTGTCACCTTCACGGAAAAACGTCATAAATAGCGAAAACCCGCGAGGTCGCCGCCCCGTAACGGGTCCATATGCCGGAAAGGACCCGTAAAAAAAGCCGGATTTCTCCGGCCTTATGTCAGATGGTTTTCAGTATGCGATCGACGTCGCCTTCATCGCCCTGGTTTCTGCCGTCGTATGCCATGCCGGGTGATACGGCTTTCGGGCTGTGCATGTCCATAAAGTTTTCAAAGGCTGCGGTAAGCTCCGGCGCAACCTTTGGGCGCTCCTGCTCTATGGTCATGTTCAGGATTTCACGAGCATTATCGACGCTAATACATGGCACGTTTGCCATTGCACGTAACAGCGGCTGATAGTCGTTATGTTCATGAAGCGCCATAATCGCATCAGCGCGCGGCTTGTCCTGCTCTTCCAGTTTGTTGAGTTGATATACGGCCTCGTAGATTGATAAACCTCTGTCAGCCATTGCCCGCGCTTCTGCTTTAAATTTACTCGCCAGCGGTAGCGCCATGATGCTTTCATTCGTTGCCATCGTTTCCCCTGCTTATCGCGCCAGCGGCTGAACGGATACGCCAGAACCCGCAAAGGCGGCGCATTTTTTCGCGTCAGTGTCGGCGCTCTCAGGCCAGTTTACGGCGGCGATATTAAATATCCCCGTCTTGTAACACTGTGCTGATTTCTGCTTTGACGTGTCCACGGGGTACGAGGTCAGATAAACAGCCTTCCCAGATTCCTGACCATCCCACGGCTTAAACTCGCCATTGTCCGCCAGCATCAGCGGGGTAAATTCCTGAATAACGCCAGCATCAGCGGCAAAATGTACCAGCGTCGTGGATACCTGCTGACTGCCTGCAAATAACTCAATGTATGGAGTGTCCATAGAATCCCCCGTTAAGCAATTTTGACGGTAACAAATTTGCGAATATCTGCCGGAACCGGCTGCGGTGCGCTGTGCGTCTGCACGTACTCAATCGCCGGATCGCCGTCCTCAATCCAGTTTTTCGGGTAGTACATGTTTTGCGTTGCGCCTGTTCTTACCGCTTCCTGATCCATAATCGCACCATAGGCCACCAGCCCTTTGTTGTTGGTGTTGCCCAGGACCAGCAAATCAGGATCAAGGAAATATTTTTCTGTGCCGTCGCTGTCAGTGTATTTGCCGGAATAGACGATAAGGGCCAGATCACCAAGATAGCCTTTAAAGCTCACCACTTCGCCCAGGTTTTTACATGCCAGCTCTGCGGCGGATTCTGAACCACGGGAGAGATCGTACAGTTCACGGAATTTTTTAAAGCTGCGTAACATGCGCCATACATCAACGCCCATAATCATGACGTTTGCGGGGCAACCTGCCTGATCTGCGTATAGCTCAATGTCATAGATTGGGTCGTGTATGTCTTTGTCCTGCTCTGACCATTTTTTACCGTCGGCCTGCTCTATGATGTTTTTTTCCGGTATCTTCCAGTCGATTTCATAGCGCTCTATGCCTTCGCCCTCAATGATGTTTTTTCCGGTCGTTACCGCATTTACCGCCAGCCATTCCACGCGCGCTTTAATGGCGTTTATCTGGCGGCGCATGTTGCCAGTAATCAGGCGCATACGGCGGTAGGTAGGGTCGTTAAGCTGTGCCGGATCTTCTCCAGCCATGCGCATTATTGTTTTTAATGGATCGATTTCGTGTTTTGGCTTCATGTAGCCAGGGCGAATAATGCTGGTTTCGTACCCTTTATCGCGCTGAACCTGGCTACCAACCATAGGCGAACAAAACGCCGACATAGTGACTTCTTCAATATCCAGGTTATCTAACATGATGTCCTGTGTGTTGAATGTCGCCACGTTCGGGAAAAACAGCGCGGTAAACAGCGGACTAAATTTAAATTCCGCAATATCCTCGCGATTCAGGTACGCGAAAAGCTGGTGTGTGTTAAGTGCCATTGCTTTGACTGCCATTATTCACCCCCATGAGTCTGATTTATGCCCAGCGCCGCGCGTAAATAGGAGCGTACCTGCCAGCCTGTTGACGGCTCAACCATCGCCAGCGGATCAAGTCCTGCCGCAATGCCTGCTTTTACGTTCTGCTGGTGGCGTTCCTTGAGCGCCTTCACGATGTCGGGGCTTATGTACACCGAAACACCGCCTTTTTTCTCTTCAGCCATAGTAAGAAATTCCTCTTTGACTTAAAAAATCATAACTGGATGTTCATCCAGTTATGATTATAATCATGATTGCATTTTGTGCAATGATATTGAGTTGCCATTGCAAATTATGAAATGATTATCCCGATCATGTGTGTCAGTGCACCAAAAAACCTCATATGCAAAAGCCCGATAAGCCACCTCTGACCTTATCGGGCTTTTTTTGGGCGCAAAAAAGCCGGATTGCTCCGGCTGTGTGGTGTGGTTCTGGTATTCCTACTCTGCTAATTTGCTCAGCCCCATGTCTGCGTAAGTGCGATTTACTGCATTTCTCAGGTCTGCATAGTTCTCCGTTGGCGGCTCCGGTGGCTTCTGTGCCTTCCTGGAACATTCCAGCCGTCGCATCGTAACCTGATGCCGTTCCTTGTCTGTCTCCACCAGCAGCATGACTTCACCCCATCGCGCCGACGCCCTCCGGTAAAAGCCTTTTGCCTCGAGTTCCTCCGCTATGCGGTCATGTACCATCGTCACCCCCTCAGAACGGAATATCATCACCGTAGGGGTCATCGTCTCCCGCTGGTGGCTGATTACCCTGTGTGCCTGTGGTTTTGCGTCTGTTCCCGCCAGGACGTGCCGCACGGGCACTGATTACGCTGTCTGCAATAACCTGATAACCCTGCCGCGTTTCCCCGTTCTGTCCGGTCCACTGGCTGACCTGCATCGTGCCGGATACGCTGGCAACGTCGCCTTTTTGATGTTTAGCCAGGAAGTCGGCCTGCTTGCCAAATGCGATGACCGATAGCCATAACGTCGCCTGCCCATCCTGCGCCTGACTACATGGCAACGATACCGCCATACGCGCCAGCGTCATCGGTGTGCCCTTACTGGTCTGTTTTACCTGCGGGTCGTCCACCAGCCGCCCGTAAGCCGCTATCTGTGCTGTCATGATTCCACCTCTACGTTTTTAACGTTGATGGTTGTCACCTGTTCAGCTTCCGCAATCTCCCGCTCTGTCAGCGTGGCAAAATTTGCCGCCGTCGTGGTCATGAATGCGCTTATCAGTTCGGGATGTGCTTTCGCGTATCCTTCCCCCGCGTGGCGGTCTATCGTTCTGATTGCCACCTTTAAGGTATGCTCAGTCATGTCTAACGCTTTATATTTTGGCTCTGTTCTGTCTCTGCGAATTTTGGTCATTTGTCGCCCCTGATTCATGTTTTCGGCTGGCATGTTTGTTAAGTGATTTTGATGTATGCGCATTTATTTTCACCCCCTCGTTTAAAAAGTTTTTAGTTGTGCCTCCCCCCCCTCTACCCATCTACCCGAATGCTCATCATGTCAGTAATGGCGCGGCTTTCAGCGGGTAGATAGCTTTTGGGGCTCCTCTACCTGCCGTCTACCCTGCTACCTGAAACTGATAAAATCAGGTAGAAGAGGTAGAGAGCTTTTATTAGCCTTCTACCTGGCCCTCTACCCACTTATCATATTGAATAATATGTATTTATTTCATTCAGGTAGATGGGGTAGAGGGCTTTTACAAAAAATTATAAAAACGCGTCGCAATCGTCTGTTGTAATTGCGTTGGTCTGCGTTACTCCCTTAACTTTTCGCGTAATATATTCATGCCCGTAAACTTTCGCCGCTGGCTTCATGGCCTTGCTGAACTCAGCCACGTTTAGCGGTTTGCTCCTGCCTGCGTATGCCATAAACGCCAGATAGACGCGGTAAAGGCTGTTCCTGGTCGTGTACTTCACTGAATCGCCACCGCCCCCCATCATCAGGCCGCGCGCTTCCTCCAGAAAATTCAGGAACTGGCAAAACTCAATAACCGGATCCGTTTGCTGCTTTATCGCCAGTGCTTCATCACCGTCACGCTGTTCAATGAGTAAAGCCCGTGCCTTTTCAGGGTCGGAAAAGTTCGCCAGTAATCGGCGGATAATCACAGGGATTTCAGCCGCAATCTTTTCCGGTAACTCCCTGTCTTTTTCGGCCTCACTGACGATATTGTCGAAACGGAAAATCACGCGACGACGTGCCACACCTCCGGCCCGTTCGGTGAATATCATCGGGTTGTTGTTGGTCGCCAGCACCACCGCCCTGATTACCGCCGTGAAACGCTTTTCATATTTCGGGTTAATTTCCACGGGGTCACCGCCCGTGATTTTCTTGATGCCCGTTCCTTCGCCTGTATATTTCGGCTGGTCAGCCAGGACGATAAGACGACTCCCGACAACCTGCGCACGTCCACCAGCATCATCAAGCGATGTCATTTCAGCGCTTACCGTGTTCTGTTTCCCTGCCAGAAGGCTGGCTATGTGCGTGAATGTACTTTTACCGCTCCCGCCATCTCCGGTGGCCTCAATAAACATCTGCCAGTCGTACCGGTTCGCCATAATCATGTACAGCGCGGCACATATACGCATCATCTTGCGCGGGTCTTTTCCGGCTGCGTGCTCAAGCCATTTATGAAAGTTTGGCGCGTTGTCGCAGATATTCTCCCCTGGTGCTGGTGGCGTGTACTCAATACCGTTGTGCGTGGTGATCCAGTTCTCCGGCGTGTGCGGGGAAAATTCCCCCGTTTTCAGGTCAAGCGCACCATTGGCAAACGGCAGCAAATCGCCGGACGGCTCGCCCATTGGTTCGGCAATAACTTTTAACGCTTCCACGGCGTTATTGATTACGCGCTTGCTGAAAGTGGCCCTGTGCTCTGAATAGATCGCCACCATTTCGCGGCTAAGTTCCATTGTGCTGACCGGACACCATACCCCGCCGCGCCATACGTGAACGATTTCACTTTCCGGATGCACACAAACGCCATCAAAGCGCTCGGCAAGCAGCTGCGCGCGCTCACTGTCTGCCATTTGTGCCAGTTGCATATTTTTCTGCTCCGGCATGGTAAGCCCTGCGGCAATATTTTCACGCTCAGCATTCAGATAGCGCCGCCAGTTTTCACACTTCTGGACGTGCATTCCTTCGGGGTAAAAATTTGCGTCCTGAATATCTGCCGCCGCCAGCTTCTGACCAATCTTTTTGGTCTCCACTAAATCCAGTTCTCCGGCCTGGTACAGCCTTACGCGCTTTTTCCCATCCGGAACAATTTTCAGCGCATCAAGTTCGGCAAGCTGATTTGGCCCAAGCCACACAGGCGGCACATTATCGCCGGATGCGGGGCCGTCCTGCTCCTGCCACTGTTTTGCATGTGACCACGCATCACTACCCGCGAAAATAATTACCTCTGTGTCTTTGTGTTTTATTCCGCGTGGTTGTTTTTTTACGTTCGGTGCCAGTTTCATTTCTTACCCCTGAATACGTTAAGCATCTTTTTTATTTCCTGAATATTGGCGCGTGCTTTCTCCCTGCTGGTGGGCACGTTACGCGGTACGGCCTGCACCAGAGAAAAATCACGATCGAACTGATAAACAGGCATCACGCAATCATATTCGTAGCCTTCACGACGGTAGGTTACGCGCCGTTCCTCCACGCCCTTAATCATTACCGTGCCGCCGTACTGGTCGCGGTAAATATCACCGCGCATGAATTTAGTGCGAGTTTTGCCACTGGCAGTTAAGCCAGAATATTTAAGTTTCATTATTTTTATTCTCCGGTGTGGGGCGCTTTATTATTCTCGTGAATTGCCATAGCCTTATTGAGTTCATCAATAACAGGTGTCAATAATGTCTGAACAGCGGCAAACATTAATGATGAATGATCTTCGCCACCTTCCGGCACTTCAATTAATTTAATTAACAACGCATTCATTTCGCGTGCTTTAATTAATGCGTTTTCAGAGTGGATTAATACTTCAAAAGGGATTTTATGCATCACAAATTTTCTCCCTTATTCTTTTAATGTCCTCATTAAGGATGTCTGTAACTTTTATCAGCGAGTTTTTGGCAATTATTTTTATTGTTTTAAGTTTTCTTTTGTCGTGCTCCGACTGTGATTTTCTCTCCATAATCTCCACCATGTGGGTAACATCAACGAGCGCACGTATCAGTATTTGCATTGCTTCTTCTGCTGCGTCCGGTGTGGTTTTATTGTGCATAGGTTTCTCCCTGGCGGATTTTTGCAGCGAATACAGCAACACAACCGGACGGGCAACGGCTACGCGCTTCGCGTTCCGTCCAGGCGGTTACGTGGATGATTTGAGATTCTCCGGCACTTAGTGCCAGAAAACGCCACACAAAGGCAGTTTGTGTGTGCGCCAGACGTGGGGTATGCTGTGTTCCAGCCATAATCGTTACTCCTGTTAACGGTTTGGTTAGACGCCCCGCTACTGCCGCAAACAGTTCGGGGCGTTGTCGTTTACATCCTCTTACTGAGGTGTGATTTAAATTAAATTCAACTGAATCACAGGTCAAGTGTTTTTTGTGATTCTTTTTTGTGTATACTGAATCACATATTTTGTTTAGGAGAATGCACATGGCAAAAAACACTATCAACGACAAATCAAAACAGATTTCAATTCGTATCCCACATGATGCTTTTGATGGCATGGAATCCGTAAAACTGGACGGCGAAAGCAACGCCGGATTCATAGTAACCGCCATGCGCGGGGAGATCGCCCGCCGCCAGACAGAAGGAAGCAGTGAAAATCCTCTGATTTCTTCTCTCGATGCATTGGCGCAAGTGGAAAAAATTGGTATTAAAGCTACGGAAGAACTCGGGCAACTTATCGCCATCGCTCGTGAAGAACTACAGCGCCGCAAGGCCAAAGAATCAGAATAATCACTATCAGCGCCGTGGTGTGAGGTATTACGGCGCATTGCTATGCAGGACAACACAATGACCGATAAAGAATTGACCAAAACATTATCACCGGCACGGAAAAGACGGCGCAGAAAGATAGAGCATGAATCAGAAAGATTCGCGCCATGTGCTTTTGCCCTTGAGCAATTCCTTAAAGAATACAGGGAAAAGCGCTCATTGCAGGTATGGCAACGAACTGAACCAGACTGATTGCATTGCCCACCAGCCTGATAGCGGCTATCATCCCCGTGCTTATGTTTGGGATCACACACACAAACGGCGCAGCGGGTTATCTGTTCAGAAAGGCGGCTCCATTTCGGGGCCGCTTTTTTTATGCCTGAAAAACCCCAATTTTGTGGTTTTCCAGTCTCACCAGGGCGAACGAATCCCCGCCCACGTTCTGGCGTATATTCAATCTTCATGGTTATAGCTCTGTGTTCAGATGATTGATGTGTGGCGGCTGTGTGCCGCCAGCGTGATTAATGAACTGCCTTGCAGCTATCCTTCCAGGCCAGAACCTCGGATAAAGACCAGCCAACGGAACGACCGCCAAGTTTACGACGTGATGGGAATTGTCCGGCCTTTTCCAGGCGGTAGCGGCATGAGCGGCTAAGGCCTGTTAGCTTTTCGCATTCTTTTTCACGTATAAACCGATCAGTGCTTAACACTATTGCCCCCTTTCGTTTCTTAAAGAGTTATTTCGTGTTCTATTGCGTTGGGATGTGTCTGATTGTGTCAGGATGATTCAGAGTTGGCAAATGTTGAGGTCGTATGGTTTACAGAAACAGGAATAATCAGGATAAAATCATTTAAATTCATGTTAATACAAAGGCATAAAATATTGTTTCATGCCTTTTTTCTCGCTATTTAAAGAGTGATTCGCTAGTGTATAAAAAACCAGTAACACATTAAAAATCAGCTACTTATAAATCTGTACACTTTTTCGCCTCTTGTTCGTAGTTGTTCCGCATTGTTGCTCATTGTTGCACGTTGTATCTGTTCGCATATCCAGTATGCGCATACTGAAAAAATACGAAAAAAATTATTTTCTTCTGGCTACTGGTAGCGTGGTTACGTTTTCATGTGTTCCCGCCAGTATCCCTAACCGCTCCATCCACATATCCAGCGCATTGCGTTTAGCATCCAGATAACGGGAATGATTATAAACTCGCTGCATTCCTGGCATCTGGTGGCCTGTAAGCTGCTCCACGACATGCGGATCAACGCCTAAATCGTTCAGCATGGTTGTAAAGGTGCGCCGGATGTCATGCAGTGACCAGTGATGGTGATTAAGCCTCCTGTGCGCTAATCTTCCATACTGCGATACGCTGGCCTCCTGTTTCACTGCCCCCAGCAATAAGCCCGTGTGCCTGTTCTGCTCCACCAGCTGCGTGACGAACGGCAGGATCGCTTCCGGTATGGGCCGGAATATTGCGACCTTCGTTTTGCTGTGCTCCTTCGGAACGGTCCATAGCATTTCCGTAAAATCCCACTCCCCGATCTCCGATAACCTCAGTTCTACCGTTCTGGCTCCGAAGACAATCAGGAGGCGGATTAACGCGACGTAGTAAGGGGAAAATATTTTTTTATCCAGCGCCTGCAATAACTCGCCCAGTTCTTTGGTGCTTAAGACACGTTCGCTTATATCCGGTTTTTTCCCAACGTCCGCCACGTTCAGATCGTCCAGAACGTTGCTGATTGCATAGCGCCGCCTACGGCAGAACTTAAGCGCCTGTTTGCACGCCTGTAGCACGAATCCGGCAGTAACAGGCGTTCGCTTTGCCACCTGGTCAAAACAGGCCAGCCAGTGCCGTAGCTCGCATTTATCCAGCGGCATAGCACCAATCTGCTGTATTACGTGATTATTAAGTCGCCTTTTCAGGGCGATATAATCCACGCGGTTTTCCTTTACGTAATACTCAAGCCAGTAGGTGAGCGCATCGCCAACCGTTACGGGCTTTAACGCTTCCTGTACGGTGTAATTCATCTCATGACGTGGATTTTTCCCCTCAGCCAGCCATGTGCGACACTGTGCGGCTTTTTCCCTGGCTGCTTTCAGGCTCAGATCAGGATAACTTCCCAGCTTAATGCGTTCGGGTCGTGTCTCCCTTCCCGTTCCGGCCCTGTATGTGAAATACCAGGTCAATTTCCCTGATGTTAAATATTTCACGCTCAGGTTTCCGCCATCACTATAAAACGTGTTTTTCTCCGCTGGCTTACCATGAAGTTTCCTTAGCAAGGTATCGCTCAGTTTGTTCATTGCTCTGCTCACGTTTTACCCCCTCTTTACGAAAAAGTGACTACACCAGTGACTACACCGATCGTTGCACAAAGGGCTACAACGTGAAACAAGCTGGAACAAGGAAAATCACAAATCTGTTGATAATCAAAAACATAATGCACAGCCTGAAACATTATGAAACAGCAAAAAACACTAAATGATAAAATGCTGTTATTCTTAACCCGCTGGTGCAACACATGGTCCGCTGGCGAGTGCCGCGTGTACTGGCGGTGTCGATTTTGATGACCATCATCGTGATGGCGATGGTGTTGCTGTTAGCTTATCTGGGTTCCGCACTCAACGAGTTGACGCGGACGTTACCGCAATATCGCAACTCTATTATGACGCCGCTGCAAGCGCTTGAACCGTTGTTGCAACGCGTAGGGATTGACGTCTCAGTTGACCAACTGGCGCATTACATTGATCCGAACGCGGCGATGACGTTGCTCACCAACTTATTGACGCAGTTATCTAATGCCATGTCATCAATCTTTTTATTGCTGCTGACGGTGCTGTTTATGCTGCTCGAAGTGCCACAATTGCCCGGAAAATTTCAGCAAATGATGGCGCGTCCGGTTGAAGGGATGGCGGCGATTCAGCGTGCGATTGACAGTGTTTCTCATTATCTGGTGCTGAAAACAGCCATCAGCATCATCACCGGCCTGGTCGCCTGGGCGATGCTCGCCGCACTCGATGTTCGCTTCGCTTTTGTCTGGGGATTGCTGGCCTTTGCGCTTAATTACATCCCGAATATTGGTTCAGTTCTCGCGGCAATCCCCCCTATCGCTCAGGTATTGGTGTTTAATGGCTTCTACGAAGCGTTGCTGGTGCTGGCGGGATATCTGCTGATTAATCTGGTCTTCGGCAATATTCTGGAGCCGCGCATCATGGGGCGTGGGCTGGGGCTTTCCACATTGGTGGTATTTCTGTCGTTGATTTTTTGGGGATGGTTGTTAGGACCGGTGGGTATGCTGCTTTCCGTGCCGTTGACAATTATTGTCAAAATTGCGCTTGAACAAACAGCGGGTGGTCAAAGCATCGCCGTTCTGTTAAGCGATCTCAATAAAGAGTGACGGCCTCCGCAGAGGCCGTCAGGGTTACAGAGCTTTCAGGATTGCATCCACGCTGGCTTTGGCGTCACCAAACAGCATGTGGGTGTTTTCCTTGAAGAACAGCGGGTTTTGCACACCAGCATAGCCAGTGTTCATCGAACGTTTAAAGACAATCACGTTCTGCGCTTTCCACACTTCCAGCACAGGCATACCAGCAATCGGACTCTTCGGATCATCCTGCGCCGCCGGGTTAACCGTATCGTTAGCACCAATCACCAGTACGGTATCGGTATCAGCAAAGTCATCGTTGATCTCGTCCATTTCCAGCACGATGTCATACGGTACTTTTGCTTCAGCCAGCAATACGTTCATATGTCCAGGCAAACGCCCCGCAACCGGGTGGATACCGAAACGCACATTGATACCACGAGCGCGCAGTTTCTCGGTAATTTCAGCGACAGGATATTGCGCCTGCGCGACTGCCATGCCGTACCCCGGAGTAATGATCACTGAATGGGAGTTTTTCAGCAGTTCCGCTGTCTCTTCTGCGGTGATTTCGCGGTGCTCACCCACTTCCTGATCATCGCCAGTAGAAGAGCCGTCGGTGCCGAAACCACCCGCAATAACGCTGATAAAGGAACGGTTCATCGCCTTACACATAATGTAAGAAAGGATAGCGCCCGAAGAACCGACCAGCGCACCGGTCACAATCAGCAGGTCGTTGCTGAGCATAAAGCCCGCAGCCGCAGCCGCCCAGCCGGAGTACGAGTTCAGCATCGACACCACCACTGGCATATCTGCACCACCAATAGAGGCGACTAAATGCCAGCCAAATACCAGCGCAATGGCGGTCATTATCAGCAATGCCAGCACTTGCAGGCCGACGCTGTCCGTGCGAACAAATACAATCAGCAGCAGGAAGGAAACGACCAGAGCCGCCAGGTTCATTTTGTGACGGTTTGGCAGCATCAACGGTTTAGACGAAATCTTGCCACACAGTTTCCCGAACGCCACCACCGAACCCGTGAACGTTACCGCCCCGATGAAGATACCGAGGAACACTTCCGTCAGGTGAATATTGACCAGAATCGGTGCCATTCCCGCGTCATGATGCAGATAGCTGTTAAAGCCAACCAGCACTGCCGCCAGACCCACGAAGCTATGCAGGATCGCCACCAGTTCTGGCATTTCGGTCATTTCAACTTTCTTCGCCAGACGGATACCAATTGCCCCACCAATGACCATCGCCAGCAAGATCCAGCCAACATTACCCGTATCCGGTCCAAAAATGGTTGCGATTAACGCAATCGCCATCCCGGCGATACCGAAGTTGTTACCCTGGCGAGACGTTTCATGTTTCGAAAGCCCGGCCAGACTGAAGATAAACAGGATCGCGGCAACAATGTATGCAGCTGTAACTAATCCTCCAGACATATGTTACCCCTTAATTTTTGCGGAACATTTTCAGCATGCGCTGAGTCACGGTGAAGCCACCGAAAATATTAATGCTGGCTATAAGCACCGCGATAAAACTAAGGAAGCTAACCCAGCCGCCCTGGCCAATCTGCAACAGTGCTCCGACAACAATAATCCCTGAAATCGCGTTGGTGACCGACATCAACGGTGTATGCAGCGCGTGCGATACATTCCACACCACGTAATAACCGACAACACAGGCCAGCGCAAAAACGGTGAAGTGCCCAAGAAACTCTTTCGGCGCAACGCTTGCCAACCAGCCGAAAAGAATGATTGCCAGCGCCATCAACGCGTATTTACGCCACGGTGAGCAGGCACATTTTTCCTCAGTTTTCACTTCCGGTGCCGCTTTTTGTGCCGCCTGCGGCTGAGCTGATACCTGAATCGGCGGTGCCGGCCAGGTAATTTCGCCCGCACGGATCACGGTCACGCCGCGAATCACCACATCATCAAAATCAACAGTGATGTTGCCGTCTTTCTCTTTGCACAACAGTTTCAGCAGATTAACGAGGTTAGTGCCGTAAAGCTGTGAGGATTGCGTCGGCAGACGGCCCGGAAGATCGGTATAACCAATCACTTTGACACCATTTTCCGTAGTGAAGATTTCACCCGGCACGGTGTATTCACAGTTGCCGCCGTTTTGGGCTGCCAGGTCGACAATCACACTGCCCGCCTTCATGGAGTCAACCATTTCACGGGTTATTAGCTTCGGCGCTGGTTTGCCTGGAATAAGTGCAGTGGTGACAATGATATCGACCTCTTTTGCCTGGGCGGCAAAGAGTTCCATTTCCGCTTTGATGAACGCGTCCGACATCACTTTGGCATAGCCATCGCCGCTGCCCGCTTCCTCTTTAAAATCCAGCTCGAGGAATTCCGCGCCCATACTTTGAACTTGTTCTTTCACTTCCGGGCGGGTGTCGAATGCACGCACAATCGCGCCGAGACTGTTTGCTGCGCCAATGGCTGCCAGACCTGCAACACCCGCACCAATCACCATCACTTTTGCCGGTGGCACTTTCCCGGCCGCAGTGATTTGCCCGGTAAAGAAGCGCCCAAATTCATGTGCCGCTTCAACAATGGCGCGATAACCGGCGATGTTCGCCATCGAGCTTAGTGCGTCCAGCGATTGTGCGCGTGAGATCCGCGGCACAGAGTCCATCGCCATCACGGTCACGTTACGTTCCGCAAGTTTTTGCATTAATTCCGGATTCTGCGCAGGCCAGATAAAACTCACCAGCGTTGTCCCAGGATTCAGTAACGCAATTTCATCATCTAACGGCGCATTGACCTTCAGAATGATCTCTGACTGCCAGACGCTATTCCCTTCTACAATTTCAGCGCCCGCTTGCACAAACGCTTTATCGTCAAAACTTGCCAGTTGACCCGCGCCGCTCTCTACCGCGACGGTAAAACCCAGTTTCAGCAGCTGTTCCACTGTTTTTGGCGTTGCTGCAACACGGGTTTCATTGGTTAACCGTTCTCTTGGTATGCCAATTCGCATGATATTCCCTTCCATCGGTTTTATTGATGATGGTTTGCCTGTGTCAGGAGCCACACAAGCCGCTCATGTACGAGCTAAATGTTACTCCGTTAAAATAAATTAGTAACAAACGCCCTATAACGTACTGAAAATTATGCCTGTGATCTAGCGCCAAAAATCAGTATTTCGGCGTGAACTCGCAAAATATTAACGATTCAGCCGTGATAGTGGGATAAACACCTTAGAACGTTGGATAAAGACTGATAATTGTCTTCGACGGTCAGGTAAAACGAGACATCGCCCCGGCACGAATCACTACTTAACATTAAATTAACTTATACAATTCAGTTGCTTCAGTAGTATTGATGCTGATACGGCTGTTTTTTAAGCATAGACGGTCATTTGAGCAGGATTAAAATTGGCTTAAGGAATGTGATATGAAAAATGACGCAGACAGTTACACCGTTTAAATGCAATAATCAGCCACGTTTCTCGTTAATAACAATACCAGTACCTGGTTTGCGCAAGGCGAAGGATTATTTTTATGAAGCTTAAGAACACCCTCCTGGCGTCGGCACTGCTTTCTGCTACGGCATTCTCCGTTAACGCAGCAACAGAACTGACACCGGAGCAAGCGGCAGCGGTTAAACCTTTTGACCGTGTAGTGGTTACCGGTCGTTTTAATGCTATTGGCGAAGCGGTGAAAGCCGTTTCTCGTCGCGCAGATAAAGAAGGTGCCGCCTCTTTTTATGTTGTCGACACTTCTGATTTTGGTAACAGCGGTAACTGGCGTGTGGTCGCTGACCTCTATAAAGCCGATGCTGAAAAAGCAGAAGAAACAAGTAATCGCGTAATTAACGGTGTTGTCGAACTGCCGAAAGATCAGGCTGTTCTGATTGAACCGTTTGACACGGTCACCGTCCAGGGCTTCTATCGTAGCCAGCCAGAAGTCAATGATGCCATCACCAAAGCGGCAAAAGCGAAAGGTGCCTACTCTTTCTACATCGTTCGTCAAATCGATGCCAACCAGGGCGGCAACCAGCGTATTACTGCATTCATCTATAAAAAAGATGCGAAGAAACGTATCGTCCAGAGCCCGGATGTGATCCCGGCAGATTCCGAAGCAGGACGTGCAGCTCTGGCTGCCGGTGGCGAAGCCGCGAAGAAAGTTGAGATTCCGGGTGTTGCGACTACCGCATCACCAAGCTCTGAAGTCGGTCGCTTCTTTGAAACCCAGTCATCAAAAGGCGGGCGTTACACTGTCACGCTTCCTGACGGCACTAAAGTCGAAGAACTGAACAAAGCGACCGCAGCGATGATGGTCCCGTTCGACAGCATCAAATTCTCTGGCAACTACGGCAACATGACTGAAGTCTCCTATCAGGTTGCGAAACGTGCCGCGAAGAAAGGTGCTAAATATTACCACATCACCCGCCAGTGGCAGGAACGTGGTAATAACCTGACCGTCAGCGCAGATCTGTATAAATAACTATTCAGTTACTCCTATAAGGCGGCTTGATGCCGCCTTTCGCATTTTTAGTCACAAATTTCCCCGCGACCATTGCATGCAGACACATCTCTTCGTAAAATCCCGCGCTTCAGTGGCAAACTCCATTTTTATGCGTTTTGCCCTAATATTTATTCTTCTTATCACGTTTTAATCACTGGATATCGATGGAAAAGAAACTGGGACTGAGCGCACTCACCGCGCTGGTATTAAGCTCAATGCTGGGCGCGGGTGTTTTCAGTCTGCCGCAAAATATGGCAGCAGTTGCCAGCCCGGCAGCACTGCTCATCGGCTGGGGCATTACTGGCGCTGGCATTTTATTGCTGGCCTTTGCCATGCTGATCCTCACGCGCATTCGTCCCGAACTTGACGGCGGTATCTTTACCTATGCCCGCGAAGGGTTTGGCGAGCTAATCGGCTTTTGTTCCGCATGGGGATACTGGCTGTGCGCGGTCATCGCCAACGTCTCCTATCTGGTGATCGTTTTTTCCGCGTTAAGCTTTTTTACGGACACGCCGGAATTGCGCCTGTTTGGCGATGGTAATACCTGGCAATCGATCGTCGGTGCATCGGCTTTATTGTGGATTGTTCACTTTTTGATCCTGCGCGGGGTGCAAACCGCTGCCAGCATTAACCTGGTGGCAACACTGGCAAAACTGTTGCCGCTGGGTCTGTTTGTTGTGTTGGCGATGATGATGTTCAAACTGGATACCTTCAAGCTCGACTTCACCGGACTTGCACTTGGCGTACCCGTTTGGGAACAGGTGAAAAACACCATGCTGATCACCCTGTGGGTTTTCATTGGTGTGGAAGGTGCCGTGGTTGTTTCTGCGCGTGCGCGTAATAAACGTGATGTTGGCAAAGCGACACTGCTGGCGGTTCTCTCCGCTCTGGGCGTTTACTTGCTGGTAACGCTGCTTTCGTTGGGTGTGGTGGCACGTCCTGAACTGGCTGAAATTCGTAACCCGTCAATGGCCGGTCTGATGGTGGAAATGATGGGACCATGGGGCGAAATCATCATCGCTGCCGGTTTAATCGTTTCCGTTTGCGGCGCGTACTTAAGCTGGACCATCATGGCGGCAGAAGTTCCGTTCCTGGCCGCCACTCATAAAGCATTCCCGCGCATTTTTGCGCGCCAGAACGCACAAGCTGCGCCATCCGCCTCACTGTGGTTGACCAACATCTGCGTGCAAATTTGTCTGGTACTCATCTGGCTGACCGGTTCCGATTACAACACGTTGCTGACCATCGCCTCAGAAATGATTCTGGTGCCCTATTTCCTGGTCGGCGCGTTCTTGCTGAAAATCGCAACCCGTCCACTGCATAAAGCGGTAGGTGTCGGTGCCTGCATTTATGGCTTATGGTTATTGTACGCCTCTGGTCCAATGCACTTGCTGTTATCCGTTGTTCTGTATGCACCGGGGCTGCTGGTTTTCCTGTACGCGCGTAAAACGCATACCCATGATAATGTACTGAATCGTCAGGAAATGGTGCTGATTGGCATGCTGTTAATTGCCTCAGTTCCGGCGACCTGGATGCTGGTGGGATAACGTTCATCCCATCGTTGGATAGCAAAGGAGATAACGATGGGTAAAGCCCAGCCCTTGCCAATATTAATTACTGGCGGTGGTCGTCGCATCGGCCTCGCCCTCGCATGGCATTTCATTAATCAAAAGCAACCGGTGATTATCAGCTATCGGACGCACTATCCAGCCATTGATGGACTGATTAACGCAGGTGCGCAGTGTATTCAGGCTGATTTTTCGACCAACGACGGTGTGATGGCGTTTGCCGATGAAGTACTAAAAAGCACCCATGGCCTGCGTGCTATTTTGCATAACGCCAGCGCGTGGATGGCAGAAAAACCAAGTACACCACTGACCGACGTACTGGCTTGCATGATGCAGATCCACGTTAATACCCCATATCTACTCAACCATGCCCTGGAAAGATTACTGCGTGGGCACGGACACGCCGCCAGCGATATTATTCACTTTACCGATTATGTGGTGGAGCGCGGTAGCGACAAACATATTGCCTATGCTGCAAGCAAAGCGGCACTGGATAATATGACCCGCTCGTTTGCCCGCAAGTTGGCACCGGAAGTGAAAGTGAATTCTATTGCGCCATCGCTGATCCTGTTTAATGAGCATGATGATGCCGAATATCGACAACAGGCGCTGAATAAATCACTGATGAAAACCGCGCCTGGCGAGAAAGAAGTGATCGACCTGGTCGATTACTTACTTACCAGCTGCTTTGTCACCGGACGCAGTTTCCCTCTTGATGGCGGTCGTCATCTGCGTTAATGCAGCTTTATCCAGCATATAATCAACACCCATGCGCTTATCCCCCAACACGCAACAGAACCAACAAAAGCGGCGGGCAAGCGCATCATTCCGGTGAAATACCACAGCGACGCCAGGTAAACAAAATAGGGAATAATCGACCACATGCTAAAAATGATGGTTGCGCGTAAGGCTTCAATGCCGCGTTCGCTGGCAACAATATAATGCGCGATGAGCGCAAAGGTCGGGAAAAGTGGGATCAGCCCGGCGATATAATAATTTTTCGTTTTTGCTAAAACACCAATCAACAGCACTACCAGCGCACCGAGCGCGGCTTTGATTACCAGCCCCATCTTTTTACCTTAACACTTCCATAACAAGTCATCAGTAGAATACCTGATGAAAACTTGTTTAGAAACGATTGATAGTAAGTAAAAACAGCGCGGTGTATTGTGACGTTTTTATATCTACCGTGAATAATATGAACACTATCGTATTTGTGGAAGATGATGCGGAAGTCGGTTCACTGATTGCCGCGTACCTGGCAAAACATGATATGCAGGTTACCGTAGAGCCGCGCGGCGACCAGGCCGAAGAAACTATTCTGCGAGAAAATCCGGATTTGGTGTTACTCGACATCATGCTACCAGGCAAGGACGGCATGACCATTTGTCGTGATTTACGCGCAAAGTGGTCCGGACCAATTGTTCTTCTAACCTCTCTCGATAGCGATATGAACCACATCCTGGCACTGGAAATGGGAGCCTGCGACTATATTCTCAAAACGACGCCCCCTGCTGTTTTGTTAGCGCGTTTACGTTTGCATTTGCGTCAGAATGAGCAAGCCACACTGAGCAAAGGTCTTCAGGAAACGTCTCTGACTCCCTACAAAGCCCTGCATTTCGGCACGTTGACCATCGATCCTATCAACCGCGTAGTCACCCTGGCTAACACTGAAATCTCGCTCTCGACAGCTGATTTCGAATTATTGTGGGAATTAGCTACCCATGCTGGGCAAATCATGGACCGCGATGCATTGCTGAAAAATTTACGTGGCGTCAGTTATGACGGACTGGATCGTAGCGTGGACGTGGCTATTTCGCGGTTAAGAAAAAAACTGCTCGATAACGCCGCAGAACCTTATCGCATTAAAACTGTGCGTAACAAAGGCTATCTTTTTGCGCCTCATGCATGGGAATAAGCGATGAAAAAACTGTTTATCCAGTTTTACCTGTTATTGTTTGTCTGCTTCCTTGTGATGTCTCTGCTGGTTGGGTTGGTGTACAAATTTACCGCCGAACGCGCGGGCAAACAGTCGCTGGATGATTTGATGAACAGTTCGCTGTATCTGATGCGCAGCGAATTGCGTGAGATCCCCCCACACGACTGGGGTAAGACGCTGAAAGAGATGGATTTAAATCTCTCTTTCGATCTGCGTGTCGAGCCACTGAGTAAATACCATCTTGATGATATTTCCATGCACCGACTGCGTGGCGGCGAAATTGTCGCCCTGGACGATCAGTACACGTTTTTGCAACGTATCCCGCGCAGCCACTACGTGCTGGCAGTTGGTCCTGTTCCTTATCTTTATTATCTCCATCAGATGCGATTGCTGGATATCGCCCTGATCGCTTTTATTGCTATTTCCCTCGCCTTTCCGGTGTTTATCTGGATGCGTCCGCACTGGCAGGATATGTTAAAACTGGAAGCAGCGGCGCAACGATTTGGCGATGGGCATCTCAATGAGCGTATCCACTTTGATGAGGGTTCGAGCTTTGAACGACTTGGTATCGCATTTAACCAGATGGCGGACAATATCAACGCCTTGATTGCCAGCAAAAAACAGCTTATTGACGGTATCGCTCACGAACTGCGAACACCGTTAGTGCGCCTGCGTTATCGACTGGAGATGAGCGATAACCTGAGCGCCGCCGAATCCCAGGCGTTGAATCGTGATATCAGTCAACTTGAAGCTTTAATTGAAGAGCTGCTGACTTATGCCCGACTCGATCGCCCACAAAACGAGCTTCATCTTAGCGAACCAGACCTGCCGTTGTGGCTGTCAACGCATCTGGCAGATATTCAGGCAGTAACGCCCGATAAAACGGTACGGATAAAAACGCTCGTGCAAGGCCATTATGCGGCGTTGGATATGCGCTTAATGGAGCGCGTGCTGGATAATTTGCTCAATAACGCCCTGCGGTACTGCCATTCAACGGTTGAAACCAGCCTGCTACTGTCGGGGAATAGAGCGACATTAATTGTTGAGGATGATGGCCCAGGGATTGCCCCAGAAAACCGCGAACATATCTTTGAACCTTTTGTTCGCCTCGATCCCAGCCGGGATCGCTCAACCGGCGGCTGCGGGCTGGGGCTGGCAATTGTCCACTCTATAGCACTGGCAATGGGCGGTACGGTTAATTGTGACACCAGCGAACTGGGTGGTGCTCGCTTCTCGTTTAGCTGGCCGTTATGGCATAACATCCCGCAATTTACCTCTGCCTGACACTACGCGCACGATGGTCAAGTCACCACCATTGTGCTATAAATTAAGGATGTTGTAACTAAAGTGGTTAATATTATGGCGCGTTACGATCTCGTAGACCGACTCAACACTACCTTTCGCCAGATGGAACAAGAGCTGGCTGCATTTGCCGCTCATCTTGAGCAACACAAGCTATTGGTTGCCCGCGTGTTCTCTTTGCCGGAGGTAAAAAAAGAGGATGAGCATAATCCGCTTAATCGTATTGAGGTAAAGCAACATCTCGGCAACGACGCGCAGTCGCTGGCGTTGCGTCATTTCCGCCATTTATTTATTCAACAACAGTCCGAAAATCGCAGCAGCAAGGCCGCTGTTCGTCTACCTGGCGTGTTGTGTTACCAGGTCGATAACCTTTCGCAAGCAGCGTTGGTCAGTCATATTCAGCACATCAATCAACTCAAGACTACGTTCGAGCATATCGTCACGGTTGAGTCAGAACTCCCCACAGCGGCGCGTTTTGAATGGGTGCATCGTCATTTGCCGGGGCTGATCACCCTTAATGCTTACCGAACGCTCACTGTTCTGCACGACCCCGCCACTTTACGTTTTGGGTGGGCCAATAAACATATCATTAAGAATTTGCATCGTGATGAAGTCCTGGCACAGCTGGAAAAAAGCCTGAAATCACCGCGCAGTGTCGCACCGTGGACGCGCGAGGAGTGGCAAAGAAAACTGGAGAGAGAGTATCAGGATATTGCTACCCTGCCACAGGACGCGAAGTTAAAAATCAAACGTCCGGTGAAGGTGCAGCCGATTGCCCGCGTCTGGTACAAGGGAGATCAAAAACAAGTACAACACGCTTGCCCTACACCGCTTATTGCGCTGATTAATCGGGATAATGGCGCGGGCGTGCCGGACGTTGGGGAGTTGTTAAATTACGATGCCGACAATGTGCAACACCGTTATAAACCACAGGCGCAGCCGCTTCGTTTGATCATTCCCCGGCTGCACCTGTATGTAGCAGATTAACGCCCGGCTTTCATACTGCCGACCATCTGTTCTGGCCGTACCCAGCTGTCAAACTCGGCTTCGCTAAGATACCCCAGCGCAAGGGCCGCCGCTTTTAAGGTCAGCCCTTCTTTATGCGCTTTTTTGGCGATCTCGGCGGCTTTGTCATAACCAATGTGAGTGTTGAGCGCAGTCACCAGCATCAGCGATTCATTGAGTAATTGATTGATTCGCTCACGATTCGGTTCAATGCCCACTGCACAGTGTTTGTTGAAACTTTCCATGCCATCTGCCAGCAAACGCACCGATTGCAGGAAATTATGGATCACCATTGGACGGAAGACGTTCAGTTCAAAGTTACCGGAAGCGCCCCCCATGTTGATTGCCACGTCGTTCCCTATCACCTGACAGCAGAGCATGGTTAATGCCTCACACTGGGTTGGGTTCACTTTCCCCGGCATGATTGAGCTGCCCGGCTCATTTTCCGGGATTGAGATTTCACCAATTCCGCAGCGCGGGCCAGAGGCCAGCCAGCGGACATCATTGGCAATTTTCATCAGTGACGCAGCCAACCCTTTCAACGCGCCGTGCGCCTGAACCAGGGCATCACAGGTCGCCAGCGCTTCAAATTTGTTCGGCGCGGTAACAAACGGTGCGCAGGTAATGACTGCCAGTTCATCTGCCACGCGACGCGCATACTCCGGATGGGTATTTAGTCCAGTACCCACAGCTGTACCGCCCATAGCCAGTTCCGCTACGTGAGGCAGGCTGTATTCAATATGTTTGAGATTATGCTCGAGCATCGCTACCCAGCCGGAAATCTCCTGCCCCAGTGTTAGCGGCGTGGCGTCCTGCAAGTGGGTTCGACCGATTTTTACGATATCGGCAAATGCACGGGATTTTTCACTCAGCGTCTGTGTCAGGGTTTTAAGCTGCGGAATGAGTTGCTTGCGCAGCGCCAGCAGCGCCGCAACGTGCATCGCCGTTGGAAAGACATCGTTAGAACTTTGGCTTTTGTTCACGTCGTCGTTAGGGTGAACTTTACGCTCCATCCCACGCACGCCGCCGAGTAATTCACTGGCCCGGTTAGCCAGCACTTCGTTCATGTTCATGTTACTTTGCGTGCCGGAGCCGGTCTGCCAGATAGCAAGCGGGAATTCGTCGTCATGCTGTCCTGCCAGTACTTCATCCGCCGCCTGCCGAATGGCGCTCGCTTTCTCTTCAGACAACAAGCCTAAATCTTCATTAACTTTTGCCGCTGCGCGCTTGGTTAGCGCCAGCGCATGAATCAGTGAGGTGGGCATTTTCTCCGTCGAAATGCGGAAATGCTCCAGCGAGCGTTGAGTTTGTGCGCCCCACAGCTTATCTGCCGGGACATCAATCGCCCCCATCGAATCTTTTTCGCTGCGTACTGTATTCATGGCCTGCTCCTCACCTGATTAATTTTTTCTTTCTGTTTTGCTTTCGTTAAGCAACTTTTAGCTCACTCATTATTTACTATTTGATAACAAATGTTTGGTCTTTCGTGCCATGTAAAAAAACCGCCCCGAAGGGCGGCTCTGTTTATTTCACACAGCGGGTGCACTGTGTGAGTTGTATCTGCTGGAAGAAGTCATTTCCTTTATCATCCACAAGGATAAACGCCGGGAAATCTTCCACTTCAATTTTCCAGATGGCTTCCATTCCCAGTTCCGGATATTCAACACATTCCAGGCTCTTAATGCTTCCCTGCGCCAATACAGCTGCCGGACCACCGATACTACCGAGGTAGAAACCGCCGTGTTTTTTACAGGCATCCGTCACCTGCTGGCTGCGGTTGCCTTTCGCCAGCATGATCATACTTCCGCCCTGCGCTTGCAGTTGATCGACATAAGAATCCATCCGGCCGGCGGTCGTTGGGCCAAGAGAACCGGAGGCATAACCTTCCGGCGTTTTGGCCGGACCCGCGTAGTAAATCGGATGATCTTTAATATACTGCGGCAGCCCTTCGCCGTTATCCATCCGCTCTTTCAGTTTGGCGTGAGCAATATCACGACCAACGATAATCGTGCCATTCAGCGACAAGCGCGTAGAAACGGGATACTGCGACAACTGTGCGAGGATCTCTTTCATCGGACGGTTAAGGTCAACGCGCACCGCTTCGCCTTCTCCCGCTTTACGCAGCTCTTCAGGGATATATTTACCTGGATTATGTTCCAGTTTTTCGATCCAGATCCCCTGACGGTTGATCTTCGCTTTGATATTACGGTCAGCAGAACAGGAGACGCCCATACCGACCGGGCAGGATGCGCCGTGACGTGGCAGGCGAATCACGCGGATGTCGTGAGCGAAGTATTTACCACCAAACTGCGCACCCAGACCAAGATTTTGCGCTTCGATCAGCAATTCTTTTTCCAGTTCCACATCGCGGAACGCCTGACCGTGCTCATTCCCTTCCGTTGGCAGTTCATCATAGTATTTAGCGGAAGCCAGTTTCACCGTTTTAAGGTTCGTTTCCGCAGAAGTTCCACCAATCACAAATGCAATATGATAGGGAGGACAGGCTGCCGTACCCAGCGTGCGCATTTTCTCAACCAGGTAATTTTTCAGTTTTCCCGGCGTCAGTAACGCTTTGGTTTCCTGATACAGATACGTCTTGTTTGCCGAACCGCCACCTTTGGCGATACAGAGGAATTTGTACTCGTCGCCATCAACGGCATAAAGATCGATCTGCGCCGGCAAGTTGGTGCCGGTATTCACCTCTTTATACATATCCAGCGGCGCGTTTTGCGAGTAGCGCAGATTATCTTCGATATAAGTGTTATAGACACCGCGCGCCAGCGCCGCTTCATCACCACCACCGGTCCATACACGCTGCCCTTTTTTACCAACAATAATCGCGGTGCCGGTATCCTGACAGGTTGGCAGAACGCCTTTCGCCGCGATGTCGGAGTTGCGCAGGAATTGCAGCGCCACATATTTATCATTTTCGCTGGCTTCCGGGTCACGCAGAATGTCGGCCACCTGTTGTTGGTGAGCCGGACGCAGCATAAATGACGCATCATGAAACGCCTGACGCGCCAACAGAGTTAACGCTTCGGGTGCGACTTTCAAAATCTCCTGCCCTTCAAATTCAGATACGCTAACGTGTTCGCTGGTTAGCAGGTAATACTCAGTATCATCTTTTTTGAGTGGAAAAGGAGCCTGATAATGAAAGGGTTTGTTTGACATTGTTCTCTCACTTACTGCCTGGTTTGGTTATGCTCTGGGCGGGTGTTCCGTTGCCCTGTTAAAAGCGAGTAACAATATCCTACACACTTTTTTAACAAAAACTGAGACTAGTACGACTTTTTGCGGCTCCAGGTTACTTCCCGTAGGATTCTTGCTTTAATAGCGGGATTAATTTCCACATATAAACAGGGATTGATCATGCAAAAACTCATTAACTCAGTGCAAAACTATGCCTGGGGCAGCAAAACGGCGTTGACTGAACTTTATGGTATGGAAAATCCGTCCAGCCAGCCGATGGCCGAGCTGTGGATGGGCGCACATCCGAAAAGCAGTTCACGGGTGCAGAATGCCGCCGGAGATATCGTTTCACTGCGTGATGTGATTGAGAGTGATAAATCGACTCTGCTCGGAGAGGCCGTTGCCAAACGCTTTGGCGAACTGCCTTTCCTGTTCAAAGTATTATGCGCAGCACAGCCGCTCTCCATTCAGGTTCATCCAAACAAACGCAATTCTGAAATCGGTTTTGCCAAAGAAAATGCCGCAGGTATTCCGATGGATGCCGCCGAGCGTAACTATAAAGATCCTAACCACAAGCCGGAGCTGGTTTTTGCGCTGACGCCTTTCCTTGCGATGAACGCGTTTCGTGAATTTTCCGAGATTGTCTCCCTACTCCAGCCAGTCGCAGGTGCACATCCGGCGATTGCTCACTTTTTACAACAGCCTGATGCCGAACGTTTAAGCGAACTGTTCGCCAGCCTGCTGAATATGCAGGGGGAAGAAAAATCCCGCGCGCTGGCGATTTTAAAATCGGCGCTCGACAGTCAGCAGGGTGAACCGTGGCAAACGATTCGTTTAATTTCTGAATTTTACCCGGATGACAGCGGTCTGTTCTCCCCGCTGTTGCTGAATGTGGTGAAATTGAATCCTGGCGAAGCGATGTTCCTGTTCGCTGAAACACCGCACGCTTACCTGCAAGGCGTGGCGCTGGAAGTGATGGCGAACTCCGATAACGTGCTGCGTGCGGGTCTGACGCCTAAATACATTGATATTCCGGAACTGGTTGCCAATGTGAAGTTCGAAGCCAAACCGGCTAACCAGTTGTTGACCCAGCCGGTGAAACAAGGTGCAGAACTGGACTTCCCGATTCCTGTGGATGATTTTGCCTTCTCGCTGCATGACCTTAGTGATAAAGAAACCACCATCAGCCAGCAGAGTGCCGCCATTTTGTTCTGCGTCGAAGGCGATGCAACGCTGTGGAAAGGTTCTCAGCAGTTACAGCTTAAACCGGGTGAATCAGCGTTTATTGCCGCCAACGAATCACCGGTGACTGTCAAAGGCCACGGCCGTTTAGCGCGTGTTTACAACAAGCTGTAAGAGCTTACTGAAAAAATTAACATCTCTTGCTAAGCTTATTAAAGGCTTATAACACCTTCAGGCGGCCAGTCCGCCTGATTTCATTTTATGGATAATCATTATGAATAAATCGCTGGTAGCGGTAGGCGTCATTGTTGCGCTAGGCGTAGTCTGGACAGGCGGCGCATGGTATACAGGCAAGAAGATTGAAACCCATCTCGAAGACATGGTCGCGCAGGCGAACGCGCAACTCAAACTGACCGCTCCTGAATCCAACCTGGAAGTGAGTTATCAAAACTATCATCGCGGCGTATTCAGCAGTCAGCTGCAACTGTTGGTGAAACCCATTGCCGGGAAAGAAAATCCGTGGATTAAAAGCGGTCAGAGCGTCATCTTCAACGAATCGGTTGATCATGGTCCCTTCCCCCTTGCCCAGCTTAAAAAACTGAACCTGATCCCGTCGATGGCATCAATTCAAACCACGCTGGTTAATAACGAAGTTAGCAAGCCACTGTTTGATATGGCAAAAGGTGAAACGCCTTTTGAGATTAACTCCCGCATTGGTTACAGCGGAGATTCCAGTTCCGATATTTCGCTCAAGCCACTGAATTACGAGCAAAAGGATGAAAAAGTCGCCTTTAGCGGCGGCGAGTTCCAGTTAAATGCAGACAGAGACGGCAAAGCTATCTCCCTTTCCGGGGAGGCGCAAAGTGGTCGGATAGACGCGGTTAACGAATATAACCAGAAAGTACAGTTGACCTTTAATAATCTGAAAACCGACGGTTCCAGCACGCTGGCAAGTTTTGGTGAGCGCGTAGGAAATCAAAAACTATCACTGGAAAAAATGACCATTTCAGTGGAAGGCAAAGAACTGGCACTGCTGGAAGGCATGGAGATCAGCGGTAAATCGGATCTGGTCAATGACGGTAAAACGATCAATAGCCAACTGGATTACTCGCTAAACAGCCTGAAGGTACAGAATCAGGATCTGGGCAGCGGCAAGCTGACTTTAAAAGTCGGCCAAATTGATGGCGAAGCCTGGCATCAGTTTAGCCAGCAATATAACGCGCAAACTCAGGCGCTGCTGGCACAGCCAGAAATTGCCAACAATCCCGAACTTTATCAGGAAAAAGTGACGGAAGCCTTCTTTAGCGCCCTGCCGCTGATGTTGAAAGGCGATCCGGTGATTACTATCGCGCCGCTAAGCTGGAAAAACAGTCAGGGTGAAAGTGCGCTGAATCTGTCGCTGTTCCTGAAAGATCCGGCAACGACTAAAGAAGCGCCGCAAACGCTGGCGCAGGAAGTAGATCGTTCGGTTAAATCTCTGGATGCGAAACTGACCATTCCGGTGGATATGGCAACTGAGTTTATGACTCAGGTAGCGAAGCTGGAAGGTTATCAGGAAGATCAAGCGAAAAAACTGGCGAAACAGCAAGTTGAAGGTGCATCAGCAATGGGGCAGATGTTCCGTCTGACCACCTTGCAGGACAATACCATCACCACCAGCCTGCAATATGCTAACGGTCAGATCACGTTAAACGGGCAGAAAATGCCACTGGAAGATTTTGTTGGGATGTTTGCGATGCCGGCATTAAACGTTCCGGCTGTACCCGCTATTCCGCAGCAGTAATTCACAGCCAAAACGCCGGAGATTTTTCTCTCCGGCATTTTTTTCTTACTTCAGCATAAAGTCATACTGAATACTCCTTTTCACATCCCAGTAATTCAGGCGATCGCCCAGCGCACTGCCATCGCGCTTTTCCCGCCCTTTATCGGCAGCAAGAAAGAAATTCATCCCTTGTAACGGCCCTTCGCTGACCCGATAGTTCATACCACCTAAGATACCCGCGCCTTCAATCCGCACATCTCGTTTACTGGATTCATAGCCGCGAGTCACAATCGGTGCAAATGTCATCGTAAATTGCGGGGTTAAACGATAATTGACACCCAATTGCCAGGACTGCATTCCTTCACGGTTACGATCAAGACTTAATGAAAAGGGATAGCCAATGTCGGTATCCACCACGGCACCATTCATTGCATGGCGCAAATAACCACCACTGCCAAATACGCTTCCCCACGGCGCATTCCAGGTCAATTGTCCACTAACCAACGCCGTTTCATTGGGCTGGCTGGTATTACGACTTAAACCTTCAAGTTGCGCGTAAAAGCCGAGCAACTCCCCTTTCAACGTATAATTCGGGTCAAGCGGTATGCTTTTCTCGAGAATACTTTGTATCTGATTGGAAACATCTTTCTGTACCGATGCCCCCAGAGAATAGCGACTGGTATCATCATGCCAACTGGCGGCTAAAAAAGAACGTGCGCGATGTTTATCGTATTTTCCCGTCTGGCTGTTATACACCCCTTCATCACGAATACCGGTTGTTGAATCAGTCCATAAAAATACTCGTGAACGCCACATTCCCCACAGATCAATATTTGGCGTTAAAGCCCAATAACCTAATGCTCCTTCAGAAACTGTCGGTAATGTACGTTGCGAACTGCCAGCCATTAACGGAATACGATAAGGTAAGCTACCATAACTATAATCCGTCCCGAAGCGACCTAATTTTAGCAGGCTATTTTCACTGGGTTTTATTTTTACTGCCCCCAGGGCAAAGCCAAAACTTTTATCACCATCAAGATACCACCGGGTACTCATATCAGCACGAGCACCTAATTTATAAACATAATACGCTCCGCCTTCAACGCCAATAATATTGGAATAATAACCACTATTGAAATCGAGCAATCCTCCCTGTACCCATGCGTAAATATCTCTTCCCGCGCCAGCACTGGGCTTATCAGCCCTGCGCAATTCGTTTTTCAGTCTGATGCGTAGTCCCGCTTCATCGTCAGCCAGTTGCGCCGCGTAAGCAGAGGTAAGGCCAGAGGCAGCCGTCAGGCAAATAACGGCCATGGCCACTATTTTTCTCATAGTTGCACCTTTGATGTTCTGATTATTTTTATTGAATATTAATTAGTGATATCGCGGATTAATTGCTGCTGCATTTTTTTACGATTATCAATTTCAACCACGATTTCTTTGAATTTTTTATCCGTGAGCGGATAAAACCAGATAATGACGAATGCCAGCAGCATAAATCCACAAGGTACTAAGGCAATTGATGTGCGGATGCCCATAATAACTTCCGGCGTTTGCACCTGATTGGCAATATATCCGCTTAATCCCAAAATAAAGGCAGGAATTGAACCTCCGATTGCCTGACCGCATTTACGGGTAAATGAGAATAGTGAATAGGTGAGCCCTTCTATTCGCACGCCAGTCAGGTATTCACCGTATTCTACAGTATCAGCTTCCAGTGCCCACATCACGGTCATGGTAACGCCCTGACCAATTGAAGCGATGGCCAACGCAACCAACGCCACCGGCAGTGACCAGACCGAAACCCAGAAGAACAGCAGATAACCGCAGGTTCCCAGCAAAGCGCCAATCAGGAAGGTATTCTTTTTACCGATCCTCGCGACCATCCCCGGCACCAGCGGTGCCGATGCCACAGTACCGACCAGGTTTTGCACCAGTACCAGCACAGTGAACAGCCCGGTATCATTTAACACATAGCGCACGTAGAACAACGACGAGGCGCTGACCGCGAAGGTCGAAATCAGCACACACAGCGCACCGATGCACAACATAAACAGCGGGCGATTCCGTTTCAGGGTTTGCAGACTGATCTTCAATGACGGCTGCGCCACGATACGTACCACATTTTCACGCGTCGATTTGAAGCAGATGAAGTAAAGCACCATTCCGGCAATCGCCAGCACAATCGTCCAGAAATGGTATACCGACACCATCTCTTCCGGGCTGGAGTTCTTAATGCTCGGTCCTATCAGAAATGCCAGGCAGACAAAGGTCAATGAAGCGGCAATCCCACGAGCCGCGCCCAGACGGGCGCGGGATTGTGGTTGTTGGGTCATTGCGGTAGCAAGTGAACCATAAGGAATATTCACCAGGCTGTAGCAAAGCCCGAGGCCCATGTAGGTCAAATATGCATACACTACTTTGCTGCTATGGCTCCAGTCGGTCGGTACCCAGAATACCAGCACGCTGAAGATCATTAACGGCGCAGTACCGAAGAGTAAAAACGGGCGGAATTTTCCCCAGCGGGTATTCACACTGTCCACCACTCGTCCGGCAAAGACGTCGGCGAAGGCATCGAATACCCGCACCAGTAACAGCATGGTGCCCGCCGCAGCGGCACCGACGCCAGCGACGTCGGTGTAGTAACTCAACAGGAAGAGCGCCCCCATTGCGAAGGCGAAGTTATTGGCGACGTCACCGAGGCTGTAGCCGACGATGGTGCGCCAGGAGAGTTGTTGATTCATTGTTTGCCTCCCTGCTGCGGTTTTTCACCGAAGTTCATGCCAGTCCAGCGTTTTTGCAGCAGAAAAGCCGCCGACTTCGGTTTGCGGTCGCGGGTGAAGATCCCTTTCTTGTTACCGCCAACGCGCAATATGCCTTGCGAGGTCGCAAAATCGGCGAAATTCCATACCTGTTCACCGACGACGGCGCTGACGCGATCAAAGACGCGGTGATACATATCCAGCCATGCACACTGATACTCTTCACTCCACATGTCGGTGTACATTGAGTGCAGCCCGGCTAACGTATCCACGCCGTATTCGGTGATGATAATCGGCTGATGCAGTTTCTCCTGCCAGGCCAGCAGTTCTTTTTCCAGTACCTTCTCTGCCGTTTCCAAATCGCCGCTTTGGACATACCAACCGTAATAACGGTTCAGGCACAGCACATCAAAGAGATCGCTGATGGTATCGGTGTGAGCGTCGCAGAACATTACATTGACACAGGTGATCGGACGCGTCGGGTCGAGTTTACGCGTTGCTTCTGCCAGTGGCGCGAAATATTCCCGTGCACCTTGCGGACGGGTATCCGGTTCGTTGGCAATACTCCACATCACCACGCTTGGGTGGTTTTTGTCACGCGCAATCAGCTCTTTAATCGCCTGTAAGTGCGCCTGCTGGGTTTCTCCGTTGACTGCCTCTTCGCTGTACAGTTCTTTCGGCTTGTTGCCCGCTTCGAAACCAATGCCTAAAGAGAGGTTAAAGCCGACAGCTGCAGTTTCATCAATCACCACGATGCCATGTTCATCTGCCCAGTCGAGCATCTCTTCGGCATAAGGGTAATGCGAGGTACGGTAGGAGTTGGCCCCAATCCAGTCCATTAATGCGTGATCGTGCACCATCAACACGTTATCGAATCCTTTGCCGCGCAAATCCGCATCTTCATGACGACCAAAACCCGTAAAGTAGAACGGTTTGTGGTTGATCAGGAACTGTTCGCCCTTCACTGCTACTGACCGGATGCCGACGCGCAGCGGGTAGAAATCACACTCTGTCTGGCTTTTGGCTGTGACGCATAGTTCATAGAGATAACCTTCACCCGGTTGCCAGAGGTGCGGATTCACCACTTGCAAAGTCCCGCTGGTACCTTGTCCAGTTGCAACCACCTGCTGATCCGCATCACGCAGTTCAACGCTGACATCACCATTTGCTATCACCTGCCAGTCAACAGACGCGTGGTTACAGTCTCGCGCGACATGCGTCACCACGGTGATATCGTCCACCCAGGTGTTCGGCGTGGTGTAGAGCATTACGCTGCGATGGATCCCGGCATAGTTAAAGAAATCATGGAAGTAAGACTGCTTTTTCTTGCCGTTTTCATCGGTAATCACCATTCCCGGCGGGATAGTCTGCCAGTTCAGTTCATTGTTCACACAAACTGTGATACGTACACTTTTCCCGGCAATAACATACGGCGTGACATCGGCTTCAAATGGCGTATAGCCGCCCTGATGCTCCATCACTTCCTGATTATTTACCCACACTTTGCCGTAATGAGTGACCGCATCGAAACGCAGCACGATACGCTGGCCCGCCCAACCTTTCGGTATAAAGACTTCGCGCTGATACCAGACGTTGCCCACATAATTACGAATATCTGCATCGGCGAACTGATCGTTAAAACTGCCTGGCACAGCAATTGCCCGGCTTTCTTGTAACGCGCTTTCCCACCAACGCTGATCAATTCCACAGTTTTCGCGATCCAGACTGAATGCCCACAGGCCGTCGAGTTTTTTGATTTCACGGGTTGGGGTTTCTACAGGACGTAACATAAGGGACTCCTCATTAAGATAAAAATACTGGTCAACCTTTAATCTGATTAGTTAACCAATTCTGTGTTGCACACAGTTATCTGTGAGAAACCCATGGAAGAGAAATGGAAATAAAAAGAACTGACACCGCGATCAAAAAACCAAAAACTGCAATACCCACAGCGTGATATAGATCGCATTAATCTTTAAAACAGCGTTGACATAAGCCACAAAATAAGCAATCGAACGTTCGTTCGAGCATATTGGGAACGATAAACTCTCATGACATATGGCTACAGTGAATATTTGGGGGGAATTCTCCGAACCCAGGAAGGATATTTTTTGCACAGAGAAATTACGATATGAAACGCGGGCTCAGTTGTCACCAGCCCGCGGAAAGAGAGAGAGGATCAGGATGCGGTTAAGATACCGCCAATCATCGCGCGTAATCCCTGAGCAAACGACGCTTCACGCGCCAGATCTTCCGCTTCGATATCGGCCAGTACACCGTAGGTCAGATCCAGCAGTAAACGTGAAGTCATTGCCGTGTTGATGTCTGGGCTTATCTCGCCTTTTTGCTGGGCATCACGCATCCGCTGGGCAACAAATTCCGTGATCGTCATATGTTTATTTTTAAGCATGGCGGCGACCTGTGGGTTACGCATCCCTTCCGCCATAATTTCAACCACCAGCGCCCGTTGTCCAAAGGCTTCATGGGTGAGAGAGACAATGGACTCGACCATATAGTCAACAAAATGAATCCCTTCAATCGGTTCCCGGAAACGGGCCAGCGCCCTCTCCTGGTCCTGTAAGATAATCGCCTGAATCAAGGCTTCTTTGGAGATGAAATGGTGATAGAGCGTCCCGGGACTAATGGCGCAAGATTTACAGATGGCTTTCATCGAGGCACTGTGAAATCCATTTTCTGAAAAAATCTCTCTGGCAGCATTGAGGATCCGGGTCCGTGTCGGTTGTGCTTCAGTCTGCATGTTATCCATCATTAAACCATTATAGTTAGCGTGAATAACTAGTTTACCGCGTTGTCAGGTGAGCGCCTATCATTGCTGTTGAATAGTGCGAAGGTACACTCTATTCGTATACTTTTCACCCAACAATTGGTTAACCAATAGCCGTGATTTGGCTGCCAGTTGTTTCGCAGAGACGTTGATGAGTTGTTCACGCTATCCCGGTATACAACACGTACGGCTGTTTACCGGTCCGTTAGTGTATTAATTGAGCTCCTGTACCCCACCACCGGAGACGGTGAGAATTTGTCCGCTTACCCAGCTGGCTGCAGGCGAGCAAAGGAACAGCGCCGCGTTAGCAATATCTTGCGGTTGGCCCAGACGTCTGATCGGCGTGTGTTGTAACATTTTTTGTTCAATTTCTGGTGTAATAACGGATTTCAGGGCATCGGTTAATATTGCCCCCGGCGCAATGCCATTTACCCGAATATTTTTTTCACCCAGGTCAAACGCCATATTTCTGACCAGATGACTGGCCGCAGCTTTAGATGATGCATAGGAAGTCATGTTTATATTTTTATTTTCTGCCGCCATAGAAGTGATGGTCAGAATAACGCCACCACCATTTTTTTCCATTTCTGGCGCAACAAGTTGTGACAGATGGAAAAAAGAAAACACATTCAGTTCATAAGCACGGCGAAAATCCGCCATTGGCATATCAAACGGTTTAGGACCACCGCCACCGGCGTTGTTAACCAGAATATCAACTTTACCCAGCTTACTGACGGCAAAGTCTGCCAGTGCAGAGAGTTCCTGTTCGGACGTAATATCACAACGCCAGGCAAATGCCTGACCACCCAGTTGTTGAATTTTGTCTACAACATGGTTAGCTGCGTCGGCGTTAATATCACTGACCACCACAGATGCGCCAGCTGTCGCGAATGTAATGGCGATTTCTTTACCAATACCTGCACCCGCACCTGTGATGATGGCGCATTTTCCGTCGAGTCTCAGGTTGTCAGAATTAAACACATAAACCTCCTGTGAACTTCAGTAAAAATAAAAGGCACCGCCTGTGTGCCACATTTTTTATCATTAACCTTGAGGAAAGGACACTACCAGGTATAGCAGATAAAGAGAGGATTATTTCGCCGCAATGAGCCGGGCGGGAATAATAAGATTGCGTGAATGCGTCTCTTCATGGGTGATTTTTTGCATCATGCGATCCGCAAGTGTGGTACCAAGTTCCCGCGCAGGCGTGCTGGCCCAGGTAACGGGTATATCATCAAGTGTGGTTGGTGTCGCATCGGTAAATGCCGCCAACGAAACCTGTTGTTCAAAGTAACGATCGACTCCGCTTTCCCCGCTTTGCCGCCCTGCTTTCAGCAAACCAAACCATGCCCCCATCGCAATAGTTTCGTTATAGCAAACCACAGCACTGATGGTCGGGTTATGACGTAAAAGCGCCGTGATAGCTTCCGCGGCTTGCTTCTGGCTGGAAGAGCACTCCAACACCCAATCGCTGTGAAACGGCAGGCCAAATTTTAGTAGAGTTGCACAATAGCCCCCCACCCGTTCTGCCCGGGTTAATGAGGAACTTTGCCCTCCCAGCCAGGCGATCCGCTGATGCCCATTGCGAATGAGATGCTCCGTCAACAACTGTGCAGCCTGCATGTTGTCTGGGCGAACCGTATCAACATCGTCAAGATAACTGGCACGGGAAGCGAAAATCACCGGGATAGCTTTTTCTTCTGCCATCCGTCGCAGGTCATCGCTGCTTCCTGCAGCTCCGGCAATTACCACACCATCGACACCCTGATTCAGTAACAGTGAAAACCGCTGTGCCAGCTGCTCGCCGTCTTTACCGCCGTGAAGCAAAAAAACCATCCGTCCCTGCGCTTCCAGAGCTTCCGTCAATCCGGCCGTTAATTCGGCGTAAAACGGCGCAGATAAATCACGGACGATCAAACCAATGACGCCGCTTTGCCCGCCGCGCAGCGCCGACGCCTGACGATTGCGCACAAATCCCAGCTCTTCAATGGCGGCGTTAACGCGTTCTCCTGTGGCGGTAGAGATTCGCCCTTTGCCACTTAGCACCAGCGAAACGGTGCTTACCGACACGCCCGCAGCCAGCGCAACATCATGAATAGTTATTTTTTTGGCGGTAGCCATGCAGATGACCTACTCCCTGATTATGTGACAGATAAAACGTTTTACCTTTTATTTATCTTATACCCGCTATTATCGTTGCGTAATGTGATTTATGCCTCACTAAAATTTGATAAAACGTTTTATCTTCTCGCGCAATTTACTGAATCCAGATTGTTCTCTACGAGGAGTCGTTTTATGACGGCGAAAACAGCACCGAAAGTCACGCTGTGGGAGTTCTTCCAGCAGTTAGGCAAAACCTTCATGTTACCCGTGGCATTATTGTCGTTCTGCGGCATTATGCTCGGCATTGGTAGTTCCCTTAGTAGCCACGATGTCATCACCCTAATCCCGGTCCTGGGCAACCCCGTGTTGCAGGCTATCTTTACCTGGATGAGTAAGATTGGCTCGTTTGCTTTTAGTTTCCTGCCAGTCATGTTCTGTATCGCCATCCCGCTGGGCCTGGCACGCGAAAACAAAGGCGTAGCGGCATTCGCTGGCTTCGTCGGTTATGCGGTAATGAACCTCGCGGTAAACTTCTGGTTAACCAATAAAGGCATTCTGCCAACCACAGACGCCGCCGTTCTGAAAGCCAATAACATACAGAGCATTCTTGGGATCCAGTCGATCGATACCGGGATCCTCGGTGCGGTGATCGCCGGTATTATCGTCTGGATGCTGCATGAGCGATTCCATAATATCCGCCTGCCGGATGCGCTGGCATTCTTCGGCGGTACGCGCTTCGTACCAATCATCTCCTCGCTGGTGATGGGCCTTGTCGGTCTGGTGATTCCATTAGTCTGGCCGATTTTCGCCATGGGTATTAGCGGCCTGGGCCATATGATCAACAGTGCGGGTGATTTCGGACCGATGCTGTTTGGTACCGGTGAACGTCTGCTGTTGCCGTTTGGTCTGCATCACATTCTGGTGGCATTAATTCGCTTTACCGACGCAGGCGGCACGCAGGAAGTCTGCGGTCAAACCGTCAGCGGCGCACTGACCATCTTCCAGGCGCAATTGAGTTGCCCGACCACTCACGGTTTTTCTGAAAGCGCCACGCGTTTCCTTTCGCAAGGTAAAATGCCTGCGTTTCTCGGCGGTCTGCCAGGTGCAGCGTTAGCTATGTATCACTGCGCGCGCCCGGAAAATCGCCATAAAATTAAAGGTCTGCTGATTTCTGGCCTGATCGCCTGCGTCGTTGGCGGCACGACCGAACCGCTGGAATTCCTGTTCCTGTTCGTAGCGCCAGTTCTGTATGTCATCCACGCGCTGTTAACCGGCCTCGGCTTCACCGTCATGTCTGTGCTCGGCGTCACCATCGGTAATACCGACGGCAATATCATCGACTTCGTGGTGTTCGGTATTTTGCATGGTCTGTCAACCAAGTGGTACATGGTGCCAGTGGTGGCGGCAATCTGGTTTGTCGTTTACTACGTCATCTTCCGTTTCGCTATCACCCGCTTCAATCTGAAAACCCCGGGGCGCGATAGCGAAGTTGCCAGCTCAATCGAAAAAGCCGTTGCCGGTGCGCCGGGTAAATCAGGTTACAACGTTCCGGCAATCCTCGAAGCCTTAGGCGGTGCCGACAATATTGTCAGCCTCGATAACTGCATTACCCGTCTGCGTTTGTCTGTGAAAGATATGTCGCTTGTTAATGTGCAGGCACTGAAGGACAATCGGGCAATTGGCGTAGTACAACTTAATCAACATAACCTGCAGGTTGTTATCGGGCCACAAGTTCAGTCAGTAAAAGATGAAATGGCCGGTCTGATGCATACTGTCCAGGCATAAGGATAAGATATGTTCGATTTTTCAAAGGTCGTGGATCGTCATGGCACATGGTGTACGCAGTGGGATTATGTCGCTGACCGTTTCGGCACTGCTGACCTGTTACCGTTCACGATTTCAGACATGGATTTTGCCACTGCCCCCTGCATTATCGAGGCGCTGAATCAGCGCCTGATGCACGGCGTGTTTGGCTACAGCCGCTGGAAAAACGATGAGTTTCTCGCGGCTATTGCCCACTGGTTTTCCACCCAGCATTACACCGCCATTGATACGCAGTCGGTGGTGTATGGCCCTTCTGTTATCTACATGGTCTCGGAACTGATTCGTCAGTGGTCTGAAAAAGGTGAAGGCGTGGTGATCCACACACCCGCCTATGACGCATTTTACAAGGCCATTGAAGGTAACCAGCGCACAGTAATGCCCGTCGCTTTAGAGAAGCGGGCTGACGGCTGGTTTTGCGATATGGGCAAGCTGGAAGCCGTGTTGGCGAAACCAGAATGTAAAATTATGCTCCTGTGTAGCCCACAGAATCCTACCGGGAAAGTGTGGACGTGCGATGAACTGGAGATCATGGCTGACCTGTGCGAGCGTCATGGTGTGCGGGTTATTTCCGATGAAATCCATATGGATATGGTCTGGGGCGAGCAGCCGCATATTCCCTGGAGTAATGTGGCGCGGGGAGACTGGGCGTTGCTGACGTCGGGATCGAAAAGTTTCAATATTCCCGCGCTGACCGGTGCTTATGGGATTATAGAAAATAGCAGCAGCCGTGATGCCTATTTATCGGCACTGAAAGGACGTGATGGGCTTTCTTCCCCTTCGGTACTGGCGTTAACTGCCCATATCGCCGCCTATCAGCAAGGCGCGCCGTGGCTGGATGCCTTACGCGTCTATCTGAAAGATAACCTGACGTATATCGCAGATAAAATGAACTCCGCGCTCCCTGAACTCAACTGGCAGATCCCGCAATCCACTTATCTGGCCTGGATTGATCTACGTCCGTTGAATATTGACGACAACGCGTTGCAAAAAGCGCTTATCGAGCAAGAGAAGGTCGCGATCATGCCGGGGTATACCTACGGTGAAGAAGGTCGTGGTTTTGTCCGTCTCAATGCCGGGTGCCCGCGTTCGAAACTGGAAAAAGGTGTTGCTGGATTAATTAACGCCATCCGCGCTGTTCGTTAACCCCAATTGCGCAACGTAAAAAATCGTTGCGCAATCGTGGATTTTTACCCTGCTTTGTTTTTATAATGGTGCGCACTTTTATATCCAGAAAAAGAGTGCGACCATGATTGATACCACCCTGCCATTAACTGATATCCATCGCCACCTTGATGGCAACATTCGTCCCCAGACCATTCTTGAACTTGGCCGCCAGTATAATATCTCGCTTCCTGCACAATCCCTGGAAACACTGATTCCCCACGTTCAGGTCATTGCCAACGAACCCGATCTGGTGAGCTTTCTGACCAAACTTGACTGGGGCGTTAAAGTTCTCGCCTCTCTTGATGCCTGTCGCCGCGTGGCATTTGAAAACATTGAAGATGCAGCCCGTCACGGCCTGCACTATGTCGAGCTGCGTTTTTCACCAGGCTACATGGCAATGGCACATCAGCTGCCTGTAGCGGGTGTTGTCGAAGCGGTGATCGATGGCGTACGTGAAGGTTGCCGCACCTTTGGTGTGCAGGCGAAGCTTATCGGCATTATGAGCCGGACCTTCGGCGAAGCCGCCTGTCAGCAAGAGCTGGAGGCCTTTTTAGCCCACCGTGACCAGATTACCGCACTTGATTTAGCCGGTGATGAACTTGGTTTCCCAGGAAGTCTGTTCCTTTCTCACTTCAACCGCGCGCGTGATGCGGGCTGGCATATTACCGTCCATGCAGGCGAAGCTGCCGGGCCGGAAAGCATCTGGCAGGCGATTCGTGAACTGGGGGCGGAACGTATTGGACATGGCGTAAAAGCCATTGAAGATCGGGCGCTGATGGATTTTCTCGCCGAGCAGCAAATTGGTATTGAATCCTGTCTGACCTCCAATATTCAGACCAGCACCGTGGCAGAGCTGGCGGCACATCCGCTGAAAACGTTCCTTGAGCATGGCATTCGTGCCAGCATTAACACTGACGATCCCGGCGTACAGGGAGTGGATATCATTCACGAATATACCGTTGCCGCGCCGGCTGCTGGGTTATCCCGCGAGCAAATCCGCCAGGCGCAGATTAATGGTCTGGAAATGGCTTTCCTCAGCGCAGAGGAAAAACGCGCACTGCGAGAAAAAGTCGCTGCGAAGTAACAAAAATGGATGGTGCTAATTGCACCATCCTCTTTTCACGCAAGGCACAGCGTCGCGCGATGTTTGGCGGATTCGATGCCCAGCTCAATCAACTCCATTACCTGGATTGCCTGACTTGCCGGAACCGGATTTTCACCATCGCCATTTAACGCATCACGAATAGCCGCATAGTAAGCCGGATAATTCCCTGGTACTGTCAACAGCGTTTCTTCGACACGTTCCTCACCTTCCACGCGGGTAAGTACGCCATCACGCATATCGTAGCCCCAGTCTTCCTGCGGCAGACGCTCGCCATTTTTCAGACGTTCTTCCTGTGGATCGAGGCCATATTTCACATAACTGCCTCGGGATCCATGCACGATATAACGTGCTGACTCAGCGGCTGCCAGCATGGTGCCGTGTAAAATGACTCGCCGCTGCGGATAGGACAAGATGGCGTGGAAATAATCGGTCGACTGCGCTCCGGGCCGTAACTGTGCCAAATCTACCGTCATGCTAACCGGTAAACCAAATAACGTAATGGCCTGATCAAGAAGGTGCGGTGCTAAATCGTACCAGATACCGCTGCCAGGGCCGCCCTGTTCACGCCAACGATCGCGCACCTGCGGACGGAAACGGTCAAAATGAGACTCAAAGTAAGCAACTTCACCCAGTACGCCTTCCGCGAGCAAACCTTTTAGCGTCAGGAAATCGCTATCCCAGCGACGGTTATGGAATACAGACAGCACACGCCCCAGGCTTTTTGCCAGCGCTTCCAGCTCGCGCGCTTGTGACAGTGTCACGGTAAAGGGTTTATCAACGACCACATGTTTACCCGCCTCAAGCGCCGCTTTGGCTAACGGGAAATGGGTATCGTTGGGTGTAGGAATGACAATCAGGTCTATGTTGGGATCGTTAAACAGATGCTTCGGCTCAGAGACAACCGTAACCGTTGGCCAGTCGGCTTTTACTTTTGTTTCATCACTGCTGGAGATTACCGCCAGTTCCAGCCCGGGCGTGCCCGCAATCAGGGGCGCATGGAAGGTTTTGCTCGCATAACCATACCCAATCAACCCAACACGGATGTTGTCGCTCATGTCATTGCCTCTCATTGAAGTATGATGGCTATTTGACACTATCCTTTACCCACGCTCAACAGTTTAATAACCTGCCAGCAATAAGGGATGTTGTTTAACTTAAGTCAAAAAAATAGCGAATTTTCCAACGACAAAAGCTAAATATCGCAAAAACCTCAGTAAAAATCTTGCTGGAGCTATTATTGCTAAGTAACATTTACCCCCTGAAGTTAATGGATCAATCAAGAGAGATGTGGGCTGTAATGAATCGTCTTATTGAATTAACAGGTTGGATCGTTCTTGTCGTTTCAGTCATTCTTCTTGGCGTGGCGAGTCACATTGACAACTATCAGCCACCTGAACAGAGTGCTTCGGTACAACACAAGTAAGCTCTGCACTTGTGGAGCGACATGCTGCCCGTCCGGGTGCATGTTTTCACTTGTCGGATATTAAACCAGGAATTTATTATCTTGTTCGATGTTGTTGGTGATTGTCAGGGATAGTAAAGCGCGTTACTCTTTTCAGAGCAGTTTTTCATCCCTGAATATTTGCCATCAGCGCATTCTTATTATTGTAATAACACAAGCGTTCACTTTTGGTGAAATTTTATCATCACTAATAATACCTACCCCTTTGGTATTAATTATTTTATGGACCTTTTATGACTGTTCAGGACTACTTATTAAAATTTCGCAAAATCAGTTCACTCGAAAGTTTGGAAAAACTCTACGACCATCTTAATTACACCCTGACGGACGATCAGGAACTGATCAATATGTATCGTGCTGCCGATCACCGTCGCGCAGAGCTGGTTTCTGGCGGGCGTTTGTTTGACCTCGGCCAGGTACCGAAGTCCGTCTGGCACTATGTCCAATAAAGAAAGTAGCGATCGGTTATAAAAGCCTTATAATAACGCCCCTAAAATTAGATTTGCCTGTTTGCGTCGCTATTCTGGAGAACCTATGACCACCACAACGCCACAACGTATTGGAGGCTGGTTGCTTGGCCCATTGGCCTGGCTTTTAGTCGCTCTGTTAAGTACGACGCTGGCGTTGTTGCTGTATACCGCTGCGTTATCTTCTCCGCAAACATTTCAAACGCTCGGCGAACAAGCACTGACGACACAAATCTTATGGGGCGTTTCTTTTATTACCGCTATCGCCATGTGGTATTACACACTGTGGTTGACCATCGCTTTCTTTAAACGTCGGCGTTGTGTTCCTAAACACTATATTATCTGGCTGCTTATTTCCGTATTGCTGGCAGTAAAAGCGTTCGCTTTTTCACCCGTGGAAGATGGCATAGCCGTTCGCCAGTTACTGTTTACTTTGTTGGCAACCGCATTGATCGTCCCCTATTTTAAACGCTCGTCGCGGGTGAAAGCGACGTTTGTGAATCCGTAATAACCTTACAGTTAACCTGTTGTCGCCTGCTCTGGATTAACGGATAATAGGCGGCTTTTTTATTTCAGGCCGAAAAATGACTGACTACCTGTTACTGTTTGTCGGAACTGTACTGGTCAATAACTTTGTACTGGTCAAGTTTCTCGGTCTCTGTCCGTTTATGGGGGTTTCCAAAAAGCTGGAAACCGCGATGGGCATGGGGCTGGCTACAACGTTTGTGATGACGCTGGCGTCTATTTGCGCCTGGCTTATCGATACGTGGATTTTGATCCCGCTTAATCTGATTTACCTGCGCACCCTGGCGTTTATTCTGGTGATTGCTGTGGTTGTGCAGTTCACCGAGATGGTGGTGCGCAAAACCAGCCCGGTGCTTTACCGTCTGCTGGGGATTTTTTTGCCGCTTATCACCACCAACTGTGCAGTGCTCGGCGTGGCGTTGCTGAATATCAATCTCGGGCACAATTTCTTGCAGTCGGCGCTGTACGGTTTTTCCGCCGCTGTCGGTTTCTCGCTGGTGATGGTGCTTTTCGCCGCCATCCGCGAACGCCTTGCTGTGGCTGATGTCCCGGCACCTTTTCGCGGTAATGCCATTGCGTTAATTACCGCAGGTCTTATGTCTCTGGCCTTTATGGGCTTTAGTGGTTTGGTGAAGTTGTAATGAATGCTATCTGGATTGCCGTTGCCGCCGTGAGCCTGCTGGGCCTGGCGTTTGGCGCCATTCTGGGTTATGCCTCCCGCCGTTTTGCGGTGGAAGACGATCCGGTCGTTGAGAAAATTGACGAAATCTTACCGCAGAGCCAGTGTGGTCAGTGCGGTTATCCCGGCTGTCGCCCCTACGCGGAAGCCATCAGCTGTAACGGTGAAAAAATTAACCGCTGCGCCCCAGGTGGCGAAGCTGTGATGCTAAAAATTGCTGAGTTGCTTAATGTCGAGCCACAGCCGCTGGATGGCGAAGCGCAAGAGCTAACGCCTGCGCGGATGGTGGCGTTTATTGATGAAAATAACTGTATTGGCTGCACTAAATGTATTCAGGCGTGTCCGGTAGACGCCATCGTTGGTGCTACCCGCGCCATGCATACGGTAATGAGTGATCTCTGTACGGGCTGCAATTTATGTGTTGATCCGTGCCCGACGCACTGCATCTCGTTGCAACCGGTTGCAGAAACACCTGACTCCTGGAAATGGGATCTGAACACCATTCCCGTGCGTATCATTCCCGTGGAACACCATGCTTAAGTTATTCTCTGCATTCAGAAAAAATAAAATCTGGGATTTCAACGGCGGCATCCATCCACCGGAGATGAAAACCCAGTCCAACGGTACGCCCCTGCGCCAGGTACCACTGGCGCAGCGTTTTGTCATACCACTGAAACAACATATTGGCGCTGAAGGTGAGTTGTGCGTTAGCGTCGGCGATAAAGTACTGCGCGGCCAGCCGCTTACCCGTGGACGCGGCAAAATGCTGCCAGTTCACGCGCCCACCTCGGGTACCGTTACGGCTATTGCGCCCCACTCTACGGCTCATCCTTCAGCTTTAGCTGAATTAAGCGTGATTATTGATGCCGATGGCGAAGACTGCTGGATCCCGCGCGACGGCTGGGACGATTATCGCTCTCGCAGTCGCGAAGAGTTAATCGAGCGCATTCATCAGTTTGGTGTTGCCGGGCTGGGTGGTGCGGGATTCCCGACAGGCGTTAAATTGCAGGGCGGCGGAGATAAGATTGAAACGTTGATTATCAACGCTGCTGAGTGCGAGCCGTACATTACCGCCGATGACCGTTTGATGCAGGATTGCGCGGCTCAGGTCGTAGAGGGTATTCGCATTCTTGCGCATATTCTGCAGCCACGCGAAATTCTTATCGGCATTGAAGATAACAAACCGCAGGCGATTTCCATGCTGCGCGCGGTGCTGGCGGACTCTCACGATATTTCTCTGCGGGTGATTCCAACCAAATATCCTTCTGGCGGTGCTAAACAATTAACCTACATTCTGACCGGGAAGCAGGTTCCACATGGCGGGCGTTCATCCGATATCGGCGTATTAATGCAAAACGTCGGCACTGCTTATGCAGTGAAACGTGCCGTTATTGATGGCGAGCCGATTACCGAGCGTGTCGTAACCCTGACTGGCGAAGCAATCGCTCGCCCGGGCAACGTCTGGGCACGGCTGGGGACGCCCGTGCGTCATTTATTGAATGACGCCGGATTCTGCCCCTCTGCCGATCAAATGGTGATTATGGGCGGCCCGCTAATGGGCTTTACCTTGCCATGGCTGGATGTCCCGGTCGTAAAGATTACCAACTGTCTGTTGGCTCCCTCTGCCAATGAGCTTGGCGAACCACAGGAAGAACAAAATTGCATCCGTTGTAGTGCCTGTGCTGACGCCTGCCCTGCGGATCTTTTGCCGCAACAGTTGTACTGGTTCAGCAAAGGTCAGCAACACGATAAAGCCACCACGCATAACATTGCCGACTGCATTGAATGTGGGGCTTGCGCGTGGGTTTGCCCGAGCAATATTCCCCTGGTGCAATATTTCCGTCAGGAAAAAGCTGAAATTGCGGCTATTCGTCAGGAAGAAAAGCGCGCCGCAGAAGCCAAAGCGCGTTTCGAAGCGCGCCAGGCTCGCCTTGAGCGCGAAAAAGCGGCTCGCCTTGAACGACATAAGAGCGCAGCCGTTCAACCTGCAGCCAAAGATAAAGATGCGATTGCTGCCGCTCTGGCGCGGGTGAAAGAGAAACAGGCCCAGGCTACACAGCCTATTGTGATTAAAGCGGGCGAACGCCCGGATAACAGTGCAATTATTGCAGCACGGGAAGCCCGTAAAGCGCAAGCCAGAGCGAAACAGGCAGAACTGCAGCAAACTAACGACGCAGCAACCGTTGCTGATCCACGTAAAACTGCCGTTGAAGCAGCTATCGCCCGCGCCAAAGCGCGCAAGCTGGAACAGCAACAGGCTAATGCGGAACCAGAACAACAGGTCGATCCGCGCAAAGCCGCCGTCGAAGCCGCTATTGCCCGTGCCAAAGCACGCAAGCTGGAACAGCAACCGGTTAACGCAGAGCCAGAACAACAGGTCGATCCGCGCAAAGCTGCCGTCGAAGCCGCTATTGCCCGTGCCAAAGCGCGTAAACTGGAACAGCAACAGGCTAATGCGGAGCCAGAAGAACAGGTTGATCCGCGCAAAGCTGCCGTCGAAGCGGCTATTGCCCGCGCCAAAGCGCGCAAGCTGGAGCAGCAACAGGCTAATGCGGTACCAGAAGAACAGGTTGATCCGCGCAAAGCGGCAGTTGCCGCGGCTATTGCCCGCGTTCAGGCCAAAAAAGCCGCCCAGCAAAAGGTTGTAAACGAGGACTAAATGGTATTCAGAATAGCTAGCTCCCCTTATACCCATAACCAGCGCCAGACATCGCGCATTATGCTGTTGGTGTTGCTCGCAGCCGTGCCAGGAATCGCAGCGCAACTGTGGTTTTTTGGTTGGGGTACTCTCGTTCAGATCCTGTTGGCGTCGGTCAGTGCTCTGTTAGCCGAAGCTCTCGTACTCAAACTACGCAAGCAGTCGGTAGCCGCAACGTTGAAAGATAACTCAGCATTGCTGACAGGCTTATTGCTGGCGGTAAGTATTCCCCCCCTCGCGCCATGGTGGATGGTCGTACTGGGTACGGTGTTTGCGGTGATCATCGCTAAACAGTTGTATGGCGGTCTGGGGCAAAACCCGTTTAATCCGGCAATGATTGGTTATGTGGTCTTACTGATCTCCTTCCCGGTGCAGATGACCAGCTGGTTACCGCCACATGAAATTGCGGTCAACATCCCTGGTTTTATCGACGCCATACAGGTTATTTTCAGCGGTCATACCGCCAGTGGTGGTGATATGAACACGCTACGCTTAGGTATTGATGGCATTAGTCAGGCGACACCGCTGGATACATTCAAAACCTCTGTCCGCGCAGGTCATTCGGTTGAACAGATTATGCAATATCCGATCTACAGCGGTATGCTGGCGGGCGTTGGTTGGCAATGGGTAAATCTCGCCTGGCTGGCTGGCGGCGTATGGTTGCTGTGGCAGAAAGCGATTCGCTGGCATATTCCCCTCAGCTTCTTAGTAACGCTGGCGTTATGCGCAACGTTGGGCTGGTTGTTCTCACCAGAAACACTGGCAGCACCGCAAATTCATCTGCTGTCTGGAGCGACCATGCTCGGCGCATTCTTTATTTTGACTGACCCGGTTACCGCTTCTACGACCAATCGTGGTCGTCTTATTTTCGGCGCGCTGGCGGGCTTATTAGTCTGGTTGATCCGCAGTTTCGGCGGCTATCCTGACGGCGTGGCTTTTGCCGTCCTGCTGGCGAACATCACGGTTCCTCTGATCGATTACTACACGCGTCCGCGCGTCTACGGCCATCGCAAAGGGTAAACCATGCTGAAAACTATCCGAAAACACGGCATTACACTGGCACTATTTGCAGCGGGTTCAACAGGGTTAACTGCGGCCATCAACCAGATGACCAAAACGACGATTGCTGAACAGGCCAGTCTGCAACAAAAAGCGTTATTTGATCAGGTGCTGCCAGCCGAACGCTATAACAATGCGCTGGCACAGAGTTGCTATCTGGTAACTGCGCCAGAGTTAGGTAAAGGTGAGCATCGGGTTTACATCGCCAAACAGGATGACAAACCGGTAGCCGCCGTTCTGGAAACAACCGCGCCAGATGGCTATTCCGGTGCGATTCAGCTGCTGGTGGGAGCCGATTTTAACGGCACGGTACTTGGCACGCGCGTGACAGAGCACCACGAAACGCCAGGGCTTGGCGATAAAATCGAACTGCGCCTTTCTGACTGGATCACCCATTTTGCGGGTAAAAAAATCAGTGGTGCGGATGATGCGCACTGGGCGGTGAAGAAAGATGGTGGTAATTTCGACCAGTTCACCGGCGCGACGATTACTCCGCGCGCGGTGGTAAATGCGGTAAAACGCGCCGGATTGTACGCTCAGACGTTACCGGCACAACTTTCCCAACTTCCTGCCTGTGGAGAATAAAGCGTGAGCGAAATTAAAGACGTTATTGTTCAGGGGTTGTGGAAAAACAACTCTGCGCTGGTCCAGTTGCTCGGCCTTTGTCCGCTGCTGGCGGTCACGTCCACTGCCACCAACGCCCTGGGTTTAGGACTTGCGACTACGCTGGTACTGACGCTGACCAACCTGACCATTTCGACGCTGCGTCACTGGACACCAGCCGAGATCCGCATTCCCATTTACGTGATGATCATCGCCTCGGTGGTCAGCGCTGTACAGATGCTGATCAACGCCTACGCCTTTGGCCTGTATCAATCATTAGGGATTTTTATTCCGCTGATTGTCACTAACTGTATCGTTGTGGGCCGCGCTGAAGCCTTCGCCGCCAAAAAAGGTCCGGCGCTTTCGGCACTGGACGGCTTTTCAATTGGTATGGGCGCAACCTGCGCCATGTTCGTGCTGGGTTCACTACGCGAAATTATCGGCAATGGCACGTTGTTTGACGGTGCAGATGCGCTGTTAGGTAGCTGGGCAAAAGTATTACGCGTGGAAATTTTCCACACCGACTCCCCTTTCCTGCTGGCGATGCTGCCACCAGGTGCATTTATTGGCCTGGGACTGATGCTGGCAGGGAAATACCTGATTGATGAAAGAATGAAAAAGCGCCGTACTGAAGCAGCTGCCGAACGTGCATTGCCAAACGGTGAAACAGGGAATGTCTGATGAACAAAGCAAAACGCCTGGAGATCCTCACTCGCCTGCGTGAGAACAATCCTCATCCCACCACCGAGCTTAATTTCAGTTCGCCTTTTGAATTGCTGATTGCCGTACTGCTTTCTGCTCAGGCGACCGATGTCAGTGTTAATAAGGCGACGGCGAAACTCTACCCGGTGGCTAATACACCTGCAGCGATGCTTGAACTAGGCGTCGAAGGGGTGAAAACCTATATCAAAACCATTGGGCTTTATAACAGCAAAGCAGAAAATATCATCAAAACCTGCCGTATCTTACTGGAACAGCATAATGGCGAGGTTCCGGAAGATCGTGCTGCGCTTGAAGCCCTGCCTGGTGTAGGTCGTAAAACAGCCAACGTCGTATTAAACACTGCATTCGGCTGGCCGACTATTGCTGTCGACACGCACATTTTCCGCGTTTGTAATCGTACTCAATTTGCGCCGGGGAAAAACGTCGAACAGGTAGAAGAAAAGCTACTGAAAGTGGTTCCGGCAGAGTTTAAAGTCGACTGCCACCATTGGTTGATCCTGCACGGGCGTTATACCTGTATTGCCCGCAAGCCTCGCTGTGGCTCTTGTATTATTGAAGATCTTTGTGAATACAAAGAGAAAGTTGACATCTGAAGAAAAGGGGTAACACCGATTACCCCATTGATAACCTTTCTTTATCCTCTTTTAAAACATCTTTTTAACGTCAATGATGCCATTGCTTCGCGTTATCATCAGGTAATCCGTTTGCGGATAACCAAAAATGCAGGTTAATTGTTTTTTTAATAGCGAAATTTTCTATTCATTCGTGATCAAGATCACGATGCTGTGGCAATGTAAAAACATTGCAAGAACTAGGTTAAAATCATTTAAATTTACACACGCAACAAATATTGACCTACAAAACATTACACTGGCTATTTTTCAGAAACTGGACTATCTCACTAGGAAAAACGCTAAATAGCAGAACATATCGCCGTTAAGCCATCATCCCCCTCTCAGTGTAGTGAAAAAATCTGCCGTTACGTTTTTTGAAAAATTTAACGCTGGATAACATTTCCCGGAATGGTTGAATTCCCCGCCTCAGTTATATGTAACAGATTATTACAAAGGACTTGTCTGAAAGTGCAAGATAGTGAACATTACCTGCCGTTTCCCCTCCCACTATAACAATTGCGCGTATGTTTTTTAGGCATAACGCGAGAAAGCACCCCCGTTAATATGGGATGTAAAAAAAGAGGTAAAAGTGTCCACTGCAAACCAAAAACCAACTGAAAGCGTCAGTTTGAACGCTTTCAAACAACCGAAGGCGTTCTATCTCATCTTCTCGATTGAGTTATGGGAACGTTTTGGTTATTACGGCCTACAAGGAATTATGGCTGTTTACCTGGTTAAACAACTGGGTATGTCTGAAGCGGATTCAATCACCCTTTTCTCTTCCTTTAGTGCCCTGGTTTATGGTCTGGTCGCTATCGGCGGCTGGTTAGGTGACAAGGTACTGGGTACTAAACGCGTAATTATGCTTGGCGCTATTGTGCTGGCGATTGGTTATGCTCTGGTTGCCTGGTCTGGTCACGACGCCGGTATCGTTTATATGGGGATGGCGGCTATTGCGGTCGGTAACGGCCTGTTTAAAGCTAACCCGTCTTCTCTGCTTTCTACATGCTATGAGAAAAACGACCCGCGTCTGGACGGTGCATTCACCATGTACTACATGTCCGTCAACATCGGCTCTTTCTTCTCTATGATCGCCACCCCGTGGCTGGCCGCGAAATACGGCTGGAGTGTTGCGTTTGCGTTGAGCGTTGTAGGCCTGCTGATCACTATCGTTAACTTCGCCTTCTGCCAACGCTGGGTTAAACAGTACGGTTCAAAACCAGACTTCGAGCCTATCAACTACCGTAACCTGCTGCTGACCATTATTGGTGTTGTGGCACTGATCGCTATCGCCACCTGGCTGCTGCACAATCAGGAAGTTGCGCGTATGGCGCTGGGCGTTGTTGCCTTCGGTATTGTGGTTATCTTCGGTAAAGAAGCCTTCGCGATGAAAGGTGCTGCTCGTCGTAAAATGATCGTTGCCTTCATCCTGATGCTCGAAGCCATTATCTTCTTCGTGCTGTACAGCCAGATGCCAACGTCACTGAACTTCTTTGCGATTCGTAACGTTGAGCACTCCATTCTGGGTCTGGCCGTAGAACCTGAGCAGTATCAGGCACTGAACCCGTTCTGGATCATCATCGGTAGTCCGATTCTGGCCGCTATCTATAACAAGATGGGCGATACCCTGCCGATGCCAACCAAGTTTGCAATCGGCATGGTGATGTGTTCTGGTGCGTTCCTGATTCTGCCGCTGGGTGCGAAATTCGCGTCTGACGCAGGTATCGTGTCTGTAAGCTGGCTGGTCGCGAGCTATGGCCTGCAGAGTATCGGGGAACTTATGATCTCTGGTCTGGGTCTGGCAATGGTTGCACAACTCGTTCCGCAGCGTCTGATGGGCTTCATTATGGGTAGCTGGTTCCTGACCACTGCCGGTGCAAACCTGATTGGTGGTTATGTTGCGGGTATGATGGCTGTGCCGGATAACGTTACCGATCCACTGATGTCACTGGAAGTCTATGGTCGCGTATTCTTGCAGATTGGTGTCGCTACTGCCGTTATTGCAGTACTGATGCTGCTGACCGCGCCGAAACTGCACCGCATGACGCAGGATGACGCTGCAGACAAAGCGGCGAAAGCTGCTGTAGCGTAAAATTCAGGGAAACTTTTTTACAAGCCGCTAACTTTTCGTTAGCGGCTTTTTTTTTGTTCAGCAACGCACTACCATACTTTAAACCACAGACAAAAGGAGTTACCGATGAAATTGTTCTACAAACCGGGCGCCTGCTCTCTCGCTTCCCATATCACCCTGCGTGAGAGCGGAAAGGATTTTACGCTCGTCAGTGTGGATTTAATGAAAAAACGTCTCGAAAACGGTGACGATTACTTTGCCGTTAACCCTAAGGGACAGGTACCTGCATTGCTGCTGGACGATGGTACTTTGCTGACGGAAGGCGTAGCGATTATGCAGTATCTTGCCGACAGCGTCCCCGACCGCCAGTTGCTGGCACCGGTAAACAGTATTTCCCGCTATAAAACCATCGAATGGCTGAATTACATCGCCACCGAGCTGCATAAAGGCTTCACACCTCTGTTTCGCCCTGATACACCGGAAGAGTACAAACCAACAGTTCGCGCGCAGCTGGAGAAGAAGCTGCAATATGTGAACGATGCTCTGAAGGATGAGCACTGGATCTGCGGGCAACGATTTACAATTGCTGATGCCTATCTGTTTACGGTTCTGCGCTGGGCATACGCGGTGAAACTGAATCTGGAAGGGTTAGAGCACATTGCGGCATTTATGCAACGTATGGCTGAACGTCCGGAAGTACAAGACGCGCTGTCAGCGGAAGGCTTAAAGTAATAGCCATCGGCCCACAGGTCGTTGTGGGCCGAAATGAGATATTTCAGAGCTTTGTTGCGCTGAAATAATGTTCTGGTTTGGCAATACGATCCTGAGCAGCAACCACTTGCAGCTCATATTCCTGCATTGCTTTGGTGGTCACCATGATTTCGTATACTGCAGCGGTCACATGTTCCAGGGCCTCCTGCAGCGTTGCCCCCTGAAGCAGTTTCACCAGCAGTAAACCGCTCGTCACATCACCAACACCTACCGGCTGGCGCATACCAAAATCCACCAGCGGACGGCTGATATGCCAGGCTTCATCGGCGGTAACCAGCAGCATTTCAAAACGGTCACGGCTGTAGCCAGCCCGCGCCAGGTGTTTAACCAACACAATTTGTGGCCCTTGCGCAATGAGTTCACGCGCTGCCAGAACCGCTTCTTCGACGTTATTTACCGGATGCTCACAGAGTATCTCCAGCTCAACCAGATTCGGCGCAATGATATCGCTGGCAGGCAAACCGTGACGCACATGAAACTCTGCGACACCCGGTGCAACGATACAGCCTTTTTCCGGATGACCCATTACCGGATCGCAAAAATATTTCGCCTGCGGATTTGCTGCTTTCACCTGACGAACGATACCGAGAATATGTTCACCCTGCTCCGCCGAACCCAGATAGCCACTTAATACGGCATCACAGGTGTGTAATTTATCAATGGCGGCAATGCCTTGCACAATTTCGGTTAAATGGCTGGGCGGCATCACGCAGCCAGTCCATTTGCCGTATTGGGTGTGATTAGAAAATTGAACGGTGTTCAGCGGCCAGACGTTCGCGCCCAGGCGGCGCATCGGAAACTCTGCCGCACTGTTACCCGCATGACCATAAACAACGTGAGACTGGATAGCGAGAATATTTTTCATCATGTTCCCTGTATAAAAACCAGGGGGAGTGATTTCTCACTCCCCCTTTCCACTTAATGCATTATTTCCAGCAAATCAGACAGTAATTCTTTTTGCCGCGACGCAGTAAGGTAAAACGACCAAACAGACGATCTTCTTCTTTAAAGAAGTATTCAGGATCGGACTGTTTTTCACCGTTAATGGTGATGGCATTGGAGGCGATAGTTTTACGCGCCTGACCACGAGAAGGTTGCAGTTCAGAATCGACCAGCGCCTGCATCAGGTCTGCGCCTTTTTCCATCTCAACCATCGGTACGCCGTCCTGCGCCAGCTGTTCGAAGTCCGCTTCACTCAGCGCACTCAAAGAACCGCTGAACAGGCATTCGGTAATACGTTTTGCCGCCTGTAAACCTTCTTCACCGTGAACCAGACGAGTCACCTGCTCCGCCAGTACATACTGGGCGCGCGGTGCTTTACCGCTGTTTTTATCTTCTTCTTCCAGGGCGTTGATCTCTTCAATGCTCATAAAGGTGAAGAACTTCAGGAAGCGGTAAACGTCGGCATCCGCAGTGTTGATCCAGAACTGGTAGAATTTGTACGGGCTGGTTTTCTTCGGATCCAACCAGACTGCGCCGCCTTCAGTTTTACCAAATTTGGTGCCGTCTGCTTTGGTGATCAGCGGAACGGTCAGGCCAAACACCTGATTCTGATGCAGACGACGGGTCAGGTCGATACCAGAAGTGATGTTACCCCACTGGTCAGAACCACCAATTTGCAGCACCACACCGTACTGTTTGTTCAGACAGGCGAAGTCATAACCCTGCAACAGGTTGTAGGAAAACTCAGTGAACGAAATCCCCTGATCTTCACGGTTGAGACGCTGCTTAACCGCTTCTTTGTTGATCATCTGGTTAACGGAGAAATGTTTGCCAATATCGCGCAGGAAGGTCAGCACATTCATATTGCCGAACCAGTCATAGTTGTTCGCCGCGATAGCAGAGTTTTCTCCACAGTCGAAATCGAGGAACGGGGCAACCTGCTTGCGGATTTTGTCCACCCATTCCTGAACAGTTTCTTCGGTGTTCAGCTTACGCTCAGCAGCTTTGAAGCTCGGGTCGCCAATCAGACCCGTCGCGCCGCCTACCAGCGCAACCGGCTTGTGGCCCGCCTGCTGGAAGCGTTTCAGGCATAACAATGGAACAAGATGCCCCAAATGCAAGCTGTCAGCGGTAGGATCGAAGCCGCAATAGAGCGCGATCGGGCCTTGCGCCAGTCGCTCTGCTAACGCTTCCTCGTCCGTCACCTGGGCTACCAGCCCCCGCTCTTGCAATTGTTTAATCAAGTTACTGCTTGCCATCAAAATCTCCATGTATATAACGACTGCACCTTTGCCGGTACACGACTTTTCGCCAGATGCGAAAGAGACATAGAATAAAGTGCCAGAATCAGGAGTACCAGCGATTAAAGCAAGATTTTTGCATCTTTTCAGGGGGCAAGACGATCAATCTTCCACGCATCATTTTCACGCTGGTACAAAAAGCGGTCATGCAGGCGATGCTCACCGCCCTGCCAGAACTCAATCTGTTCAAGGCTGACGCGAAAACCGCCCCAAAAGCTCGGCAATGGCACTTCGCCCTGTTGAAACTTCTGTTTCAGCTCCAGGAATTTACTTTCAAGGATACCGCGGGCAGAAATGCGACTGGACTGCTTCGAAACCCATGCACCAATCTGGCTATCACGTGGGCGACTATGAAAATATTTCATTACTTCGAGAGTCGAAAGTCGTTCCGCTTTACCGATCACCATCACCTGGCGTTCAAGGGTATGCCACGGGAACAGCAGGCTAACGCGCGGATTATTTTCAATTTGATGTGCTTTACGGCTGCCGAGGTTGGTGTAAAACACCATGCCTTTTTCGTCGTAACGTTTGAGTAAAACGATGCGCTGATAAGGCTGACCATGTTCATCCACGGTAGCGACCACCATCGCGGTAGGGTCCGCCAGCTTAGCTTCACAAGCCTGAGAGAGCCAGCGTTCAAAAAGGGTTAATGGATCGGCGGGAAGATCGCGGCGGCGTAATCCGCCTTTGGTGTATTCACGGCGCAGATGCGCGATTTGCTGCAATTCGTCGTTATCAGACATGGTTTTCTTTACGGATTGTCAGTGGGTGACGCTATTGTGCGCCGCCCCTGGAAAAATCTCAACGCTGTGGATTTTGTAACTGACAGTTATTCAAGACGATGCGGTCGCGTTTATAGACAGTCGCTTCCTCGCCTTTCGACCAGAAAACATAGATCCCGTCGGTGTAACGTGCACCAGACGCAGAAATGCCCTGTTTGAGATGCAGTAGTTGATTATCGTAAACAAAACTGACTTCCTGGCGCGGATTATTCAGTTTGACCGTCAACGGTTTTTCATCACACTGGTATTCCAGCGTATCGGTTTGCATGCGCTCAACCAGTTGATTGAACGCGCTACAGCCGGTGAGAAGGACCGGCAAACAGATCAGTAACAGTTTTTTCATAGACATATCCCGAAGACTTTCCTGGTCTGGAGGGCAATACGCCCTCCCTAACGTTCCAAGTGTAACGGCAGACGCGGTAAGAAAAATTCAGTTAACTCTGATATCACGGGTTAGCGGGGAAAATAGCCCCCAGTACCGTCTCCTGGCTTGCGCCAGTGACGGAAGGCAGATTTCCTGGTAATCCCGCCAGCGTACGCCAGGCAAGCCAGGCGAAAGCCAATGCTTCCATGTCATCGCCACTAATGCCAACGGCATCGGTGGTGGTGACTTCTGTGCCTGGCAGTAATGCCGCCAGACGCGCCATGAGTAGCGGATTACGACTTCCTCCACCACATACCATCAATCGTTCGCAGCCACCGCTCAACAAAACTTGTTCAGAAATGGTCACGGCGGTGAGTTCTGCCAGTGTCGCCTGTACATCTCGGGGATCAACACCCGGAAAATGGCGCAAATGGCGCTCCAGCCAGCCGTAGTTAAAGTATTCGCGTCCGGTACTTTTCGGTGCAGGTTGCGAGAAATACGGGTCGCTAAGCATATTTTGCAGCAGTGGGAGAATGACTTTACCCGCCCGTGCCCACTCGGCATCTTTATCGTAAGGTTTACCTGCCTGACGCCAGATCCAGGCATCCATCAGCATGTTACCAGGACCGGTATCGTAGCCCCCAACCGGCTGCCCAGGAATGAGCAGTGACAGATTGGCGATGCCGCCAATATTGAGCACCATTCGTCGCTCGGTTGGGTGAGCCAGCAGCGCATGATGGAACGCAGGTACCAGCGGTGCGCCTTGTCCTCCCAAGGCAATATCGCGACGGCGAAAATCACCGACAACCGTAATTCCGGTGCGTGCCACAATTTGATTGTTATCGCCAATCTGTAAAGTGTGTGGTGCCACGCCCGTCGGTTCATGCCAGACGGTTTGACCGTGACAGCCGATCGCAACGATATCTCTCGCCTGCAGGTTTTGTTCCTTAAGCAAGGCATTGACCGCATCAGCAAAAAGTCGCCCGAGTTGAGTATCAAGCTGTCCAAACTGCGAAAGTGTAAGCTGCTGGCCCTGGCAAATATCCAGTACAGCCTGTTTCAGAGACACCGGGATCGGCCAGCTCAAACTTGCCAGCTGTGCGACCCGGTGTTCATCAATTGTCGCCAACACAACATCAACACCATCAAGGCTGGTGCCTGACATAACGCCAATAAAGCGGCCCGATTTCATAGTTCATCCTTTTTCAATCTGACGTTTGCGCACCACTCAAACATAAACTTTTCGTGAATACCATGCGGAATGACCGATTTTTACCGTTGGTAGTAAAACATTATCTTCAAATCAATAATCATCATGAATGTTTTGTTTATAATTGGTTGATCCTACTTTCATTATGATTTGCTCATATTTGGTAGAACATGTAACCATGGATTCACATATGCCATATACTTTGACCATGAGGGATGCTTGCGTGGCGTTTCATGGTGAACAGGAGATTTTTCAATGATTAAACGCGTATTGGTTGTTTCAATGGTAGGTCTGTCTCTTGTCGGTTGTGTTAATAACGACACCCTGTCAGGGGATGTTTATACCGCTTCTGAAGCGAAACAAGTACAGAATGTCAGCTATGGCACCATCGTTAACGTACGTCCGGTACAGATTCAGGGCGGTGATGATTCCAACGTTATCGGCGCAATTGGCGGTGCTGTTCTTGGTGGTTTCCTGGGGAATACTGTTGGTGGCGGAACCGGGCGTTCTCTGGCTACTGCAGCAGGCGCTGTTGCAGGTGGCGTAGCCGGTCAGGGCGTACAGAGTGCAATGAACAAAACGCAGGGTGTCGAGCTGGAAATTCGTAAAGACGATGGTAATACCATCATGGTGGTACAGAAACAAGGCAACACTCGTTTCTCTCCGGGCCAACGTGTCGTACTGGCCAGCAATGGCAGTCAGGTGACCGTTTCCCCGCGCTAAATAAGTTTGCGTGTGGTCAGGTTACTGACCACACGCCCCCTTCATTTCACCCTTTGGCCTGTAACTCAATGATATTATGCTCAAGTTTTGCGATGAGCTTAATCAGTTGTTCCAGTTCCTCTGCGGAGATGCCATGTAAAATTTCCGCGCGGGTTTTGTTAATAACAGCTTCCATTTCGCTGATCAGCGGCTCTGCCTTTTCCGTCAGTTTAATACGTTTAGCACGACGATCGCTGGCACAAGTTTGACGCGAAATTAACCCTTTTTCTTCCAGTTGGTCCAGAGTACGGACCAGTGATGGCTGCTCGATGCCAATCGCTTTTGCCAGTTGAATTTGCGACTGGTCTGGAGGTAACTGATGGATATTGTGTAACGTAACCCAATGGGTTTGTGTTAACTCCAGCGGTTTCAGGCGATGGTCTATCAGAGCACGCCATATGCGCACCAACCGTGCCAGATCAGAACCTAGTGGCGATTCCAATTTCATCTCCTTATAATTAGCTTGCTAAGATATTATGCGGCTTTTAGAATAGTGTGCAGCAATTGTATTGCTAAAACAAATGTATTGCTGCATTTGGTTACCGTCAGACATATTTTTCAGAAATTGCGCGTAAATTTTTCGCACTTAAAGAATATTTATTAATCTAACGCAATATATTCGGTCGTAAAGGAATCTACTTTGTGAAGTTTATGCTCAATGCAACAGGATTGCCCTTACAAGATCTGGTGTTCGGTGCGTCCGTCTACTTTCCTCCGTTTTTCAAAGCCTTCGCGTTTGGATTCGTCATCTGGCTTGTCGTACACCGCCTGCTTCGTGGCTGGATCTACGCCGGTGACATCTGGCATCCCTTGTTAATGGATTTATCGCTGTTTGCGATTTGCGTTTGCCTTGCCCTGGCAATACTGATTGCGTGGTAACTATGTCAATTAAAACAATTAAGTATTTCTCAACAATCATTGTAGCGGTAGTTGCGGTTCTTGCCGGATGGTGGCTGTGGAATTATTACATGCAATCTCCGTGGACACGCGACGGGAAAATACGCGCTGAACAGGTTTCTATCACCCCTCAGGTGTCGGGACGTATTGTTGAGCTGAATATAAAAGACAACCAACTGGTTAACGCGGGGGATCTTCTGCTCACGATCGATAAAACGCCCTTTCAGATCGCCGAGCTGAACGCACAGGCTCAGCTGGCGAAAGCGCAATCTGACCTCGCAAAAGCCAATAACGAAGCGAATCGTCGTCGTCATCTCTCACAAAATTTTATTTCTGCCGAAGAACTCGATACCGCTAACCTCAATGTTAAAGCGATGCAGGCCAGTGTTGATGCCGCACAGGCGACGCTGAAACAGGCACAATGGCAACTGGCGCAAACGGAAATTCGCGCCCCGGTGAGTGGATGGGTGACTAACCTCACTACCCGCATCGGCGATTACGCTGACACCGGGAAACCGCTGTTTGCTCTTGTCGATAGCCACTCGTTTTACGTCATTGGTTATTTTGAAGAAACCAAGTTGCGCCATATCCGCGAAGGTGCACCAGCACAAATAACCCTCTATAGTGATAACAAAACGTTACAGGGTCACGTTTCCAGTATCGGTCGGGCGATTTATGATCAGAGCGTTGAAAGTGACTCAAGCCTTATTCCGGATGTGAAACCTAACGTCCCCTGGGTTCGCCTCGCCCAACGCGTTCCCGTCCGCTTTGCGCTGGATAAAGTCCCAGGCGATGTCACGCTGGTGTCGGGCACCACCTGTAGCATTGCCGTAGGTCAATAATGAACGCATCGTCATGGTCCTTGCGCAATTTGCCCTGGTTCAGGGCCACGCTGGCGCAATGGCGTTATGCGTTACGCAATACCATTGCCATGTGTCTGGCGCTGACGGTTGCCTATTATTTAAATCTGGATGAACCCTATTGGGCGATGACCTCGGCTGCCGTGGTTAGCTTTCCCACCGTTGGCGGTGTCATCAGCAAAAGCCTCGGACGCATCGCTGGCAGTTTGCTCGGAGCCATTGCGGCACTGCTTCTTGCCGGACATACGCTCAATGAGCCGTGGTTTTTTCTTTTGAGCATGGCGGCGTGGCTTGGCTTTTGTACCTGGGCCTGTGCGCACTTCACGAATAATGTCGCGTATGCATTTCAACTGGCGGGCTACACGGCTGCCATCATCGCCTTTCCGATGGTTAATATTACTGAGGCCAGCCAGCTGTGGGATATCGCTCAGGCGCGCGTTTGCGAGGTGATTGTCGGTATTTTGTGCGGCGGCATGATGATGATGATCCTGCCGAGCAGTTCCGATGCTACTGCCCTTTTAACCGCATTGAAAAACATGCACGCCCGATTACTGGAACATGCCAGTTTACTCTGGCAGCCAGAAACAACCGATGCCATTCGTGCAGCACATGAGGGGGTGATTGGGCAGATACTGACCATGAATTTGCTGCGTATCCAGGCTTTCTGGAGCCACTATCGTTTTCGCCAGCAAAACGCGCGCCTTAATGCGCTACTCCACCAGCAATTACGTATGACCAGTGTCATCTCCAGCCTGCGACGTATGTTGCTCAACTGGCCCTCACCGCCATGTGCCACACGAGAAATTCTCGAACAGTTGCTAACGGCGCTCGCCAGTTCGCAAACAGATATTTACACCGTCGCACGTATTATCGCCCCACTACGCCCGACCAACGTCGCCGACTATCGGCACGTCGCCTTCTGGCAGCGACTACGTTATTTTTGCCGCCTATATCTGCAAAGTAGTCAGGAATTACATCGTCTGCAAAGCGGTGTAGATGATCATGCCAGACTCCCATGGACATCCGGCCTGGCTCGTCATACCGATAACGCCGAAGCTATGTGGAGCGGGCTACGTACATTTTGTACGTTGATGATGATTGGCGCATGGAGTATTGCTTCGCAATGGGATGCCGGTGCCAATGCATTAACGCTGGCAGCAATTAGCTGCGTACTCTACTCCGCCGTCGCAGCACCGTTTAAGTCGTTGTCACTCCTGATGCGTACGCTGGTGTTACTTTCGCTATTCAGCTTTGTGGTCAAATTTGGCCTGATGGTCCAGATTAGCGATCTGTGGCAATTTTTACTGTTTCTCTTTCCACTGCTGGCGACGATGCAGCTTCTTAAATTGCAGATGCCCAAATTTGCCGCACTATGGGGGCAACTGATTGTTTTTATGGGTTCGTTTATCGCTGTCACTAATCCCCCGGTGTATGATTTTGCTGATTTTCTTAACGATAATTTGGCAAAAATCGTTGGCGTCGCGTTGGCGTGGTTAGCGTTCGCCATTTTGCGTCCAGGGTCGGATGCTCGTAAAAGCCGTCGTCATATTCGCGCGCTGCGCCGGGATTTTGTCGATCAGCTAAGCCGCCATCCAACACTGAGTGAAAGCGAATTTGAATCGCTCACTTATCATCACGTCAGTCAGTTGAGTAACAGCCAGGATGCGCTGGCTCGCCGTTGGTTATTACGCTGGGGTGTGGTGCTGCTGAATTGTTCTCATGTTGTCTGGCAATTGCGCGACTGGGAATCGCGTTCCGATCCGTTATCGCGAGTACGAGATAACTGTATTTCACTGTTGCGGGGAGTGATGAGTGAGCGTGGCGTTCAGCAAAAATCACTGGCGCCACACTTGAAGAATTACAGCGGATTTGCGACAGCCTTGCCCGCCATCATCAACCTGCCGCCCGCGAGCTGGCGGCAATTGTCTGGCGGCTGTACTGCTCGCTTTCGCAACTTGAGCAAGCACCACCGCAAGGTACGCTGGCCTCTTAATTACTTAATCACACCACAGGCATAGCGTTCACCGCCACCGCCCAGCGGTTTAGGTTGATCGGACATATTATCGCCGCCAACGTGGACCATCAGCGCTTTGTCTTTGATTTCATCCAGTGATTTCAGACGAGGCGCGATGACGGCATCGGTAGCTTTGCCGTCATTATTGACGACCAGTGCAGGCAGATCGCCTAAATGCCCGGCACCTTCTGGGCCTTCATGTTTACCGGTATTTTGTGGATCAAGATGCCCGCCTGCGGATTCCGCGGCGCTGGCTTTGCCATCTTTGGTGGCTGGCTGGCAGCTTCCTTTGGCATGAATATGGAAGCCATGTTCACCGGGGGGTAATGCTTTCAGGTCGGGCGAAAACTCCAGACCTTTATCGGTTTCAGTAATGGTGACGCTACCAATTGACTGCCCAACCCCTTGCGACGTGACGAGGTTCATCTCGACTTTTTCACTGGCAGCTTGTGCGCCGGTCGCAACAACCAGCGCCAGAATGGCCAGACTAAAACGTTTCATAGGACCTCCGTTCATTGTGCATTCCTGAATAAGTGTAAACCAGTGACACATTTTTGAACGGCGGCTATTCCTAAAAGTGCTTACGGTACGTCGTAACCCAATGCCGCTTTACGGATACGGAACCATTGTTGACGGGTCATTTTCAGTGTTTCAGCTTCGACAGCTGCCCGTACGCGCTCAATTTTACCTGAGCCGATAATTGGCAGCGGCTGCGACGGTAAACGTAATACCCAGGCGTAAACCACCTGTTCAATCGAGCCCGCGTTTAACTCCTCCGCCACCACAGCCAGTTCATCACGCAGCGGCTGGAAATAATCATCATTAAACAGACGACCACCACCAAGGCAGGACCACGCCATCGGACGAACACGCAGTTGTTGCAGTTGGTCGAGCGTGCCATCCAGCAGTAACGGCTGATGCACCGGGGATATTTCCACCTGATTAGTGGCAAGGGTAAACGGCAGGCGTGATTGCAACAGGGCAAATTGCGCGGGCGTGAAGTTGGATACGCCAAAATGGCGCACTTTGCCGCTCTGATGCAGATGTTTAAACGCGTCCGCCACTTCATCGGCATCCATTAACGGGTCTGGTCGGTGGATTAACAGCAGATCCAGATGATCGGTCGCGAGATTAATTAGCGACTGTTCGGCGCTCTTAATGATGTGATCGCGGTCAGTGATGTAATGACCAATGACGTTTTCTTCACGCGCGGTCGTCGCGATACCGCATTTACTGACGATTTCCATCCGTTCACGCAGGTGAGGAGCCAGTTTCAGCGCCTCGCCAAACGCCGCTTCGCACTGATAGCCACCATAAATATCAGCATGGTCCACGGTGGTCACGCCGAGATCCAGATGCTCTTCAATAAAACTGACCAGCTGGCGGGCGGACATATTCCAGTCCATCAATCGCCAGTAGCCCATCACAAAACGGGAAAACTCCGGGCCTTGCGGCGCAATAGTAATACGCTGAACCATAATCGCTTCCTCTTATCAGATATGAGAGGAGTATACGCAAGATTAGGCTCAAAAGAGTGATGGTTGCTCCGGTTCGTCTGATGACGCTGGCTTATTTGCGCGTAATTTGCGCATTAATCGCTGCCGACAAAGGCGCAGCACCTCTTGTTTTTCGCCATCGCTCATTTTATTCCAGTTAAAACGCTCATCCCGACTACGAAAACAGCCGCGACAAAACCCGCGTTCGTCAGACTGGCAAATTCCCCGGCACGGGCTCTGGACGGGAAAGAACTCTAATTGCTCCGCCACTTCGCCCTCCTCAAATAAGATTATTACCATTATTGAAGCTGTTAATGCCCAAAGTAGCAACTTTGCTTGCACTAGACCGACTGGTCTACTACACTCCAACGCATGAATAAACACACCGAACATGATACTCGCGAACATCTCCTGGCGACGGGCGAGCAACTTTGCCTGCAACGTGGATTCACCGGGATGGGGCTAAGCGAATTACTAAAAACCGCTGAAGTGCCGAAAGGGTCCTTCTATCACTACTTTCGCTCTAAAGAAGCGTTTGGCGTTGCCATGCTTGAGCGCCATTACGCCGCATATCACCAGCGACTGACTGAGTTGCTGCAATCCGGCGAAGGTAACTACCGCGACCGCATACTGGCTTATTACCAGCAAACACTGAACCAGTTTTGCCAACATGGAACCATCAGTGGTTGCCTGACAGTAAAACTCTCTGCCGAAGTGTGCGATCTGTCAGAAGATATGCGTAGCGCGATGGATAAAGGCGCTCGCGGCGTGATCGTTCTGCTCTCGCAGGCGCTGGAAAATGGCCGTGATAGCCATTGTTTAACCTTTTGTGGCGAACCGCTGCAACAGGCACAAGTGCTTTACGCACTATGGCTGGGTGCGAATCTGCAGGCCAAAATTTCGCGCAATTCCGAGCCACTGGAAAACGCGCTGGCACATGTAAAAACCATTATTGCGACGCCTGCCGTTTAGCAGGCATTTTTTATCACCAGACGACCGGGAGCCTTTATGTCATCTGAAAAACTGTATTCCCCACTGAAAGTGGGCGCGATCACGGCGGCAAACCGTATTTTTATGGCACCGCTGACGCGTCTGCGCAGTATTGAACCGGGTGACATCCCTACCCCGTTGATGGCGGAATACTATCGCCAACGTGCCAGTGCCGGTTTGATTATTAGCGAAGCCACGCAAATTTCTGCCCAGGCAAAAGGGTATGCTGGTGCACCTGGCATCCATAGTCCGGAACAAATTGCCGCATGGAAAAAAATTACCGCTGGCGTTCATGCTGAAAATGGTCATATGGCCGTACAGCTGTGGCACACCGGACGCATTTCTCACGCCAGCCTGCAACCTGGCGGTCAGGCACCGGTAGCGCCTTCCGCACTTAGCGCGGGAACACGTACTTCTCTGCGCGATGAAAATGGTCAGGCGATCCGTGTTGAAACATCCATGCCGCGTGCGCTTGAACTGGAAGAGATTCCGGGTATCGTCAATGATTTCCGTCAGGCCATTGCTAACGCGCGTGAAGCCGGTTTTGATCTGGTAGAGCTCCACTCTGCTCATGGTTATTTGCTGCATCAGTTCCTTTCTCCTTCTTCAAACCATCGTACCGATCAGTACGGCGGCAGCGTGGAAAATCGCGCACGTCTGGTGCTGGAAGTGGTCGATGCAGGGATTGAAGAATGGGGTGCCGATCGCATTGGCATTCGCGTTTCGCCAATCGGTACTTTCCAGAACACAGATAACGGCCCGAATGAAGAAGCCGATGCACTGTATCTGATTGAACAACTGGGTAAACGCGGCATTGCTTATCTGCATATGTCAGAACCAGATTGGGCGGGGGGTGAACCGTATACTGATGCGTTCCGCGAAAAAGTACGCGCCCGTTTCCACGGTCCGATTATCGGCGCAGGTGCATACACGGTAGAAAAAGCCGAAACGCTGATCGGCAAAGGGTTAATTGATGCGGTGGCATTTGGTCGTGACTGGATTGCGAACCCGGATCTGGTCGCCCGCTTGCAACGCAAAGCTGAGCTTAACCCACAGCGTGCCGAAAGTTTCTATGGAGGCGGTGCGGAAGGCTACACGGATTACCCGACGCTGTAATCCAACATTGCGAGCGGCGTAAAGCCGCCGCTATACTAAAACAACATTTTGAATCTGTTAGCCATTTTGAGGATATAAAGATGCGTCTTCTTCATACCATGCTGCGCGTTGGCGATTTGCAACGCTCCATCGATTTTTATACCAAAGTGCTGGGCATGAAACTGCTGCGTACCAGCGAAAACCCGGAATACAAATACTCACTGGCGTTTGTTGGCTACGGCCCGGAAACCGAAGAAGCGGTGATTGAACTGACCTACAACTGGGGCGTGGATAAATACGAACTCGGCACTGCTTATGGTCACATCGCGCTTAGCGTTGATAACGCCGCTGAAGCGTGCGAAAAAATCCGTCAAAACGGGGGTAACGTCACCCGTGAAGCGGGTCCGGTAAAAGGCGGTACTACGGTTATCGCGTTTGTGGAAGATCCGGACGGTTACAAAATTGAATTAATCGAAGAGAAAGACGCCGGTCGCGGTCTGGGCAACTAATCTCCTGCCGGGCGTGAACTCATCGCGCCCGCATCTTTACTGCATCGACAAGTAATATTTGTCATAATGCGCGCTGCAATTTATCCGTATTAAGAGAATCAGATGTCCGATAACGCTCAACTTACCGGTCTGTGTGACCGTTTTCGTGGTTTTTATCCTGTTGTGATCGATGTTGAAACAGCCGGATTTAACGCCAAAACCGATGCGCTGCTTGAGATTGCCGCCATCACCCTGAAAATGGATGAACAAGGCTGGCTGATGCCGGACACCACATTACATTTCCACGTCGAACCATTTGTCGGCGCAAATTTGCAGCCAGAGGCCCTCGCCTTCAACGGCATTGACCCGAACGATCCCGATCGCGGCGCGGTCAGCGAATACGAGGCGCTGCACGAAATTTTTAAAGTTGTGCGTAAAGGTATTAAAGCGAGCGGTTGTAACCGCGCCATTATGGTGGCGCACAACGCCAATTTCGATCACAGCTTTATGATGGCCGCCGCAGAACGCGCCTCACTGAAACGTAACCCGTTCCACCCTTTCGCCACTTTTGACACTGCTGCACTGGCCGGGCTGGCACTCGGACAAACCGTATTGTCAAAGGCTTGCCAGACCGCTGGCATGGACTTCGACAGCACCCAGGCGCACTCCGCGCTGTACGACACCGAACGCACTGCTGTGCTGTTTTGTGAAATCGTCAACCGCTGGAAACGTCTGGGAGGTTGGCCGCTACCTGCCGCCGAAGAAGTGTAATCGAGTCGATGCCTGATGACATGCAATGATTCAGGCATCTATAGTGAGGCTATTCCACGCATCATGCATGATATTCACGGGGAATAGCGTTAATGGCAGATAATCCAAACCTTTCATCGCCCCTGCCGGACGTGTTTTCACCGGCAACCCGCGACTGGTTTCTTCGCGCCTTTAAACAGCCGACCGCTGTCCAGTCGCAAACCTGGCATGTGGCGGCGCGAGGCGAACATGCGCTGGTGATTGCACCGACTGGCTCCGGGAAAACGCTGGCAGCATTTCTCTACGCCCTCGATCAGCTCTTCCGCGAAGGCGGCGAAGATACCCGCGAGGCGCATAAACGTAAAACCTCACGCATCCTCTATATTTCACCGATAAAAGCCCTTGGCACCGACGTTCAGCGCAACTTGCAGATCCCGTTACAGGGTATTGCCGATGAACGGCGGCGGCGCGGCGAAACGGAAGTCAATCTTCGCGTGGGGATCCGTACTGGCGATACGCCTGCACAGGAACGCAGCAAACTCACCCGTAATCCGCCGGATATTCTGATCACCACACCCGAATCACTCTATCTGATGCTGACCTCCCGCGCGCGCGAAACGCTACGCGGCGTCGAAACGGTAATTATTGATGAAGTCCACGCGGTAGCAGGCAGTAAACGTGGTGCGCATCTGGCGTTAAGTCTGGAGCGGCTCGATGCGCTGCTCCACACCTCAGCACAGCGAATTGGCCTTTCTGCCACTGTGCGTTCAGCCAGCGATGTGGCAGCATTTCTTGGCGGCGATCGCCCGGTTACGGTAGTCAACCCGCCCGCAATGCGCCATCCGCAGATACGGATTGTCGTACCGGTCGCCAATATGGATGATGTCTCATCGGTCGCCAGCGGCACCGGCGAAGACAGCCATGCCGGCCGGGAAGGCTCCATCTGGCCATATATTGAAACGGGTATCCTTGATGAAGTTTTGCGCCATCGCTCGACCATTGTCTTTACTAATTCACGCGGGCTGGCGGAAAAACTGACGGCACGATTGAATGAGCTTTACGCCGCACGCTTACAGCGTTCCCCGTCTATCGCCGTTGATGCGGCCCATTTCGAGTCGACCTCCGGCGCAACCTCTAACCGTGTACAAAGTAGCGACATTTTTATTGCCCGCTCACACCACGGCTCCGTCTCTAAAGAACAACGAGCAATAACCGAACAGGCGCTGAAATCGGGTGAATTACGCTGCGTGGTCGCAACCTCCAGTCTCGAACTGGGGATTGATATGGGCGCGGTGGATCTGGTGATTCAGGTGGCAACGCCGCTTTCTGTTGCCAGTGGGTTACAACGCATTGGACGTGCCGGACACCAGGTAGGTGGTATTTCCAAAGGGCTTTTTTTCCCCCGAACCAGGCGTGACTTAGTCGATTCCGCAGTCATTGTAGAGTGTATGTTCGCAGGCAGGCTGGAAAACCTGACACCGCCGCATAATCCACTCGACGTCCTTGCGCAGCAAACCGTTGCCGCCGCGGCGATGGATGCATTACAGGTAGACGAATGGTACTCCCGCGTACGCCGTGCCGCACCGTGGAAAGATCTGCCAAGACGTGTTTTTGACGCCACGCTGGATATGCTTTCCGGGCGCTATCCCTCTGGCGATTTTTCTGCTTTTCGCCCCAAACTGGTCTGGAACCGGGAGACCGGGATATTGACCGCCCGACCTGGCGCTCAATTGTTGGCGGTTACCAGCGGCGGCACCATTCCGGATCGTGGCATGTATAGCGTGTTATTACCCGAAGGTGAAGAACAGGCCGGTTCGCGGCGGGTGGGTGAACTGGATGAGGAGATGGTATATGAGTCGCGGGTGAACGACATTATCACTCTCGGCGCTACCTCATGGCGGATCCAGCAAATCACCCGCGATCAGGTGATTGTGACTCCTGCTCCAGGTCGTTCTGCCCGCCTTCCCTTCTGGCGTGGTGAAGGTAACGGACGTCCGGCAGAATTAGGCGAGATGATCGGCGATTTTCTCCATTTACTGGCGGATGGCGCGTTCTTTTCCGGGACTATTCCCCCGTGGTTGGCAGAAGAAAATACGATCGCCAATATTCAGGGGTTGATTGACGAGCAGCGCAACGCGACGGGCATCGTTCCAGGTAGTCGTCATCTTGTCCTCGAACGGTGCCGTGATGAAATTGGTGACTGGCGTATTATTTTGCACTCTCCCTATGGAAGACGGGTGCATGAACCCTGGGCGCTGGCGATTGCCGGGCGAATACATGCACTATGGGGCGCTGACGCGTCTATGGTTGCCAGTGATGACGGCATTGTTGCGCGCATTCCTGACACCGATGGTAAATTGCCCGATGCCGCGATTTTTTTGTTTGAACCAGAAAAGTTGCTGCAAATTGTCCGCGAGGCGGTAGGCAGCTCGGCACTTTTCGCCGCCCGTTTTCGCGAATGCGCCGCGCGGGCATTATTAATGCCGGGCCGCACGCCGGGCCATCGCACCCCGCTCTGGCAACAACGGCTGCGCGCCAGTCAGTTGCTGGAAATCGCTAAGGGATATCCAGATTTTCCGGTCATTCTCGAAACCCTACGCGAATGTCTGCAAGATGTTTATGATCTTCCCGCGCTGGAACGTTTGATGCGTCGCCTGAACGGTGGCGAAATTCAAATATCCGATGTAACGACCACTACGCCTTCGCCTTTCGCCGCCAGTTTATTGTTCGGCTATGTCGCGGAATTTATGTACCAGAGCGACGCCCCGCTGGCAGAGCGCCGGGCATCCGTACTGTCGCTGGACAGCGAGTTACTGCGCAATCTACTCGGACAGGTCGATCCGGGGGAATTACTCGACCCCCAGGTCATTCGCCAGGTGGAAGAAGAGTTGCAACGACTGGCTCCTGGCAGAAGAGCGAAAGGTGAAGAAGGATTGTTCGACCTGCTGCGCGAACTGGGGCCAATGACCGTTGAAGACCTGGCGCAACGGCATACAGGCAGCAGTGGAGAGATTGCGTCGTATCTGGAAAATCTTCTTGCAGTAAAACGAATCTTCCCGACGATGATTAGCGGGCAGGAGCGTCTTGCCTGTATGGATGATGCCGCCAGGCTGCGCGATGCCCTCGGCGTACGACTACCAGAGTCACTGCCAGAGATTTATTTGCACCGAGTCAGTTACCCGCTTCGCGACCTCTTTCTGCGCTATCTCCGGGCTCATGCTCTGGTCACGTCTGAACAACTGGCTCATGAGTTTAGTCTCGGTATTGCCATTGTCGAAGAGCAACTTCAGCAACTGCGCGAACAGGGGCTGGTGATGAATCTGCAACAAGACATCTGGGTGAGCGATGAAGTATTTCGTCGTCTGCGTTTGCGCTCGCTGCAAGCCGCCAGAGAAGCGACACGTCCCGTTGCGGCCACGACCTATGCGCGATTGCTGCTGGAACGTCAGGGCGTATTACCCGCCACCGATGGTAGCCCGGCACTCTTTGCCTCAACATCACCAGGCGTTTATGAGGGCGTGGATGGCGTCATGCGGGTGATCGAACAGCTTGCCGGAGTCGGTTTACCCGCCTCACTCTGGGAAAGCCAGATCCTGCCTGCCCGCGTACGCGACTATTCGCCAGAAATGCTCGATGAATTACTGGCAACCGGTGCGGTTATCTGGTCGGGGCAAAAAAAGCTGGGTGAAGATGACGGTCTGGTGGCACTGCATCTACAGGAATATGCCGCAGAATCGTTCACTTCCGCCGAAGCGAATCAGGCGAATCGTTCGGCACTGCAGCAAGCGATAGTCACGGTTCTGGCTGACGGAGGAGCCTGGTTTGCACAACAAATCAGCCAACGGATACGCGATAAAATCGGCGAATCGGTTGATCCCTCAGCCATGCAAGAGGCGTTATGGGCGCTGGTCTGGCAAGGCGTCATCACCAGCGACATTTGGGCACCGTTACGCGCCCTCACCCACAGCAGTACCAACACACGCACCTCAACTCGCCGCAGTCACCGGGCTCGTCGTGGACGTCCTGTCTATGCGCAACCCGTCTCGCCGCGGGTATCTTACAACACACCAAAGCTTGCTGGACGCTGGTCGTTATTGCAGGTGGAGCCACTAAACGATACCGAAAGGATGCTGGCGCTGGCGGAAAATATGCTCGACCGCTACGGCATCATCAGTCGTCAGGCGGTGATAGCCGAAAATATCCCTGGCGGGTTTCCATCGATGCAAACGCTTTGTCGAAGTATGGAAGACTCCGGGCGAATTATGCGAGGTCGTTTTGTAGAAGGTCTGGGGGGTGCGCAATTCGCTGAACGTCTGACTATTGACCGATTGCGCGATCTGGCGACACAAGCCACGCAAACGCGCCACTATACACCAGTGGCGCTCTCCGCCAACGATCCGGCTAATGTGTGGGGAAATCTTCTGCCCTGGCCTGCACATCCGGCAACGCTGGTTCCAACGCGTCGGGCGGGTGCGCTGGTGGTCGTTTCTGGCGGCAAATTGTTACTCTATCTGGCGCAAGGCGGCAAAAAAATGCTGGTCTGGCAGGAAAAAGATGAATTACTCGCCCCAGAGATTTTCCAGGCGCTGACCACCGCACTGCGTCGCGAACCACGGCTGCGCTTTACGCTAACAGAAGTGAATGATCTACCGGTCCGGCAAACGCCGATGTTTACGCTGCTGCGTGAGGCGGGATTTTCAAGTTCGCCACAAGGGCTGGATTGGGGATAGATAAAGAACTGACGGATGCCCGTTCGCATCCGTCAGTACTGCAGGACGGATTATTCCGCGTCCGGCTCTTCAGACTTGTATTTAGCGGCAGTTTCTTTGATCAGCTGCTGCAGTTCGCCACGCTGATACATTTCGATCACGATATCACAACCGCCGACCAGCTCGCCGTCAACCCACAGTTGCGGGAAGGTCGGCCAGTTAGCATATTTCGGCAGTTCCGCACGAATGTCCGGATTCTGCAGAATATCAACATAGGCAAAACGTTCGCCACATGCGGCAAGCGCCTGGACTGCCTGGGCAGAGAAACCGCAGCTCGGCAGTTTCGGTGAACCTTTCATGTACAGCAGGATCGGGTTTTCAGCAATCTGGCGTTGGATTTTTTCGATAGTGGTGCTCATTGTCTTGCTTCCTCAAACTTCTTTACGGCAGTAATCTGACATTGTAGCGGGTCAGTGCGGCATCGGAAAATAACATTTTCATCACGCTTTTGCTATTTTATCCCTTTGCTCTATTTGTTGCATTTCAAATATTCGTTTCTTCCCTGACGCAAGGCAAACTGGCGTATTTATGACCATTTTTAGCTTTCACTGCTGCATTTTTTTGCGCTCGCCGACGAAACGTATTTTTTAACAATAAAAGCTATTAACTTTCTCTTCTTCTATGCATTAGAATCATCAAGTTTTGTAAATCAGACGCAGGCATGATAGACCTGCCTTAACAGAGGGACGCTCAGTGGCGCGGATAAACCGTATTTCGATCACGCTCTGTGCTTTACTTTTTACCACCCTGCCTTTAACGCCTATGGCCCATGCTTCAAAGCAAGCCAGGGAGAGTTCTGCTACTACTCATATCACCAAAAAAGCAGATAAAAAGAAAAGCACGGCAACCACCAAAAAGACCCAGAAAGCCAGCCAGAAAACAGCGAAAAAAGCCGCCAGTAAAAGTACGATCAAAAGCAAAACCGCTTCTTCCGTTAAAAAATCTTCCATTACCGCTTCTAAAAACGCCAAAACTCGCAGCAAACACGCCGTCAATAAAACGGCCTCAGCCAGCTTTACCGAAAAGTGTACCAAACGTAAGGGCTATAAATCGCATTGTGTGAAAGTCAAAAATGCCGCGTCAGGAACTCTTGCCGACGCGCACAAAGCGAAGGTGCAAAAAGCCACGAAAGTGGCAATGAATAAACTGATGCAGCAAATTGGTAAGCCATATCGTTGGGGTGGCAGCTCACCGCGTACCGGTTTTGATTGCAGCGGCCTGGTTTATTACGCTTATAAAGATTTGGTGAAAATTCGTATTCCGCGTACGGCGAATGAAATGTATCACCTGCGCGATGCAGCGCCAATCGAACGTAGTGAACTGAAAAACGGCGACCTGGTCTTTTTCCGTACTCAAGGACGCGGTACAGCCGATCATGTCGGCGTGTATGTCGGCAACGGCAAATTTATTCAGTCACCGCGCACGGGTCAGGAAATTCAAATCACTTCTCTCAGTGAAGACTACTGGCAGCGCCACTATGTTGGCGCTCGTCGGGTAATGACCCCAAAAACACTTCGCTAAAACTTTACCCTGTTGTTACGGCAACAGGGTAAGTTCATCTTTTGTCTCACCTTTTAATTTGCTACCCTATCCATACGCACAATAAGGCTATTGTACGTATGCAAATTAATAATAAAGGAGAGTAGCAATGTCATTCGAATTACCTGCACTACCATATGCTAAAGATGCTCTGGCACCGCACATTTCTGCGGAAACCATCGAGTATCACTACGGCAAGCATCATCAGACTTATGTCACTAACCTGAACAACCTGATCAAAGGTACCGCGTTTGAAGGTAAATCACTGGAAGAGATTATTCGCAGCTCTGAAGGTGGTGTATTCAACAACGCAGCTCAGGTCTGGAACCATACTTTCTACTGGAACTGCCTGGCACCGAACGCGGGTGGCGAACCGACTGGAAAAGTCGCTGAAGCTATCGCCGCATGTTTTGGCAGCTTTGCCGATTTCAAAGCTCAGTTTACTGATGCAGCGATCAAAAACTTTGGTTCTGGCTGGACCTGGCTGGTGAAAAACAGCGATGGCAAACTGGCTATCGTTTCAACCTCTAACGCGGGTACTCCACTGACCACCGATGCAACTCCGCTGCTGACCGTTGATGTCTGGGAACACGCTTATTACATCGACTATCGCAATGCACGTCCTGGCTATCTGGAGCACTTCTGGGCGCTGGTGAACTGGGAATTCGTAGCGAAAAATCTCGCTGCATAATAACTGATGGCAAATGCAACATTGCCTGATGCGCTTCGCTTACCATACCAACTCGGATGAAGCGTTAACACTGCATCCGGCAAGATAAATCGCACGTTGCCAGCAACTGTAACGCAGAAGGTTATCCTTCTGCGTTTTTATTTAATTAGCTGTTGGCAACGCAAACTGTTTCAGGTTGTTTTCTGGCTGACATAAACACCAGCAATAATGCCAGTCCCGCGACAATCGCCCCCATCACCGGCACAAAACTGTATCTCAGCCCAGCGGAAATTACCGCACCACCAGCAGCTGCTCCCAGAGCATTTCCAAGATTAAAGGCACCAATATTGACTGATGAAGACAGACCTGGCGCTTCACTGGCGACACGCATCACGCGCATCTGTAACGGCGGTACGACCGCAAAGGTTGCAGCTCCCCACACCACCATGCTAATAGCTGCGCCGAACTCATTGCGGGCCAGGAACGGGATTGCCAGCATAATCACCATCAGCAGCAACAAAAAGCCTTTCAACGTGCCGTTAACTGAACGATCTGCCAGTTTGCCGCCGAGATAGTTACCGATAGAGAATCCGACACCAATCAGCACCAGCATTGCCGTGACGAACACCGGCGTTGCGTGGGTAATGCTTTGCAGTACCGGAGAGATATAGGTGTAGAGGGTAAACATTGCACCAGCTCCCAGTACCGTCGTCAGCAATGCAGACAGCACCTGCGGACGCATTAATACCGCCAGCTCTTTTTTCACTTCAGGTCGCGCCCCTGCGCCACCTTTAGGTAATGAGAAGAACAGACTTACCATTGAAATCACGCCCAGCCCCGCCGTTGCCAGAAATGACATCCGCCAGCCGATGGTTTCGCCCAACCAGGTCGCTGCCGGAACGCCACCGATATTTGCCAGGGTTAACCCCATAAACATAGTGGCAACTGCGCTGGCCTGTTTATGTTTTGGCACCACGCTTGCGGCCACAACTGAACCCAAACCAAAAAATGCTCCGTGATTCAGGCTGGTCAAAATGCGTGAAAGCATGAGAGTCATATAATCCGGCGCGATGGCGGAAAGTACGTTGCCGAGCGTGAAAATCGCCATCAGGAAAATCAACGCACTGCGGCGGGCACGATGAGAAAGTAGAAGCGTCATCAGCGGCGCGCCCACCATTACGCCAACTGCATAGGCACTGATTAACATTCCGGCAGCGGGAATCGAGACATCCACACCGCGCGCAATGACGGGCAATAAGCCCATTGGCGAGAACTCCGTTGTCCCGATACCAAACGCGCCAATCGCCAGCGCCAGCAACGGATAGTTAATTTTCATGCCTTATCTCCACCTCTTCGCGTCATTACGCGATATTCATTAAAGTGGCGAAAGCATGACAGCAATCACAAAAAAATGAAAATAACAAAAAGAGAAAACACTTTTGCCATTTTGCTAACAAACAGGAAGGAGATGCGAGGGAGAACGCGCTCCCTCGAGAGGAAATCAGTGCAGCGCGGCTGTCAAACCCACGGCCACGATCAAACCGAGGACGATAATCGTTGTTACCAGTGAAAATTTAAGGTCGGTGCTCATCAAGTTTTCTCCTTTTTTATTACCACACAAAAAGTGATATTACGCATTTTTACACACTGTGATGAAAAAATCTCCCGTCATTTATAATGATAAGTGTTTTTACCACTTCCCCTTTTCGTCAAGATCGGCCAAAATTCCACGCTTACACTATTTGCGTACTGGCCATTGACCCCTTCCTGACGCTCCGTGTCGTTTTTCCGGCGTACCGCAACACTTTTGTTGTGCGTAAGGTGTGTAAAGGCAAACGTTTACCTTGCGATTTTGCAGGAGCTGAAGTTAGGGTCTGGAGTGAAATGGAATGGCAACAATAAAAGATGTAGCGAAACGAGCAAACGTTTCCACTACAACTGTGTCACACGTGATCAACAAAACACGTTTCGTCGCTGAAGAAACGCGCAACGCCGTGTGGGCAGCGATCAAAGAATTACACTACTCCCCTAGCGCGGTGGCGCGTAGTCTGAAGGTTAACCACACCAAGTCTATCGGTTTGCTGGCGACCAGCAGCGAAGCGGCCTATTTTGCCGAGATCATTGAAGCGGTTGAAAAAAATTGCTTCCAGAAAGGTTACACCCTGATTCTGGGCAATGCGTGGAACAATCTTGAGAAACAGCGGGCTTATCTGTCGATGATGGCGCAAAAACGCGTCGATGGTCTGCTGGTGATGTGTTCTGAGTACCCAGAGCCGTTGCTGGCGATGCTGGAAGAGTATCGCCATATCCCAATGGTGGTGATGGACTGGGGTGAAGCAAAAGCTGACTTCACCGATGCGGTCATTGATAACGCGTTCGAAGGCGGCTACATGGCCGGGCGTTATCTGATTGAACGCGGTCACCGCGAAATCGGCGTTATCCCTGGCCCGCTGGAACGTAACACCGGCGCAGGCCGCCTTGCCGGTTTTATGAAGGCGATGGAAGAAGCGATGATCAAAGTGCCGGAAAGCTGGATTGTGCAGGGTGACTTTGAACCCGAATCTGGTTATCGCGCCATGCAGCAAATCCTGTCGCAGCCGCATCGCCCTACTGCCGTCTTCTGTGGTGGCGATATCATGGCAATGGGCGCACTTTGTGCTGCTGATGAAATGGGTCTGCGCGTCCCGCAGGATGTTTCGCTGATCGGGTATGATAACGTGCGCAACGCCCGCTATTTTACGCCGGCGCTGACCACGATCCATCAGCCAAAAGATTCGCTGGGCGAAACGGCGTTCAACATGCTGTTGGATCGTATCGTCAATAAACGCGAAGAACCGCAATCCATTGAAGTGCATCCGCGGTTGATTGAACGCCGCTCCGTGGCTGACGGCCCGTTCCGCGACTATCGTCGTTAATCACCCGTTGCGGGAGTCTCTTCCGGCTCCCGCAGCCACTCCTTATTCAGCGTCTCACTATCGCCGAGATACTCAAGCAACCAGGTTAACGCAGGCGACATATCATTTTGCTGCCATGTCAGACAACATGCCGAATCCGGGAAGGGGTTTTCCAGTTCTAGTGCCACCCACTTCCCCTCATTAAGCCACGGTTTGGCGAAATGTGTTGGCACCATCCCTATGCATAATCCTGCCGAGATACAGGTTGCCGATGATTCCCAGTCAGGCACGACAAGTCTTTTTTGGTTATCCAGCAACCAGGTAATACGTTTAGGTAGCGTTCGCGAGGTGTCTTCGCGCACCAACGACGGCCAGTTGCGCAACGTATCATCGCTGAACGGGCCATCCATCAACGCCAGCGGGTGGTGACTGGCAACAACGCAACTCCAGCTTAGCATCCCCATATCGCGGAAGGCATAACGACCGCCTACCGGAATCGCGCGTGTTGCGCCAATCGCCAGTTCCACGCGCCCGTCGGAAAGCGCATCCCAGACACCGTTGAACACTTCCTGAAAGACAAGAAGTTCGACATCATCAAAATGGCGATAAAAATCAACGATCATCTGCCGTGTACGTTCTGGCCTGACAATATTATCCACTGCGATAGCTAACTGACCGCGCCAGCCGTTCGCTATCTGCTGACATTGCTGCCGGGTGATCTGCATTTTTTTGACAACAGAGCGCCCTTCTTTGAGAAACCACGCCCCGGCAGCGGTCAGTTCCACATCACGGTGACGTCGTTCAAACAGCGGCACCGCCAGCCACTCTTCCAGCTGACGCACGGTATAGCTGACCGCAGAAGGAACGCGATGCAACTCCTGTGCCGCAGCGCTAAAACTACCATTACGCGCTACCGCATCAACAACTTCGAGTGAATATTCTGACCACATAGTCTGCCTGCAAAATTTTTGAAACCAGTCATCAAATATTACCGTTTCACAACACTAATTTCACTCCCTACACTTTGCGGCGGTGTTTAATTGAGAGATTTAGAGAATATACATGCAACCTGGGAAAAGATTTTTAGTCTGGCTGGCGGGTTTGAGCGTACTCGGTTTTCTGGCAACCGATATGTATCTGCCTGCTTTCGCCGCCATACAGGCCGACCTGCAAACGCCTGCGTCTGCTGTCAGTGCCAGCCTTAGTCTGTTCCTTGCCGGTTTTGCCGCAGCCCAGCTTCTGTGGGGGCCGCTCTCCGACCGTTATGGTCGTAAACCGGTATTATTAATCGGCCTGACAATTTTTGCGTTAGGTAGTCTGGGGATGCTGTGGGTAGAAAACGCCGCTACGCTGCTGGTATTGCGTTTTGTACAGGCTGTGGGTGTCTGCGCCGCGGCGGTTATCTGGCAAGCGTTAGTGACGGATTATTATCCTTCACAGAAAGTTAACCGTATTTTTGCGACCATCATGCCGCTGGTGGGTCTATCTCCGGCACTGGCTCCTCTGTTAGGAAGCTGGCTGCTGGTCCATTTTTCCTGGCAGGCGATTTTCGCCACCCTGTTTGCCATTACCGTGGTGCTGATTCTGCCTATTTTCTGGCTCAAACCCACGACGAAGGCCCGTAACAATAGTCAGGATGGTCTGACCTTTACCGACCTGCTACGTTCTAAAACCTATCGCGGCAACGTGCTGATATATGCGGCCTGTTCAGCCAGTTTTTTTGCATGGCTGACCGGCTCACCGTTCATCCTTAGTGAAATGGGCTACAGCCCGGCAGTTATTGGTTTAAGTTATGTCCCGCAAACTATCGCGTTTCTGATTGGTGGTTATGGCTGTCGCGCCGCACTGCAGAAATGGCAAGGCAAGCAGTTATTACCGTGGTTGCTGGTACTGTTTGCTGTCAGCGTCATTGCGACCTGGGCTGCGGGCTTCATTAGCCATGTGTCGCTAGTCGAAATCCTGATCCCATTCTGTGTGATGGCGATTGCCAATGGCGCGATCTACCCGATTGTTGTCGCCCAGGCGCTGCGTCCCTTCCCACATGCAACTGGTCGCGCCGCAGCGTTGCAAAACACTCTACAACTGGGTCTGTGCTTCCTCGCAAGTCTGGTAGTTTCCTGGCTTATCAGTATCAGCACGCCATTGCTCACCACCACCAGCGTGATGTTATCAACAGTAGTGCTGGTTGCTCTGGGTTACATGATGCAACGTTGTGAAGAAGTTGACTGCCAGAATCATGGCAATGCCGAAGTCGCTCATAGCGAATCACACTGATCTATATCGATATACTTATACTTAGGCTGCTAACAAAATTTTGTTGTATGATTGAAATTAGCGGCCTATACTAATTTCGAGTTGTTAAAGCTACGATAAATATTATGTTTTTACGGGGACAGGATCGTTCCCGACTCGCTATGGATGGTCATTTCGGCAAGGGTTCCTCCTTTCCCTCTGTTCTACGTCGGATTATAGACTCGCGGTTTTTTCTGCGAGATTTCTCACAAAGCCCAAAAAGCGTCTACGCTGTTTTAAGGTTCTGATCACCGACCAGTGATGGAGAAACTATGAGTTCATCGTGTATAGAAGAAGTCAGTGTACCGGATGACAACTGGTACCGTATCGCCAACGAATTACTTAGCCGTGCCGGTATAGCCATTAACGGTTCTGCCCCGGCGGATATTCGTGTGAAAAACCCCGATTTTTTTAAACGCGTTCTGCAGGAAGGCTCTTTGGGGTTAGGCGAAAGTTATATGGATGGCTGGTGGGAATGTGACCGACTGGATATGTTTTTTAGCAAAGTCTTACGCGCAGGTCTCGAGAACCAACTCCCCCATCATTTCAAAGACACGCTGCGTATTGCCGGCGCTCGTCTCTTCAATCTTCAGAGTAAAAAACGTGCCTGGATAGTCGGCAAAGAGCATTACGATTTGGGTAATGACTTGTTCAGCCGCATGCTTGATCCCTTCATGCAATATTCCTGCGCTTACTGGAAAGATGCCGATAATCTGGAATCTGCCCAGCAGGCGAAGCTCAAAATGATTTGTGAAAAATTGCAGTTAAAACCAGGGATGCGCGTACTGGATATTGGCTGCGGCTGGGGCGGACTGGCGCACTACATGGCATCTAATTATGACGTAAGCGTGGTTGGCGTCACCATTTCTGCCGAACAGCAAAAAATGGCTCAGGAACGCTGTGAAGGCCTGGATGTCACCATTTTGCTGCAAGATTATCGTGACCTGAACGACCAGTTTGATCGTATTGTTTCTGTGGGGATGTTCGAGCACGTCGGACCGAAAAATTACGATACCTATTTTGCGGTGGTGGATCGTAATTTGAAACCGGAAGGCATATTCCTGCTCCATACTATCGGTTCGAAAAAAACCGATCTGAATGTTGATCCCTGGATTAATAAATATATTTTTCCGAACGGTTGCCTGCCCTCTGTACGCCAGATTGCTCAGTCCAGCGAACCCCACTTTGTGATGGAAGACTGGCATAACTTCGGTGCTGATTACGATACTACGTTGATGGCGTGGTATGAACGATTCCTCGCCGCATGGCCAGAAATTGCGGATAACTACAGTGAACGCTTTAAACGGATGTTTACCTATTATCTGAATGCCTGTGCGGGTGCTTTCCGCGCCCGTGATATTCAGCTCTGGCAGGTCGTGTTCTCACGCGGTGTTGAAAACGGCCTTCGAGTGGCTCGCTAAAGGCTATTCTATCGCCCCCTCTCCGGGGGCGATTTCAGATCAGGCTTCTGTACCTGGTTGATTCATGGCATTTTCTCGTGCCGCCAGCACTCGTTCTACCGTATCTACCACTGCCTGAGTTTGTGGATCGATTTCAATGTTGACGCGTGCGCCAAGTTTTTTCTTCCCAAGAGTCGTGCGTTCCAGTGTTTCCGGAATTAAATGGACGCAAAAACGCGTTGGCGTGACTTCGCCGACGGTCAGGCTAATACCGTCGATGCCAATAAATCCTTTGTACAGAATATATTTCATCAACTGACTATCCTGGACTTTAAACCAGATCTGGCGATTATTTTCCGAGGTTAATATTTTCGCCACTTCAGCGGTGGTCATAATATGACCTGACATTAAGTGTCCGCCAATTTCATCACTGAATTTCGCCGCACGCTCAACGTTTACCCAATCCCCCACTTTTAAATCGCCAAGATTAGTAATGCGTAACGTTTCTTTCATCAGGTCAAAACTGACATGGTTGCCGTTAATTTCCGTCACGGTCAGGCAGCAACCGTTATGCGCCACGGACGCACCGGTTTCCAGGCCGTCCAGCATGTGGTCGGGTAACTCCACCACATGCGTGCGAAAATTTGGTTTCTCGTCAATCGACACCAGTTTTGCGGTGCCCTGTACAATCCCCGTAAACATACTTACAACTCCTGAAATCAGTTAAGACATTCTGTTCAGCACAATAGCAGGTGGCAAACGCCCTTACCAGTGAAGGGGTAAGAATGACTATTTTTTCACTGGAGAATTAATAAATCCTCGCTACAATAGACTGAATTTCCCCTGCTTCTTCTTTTTGCTGCCCATTCAGGCGGCTTTTTAGTCTCTCATATAACTACAAATAAAAGGTGTTCACGTGCAGAAGTATATCAGTGAAGCGCGTCTGTTATTAGCATTAGCAATCCCGGTGATTCTCGCGCAAATCGCCCAAACTGCGATGGGTTTTGTCGATACCGTGATGGCGGGCGGCTATAGTGCCACCGACATGGCGGCGGTCGCTATCGGTACTTCTATCTGGCTTCCGGCGATCCTCTTTGGTCACGGACTGCTGCTGGCATTAACGCCGGTTATCGCGCAATTAAATGGTTCCGGTCGACGTGAGCGCATTGCGCATCAGGTGCGACAAGGTTTCTGGCTGGCGGGTTTTGTTTCCGTTCTCATTATGCTGGTGCTGTGGAATGCAGGTTACATTATCCGCTCCATGGAAAACATCGATCCGGCTCTGGCGGACAAAGCCGTGGGTTATCTGCGTGCGTTGCTATGGGGCGCGCCGGGCTATCTTTTCTTCCAGGTTGCCCGTAACCAGTGTGAAGGTCTGGCAAAAACCAAGCCGGGTATGGTGATGGGCTTTATCGGCCTGCTGGTGAACATTCCGGTGAACTATATCTTTATTTACGGTCATTTCGGTATGCCTGAGCTCGGTGGCGTTGGTTGTGGCGTGGCTACTGCTGCGGTGTATTGGGTCATGTTCCTTGCCATGGTTTCTTACATTAAACGCGCCCGCTCGATGCGCGATATTCGTAACGAAAAGGGCACTGCGAAGCCCGATCCTGCGGTTATGAAACGACTGATTCAACTCGGTTTGCCAATTGCGCTGGCGCTGTTCTTTGAAGTAACGCTGTTTGCCGTCGTGGCTCTGTTAGTGTCTCCGCTCGGTATTGTTGATGTCGCAGGACACCAGATTGCCCTGAACTTTAGTTCACTGATGTTTGTGCTTCCAATGTCGCTGGCGGCAGCGGTAACTATCCGCGTAGGTTATCGTCTGGGTCAGGGCTCAACGCTGGATGCGCAAACCGCTGCGCGGACCGGGCTTATGGTGGGTGTCTGTATGGCAACCCTGACGGCCATTTTCACGGTTTCACTGCGGGAGCAAATCGCCCTGTTGTACAACGACAATCCCGAGGTTGTAACGCTGGCTGCGCATTTGATGTTGCTGGCGGCGGTATATCAGATTTCTGACTCTATCCAGGTGATTGGCAGTGGGATTTTGCGTGGTTATAAAGATACGCGTTCCATTTTCTATATCACCTTTACGGCTTACTGGGTGCTGGGCTTGCCAAGCGGCTATATTCTGGCACTGACCGATCTGGTCGTTGAACCTATGGGGCCAGCAGGCTTCTGGATAGGCTTTATTATTGGCCTGACGTCGGCAGCCATTATGATGATGCTGCGTATGCGGTTCCTGCAACGTCTGCCGTCAGCCATCATTCTGCAACGAGCGTCCCGCTAATAAAGACAAGGCGCAACCTTAACGGGTTGCGCCTGTATTTTTACGCAGACTGGAGCGTTGCGCCAATCCCGTCTTCGTCTGGCTGTAGTTTCAGTGCGTTACACAGAGTTTGCCGACTGGCATCTGTTATCTCAACGCGTATATCCCCGGTAACTTCCCCTTTCACATTGATGAAGTCAGGTGAAATTTCTTTCGCACTGGTTTGCAGGCAAATCGCTCCCTCTCCGCGCAGGCGTTTCACTTTCAGTTGCACATGCGTTGCCGCACCAGTGATCAGCCACAGTTTTCCGCCATTCAGATTGATGTTACCAACAATGAAAGTGACACTGTCACCTTTTACCGTACTGCCGTCGAGAATCAACACACCGCCCTGCTGTACAGTAATCGTTGATTGTTGCAGATCTGCGCCATAGCCAATAATCATTGAAGCGCCGTCCAGTAATGCAACACTACCGGTCAGTTCAACCGGTGCGCGATCTTCCTCTACGACAAAATTTTCGTCCGCGCTGGTGGGTGACAACAGGATGACTGTCCCACCTTGTATTACCGCATTTTCCAGCGTACCGGCATGCACTTCAGCCCGACCACCCACATTAACGGACAGGTTTTGCGTCTTACCGGAACTGTAGAGCTGAAGACCATCCGTCCCCAGACGATAAGTGGATCCATTCTCAACAATAGTGTCAGAGTCTTCACCACCGAGATTATTCATGGTGCCACCAGCAAGCAATGTATCACTGGCTTTCCCCGCCAGCATAAAAACGCCGCCCTGATTAATCTCACAATTGCTGGCTTCCCCACCTGGATACACCAACAATTCACCACCTTCATCTACCACGACCGCTGAGGTTGTCCCATTGACCAACAGGCCACCCTCTTGATCGAGAATAATTTTTTCCGCGCGATGTCCTTCCAGTACACGCAGGTTACCGCCATTTTCCAGCAACAAACCGCAGGCATAACCCTGATCAACGCTGAATTCACCTTCGGGATGGCGGCCATTAACCGTAGCGAGCGTAGAGAGACTAATTGCGCCTCCCTCGGACTGAACAATATCTGTGGCAATGGCACCGTCGCTGACCGATAGCGTGCCATTGTTACCGTACTGTGTGCATTTGGCGATCCCACCGGTTGCCACTTTCAACCAGCCAGCCCCCGTGACCACGGTATTTTCGGCTCTTGCGCCAGCTTCAACTATTAACTCACCTTCAGTAAGTTGCGTCGCGCCAATGACCTCGCCGGTCTTAACAATTTGCACGTTCCCGTCGCTCATCAAGTTTTTCGCATCAGATCCCATGATTTATTCCTTTGCTGCATCTGTGTGCCTTTATTGCTACCTAAGTGTAAAGGCTACGAAGGATTTATCCACGACAGATTTGAGATGGTGGCAAACAACTCTGTTTAAACTCTGATACACGGATTATTGGGTTGTATCAGATGTAAATGCGATCCTGAATAAAAATCGCCCTTGCAAATCAACAAAATATAGCCAATTTGCTTAAAAGCTCTGCAAACGGTCGAAATACCGCAGAAAAATACGTTTTGCCTCTTGCCACCTTCCCACTCTGCCGCTAATATTCGTCCCCGTTGTCGCCTACAACGTTGCGTTCATAGCTCAGTTGGTTAGAGCACCACCTTGACATGGTGGGGGTCGTTGGTTCGAGTCCAATTGAACGCACCATCCTGCGTCCGTAGCTCAGTTGGTTAGAGCACCACCTTGACATGGTGGGGGTCGGTGGTTCGAGTCCACTCGGACGCACCAGATTTTCTTAATCTGGTCTTCTCCTTTTTCCCTCTGTTTCTTCTCTGTATCCAATACATTAAAAGATTTACACTGTCTTCGTATGCGTTATCAGAAGGAGAATCGCTATGGCAACTTTGTTACAACTTCATTTTGCTTTTAATGGCCCATTTGGCGACGCAATGGCTGAGCAGCTTGAACCGCTTGCTGAGTCGATTAATCAGGAACCTGGTTTTCTGTGGAAGGTATGGACAGAAAGTGAAAAGAACCACGAAGCCGGTGGGATCTACCTTTTCACTGATGAAAAAAGCGCCCTTGCCTATCTGGAAAAACATACTGCCCGACTGAAAAATCTCGGCGTTGAGGAAGTTGTCGCCAAAGTTTTCGATGTCAATGAGCCACTGAGTCAAATCAATCAGGCAAAACTCGCCTGACAGATTTTAACCAAGGGCGGTTAGCGCCCTTTTCATCCCTGTCTGAAATTTCTCAAATTCTAAAAATTTCAACCAAACTTATCTGATAACACTAAATTCGAAAGAATGCGTACAGGTAAGTAACAATGAAAAAAATTGCTATTGTGGGTGCCGGGCCTACGGGGATCTACACCTTATTCTCGCTTCTACAGCAACAAACTCCACTTTCTATTTCTATCTTCGAGCAGGCTGACGAAGCCGGTGTCGGGATGCCATACAGTGATGAGGAAAACTCAAAACTGATGCTGGCAAATATTGCCAGTATTGAAATACCGCCGATTTATTGTACGTATCTCGAATGGCTACAAAAGCAAGAAGCCAGCCATCTCCAGCGTTATGGCGTTAAAAAAGAAACCTTGCACGATCGTCAGTTTTTACCGCGAATTCTGCTGGGCGAATATTTCCGCGATCAATTTTTACGATTAGTAGACCAGGCACGACAGCAAAAATTTGCGGTGGCTGTTTATGAATCATGCCAGGTTACCGATCTGCAAATTACAAATGCTGGCGTCATGCTCGCTACAAATCAGGATTTACCCAGCGAGACGTTTGATTTAGCGGTGATTGCCACGGGTCACGTCTGGCCTGATGAAGAAGAAGCAACCAGAACGTACTTTCCCAGCCCGTGGTCAGGCCTGATGGAAGCAAAGGTCGATGCGTGTAACGTGGGTATTATGGGAACATCCTTGAGCGGACTGGATGCGGCAATGGCAGTGGCTATTCAGCATGGTTCGTTCATTGAAGATGATAAACAACACGTCATTTTTCACCGCGATAACGCAAGTGAAAAGCTAAATATTACGTTAATGTCGCGCACGGGTATTTTACCCGAAGCCGATTTCTATTGCCCTATTCCCTACGAGCCCTTACACATCGTCACTGATCAAGCATTAAATGCTGAGATTCAAAAAGGCGAATATGGCCTTTTGGATCGGGTATTTAGATTGATAGTAGAGGAAATCAAGTTTGCTGATCCAGGCTGGAGCCAACGCATAGCCTTAGAGAGCCTGAATGTCGATTCCTTTGCTCAAGCCTGGTTTGCCGAGCGCAAACAACGCGACCCATTTGACTGGGCAGAAAAAAATCTCCAGGAAGTCGAACGCAATAAACGAGAAAAACATACTGTTCCCTGGCGTTATGTCATTCTGCGCCTGCATGAAGCAGTACAGGAAATTGTTCCACATCTGAATGAACACGACCATAAACGGTTCAGTAAAGGCCTTGCCCGGGTTTTCATCGATAATTATGCGGCAATCCCTTCAGAGTCTATTCGTCGACTACTGGCCTTACGTGAAGCGGGAATCATTCATATTCTCGCCCTCGGTGAAGACTACGAAATGGAAATTAATGAGTCGCGCACCGTCCTGAAAACGGAAGACAACAGCTACTCGTTTGACGTTTTTATTGATGCCCGTGGGCAGCGTCCGCTTAAAGTGAAAGATATTCCTTTCCCTGGACTACGCGAACAATTACAGAAAACAGGGGATGAAATCCCTGATGTTGGCGAAGATTATACGTTACAGCAACCCGAAGATATTCGTGGGCGCGTAGCGTTCGGCGCGTTGCCCTGGTTAATGCACGACCAGCCTTTCGTTCAGGGACTTACGGCATGTGCAGAAATTGGTGAGGCGATGGCTCGGGCTGTCGTAAAACCTGCCTCCCGTGCACGTAGGCGTCTTTCGTTTGATTAAAGGTAAAGCTATCAGCACTCAACAAACTGATGCTGTTCATTAAGACGATAGCGGACTCCGGCTCGAATATTGTTTTCACCTTCAATGGCGACGGCGAAGCGAACTCTTTCGCCGTCATGATATGCCAGTGCGGCGCTTCCTCCTGGCCCGAGAATAATTGAGTCGACCACGCCCGTGCTCACTACCGTTGAATTTTCACCGCTGGCAATGATGTGTACATTGTCGCCGCTGTTGGCAATTCTGGCGTTTGCGCCAAAGCTGGCGATTTGCACCAGGTCACCATTACTGGCGACATGACACCGTTCACCCAATGTACAAACGCGTACTCGCATTCCGGTATTCGCAATCCGACTACTATCTCCAGCGCTGCTTATCCGCGAAGAATTACCGGTTACAGCAACCCGTGCGCGTTCACCGGAGCTGCCAATGTGACTGTTAAAGCCGACACTTCCAATCCGCACGCTATAACCCATACTGGCAATTTGCGCGGCATACCCAGCGGTTGCGATTCTGGTATTATCCTCACAACAGCCGATGCGAGCATGATCGTCGCTGCGGGCAAACTGACTGCAAAATGCTCTCTCTCCGGGATCTGTGGCCAGTTTTTGCATAGAAGAAACTTCCTGATGCGCGAAGTTTTCATCCGCCAGCCATTTTTTCCACGCATACTCAACCAGACTCTCCGCCCAGTCCGTATATCCTTCCTCAATCAGTGCATGATGAATATCGGCATAACTACCGCCGCGTGGGAAATGGCGCAGGAACCAGCGATACATCACCGCTCCGATACGCCATTCTCGCAGGTCTGCTCGTGTAATGATCATTCGTTAGTGCCGGTGATAGCCATCGACCATGCTTTTAAAGGTTTCGTGTGGCGTACGCCCCGTGGTGCAAAGATAAAGATGACCGAAGATAAAAAAGAGGCTTATAAATGCCAGAGCAAAATGCGCCTGCAATAACCAGTATCTTACGCCAGGAAACACATCTCCCACGGCTTGCGGATAGAGACACAGCAGCCCCGTCAATAGTAACAACGGCAGCAATCCATACATGACACCAATATAGGCAACCTGCTGTAAGGGATTAAATTTAGACTGTGTTGTTGCCGGGAAAGGATGTTCTTCCCCCTGCATAATGCCAAACAAATAAAATCGCGTTTGTTTTGCCGCTCGCTCCAGCCACCCCTGACGACGAATGCGATAGTGGTGACCATTACCCCCAACGGCATTGATCAGAACAAAGCCGAGCCAGCATGCCAGTAACAAAAATCCGCAAACTTCATGCAACGCAACCAGACTTTTAACCGCAGTTGCGCCCACCAGCGCAAAGTGATTTATCAGCCCACTTGCCAGCAACAATACAAAGAGTAACGCATTCGACCAGTGCCATAATCTGACCGCTTTGCTGTAAAGATAAATCTTCTCACCATGGTCGGTGGCTGATTTCTTCACGCCACGAGCACGAAGCAAGGCATGCAGCCCCAGCACAAACCACATCCCTACCAGCAATAGTCCGGCAATGATCAACCACACCGGCCAAAATTGGGGAGTGAACTGTGGCACATAGTTCGCCAACTGGCTCTGAAACTGTTCAGCATGTTGCGACGGGTTCATACATTTTCCTTTTTAATCAAATGTTGACCGAATCGGCGATACAGATGCGATTTCCCGGCACCAGGTAGCTGATATTGATAATATTTATTTTCTTGCAACCACGCTTGAATTTCTGGGCTATCTTCGCGACCAAAGATCAATGCATGTTCCGGGCAGGCGCTAACGCAAATGGGCGGAAAGCCTTTTGCCAGTCGGGACTCAGCGCAGAAATCACATTTATCTGCCACTTTAGTGACAGGGTTAAGGTAGCGAACCTGGTAAGGACAAGCGCCAATGCAATAACTGCAGCCGATGCACTGCGATTTTTCTACCCGCACGATCCCCTGCTCATCACGCCACGACGCCCCTGTCGGGCATACGTCGATGCAAGGAGCATCTTCACAGTGCTGGCATGACTGGCGAAAATAGTGATACTGCGTTTCGTTGTCGTTATCGGTGACTGGAATGTGTGCTATCGATAAACGGCTTCCCTGAGCGGGGACGTGGTTAGTTTTACGGCATGCGCGGGCGCAAATATTACAGCCATTGCACCGTGACTCGTCATGAATCATGGCATACCGAACTTCCTTTTCTTGCCTCGTGTTCGCTAACAGAGAAGACGCAGAACCAGTAAAAAAGATTACTGTTCCCATCCCCAGAACAAATTTGCGTCGAGTGAAGGACATCTGATTATCCCCTAATGCAGTGGCTGCAACTGTCCACCCTATCCATGACATCTCCCTGAAATTTCAGGGGTTCTGAAACTGCTCTACCTCGAACCATTCGCATAAACCATACGCCTTGCCATAGGTCATAAATCGCTCGCTAAACAAGTACAACACCGCCGTCGATGACTCCACCTGCCGTATATCAGCATATTCAGGTGCAATATCCATCGCGGCGATCGCGGATTCGATCTGCGCTTCCTGGAAGTAATATGGCGCTTGCATCAGCATGGCGACTTTGTAAGGACGAGGATACGTCTGGCACTCAAAACGAACGGCGTGTGCAATGGCGCGACAAATGTCCTGCTCCACAACTTGCAAAGACATCGCCGCGTAGTTTTCACTCATGGCCTGAGTTGAGTAATAGTAATCATCCTGGCTTCCCGTCAAACAAGCGATATCCGCGTGGTCTCCGTTCTGCTTAATGCTTTCCAGCAAAACTGACAGTTCCTCTTCTGCAACCGAATAGGGTGGCGAGAGAAACACGGCGCGCGCCACCAGCTGCCCAGCCGCAGAATGCTGACGAATGAACTCTGCCAGGATTTCAGCAGGTTCTGGTTCGGTTACCGTATCAACGGGGTGACGCATCCCCTGCAACCATTGCCGCTTCGCCTCGTCAATTTCGCTGACTTCCGCTAACGGCAATTCATCCTGATGGTTCATCTCACCCATTCCTTACGCAGGCAGTAGATTGTGTGCTGCCAGATCGGCGGCAATATCTTCCAGCCCCAGACGCTGCAATGTTTCACGGGTCGGACAACCAAGCTGTGGGTCCCAGCCCATTTCTTTGTAGAACATCGTGAGCGAAGCATGCATATCGTCACGGTCCATTTTGTCCGTACCTTCAGTAAAGACCGGGATCTGAGGATCCTTGTCGAATACCCAGGAACAGATAAGATCGTGTTCATTACGCATATCTTTGGTTTGCATCAGTTTTACCGTGTAGGCGCGATGCAACGTAAAGATACGCTCTGCAGCTAAATCTAATTTTTCCTGAGTCATCTCTTCGCCAGTGATCGCTTTGAAGAATTTGGCTTCAAGCGCCAGATCGCCCCGGTAATTACGGCTTTTCAGCGGCGAAACGGTCATTGGCCAGACCCAGTTGCACAGGGTGACGGCGTTATGCAAACAGACCCGCAACAGCGACCACTTAGCATATTTAATTTTTGCGTCATTGATTGGCGTGTAGTTTTTGGTTTCATCGTAAGCATCTTCAGAACCAAAAAGTTCTTTCGCCACTTCACGTTGCAGTTTCAATGGCAAGCCGGAACCAATAAAGTTGATATGGGTATGCGTCATGCAGTCACGGTTGAACATACAGTTAACAATGGAACCGACCTGCGCTGACGCTTCATTGGCATGGTGAACCGGATAGCCAAATGGCGACCAGAGTTTATTTTTCGCGTAGCCCCAGTACTCTTCACCCAAATTCCAGCGTTCTGCGATAGCATATGAACCATCAGCCAGGTGACTCAGCTCACCCACACGATGCGCCAGACGGTAGTAAAAATCTTTAATGAAGTTAACGTCACCCGCTTCCAGTTGATCCCAGCGAATTTCCGCATACTCTTCAGCTGGTAGAACACGCTTGAACACCCCTTTGCTGTAACAATAAGTAAAGTCGCGATGCAGCTGCCCATAGTTACACCATAGGCCGTAGTCATCGAATAGATTCAGACCAACCAGGTTACCAATCACACGACCATCGTCTTTATCTTCAAAATCTTTCGGCCCGTTTGGGAAGATGGTGGTATGGACAAAGTTTGCTACACAAGTGTTACCACCGGTGCCAGGCACGCCAAACTCTTTCACCCGAGGAATATTCATTTGGGTCATACAACGGATCGGGCAAGAGTGGCAGCCGCTCATTTTTACTGTGTATTTCTCTGCCGCCGGACCTAAGTCAAAAACGGATTTATAGGTACGAAAGCCGACCGTGTTCTGATTGCCTGGCGGAATCTCACCCGTTTCAATCGGACCACCTTCAGCCGCGCCCCAAAACAGCCCTTTACGTGCTGTCCAACGTGACTTGGGATCTGAATACTCTGCCCACGATTGCGGCGTACTTGGCACGACATGGTTGTTATTCGCACCGATAAGTTCAGTCATCATGTAATCGTTGAGACGCTTCATCTCCTGACGATCGGCAATGTTGACCCCTTTCGTCCCTTCAACCGCAATCGCTTTCAGGTTTTTCGAACCCATTATTGCGCCAGTTCCCGCACCACCGCTGTGGTTACGGCTATTCAACATGCCAGAGAGAGGAACAAGGTTTTCCCCAGCCTGACCAATAGCCGCCACACAGGTTTCAGGGCTGGTCAATCGACAAATCTCTTCCGTAGTTGCGCGCGTACCTTTTCCCCATAAGAAATCGGCTTTTTCCAGGCTAACTTTGTCATCTTTAATATTCAGCCATACCGGTGATTTCGCTTTCCCTTCGATAATAATGACGTCGTATCCGGCGAATTTCATTTGCGCTGCAAAAAAGCCCCCCATATGGGCATCGACGACTAAATTTCCTTTGGTAAAAGTAGAAAGTGAGGTGATATTTACGCGAGAACTGCAGGGGGCACCAGATCCAGTTAATGGGCCGGTAGCAAAGACTAATTTATTCGCTTCATCGAAAGGTTTCGTGCTTGGCGGTACTTCGTCATACATAATTTTGTAGCCGAAGCCCATACCACCGACAAAACTTTTAAACTTACTGGAATCTTCGAGGGTAATATTTCCTGTCGTAAGATTGACTCTTAATATATTACCTGTCCAACCGTTAGCCATGATTTTTTCCTTTGCAAGATTCACACAGTAATATCTTTCCACTCGATAATTTTTAACGCCCCTGTTGGGCAGGCGTTTGCGCATTCACCGCATAACACACATTTCGAGGATTTTTTACTTTCGGTATTTACGGTGGCCATCATCCACGGGCATGCCGTAGTACAGGCGCTACAGCCAATACAACGTTTATGATCGACGGTAATACAGCCTTCTTTCTGCTGCCAGGTAATCGCACCAATCGGGCAGACGTTCATGCATTGCGGCTCTTTGCATTGACGGCAGGTGTCCGCGGTATAGTTGAGATCGCCATACAGGCCGCCGCCAGAGCCAACCCCGTTGTCGCCAAAGAAATAATTGCGATGGATTTTGATACGGGAGAAGAATGTCCCTACTGAACCATCGTTGAAGTTGGTACAAGAGATTTCACAGCGGTGGCAACCCGTGCATCGAGCACGTTGGGTCACCAGCACCCCTTTGGGTGTATTTATCAACCCTACTGTGCCGCTATCAATATCTTCCTGTTTGCAACCCAAAAGTGACAGTAACGCAGGGGCAATTGTTAAACCAGCGAGGCCTTTTCCTGATATACGCAAGAATTCTAATCGCGTTAAGCCAATATCTAATAGTGGACGATCAACCGGGTTCATTTATTTCGCATCCTCTTCGCAAACACAGTGCTGACAATTCAGCAGACTGATATTAAGCATTCAACTAATACGCTGCTGACTCTGTCCCCAACACCAGATATTTTCCCTAACCCGATAGTGTATGAGAAAAGATTTAACGCTGATAAACTAATCCTTTATGGTTAGGAGAAAAAAATAATGTGATTATTCTGAGCTCTTAACATTGATCGTTATCAATTAAAATCACAAAGCAAGAAATTATAAGTGAACTGATATTTATTATCATTTGATAATAAATTTAACTTAAACGACAATTATTTGTGACGTTCATTGCAGAAAATAAAAATAACATTATCGCTATAAATTAAAATACATACCGAAATTCGTATAATTTCAGCAGTTGTTATTTAGAATGATTAACTGGACCGCAACTGAAGCAAGAATATCAGGATGAAGCTTATCGCCTCATCCTGAATGGTCATTTTACCAGTGCGTTAATGACGGTTTCCATCGCCTGCTTTTCCAGCTCACTGCGCTGAATGCGTTTATTGGCTAATGCTGTACGTAATACGCCTGCGATAACAATATGCTTTGGTTCCTGCCCCAGATCGCGCATTTCCAGCACAACTTTACCGACAACTCTGCACATTTCTCGGTACAGTTCATCCTCTTTTGTCCGATTTCCCATTCTTTATACCTATTTATCATGCCAACTATCAGCATATATCAATCTAACCAATTAGACAAAAATCAAACAAAATCAGACAAATAACACGATAAATTATTTTAACTGTAGCAATTGAGCGATGATGTATTTATACACCGGATGAACTTTCACTTATCTTCACAGTGACAACCCCGGCACCAGACGTTGCGCAAACAGCGAAGTTTTTGCGTAACCTTTTCCCTGGAACGTTAAATCTTTGATAACAATTTATTGTCTTACAAGTTGTATATTTTTTGAAACGCTGTTTTTGTTTTCCTTTTGGATTAATTTCAGCGTATAATGCGCGCCAATTGACTCTTGAATGGTTTCAGCACTTTGGACTGTAGAACTCAACGACTCAAAAACAGGCACTCACGTTGGGCTGAGACACAAGCACACATTCCTCTGCACGCTTTTTCGATGTCACCTATCCTTAGAGCGAGGCACCACCACTTTCGTAATACCGGATTCGCTTTCCGGCAGTGCGCCCAGAAAGCAAGTTTCTCCCATCCTTCTCAACTTAAAGACTAAGACTGTCATGAAAAAGACCAAAATTGTTTGCACCATCGGACCGAAAACCGAATCTGAAGAGATGTTAGCTAAAATGCTGGACGCTGGCATGAACGTTATGCGTCTGAACTTCTCTCATGGTGACTATGCAGAACACGGTCAGCGCATTCAGAATCTGCGCAACGTGATGAGCAAAACTGGTAAAACCGCCGCTATCCTGCTTGATACCAAAGGTCCGGAAATCCGCACCATGAAACTGGAAGGCGGTAACGACGTTTCTCTGAAAGCGGGTCAGACCTTTACTTTCACCACTGATAAATCTGTTATCGGCAACAGCGAAATGGTTGCGGTAACGTATGAAGGTTTCACTACTGACCTGTCTGTTGGCAACACCGTACTGGTTGACGATGGTCTGATCGGTATGGAAGTTACTGCCATTGAAGGTAACAAAGTTATCTGTAAAGTGCTGAACAACGGCGACCTGGGTGAAAACAAAGGTGTGAACCTGCCTGGCGTTTCCATTGCCCTGCCAGCACTGGCTGAAAAAGACAAACAGGACCTGATCTTTGGTTGCGAACAAGGCGTAGACTTTGTTGCTGCTTCCTTTATTCGTAAGCGTTCTGACGTTATCGAAATCCGTGAGCACCTGAAAGCGCACGGCGGCGAAAACATCCACATCATCTCCAAAATCGAAAACCAGGAAGGCCTCAACAACTTCGACGAAATCCTCGAAGCCTCTGACGGCATCATGGTTGCGCGTGGCGACCTGGGTGTAGAAATCCCGGTAGAAGAAGTTATCTTCGCCCAGAAGATGATGATCGAAAAATGTATCCGTGCACGTAAAGTCGTTATCACTGCGACCCAGATGCTGGATTCCATGATCAAAAACCCACGCCCGACTCGCGCAGAAGCCGGTGACGTTGCAAACGCCATCCTCGACGGTACTGACGCAGTGATGCTGTCTGGTGAATCCGCAAAAGGTAAATACCCGCTGGAAGCGGTTTCTATCATGGCGACCATCTGCGAACGTACCGACCGCGTGATGAACAGCCGTCTCGAGTTCAACAATGACAACCGTAAACTGCGCATTACCGAAGCGGTATGCCGTGGTGCCGTTGAAACTGCTGAAAAACTGGATGCCCCGCTGATCGTGGTTGCTACCCAGGGCGGTAAATCTGCTCGCGCAGTACGTAAATACTTCCCGGATGCCACCATCCTGGCACTGACCACCAACGAAAAAACGGCTCATCAGTTGGTACTGAGCAAAGGCGTTGTGCCGCAGCTGGTTAAAGAGATCACTTCTACTGATGATTTCTACCGTCTGGGTAAAGAACTGGCTCTGCAGAGCGGTCTGGCACACAAAGGTGACGTCGTAGTTATGGTTTCTGGTGCACTGGTACCGAGCGGCACTACTAACACCGCATCTGTTCACGTCCTGTAATATTGCTTTTGTGAATTAATTTGTATATCGAAGCGCCCTGATGGGCGCTTTTTTTATTTAATCGATAACCAGAAGCAATAAAAAATCAAATCGGATTTCACTATATAATCTCACTTTATCTAAGATGAATCCGATGGAAGCATCCTGTTTTCTCTCAATTTTTTTATCTAAAACCCAGCGTTCGATGCTTCTTTGAGCGAACGATCAAAAATAAGTGCCTTCCCATCAAAAAAATATTCTCAACATAAAAAACTTTGTGTAATACTTGTAACGCTACATGGAGATTAACTCAATCTAGAGGGTATTAATAATGAAAGCTACTAAACTGGTACTGGGCGCGGTAATCCTGGGTTCTACTCTGCTGGCAGGTTGCTCCAGCAACGCTAAAATCGATCAGCTGTCTTCTGACGTTCAGACTCTGAACGCTAAAGTTGACCAGCTGAGCAACGACGTGAACGCAATGCGTTCCGACGTTCAGGCTGCTAAAGATGACGCAGCTCGTGCTAACCAGCGTCTGGACAACATGGCTACTAAATACCGCAAGTAATAGTACCTGTGAAGTGAAAAATGGCGCACATTGTGCGCCATTTTTTTTGCCTGCCATTTACCGCTACTGCGTCGCGCGTAACATATTCCCTTGCTCTGGTTCACCATTCTGCGCTGACTCTACTGAAGGCGCATTGCTGGCTGCGGGAGTTGCTCCACTGCTCACCGAAACCGGATACCCTGCCCGACGATACAACGCTTTATCGACTAATTTCTGATCTACACCCTTATTGTCTTTAAATTGCGTAAAGCCTGCTGGCAGTGTGTATGGCATTGTCTGAACGTTCTGCTGTTCTTCTGCCGATAGTGGTCGATGTACTTCAACATAACGCATCCCGTTCGGTTCCACGGAATATTTCACCGGTTCGTTGATCACTTTCACCGGCGTTCCCGTCCGCACGCTGGAGAACAAGGCTTTAATATCCGGTGCATTCATGCGAATACACCCTGAACTGACGCGCAAACCGACGCTGTCCGGCGCACTGGTGCCATGAATGAGGTATTCGCCATTACCATGCGCGAGGCGCAGTGCGTAACGTCCTAGCGGGTTATTTGGCCCGGCAGGAACGACTGGCGGTAATTTAATGCCACGCTCCAAAGAACGCTGACGAATGCCCGCCGTAGGCGTCCAGGTTGGGTTAGGGATTTTCTGCCCCACACGCGTTTCCATCACTGGCGTTTCCAGCCCCTGCAAACCAATACCTATCGGATAGACCTGCACGATATTTTCTCCCGGCGGATAATAATAAAGGCGCAGCTCTGCAAGGTTAACGATAATCCCCTGACGCGGCGCATCAGGTAATAACAGTTGCGAAGGAATAGTTATCGTCGTACCAGGTTTTGGCACCGGGGCGATAGTGTTATTGGCTTCAAGGATCAACATTGCCGCAGTATCAAAACGTCGGGCGATGGCCTGAAGGTTTTTATCCCCTTCCTGCACCGTATACGTTTGATTTTGCCCAACCAGTCGGCTTCCGGTTGGAGGTAGCGGATAATCAACCGCCCAGGCAGCCTGGATGGCGCTAAAAGCGCCGATAAGCGTGAGTGTAAGCAAAGACGCGCGTTTCATTGTAAACCTCCTGTATTTGCCGGAGACTCACGCTGAAACGTCGGATGGCGCTTATGTTCACCTGAAACCAAAACACTCCTGTGCAGGTCAGTGTAAACATTGACCATCCGGCAATGTGAGCCAACCGGATGAAAGCTGTTCCTTTAGTTTAGCTAAGTGCAGCGGCTTTGGCGCGAATTGCGCGAATCATCGCTTCCAGACCTTGTGAACGAGATGGGGTGAGATGTTGAGTGAGCGCCATTTTTTCAAACCACGGACGCACATCGAAATTGACAATATCCTGCGGCGTCATCTGATCGTAGAGAATAAAGACGACCGCAATAAGCCCTTTCACAATCGCCGCATCGCTGTCGCCCTGCAATTTAATAATTCCCTGCGCATTCTGGCGCATGACAATCCACACCTGACTCTGGCAGCCCTGAATGCTATTTTGTGGACTTCGGTCTTCGTCGCGTAATTCTGGCAGACGCTGGCCCAGCTCAATAATGTAGAGATATTTCTCTTCCCAATTGGCGCAGCGTAAAAAATTACGCAGCAATTTTTCTTTATCCGGCAATAAAGCCATAGTGCCTCCCTGTTATCCCAGCAGACGGTGAATACGTTGCAGGCCGGTCACCAGACGATCCACTTCTTCATGGGTGTTATACATAGCCAGCGACGCCCGACACATCGCAGGAACGTTGTAATAGGCCATTAATGGCATAGCGCAGTGATGTCCGGTACGCACAGCAATGCCGTAATTATCGAGAAAACTGCCAACATCATAGGCGTGGTGTTTACCAAGATTAAAAGCAATAACGCCAAGTCTGTTCTGGGGACCATAGAGAGTGAGATCCGGTACAGATTCCAGCTGTGATAGCGCGTAGTGCATCAGATTCTGTTCATACTCGGCTATGTTATTAAGCCCCAGCGCCGACACATACTCCAGCGCCGCGCCAAGACCAATGATGCCTCCGGTATTGGGTGTGCCGGCTTCAAACCGCCACGGTGCTTTGGTCCAGGTAGTGCCTTCACTCAGGCTGACGGTGGCGATCATAGAACCGCCCCCTTCCCACGGCGGCATCTCCTGCAACAAGGCTTCTTTGACATAAAGAATGCCAATTCCAGTGGGGCCATACAGTTTATGCCCGGAAAACACGTAAAAATCGCAATCCAGCGCCTGAACGTCCACCGGATGATGCATCACCGCCTGAGCGCCATCCACCAGCACTTTTGCGCCATGCTGGTGCGCAAGCGTGATCATTTCCGCCAGCGGATTTTCCGTTCCCAGCACGTTGGAGACATGAGTAATTGCCAGCAGGCGAGTTTTCTCATCGAACAGATTAGGTAGCATCTCCAGTTGCAGCGTACCGTCGGGGTTGAGCGGGATCACACGCAGCTCTGCGCCAACGCGTGCACAAAGCATCTGCCAGGGAACAATGTTAGCGTGGTGCTCCATCTGGCTGATGATGATGTTATCGCCTGCCCGCACATTGCTGTTGCCCCAGCTATTGGCGACCAGATTGATCCCTTCCGTCGTGCCGCGGACGAACACCAGCTCTTCCGCCGAACGGGCATTAATAAACAGCGATGCCCGCTTGCGCACGTTCTCCATTTTCTCGGTCGCCTGGGCGCTTAAGGTATGAATACCGCGATGCACCGCCGCGTAGCCATGACGATAAAACTCAGCCTCGGCATCAATCACCTGGCTCGGTTTCTGCGCACTGGCGGCGCTGTCGAGATAAGCCAGCGGCAAACCGTTTACCTCACGCGAAAGCACCGGAAAGTCGGCCCGCACTTTGTCGACGGAAAAAGTCATCTTGCACCTCCTGGCAGCCGTTGACCGATTCGGGCCAGCACCTGCTGTTTAAGCCCCTCATCACGCAGTGCTTCCGTCAGTTCAGCAGCAAAGGCGTAGATGATCATCTGCTGGGCATCTTGCTGATTGATCCCGCGCGAGCGCAGATAAAACATCTGTTCGTCATCAATGCGCCCCACCGTCGCGCCGTGGCTGCATTTCACATCATCTGCATAGATTTCCAGCTGCGGTTTCGTATCCACTTCCGCCAGTTTGCCCATCAGCAGATTATTGTTGGTCATCTGACCATCCGTTTTGATGGCGTGCTGCGCGACGTTGATCAAACCGTTAAATACCGCGCGGCCTTTGTCGCTGACGATAGTTTTGTGCAACTGTCGGCTGTTACAAAAACCTTTATTGTGTTCCAGCCAGGTACGAGTATCACACACCTCGTTTTTCACCGGCATCGCCAGGCTATTGATCCGCAGCGTGCTGTTTTCGCCATTGAGTTGCGTACTGGTGTTGTGTCGTAACACTGCGCCACCCAGCAGGAAACTGTGGCTAAATGCGGTGGCATCGTCAGCCAGCAACAAATCGTTATGGGCAAAGTGGTGACTGAGCGGGTTTTCAAACGCCAGCTTGATATGCTGCAAGTGGGCGTTCGCTGCGACATTGATAGTGAACCGTGCCCCGGTAAAATGACGAGCATCATTAAGGCTGACAAAATGTTCGATCACCGTTGCTTCGGCACCTTCCGCCAGATCCAGATGATGTCGGTAATGGGCAGTGTTCACCTCTTCACCTGCCACGCCCTGGGTGATATGCATTAACAGCAATGGCTTTACCGGCCGTTGACCGCGCTTCACGGCGATATGCGTCACGCTATGCGCAAGGCTTTCCGTCAAATGCAGAAACACTTCCGCCTGAATAGCGTCGGGTAACCCCTGACGGTCGTCGTTAATGCTCACTTCATATCCGCTGCCTTCAGTTGCATCGCTCAGCGCGGGCACGTAACGTCCATCAACAAACACCAGCCGCACGGCGTCTGACGTTAACGCTAAGGCATCACGCTGCTGTGGGGATATCTCTCCCGCAATGCTGACAAACTGGCTATTGGTCAGCCCTTCCAGCGGCGTATATTTCCAGTTTTCATGTTTACGTGTCGGCAGTCCGGTACGCAGCAATTGTTGTAAATGCTGCTGTGCTTGCGGTGAGCGTTTTGTCCCTTCAGCTTCAAACAAGTGATGCCACTGTTGCAGCGCGTTACTGCTGTTCGGTAAGCCAGCCATAACCCTGCTCCTCCAGTTGTTTGACCAACGTGAAATCGCCGGATTTCACAATTCGTCCCTGATACAGCACATGGACGTAATCAGGCTTGATGTAGTCGAGAATGCGTTGGTAGTGCGTAACAATGATGAATGAACGCTTGCCGTCACGCAGCGAGTTCACGCCATCGGCAACCACTTTTAATGCGTCAATATCCAGCCCGGAGTCCGACTCATCAAGAATACATAACTCCGGTTCCAGCACCGCCATTTGCAAAATATCGTTGCGCTTTTTCTCGCCGCCGGAAAAACCAACGTTTACCGAACGGGTTAATAAATCTTCCGGCATCTTCAGGAGAGCGATTTTCTCTTCCATCAAATCCTGAAAATCAAAGCGATCGAGCGTTTCCTGGCCGCGATAGCTGCGCACCGCATTAAGTGCCGTTTGCAGGAAAAACTGGTTACTGACGCCAGGAATTTCCACCGGATACTGGAAGGCCATAAAGATGCCTTCACCTGCACGATCTTCCGGCGACAGCGCAAGCAAATCTTTGCCTTTGAACTCAACCGTGCCGCCCGTCACCTCATAATCTTCTCGCCCGGCAAGCGTTGCCGATAAGGTACTTTTGCCAGAACCGTTTGGCCCCATAATGGCGTGAACTTCGCCGGGACGAACGTCGAGGCATAATCCACGCAGGATAGCTTTATCTTCCACGCTGACGTGTAAATCTTTAATACTTAACATGTTTATTCCTTATCCGACGCTGTGTTCAAGACTGATGGCGAGGAGTTTTTGTGCTTCAACGGCAAATTCCAGCGGCAGTTCTGAGAACACGTCTTTGCAGAAACCGTTAACAATCATCGAGATGGCGTCTTCTTCGCTGATCCCGCGTTGCAGGCAGTAAAACAGTTGATCTTCACCAATACGTGATGTCGTTGCCTCGTGCTCCAGTTGTGCGCTGTTATTGCGACATTCGACATACGGGAAGGTATGCGCCCCACAATTAGCGCCAATCAGCATTGAGTCGCACTGAGTGAAATTGCGCGCATTGGTTGCCGTCGGCATGATTTTCACTAAGCCGCGATAACTGTTCTGACTATGTCCGGCAGAGATCCCTTTCGAGATAATGGTCGATTTAGTGTTTTTACCGATGTGGATCATCTTGGTGCCGGTATCCGCTTGCTGATGACCGCTGGTCAGTGCCACTGAGTAAAACTCACCAATGGAGTTATCGCCGCGCAAAATGCAGCTGGGATATTTCCACGTAATCGCTGACCCGGTTTCTGATTGCGTCCATGACATTTTGCTGTTTTCGCCTTCGCACAAAGCACGCTTGGTGACGAAGTTGAGAATACCGCCGGTGTTGTTATCGCCAGGGAACCAGTTTTGTACCGTGGAATATTTCACCTCGGCGTTTTTATGGATGATGACTTCCACCACCGCCGCGTGTAACTGATAGCTGTCACGCACCGGAGCGGAACAGCCTTCAATGTAGCTAACGTAGCTGTCTTCGTCGGCCACCAGAATGGTGCGCTCAAACTGCCCGGTTTTTTCCGCGTTAATACGAAAATAGGTGGAAAGTTCCATCGGGCAGCGCACGCCTTTAGGCACATAAATAAACGTACCGTCAGAGGCTACCGCCGCGTTAAGTGCGGCAAAGAAGTTGTCATTCCCCGGCACCACGGTGCCGAGATATTTACGCACCAGTTCCGGGTGATCGTGGATCGCCTCGCCAAAGGAACAGAAAATAATTCCCTGCTCCGCCAGTTTTTCGCGATAAGTGGTGGCAACCGAAACAGAGTCGAAAATGGCGTCCACCGCCACCTCTTTGCCTTCCCGCACGGGAACGCCCAACTGCTCAAACGCCGCCTCCACCTCTTTACTTAAAAAGGCGTTCGCGCCAGTTTGCTGCACCACGCCGGGTTCAGACGCACAAGTGTCGTCACAATTACCGCACGATGGTGCTGAGTAGTAGCTGTAATCCTGATAATTCAGCTTGTCGTAGTGCGCTTTCAACCAGTGCGGTTCTTCCATCTCCAGCCATGCGCGATAGGCGTTGAGACGAAACTCCAGCATCCACTCCGGCTCATTACGCTTCGCCGAAATTGCGCGCACCACCTCTTCGTTTATCCCCTTTGCCAGCTCATCGGTGGCTAACTGGGTGAAGAATCCTTCTTTATAATTCAGCGGGCCGCCGGTCCAGGTTTTGACATCGTCAGTTGCTTCAGTATTACGAGACATAGTACCGCCTATACCCCAAAGCTTTCGCCACAGCCACATTCATTCTGGGCTTTAGGGTTGTGAAATTTGAATATCTGATTAAGTCCTTCACGAACAAAATCGACTTCCGTGCCATCAATAAACGGCATCGCTTGCAGCGGGACAAACAGCTTCGCGCCGTCGTGTTCAAACAGCAGATCGTCTTTGTCCGGCTCGCTAACACTGTCGAGCACATAGCCAAAGCCCGCGCAGCCCGTTTGCTTCACGCCTAAGCGCACGCCGACCATACCCGGCTGCTTTGCCACCAGCTCGCGGATGTGGACAGCGGCTGCGGGTGTCAGCGTTAAGCCCTGCCAGGCGAAATCCTGTGGATTAAAGGTTCCTGAATGCATGTCCATCGATTTACCTCACTTCATCGCTTTCAGCGTATAACAGCATGTTAGTGATAATGATTATCAGTTCAACCCAGCAAACGCAGGGGCTTTACCGTAAAACATGCTTTTTTCCTGCTTTTAATAAGCATAGCCCCTGATGTGTGGGTTAACAGGCACGCTAAGAATTAGGTATCTCATTGTTAGATAATGATTATTATCTAAGGAGCATTAAGGCTGTGATGAAAAAGAAAAAGTTGTATTGAAAATGACTATTTAAGAGATAGGTAAAAAAGTGCAGCGTTCAGAAATAAGAAAACCCTTAAGTCTGTGCGACACAGGCTTAAGGGTTTCTACCCCATCCGGCGCTTATCTCCGGCACTCTCAGTGGCTTAGCTCTTGAAGGGGCGATAAGAATAATCTCATAAAGCTAACCCGCCGTTTTAACACAAACTGCGATTAGTATTATTTTTGAACAATATCAGGCGGGTAGATAAGCAGTATTAAGAAGGCCATCGAACCTGGACGGAGGTTAATCCAGGTCGATTTGGCGAAATTGCGGCATCAAGTCAGGATCAATGCACGCCCAGACGCCAGGCAAAGTAGATTTCTTCTTTTAATTCAGCAGAAGAGAGAGTAAGCAGGTCAGCAAATTCAAGTTCTAGTTGTTTCAGACGTTTGAGATATTGGGCAGGTGAAAGATTGCTTTGGTCACGGCGTAAAAATTCAATGGCCAGCTGGGTGGGATCAAGTTGAGTAGACATAGCATCCTCGCTTTTAGACAAGACCTGCACAGTATACCACCGTTTACTGTGCAGATAATGACCAAAAGCAATATGCGTCACACTTTTCTGGTGACAACGTCACAAAATGGCGGTCGTCAATCGTGACGAACAGCACAAACGCCCTTTCTCATCGAAGATTTCAATCTGCCAGACCTGGTGACGCGAACCGAGATGCAACGGTTTGCATACGCCGCGCACCCGCCCTTCTCGTGCCGAGCGGACGTGGTTAGCATTGATTTCCAGACCAACCACCTTTTGCTCACCTTCGGTACATAAATAACCGGCAACGGAACCGATACTTTCGGCCAGTACCACGGATGCCCCTCCATGCAGCAACCCGAAAGGCTGCTTTGTCCGCGAGTCTACTGGCATTGTCGCTTCAAGGGTGTCATCACCAATATGTTCAAAGCGAATATCCAGCAACCCCACCATGTTTCCTTCACCCATGGCATTCAGTGCTTCCAGGGTGATTTTTCGTTTCCATATCATTTAATAATCTCCAGTAAAGCCTGCACAGGATGGCGTACCCCCGTGCCTTCGACCCGTTTTACCTGGCTACGGCAGGAATATCCGGTCGCCAGACAGCGATTACGCGGCAGTCGCTGCATCGCCTGATGCCAGGATAACTCATAGATCCCGAGCGAATTTTTATGGTTTTTCGCTTCATGTCCGTAAGTCCCTGCCATGCCGCAGCAACCCACGCTGACATTTTCCAGTTTCGCGCCAAAACGGGCAAATATCGCGGCCCATTGTGCTGGCGCGCCCGGCAAAGCGGTAACTTCGGTACAGTGACCAAAGAAATACCATGATTCACCGCTGACTGTAGCCACTGGCTGTGAGTCAAGTGCGCTTGCCAGCCATTCATTCGCCAGTAAGACGTTAAACTCGCCACGTTCCTCGCCCAGCGCCAGTTTATATTCATCGCGATAACAAAGTACCAGCGCCGGATCGACGCCCACCATTGGCATCCCCAGCTTCGCCACACGGTTGAGGAAATCCGCCGTCTTTTTCGCCGTCTTCGCAAAACGATTAAGAAAGCCTTTGATATGCTGGGCTTTGCCATTTGGCGAAAATGGCAGTAACACCGGCTGGAAACCTAATTTTTCGACCAGACGGACAAAATCCGCCACCACTTGCGCATCGTAATAGCTGGTAAAGGGGTCCTGCACCACCAGCACCGTGCGCGCTTTCTGCTCTGCACTGAGAGCTTCAAGCTGTTCCAGCGTCATGTTTGCCGAGCGATGCCCCACCATTTGTTGTTGTAGCGAGGGGACCGACAGCAGCGGCAAATCAACCATGCCGATATGTTTTTCCGAGAGTTTGCGCACCAGCGGCTGGTTAATGAAGAAGTTAAAGGTTTTCGGCGCGCGTGCCATCAGCGGTGCGTAGCTCTCGACCGTGGCGACGAGGTGGTCGCGCAGCGGGCGCAAATAACGGGTGTGATAGAGTTGCAGAAAGCGAGAACGAAACTCAGGCACGTCAATTTTGATTGGGCACTGTGTCGAACACGCTTTACAGGCCAGGCAACCAGACATCGCCTCTTTGACTTCGTGGGAGAAGTCATATTCGCCTTTATTCGCATGCCAGCTATTGCGCGTGCGGGCAATTAACGTCCGCAAACTGACGCCTGATTCAGGCAGCTCTTGTTCCAGTTTGACTGGGTCAACGCCGCGATCTGCCAACAAACGCAGCCATTCACGCACCAGCGTTGCGCGCCCTTTCGGTGAATGAATCCGGTTCTGGGTGATCTTCATCGACGGACACATCGGACTACGAGCATCAAAGTTGAAGCATAAACCGTTGCCGTTACACTCCATTGCACCACGCCACTGCTGGCGTACCGCAATGGGGATCTGTCGATCGAATGTACCGCGCTTCACCGCGTCCACTTTCATCATCGGCGCATCGAGACCTTCTGGCGGGCAAATCTTCCCAGGGTTGAGTCGGTTATGCGGGTCAAATGCCGCTTTCACTTTACGCAGTTCTGCAAAAAGTTCCTCACCAAAAAACGCCGGGCTGTATTCGGCGCGAAAACCTTTGCCGTGTTCGCCCCACAACAAACCACCGTATTTCGCGGTAAGCGCCACTACATCATCAGAGATTTGCTTCATCAAAATCTCTTGTTGCGGATCGCACATATCCAGTGCCGGACGGACGTGCAAGACACCTGCGTCGACGTGACCGAACATACCGTAGCTTAAGCCGTGGCTGTCGAGCAGCGCGCGAAATTCAGCAATATAATCTGCCAGATGTTCCGGCGGTACGCAGGTATCCTCAGCAAACGGAATTGGCTTAGCGGCACCTTTGGCATTGCCAAGCAGACCAACAGCTTTTTTGCGCATCGCATAGATACGTTCAACACCCGCCAGTTCGCGGCACACCTGCCAGCCAATCACACCTGCCTGTTGGCTGGCAATCAGTTCATCCAACCGCGCACAGAGTGCATTTACCCGCTCATCAATCAGCGTCTCATCATCACCAGCAAATTCCACAATGTTCAGCCCGAGCATCTCTTTGTCAGGCACATCGGTAATCAACTCGCTGACGGAATGCCAGACAATATCTTCCCGCGCCAGATTCAGCACTTTTGAGTCCACCGTCTCTACCGAAAGCGCCCGCGCCTCAACCATAAACGGCGCGTTACGCAGCGCAGAGTCAAAAGAGTCATATTTGACGTTCACCAGACGGCGCACTTTAGGCAAGCGCGTAATATCCAGCCGCGCTTCGGTAATAAAGGCCAGCGTCCCTTCTGAACCCGTCAGAATGCGCGTCAGGTCAAACTCGGTCATCTCGTCGTTAAAGACATGACGCAGATCGTAACCGGTAAGAAAGCGGTTAAGTTTGGGGAAGTTGTCGATGATTAACTGGCGTTGCTGACGGCAACGTTGATAAACCGTGTTATAAATTCGCCCGATTGCGGTATTGGTTTTACCCAGCGTTTCTGCCAGTTCGACGGGTAAAGGTTGCGTATCGAGAATATCGCCCCCCAACAACACCGCGCGTACGCCAAGTACGTGATCTGACGTTTTGCCATAGACCAGCGATCCCTGACCGGATGCATCGGTATTGATCATCCCACCGAGCGTTGCCCGGTTGCTGGTCGAAAGTTCCGGCGCAAAAAAGTAGCCGAACGGTTTCAGGTACTGATTGAGTTGATCTTTTATCACCCCGGCCTCAACGCGCACCCAGCCCTCTTCAGGGTTAATTTCGATGATGCGGTTCATATGGCGGGACATATCAACAATAATCCCCTGGTTGAGCGCCTGACCGTTAGTGCCGGTGCCGCCGCCGCGGGGGGTAAAGATCAGCGATGAATAGCGTTCCTGCGCGGCAAGACGGGCGATCAGCGCCACATCTGCGGTTGAACGCGGAAATACCACCGCATCGGGGAGAAGTTGGTAAATACTGTTGTCGGTCGACATTGTCAGACGATCGGCATAACTTGTCGCCGTATCGCCGGTAAACCCCTGTTGCTCCAGCTCTTGCAAAAAATTAAGCACCAGTTGAACGACGCCGGGTGCCTGGGAAATCTGTGGAATCATTATATTGACCCTTTCCTGCGGTCTGTGATGTAGGTCGATACACTATTCTTTCAGGCGGCTGCAATAGCGCACTGAAAGGTGATGTTTATTTACTCTATGGATTTCGAGTTGCAGGAAGGCGGCAAGCGAGTGAACTCCAGGAGCTTACAATAGTAAGTGACTGGGGTGAACGAACGTAGCCGCAGCACATGCAACTTGAAATACGACGAGTAAATCGTTTGCGTGTTGCCTGAGTTGTTGTACCACATTTTTTTCTAACACGCCCATCAGAATTAAGGGCAGAATCGGCCTGTTAAAAACCGCTGAAATTGCTCATCATTATGCAGGTGAGTTTCGCGTGTTCACGTCGCGTCGACGATTTGACGCACAAAAAAGGTGAAAAGTAGTTATGGTAAATGTTCGTCAGCCCAGGGATGTCGCACAAATTCTGCTTTCGGTGCTCTTTTTAGCCATCATGATTGTGGCATGTCTGTGGATTGTACAACCCTTTATTCTCGGCTTTGCATGGGCTGGTACGGTGGTTATCGCCACCTGGCCGGTATTGTTACGTTTGCAAAAGATCATGTTTGGTCGCCGGTCTCTCGCCGTTCTGGTGATGACGCTGTTATTAGTGATGGTGTTTATCATCCCTATTGCCTTGCTGGTTAACAGTATCGTCGACGGCAGCGGCCCGCTAATTAAAGCCATTTCCAGCGGTGACATGACGTTACCCGATCTGGCGTGGCTTAATACCATTCCGGTGATTGGCGCGAAGCTGTATGCAGGCTGGCACAACTTGCTGGATATGGGGGGGACGGCGATCATGGCAAAAGTCCGTCCTTATATTGGCACCACCACCACCTGGTTCGTTGGGCAGGCGGCGCATATCGGGCGCTTTATGGTGCATTGTGCGCTGATGCTTCTCTTCAGCGCCCTGCTGTACTGGCGCGGTGAACAAGTGGCGCAAGGCATTCGCCATTTTGCAACCCGTCTGGCAGGCGTTCGTGGAGATGCCGCCGTGCTGCTGGCGGCACAAGCTATCCGCGCGGTGGCGCTGGGTGTTGTGGTGACAGCGTTAGTACAGGCAGTGCTTGGCGGTATCGGCCTCGCCGTATCCGGCGTACCTTATGCAACTTTGCTCACGGTGTTAATGATCCTCTCCTGCCTTGTCCAGCTTGGACCGTTGCCGGTACTGATTCCGGCGATTATCTGGCTCTACTGGACTGGCGATACCACCTGGGGAACGGTATTGTTAGTGTGGAGCGGTGTGGTTGGCACGCTGGATAACGTCATCCGCCCAATGTTAATTCGCATGGGTGCCGATTTACCGCTGATCCTGATTCTCTCTGGCGTTATTGGTGGTTTGATTGCTTTCGGGATGATCGGCCTGTTTATTGGTCCGGTTCTGTTAGCCGTTTCCTGGCGTCTTTTTGCCGCGTGGGTGGAAGAAGTCCCACCGCCGACTGACCAACCGGAAGAAGTTCTCGAAGAACTTGGCGAAATCGAGAAACCGAATAAGTAATTTCTCATCAGGCGGCTCTGCCGCCTGATTGTTAACCCCTGCTAATTGATATTTGCTTGCTCTTCCCCATATTTTCCTGCTTACCGCCATTCAGCTGGTAGTACCTGTCGCAAATTCTTTACAGTTTTTAAACTAATGAGACGAATCTGATCGACGCAAAAAGTCCGTATGCCTACTATTAGCTCACGGTTATAAATCAACATATTGATTTATAAGCATGGAAATCCCCTGAGTGAAACAACGAATTGCTGTGTGTAGTCTTTGCCCATCTCCCACGATGGGCTTTTTTTTAACATTTTTCCGCTTCGCTACCTCGCCCCTCACGCTTTCCAATAATGTTGCACAAGATACTGTGACTCTCTTCAAGCCGTCAGCAGGCTGATAATGTTATTTATATTTTATTGTTTATTTCATGCAGCCATTACACGATGAACGCTTATGAACTCCAGGCACTCCGCCATATTTTTGCCATGACTATTGATGAATGCGCGACCTGGATTGCCCAGACCGGTGACAGTGAAAGCTGGCGTCAATGGGAAAATGGCAAATACGCCATTCCTGATCGTGTAGTCGAGCAACTGTTGGCTATGCGTCAGCAAAGAAAAAAACATCTTCATGCCATCATAGAGAAAATAAATAACCGCATCGGCAACAACACCATGCGTTTTTTCCCCGACTTAACCGCGTTTCAACAAGTCTACCCTGATGGCAATTTTATTGACTGGAAGATCTATCAATCGGTAGCCGCTGAATTATATGCACACGATCTGGAGCGCCTTTGTTAATTTTCCAAAGAAAGGAATTGTCGTTGTTACAACAATAATGAACGGATGCTGACACAACATCGCTTCACTTTTTAAAGCACCTTTGCTAAGTAGAACCTATGAAAAATCCCTATTTCCCTACCGCACTGGGGTTGTATTTTAATTACCTGGTGCATGGTATGGGCGTCATTTTGATGAGCCTGAATATGGCCTCGCTGGAGACGCTTTGGCAGACTAATGCCGCAGGCGTCTCAATAGTTATCTCATCGCTGGGTATTGGTCGATTAAGTGTCTTGCTTTTTGCAGGATTATTATCCGATCGCTTTGGTCGCCGCCCTTTTATCATGCTCGGGATGTGCTGCTATATGGCCTTCTTTTTTGGCATCCTGCACACCAATAACATTATTATCGCTTATGTTTTGGGCTTTCTGGCGGGAATGGCAAACAGTTTTCTCGATGCAGGCACATATCCCAGTTTGATGGAAGCTTTTCCACGCTCACCGGGGACAGCCAATATTTTAATTAAAGCATTTGTTTCCAGCGGACAATTTTTGTTACCGCTAATCATTAGCCTGTTAGTGTGGGCTGAACTGTGGTTCGGTTGGTCCTTTATGATTGCTGCAGGCATTATGTTTATTAACGCTCTGTTTTTATACCGTTGTACGTTCCCACCCCATCCGGGTCGTCGCTTACCTGTCATAAAGAAAACCACCAGCTCTACGGAACATCGCTGTTCAATTATCGATTTAGCCAGTTATACCTTATATGGCTATATCTCAATGGCAACGTTTTATCTGGTTAGCCAGTGGCTGGCACAGTACGGACAATTTGTTGCAGGCATGTCATACACTATGTCGATCAAACTACTTAGTATCTACACCGTGGGTTCGCTGCTTTGTGTATTTATTACCGCTCCACTCATTCGTAATACCGTTCGCCCAACAACATTACTGATGCTGTACACCTTTATCTCATTTATTGCTCTGTTTACCGTCTGCCTGCATCCCACATTTTATGTGGTGATAATATTTGCTTTTGTCATTGGTTTTACCTCTGCTGGAGGTGTTGTGCAAATTGGCCTGACGTTAATGGCTGAACGTTTCCCCTATGCTAAAGGTAAAGCTACAGGGATCTATTACAGTGCGGGCAGTATTGCAACATTTACCATTCCGTTGATTACGGCTCATCTGTCCCAAAGAAGTATTGCCGATATTATGTGGTTCGATACCGCCATCGCTGCCATCGGCTTTTTACTGGCACTGTTTATCGGCTTACGCAGCCGCAAAGAAACGCGGCATCACTCGCTAAAGGAAAATGTCGCTCCGGGTGGGTAATGCAATATTCTTTTCAGGTCATGCAAGATCTTACGGATAAATAACTCTTTCTGCGCTAACTAAGGAAAATCGCGATCAAAAACAAACTATGACATGCAATATTCCTGGAAACATAAACTTTATGCCATGTACCCAGGGAAAATCATCTTCAGTATAGTAATTATGTAAACCGTCGGAGAACAATACGTACGGTAACGAAATTATCTTTCAGCAAGGAGCTGTGAAAATGTCTCAAAATAAGGCTTTCAGCACGCCATTTATCCTGGCTGTTCTTTGTATTTACTTCAGCTATTTCCTGCACGGCATTAGTGTTATTACGCTTGCCCAAAATATGTCATCTCTGGCAGAAAAGTTTTCCACTGACAACGCGGGCATTGCCTATTTAATTTCCGGTATCGGTTTGGGGCGATTGATCAGTATTTTATTCTTCGGTGTGATCTCCGATAAGTTTGGTCGTCGGGCGGTAATATTAATGGCAGTAATAATGTATCTGCTATTCTTCTTTGGTATCCCTGCTTGCCCGAATTTAACTCTCGCCTACTGTCTGGCAGTGTGCGTAGGTATCGCTAACTCAGCGCTGGATACGGGTGGCTACCCCGCGCTCATGGAATGCTTTCCGAAAGCCTCTGGTTCGGCGGTCATACTGGTTAAAGCGATGGTGTCATTCGGGCAAATGTTCTACCCAATGCTGGTGAGCTATATGTTGCTCAATAACATCTGGTACGGCTATGGGCTGATTATTCCGGGTATTCTGTTTGTACTGATCACACTGATGCTGTTGAAAAGCAAATTCCCCAGCCAGTTGGTGGACGCCAGCGTAGCTCATGAATTACCGCAAATGAACAGCAAACCGTTAGTCTGGCTGGAAGGTGTTTCATCGGTACTGTTCGGTGTAGCCGCATTCTCGACCTTTTATGTGATTGTGGTGTGGATGCCCAAATATGCGATGGCTTTTGCTGGTATGTCAGAAGCTGAAGCATTAAAAACCATCTCTTATTACAGTATGGGCTCGTTGGTCTGTGTCTTTATTTTTGCCGCACTACTGAAAAAAATGGTCCGGCCCATCTGGGCTAATGTATTTAACTCTGCACTGGCCACAATAACAGCAGCCATTATCTACCTGTACCCTTCTCCACTGGTGTGTAATGCCGGAGCCTTTGTTATCGGTTTCTCAGCAGCTGGCGGCATTTTACAGCTCGGCGTTTCGGTCATGTCAGAGTTTTTCCCCAAAAGCAAAGCCAAAGTCACCAGTATTTATATGATGATGGGTGGACTGGCTAACTTTGTTATTCCGCTGATTACCGGTTATCTGTCGAACATCGGCCTGCAATATATCATTGCTCTCGATTTTACTTTCGCGCTGCTGGCCCTGATTACCGCAATTATTGTCTTTATCCGCTATTACCGCGTTTTCATTATTCCTGAAAATGATGTGCGGTTTGGCGAGCGTAAATTTAGCACCCGGTTAAACACAATTAAGCATAGAGGTTAAAGGAGTTAATTATGGATGTTACCGCAAAATACGAATTGATTGGGCTGATGGCCTATCCCATCCGCCACAGTTTATCGCCTGAAATGCAGAATAAAGCCTTAGAAAAAGCGGGATTGCCATTTACCTATATGGCCTTTGAAGTGGATAACGATAGTTTTCCCGGAGCAATTGAAGGATTAAAAGCCCTCAAAATGCGCGGAACTGGTGTATCAATGCCGAACAAACAACTGGCGTGTGAATATGTTGATGAATTAACGCCAGCGGCCAAACTGGTGGGTGCCATCAACACCATCGTTAATGATGATGGCTATCTGCGTGGCTATAACACCGACGGCACGGGCCATATTCGCGCCATTAAAGAGAGCGGTTTTGATATCAAAGGCAAAACAATGGTGCTGCTGGGTGCCGGCGGTGCCTCAACGGCAATTGGCGCGCAGGGGGCAATTGAAGGTTTAAAAGAAATTAAACTCTTTAACCGTCGGGATGAGTTCTTCGATAAAGCCCTCGCCTTCGCGCAGCGGGTTAATGAAAACACCGATTGTGTCGTCACGGTCACCGATCTCGCCGATCAGCAAGCCTTTGCTGAAGCCCTGGCTTCCGCCGACATTTTAACCAATGGCACAAAAGTGGGCATGAAACCCCTTGAGAATGAATCATTGGTTAATGATATCAGTCTGTTACATCCGGGACTTCTGGTCACTGAATGCGTGTATAACCCGCATATGACGAAGTTATTGCAGCAGGCGCAACAAGCTGGTTGCAAAACGATTGATGGATACGGCATGTTGTTGTGGCAAGGGGCTGAACAGTTCACGTTATGGACTGGCAAAGATTTCCCTCTGGAATATGTTAAACAGGTCATGGGGTTCGGTGCCTGACAGGCTGACCGCGTGCAGAAAGGGTAAAAAATGAAAACCGTAACTGTAAAAGATCTCGTCATTGGTACGGGCGCACCTAAAATCATCGTCTCGCTGATGGCGAAAGATATCGCCAGCGTGAAATCTGAAGCTCTCGCCTATCGTGAAGCGGACTTTGATATTCTGGAATGGCGTGTTGACCACTATGCCGACCTCTCCAATGTGGATTCTGTCATGGCGGCGGCAAAAATTCTCCGTAAAACCATGCCAGAAAAACCGCTGCTGTTTACCTTCCGCAGTGCCAAAGAAGGCGGCGAGCAGGCGATTTCCACCGAGGCTTATATTGCACTCAATCGTGCAGCCATCGACAGCGGCCTGGTTGATATGATCGATCTGGAGTTATTTACCGGCGATGATCAGGTTAAAGAAACCGTCGCCTACGCCCACGCGCATGATGTGAAAGTTGTCATGTCCAACCATGACTTCCATAAAACGCCGGAAGCCGAAGAAATCATTGCCCGTCTGCGCAAAATGCAGTCCTTCGACGCCGATATTCCTAAGATTGCGCTGATGCCGCAAAGTACCAGCGATGTGCTGACGTTGCTTGCCGCGACCCTGGAGATGCAGGAGCAGTATGCCGATCGTCCAATCATCACGATGTCAATGGCAAAAACTGGCGTAATTTCTCGTCTGGCTGGTGAAGTATTTGGCTCGGCGGCAACTTTTGGTGCGGTAAAAAAAGCCTCTGCACCAGGGCAAATCTCGGTAAATGATTTGCGCACAGTATTAACTATTTTACATCAGGCATAAGCAATAATATTTCGGCGGGAATATCCTCCCCCGCCGAACTAAAAAAATATATTTAACCGTATTTAATAAAAATATTTCGTGAGTCTCTGTGCGCTAATTCTCCATCTGGCGTAGGGAAAATCACATCTGAATCAGGAATTAACAATGAAACCTGTAAAACCACCTCGTATTAATGGACGAGTGCCGGTCCTGTCGGCACAGGAAGCGGTGAATTATATTCCCGACGAAGCAACACTTTGTGTGTTAGGCGCTGGCGGCGGTATTCTGGAAGCCACCACGTTAATTACAGCTCTTGCTGATAAATATAAACAGACTCAAACGCCACGTAATTTATCGATTATTAGTCCGACAGGGCTTGGCGATCGCGCCGACCGTGGTATTAGTCCGCTGGCGCAAGAAGGTCTGGTGAAATGGGCATTATGCGGTCACTGGGGACAATCGCCGCGTATTTCTGATCTCGCAGAACAAAATAAAATTATTGCTTATAACTATCCACAAGGTGTACTTACACAAACCTTACGCGCCGCCGCAGCCCACCAGCCTGGTATTATTAGTGATATTGGCATCGGAACATTTGTCGATCCACGCCAGCAAGGCGGCAAACTGAATGAAGTCACTAAAGAAGACCTGATTAAACTGGTCGAGTTTGAAAACAAAGAATATCTCTATTACAAAGCGATAGCGCCAGATATTGCCTTCATTCGCGCTACCACCTGCGACAGCGAAGGCTACGCCACTTTTGAAGATGAGGTGATGTATCTCGACGCATTGGTTATTGCCCAGGCGGTGCACAATAACGGCGGTATTGTGATGATGCAGGTGCAGAAAATGGTTAAGAAAGCCACGCTGCATCCTAAATCTGTCCGTATTCCGGGTTATCTGGTGGATATTGTGGTGGTCGATCCGGATCAAACCCAACTGTATGGCGGTGCGCCGGTTAACCGCTTTATTTCTGGTGACTTCACCCTTGATGACAGCACCAAACTTAGCCTGCCCCTAAACCAACGTAAATTAGTTGCACGGCGCGCATTATTCGAAATGCGTAAAGGCGCGGTGGGGAATGTCGGCGTCGGTATTGCTGACGGCATTGGCCTGGTCGCCCGGGAAGAAGGTTGTGCTGATGACTTTATTCTGACGGTAGAAACAGGTCCGATTGGCGGAATTACTTCACAGGGTATCGCCTTTGGCGCGAACGTGAATACCCGCGCCATTCTGGATATGACGTCCCAGTTTGATTTTTATCACGGTGGTGGTCTGGATGTTTGTTATTTGAGTTTTGCTGAAGTCGACCAGCACGGTAACGTCGGCGTGCATAAATTCAATGGCAAAATCATGGGCACCGGTGGATTTATTGATATCAGTGCCACTTCGAAGAAAATCGTTTTCTGCGGCACATTAACTGCGGGCAGTTTAAAAACAGAAATTACCGACGGCAAATTAAATATCGTCCAGGAAGGACGGGTGAAGAAATTTATTCGGGAACTACCGGAAATTACTTTCAGCGGAAAAATCGCTCTCGAGCGAGGGCTGGATGTTCGTTATATCACTGAGCGCGCAGTATTCACGCTGAAAGAAGACGGCCTGCATTTAATCGAAATCGCCCCTGGCGTCGATTTACAAAAAGATATTCTCGACAAAATGGATTTCACCCCAGTGATTTCGCCAGAACTCAAACTGATGGACGAAAGATTATTTATCGATGCGGCGATGGGTTTTGTCCTGCCTGAAGCGGCTCATTAACAGGAGTATCACGATGGATTTTTCTTTAACTGAAGAACAAGAACTGCTGCTGGCCAGTATTCGCGAACTGATTACGACTAACTTTCCGGAAGAGTATTTCCGCACCTGCGATCAAAACGGGACATACCCGCGTGAATTTATGCGGGCACTGGCGGATAACGGTATTTCCATGCTTGGCGTGCCGGAAGAATTTGGTGGTATCCCTGCGGATTACGTCACCCAAATGCTGGCGCTGATGGAAGTGTCAAAATGCGGTGCCCCGGCATTTTTGATCACCAACGGTCAATGTATTCACAGTATGCGCCGTTTCGGTTCTGCAGAGCAGCTACGTAAAACGGCGGAAAGCACCCTGGAAACGGGTGATCCCGCCTATGCCCTGGCATTGACGGAACCAGGCGCAGGCTCAGATAACAACAGCGCCACCACCACTTACACGCGTAAAAACGGCAAGGTTTACATCAACGGCCAGAAAACCTTTATTACCGGTGCGAAAGAGTACCCGTATATGCTGGTGCTGGCGCGCGATCCGCAACCGAAAGATCCCAAAAAAGCCTTCACCCTGTGGTGGGTCGACTCCAGTAAGCCCGGCATTAAGATTAACCCGCTGCATAAAATCGGCTGGCATATGCTCAGCACCTGCGAAGTCTATCTCGACAACGTGGAAGTTGAAGAGAGCGACATGGTGGGCGAAGAAGGAATGGGTTTCCTCAATGTGATGTATAACTTTGAGATGGAGCGCCTGATCAACGCCGCGCGCAGCACCGGCTTTGCCGAGTGTGCCTTTGAAGATGCCGCCCGCTATGCCAACCAGCGTATCGCTTTTGGTAAACCCATTGGTCATAACCAGATGATCCAGGAAAAACTGGCGCTGATGGCGATTAAGATCGACAACATGCGCAACATGGTGTTGAAAGTGGCATGGCAAGCCGATCAGCATCAGTCACTGCGCACCAGCGCGGCGCTGGCAAAACTGTACTGCGCACGTACCGCAATGGAAGTTATTGATGATGCGATTCAAATCATGGGCGGTCTGGGCTATACCGATGAGGCGCGCGTCTCTCGCTTCTGGCGTGATGTCCGTTGTGAACGTATCGGCGGCGGTACAGACGAAATTATGATTTACGTAGCGGGTCGGCAGATCCTGAAAGATTATCAGAACAAATAATCTGCAGGCGGCGCAGCTTCTTAACAAACTGCGCCGCCAGATTTATCCAACAAGACTTACCGGTTGAGGAAATTCAGATAAGATTTCTTGTTCCGCAAAACAGTTTTTAAATTGCCTGCGGTAATCGCTGGGCGAACAGCCGACATGGCGCAAAAACAGTTTGGCAAAGTGATCGACATTTTCATAACCCACACGCCAGGAGATCTCTGCCTGTGATAATTCAGTATTAGTGAGTGACCATTTCGCTTCCGTCATACGCCGTTGAATAACATAGTTAATAGGGGAAATGCGATACTCTTTGGTAAATTCATGGCAAATATAACTGACGCTGGCACGAAACTTTTTCGATAACTGCTCTAAAGTGATTTTTTCGCGATAGTTATTATTCAGATAGAAAAGAATATCTTTTATCAGAACATCTTTTTTAATATATCCCTGCTCCGAACGATAAGCATTTTTAAAGTTTTCGTAGTAAAGAATTGCTAACGTATAGGCAAAGGCGTCCCATAACGAAGATGTTTGGCTATTTTTACTTTGCGGCAAAATCACACTTAGCTCATTAAATAAGGTTTTAATGACTTCTTTTCCCTGCCCTGCGGCAATTACCGGGCAAGAATGCGGTTGCAGTAGCTGATTTTCCTCAGCCCCCTGAAACTGAAAGCCGTACAGCGCACAAGTACACGTCGTTGCCGGATCGTTAACGTCAGAGGCCACCGCATGCAGCCTGCCACGTTCTATCACCACAATGTCATCGGTGTGCGCGACATATAACGAAGAATCGATGGTAAACCTTGCTACCCCTTTCTTGACGTAAATCAACTCAGTTTCATTGTCATGAACGTGATGTCCGGACTCCCATTTTGGATCATCGCTAAATGCAAAACGTGAAAGCCGTGGCGTTTTACCGGCGACAAACAGCGTTTCGCTGGCGTTATCAAAACAGCGTTGATACATGACAACCTCCCTATTCCATGAGCAAGCAAAAACAATATATGCCGGATAAAATACGGCGTGTATTGCGGTTATACAACCGCGTTTAGCGAGAGCTAAACAAGATTATTTACACTGAATGCAAGATTGTACGGTCATGGAATAACTATATTGCCGCAAATTGCACTTTTGTTTTAGCGATCGCATTTTTTTTGCAAGATTGTTGGCAAGGAAAACAGCTTGCTCCGTCGAAAACCCCGCACCGCTATCGCACACTATTTTCAGACCATTTTTACCTTCCATCGGAGATGGTTCCGTATGCGACTCACAGGAGAAATCATGAAAATAATAACCTGCTTTAAGCTGGTGCCTGAAGAACAGGACATTGTTGTCACTCCAGAATATACCCTGAATTTCGACAATGCCGACGCCAAAATCAGCCAGTTCGATCTCAATGCCATTGAAGCTGCAAGCCAGATTGCAACAGATGACGATGAGATAGCCGCGCTGACCATTGGCGGCTCATTGTTGCAGAACTCGAAAGTGCGTAAAGACGTGCTATCCCGCGGGCCGCACAGCCTGTATTTGGTGCAGGATGCGCAACTTGAACATGCACTACCTCTCGATACCGCAAAAGCACTGGCGGCAGCAGTTGAAAAGATCGGCTTCGATTTACTGATCTTTGGTGAAGGTTCCGGCGACCTTTATGCCCAGCAGGTTGGCTTGCTGGTCGGAGAAATTCTGCAACTTCCGGTGATTAATGCAGTGAGTGCTATTCAGCGTCAGGGCAATACACTGGTGATTGAACGCACGCTTGAAGATGATGTTGAAGTTATTGAGCTCTCTGTTCCAGCCGTGCTCTGCGTCACCTCCGATATTAACATGCCACGCATTCCTTCGATGAAAGCCATTCTCGGCGCGGGTAAAAAACCGATAAATCAGTGGCAGGCAAGTGACATTGGCTGGAGCCAGAGCGCGCCACTTGCTGAACTGACCGGCATTCGCGTACCGCCGCAAACAGAACGTAAGCACATCATTCTCGATAACGATTCGCCGGAGGCCATTGCCGAGCTGGCGGAACATCTGAAAAAAGCCCTGAACTGAAGCCTACGGAGAAGAAACGATGAGTCAATTAAACAGCGTCTGGGTCTTTAGCGATAATCCTGAACGTTATGCTGAACTGTTTGGCGGCGCTCAGCAATGGGGCCAACAGGTGTATGCCATTGTACAAAATACCGACCAGGCGCAGGCAGTTATGCCTTATGGTCCAAAATGTATTTATGTTCTTGAGCAAAATGATGCGCTGCAACGTACTGAAAATTACGCCGAAAGCATTGCTGCCCTGCTGAAAGATAAACATCCTTCTATGTTGCTGCTGGCCGCGACGAAACGCGGTAAAGCTCTGGCAGCACGGTTAAGTGTGCAACTGAATGCGGCGCTGGTGAACGATGCCACTGCGGTGGATATTGTCGATGGTCACATTTGCGCCGAACACCGGATGTATGGCGGGTTAGCGTTCGCACAGGAAAAGATCAATAGCCCGCTGGCGATCATTACCCTTGCGCCCGGTGTTCAGGAACCGTGCACCAGTGATACCTCTCATCAGTGCCCGACAGAAACGGTACCTTATGTTGCCCCGCGTCATGAAATTCTCTGTCGCGAACGCCGTGCGAAAGCGGCAAGCAGCGTGGACCTGAGCAAAGCAAAACGTGTGGTTGGCGTCGGTCGTGGTCTGGCAGCGCAGGATGACCTGAAAATGGTCCACGAACTGGCGGCGGTGCTGAATGCTGAAGTCGGCTGTTCACGTCCAATTGCCGAAGGCGAGAACTGGATGGAGCGTGAACGTTATATCGGTGTCTCCGGCGTGTTGCTGAAATCCGATCTCTACCTGACGCTGGGGATCTCCGGGCAGATCCAGCATATGGTTGGCGGCAACGGCGCAAAAGTGATTGTCGCCATCAATAAAGATAAAAATGCGCCAATCTTCAACTATGCCGACTACGGTCTGGTGGGCGATATCTACAAAGTCGTCCCTGCCCTGATTAGCCAGTTGAGCCGCTAATTCCCCTTTCAACCACATCTCCCGCTGTAAACGCAGCGGGAAGGGAGCATAACGCATGTCGGATGACAAATTTGATGCCATTGTGGTCGGTGCGGGCGTTGCTGGTAGCGTTGCCGCACTGGTCATGGCGCGAGCCGGGCTGGATGTCCTGGTGATAGAACGCGGCGACAGTGCCGGATGTAAAAACATGACCGGCGGGCGTCTTTATGCCCACACACTTGAAGCGATTATTCCAGGCTTTGCAGCATCAGCGCCGGTAGAACGCAAGGTCACACGCGAGAAAATCTCCTTCTTAACCGAAGAGAGTGCCGTTACCCTCGATTTTCACCGCGAGCAACCAGATGTTCCGCAACACGCGTCTTATACCGTATTGCGTAATCGTCTGGACCCGTGGTTGATGGATCAAGCCGAACAGGCTGGCGCGCAGTTTATCCCGGGCGTTCGTGTCGATGCGCTGGTTCGTGAAGGAAACAAGGTCACTGGCGTGCAGGCCGGGGATGATATTCTCGAAGCGAATGTGGTGATTCTGGCTGATGGCGTTAACTCGATGCTTGGCCGCTCGCTGGGAATGGTTCCCGCTTCCGATCCGCATCATTACGCTGTTGGTGTTAAAGAGGTTATTGGCCTCACACCAGAACAGATCAACGATCGCTTTAATGTTACGGGCGAGGAAGGTGCCGCCTGGCTGTTTGCCGGTTCCCCTTCGGACGGCCTGATGGGTGGCGGATTCCTCTATACCAACAATGATTCCGTATCGTTGGGGCTGGTTTGTGGATTGGGTGATATCGCCCATGCGCAAAAAAGTGTGCCGCAAATGCTGGAAGATTTTAAACAACACCCCGCCATTCGCCCGCTGATTAGCGGCGGCAAACTGCTTGAATACTCCGCGCATATGGTACCGGAAGGCGGTCTGGCGATGGTGCCGCAGCTGGTTAACGATGGCGTGATTATCGTTGGTGACGCCGCAGGCTTCTGCCTGAATTTGGGTTTTACGGTCCGCGGCATGGATTTAGCCATTGCATCGGCTCAGGCTGCCGCCACAACGGTGATCGCCGCCAAAGAACGCGCGGATTTCTCCGCCAGCAGTCTTGCGCAATACAAACGTGAGCTGGAACAAAGCTGCGTCATGCGTGATATGCAGCATTTTCGCAAGATCCCGGCGCTGATGGAAAATCCGCGCCTGTTTAGTCAGTATCCGCGCATGGTCGCCGACATCATGAACGATATGTTCACCATTGACGGCAAACCAAACCAGCCGGTACGCAAAATGATCATGGGACACGCGAAGAAAATTGGACTGATCAACTTGCTGAAAGATGGCATTAAGGGAGCAACCGCGCTATGAGCCAGAACGCTACGGTTAACGTCGACATCAAATTAGGCGTCAATAAATTCCATGTTGATGAGGGCCACCCGCATATCATTTTGGCGGCAAATCCCGATATCAATGAATTCCGTAAATTAATGAAAGCCTGCCCTGCCGGACTTTATAAGCAGGATGATGCCGGCAACATTCATTTTGATTCTGCCGGTTGTCTGGAGTGCGGCACCTGTCGGGTGCTGTGCGGTAACACTATTCTCGAACAGTGGCAATATCCCGCAGGCACCTTCGGTATTGATTTTCGCTACGGCTAATCATGCATCCCACAGGCCCGCATCTCGGGCCTGATGTTCTGTCTCGAGAGTCCAAAATGAAAGTGACATTAACGTTTAACGAACAACGTCGTGCGGCGTATCGTCAGCAAGGGCTATGGGGCGATGCTTCGCTGGCCGATTACTGGCAGCAGACCGCTCGTGCGATGCCAGACAAAATTGCCGTGGTCGATAATCATGGAGCATCGTACACCTATAGCGCGCTCGATCACGCCGCGAGCTGTCTGGCAAACTGGATGTTAGCGAAGGGTATTGAATCAGGCGATCGCATCGCATTTCAACTGCCTGGCTGGTGTGAATTTACCGTTATCTATCTTGCCTGCCTGAAAATCGGTGCGGTTTCCGTGCCGCTGTTGCCTTCCTGGCGAGAAGCAGAACTGGTGTGGGTGCTCAATAAGTGTCAGGCAAAAATGTTCTTTGCACCGACGTTGTTTAAACAAACGCGTCCGGTAGATTTAATCCTGCCGCTGCAAAATCAGCTTCCACAACTACAACAAATTGTCGGCGTGGACAAACTGGCTCCCGCCACCTCTGCTCTCTCATTAAGTCAGATTATCGCCGACAATACTCCTCTGACCACGGCGATAACGGTCCACGGCGATGAATTAGCCGCGGTGCTGTTTACCTCCGGAACCGAGGGTCTGCCAAAGGGCGTGATGCTAACGCATAACAATATTCTCGCCAGTGAGCGGGCTTATTGCGCGCGGTTGAATCTGACCTGGCAGGATGTATTTATGATGCCTGCGCCACTTGGTCATGCAACGGGCTTTCTGCATGGCGTAACGGCACCATTCTTAATTGGCGCTCGCAGCGTGTTGTTAGATATTTTCACTCCTGATGCGTGTCTCGCGCTGCTTGAGCAGCAGCGTTGCACCTGTATGCTCGGCGCAACGCCGTTTGTCTATGATCTTTTGAATTTACTGGAGAAACAACCCGCAGACCTTTCAGCGCTGCGCTTCTTTCTTTGCGGCGGGACCACAATCCCCAAAAAAGTGGCGCGTGAATGCCAGCAGCGCGGCATTAAATTATTAAGTGTTTATGGTTCCACAGAAAGTTCGCCGCACGCAGTGGTGAATCTCGACGATCCTTTATCGCGCTTTATGCATACCGATGGTTACGCTGCCGCAGGAGTTGAGATTAAAGTGGTCGATGACGCACGCAAGACCTTACCGCCAGGTTGCGAAGGTGAAGAAGCCTCGCGTGGCCCCAATGTGTTTATGGGGTATTTTGATGAACCTGAATTAACCGCCCGTGCGCTGGATGAAGAAGGCTGGTATTACAGCGGCGATCTCTGCCGCATGGATGAAGCTGGCTATATAAAAATAACCGGGCGCAAGAAAGATATTATTGTCCGCGGCGGCGAAAATATTAGCAGCCGTGAAGTAGAAGATATTTTATTGCAGCATCCTAAAATTCACGATGCCTGTGTAATTGCAATGCCCGATGAACGCTTAGGTGAACGATCATGCGCTTATGTCGTGCTGAAAGCGCCGCATCATTCATTATCGCTGGAAGAGGTGGTGGCATTTTTTAGCCGTAAACGGGTCGCGAAATATAAATATCCTGAACATATCGTGGTAATCGAAAAACTACCGCGCACAGCCTCAGGTAAAATACAAAAGTTTTTGTTAAGGAAAGATATTATGCGGCGATTAACTCAGGATGCCTGTGAAGAGATTGAATAAGTTTCATCTTCGGGGATCACATAAACCCGGCGACAAAACGCCGCCGGGGATTTATTTTATTTCTTCAGTTCAGCCAGGCTTAACCAGGTTTGCACCACAGTATCCGGGTTCAGAGACAGGCTATCGATCCCCTCTTCCATCAACCATGCGGCAAAGTCTTCGTGGTCGGACGGACCCTGACCGCAAATCCCGACATATTTGCCCTGTTTCTTCGCGGCACGAATCGCCATCGACAGCAGTGCTTTCACCGCATCGTTGCGCTCATCGAACAGTTCAGACACCACGCCGGAGTCACGATCCAGACCGAGCGCCAGCTGTGTCATGTCGTTTGAGCCAATTGAGAAGCCGTCGAAATATTCGAGGAACTGCTCTGCCAGCAAGGCGTTGGACGGAATTTCACACATCATGATGATTTTCAGCCCGTTCTCACCACGTTTCAGCCCCTGACGCGCCAGTTCGTCAACCACCGCTTTCGCCTGATCTACGGTACGCACGAACGGGATCATGATCTCAACGTTAGTCAGCCCCATGTCGTTGCGCACACGTTTCACTGCTTCACACTCCAGCGCGAAGCAGTCGCGGAAGCTGTCGGAAACATAGCGGCCCGCGCCACGGAAGCCGAGCATCGGGTTCTCTTCATCTGGCTCGTAACGCTCACCACCGACCAGGTTGGCATATTCGTTCGATTTAAAATCAGAGAGACGGACAATGACGCGCTTCGGATAAAACGCGGCACCCAGCGTCGCGATCCCTTCAGTCAGACGACCAACGTAAAATTCACGCGGAGAATCAAAACCTTTCATCATCTCGCGGATTTCGTTTTGCAACTGCGGTTCCTGATCGTCAAACTCAAGCAGTGCGCGTGGGTGGACGCCAATCATACGGTTGATGATAAATTCCAGACGCGCAAGGCCGACGCCTTCGTTCGGCAGGCAGGCGAAGTCGAAAGCACGGTCCGGGTTACCGACGTTCATCATCACCTTCAACGGCAGATCAGGCATCGTTTCTACGCTGGAGCTTTTCACGCTAAATTCCAGCAACTCCGCATAGACATAACCGGTATCACCTTCGGCACAAGAAACAGTGACGTTCTCACCGTCTTTCATCCGTTCTGTTGCATCACCACAGCCCACTACCGCCGGAATGCCGAGTTCACGAGCGATGATCGCCGCGTGACAGGTACGCCCCCCACGGTTGGTGACGATGGCAGATGCTTTCTTCATGATCGGTTCCCAGTCCGGGTCGGTCATGTCAGTAACCAGCACGTCGCCAGGTTCGATGCGGTTCATTTCGCTGATGTCATGGATGACTTTCACCGGACCCGCGCCGATGCGATGACCGATAGCACGGCCTTCGGCGATAATCTTACCCTGTGAATGCAGCGTATAACGCTCCATGACCTGACCGCGTGAGCGCACGGTTTCCGGACGCGCCTGCACAATGAACAGTTTGCCGGTGTGGCCATCTTTCGCCCACTCAATATCCATTGGGCGACCGTAGTGTTTCTCAATTTGTACGGCCTGTTTTGCCAGTTCCTGCACTTCTTCGTTGGTCAGCGAGAAGATGTCACGCTGTTCCTGCGGTACGTCTTCGATTTTAACCTGCTTGCCGTGCTCCTGGGTCGGCGCGTAGACCATGCGGATTTTTTTCGACCCCATGGTGCGGCGCACGATAGCCGGGCGATTCGCCGCCAGTGTCGGTTTATGCACGTAAAACTCATCCGGGTTAACCGCGCCCTGCACGACCATTTCCCCAAGGCCCCATGCGGAAGTGATAAACACCACCTGGTCAAAGCCGGATTCGGTATCAATGGAGAACATCACGCCAGAAGATGCGAGGTCGGAGCGCACCATCCGCTGAACACCGGCGGAGAGCGCCACGCCACGGTGATCGTAACCCTGGTGCACACGATAAGAGATGGCGCGATCGTTAAACAGAGAAGCAAATACATGTTTCACTGCCACGAGAACGGCGTCAAAACCCTGAACGTTGAGGAAAGTTTCCTGCTGACCGGCAAAAGAAGCGTCCGGCATATCTTCTGCAGTAGCGGAGGAACGCACCGCAAACGAGGCGTTTTCGTCATCGGCGGAAAGCTGTGCATAGGCTTCGCGGATGGCGTTTTCCAGCTCAGGCTGGAAGGGAGTGTCGATAATCCACTGGCGGATTTGCGCGCCCGCTTTCGCAAGCTGGGTAACATCGTCAATATCCGTTTTATCCAGCAGTTCATAAATGCGCTGGTTTACGCCGCTTTGGTCCAGAAACTGGTTAAACGCGTCGGCGGTTGTGGCGAAACCATTCGGAACGGAAACACCCATTCCGGAAAGGTTAGTAATCATTTCACCCAGGGAGGCATTTTTGCCCCCAACCCTGTCTACATCATTCATGCCGAGTTGGTTATACCAAAGCACCAGCGGTGACGAGCCATTGTTGGACATCGAACAATCCTTTTGTGATAAATGAACGGTTTGAGAAACACATTTCTGCGCATTTATCTTTGCATATTTAACCGGATGAAAAAAACGGTGAATCGTTCAAGCAAATATATTTTTTTACTTTTTAAGACTGATCCCAGCGTTGCGCAAATCTGCTCTCTTCGACAATTTCCACATAAACCATCGGTATAAACGAAACCGTAAAAATGAAATACTGTTTTCATAAAAAATAAAATTGAAGGTTCATTTTATAAACCAGACATAACGTTCTACGCTTCTGTGCGTTTTTAATTTATGCTTTCATAGAATTATGTCTGCATCACGGGAAGAACAAAATGGATAATGCTGTTGATCGCCACGTTTTTTATATTTCTGATGGTACGGCAATAACTGCGGAGGTATTAGGACACGCAGTAATGTCACAATTTCCCGTCACTATCAGCAGCATTACGCTGCCGTTTGTCGAAAATGAGAGCCGTGCACGGGCAGTGAAGGATCAGATTGACGCAATTTATCACCAGACAGGTGTGCGCCCGCTGGTCTTCTACTCCATCGTGTTGCCGGAGATTCGCGCCATCATCTTGCAAAGTGAAGGCTTTTGCCAGGATATCGTTCAGGCGCTGGTTGCCCCGCTACAACAAGAGATGAAACTGGATCCAACGCCGATTGCTCATCGTACCCATGGCCTTAACCCTAATAATCTCAATAAATATGATGCGCGCATTGCTGCGATTGATTACACCCTCGCCCACGATGATGGCATTTCGTTACGCAATCTGGACCAGGCTCAGGTGATCCTGCTCGGCGTTTCTCGCTGTGGTAAAACCCCCACCAGTCTGTATCTGGCAATGCAATTTGGTATCCGCGCGGCAAACTACCCCTTTATTGCCGACGATATGGATAATCTTGTGCTACCCGCGTCGCTCAAACCGCTTCAGCATAAATTGTTCGGCCTGACTATCGACCCGGAACGTCTGGCGGCGATTCGCGAAGAACGTCGGGAGAACAGTCGCTATGCCTCGCTTCGTCAGTGCAGGATGGAAGTCGCGGAAGTAGAAGCCTTGTACCGTAAAAATCAGATCCCGTGGATTAACAGTACCAATTATTCGGTAGAAGAGATTGCCACCAAGATCCTCGATATCATGGGCCTTAGCCGTCGAATGTACTAGAGAACTAGTGCGTTAGCTTGTTTTTTTGTTATCATGCTAACCACCCGGCGAGGTGTGACACACCTCGCACTTGAAATCAGCTGCGATTGGTTTATCGTGATGCGCATCACTTCCCGGTAGTCCTGCCGTAGAAGCAACAAATTTCTGAGACTTGTAATGAACAGAACTGACGAACTCCGTACTGCGCGTATTGAGAGCCTGGTAACGCCCGCCGAACTCGCGCTACGGTATCCCGTAACGCCTGGCGTCGCCACCCATGTCACCGACTCCCGCCGCAGAATTGAAAAAATACTGAATGGTGAAGATAAGCGACTGTTGGTCATTATTGGCCCCTGCTCGATCCACGATCTCACCGCTGCAATGGAGTACGCCACCCGTCTGCAGTCGCTGCGCAACCAGTACCAGTCACGGCTGGAAATCGTAATGCGCACCTATTTTGAAAAACCACGAACTGTTGTCGGCTGGAAAGGGCTAATCTCCGATCCAGATTTAAACGGCAGCTATCGGGTAAATCACGGTCTGGAGCTGGCGCGCAAATTACTTTTACAGGTAAATGAGCTGGGCGTCCCTACCGCGACTGAGTTCCTCGATATGGTGACCGGTCAGTTTATTGCTGATTTAATCAGTTGGGGTGCGATTGGCGCACGTACTACCGAAAGTCAGATCCACCGTGAAATGGCTTCGGCACTCTCCTGTCCGGTAGGTTTTAAAAATGGTACCGATGGCAACACGCGGATTGCCGTGGATGCTATCCGCGCAGCCCGCGCCAGCCATATGTTCCTCTCGCCAGACAAAAATGGTCAGATGACCATCTATCAGACCAGCGGAAACCCGTATGGCCACATTATTATGCGTGGCGGCAAAAAACCGAATTATCATGCCGATGATATCGCCGCAGCCTGCGATACGCTGCACGAGTTTGATTTACCTGAACATCTGGTGGTGGATTTCAGCCACGGTAACTGCCAGAAGCAGCACCGTCGCCAGTTAGAAGTTTGTGAGGATATTTGTCAGCAAATCCGCAATGGCTCTACGGCGATTGCTGGAATTATGGCGGAAAGTTTCCTGCGCGAAGGAACGCAAAAAATCGCCGGCGGTCAGCCGCTCACTTACGGTCAATCGATTACCGACCCGTGTCTGGGCTGGGAAGATACCGAACGCCTGGTCGAAAAACTCGCCTCTGCAGTTGATACCCGTTTCTGAATGCGTGCCCATTCCTGACGGAATGGGCATTTCTGCGCAACTTGTTGTCTTCTCAACAAATTACTGCTTGCTCTGGCCCGCCATAATATTGATAATAAGAATCATTGTTATATCAATTATTATTAATCTTTATGCGTTATACGGATAGCAGAAAACTCACGCCTGAAACGGATGCCAATCACAAGACCGCTTCCCCGCAGCCCATTCGGCGAATTACCAGCCAGACACTGTTAGGTCCGGATGGCAAACTGATTATCGATCATGACGGGCAAGAATATCTGCTCCGTAAAACTCAGGCTGGCAAGCTGCTGTTGACCAAGTAGCCTTTAACTCGAGCAGCTGACTTCCAGCCGTTTACCCCAGTCAGGTGGACGACTGACATAGTCATCATCTCTGTCGCTGAAAGGATTTCGCAACGCCTCATGCAGGCGGTGCAATTCCGTCATATCACCCTTTTCTGCCGCTTCAATCGCCCGTTGCGCCAACCAGTTGCGCAACACCAGAGCTGGGTTAACGCTTTGCATCAGCTGCTGACGCTCACTATCGGTAACCTCGTCTTGTTGCAAACGTACCCGATAACGGGCAAACCAGTCATCAAATGCCGCACGATCGATAAACTCATCACGTAGCGGTGACGCCGCGCTGTGCTGCTCGGTCAGACTCAGCATGCGGAATGTGCGGGTATAATCGCTGCGCTCTCGCGCCATCAGACTGAATAATTCATTCAGTAGCGCGTTATCCTCTTTTTGCTCCGTCATGAAGCCCAGTTTCTGCCGCATCCGTTGTCCATAATGCGTCAACAAAACTTGCTGATAGCTGTCCAGGGTCTCATTCAGGGCATCTACGGCAACAAATGGTGACAATGTCTGCGCCAGACGCTGTAAATTCCACAACGCGACAGCAGGTTGATTGTCAAAGCTGTAACGCCCTTGATGATCCGAGTGATTACAAATAAAACCGGGGTCGTAATCATCAAGAAAACCAAACGGCCCGTAATCAAGCGTCAGCCCCAGCAGCGACATGTTGTCGGTATTCATCACCCCATGAGCAAAGCCGACCGTCTGCCATTGGGCAATTAACGATGCGGTACGTGCGACAACATCGTTAAACCAGAGCCGGTATTTGTCCTCCTCATCATCAAGATGTGACCAGTAATGACGAATGGCAAAGTCAGCTAACTGACGAACCTTTTCCGGCTCGCGGCGATAGTAAAAATGTTCGAAATGACCAAAGCGCAGATGACTTGGTGCCACACGCATCAGCATCGCGCCTGGCTCCACCGTTTCCCGATACACTGGCGAATCGCTGGTGACGATACTTAACGCGCGGGTCGTCGGAATGCCCAGATAATGCATCGCCTCACTGGCGAGACTTTCTCGTATCGTCGAACGTATAACCGCCCGTCCATCACCCATTCGCGAATAAGGCGTCAGGCCAGCACCTTTCAGATGCCAGTCCATTGTAGTGCCATCAGCAAGCCGTTGTTCGCCGAGTAAAATGCCGCGCCCATCACCCAGTTGGCCCGCCCAGACGCCGAACTGATGACCACTGTAAACCTGCGCCAGTGGTGACATACCAGGCAGTAGGGTTTCGCCACCCCAGACACCTGCGCCATTTTTAAACAGTGACGATGGAATACCCAGCGTGTTAGCGAGTTCGGCATTATGCCAAATCAGCCGGGCATTATTTAAAGGCGTAGGGGAAAGTGTTGTATAGGTTGCTGGCAATTCATCGCGCCAGCGGGTAATAAAAGACAGGGTCATAGATCCTCCTGTTTGATAGTGTAGACGGTTACTCTCGTCTTAAACACCAGCAAACAGGAGGGTTATCGCTGAACCAACGTCGTTATCTGATTTACAGGAACGGCAGGCCACAGGCATCCCTGGAGAGCATGGAAATCAAAGGGGGTAATCTGTGCCATTATTTCTGGCGTATCAATGCCCCCCGCGATGATGCAATTGCAACATGGGGAAATTTGCGCCTGGATCGCACGAATAAACGGTTCGAAGGAGCGATGCGTGATTTGTTGCTGAATAAAACTTTTATCCAGCATGACGCGGGTGAAAAGACCATCAAAAACCGCTTTCATTGTGCTATTGCCTGCGCCCAAATTACCTAACACAAGGGGATACATTTGCGATAAGGACAAAAGATCGCGATTATCTTTTCCTTCATCGAGATGCGGGTAATTCTCATTAATCAACAGTTCAATAAACGGATATTTTAATAGTTCGCCCGCGTAATTATCCCTGTCTAATAATAATGTAGCCACTTGTGGCGTTAAATTAAGCCAGGCAAAGAGTTTATGTTGAATAAAAAAGTGTTGGCATGATTTTAGTAATTCCAACTGCTCTGAAAATAATTGCCAATGTTGCTCCGCGGTAAGTTGCGCTATAACCCGACTCGTCGGGATACGAACCGTACCATCTTCACTGGAGAAATGGGTAATTAACTCAACGCCGACAAGGTCTTGCTGGTTATCTCTTATCGGCAGGAAATAGCAATCAGAATGATAAAGATTCTCCAAAAAAATCTTCATGGTAACCGTCCCTCTCGAAGGATGTTTTTCAGTATCCGGCTAAAAGGGATGAGGCCATAAGACATAACAATTACAGAAGGAGTAACTTTCATTTGTTCCATGTTAACCACTTTTTCAGGGGTCCTTTTTTTAGATTATCCTGATTATAAACGAATAATCCATTTACGGAATTTTTGTCTGCAAAATACTACCGTATTCTGGAGTAAATTGACGGCGATGTATCATCGCCGTCAATTTTTCGACATACTAGATTCGTCTCGCCTGCCAGAAATTTTTCTGCCAATAGACATTATCAAGTGAGGAACGCATCACTCCCTTGCTGGTAGAGGCGTGGATAAATTGGTTGTTGGTATCGTAAATACCTACATGCAAACCATTTTGTCCGGAGCCCGTTTTGAAAAAGACCAGGTCACCTGGCAGCAACTCGTCTTTATCAATTTGCGTGCCGATAGAGGCTTGTTCTTTAGTTTCTCGGGGCAGCTGCAAATCGAAACGATCGCGCATCGTCACAACCACAAACCCCGAACAGTCCACACCGCGCCGCGTCATGCCACCATAACGATACGGCGTGCCATGCCAGCTCTGTAGCTGGTCGTTCAAACCGGCAATAACGGTAATCGAATCAGAAAGTCTGGCATTTGGCGGCGGTGCTTTATGGTGGCTACACCCGGCCAGAAACAGTGCTGTGATCAAAATAAGGCAGAAACGCATTCCGTACGGTTCCTCTGTTTTTTATTCTTGCATTAATTTAGCGTCGTAATTACCCGATTTTCAAGATACTAATGAAATCAGATGGTCGAAATCAGCATTCTGTGACCTTCGATATCCAGACGGCGAAAATTCATCCCATAGGCCTGCGCCAGATTTGGCGGCGTGAGCACCTCTTCCCTGCGTCCACTGGCCAGCATTTTTCCACCTTTTAGCAACCACGCCCGATGCGCATGACGCAATGTATGGTTGAGATCGTGACTGCTCATCACAATCGCCAGTCCTTGCTGACACAGCGCGCTCAGAATTTTGTCTAATGCACTTTGTTGCGCAACATCAAGACTGTTCATCGGCTCATCAAGAAGCAGCAATTGGCCTGCGGGATTGGCTTGTGGTGTGATTTGCAGCACCACCGCAGCAAGACGTACGCGTTGCCATTCGCCGCCGGAAAGTTGATTGGTGCTACGTCCGAGTTTGTCATCAAGAGCCAGCGCCCCTGCGACATCATTCAGTAGTTCGGTACGCGTTTTATCGTGCTGATGTAGTGTCAGGTAGTGCCAGACCGGCATTGCAAACGGTGGCGTCTGTTGTTGTGAAAGATAGGCGCGATGCAGCGCGAGTTTTGTTGCGGACCATGCTTCCAGTGGTTGCCCCGCGAACTGAATGCTTCCCTTACCGCTGGTCATTCCGGCCATTCGCGCCAGTAAGGTACTCTTACCCGCGCCATTCGGCCCCACCAGGTGCAGGATCTCCCCAGCCCGAACCTCGCCAGAAAGCGGCCCCAGGCGGGTAGACTCCGCAACATCCTGTAACTGCATCACAATAGACATTATTTTGCCAACGCCAGTTTAATGCTTTCCATCACAATGGGATCTTCCGGCGTCATATCCGGGGAAAAACGCTGGATGACCAATCCGTCCCTGCCAACTAAAAATTTCTCAAAATTCCATAAGATATCATCAGGGTACAGCGGTGCACGACCTTTGCTGACCATACGGGCATAGAATCCGCTCTCTTCCGGCGCGACTGCGGTCGGCGCTGCGGCAATCAATTTTTGATACAGCGGATGGCGTCCTTCACCATTAACTTCAATCTTACTGAACATCGGGAACGTCACCCCCCATGTAGTGGTGCAGTAAGTTTTAATCTCTTCATCGCTGCCCGGTTCTTGCTCCAGAAACTGGTTGCACGGGAATCCCAGCACCACAAAACCACGATCGGCCCAGGCTTTCTGAATATTCTCCAACTGCTCATATTGCGGCGTTAAGCCACACTTTGAGGCGACATTGACAATCAACAGCACATTACCGGCGTACTTCTCCAGCGTGGTCACTTCACCGTCGATATCTTTCACTACGGTCGTCAGAATGGAATCTTGCATCGTTTCTCCTGGGTGTGGTCAGTAAAAATCTTAGCTTTTAATCATAGACCGTCTTTTTGCGGCTAACGTCCTGCTTTTAACAATAACCAGATAAACACCGGCGCACCCAACGTTGCGGTGACCACGCCAATAGGCAGCTCTGCGGCAGCTAATGCCAGGCGCGCTACAACATCGGCCAGCAGCAATGCGCTCGCCCCTGCCAGCGCGCAGCCGGGAAGTAATACGCGATGATCGGTCAAACCACATAACCGGAGAATATGTGGGATCACCAGACCAATAAAGCCGATAGCACCCGCCAACGCCACACTGACGCCAACCATCCAGCCGGTCGCTGCCACCAGCACATTGCGCCAGAACCACAGGGGTAAACCCAGTTGCCGCGCCGAGATCTCGCCAAGTGCTAACATATTCATCGGTCTGGACTGACAACAGATCCACAACAACACGGGGATCAATGCCAGCATCAGCCAGCTTTGCCGCCAGTCTACGCCGCCAAAACCGCCCATCATCCAGTACATCAGCTGACGTAAATCAACAGAGGTGGAAAAGTAGATAGCCCACGTCATTAGTGCGCTACAGATAATCCCTAATGCAACGCCAGCCAGCAATAACCGACTGGTCGAAAGATGACGACGGGCGAAACGTAAGAGTATTAAAGTGATGATAAGCGCGCCAGCAATCGCACACAGCCCCAGCGCCCAGTTGGGGAGTTGCCCTTGCCCAAGCAATACCGCGGCGATAAGCCCCACGCCTGCGCCATTAGAGACGCCAAGTAGTCCAGGTTCTGCCAGAGGATTTTCAAATAACGCCTGCATTACAGCGCCGGATATAGCCAACGCCGCACCAACCAGCAATACAGCCAGCGTACGTGGCAGGCGAATCTGCCAGACGAACAGTTCGCCTCGAGGAGAAAACCAGTCACCTGGCGAGATCCATTGTTCACCGGCGCAAAGGCTTAAGAGAAGCGCCAGCAGCATCAAAACTGACAGGCATAATAACCAGCGAATATTTTGTCGCTGTTGTTGGCGGGCAAGTGTCAGCATGGTATCCGTTCTGCTGAAGTGTCATGGCGTTGATTTTACGGTGACTCTTCGACAGTGAAAAGAAAAAAGGCCGCAGAGCGGCCATAAACACAAACAAAAATCAACAAGTTAGATAATTATCAAAGACTTACAGACACACAAAAACACAGCCAACCACAACAAATAACAGAGATGTGGTCAATTTGTGGATCATCAGCCAACAAATTTAGCAACAAATACAGCAACCGCCGCCGTGAAAATGGTTGTGCATACTGGCACAATAATGCCACTCCAACGCCACTTCGTATTATCATCAACCTTGTCAAACCGCCGATTCATCTCATCCATAATCTTGTCAAAGCGTTTATCCATCGCTTCGGTAAGCTCACCCTTCAGGCTGTTAATGTCTGATTTGAGCTGCTCTTTCAGGTGAGCTGTATCAGATTTAAGCTCACCTTTCAGATTCGCAATATCGCATTTAAGATCACCTTTCAGATGAGCAATGTCTGCTTTGAGCTCACCTTTCACCTCACCAACATCGGCTTTGGTTGAGAGGTTTGTAGTGCGTTCAGCAAGCGTCGCAAGGTCGTTTCTTGTTAGCGATAAATCACCTTCGAGCCGCTCAATTCGCCTTTCAAGTTTATCTGACATTCCGCCTCCACTATCACCGCCTCCCCCATCGAAAGAATTGCCAATGTCCTCACGAATAAGGGTTATGCCATGCTCACTTTTAGCATATGCCACTCAGATTCCCTCCCAAACTATATATCCTTTGTCTCTTGCCCAACAAACAACTGTGTGGGCTGTATATGTGGATGTGAAGCCGCAATAAGAACATGACACTTCATACCGAGTATTGTAGATGTTAATGGGCTCGTTCTCCTTGTGTATGGGAGTGACATATTCCCAATCATTTGAATCATCATAATCATCAAGTTCAGGGTCTGTGCCGTGAACAACCGTATGTGGAATAAACAAATCTGGGCGCCCACACGAGAGACAAGAGGTTCTGGCTCCTCTATCTTTGAGGAATTGAATAAATAATTTGGGCGAAATCTGTTGCAGAACCTGCAAATGCCCACGTTCATTATCATTAAGAGACCTGTCTGCATATGGAAAATCATCAAATTTAAGAGGCTTCATATAAGGCATCTCCAAGGGGATTAAATCTCACCGCATCCTGCAGGTAATCCGGCGCAAGATGGGCATAAATCATCGTTGTCTGAATCTTTGCGTGCCCCAAAATTTTCTGGAGGGTCAGAATATTGCCGCCGTTCATCATGAAATGACTGGCGAAGGTGTGGCGCAGCGCATGAACAGCCTGGCCGTCAGGAACATCAGGTGCGACCGTTTTGATGACATCGCGAACCAATGAATAATCCAGCGTCGGAAACACCAGTTTCCCGCCCCGTTTTTTGATCTTTTCAAACAGGCTTTCAGAAATAGGAACGGTACGGTTTTTGCTGTTCTTCGTTTTTGAAAAAGTGATTCGACAATGAAGAACACGGCGCTGCTCCAGTGCCGCTACCTCGCCCCATCGCGCCCCGGTCGACAGAAGGATTTCGACAGCCAGCCGTTCATCGGGATTTTCAGCCAGTGCATCCAGCAACTGAACACATTCAGACTTACTCAGGTATCCCATTTCGCGCTCGTTAACCTTCATTCCTTTAAGGCCTTGAACGGGGTTATCGTTAAGAAAATGGCCGGATGAGATGAGTGCGGTAAACATCGCGCTTAACGCCCCAATCTCTCGATTAATGGTGCTGGGCTGTATCCCCTGCTCTATCCTGGACACACGTAGCTCGGTGAGCATCGTTGTATTAAGTTTATGCACACACGGGTCATCCATTGCCTCACTCAAGCGCAGCAATTTAAGGCGCGTGTTATGCCCTGACTTCATTAGCTGGCCGTGGTATTTCCACCACAAGTCAATAAGCACCGACAGCGGACGGCGATCAATGGAGTTTCCTTTCCACTCATTGTTATGCTGTTGCGCCAGCACCCACCGCTCATATAAAACTGCATCCGATTTCGTTTTAAATTTTTTGCGAATGCGTTTGCCTTTACGCCCCTCAGGACGCATGTCAAGAAGATACCCTCCCGGAATTGATTTTATGCTCATTCGTGAAGCCCCAGCGTTACAAGACCACCATGCCCCCAGCGTTCCATGATTAGCCGGGCTGTGTGCCAGTCTTGCGGGATTTTTGAGAAGACGATGTGTTTTCTGGCCCATCAGGGGAGAGAGAAGGACTGATCTGCCCAGCAGCCTCATTTGTTTTTCCCGTCATAAGCCATATAGTGTATTTTTCGAAATCCTTAGAATTAATTACGCGATCAACAACGCTTAAACCAACCTCTCTTTTACCGCTCTCATAATTCTTTATAGTTCCGAGATTTATCCCAGTAACATCAGCAAACTCAGCTTGAGTTAACCCTTCACTTTTCCGTATCTCTTTCAGTTTTTTTTCATACCCACTTGACATGGTAGTCTCCAGACGACTAAATTAACCCTAAAAGTCGCCTAGAGACGACTTTTAGCAACAAATAAACACAGACTGAACAGGTTATCACATCATGACAAAGCTCTTGAACACATACGAGCAAGCGGATTTTGAGCGTTTGGCGGCGTTCTACCCATACCGCGATGAGCATGGATTACCGGTACTCGAAGAAAGCCTGAAAGATTACGCGAAGCGTACCAATCAAACTGTTAATGCAGTGAAAAGGCAGGCTGACAGAGCAGCCCTTCCCATCAACCAAGAAGAAAAAAACTCAAAACGTACAGTAAATCTCTTCGCAATTTTCCTGAAAACCATCAGAAACGCAGAGAAATACGTGCAGATGACAAAATAACGAGGTGTCATTTTATGCTGAAGCAACGCCGTAATTTTTGTACCGGAACAGAACGCCAAGCTAACCGTTTCGCTACCAGCGCATCACGCAGCAACATCCGCTACAGCCTGAGCGAGACACACGCAACGCCAGATGGCCATACAGTAAAACAAATTGGCGAACACACCTGGCTGATTGAAAAAGCTGGAATCGTGGTTCACAGATGCCAACGCAACCCATTTACCGGAAACCGCATTTTTGCTCTGAGCAACGGCGACAATCAGTTTGGACAGGATTTCACATTGTACGAAGCACTTCGCACGGTTGATCGTCTGCTTCGCGGGCAAAGTTTTATTAAACAGACTGATTTATAACAGGTGCGTTATGACCAAAGAGCATGCACAAGGTGTATTTATCCGTTTTATTGATTTTCGCGGTGAACTGTTATTGCGCGCATCAGCTATTGATGGAGTTGTCCCATCAGAAAAAAATGCAGCTACTTACGTTTATCTGAACGGCACGCGCCTGACCGTAGAACTTCCGTACCAGACTGTACACGGAATCATTAGCGAAGCTGAAAAAGCACGTAAGATTAATGGCGATGAACCCTATATCGAAATTATTTGTATGGATTCAGAAGCTGAAATTCAGAAAGCAGATTAAAGGGCGTTGCGATGGGCAAAGAATATAAAACTCTCATTAACAAAGCACTTGAGCGTTTTTATTTTCGCTTAAGTGCATCAGGCGCTCATGCTGAACGTGCGGCCCGTGACTCATTGACCAGAGCAATCCGAAGTCTGTATGACGTGGCTTTTTACGCTGATGATCTGGATGCACTTAACGAACTTTCCGAGCTGATCTGTGCCGCAGAATGCGGGGAACATATTGAACCGTATAAGCTGGGAAATATCGCATGAGTATATTTATCTCATGGCTTGTTCTGATTATTTCGGTGGCCTGCGCCATTGGGATTATGCGAATTATTAATTCAGTGAAAAAGATTGAACGCTTTTTCACTGGCGAATAACAGCGCAAATAAAACCACAGGTTAAATAAGAAAATGTAAAAACAATCCGCATTCGCGGAGGTATTCACACACGCCAAGGAGGCGTAATGGCAATTAAGCATTTTCCTGTCGTTCGTTTTACCTCCAGAGGACGTGAATACGAAGTCGACGAACGCCTGATTACCACAATCGACAAACACCGTTCGGAAAAGGATGCACACCACATCTACCTCACTGACGACACTTACTTCTGCGCCACCAACGTGGCGCGGGTGAATCTTATCCGACAGGTACAGGAGCCACGCAAATGACCATTCTGGACTACATCACTACACATCCGGGTTGTAGCGGCGGAGAAATCGCCGCAGCACTGAACACCCCAACCACAGCTATTAATGCTGAGTTACGCCGACTTTGGCGCGGCGGCTTAGTCATCAGAACAAACCGCAGCACAGGTGGTCGCGCTCGCAAAACTGGAGGCCAGGCTTCTTACCACGCAAACCCGATGCCGTTCGGGTGTAGCAATCCACTTACTCACATGTTTAACCAGCTACTGAAGGAAGCCAGAACATGAGCACCATCAACCACCAGAAGCTACGCGAACTGGCATTTGCCCTGCAACGAATGGCAACGCCTCAAAAATTACTGGCATTTCGCGCAATGCTCTCGCCGTCTGCTGTGCTGGCACTGCTGAATGAGCTGGAGCACGCCAGAACCACGGCCCCTGCCATTCGCCTGACGCTCCATCATGAAATCGCTGATTTCTGCGCGACGTTGGAGGCGCCGGGCGAACCGGAAACGCCGGAAGCAATACAGCAAGAGCTGCTGCAACGCATTGACAAGGTTTTTGATTTTTTTCTGAACCAGTAAGAAACCAGAACATGCACACACAAAAAAACCGCTTGCCATGCCGCAATCAGTCAGGTTACATTTCCGCTGCACCTCATAAAACGGGTGCCGGGATTTCCACCCCGCTGACAACTACAGCGCACAACCGCGCCAGCGGTTTTTTTGTGCGTACTGTATCGCCACGTCTTTTTCGCACACGAATTATGGTGGGGCGTACGGGGCCGACTTCGGTCGGGCCGGGTTCTGTAGTTGCCGGTTGTGGAAACCCTGTACGTCTCACCACCCCGAGTTTTCCACCTCTGGATGGTGAGTTTTCAAAACTTGCAACTACAGAGGCCACACCATGGCAAACCGCAAACAACAGCGCGCATACGCTGCGCGTCGTCACATCCAGACTGAAATCAACCGCAGACTTTTCCGCGCATCACGCGTCGCGCAAATCATGCACATCAATATGCTGCATGAGCGCAGCTACGCACTATCAAACATCTATTCCGCCTCTGTTTTCAGCTATCTGGCGGATGATCTGCGCGAGCTGCAACAACTCTTCCAGCAGCAAAACAAACTCCATTAATTCCTGTTCCGGGCCTTTCCTGCACCTTGCGGCGGGAGGCCTTCGCACATCTGTAGTAAAGAGAATTGCAGCATGATTGACGCTCATGACTTCACAAGATGGGTGCGCACACAGGACACTCGTCTGGCTCCCGTTCTTCAGGGATTATTTGATCTCTACATCCGTGGTCGTGACAACAGAGCACGCACCACAAAACCGGAAAATGCAGACACCCTTTATTTCACAGTAGACGACTGCTACCGCGTGGACTTCACACCACACGGGCTGGCGTTGCACTGCCTGACACCACACGGAGAATCACTGCTGGCGTATTACGACTCCCCGGCCTCCGTATTTGCGGCAATGCTGGCGCATCGCACTGCTGGCGGGTGTGCCTCGCTGAGTGAATACACCGCTGAATTTAACCGCCTTTCTGCCCTCTTCTCGCAGAAGTGGCAGCGCGTGACGGGATACCAGCCATGAGTGAGTTTGCATGGAGCTGGAATGAACCACGGCCAGCCATTGATCCGGCCAGATTTACGGAGCACAGGCAGGAAACTGAAACCGACCTGCAACGCGCCATCCGTTACTACCTTGAGGCAGACAAAAAGGCTCTGGAAGAACAGGAAGCGAAGGAGGAAGCCTTTTTCGCACAATCCACCGTGGGTAAAAAACTCATGGCATCCCTTGAGGAAGCCGGACAGCGTGAAAAGCTGGCACAAAGCATCATCAGCAAGCGTCAGGCAACAGAACAAGACCCGGTGGCCCGTGCTTTTGCCACACTGAAGGTGCTTCCCGTTTATCTGCGTGAACCTCTGAGCCGCCACCTCTCTTTCCTGCGCAAAAAACAGGAAGCCGATCGCCGGAAAGGCAAAAAGAGCTGGCAGGCGGAACGCTACGCGCGCGGAACCCTGCGCAAAATATTCGAACGTCTGGACCGCACCGATCACCGCTGGCTGACACCGGGTTATCGCTCCCTTGCCGGACGCGAACGCCTGGACGATTTGCTTTACCTGCCGCAGCTCAACAAACACCAGATACAGACGCTGGCCACCATGACGGCGGCGATGTTCAGCAGCACCTTCGAAAAACTCTGCGATGGCTTTGGCGCGACCGATGGCGAGCTGACCATGGATGTAACGCTGAAGGCGTATCAGATGCTGGCCCGCATGGCGTTACACCTGCACGCCATGCCTCCACATTATGACGCACTGACAACAGACAAAGACCGGAGGAACGAACCAGACACGGAGCTGCTGCCGGGCGCAATCCTTCGCCTGACCTGTGCGGAATGGTGGAAACGCAAACTGTGGCTGTTACGTTGCGAGTGGCGGGAAGAACAACTCCGCGCCGCCTGTCTGGTTTCCAGAAAAACATCGCCCTATCTGAGCCAGGACGCGTTAAGCGAGTTTCGCGCACAGCGCGAGAAAACACGCGATTTCCTGAAAAGTTTCATGCTGGAAAATGAAGACGGGTTCACGATTGATCTCGAGACGGTGTATTACGCGGGAGTAAGTAACCCGGTTCACCGTAAGGCAGAAATGATGGCCACCATGAAGGGACTGGAACTTCTGGCCGAAGCCCGTAGCGACAGAGCGGTGTTTCTGACCGTCACCTGCCCGTCAAAATACCACGCAACAACGGAGAACGGTCATCCGAACCCCAAATGGAACGGGGCCACCATGCGCGACTCTAGCGATTACCTGGTTAACACGTTTTTTGCGGCGGTCCGCAAAAAACTGAACCGCGACGGCCTGCGCTGGTATGGCATCCGCACGGTGGAGCCTCACCATGACGGCACTGTGCACTGGCATATGATGGTCTTTGCACATCCGGACGAGATTGAAACCATCGTGTCCCACGTCTGCGATATTGCCATTCAGGAAGACCGCCACGAGCTGGGCAATGACATAACTCCGCGTTTTAAGGCGGAGTACGTCGACGGCTCAAAAGGCACGCCAACCAGCTACATCGCCACCTACATCGGAAAGAACCTGGACAGCCGCACCGTGGATGGCATCGACCCGAAAACGGGCAAGCCACGCGTTGACCACGAAACAGGTAAATCAATGGCCGAGAGCGTGGAGCGCGCCATCGGCTGGGCGCGCCTTCACCGGGTCCGTCAGTTCCAGTTCTTTGGCATCCCCTCCCGTCAGGTGTGGCGTGAACTGCGCCGCCTTGCCAGCCAGATGGCACGCAATCCGGAAGGCCCGCAACGGCTGAAAGATGATGCAATGGATTCGGTACTCGCTGCCGCCGATGCCGGGTGTTTTGCCACCTACATTGAAAAACAGGGTGGCGTGCTTGTTCCACGCAAGGACTACCTGATTCGCACCGCCTACGACCTCGCAGATGAGCTGAACGATTACGGCGAACAGAGCGTACAGATTTACGGGATCTGGTCACCACTCATCGGGGAATCCTCCCGTGTGTGCACGCATCCGGATAACTGGAAGTTGGTAAGACGTAAACCAGAACCAGAAGACAACGCCCACGAAAATGGTTTTGACCTTCAGGGCGGCCCTGCCGCCCCTTGGACTCGTGGCAATAACTGTCCCCGTGTACAGGAAACGGACAACAACGGGACAGAACAGCCGGAAGAAAGGCCAGCACCGTGGCCGCAGCTTCCTGACGGCGTTGACGTGAATGAATGGATGCGCTCACTGAAACGGCACGAACGCCGGGCGCTGATGCGTTCGCTGCGTGACAAACAGGCAAAAAACAGCAGTGATGAAATGCAGAACTGGACACAGAGCCGCAAACAGCCACGGCCTTTGCCTGATAACCACGAGTTACTCGCTAAAGAATGGCGGGAGTCTGCTGAATCTCTCGGCCTGCATATCGGTGAACAGCAGATGCAGCACCTGTTACGGGGCGGCAGTCTGTACGTTGACGGCAGCATCATTGCACCGCAGGGATTTGAAATTGTACGCAAACCAGATACCCGCCCGGACAGCCGAATCACGCAACTCTGGCAGCGCCTGAGCCGTAATCACGGCGTAAGCAGCACGGAGATCCGCCATAACCCGGTCGCCAGCTATCTGGAACAGCTGGGGGCATCAGACCCCGAAGCCGCCGCACACCTGGCATCCACACTTCAGCAGGACCAGAACACCATGAAAACCCCCGTTACCGTGCTTTCTGACATGCTGCGCGCCATCCGTGACGCAGTGCACGCACAGAGAATCAGTGAAACCACTGAACGCGCCCACCGCAAAGCAGACCTGCTGCGGGGTAGCCTGACCAGTGGAAACAAAAAACAGACAGAAACGGGACTCACAAATCCCGTAAATGAGCAAAAAACGTGCCGCGATATATGAAGCGCGCACAAAACAGGCAAAAGCGGGATTTAAAAATCCTGTAACCGATTAATTAATCAACACAAGGAAAAGCGACATGAAAATTTGTATCGACGACGGCTCCACCAACATCAAGCTGGCATGGACTGAGAACGGCGAACGCCGCAACGCCATCAGCCCGAACAGCTTCAAGTCGGAATGGTCTGCGCCGTTCGGTGGCACGCAGCCCGCGAACTACATGCTTGATGGCGTGCGCTATGGTTTTGATCCGGTCAGCGATCGCTTTGTCCAGACGACCGACACGCAATACCAGTACAGCGATGTGAATATAATTGCCATTCATCACGCGCTGGTCAAATCAGGCATCACACCACAGGAAGTGGATGTGGTTGTCACCCTGCCACTGAGCGAGTATTTCGATACAAACGCACAGCCGGACATGGCCAACATCAACCGCAAAAAAGCGAACGTCATGCGCCCGGTGGAGTACCAGAACGGCGAAGCATTCACTATCCGTAACGTACGGGTTATGCCTGAATCCATTCCGGCTGGCTTTAAGGCACTGGCTGACATGAGTCCGTTTGAATCCCTGCTGATTGTGGATTTGGGCGGAACCACTCTGGATGTGGCAAAGGTTCAGGGGCAACTGGCAGGTATCAGCCAGGTGTTTTGCGATCCACACGTGGGCGTTTCTCTGATGGCCGATGCCGTACTGTCGGTGATGGCCACTAACGGTATGCGCACCAGTCACCACATCGCCAATACCATTATCGAACATCGCCATGATGAAGCCTGGCTGCGCCAGCACATCCACAATGACGCGCATTACGCCAGCCTGATGGCGGTTATTCGTGAAAAGGAAGAAACACTGAAACAACGCGTGATCCGCGCGCTGGCGGGTTTTTCGGGTTACGGGCGGGTGATGGTTGTCGGTGGAGGGGCGGAGATTGTGGCACCCGCTATCCGCGAAGCCTGCGGAGTTAATGCGACTTTCATCGCGGACGGGGTGCCACAGTTTGCTCTGGTTAATGGGCTGTACGCAATGGACAAGGAGTAAACCAATGACGACTCCAACCAGACGGATAAGTTTCTATCTGAAGCCCACCGCCGTCAAGAACGAAGGAGAAGCATGCGCCTGGCTGGACAGCCTTACACCAGAAGCCCGCAAAAGCGGCCAACGCGTGGCTTTTCTGGCCGGGCTGGCACTTCTGAAAATGAATCCGGCAGAGGCTTATCGACTGGCTGCATGGGCTGGTGATGAAGCGTTATCAGTGACACAAACCAGGACAGAACGCCCCGCATCACAGCCAGTATCAACCGCACAGATAACCAGTCAGATGGCCGGAAATATCCGGGCGTTATTTCCTGAATAACACAACATCAGGGCGAGTTCGCCCTGCTCTCCACCTCAGAACATAAACAAGGAGAACGACTTAATGAGCGAAATCAACTATCAGGCATTACGTGAACGTTATTCACCTGTGCCAGTACCGAAATGCCCTATTTGCGGCGAGGAAATGTCAATTCAGCGAATATCTGGAGCACAGGTTGTTTATGCCTGCTCCGGTTATGGTGATGATGGAGATTTCAAAATTGGCCGAACTCTTGCCGACGAACATTATGAAAAATCACGCGTAACAGTGTTGGATGTCGGGGATCCTGAAGTATTGGCGCTACTTGATTGGCTGGAAACCAAAGACAACCGAATCGCTGAACTGGAAAAAATCGCCACTGACTATGCACTTAAATTCCAGAAAGCACAGGACGCATTAAAGTATGCCGCTTTGCTGCATAGCAGGACGGCGCAACAAACAAATAATTTTGCAGTATCGCTTCCGGACATAAGCGAATATTTCATTAATGACGTATTTCAGCCCTTGCGATACGAGCGGGATGTTGAAAGAGCCATCATAAAGGCTGGCGGAAAAGCATTGTGGCAGGAGAAACACGAGGACAGAACGCATCAGTCCTGCGATGTAAATCGTGGATGGTTTAGCCCACTGACGACAGATAAAAATAACACCTGATCCCCCTCAAACCAGGGCGATAATCGCGCATCGCCCTGCTGCACAATAGTGCACAAGTTTGCACAATTTTTTTGAACGACTTTTTACCCTTCCGGCCCGCATGGCGGCTGGATCCGTCAAGGATCCGTGCGTGCACAAAAAAACGCGCTTTTTCTGCGCGCAGGTGACGGGGGAACAGCCCGCGTTTCAGGGGGTAAATAGCATCCCCTGAACGATGTCGCAGCGACACAACAGAATGGCTGTATTTCTCACGCTGAGCGTGAAAAAGACGTGAGGGCTTTTGATTTGATGGGTGGCAGATAAGGCCGTCAAAATCGCACTGAGGCGGCGAGAACATGCAGTCAACGCGGTGGGATTGCGTAAGAGTCTGACCGCCGATGATGACAATAAGCAGAAAAGCGTCGTGAAATTATCTGATTGATACAGGAGCTGGAGAGTCGGGGCATAAATTTTTTATGCCCCGGCGAAGCAGCAGACAAGCGAAGCGCGTCAGGATGTGGGCTGGGTATCTAGCAGTGCGTAAGGGTTAAAGCGGATCACCTCTTCGCCAAGCCAGTCATTGATGTGCTTCATGGCCTCCATGACGGGCATCAGCTCGTTAATTGCGTAAACCCGCGCGGCCTTCTCCACATCACCAAACGCACTTTTTTCGCCCGGCATCGCCCCCATCAGTTGCGGCGGAACGCGGTGCGCAGCCAGCACATCATCACGGGATGCCGCCTTAACATTCATGAACTCATCCTTTGCAGTGATCTGCTGGAACGGCAAAATTTGCACACCTTCTTTGCCCCCGTTGGGCGCATGGATGAGTACGTTTTTAAACGCACCACCACCACGCGCGCCCTGTAACGTTTCTTTCAGGGAGTCCATGCTTTCGCGGTTTACCTGCGCTGCACCGATGTAGATGATGCACCCGGCGTGGGATCCGTTGTCGTAGTACAGTTTTCTGAACATGTCCGCCGAATGAGAAAGGCTGGCCGAGAGTAATGCGCCAAGATATTCCGGCATGCCGTAGATTTCCTGGTTAATATCCGGATTCATCAGGTGGCACACTTTGCCAGGGCGAAACTGGAACGCGTCCTTGCCATCCTGCACATACCACCATGATTCAAGATCGCTTCCGCGTCGCATGTATTTCGCCAGGGCGTGCCGTAATTTAAGCGGTTCGCCGAGCATATTGCTTCTAAGCTCAAGGAATGCGTTACCGAACACAAACCAGTCCAGCGCCAGCGCCGAGAAATCCTGCCGGGAAAGCAGCGGGTGCGGGATGTAGCAACCGAGTAATACATTGCGCTTAAAGTAAAGCGCAGACTGATGCCAGGACGTTTGCCGGGCTGCTCTTGCCAGACCGTACCAGTCCACCGGGGTTTCATACCACCGTCCGTTATCAGCACAGTACATATTGTCCAGCAGGTCATGCCCGGTCAGGCGATAAGGACCATCAAATGTGAATGCACTGAGCGATGATTCTTTCCTGAGCGCATCAGCGAGATCAATGCGTGAACTCATGCGCACTTTTTTATTTTTTCTGCTCATCAGAACTCCATAACCGTGAAACGCTCGTTTTCTCCTTCGCCGCCAATCGGTTCGTTAATGACAGCAAGCATGGTTGCCCACGCAAGGTCGCCGTGGCTGATCCCCCTCGCGCGGTCCGTTTCGTAAGTGATAAAGCCGCCCGGTGTTTTCACCTTACGCACGGCGTTAAAGGCCGCGACCAGCTCGCGTTCGGCGCGATCGTATTCCCACCGCCCGGCACGCATTATTTGCAGCATTTTCAGTACCAGCGACCGTTTTGATGACAGCGTGAAGGTGTACGGAATAGCAGCAGGGAAAAACCGTTTCACTATCTGATAAACAGCCTCCCCGTTCCCGCCCGTCACATCAATGCCGATGTGTTCCACGTTGTAGCGATACGTGAACTCTTCAATGACTCTGGCCTGTTCTTCAAACTCCAGCCCCTGAACGCGTCGCGTCTCCACCGTTCGAAAACGGCCACCAGGAACAGCCGGAGGAACCACCACGGACACAGCGCCGCTGTCGCCGTTGCCACTACTGCCGTTTGCGTCATACCCAATCCATACCGGACGATTCCCCATCGGGCGGGGAGCAAAAGGTTTCCAGTCTTTCCAGTCGTCGTATCCGTCAACACCGCAGCCAATCAGGATATTCAGGTTAAATGCCGATTCCCCTTCGCGGACAAACTCACACATATAGAGATTGAGGAACTCGTCTTCGGTGTTTTCATCACGAATTTCGTCGATATCGGTGTGTTTCCAGCCGTGATTGACCACATCTTCCAGCGTGACAATTTGCCGCCACGTCCGGTCAGGGCAGATAAGCCCGTTATGCAGCGTTTTCCAGTCCACAGAAAAACGCTGGCGTTTATGCGTGGCCTTTTTCTCGTTCCAGCGGTCGCCGTTCCAGTAGGCGTATGCCTCGTGCGTTTCGGTGGATGGCGTAGAGAAGTAGGTGCGCCGCAGTCCGCTGAGGGTTGCCATAGCGCCAGCCACCTTGCGCAGTTCAGCAAAGCGACTGACCCAGAAAAATTCATCAAAATAAAAATTGCCCGTATAGGACTGTGCCGACGCAGCAGAAGTGCCGAGAAAATGCAGCTCTGCTCCGTTGGAGAGGATGATTTTATCGCCCCCTTTCAGCTCCACATCAACTTCAGCCGCGGCCTTCTGAATAATGCTTTTAAACTGGAACGCCTGACGACGCGACGCAGACAAAAAAATCTGGTTACGCTGGTAAGGTTGCGCCACATCGTCACGCAGCGCCATCAGCAGAGCTTCCTGTGCAAAATACCAGGTCGCCCCAATCTGTCGGGATTTCAGGATCATCCTGTTACGTATCCCGGCTTCCCTGCAAAGGGTCAGGGAGTCAAACCAGCCCCGCTGATGCCACTCCAGCCTGCTGATGATTTTTTCCCGCAGTGCGGCAATCTGTTCCGGCGTGAAATGATTTTTGAGTTTTTTCGCCCGGCCTTTCTTTCCTGTGACCGTCGCATCCGGCTGGCCATCATGCAGTTTTTTAAGCTGCCGGGTCAGCAGGTCTATTTCCTTAAAGTCACCGCCTGTTTTATTCTGTTTTTCAGTAAGCTGGATGAGGCGCGCATCGATGGACTGCGTGACACGCTGCACGGGTGGCGTTTCATCCCACTGGTCGCGTTTTTTCCACGCATAAATCGTGTTCGGGTTTATTCCCATCAGACGTGATATTTCTGCGGGCGGATAACCCTGCCAGTAAAGTTGCCGCGCACGCTGGCGCACAAAAGCGTCCTGAATCATTGCTCCCCCTGAGTAATTACAGGAAGATTACCCGCGCGCGAAACTGTTCTCCTTAACCCCCTGTTCTGGCCGTTTTCTTACAACAAAATCCCTTTGTATCAGCCTGTTACGCTTTGCCATCATGACTGAAGAACCAGTCAGAGGGGCAAAAACTATGGCTAATGAAAAAAAGACATCCCGCAAAAAGTTTCGCGTGGCTGTCTCCGGATCAACTGTTGATGGCCGTGAAATCAGTCCGGTGCATCTGCGTGAAGCCGCCGAGAACTTCAACCCGGATGTTTACGCTGCCCGCGTGAACGTTGAGCACTATCTCTCGCCATGCCCGTCAAGCGAATTTTCCGCAATGGGCGATGTCACCGCGCTGAGTACGGAAGATATTACGGAAGGCCCGCTGGCCGGACGCACTGCGCTGTATGCAGAAATCGAACCGACCGAGCGCATGAAGCAGCTTGTCGCTGACGGCAAGAAAATCTATTCCAGTATCGAACTGCACCCGCAGTTCTCCGTTAACGGGCGTGCCTATCTGGTCGGGCTGGCGATGACCGACACCCCGGCAAGCCTGGGCACTGAGCGCCTGAAATTCACGGCACAGCAGCGTCAGGCGGTGATGACGTTCAACAGTATCCAGGGTGAAGCACCGCTTATCTCCGAAGCCATCGAGTCTGAAATCATCGAAATGGCAGAACAACGCCAGGAAGAAGGCACCCAGTGGTTTAACCGCGTAATAGGGATTATTGGTCGTGGCCGCAAAGCGGATGACGCCAGTTTCTCCCGTATTCAGGAAGCGGTGGAAGGCGTTGCAACATCACAGGCCGACATTATCGACCGTTTTAATGTGCTGGAAACCCGCCATCAGCAGGACCGCCAGAAAATCACGTCACTGACCACAGAGCTGACAGCACTGAAGGAAAAACTGCGCACGCAGGACGGCGATCCGCAGAACCGCTTCACCGCAACGGGCGCAGCCTCCGACCAGCTGGCTGACTTCTGATAAGACAAAGGAGCAAATTTTTTATGAATCTGGTGATGTCAGATATTACCCGCAACAAGCTGGGTTGCTATATGGCGCAGCAGGCGTCGCTTAACAATATCCCGGTATCTGCACTGGTATCGCGATTTACCGTGGAACCCGCGGTGCAGCAGCGTTTTGAAAACGCCTCAAAGGAAAGTACCGAATTTACGAAAAGAATTAACGTGATCGGCGTGACCGACCAGAAAGGCGAAAAAATCCTCCTGGACACCACCGGGCCAATTGCGCGCACGAATAGCAGTTATGACGGCATCAAACGCCGTAACCCGAATAACGTGATCGATATGAAGTCTCGTCAGTACCAGTGCGAACAGGTGAACTACGATACCTTTATTTCGTACCCACAGCTTGATACCTGGGCGGCCCACAGCGATTTTCAGTCCCGTATCAGTACACAGATCGCCCGGCAGGTAGCGCTTGATCGCATCATGATTGGCTTTAACGGCACATCCCACGCCTACGAGTCTGATTTTCACACCAACAAGCTGCTTCAGGACGTTAACGTGGGCTGGCTGGAGCACATCAGAACCGATGCCAGCGAGCGCGTAATGAATGACGTGACGCTGACCTCCCGCAACATGGACAACACTGTGGCGCACGCGGGTAAGTATGCGAATGCCGATGCTCTGGTACAGGATGCGCGCTCATCCCTGCTGGATGAATGGCACAAGGAAGCTGACGACCTCGTGGTGATTATGGGGCGCAACCTGTTTAACTCGCTGCGTCTGCCCGTGCTGAACAGCATCAGCGGCCAGAATCCCAATGCGGAATTACTTGCCGGGCAGCTCATCCTGTCATCGCGCACCATTGGCGGGCTGGGCGTGTTCCTTGCGCCGTTCTTCCCGGATGCAACGATGCTTATCACCTCGTTCAACAACCTGTCGATTTACTGGCAGAAAGGTTCAATGCGTCGCCTGATGAAAGACGAGCCGGAATACAACCGCATCGCCACCTACCAGTCCATCAATGACGCTTATGTCGTTGAAGACTATGGCAAGTGCGCGATGGTCACTGGCCTGAAGTTCGCCGACAGCTAATCAACTCACGGCGGGCATCATGCCCGCCTGTAACGGAGAGAAAAAATGATTACTCCTGCACAACAACACTGGCAGAACGTGATGGCACAGCGCGCAGGCCGGGCGAATGAAGGTGTGGACCACGCCGCGTGTACCGCGCATGAAGAGGTGCTGTATCGTCTGCGTCTGGCACAGGCCAGGCTAAAGGCCATACAGGCCAGAAGCGCGAAAGCCGCCATCAAAAAAGAGTTGTTGCCGGACTTTTCCGGCTGGATTGAGGGAACGCTGGAGGCTGACTGCGGGCAACAGGACGAAGTAATTGCCACGCTGATGGTGTGGGCGATTGACTGCGGCGATCTTCCGCTGGCGCTGCGTATTGGTGCATATGTGGTCCGTCACAACCTCATCATGCCGGATAACTTTGGCCGTACTGCTGCCACGGTACTGACCGAAGAAATCTGCAACCCGGTACTGACGCAGGCCGGGACGGATGCCGACGCGGATTTATCCGCCTTTATCGAACCACTGGACACACTTTGGGAAATTGTCGCCAACCAGGACATGCCGGACGAAGTGCGCGCCAAATTATGCAAGGCGTGTGCCTTTGCCCGTCGTGGCCTGACCGATGCAGACAACATGGCCTCATCACTGAAGCTGCTGCGCGAAGCGATGCACCTGAACCCGAACGCAGGTGTGAAACGCGAGATTGCAACCCTTTCCCGCGCCCTGAAAAAAGCCGATTCCGCAGCCGAACCAGAAGACGCCAGCGCACAGCAGGCGCAGGACGAAAGCAGCAAAAGTAAAAAGACAACGCGGAAGCCTGCAACACGAAAAACCACCGCGACGCAGAAGGCAAAGCGCGGTTAACGACTGACCCCGTCAGCGGGCGGCGTGCGCGGTGTTCCGGTTTGACTCCGTGACCGTTTACACCGCGCACCCACCGCCCGATTTTTTCAGGAGTGAACCCCATGAGTATGGTTGCCAGAACTAACCCCGGCCCCGCAGAGGACGACATCACCGATACCGATGATGGCGACACTCGCATTTCAGCGGGTGCATTCTGGCCGGATATTGTGCTGCGTGAGCTGCGTCTGGCGGTACGACTGACGGGCCGCGTGACCACCTCCCGCCTGCTGCATACCGCCACCGGGGCCATAGCACACGTTACCCGCGAACTGGAAGCATGGCAGCAGGAACAACAGGCGGCTGGCTATCAGACGCTGGCCGATGTTCCGGCCCCTGTAATTAACGGAGAAAGCGTCAATCTCTGGCACTGGCGCAATGCTGTTTATACCGCCACACGCGCCCTGATTCTGGAGCGTTACCGCGATGCGGACACAACGGACAAGGGCGACCGCCGGGCGGACGCACTGGATATACAGACATCGGATTTGTGGCGCGATGTGAGCTGGGCCATCTCTGACATTCTGGGACGACCGCGAATGTTTGCGGAGCTGTGCTGATGAAAGTGAAGGCACTGGAAGGCGACACCGTGGATTCGCTCTGTTTCCGGTACTACGGCACGACACAGGGCGTCACCGAAAAGGTGCTGGATGCCAACCCCGGACTCTGTCAGCAGGTATTTCTGGACGCCGGGCAGGAAGTGGAGATGCCGGAGCCGGAGAAGAAGAAACGAGAAATGATTCAGTTGTGGGGGGAGTAGCAGTGAGCACCATTCAAACAGGGATCACAGAGCAGGTTATTGCGTGGCTCTTTGACCACCTGCCAACGGTGTATGCAGTAGGCGCGGCTGTCAGCATTTCCGCGCTGATGAGTCTTTATGACGGACGAACACTGGTTCAGACCGTAACGGGATCGCTGGCGTGCGGCGTTCTTGCCATGGCCGTGGCCGGGTCGCTGCGCTTCTTCGGGATCCCTGAGGATGCAGTGACGTTTTTTGGTGCCTCAATCGGTTTTATGGGCGCAGAGAAAGCACGCGACAAGGTTATTGCAATATTTGATCGCAGGGTGAAGGAGAGGAACGAATGAGCAACACATTTAAATTCAGCAGCCGAAGCGAAAAGAATTTGCAGGGTGTAAATCCTGATCTGGTGAAAGTGACCCGACGGGCGCTGGAAATCTCGGAAGTGGATTTTGGTATCACCGAAGGATTGCGCAGTCGTTATCGTCAGAAGCAGCTCGTGACCACAGGCAAGAGCCAGACCATGAACAGTCGCCATCTCACAGGGCATGCCGTGGATGTTGTGGCTTATGTTGGCAGCCAGGTGTCATGGGAATGGCCGCTGTACGAAAAAATCGCAGCAGCATTCAGACAGGCCAGCCGGGAACTGAATATTCCGGTGGAATGGGGCGGCGACTGGAAGACCCTGAAAGACGGACCGCATTTTCAGTTACCACACGGAGCCTATCCGGCATGAAGCTCTGGCCCACGCTTGGCGTCGCTTTCCTTCTGATTGCCGCATGGGGAACATCCATGCGTCTGTCGTGGTCGCTGGGCCGGGAGAACGCCAGAAACGAAGCGCAGGCCAGCACCCTGAAAAGTACCGTCGACACACTGAATATCATCAGCGCCGGGGTACAGGATATGCAGCAGGTGCTGGCTCAACTCCGCGCGGACAATCAGCAACGCAATCAGGACGGAGAGGTAAGACGTGAACAGCTACGCAACGATATTGCAAAAGATGAATGCGCCCACGCTTTGCCTGACGCTCGTTTTACTGACAGGTTGCGCAGGCACGCAGAACGCGCCACGGCCAGCGCCGTCAGTCCGGCTTATACCGCAGACGCTGACCATGCCGGTAACGCCTCCCCCCTTCCCTGACCAACCCACATGGGGAAACCTCGGAATATGGGGCGACCGCCTTCTGGATGCACTGGAAACCTGTAACGCGGATAAACGGGCCATTGCTGAACTGGATAAGAGAATAGCCGAACTGACACACCAGACGGGAGTAACACAATGACCAGTAAGAACTTTGCACTGATTACAGCCATGACACAGGCTGAACTGACTCAAAAGGTGAATGAACATCTTGCGAAAGGGTGGCATCTTCAGGGGGAGACGCGGGTTGCCTACGAACCCGGCACCCCGTGGTATCTAATGCAGGCAATGGTGGCCGATGGCACTACAGACATCTCACCTGATTCCCCCCAGCACGGCAGCGTGCCGGAGTGGTATTACGTGGTGGTACTTGCTGGTCAATCCAATGCCATGTCATATGGTGAGGGAATGCCGCTGCCGGATTCTTACGATGCGCCCCACCCACGCATTAAGCAACTGGCCCGTCGCAACACAGTGACTCCCGGTGGTAAAGCATGCGCATTTAACGACATCATTCCGGCAGATCACTGCCTGCATGATGTTCAGGATATGAGCGCACTGAATCACCCGAATGCAGACCTGAGCAAAGGGCAGTATGGCTGTGTCGGACAGGGCTTGCATATTGCCAAACGCCTGTTGCCTTACATTCCACAGAATGCCGGGATTTTACTGGTTCCATGCTGTCGTGGTGGTTCGGCATTCACCCAGGGCGCGGAGGGGACATTCAGCGAGTCCACAGGAGCCAGTCAGGATTCGGCTCGCTGGGGTGTGGGTAAACCTTTATATCAGGACCTGATTTTGCGCACGAAGGCCGCATTGCAGAAAAACCCAAAAAACATGCTGCTGGCCGTATGCTGGATGCAGGGCGAATTTGACATGAGCGCCGCTACGTACTCACAGCAACCTCCGCTGTTTGCGGCCATGCTGAAACAGTTTCGTGCGGACATTACCGAGTTTAACACGCAGTGTCATGGAGGCAGAGCGGCAAGTGTGCCATGGATTTGTGGTGACACGACGTATTACTGGAAAAACACCTACGGCACGCAGTACGACACCATTTACGGGGCGTACAAAAACAGGGAGAGCGACAACGTTTTCTTTGTGCCATTCCTGACCGATGGTAGTGGCAACAATACCTCCACCAACGCACCAACGGAAGATCCGGATGCTGCAAGTGAGGGATATTACGGTTCGGCATCCCGAACGAACAAAAACTGGGTATCATCAAATCGCCAGACGCATTTCAGTTCATGGGCGCGCAGGAGCATTATTCCGGATCGTATGGCAACCGCTATTCTGAACGTAGCCGGTCGCACCTTAGCCTTCATCAGTGGTAAGGCACCGGAAATCAAACCCTCGCCCGGCGGCGACACGCCATCGGGGCCGTCTGAAGATGCATCCGTACGCACAATCTCCCTGTTGCCGACAGCCGGAGACGCTGCTGCGCAGGGCTGGAGCATTAAGAATGGCGGAATTCAGTTGTCAGAGGGTGTATTTAAGATCACCAAGCAGAGCAATAAAGCCTGGTCCCTGACGCGCCCGGTGGATGACGCAGTCTCCCTGCTGACACGGGGTGGCAGACTGAGCTGTAAGTTTCGACTGTCAGGCGCACTGACCAACAACCAGTTCGGTCTGGGAATTTATCTGTATACCGATGTAGCGTTACCTGACGTCGTGGCGATGACCGGGACTGGTAACCCGTTCCTGATGTCGTTCTTCACCCAGACCACAGACGGCAAACTGAATCTGATGCATCACAAGAAAGCCGGAAACACAAAGTTGGGCGAGTTCGGGAATTACAGTAACGACTGGCAGACGCTGGAGCTGGTGTTCACCGCCAGCAGTGCCACGGTTACTCCGAAACTGAATGGAGTGGCTGGCCCGGCATTCCAGGTCATAAAAGACAGTCTGACACTGGGGCTGAATGCACTGACGCTGACGGATATTACCAAAAATGCAACGTATGGCGTTGAGATAGAAAGTCTGGTGCTGGAAATAAATAGTCCTGCAGCGTAAGGAAGAACAGGAGAGCAAAACAGATGCTTAAGACAAACAGCCTCCGGAAGGGCATGATTCATGGGTGTCGCTGGTGTCAGGCCAACCCGGAAAAATTCACCATTTTCGTGGAGAGCGGCAACATTGAAACGACCGGAGAAACGCCCTCGTTTGTTTACCGCTATCAGATGGTGATGTTTGTCATGGATTACGCCGGGGAGCTGGACGACCTCACGCTGCCGCTACTGGCGTGGTTATCCGAAAATCAGCCGCAATTGTTGCTTAATCCGGAGCGTAATCAGGACATCAAATTCTCCGCCGTTATCAATGACGATGACAGCGCCGATCTCCTGTTTACGCTCACTCTGCGGGAACGCGTTCGCATCACGCGCAGCAGTCAGGGGGCACCGCAGGCAGAACACCTGCAGGAGCCAAAACCCCGTCTGCCATCTTCCGAAGGCGACTGGTCGCATGTATTCCAGGATGTGACGTGGGGTGAAAGCGATGGATAAGGCATTCACCCGCGTGGATGAAACCTTTGAGGCTATCCGCGACAGCCTGAATCAGCAGGCCATCAATAACATCGCCAGAAAGCTGGCACAGGATTTACGCCGCGCCCAGCAGGCGCGTATCCGGTCACAGAAAGCGCCGGACGGGACCGCGTGGACACCACGCAGACGCCGCGTAACCCGGATACAGGAGCGCATTCGCTTTATCTGGAATAACGAAGCACGCACGCTGAAAAACTGGCATCACGACACGGGGAAATACGGGCGAACCATTACCGGGTGGGATGAGGATAAAAACAATATCCGCACGTTTTACCGGGATGACATCGACCGCTTTCTGGAAATACGCACCCGGCGCATCAACCAGGACAGCACAAAGCGCGTCCCCATGTTCGTAAAACTGCGCACCGCCCGCTACCTGAAAGCCCGTGCAGATGCTTCCGGTGTGACGGTGGGTTACAGCGGCGTGGCCGCACGTATTGCCCGCGTTCATCAGTTCGGTGAGCGCGATCAGGTTGCGCCGGGCATTTTCACCGATTACCCGGTACGTGAGCTGTTGGGCATCAGTCAGGCAGATGAACGCCTGATTTATAACACGGTGCTGGGCCGGATTGCGGAGGCTGTACGGTGAGCGCAGAACTCATGCGACTGCTGAGCAACATCATCCGCACTGGGATCATCTCTGAAGTTGATGAGAAGTCCTGGTGCGTGCGCGTTCGCAGCGGCGAACTGGAAACAGGCTGGTTGCGCTGGAACACCACGCGCGCGGGAGCCTTCAATGTGTGGCTGCCGCCATCACCCGGCGAACAGGTGGTAATTGCCTGCATTGGCGGCAACCCGGAAACCGCCATGATAATTGGCAGCCTGTGGAGTGATGCCAATCCGGCCCCCGGCAAAAGCCTGAAAGAAATCGTGGTCAGCGCGCCGGATGGCGCGGTGTTCCGCTACGACGCGGACGCAGGCGCACTGAGCGCCAGCGGCATGAAAACGGCCACCCTGCAGGCATCCGTCAGTGTGACACTGGACACGCCCGTCGTGGAATGCACAGACCTTCTGAGAACGGCGACGCTTGACGTCACAAAAGGGGGAAAGATGAGCGGCAATATCACGCACAGCGGCGGCAATTTCACCTCAAACGGCATCACAGTGCATACGCATAAACACGGTGGCGTTAAAGGTGGCAGCGATTCGACAGGAGGCCCGCAGTGACAACCCGCTACACAGGAATGAACCCGGACGGAACGGGAAACCTGAACGATATGGAGCATCTGAAACAGTCAGTCAGGGACATCCTGACCACCCCGCTGGCAAGCCGGGTTATGCGACGGGAATATGGCAGCCTTGTGCCCGATTTAATTGACGAACCCATGAATAACACCACTCGTCTGCAATGCATGAGTGCTGCCGTGATTGCGCTGACACGATGGGAACCCCGCATTGCCCTGGACGCCATCGACGTTGTCTGGAAGGCAGGAGGCCGCGCCGGGGTGACGCTGTCGGGCACTGTCATGCAGACCATGCAGAATGTTGAATTAACCATCACGCTGAGGGAGTAAATCATGCCTGCCGTTGACCTTTCCCAGTTACCGGAACCCGCCATCATCGCGGAGCCTGACTTTGAGGCAATTCTGGCTGACACAAAGGCCATGATGATTGCGTCCTATCCTGCCGAACAGCGTGAAGCCGTCTCCGCCGCGCTGGAGCTGGAATCGGAACCCCTGAACGTTATCGCCCAGACAACAGCGTTTCGTGAAATGCTGTTACGCCAGCGGGTCAATGAGGGGGCACGCGCCTGCATGTTAAGCCACAGCGCCGGGACAGACCTGGACAACCTCGCGGGCAATATGAACACAAAGCGCCTGACCATCACTCCGGCAACGGATACCGCCGACGCAGTGATGGAAAGTGACACCTCGCTGAGACTGCGGGCGCAGCGGGCGTACGATGGCCTGAGTGTTGCTGGCCCGTCAGGTGCATACGAGTATTTTGCCCGCAGCGCCAGCGGTCTGGTGCGTGATGCGCGGGCTATCAGTCCGTCTCCGGCAAATGTGACGGTTTCCATCCTGTCCACTGAAGGCGACGGCACAGCAACGGAGGCGTTGCTTAATACCGTTCGCGCCGTTCTGAATGCAGAGGATACCCGCCCGGTGGCCGACCGCCTTACTGTACAGAGCGCCAGAATCGTGACATGGCGGCTGAATGCAAAACTGTACTTTTACCCCGGCCCGGAATCCGAACCTATTCTGGCGGCGGCTGAATCGTCGTTCAGGAAGTGGCTGGCTGAGCAGGGGCTTATCGGTCAGGACGTGGCGTTGTCCGCCATTGCTGCCGCACTGCATGTGCACGGTGTGCAACGCGTGGAGATAATCGAACCCACACAGAATATGGCCATCAGCGACATACAGGCGGCGCGCTGTGAGTCGTTCACCATCAGCGAAGGTGGGCGCAATGAGTAATTCACTGTTACCACCATCAGCCAGCAGTTTCATGCGTTGTGCCGAAGCTGTCGGAACGCGCATTACAGACATCCCGGTAGACCTCAACACGCTGTGGTCGCCGGACACCTGCCCGGTGCACCTGCTGCCTTATCTCGCCTGGGCATTTTCCGTTGACCGCTGGGATCGCAACTGGCCGGAAGAGACAAAACGACAGGTGATTCGTGATGCATGGCTGATACACCGACACAAAGGGACCATCAGCGCACTGCGCAGGGCCATTGAGCCGCTGGGATACCTCATTCGCGTGTCTGAGTGGTGGGAGTTCGGCGGAGAACCGGGAACATTTACCGTTGAAGTCGGCACACTGGACAGTGGCGTGACGGAGGAAATGTATCTGGAAATGGAGCGGTTGATTGCTGATGCCCGTCCGGTCAGCCGCCACATGACAGGGCTGAATATCATTCAGGAAATTCCGGGGGATATTTTTGCAGCGGCGGCAACTTATGACGGTGAAGTTATTACCATTTATCCGGACGATTAAGCATGAGTACCACAACACGAAAATTTAAAACCGTTATCACCGATACAGGTGCCCAAAAATTAGCTCAGGCAGCCGCGCCAGATGGTAAGCCTGTCCGCCTGACTCATATGGCCGTGGGCGACGGTGGCGGCGCGTTGCCCACACCAGACAGTAAGCAGACCCGTCTGGTGCATGAGGTGTGGCGACACACTGTTAATCGCGTCATCCTGGACGCAACACATCAGAACCGCATTATTGCGGAGCTGGTTATTCCTCCAGAAACGGGCGGATTCTGGATCCGGGAAATTGGTGTGTTTGATGAGCACGGCGATTTAATCGCGGTGGGCAATACTGCCGAAAGTTACAAGCCAGCCGTTGCCGAAGGGTCCGGACGTGCACAAACATTTCGCACCATTCTGACCGTATCCAGCACTGCCACTGTGGCGCTTACCGTGGATAACACCATGGTGATGGCCACAGTGGATTACGTGGATAACAAACTGAAAGAGCATGAACAGTCACGACGTCACCCGGATGCCTCGCTGACCGCAAAAGGCTTTGTTCAACTCAGTAGCGCCACTAACAGCGATTCTGAAACGCTGGCTGCAACGCCGAAAGCGGTTAAGGTCGCGTATGATCTTGCTAACGGAAAATATACAGCGCAGGATGCCACAACAGCGCGAAAAGGCCTTGTCCAGCTTAGTAGTGCAACCAACAGTACATCTGAAACGCTGGCGGCAACATCAAATGCAGTAAAAGCTGCCTATGACAATGCTGAAAAACGTCTGCAGAAAACTAAGAATGGTGAGGATATCTCTGATAAAGACACCTTTACGAAAAATATCGGTGCCTGCCGTGCATATAGTGCAGAGCTGAATATTGGTGGAGATAGTGAAGCATGGACAACTGCGCAGTTGATTTTTTGGCTAGAGAGTCAGGGGGCATTTAACCATCCTTACTGGATGTGCAAAGGCTCATGGGCTTATGCAAGTAATAAGGTCATTACAGACACAGGTTGCGGAAATATTTGTCTTGCAGGTGCTGTTGTGGAAGTTATTGGCACCCGCGGCGCAATGACCATACGCATTACCACACCGAGTACATCCAGCGGTGAAGGCATCCCTAATGCTCAATTTACTTATATTAATCATGGTGATGCTTATGCTCCTGGCTGGCGAAGGGACTATAACTCCAGAAATAAGCCAACGGCATCAGAGATCGGGGCGTTACCGTCAGGTGGAACAGCAGTATCATCAGTTAATCTGTCTTCAAAAGGTCGGGTAACCGCGCTGACAGACAATACGCAGGGGGCAACAGGTCTTGAGTTATACGAGGTGTATAACAACGGATATCCAACAGCGTATGGAAATATCATTCACCTGAAAGGGATGACAGCCGTTGGCGAAGGTGAGTTACTCATCGGCTGGAGTGGTACAAGCGGTGCTCATGCTCCGGCATTTATTCGTTCACGACGGGATACGACCGACGCAAACTGGTCGCCGTGGGCGCAGCTTTACACCTCGGCTCATCCTCCTGCAGAGTTTTATCCAGTCGGTGCACCAATCCCGTGGCCATCAGATACCGTTCCGTCTGGCTATGCCCTGATGCAGGGGCAGACTTTTGACAAATCTGCATACCCGAAACTTGCAGCCGCTTATCCGTCAGGCGTGATCCCTGATATGCGTGGCTGGACGATTAAGGGCAAACCTGCCAGTGGTCGGGCCGTATTGTCTCAGGAACAGGACGGCATTAAATCGCATACCCACAGCGCCAGCGCATCCAGTACGGATTTGGGGACGAAAACCACATCGTCGTTTGATTACGGCACTAAAACGACCAGTTCATTTGATTACGGCACAAAAACTACGAATAGCGCTGGAAATCATTCACACAATATACCTGTTGGTCACACTGGCGCGGGGAATGGTGTATCAGCCGGTTTTAACGCTGCGTTAGGTACTGGTACCACGTCGAGCGCAGGCGAGCATGCTCACAATGTATATATCGGTGCCCATAACCACACTATCGGCATTGGTGCTCATGCCCATTCTGTCATTATTGGTCCCCACGGACACACCATCACCGTTAACGCTACGGGTAACGAAGAAAACACCGTAAAAAACATCGCATTTAACTATATTGTGAGGCTTGCATAATGACATTCAGAATGAGTGAACACTCACGGACCATAAAAATTTATAATCTACTGACCGGAACCAATGAGTTTATTGGTGAAGGTGATGCATACATTCCACCTCATACAGGTCTGCCTGCAAACAGTACCGATATTGCCCCGCCAGATATTCCGGCTGGCTTCGTGGCCGTTTTCAACAGTGATGAGGCATCGTGGCATCTCGTTGAAGACCATCGGGGTAAAACGGTTTATGACGTGGCATCAGGGGACTCGTTATTTATTTCTGAACTCGGTCCATTACCGGAAAATGTTACCTGGTTGTCGCCGTATGGAGAGTATCAGAAGTGGAACGGCACATCCTGGGTGAAAGATGCAGAAGCAGAAAAACTGTTTCGGATAAGGGAGGCGGAAGAAACAAAAAACAGCCTGATGCAGGTAGCCAGCGAGCATATTGCGCCACTTCAGGATGCCGTAGATTTGGATATTGCAACGGAGGAAGAGGCATCGTTACTGGCTGCATGGAAGACATACCGGGTATTGTTGAATCGTGTTAATACAGCGGTAGCAGCGGATGTTGAGTGGCCAGTCGCCCCACAATAAAAAGAAAAAGCCATCGATAGAAATATCGATGGCTTTATGTACTCTATTTATACAATACAGCACCGCTCTTTTTAGTTATATATGTGCAGTTCGATGGTATATCTTTATTTATAAAAGACATTGCACCTATTTTTACATTATCCCCAATTTTACGGGATAATCCAATGATGCAACAATTAGCTCCGATATCAACGTTGCTACCAATTTTTACTCTTGAACCAGGCATGTCACCATCTATCTGTCCAATGGTAGTATTCTGTCGTAACACCAGATTTTCACCAGCATCAACAGCAAAATGAACAACAATTCCAGCATGATGGGGAATTGTTAACCCTTTTCCAATATTTGCGCCCAATCCAATTTCACAACCAAATTTGTTAATTATTTTACTGTTTAACTTTTTGGCTGCTTTCTTATGTAATTTATTACCATTAATATACATTTCGTTAGCCAACCGCCACCAGAAAAGGAAATTCCGGTTACGCTGTTTTTTCTCTCTTAAAAGCCTCCAGATATCCATACGTTTCCGCCGAATTACTTCATATTTCCAGAAGTTTTTTAAATTAGTAGAGTCCCCAAATAAAACAAAGTGAATTGCCATTAAGTAAGACAGCACGATAATCTCCTTAATTATTATTTCAGACCACACATATTATAAGGTTAAGAGATTATAAAATCCTGTTGTTTGTTATTCAAAAACAATTTTCTGAGAAGGACATACAACAGCAAGTCGCCAGTCACCTTCATCAGGAAATTGGCGACATACGTTAAATCAGAGCAGCCCCTTAACTGAGCTGGTCGCGCTATTAAGGGATGATGTCACCTTATCTTTGAAGCCGGACAACATATCGCTGAACGATGAGGATTGCAGGCGCTCCCGCAAATCCTCATCACAGCGTTCAAGAGTCAGTGAAAATTCTATCTTTTTCGCCTTACCGTAGCGATCAAACTCGGAGCGGGTCGTATTCGTTTCGGTCAGGACATACATGCCGTAAATCTGCCCGACGCCATCAATCAGAGGCCAGGGCCGTCCTGTATACGCCTGCGTGGTCAGCAGAGACAGCGACACTTCGCCACCTGTAATTTCAGGATAAAGCACACCAGAAAGAACGATGCGATCATCACCTGCACCGATATACTGCCAGCTTGCTGAACGGTTAACGCGTTCATTTTTCACATGCCGCCAGCTTTTGTTTTGCTGTAACTGCTGATGCGGCAGCGTGCGCAGCTCAAAAACAAACATGCCATAGATCATCATCATGGCCATGACTCCTCAATCTTTATCGTAAAAACTGCCACGCCCGGCACGGGCGCGCCGTTCCATTTCTGCCCTGACCATTTCACCGACCAGTTTCGCCAGTTCGCGGGGATTCTGCGTAACAACGTTATGCAGATGAACATGAATTTCACCGCCAAATCTGGAGACAGCAGGCTCCCGATTACGGGAAGCTGCAGGAACTGATGCCACTGGCGATCGTATGGCCTCCGCCACCGGGCGGGAGCTGGCCGCAACAACAGGGACCAGCGCCGGAGGCAGCGGAGCCGGGACTACGGGTGTGATATTAATTGCGGGGGCAGGCTTACTGACCTGCGCAATCTTCCGCTCCTGCCACTCCCCACGAACAGCAAGTGCGCGGGGCAGGTTCTTAAAGACAATATCGCCAGGGCCAATGCGTTTTTTCGTCTCATCAACCAGCTTACCTGTGTTATCAGCAATTTTGCTGAGTCTGCGTAGCGTCCCGGTATTGCTGTCTGTGAGCGGTTTGTTGTCTTTGGGTTTATCACCTCCGGTGCCATTGCCATTTTCCACAGGCTTCGGCGGATTGATTTTCGCCAGGTCCCCCTGAAGTAAGGCAACCTTATCCTGAAGAATGGCCGCACGCTGTGCGTCTTCGATTTTCTTGCGCGCCCTTTCCGCTTCATCCGGAAGGACGCCAAGTTTTTCAAGTATCCACGCCAGCGTATCCAGTAGCATTTTTGCAGGTGTCAGAACAAGTTGTAACGCACCGCCAAGAACGTTACCGAATATCTCGCCAGCACTGGTACATTTATCCAGCGTTTCCTTGCTGGACTCCATCGGTGACAGCAGCGATTTAAACCAGTTAAACACCTGGCTGATCCCGCTTCCGATTGCGTCAAAAACAGGGCCAAACCGTTCAAAGGTTTCACGCAACGGGTTCAGCCTTTCCATAATCCCGCTGAACACCCCGGCAAAAAATGCCCTGATGGGATCCCAGTATTTCCAGATAAGGACGGCAGCTCCGGCAAGCGCAGCCACGATAAGACCAACCGGACTGAACAGCGCCCCGATAGCGCCTCCCAGTAAAGAAACGGAACCCGTCACCATTCCCCATAGTGCTGGCAGGACCCTGACAGCATTCATTGATCCGGTCAGGAGAGAAAAACCAAGACGCAGTTTTGCCAGCGGACCAGCAAGCACACCAATAGCCAGCGACAACGAGCCAACCGTTGCAGTCATTGCCAGCAACGCACCGCCTGCTATCAGTAGCTGGCGCGTCAGTGCCGGATGGGCCTGCGCCAGCGCCGTCACCCTTGATACCACCCGCGTGAGCCACTGCGTGACAGAACGCAGCGGACCGTCAATCAGATCTGCAATGCGGATGCGCAACCCTTCCCATGCACTGCCGAGTGATTTCAGATCGCCGTCAAGGTTGTTGGCCATAACCTTTGCTGTGCGTTCAGCCTCACCGCGCGCGCCTTCAAGTTCTTTTCTCAGTTTGGGTAAGGAACCGTCACCCACTGCATCAACGAGCGCCATAAACGATGTGAAAGCCTCTTCTCCGGCAATGTCCTTAAAGAACGATACCCGGTCAACTTCCCCGTATTTGCGGGTGGCTTTATAAAGGTCGGCCAGCACATCCTCCATCGGGCGCATTTTACCCCCGGCATCCGAGACGGACACGCCCAGCTCTTTCAGAGCTTCTGCCGCCGCCTTTGGCGGTGATGCCAGACGAGCCAGGCTGGCACGCATTGCCGTCCCGGCATCACTCCCTCTGATACCCATATTCGCCAGCACACCAGCCATCGCTGCGGCCTGCTCCAGCGATATTCCCAGCTTACCCGCCACCGGACCTGCATATTTCATGGTTTCGCCCAGTGCGCGAAGGTCAGTGTTGGTACGGGTAAACGCTGCGGTGAGTGTGTCACCGACCCGGTCCATCTGGTCAGCAGAAAGGCCGAACTGCGTCAGGATATTTGAGCCAATATCTGCCGTCTCGCCGAGATCCATACCGCCAGCCGTTGCCATGCTCAGCACTCCGGGAAGCGCAGCCTGAATGGCCTGCGGTGTGAAGCCTGCCATTGCAAGAAATGCCTGCCCACTGGCGGCATCGCCTGCGGTGAACTGCGTTTCAGAGCCAAGTTTTAACGCCTGCTCACGCAGCGCCTTAAACTGCGGGCTGTTCTGGTCGATTCGCGTCAGCGCCTGAACGCGGGACATCTCTTTGCCGAACCCGATCGCGGGCTGCAAAAAACGCCCGGCAGCATAGCCGCCCGCCGCTGCCGCACCAATTGCCAGCGCACCACCTGTTTTCAGTTTTCCCGCGGTTTCCTGCGCGCGCGAATACCGCTCACGCGCCCGCGTTACACGCGCAAGCGCCTGCCGTTCGCGTTCAAGCTGGTTGTTGTATTGTTCGGTGCGTCTGATGGCCTGCTGGATGGTGTTATCGCTGCCTGTCAGGGAAATGCCGTGGCGTTTCAGCTCTCCGCCAAGTTCCCGCATTTTCTGAATTTCCCGTGTGCGCGATTCATTCAGGCGTTCAAGCCGGGTGCTTAACTGCTGCATCAGCTTTTGTTGTTTTTCGCTGAGCACTGTACCCGTGCGTTGTAACTGATTAAGAGCGTTAAGCTGGCGTCGTGCTTTCAATATGCCAGCATCCGCTTTACTGACAGCGTCACGGGCGCGCTCAAATGAACGCGCCTGACGCTCGAGATTTTTGATCGCCCCCTGCGTTCGCTGGATGGAGTCACCAAACTGCCCCATCAGGCGGCGGGCGTTTTCGGCAGGCCGGGTCAGCCTGTCAACGGCGCTGAAAGCGACCCGGATATCAAGAGTCTTCATTATCTGCATTCCCGCTGCGAAGTGCCGCCCGCTCGCGCCAGCTAACCACTTCGCCGGGCGTCATCATGAAGATTTCGGCGGGCGACCAGTTAAAAATGGCGGCAATATCCGCCACCAGATCTTCGATGTGCTCAAAGCACACCAAGGTGATTACGCTGCCGTCTCCTGCACGCTCTTCGCGCCAGAGTCTGGCTCGCTCATAAAATTTACAGCCACAGCGCACAACTGAATAAAATCGCGTGACGACATTTTTTTAATCATCACTTCATCCAGTCGTGGCGAGGTCACGCGAGGCAACAGCGTAAACATGGTATCCGCTTTCAGATTCAGCACATCAGACAGCGACAGACCACGCAGGGATCCAGCCTGCTCAATAGCCCCGGTGATCTCCACATACGTGATTTTTTCGCCACCACGCTCAATTGGTCGGGTCAGTTTTACGCCACGTTCGACAGCCATATCCTCACCTGCCGTCACATCATCCGCCACGGTGTTATTCCGGGTTTCAGTATCGATGTCTTTCATCAGTTGTCTCCTTTTCAGTCAGAGGCGACGCACTGCGCCGCCTGCATATTACTTATCAGCCAAGCCCAAGCGCGGAACGGATACGGTCAGGCACAATGTCCTTGCCGTCCTTCCGGTAGATGTGGTTCAACAGGTCGATTTCCCACAGCGGGCGATCGTTAACGCTCAGCTTGTAGTAGGTGTTTTTGACAGCGTAAGTGTGTGATGTGGCTTCGCCCTGTTTGGCTTCCCCCATATCAATTTCCGTCACACGCCCGCGCATCTCGATTTCATACAGATCGCTTTCTGCATCGGTGTAGTATTCACCCGCAAAACGCAGCAGCGTGCCGTCAATCGTGCCACCATATTTAAGGAACAGCGCACGAACAGCTCCCCCCATGACAAAACTCGCATCAAGCGCGGAGTCGTCCAGACCGAGATCAATACTTACCGCCCCCATCATGCCACCACCACGATAGCTGTCGGTTTTGCGCGTCAGTTTGGGCGGCGTGACGGATGTCACTTTGCCCACTTCGTTTTCACCATCCACAAACAACGTAAAAAAGCGAAGATGTTTTGGTACAGCCATCAGGCACCTCCCAGCACCGCAAATGCGGGACCAAAGAATTCATCAGTAAACGTCTGGTAAAGCTCCATGTCTTCCAGTGGCGGAACGGGCGTATATTTGTAGCGAATACGCACACGTCCCTGACGTAAATTCGTGGTGCCGTTATCCACCACGTCATACCAGCACTCCGCGCCAATCAGTTTCCCGGCAGTAACCAGCGAATCCAGTTTTGCCCTGATGGCACTGATAACATCCTTCACGTTCGCAGGCGTCAGTGGACTGTCGATAGTTTCAAACTGCGCTTCCGCAATTGAATCAGCCAGCACCTGTGCGGTTCGGGTATACACCTCAAAGATGTAGGCGTTCGTTTCCGGTGTGCGGTTGCCCCAGAAGCGGAACCCGTTGCGACGAATAATGGTCGTGATTTCTTTGTTGTTGAGGCTGTTGGCATCGCTGTCTTCGGCCTGCAACGACCAGAACACATGCCTCGACATCCCCAGCACATTTTTAACCGGAACGTTGGACAGTGATTTGTGCCACCCCTGATCATGGTCAATGTACGCACGAAGGCCGCACGCATAGGCAGGCGCGGGGAACGTTTCGTTTTTGCCACTTTTCGGGTTGTAGGCGATGAAGTCCGGCCATAAGAGCATCACCTCACGTTCGTTGAATTTCTGGCGGTAGGTAATCGCCTCAGCCATCGTGTTACAGCCGTGACATGAGGCATACACAAACGCGCGCAGTTTACCTGCAATCACGCACAGGGATTTTGTTACCGCCTCCGTGTCCAGCTCCGGCGCGGCCAGAATACGCGGACGGTATCCGATGCTTTCATCCTGCTCTGCAACAAGCAGCGCATACATCCCCGTATAGCTGCCGTCAGATTCAGAACCACCGATAACCAGTTGATCCTGCGTCTTTCCGTCTTCTTCTTTGTGTTCAGCCACGCGAACGACGATCACCTTTGTGCTCACCTGGTCTGCGATGGCCTTAAGCGCACGATAAAGCGTCCCCGTTGTTCCGCATTTTCCCAGCACGTCATTAACGCGGGTCAGCAGTGTGGGCTTGTTCAGCGGGAACAGCTTCGCGTCCGCATCATCCGCCGTTGCCACGATACCGATAACGCTGGAATCAACATCGTTAATCGCTGTTACCAGGTCGGTATTTTCCGTAACACGGGCACCATGAAAACGAGTTTCACTCATAGCTTCAGCCCCTTGTATCCGTTAAATGATTCGGCAACAATCATCACCCACCACGCGCGTAATCTCACCCCTGCGCCGTTCTCCCACCACGGCGACAACAAAAAGCAGTAACCCCCTCCGCACGCACATGCGACCATGCCGCACAGGGAGGGAACAGATGACCGACACCACCATGCAATTGCTCAGTCAGGGCACAGACCCCGTGAAAATGCCGGATTTTGATATTCTCGCGGAGGGTAAAACGCTGTCAGGCGTGGCAGAGCGCCTGATGAGCCTGTCACTGACCGACAACCGGGGATTTGAGGCGGACCAGCTCACCATCACGCTGGATGATGCTGATGGTCAGTTGCAGCTACCGCCACGGGGCGCGCGCCTGACGGTTCTCATTGGCTGGAAAGGAGAACCGCTGACAGAAAAAGGCACTTACATTGTTGATGAAATCGCTCACGAAGGACCGCCGGACAGGCTGACTGTTTCAGCCAGAAGCGCAGATTTTCGGGATGAATTTAACGTTAAACGTGAGGTGTCCTGGCATGATGTGACCGTTGAGCGCGTGGTATCCGCCATCGCTCATCGGTATGGTCTGAAACCGCAAATCAGCGAAATGCTGATGGATATCGAAATCGACCACGCCGACCAGACCGAAGAAAGCGATATGTCCTTCCTTACGCGCATGGCGGAAATGCTGGGCGCAATCACCACGGTAAAAAGCGGCAATCTGTTATTCATCATGCCAGGTGGTGGCGTGAACGCACAGGGCCAGCCGTTGCCATCGTTCGCCATCACACGCAGCAGCGGCGATCGCCATCAGTTCCGCATTGCTGACCGCGAGGCGTATACGGGGGTACGCGCTTACTGGCTTGATCTTAATTACGGGAAAAAGAAAAAAGTCAGCGTGAAACGCCGCAAACCGCCAAAACCCAAAAAGGAGAAAAGCAGCAGCCGTGAAGGTGATTATATGGAAGGCGCGGAAGGCAATGTGTTTGTGTTACGCAAGACTTATCAGAACGAGCAGGCAGCAAGACGCGCAGCGGCGGCAAAGTGGCAGCAGCTACAACGCGGAGCCGCATCATTTTCCATCACGCTGGCGCGTGGACGTGCAGAACTCTACCCCGAAATGCATGGCACGGTAACAGGATTTAAAAGCGAGATTGATAATCAGGACTGGATTATTGCAAAAGCCGAGCACACCATTGATAACAGCGGCTTTACCACGCAGCTTGAGCTTGAGGCAAAAATCCCGGAATGGATAGCAGAAACAGCGTGAATGTCTTAAATGTATTAGTTCAGATATGTACTAGCAATAAACATAGTTAGAAAGGCCGCTAACGCGGCCATATTAATTAAAACTCCAGTTACTAATATTGAGAAAGATAATCAGCGACTCCATCTGCAGGGTTTCGCCCACCAGTATAAATTGTGCCTAATTCTTGAGGTGTAACATATGTTGTAGGCCAAATGGCCATATTTTTAAAATAGTTATCTATTTTTATTCTTTGAAGTTCTTTAAAGAGATAATCTTCTAAGTCATTTCTTTTTAGACAGTTAACATAATAAGCAGCCGCACTTGCTACTATATCTACAATTTGTAATTGAGGATACTCTTGTGATGAATGGAATGTCAAAGAACGAGCTTTAATTGGCAATTCAAATTTTCTTCGATCATAACCATATGCCTCCGTAATTTTTGATATATCCATAAATTTATCAAAAATATCTTTCTTCTCTGTAATAGCTTTGGAATCGTCATGCTTAATATAAAAACCATTAGGGTATAATTTACCCCATTCTACACAGTGTCTAAAGAGGCTTGGTATAGATGGATCTAATGTGCTTTTCTCAACACCTTCCAATATATCATCAATATCGCTTCTGGTAATACTAATTCTGTTTATTATATCTGTGAATATCTTATCACTTGAGCATATCTTTAACTCATCAATTACCCTGTAAAATTCATCAATTGACTCAGTCGATTGGCTTCTGATCATATTCATAAAACACTGATACATTACCTCTGTTTTTTCCTCCCCACAGAAAGCAGGGAAACAGAAATAGTAAACATTAGACAGAGCTAGATTCTGTCCATTTATATAAAGATCTATTCCTCTATTAGAGCACCACGTCTCGATCAAAATATCAACAATCTTTGCTGTTAGCATGTATTTTTTATCGACCAAGTATATTTTAACATTCTCTTCATTGACATATTTGCTTTCAAGAAGCCTAATGATGCCATCCTGACCAGATTTTCTACGTCTAAGAGTTTTAAAGTGGGCTTCTGTTGGAGACTTGCTTCCGGTTAGTTCTAATGCCTTAAGCGCATCCTGTTTACTAATACTACTTGAACTTAAGGTAAAAACAGGTTGCAATGGATCGAGTAAATTTCCGCCAGTATTACCTGATTCATCAAAAAATATATCAGGCTTTATATACAACATTTTATTTATCTTTGCCGCTAAGTTTCTTTTTTTCTCATTTTCTCGCTTAATTTTATTATCTCGCCTACGTTGACTATTCTTTCCCATAAATACCTCACAATCTGAATTAGATATCCCAATTTAACGCATTAATAACATAATGTTATGATATCACACAATCAAAATAACGTGCTGATTTTAATGTATCAGGTTTGACTAGCTATTCTTTGATAAGCGAATAATAAGAATGTCAGCCCCTCAACTCAAAGCGGTTTAGTCAGTTGGAATCGGAGCTAGTAGAACTTAAAATAACAGAAGCACCACGTTAAGGGAGGTCTCTATGTTCCGTTGTCCGCTTTGTGGCGCATCTGCCCGTATCCGCACAAGTCGTCCGGAAAATGATTCAAACACCGTGCGGCAAAAGTATTACCAGTGTAACAACCTGGAATGCGGCGTATGCTTCTCAACACTGGAAGCCTTCCATAAATTCACATCAAAACACGCCTCCGCCGTTCACTCTTCAGAAGGTATCCCGTGGCATGAGCTGCCAGCTTCACACAGGGGAAACAATCAGATGAGTTTGCCTTTACCTCAGAACTAACAGGCAGAATTGCCGGATTAACAAAAAAGCGATAGATTACGCGCGGGTGCCTTTCGGCTGATGGTCGGAGGGAATACCCGAAGGCCAGATGTGGAAAGGCCCCGGAAAACATCTCTGTTTAACCGAGGCCCTAACCGCATTACCTTGACAAGTGAAAGGTTAGCGCCTCTCCGGAAAAGGAGCAAGTGCTATGTCGCAAAAATCGCTTACGGCCATCACGTTCTGCGTGACGGCAATCCTCATCATCTGGATGCTGCACGGTTCACTGTGCGAAATACGGATGAGCTTCTGGGGAGCGGAGTTTGCGGCGTTCTTACAGTGTAAGCAGTAAGGAAACCGCGACGGGGGAGCAATCCCCCGTCAATCGGTTGCCAGGGTAAGGTCGATAAGGCACTCTATCTCACAGACATGAAACAAACCCGCAGCATAAAAACTGCGGGTTTTCTTTTTGGTGTCCTCACCGACTTGAAACAGTGATCAGACTATAAGACAAAGCCCACAATGTAGCGGGCTTACTCCCCTCCCCCCACTAAATGTGGACACATCGTGGAACGAAGAGATATAAAACATTATAAATCAATTGGTTATTGAAAGAAAAAAGGCCGCAGAGCGGCCTTTTTAGTTAGATCAGATTACTCGTCTTTGGGCGAAGCGTTTTCGACCCGGCTTTTTAACTTCTGCCCGGGTCTGAAGGTCACCACGCGCCGTGCTGTAATGGGAATATCCTCGCCCGTTTTCGGGTTACGTCCCGGGCGTTGATTCTTATCACGCAGATCGAAGTTACCAAAACCAGAGAGTTTCACCTGTTCGCCGTTTTCCAGAGCGCGACGGATCTCTTCGAAAAACAGTTCAACCAGTTCTTTGGCATCCCGCTTGCTAAGCCCAAGCTTATCAAACAGATATTCTGACATTTCAGCTTTTGTAAGCGCCATAGGTTCAATCCCTCAATGATGCCTGGAATCGCTCTTTTAATGCCTCTACACATTTGGCGACGGTAGCGGCAATCTCCTCTTCTTCGAGTGTACGGCTGGTATCTTGCAGGATCAGGCTTATGGCGAGGCTCTTATACCCCTCCGCAACACCCTTACCGCGGTACACGTCAAATAAGTTTACGCCAACTACCTGATTTACGCCAACTTTCTTACATTCGGATAAAATATCCGCTGCGGGAACGTTTTCTGCGACCACCACCGCGATGTCACGACGGTTCGCCGGGAAGCGAGAAATCTCGCGCGCCTGAGGCACCACGCGGTCTGCGAGCTTGTTCCACTCCAGTTCGAACACCAGAGTGCGACCGTTAAGATCCAGTTTACGTTCCAGTTCAGGATGAACAACCCCAACAAAACCAATACGTTCACCTTTCAGATAAATCGCTGCGGATTGCCCCGGATGCAGTGCCGGATTCGCTTCTGCACGGAACTCAACCTCATTCAGTTTACCGGTCAGGTCGAGAACGGATTCCAGATCGCCTTTCAAATCATAGAAATCAACGGTCTCTTTTGCCAGGTTCCAGTGCTCTTCGTAACGGTTACCGCAAATCACACCGGCTAACATCAGATCCTGACGAATGCCCAACGGTGCCTGAGTATCTGGCACGAAACGCAGACCGCTTTCGAAAATGCGTACACGATTCTGCTGACGGTTCTGGTTGTACACCACGGTGGCCAGCAGGCCGGTCCACAGGGAAAGACGCATTGCTGACATTTCAACGGAAATCGGGCTTGGCAGCAGTAAGGCTTCAACGCCTGGATGGATCATCTGCTGCACTTTCGGATCAACGAAGCTGTAGGTGATCACTTCCTGATAGCCTTTGTCGTTGAGCAGCGTTTTCACGCGCTTGAGCGACAGATCGGCTTCGCGGTGAGTACCCATAATCAGGCTTGCCTGTACCGGCTCATCCGGGATGTTGTTGTAGCCGTAAACACGCGCGACTTCTTCGACCAGATCTTCTTCAATCTCCATGTCGAAACGCCAGCTCGGCGCAACGGCCTGCCATTCGTCTTTGCCTTCGGTCACTTCGCAGCCGAGACGACGCAGAATGTCAGTTACCTGCTCATCAGCAATATGATGGCCGATCAGGCGATCCAGTTTGCTGCGACGTAAAGTAATGGTGGCACGCTTCGGCAGCGTTGCTTCATTGGTGATATCAATTACCGGACCAGCCTCACCACCGCAGATGTCGATCAGCAGACGGGTCGCACGTTCCATCGCTTTGTGCTGCAGTGCCGGATCAACGCCACGCTCATAACGGTGAGACGCATCAGTATGCAGGCCATGACGACGAGCACGACCGGTGATAGATAGTGGGCTGAAGAAAGCACATTCCAGCAGAACGTTTTGCGTTTCGTCATTCACACCAGAGTGTTCGCCACCAAAGATGCCGCCCATCGCCAGCGCCTTGTTGTGGTCGGCGATGACCAGAGTGTCAGCATTCAGCTTCGCTTCAGTGCCATCAAGCAGCACCAGCGTTTCGCCCTCTTTCGCCATCCGCACCACAATGCCGCCTTCAATGCGATCTTTATCGAAAGCGTGCATCGGCTGGCCCAGTTCGAGCAGCACATAGTTGGTGACGTCAACAACTGCATCGATAGAACGGATCCCGCAACGACGCAGTTTTTCTTTCATCCACAGCGGAGTTGGCGCTTTAACGTTAATGCCTTTTACCACACGGCCAAGATAGCGCGGGCAGGCTTCCGGCGCTTCTACTGCAATCGGCAGCGTGTCGTCGATGGTCGCACCAACCGGAACGATTTCCGGTTCAACCAGCGGCAGCTGGTTCAGCACGGCAACGTCACGCGCAACACCAATGATACCTAAGCAGTCGGCACGGTTTGGTGTCACGCTGATTTCGATGGTGTTGTCATCGAGTTTCAGGTATTCGCGGATGTCGGTGCCAATCGGCGCATCTGCAGGCAGCTCGATTATGCCGTTATGATCGTCAGAAATTCCCAGCTCAGAAAAGGAGCACAGCATCCCTTCAGACGGTTCGCCACGCAGTTTCGCCGCTTTAATTTTGAAATCGCCCGGCAAAACAGCACCAATGGTCGCTACCGCCACACGCAGGCCCTGACGGCAGTTTGGCGCACCGCAGACGATGTCCAGCAGGCGATCGCCGCCGACATTCACTTTTGTCACACGCAGTTTGTCAGCGTTCGGATGCTGCGCACACTCAACCACTTCACCAACGACCACGCCGTGGAAGCTACCGGCAACCGGTTCTACACCGTCAACTTCCAGGCCCGCCATAGTGATTTGATTTGCCAGCGCATCGCTATCAATCGCCGGGTTCACCCATTCGCGTAACCACAGTTCACTGAATTTCATAATCTATTCCTGCCTTATTTAAACTGTTTGAGGAAACGCAGATCGTTTTCGAAGAATGAACGCAGGTCGGTGACGCCGTAACGCAACATGGTCAGACGCTCCATCCCCATCCCGAAGGCGAAACCAGAGTAAACTTCCGGGTCGATGCCAACGTTACGCAGTACGTTCGGATGTACCATTCCGCAGCCCAGTACTTCCAGCCATTTACCGTTTTTACCCATGACGTCCACTTCTGCAGAAGGTTCGGTAAACGGGAAGTAGGAAGGACGGAAGCGGATCTGCAAATCTTCCTCAAAGAAGTTACGCAGGAAGTCGTGCAGCGTGCCTTTCAGGTTGGTAAAGCTGATGTTGGTATCAACAATCAGACCTTCCATCTGATGGAACATCGGCGTGTGAGTCTGGTCGTAGTCGTTACGATAAACGCGGCCAGGCGCGATGATACGAATCGGTGGCTGCTGAGCTTTCATGGTGCGGATCTGTACGCCAGAGGTCTGGGTACGCAGCAGGCGGGTAGCGTCAAACCAGAAAGTGTCGTGGTCAGCGCGCGCCGGGTGGTGACCAGGAATGTTCAGAGCATCGAAGTTATGATAATCGTCTTCGATTTCCGGCCCGGTTGCCACGGTAAAGCCAAGCTCACCGAAGAAACTTTCGATACGGTCGATGGTACGGGTCACCGGATGCAGACCGCCGTTTTCAATACGACGCCCCGGCAGGGAGACATCAATCGTTTCCGCCGCCAGACGCGCATTCAGCGCTGCGCTTTCCAGTTCCGCTTTACGTGCATTCAGCGCCTGCTGAACCTGCTCTTTCGCTTCGTTGATAACCGCACCGGCTGCCGGGCGTTCTTCTGGCGGCAGCTCACGCAGGGTCGTCATCTGAAGGGTTAAGTGCCCTTTTTTACCCAAATATTCGACGCGCACATTGTCTAACGCGGCAACATCTGACGCCTGGCTAATGGCCGCCTTCGCACTGGCAACCAGTTCTGCGAGATGTGACATGGTTTTCCTCATTGTGTCAGTGGTGACACTGGTTCGTTGGACTTAGAGCCTATCCCATCAGGCTATTTTACTTGCCATTTTGGTCCCGGGCAGTGCTCGAAATCCTCACGTACTTAAGTACGCTCCGGTTTCTCCGCGCTGGCCGAGTCCAGACTGGCTGCGACAATTACGCCTGATGAGACAGGCTTTTTATTTTTCAAAACGCGCATACAAAAAAAGCCTCCACTGGGAGGCTTTCAGGCGCTGTTTTCCGTTTCTCTTCTCACGCGCTAGCCTCCTGGAGTCAGGTGCTAAAGTAAAAAAAGAAGCGGAAAATAGCAGCATTCATTGCTTGCGTTACCTTTTGGTACTTTTCAAAAGACCTTTATTGAAAAGGCTACGGCGATAAAAGTCAATGTTTTGATGGCGTTGAAACGAAAAGAGGGAGACTAGCTCCCTCTTTCAACTGGCTTATGCCAGAGCTGCTTTCGCTTTTTCAACCAGAGCGGTGAACGCTACTTTGTCGAATACTGCGATATCAGCCAGGATCTTACGGTCGATTTCAACAGAGGCTTTTTTCAGGCCATTGATGAATTTGCTGTAAGAAATACCGTTCTGACGTGCTGCTGCGTTGATACGCGCAATCCACAGTTGACGGAACTGACGCTTACGTTGACGACGGTCACGGTAAGCATACTGACCAGCTTTGATAACAGCCTGGAAGGCAACGCGGTATACGCGAGAACGCGCACCGTAGTAGCCTTTAGCTTGTTTCAAAATTTTCTTGTGACGTGCGCGTGCAATAACACCACGTTTTACGCGAGCCATATGTGCTCTCCTGTATCTATATTCTAATTAAAAAGTTAAAAAACGTTAACGGCTTATGCGTACGGCAGGCACGCGATTACCAGGCCCAGATCGCCTTTGGAAACCATGGCTTTCGGACGCAGGTGACGTTTACGTTTGGTCGCTTTTTTGGTCAGAATGTGACGCAGGTTAGCGTGCTTGTGCTTAAAACCACCTTTACCGGTTTTTTTGAAGCGCTTAGCAGCACCGCGTACGGTCTTAATTTTTGGCATTTTAATAACTTCCACTTCGCATTGTTAATAAACGAAACAAAGGCGAACAATGCCTGTGAAGCCCAAAGGCTCCACAGACAGTGCTACTTGAAGGCCTTACTGTTTCTTCTTAGGAGCGAGCACCATGATCATCTGGCGGCCTTCGATCTTCGTTGGGAAGGATTCGACCACTGCCAGTTCTTGCAAATCGTCTTTCACGCGATTAAGCACTTCCATACCGATTTGCTGGTGCGCCATCTCACGACCGCGGAAACGCAGCGTGATTTTGGCTTTATCACCCTCTTCGAGAAAGCGAATCAGGCTGCGGAGTTTTACCTGATAGTCGCCTTCATCTGTACCAGGACGGAATTTAATTTCCTTAACCTGGATAACTTTTTGCTTTTTCTTCTGTTCCTTAGAAGACTTGCTCTTTTCATAGAGGAATTTGCCGTAATCCATTATACGACAAACCGGCGGCTCGGCGTTAGGGCTGATCTCGACTAAGTCTACTCCGGCTTCTTCTGCTTTCTCCAGAGCTTCTCTCAGACTCACAATACCAAGCTGCTCGCCTTCCAGACCTGTTAAGCGAACTTCCTGGGCGCGAATTTCGCCATTGATACGGTTAGGGCGCGCCGTTTGAACTCGTTTTCCGCCTTTAATACCTTATTCCTCCAATTGTTTAAGACTGCGGCTGCGAATCTCTTGTTGCAGCTTCTCGATCACTTCATTTACGTCCATGCTTCCCAGGTCTTTACCACGGCGGGTGCGAACGGCAACTTTGCCTGATTCCACCTCTTTATCACCACAGACCAGCATATACGGGACGCGACGCAAAGTGTGCTCGCGGATTTTAAAGCCAATCTTCTCATTTCTCAAGTCTGCTTTAACACGAATGCCCGCATTTGATAGTTTTTGCGTCAATTCGTTAACGTATTCAGACTGTGAATCGGTAATATTCATGATAACAACCTGAACCGGCGCAAGCCAGGTCGGGAAGAAACCAGCGAATTCTTCGGTCAGGATACCGATGAAACGTTCCATCGACCCCAGAATTGCGCGGTGAATCATAACCGGTACCTTACGCTCGTTGTCTTCGCCCACATAGGAGGCGCTCAGACGAGACGGCAAGGAGAAGTCCAGCTGTACTGTACCGCACTGCCATGCACGATCGAGGCAGTCATACAGGGTAAATTCAATTTTCGGACCGTAGAAAGCGCCTTCACCCAGTTGATATTCAAACGGGATGTTGTTTTCTTCCAGCGCAACCGCCAGGTCCGCCTCAGCACGATCCCACATTTCGTCGCTGCCAATACGTTTTTCAGGACGAGTGGAGAGTTTGACGACGATCTTCTCGAAGCCAAAAGTGCTGTACATATCATAGACTAAACGGATACATCCGTTAACTTCATCGCGAATTTGTTCTTCAGTACAGAAGATATGCGCGTCATCCTGGGTAAAACCACGTACACGCATCAGGCCATGCAGCGAACCTGACGGCTCGTTACGGTGGCAGCTACCAAACTCGGCCATACGCAGCGGCAAATCGCGATAAGACTTCAGCCCCTGGTTGAAAATTTGTACGTGACCCGGGCAGTTCATCGGCTTAATGCAGTATTCACGGTTCTCAGAAGACGTGGTGAACATTGCATCTTTGTAGTTGTCCCAGTGACCGGTTTTTTCCCACAGGACACGGTCCATCATGAACGGACCTTTAACTTCCTGATACTGGTACTCTTTCAGTTTAGAACGAACAAACACTTCCAGTTCACGGAAGATGGTCCAGCCATCGTTGTGCCAGAAGACCATACCCGGTGCTTCTTCCTGCATATGGTACAGGTCGAGCTGTTTACCGATTTTACGGTGGTCGCGTTTCGCGGCTTCTTCCAGGCGCTGCAGGTAAGCGTTAAGCGCTTTTTTGTCTGCCCACGCCGTACCGTAAATACGTTGCAACATTTTGTTGTTGCTGTCGCCACGCCAGTAAGCCCCTGCCGTTTTCATTAGTTTGAAATGATGGCAGAAACGCATGTTCGGTACGTGCGGACCGCGGCACATATCGACATATTCTTCATGGAAGTACAGACCTGGCTTGTCATCATGGGCGATGTTTTCGTCAAGAATGGAGACTTTGTAGCTCTCCCCACGGTTGGCGAAAGTTTCACGCGCTTCGTGCCAGCTGACTTTCTTCTTAATGACGTCGTAGTTTTTCTCAGCAAGCTCATGCATCCGCTTCTCGAGTGCTTCGACATCTTCCTGGGTTAACGTGCGGTCAAGATCAACGTCGTAATAAAAACCGTTGTCAATAACCGGGCCGATTGCCATTTTGGTATGCGGCCAAAGTTGTTTAATCGCGTGCCCTAACAGGTGCGCACAGGAGTGACGAATGATCTCCAGACCTTCTTCGTCTTTCGCGGTAATGATCGACAGTTGTGCGTCGTTTTCAATCAGATCGCAAGCATCAACCAGTTCGCCATTAACGCGCCCTGCGATACAGGCTTTCGCCAGACCTGGACCAATGTCCAGCGCAACATCCATGGGGCTTACAGCGTGGTCGTAATGGCGTTGGCTGCCATCAGGAAGAGTTATAACAGGCATTTTATATCCTTATTTGCAGTGGTGACCCACACGAAAGATCACATACAAAGAAAAATTTGTTTATTAACAGTTCATTGCGAAACCATCTAGCCAACAAATGCTAAATTGGTTCGCAATCAGGTACACAAATGAAAGACATTAACCTCTCACCTTCCACCCGGTTGAGCGATGTTAACACTAAAAAAAGGGAGATTGTACCTTTCCGTTTCACATTGATTCGATTCGCAATTCGTTTGTAGTGAGTACACCAGCAAAACGCTTAAAGAACAACTGATAACATCACGGAGCGTCTGAAAGGTTTACTGCGAGCGGATTTACAGCAGCATAAACTGAATCCAGCAAAGTTCGTTGCATGATTTGGCGGTAGTATTTAAACGATCATGAGATTAATGACGAACTGGTCATATCACAATGATAAAAGTGACACAATTCTTATAGCAATTTTTCGTGCACATTTCGTTCTGGCGATAATAATTAATCATCATCCTCAAAACCTCCAGACATATATAAGGCGAATAGATTATGAGTCAAAACGACATTATTATCAGAACTCATTATAAGTCTCCTCATAGAATGCACATCGATAGCGACATACCAACGCCTTCATCAGAGCCTATTAATCAATTTGCGCGCCAACTCATCACCCTACTTGATACCTCTGACTTAAGTTCGATGCTGTCATACTGTGTTACTCAGGAATTTACCGCAAACTGTCGAAAAATATCACAAAATTGTTATTCCACTGCCCTTTTTACCATTAACTTTGCCACTTCACCCATCCATGCAGAAAATATACTCATTACATTACACTATAAAAAAGAAATCATTTCCTTATTACTGGAAACCACGCCTATTAAAGCTAACCATTTGCGAAGCATACTGGATTATATTGAACAGGAACAGTTAACTACCGAAAATCGTAACCATTGTATGAAACTGTCTAAAAAAATCCATAGAGAAAAAACTATACAACCAACAGTAAATCTCAATGGTAGTGCATTTTTTTTGCAATCTCCTTCTGACGCTATTTTTTGTCGCCATCTGTCATTGCAATACGCCCTTGATTCACTGAGAAATGGAAAAGGCAAAGTCAATCTGATTAAACATTACTCCTCCGTTGAATCCATACAGCAGCATGTCCCCTTAGTCCGGGACGCGGAGTTCAGATCATTACTTCGCCATCCTCCTGCAGGGAGTCGCGTTATCGCGAGTAAGGATTTTGGCTTCGCTTTAGATATTTTCTTCTGTCGAATGATGGCAAACAATGTCAGTCATATGTCCGCGATTTTATATATAGACAATCATACTTTGTCAGTAAGGCTACGAATAAAGCAGTCAGCGTATGGGCAATTAAATTATGTTGTGTCCGTTTACGACCCGAACGATACCAACGTTGCCGTCAGAGGCACCCACAGGACAGCACGGGGCTTTCTCTCGCTCGATAAATTCATCAGTTCAGGTCCCGATGCTCAGACCTGGGCTGATATGTATGTTCGCAACTGTGCAATTGCTTTTCTGCCCCTATTACCTGAGGGAGTTCCAGGGGCTATTTTCGCGGGTATTGCATCACGAATGCCATTTGCCCCTATACATCCATCGGCAATGTTGTTAATAATGGCCACAGGCCAGACTCAACAGCTTATTACATTATTCAAACAGTTACCCATACTCCCTGAAAAAGAAATCATTGAAATAATAACTGCGCAGAATAGCGTTGGTACACCTGCTTTATTTCTGGCTATGATGAACGGACATACTGACAACGTAAAAATATTTATGCAAGAAATTCAGTCACTGGTAGATAATCATATCATTCATGAAGATAATCTGGTTAAATTACTGCAAACTAAAAGTGCTAACGAAACACCTGGACTCTATATCTCCATGTTGTATGGATTCGATGAAATAATCGATATCTTTCTGAATGCATTAACCACTCCAATAACACAAGAGCTTTTAAGCAAAAAAATGGTGATGGATATTTTAGCAATGAAAACACGTGATGGTGAGCCAGGATTATATGCCGCAATGGAAAATAATCACCCTTTGTGTGTCACACGGTTCCTCTCTAAAGTTTATGGAATCGCTGTTAAATATAACCTCAGCAAAATTAACATTATGGATTTATTAAAAGGCGCAACAGCACATGGAACCCCTGCTTTATACATCGCCATGAGCAAGGGTAATAAAGACGTCGTGTTATCTTATATATCAACGCTGGGTACTTTTGCAAAAAAATATTCTTTTAGTCAATGTCAGTTATTCACATTGTTGGCCGCTAAAAATCATGACAACATGTCAGCTGTTCATATAGCCATTCATCATAATCATTATAAAACTGTAGAAACATATTATGCTGCTATAAACGTAATCAGCCAAAGCCTGAGTTTTAGTGCTGATGAACTAAAGACGTATTTATAACCAGACATTTATATATCGATACATAATTTTATTTTTTTCATAAACCGCAAAAACAGTGATCAGGTGTACAACGCCACCCGACGGCTGTAATAACAAAAAATCCCTTGATGCCTGTCCCTTTTGTTACACTTCGTTATCACGCACAAGAGATATGCAGGACACTGGTATGCCGACTAAACGCTTTGATAAAAAACACTGGAAGATGGTGGTGGTGCTACTGGCAATTTGTGGCGCTATGTTGTTGCTACGTTGGGCAGCAATGATTTGGGGCTGAGCAGTGACAAACGAAGACAGCCAGACCGCATAACACGGTCCGGCAGATAATTTTACATGCTGTAGCCCAGCGATAAGGTTGTCCGACGATCGGTATGTTCCGGTGCAGACTCTGGAGGTTCAGAGTTCCATGTGACGTTGTAAGCCACCTTCAGTCCAAAATGTTCATTAATAGCAACATTTAATGCGCTTTCGGAGTTCAGCGTTGTGTCTTCCGCGCCAAAGACGGAAACACCCTGCGTAAATTTAGCGTTGTCAGTCAACTGCCATGCATAAGCCCCGGAGGCATAACCCAGCGGCTGGGTTTCACTGGCATTATCGGTATATTTGTCGTAACGCACACCTGGACCGAATTCAAAGCGGAAACTGTGTACCGGGCCATTCAAAAACTGGCGACCATAACCCGCGGTCAACACATCGCGCTCTCGATAGCCGTTATAACGGTCTGTCAGCCAGCTTGCCTGCCCAAATAAATAGTCATAATCAGTTAAATTAAAACGGCTACGCCCGCCCGCGGCATATTTTTCTGAAGAACGCTCATCATTAGAAGAAGTATTACTGGCGTTCCCCCACAGCGACCAGGCAGTGGTTTGTCCATACCAGGTCATGGTGGTGTCAGCCGTAAGTGAGGAGCTTTTCGTATTGCCTGATTGTGCAAGATATCCTGCGTTCAGATTACCTTCGAAAGGTTTTTTAGCGCTGGCAGGATCGTCCATGACAGTAAAAACGGAATCATCGGCAGCTGCATTCAATGACGCAAACATGCCCCCCGCCAACATAACGATGGCAGGAACTGTCTTCAAAAGCTTCATTTATCAAGAGTCCGTACAACAAAAAAAGAGACCATCGCGGTCCCGGAAACTTTCTTAAGGATCAAAGATTAGCGTCCCTGGAAAGGTAACGAATTATAAAAAGGCTTGAATAACTTAGCAATGTATTCTTATTTCATTTTTTGAATAAGCATGTGAAGAAAACAGATTTTTATTTATATATATTTATCTGCAAAATTTTAAATAAAGCTCTAATAAATCATATTGTTAATTTCTTCCCTTTCCGCTGATTCGGTGCCAGACTGAAATCAGCCTATAGGAGGAAATGATGGTACGTATCTATACGTTGACACTTGCGCCCTCTCTCGATAGCGCAACAATTACCCCGCAAATTTATCCCGAAGGAAAGCTGCGCTGTACCGCACCGGTATTCGAACCCGGAGGCGGCGGCATCAACGTCGCCCGCGCCATTGCCCATCTTGGAGGCAGTGCCACAGCGATCTTCCCGGCGGGTGGTGCGACCGGCGAACATCTGGTTTCACTGTTGGCAGATGAAAATGTCCCCGTCGCTACTGTAGAAGCCAAAGACTGGACCCGGCAGAATTTACACGTACATGTGGAAGCAAGCGGTGAGCAGTATCGTTTTGTCATGCCAGGCGCGGCATTAAATGAAGATGAGTTTCGCCAGCTTGAAGAGCAAGTTCTGGAAATTGAATCCGGTGCTATCCTGGTCATAAGCGGAAGCCTGCCGCCAGGTGTGAAGCTGGAAAAATTAACCCAACTGATTTCCGCTGCGCAAAAACAAGGGATTCGCTGCATCGTCGACAGTTCTGGCGAAGCGTTAAGTGCAGCACTGGCGATTGGTAACATCGAGTTGGTTAAGCCTAACCAAAAAGAACTCAGTGCGCTGGTGAATCGCGAACTCACCCAGCCAGACGATGTCCGCAAAGCCGCGCAGGAAATCGTTAATAGCGGCAAGGCCAAACGAGTTGTCGTTTCCCTGGGTCCACAAGGGGCGCTGGGCGTTGATAGTGAAAACTGCATTCAGGTTGTGCCACCACCGGTGAAAAGCCAGAGCACCGTTGGCGCTGGTGACAGCATGGTCGGCGCGATGACACTGAAACTGGCAGAAAATGCCTCTCTTGAAGAAATGGTCCGTTTTGGCGTAGCTGCGGGGAGTGCAGCCACACTCAATCAGGGAACACGCCTGTGCTCCCATGACGATACACAAAAAATTTACGCTTACCTTTCCCGCTAACTGAAATATTCCCCCAGCATTGGGGGAATCACCACCAACCTGTCGGCAACGCGTTTCTCCGACTATGCTCAAAAGTCATGTGATAACAAAGGGGTGAACTATGGCCAGTGGCGATCTAGTCCGTTATGTCATAACCGTCATGTTGCATGAGGATACATTGACTGAAATTAACGAGTTGAATAATTACCTGACTCGCGACGGTTTTTTGCTCACCATGACGGATGATGATGGAAATATCCATGAGCTGGGGACTAACACTTTTGGACTTATCAGTACCCAAAGTGAAGAAGAAATTAGAGAACTGGTTTCGGGGCTTACCCAAAGTGCAACCGGCAAAGATCCTGAAATCACCATCACGACCTGGGAGGAATGGAATAGCAACAGAAAATAAATGGTTTTTGGGCAATAATCAGTCTGTGGTGTGCGTTAGCTCGTGTTTTTACACCGCATTCTTGCGCTAACCTTATGATCTGGCAGACAACATGGGAGAGACATCATGTGGCAGGCAATCAGTCGTCTTTTGAGCGAGCAGTTAGGTGAAGGCGAAATCGAACTGCGTAATGAACTGCCTGGCGGAGAAGTCCATGCCGCATGGCATTTGCGCTATGCAGGACGTGACTTTTTCGTCAAATGTGATGAAAGGGAACTGCTTCCCGGTTTTACCGCCGAAGCCGACCAACTGGAGTTACTGTCGCGTAGTAAAACCGTCACCGTGCCTAAGGTTTGGGCAGTTGGCGCTGACCGTGACTACAGTTTTCTGGTGATGGACTATCTCCCACCTCGCCCGCTGGATGCGCATAGCGCATTTATTCTTGGTCAGCAAATTGCGCGTTTACATCAATGGAGCGACCAACCGCAATTTGGCCTCGATTTCGATAACGCGCTCTCCACAACTCCCCAGCCCAACGCCTGGCAACGTCGCTGGTCAACTTTTTTTGCTGAACAACGGATTGGCTGGCAGCTGGAACTGGCGGCAGAAAAAGGGATCGCTTTCGGCAATATCGATGCCATCGTCGAGCATATTCAGCAGCGTCTGGCCTCGCATCAACCGCAGCCTTCTCTGTTGCACGGCGATTTATGGTCCGGCAACTGTGCGCTGGGTCCGGATGGCCCGTACATTTTCGACCCGGCCTGCTACTGGGGTGACCGAGAGTGCGACCTGGCGATGTTACCGCTGCATACTGAACAGCCGCCACAAATCTATGACGGCTATCAGTCAGTATCCCCGCTACCTGCCGATTTCCTTGAACGTCAACCGGTTTACCAACTCTACACGCTGTTAAATCGTGCAAGGTTATTTGGCGGTCAGCATTTGGTTATTGCTCAGCAGTCACTGGATAGATTATTAGCAGCATGATACGGGTTGAGGATAATGGCCGCTCCGTGCGGCCTTTTAATTAAATAAACCCCAGCAGAGAAAAGAACACAAAACCTGCAGCAATACAAATAACCGGCAGGATATACAGCGAGAAAAACTGCAGGAAAATAGTATGGTGCGGCACAACAATACGTGACTCAATTTGTTCACGCGTTAGCCCCTCTTCCCCTTTGGCTTTTTCCAGAATGAGTTGATCTTCAACACCTTCCCGCAAGAAGCGCGCCTGGCGACTCATCCGGGCACCGGAATCCTGCAACGCCAGTCCGACAAAAATCAGGATGAAAATCACCCAGAACATAACGTTCACGCCACCATTAAAATTGGGCGTCGGGGAGTTATACCAGAACAGATTCAAAAAAGGCGTATTCGCCTGCATCATATCGATCATGACATGAGTAAAGTCGAGCATGACCGCATTAATGCCTTCCTGGTTTTCCTGCCGGGTATTCATAAATTTAAGCAAAGAAATCAATGTAGAGATCAATGCAGGTATAAAAATCACCCAACCCAAAATCCTTTTCAAAACAGCAATGCGTCCAGCTTGTTGATACGTCATGAGTTCTCCTTGATTAAGACGCGTCGTTTCACTTAGTTTACCTGTAGATATCTGTTTTCGCCCATTCTTTAAAGGCGATATGATAGGCGCTTAATCATAAGCACGGCTTAATACCTTACACATAATGCTCTAAAGGAGAGGTTGTAATGTCAACCCCGCGTCAGATTCTTGCTGCAATTTTTGATATGGATGGATTACTTATCGACTCAGAACCTTTATGGGATCGAGCCGAACTGGATGTGATGGCAAGCCTGGGGGTGGATATCTCCCGTCGTAACGAGCTGCCGGATACCTTAGGTTTACGCATCGATATGGTGGTCGATCTTTGGTACGCCCGGCAACCGTGGAATGGGCCAAGCCGTCAGGAAGTAGTAGAACGGGTTATTGCTCGTGCCATTTCACTGGTTGAAGAGACACGCCCATTATTGCCAGGCGTGCGTGAAGCCGTTGCGTTATGCAAAGAACAAGGTTTATTGGTGGGACTGGCCTCCGCGTCACCACTACATATGCTGGAAAAAGTGTTGACCATGTTTGACTTACGCGACAGTTTCGATGCCCTCGCCTCGGCTGAAAAATTGCCTTACAGCAAGCCGCATCCGCAAGTATATCTCGACTGCGCAGCAAAACTGGGTGTTGACCCACTGACCTGCGTAGCGCTGGAAGATTCGGTAAATGGCATGATCGCCTCTAAAGCAGCCCGCATGCGTTCCATCGTCGTTCCTGCGCCAGAAGCGCAAAATGATCCACGTTTTGTATTAGCAAACGTCAAACTCTCATCGCTGACAGAACTCACCGCAAAAGACCTTCTCGGTTAATGACCAGGGGCAGTTATCACGCTGCTCCTGGTTCTTTATCTGAATTTGCATTCAACTGACGGATTAATCGTCAATTTAAGAGAAAGAGTTACACCGTCACCACTTCCGCGCACTGTATAAAAATCCTATACTGTACGTATCGACAGTTTAGTGAGTTTTATCATGACGGCGGAAGGTCACCTTCTCTTTTCTATTGCTTGTGCGGTATTTGCCAAAAATGCCGAGCTGACGCCCGTGCTGGCACAGGGTGACTGGTGGCATATTGTCCCTTCCGCAATCCTGACGTGTTTGTTACCGGACATCGATCACCCAAAGTCGTTTCTTGGGCAGCGATTAAAGTGGATATCAAAACCGATCGCCCGCGCTTTTGGGCATCGTGGTTTTACCCACAGTCTGCTGGCGGTATTTGCGCTGCTGGCAACCTTTTACCTTAAGGTTCCTGAAAGCTGGTTCATTCCGGCTGATGCGCTACAAGGAATGGTGCTGGGTTATTTGAGCCACATACTTGCCGATATGCTGACACCCGCCGGTGTTCCCCTGCTCTGGCCATGCCGCTGGCGTTTCCGCTTGCCTATCCTGGTTCCCCAAAAGGGCAACCAACTGGAACGTTTTATCTGCATGGCATTATTTGTCTGGTCGGTATGGATGCCCCATTCATTACCCGAAAACAGCGCTGTTCGTTGGTCATCGCAAATGATCAATACGTTGCAGATCCAGTTTCATCGGCTTATTAAGCATCAGGTTGAATACTAAAAAGGCAAAAATCACCTTTCTGGAATAAGCAATTCCATTTGAATATAAGAGCCAGCTCACAGTTCTGTTAATCTTGCGCCAACACTATGACTGCTACGCAGTGATAGAAATAATAAGATCAGGAGAACGGGGATGAACTTTCCATTAATTGCGAACATCGTGGTGTTCGTTGTACTGCTGTTTGCGCTGGCTCAGACCCGCCATAAACAGTGGAGTCTGGCGAAAAAAGTGCTGGTGGGTCTGGTGATGGGTGTGGTTTTTGGCCTTGCCCTGCATACCATTTATGGTTCTGACAGCCAGGTACTTAAAGATTCTGTACAGTGGTTTAACATTGTTGGTAACGGCTATGTTCAACTGCTGCAAATGATCGTTATGCCGTTAGTCTTCGCCTCTATTCTGAGCGCGGTTGCCCGTCTGCATAACGCATCTCAGTTAGGCAAAATCAGTTTTCTGACCATCGGTACGCTTTTGTTTACCACGCTGATTGCGGCGCTGGTCGGTGTGCTGGTCACCAACCTGTTTGGTTTGACGGCTGAAGGTCTGGTTCAGGGTGGTGCAGAAACTGCACGTCTGAACGCCATTGAAAGTAACTATGTTGGTAAAGTCTCTGACCTGAGCGTTCCGCAGCTGGTCTTGTCCTTTATCCCGAAAAACCCGTTTGCCGATCTGACCGGAGCCAATCCGACGTCAATTATCAGCGTGGTAATTTTTGCCGCATTCCTCGGTGTAGCTGCGCTGAAACTGCTGAAGGATGATGCGCCGAAAGGCGAACGCGTCTTAACCGCTATCGATACCCTGCAAAGCTGGGTAATGAAGCTGGTTCGCCTGGTCATGCAGTTGACCCCTTACGGCGTTCTGGCGCTGATGACCAAAGTGGTTGCAGGTTCTAACCTGCAAGACATCATCAAACTGGGAAGTTTCGTTGTCGCGTCCTACCTCGGTCTTCTGATTATGTTTGCAGTGCATGGCCTTCTGCTGGGTATTAATGGCGTGAGCCCGCTGAAGTACTTCCGTAAGGTATGGCCAGTTCTGACGTTTGCCTTTACCAGCCGTTCCAGTGCTGCGTCTATCCCACTGAATGTGGAAGCACAAACGCGTCGTCTGGGTGTTCCTGAATCCATCGCCAGTTTCGCCGCCTCTTTCGGTGCGACCATTGGTCAGAACGGCTGCGCCGGTTTGTATCCGGCAATGCTGGCGGTGATGGTTGCGCCTACGGTTGGCATTAACCCGATGGACCCGATGTGGATTGCGACGCTGGTCGGTATTGTTACCGTTAGTTCCGCAGGCGTTGCCGGTGTCGGTGGTGGTGCAACTTTCGCCGCACTGATTGTGCTGCCTGCGATGGGCCTGCCAGTTACCCTGGTGGCGCTGTTAATCTCCGTTGAACCGCTTATCGACATGGGCCGTACGGCGCTAAACGTTAGTGGCTCGATGACCGCTGGCACGCTGACCAGCCAGTGGCTGAAGCAAACCGATAAAGCCATTCTGGATAGCGAAGACGACGCCGAACTGGCACACCGTTAATTCTTATGCTGGCAACGGTCCGTTTTGTATAGGAGCCGTTGCCTTACTTTTTAAATGTTCCATCGCGGCGATGCATACTGACTCATATTTAAACAGATCGTCAGCGAAAAAAATGGCTAACTTATCGATACATTCCTGACTCAATGAATGTGCTTGTAGCGAGAAGCTTAAAACCTCATACCCAAGACGTTTTCTAAGTGAACTATCTGAAATACTCATAATCTCTTCAAGCACACCACTTCCCATTCCCGGAAGATTCAGTGGATTAAAAAGAAGATTGACATTAAGCATTGATATTACCGAAGGAAACTTTAGGAGACTCTCATTTTTTTGAATCGCAGCAAAAATGCTCCCAACAGGATGTATATAATTTTGTTCATAGTATATCGTTCTTAAATAGTGAATAACCAACCTGTTTTTTATATTGATCAAATTGGTCATTTTTTCTGGTCGGAATTCACAGGTAAAATCCATCCCAACAAAATTCTCATTAATACCTCTTATCCTAATTTCACTACCATAAAGATTATTAATTATCACTCTATATTTAACATTGTCCTGCAGATATGTATCAAAACTAAGTGCTGGCGCTCCTGGCTTTGAGGCATCATAGTTAATGTTAGACATATAGGCAATCATATAATTGAAGTTTGATTCTGCTATTTCATCGCAGGCACATTGACCCGTTGATATAAAGAAAGTGAGTGCTGTCATAGTAGACTGCAGTCTTTCTTTAAAAGAGTCGAAGGCAAGGTTTTTAATATTTAAATTACCATAATCACTCTGTATTAAATTTGTAGAAAACATCTCCCACCTCATATTTCAAAAAAATTATTATCTCATTTGAATCTAAGCAATTTACAATATAAGTTTAATGACAACGCCACAGGATGAACTATCAAAAATAGCTCATTCTGATTAGCAAAACTTAACCATTTTAAAATAAACAAACAATTAAAGAAAAAAGTTCACTTATTTATAGCAATAGATCGTCAAAGGCAGCTTTTTGTTACAGGTGGTTTGAATGAATGTAGCAATGAAATACAAAATTTCAGGCCATGTAACTCCCGGCAAAACCGGGAGGTACGTAATCTTTACTCAGTCACTTCCCCTTCCTGGCGGATCTGATTTGCCCAACGCTGGGCGGATTCAGGCACAGTAAACGCCGGTGAGCGCAGAAATGACTCTCCCATCAGTACAAACGCAACATATTTGCCACGCAGCATCCAGACATCACGAAACGAATCCATCTTTATCGCATGTTCTGGCGGCGCGGGTTCCGTGCGTGGGATATAGCTAATAATCTGGCGGTTTTGCTGACGGAGCGGTTTCTTCATTACTGGCTTCACTAAACGCATATTAAAAATCAGAAAAACTGTAGTTTAGCCGATTTAGCCCCTGTACGTCCCGCTTTGCGTGTATTTCATAACACCGTTTCCTGAATAGTCTCCGAAGCGGGATCTGGCTGATGGTCTATAGTTAGAGGGTTTTTTGACCAAAACAGCGGCCCTTTCAGTAATAAGTTAAGGAGACGAGTTCAATGTCGCAACATAACGAAAAGAACCCACATCAGCACCAGTCACCACTACACGATTCCAGCGAAGCGAAACCGGGGATGGACTCACTGGCACCTGAAGACGGATCTCATCGTCCAGCGGCTGAACCAACACCGCCAGGCGCACAACCTACCGCCCCTGGGAGCCTGAAAGCCCCTGATACGCGTAACGAAAAACTTAATTCTCTGGAAGACGTACGCAAAGGCAGTGAAAATTTTGCGCTGACCACTAATCAGGGCGTGCGCATCGCCGATGATCAAAACTCACTGCGTGCCGGTAACCGTGGTCCAACGCTGCTGGAAGATTTTATTCTGCGCGAGAAAATCACCCACTTTGACCATGAGCGCATCCCGGAACGTATTGTTCATGCACGCGGATCAGCCGCTCACGGTTATTTCCAGCCATATAAAAGTTTAAGCGATATTACCAAAGCGGATTTCCTCTCAGATCCGAATAAAATCACCCCAGTATTTGTACGTTTCTCTACCGTTCAGGGTGGTGCTGGCTCTGCCGATACCGTGCGTGATATCCGTGGCTTTGCCACCAAGTTCTATACTGAAGAGGGTATTTTTGACCTCGTTGGCAATAACACGCCAATCTTCTTTATCCAGGATGCGCATAAATTCCCCGATTTTGTGCATGCGGTAAAACCAGAACCGCACTGGGCAATCCCACAAGGGCAAAGCGCCCACGATACTTTCTGGGATTATGTTTCTCTGCAACCTGAAACTCTGCACAACGTGATGTGGGCGATGTCGGATCGCGGGATCCCGCGCAGTTACCGCACCATGGAAGGCTTCGGTATTCACACCTTCCGCCTGATTAATGCCGAAGGGAAGGCAACGTTCGTACGTTTCCACTGGAAACCACTGGCAGGTAAAGCCTCACTCGTTTGGGATGAAGCACAAAAACTAACCGGACGTGACCCGGACTTCCACCGCCGCGAGTTGTGGGAAGCGATAGAAGCAGGCGATTTTCCGGAATACGAACTGGGCTTCCAGTTGATTCCTGAGGAAGATGAATTTAAGTTCGACTTCGACCTTCTTGATCCAACTAAACTTATCCCGGAAGAACTGGTGCCCGTTCAGCGTGTCGGCAAAATGGTGCTCAATCGCAATCCGGATAACTTCTTTGCCGAAAACGAACAAGCAGCATTCCATCCAGGTCATATTGTTCCTGGTCTGGACTTCACCAACGATCCCCTGTTGCAGGGACGTTTGTTCTCCTATACCGATACACAAATCAGTCGTCTTGGTGGGCCGAATTTCCATGAGATTCCGATTAACCGCCCGACCTGCCCTTACCATAATTTCCAGCGTGACGGCATGCATCGTATGGGGATCGACACTAACCCAGCGAATTATGAACCGAACTCGATCAACGATAACTGGCCGCGCGAAACACCGCCGGGGCCGAAACGCGGCGGTTTTGAATCATACCAGGAGCGCGTGGAAGGCAATAAAGTTCGCGAGCGCAGCCCATCGTTTGGCGAATATTATTCCCATCCGCGTCTGTTCTGGCTAAGTCAGACGCCATTCGAGCAGCGCCATATTGTCGATGGTTTCAGTTTTGAGTTAAGCAAAGTAGTTCGGCCGTATATTCGTGAGCGCGTTGTTGACCAGCTGGCGCATATTGATCTCACTCTGGCCCAGGCGGTGGCGAAAAATCTCGGTATCGAGCTGACGGACGACCAGCTGAATATCACCCCGCCTCCGGACGTCAACGGTCTGAAAAAGGATCCATCCTTAAGTTTGTACGCCATTCCTGACGGTGATGTGAAAGGTCGCGTGGTAGCGATTTTACTTAATGATGAAGTGAGATCGGCAGACCTTCTGGCCATTCTCAAGGCGCTGAAGGCCAAAGGCGTTCATGCCAAACTGCTCTACTCCCGAATGGGTGAAGTGACTGCGGATGACGGTACGGTGTTGCCTATAGCCGCTACCTTTGCCGGTGCACCTTCGCTGACGGTCGATGCGGTCATTGTCCCTTGCGGCAATATCGCGGATATCGCTGACAACGGCGATGCCAACTACTACCTGATGGAAGCCTACAAACACCTTAAACCGATTGCGCTGGCGGGAGACGCGCGCAAGTTTAAAGCAACAATCAAGGTCGCTGACCAGGGTGAAGAAGGGATTGTGGAAGCTGACAGCGCCGATGGTAGTTTTATGGATGAACTGTTAACGCTGATGGCAGCACACCGTGTGTGGTCACGCATTCCTAAGATTGACAAAATCCCGGCGTAAATATGGATAAGGTCACGCCCCCTGGGGAGTGACCTTACCACCTTACTTACACATCAAGATAACTACCCAACCGATAACCACGCTCAGCAATCGCATATTTCAACGACGCTGAAGTCAGCACATCCAGTTCCGTTAACCGAGGGAAGCAATAAGCACTCTGGCGAATCGTATTATCGATAAACGCCGGGTGGCACATCACTTCCAGAGAGCGCTCGCCGCGATGACTGGAGTCATCAAGCACTTGCAGGAACAGTGTCTCGCTAATCTCTTCACCATAAAACGCGCTACTGAATCCCTGCGAACTGCGCAGATTAGCCGGTAAATCACCAACGTTAGATAGCGGCTGACGGTCGATGCGCAACGCAATCCCCTCCTCAGCCGCAAACCTGGCCACAATCGGGAAAATCTGCGGGAACATATGCACATGATGATGGCTATCAAGATGCGTAGGTTTGCGTCCAAATAGCTCAATGAAACGCAAATACTGACTGGCGAGTTCCTGAGTAATTTCCTCCAGCGGTAAAGCATCTTCTTCTGCCAACTGCCAGATCCATTTTCCCAGCACGCCATCGCGGGTTAACCCCGGCATAGCTGTCAGTGGCTTGCCCATAGTAAGGACAAAGTGCATCCCTATGGCCAAACTCGGTTCATCACGACTCAACTGCACTGCATGGTCAATAGCCTGCCCATTCACCAGTGCCGTCGTCGACGTGACAATCCCATTGCGACAGGCCTCGATAATGCCGTAGTTCTGACCTTTGCTTAAGCCAAAATCATCGGCATTAACAATCAGTAAGCGTTCCATAATCAGCCTCGGTTAATGTGCTTTTTTAAGCTCTGCGATGCAGTCGGCAAAATTTGGCAGCCATTTCTCGTGCGCCAGAATCATCTCGCGTGCCAGCAGCTCAGCATCGCGATCGGAATGCACCAACGGACTAAGGTTTAGCGCCAGTAACACATCGTTAAATTCTCCGCTAAGTGCAGCGTTGCTGGCAGCAATCTCGAAGCCTTTAATGGTGTGAATCAGCCCCATCACTTTATCATCGAAATGCGTAATGCGCGGATGTGGCGTCGCGCCATCGCGCCCCAGCGTACAGGTCATTTCTACCGCCCAGTCTGCCGGAATATTATCAATATGCCCATGATGCGGGATATTAACGTAATGTTCAGCTTGCTTGTCGTTGTAGATAGCGTTGATCACTTCGCACGCTGCATCAGAGTAATAAGCCCCACCGCGCTGTTCCAGTTCTTTCGGCTTAACTTTCAACTCCGGGTTTTTATACAGCTCAAAAAGTTGTTTCTCGACTTTCTGTACTACCTGTGCTCGTGCGCCGCCTTTGTAGTATTCGCCCATTTCAATAGCCAGCATCTCTTTTTGCTTGAAGTAATAAAGCAAATAAGAACACGGCAACAGATTCAGAGAACGAATTAAACCTTCGCTAAATGGCAGATCGAAAATATTTTTAACGCCAGATGCTTTTAACTGCCCGGATGCCACACCATCAAGCAATTCGGCAAAGCGTGATTTGCCATTTACCAGCACATCTTTAATGAACACCATATGGTTGAGGCCGAACAGATCGATAGATAAATCATCGCTGTCTTTCAGCATCAGAACATCGCGAATAAACATCTTCATGCCGATCGGAATATTACACACGCCGATAAAGCGTTTAAATCCGGTATGACGATAAACGGCTTCAGTGACCATTCCCGCCGGGTTAGTGAAGTTAATCACCCATGCATTCGGACAAAGTTCTTCGACATCTTTTACGATGTCAAAAATCACCGGAATGGTACGCAGACCTTTAAACAGACCGCCCGCGCCGTTAGTTTCCTGACCAAGATAACCATGACTTAATGGAATACGTTCATCCAGTTCGCGCGCCGGTAATTGGCCTACGCGCAGTTGGGTAGTAACGAAATCAGCATCTTTCAATGCTTCGCGGCGATCCAGCGTTTTATAAAGCTTCATCGGGACGCCAGCGTTATCAATCATCCGTTGGCAGAGATCAAAAATAATATCCAGTTTAGCTTTACCACCTTCGACATCCACCAGCCATAATTCGCTGACCGGCAATTCGTGATAACGCTTAATAAATCCTTCCAGTAACTCCGGGGTATAGCTGCTCCCGCCACCAATAGTGACGACTTTTAATTTCTGGCTCATAATTTCTCCCTTCAGTACAGAATACTGATATCTGGCATATCTGCCCCCCCGGACATAAATAATCCAGCAACAGGACAGATATGTGAATTGTCAGGTATAACGACTTACTGATTAAATTCAGTCAATTTCTTACGATAGCTCTTAGGCGTAAAGGACGTTAATTTCTTAAACGTTTTAATAAACAAACTCGGGCTACTATAACCGGCCTCAAACGCAATATCCGTCACTGAATAGTTGGTCATTTCCAGTTGTTTTTTGGCAAAATTAATACGGATTTCATTAATAATCTGCATTGGCGTTTTGCCATAATATCGTTGAGTCGCTCGCGTCAAATATTCCTGTGATTTGGCTGACAACGTCACCATATTCTCCAGTGCCGACTCACTAAACTGCTCTTTATCATGCATCTTTTCTACCGTACTTTTCAGCCACTGCGGTACATCATCAATCACCTGTTCTTCGCGGTAATGACGTAAACGGTTAATGACATAAAAAGTAACCATCTCAACAAACTCTTCCAGCCCTGTTTCGCGGAAATTCAATGAAGAAATCACTGTTTCCACATAGGTGAGAAAAGCGTTATTGGTCCGGTATACCTGCGAAGCGACAAAGCAATAAGGCAACAACGGCAGGTAATGCTGCTCAAAAAAGCGTTTACTGATCCCAACATTCAATATGCGCGTGGCACCAAACTCATAAAAACTTTGATGGTGCGAACCTAACGGAATAAAAACAAAATCGCCCCGTTCCAGTAACACGCGCTTACCGTTAATCTCCTGGAAATAACGCCCGGTTAATACCAGAGTAAATTCATAATAGTCGTGCTGATGCAGTCCGCTGATACTCTCAGTTTTGTTGTAGATAAACACATGGAAGTTTTTGCCATTAAACAACTGCTGTTCTCGGGCAGTGGCAATTTCCGGCGCGTTAATCACTGGCTGCATCATCGACTCCTTATGCCTTCAGTTTTTCATGAAGCTCAATTAATTCGGTAATCAGTTCACGCGCAAGCATGGACGTCATTAAATGATCCTGAGCGTGGACCAGCACCAGACTCACTTTCATCTTACCTTCGCCCGCATCGCCTTCAATCAGTTTCGTCTGTACCAGATGCGCTTCATTCAATGCTATCCGTGACTGATCCATCATGGCTTTTGCTGCGGCAAAATCGCCCTGCTTCGCCTGTTTCAGTGCCGCATACGCCAGGCTGCGCGCTTGTCCGGAGTTGATGATAAGCCCCATCACCACTTCTTCCAGCTCTTCAGCTTCCGTTTGCGTATCGGGAATATTATCGAGATCCATCATACATCGTTCCTCTCTTTTCTTACCGGCACGATTACCCGTACCGGCATCGATTAAAATTTCAGGGCGTTAGCGATATCTTCTTCGCTCTCTTCTTTATCAATCGCGTTTTGTGCTTTGTTAGCGACCACAACAAAGGGCAGATAAATTAACGTTGCGATACCAAGGTTGAAGAGTGCGACCAGCAATGCGGCGACGCTACCGTTGGTGTTAAAGAAGGCTCCCAGACCGGTTGGCATGGTCCACGGTGCAATATTGGTCACCGGAGGAATAATGCCCATGTAGTACGCTGCGAGGGTGATTGCCGCCAGAATCGGTTGTACCAGTACAAACGGAATAAACATCACCGGGTTCATGATAATTGGCAGACCAAACAGAATCGGTTCGTTAATCTGGAAGATACCGGACGGCAGCGCCAGTTTTGCCACCTGACGATAATCAGCACGGCGAGAGGCGATAAAGATAGCCAGGATCAGACCTAAAGTCGCACCACTGCCCCCAAGGAAAATAAAGGAGTCCAGCATCGGCTTGGCCCAGATATGGAAGGTCTTACCGGCTGCCAGCGCCGCTTCGACGGAACCATATTGCTGATAGGTCGCGATATTTTCCAGCGCCCAAGGCGTCATAATGCCGTTGTCCAGTGCGGTCAGCGCCAGCGCACCATGAATACCGAAGAACCAGAGCAGTGGAACAAAGATCACATAGGCCCAGCCCACCACGCTACCCAACGATGCCAGTGGGGTTGAGATGGTATCCATAATGATCTGATGGAAATTGGTACCCCAGGTATTCAACGCCCAGGCAATAATCCCCATCACGGAAAGAATAATAAAGCCGGGAATTAAAGCCGAGAAGGAACGCGATACTGAAGCAGGTACGCTATCGGGCAATTTAATGACCCAATTGCGGCGGACAATAAAGGTAAACATTTCTGCCACCACCAGGCCAATAATAATCCCGGAGATGATATTCGCCCCACCTAACCAGTTTGCGCCAACCGCATAGGCCTCACCGACACTATATGGGGTGACGGTCATAAATGCTGCAACGGATAACAACCCAGCCGCCAGCGCATCGACTTTACGCTCTTCTGCCAGCGCCATGCCAATAAAGAACGGTGCCATTAAAGACATTATCCCTAATGTTCCGTTATATACGTTGCCGCCAATACCTTTCAGACCATTAAGTGTTTCAATGGTTGAGGCATCCAGGCGAATACCTAAGGAATAAAAAAACGACCCCTCCCCAAAGCTTAGAAAAACGTTGTTAATTAATACAAACATGGCCCCCGCAAGGGTTAACGGCATTAAGCGAATAAAGCCATTTTTGATTGCATTAACGTGTGGCTGCTTTCCTATTTTAACTGCAAAAGGGAGGAGTACCTTTTCAAGCGATGCAATAACATTACTCATAGAAAAATACCCTTAAAAACCGCAATTTAAATATTGCGGTATTGATTTATGAAATAACTCTTTGACGGGAAAATTTAAAATAAATTAATTTGCTGCGGCTTTTTTAATCGCTGCAACCGCAGCCTTAAGCACGCCTAAACCATCGACTTTGCCATAAAGCAGCGAGTCAATTACTTCAACCGGTTTGTTGGGTAACAAACGCTGGATTTCGGGCAACATATAAGCAATCTGCGGCCCTAATAACACGACATCGGCATTCTGACCTTTTTCACCAGCCAGTGTTTCCGGAAATGCTTCAATAATGACCGGAACTTCATATTTTTCTGCCTGTGCGCGCATTTTTGATACCAGTAAAGAGGTAGACATGCCCGCAGAACAAAACAGATAAATGTGTTTCTTTTCCATAAAACTGCCCTCATCGACGATTATCCGTCAGCCAGACACTCCGCAAGCCTTAACCTGCTTCCATGCTCTGGGTAACTTGCGAAACCAACATGACTTTTTTTGTGGCTGAAAGGAGTATACGGTATAGACCTGAGCAATAGTATTTCTTTGACCTTATAAATTGTCTCTCCTTGACCTGCGGTTATGACCCTCTTCACATTTCGGGCAAATAATTCGCGAAGATAATTAAGAACTCAGGCCAAAAAAAACCGGCGCAATGGCCGGTTTCCGTTGTAACTCAAGCTTTCAGGCGAAGTGATTACTTCGCAGCCTGTGGATCAGTGTCGTATTCAGCACAGGTCTGATAACCGGAGTTGATGACATGTCCGGTATCATCTAACGCGACAAAGTAGGTTTCTGCTTTACCATCACGTTGACCCAGGATGTAGGTCTGGCAAGTACCACGAGCATGGATCATGCTCACTTCAGACGAAGGTTTACCCGCAATTTGTGCAACCTGCGCCCGGCTCATGCCTTTTTTGACGTCTTTCACCACAGGCTGTACAAACTGGTCTTTGGTACGATCATAAGCCGTACAACCCGCCAGCATGGTTAATACCGCCGCTGCACTCAGAATTCCTGCCATATTCTTGTTCATATTCCGTCCTCTTGTTTATCAGCGTGTTAGATAAGCCTGGAATACATTGGGCGCTTTTTCAAGCCCGTGAACGAAACGGCTCCGCTTTCAGAGGATTCCTGTATGACGTTTTAACCACCATTCAACCTGCTGTCGCTTGTCGTTTCAGTAGCAACGGGTTAGCTTTAAGGAAGTTTTGTCTTTTCTGTCTGGAGGGGTTCAATGACATTGCAACAACAAATAATAAAGGCGCTGGGCGCAAAACCGCAAATTAATGCTGAAGAGGAAATTCGTCGTAGTGTCGATTTTCTGAAAAGCTACCTGCAAACTTATCCGTTCATTAAATCACTGGTGCTAGGGATCAGCGGCGGTCAGGACTCCACGCTTGCCGGTAAGCTGTGCCAGATGGCGATTAATGAGCTGCGCCAGGAGACCGGCAACGAATCACTGCAATTTATTGCCGTACGCCTGCCCTATGGTGTTCAGGCCGACGAACAAGATTGCCAGGATGCCATTGCCTTTATTCAACCGGATCGCGTATTAACCGTTAATATCAAGGGCGCGGTATTGGCCAGCGAACAGGCATTGCGGGAAGCAGGCATTGAACTGAGCGATTTTGTCCGTGGCAATGAAAAAGCGCGTGAGCGGATGAAAGCACAATATAGCATTGCGGGTATGACCAGCGGTGTCGTGGTGGGCACCGATCATGCAGCAGAAGCCATTACCGGATTCTTCACTAAATATGGTGACGGCGGTACAGACATTAATCCGCTGTATCGTCTCAACAAACGCCAGGGTAAACAGTTACTGGCGGCATTAGGTTGCCCGGAACACCTTTATAAGAAAGCCCCAACGGCCGATCTGGAAGATGATCGCCCTTCTCTGCCAGATGAAGTGGCACTCGGCGTGACCTATGACAATATCGACGACTATCTGGAAGGGAAAAACCTACCTGAACAGGTCGCCAGAACAATAGAGAACTGGTATCTGAAAACCGAACATAAACGCCGTCCGCCAATTACCGTTTTCGATGATTTCTGGAAAAAGTAATAATTTGCACATATTGGTTTGTGCGAAAAAGAGTACTTTGTTCACGCCGGATGCGGCGTGAACGCCTTATTCGCCCCACAAAACTATGCAAATTCAATATATTGCATGAGTCGAATAGGACTGACAGGCGTAGCACGTCTCACGGTGTAACCTTTGTCATCGACCCGCCTCTTTTTTAATCGCTCCCCGCCTGTTACACTGGATAGATAACCAGCATTCGGAGTCAACAGTGGTACGGCGTTTAACTTCTCCGCGGCTCGAATTTGAAGCTGCGGCAATTTATGAATATCCCGAACATTTACGTTCATTCCTTAATGACTTACCCACCCGACCAGGGGTGTATCTGTTTCATGGCGAAAGTGACACCATGCCGCTCTATATCGGCAAAAGCGTTAATATCCGCAGTCGGGTGCTTTCTCATTTACGCACCCCGGATGAAGCCGCCATGCTACGGCAATCCCGGCGAATTAGCTGGATCTGCACCGCAGGCGAAATCGGCGCTCTACTCCTTGAAGCGCGATTAATCAAAGAGCAGCAGCCGCTGTTTAATAAACGCTTGCGCCGCAATCGCCAGCTCTGCGCCCTGCAATTAAATGAAAAGCGTGTTGATGTGGTGTATGCCAAAGAGGTGGATTTTTCACGAGCCTCCAACCTGTTTGGCCTGTTTGCCAATAGGCGCGCAGCTTTGCAAGCATTGCAGACCATCGCCGATGAACAAAAACTTTGTTATGGCCTGTTGGGACTGGAACCGTTAAGCCGCGGTCGTTCATGTTTTCGTTCTGCATTAAAACGTTGCGCCGGGGCGTGTTGCGGTAAAGAGAGCCATGAGGAACATGCGCTACGCTTGCGCCAGTCTCTGGAACGTTTGCGAGTAGTTTGTTGGCCGTGGAATGGTGCGGTGGCGCTGAAAGAACAGCACCCGGAAATGACTCAATATCATATTATTCAAAACTGGCTGTGGCTGGGGGCGGTTAATTCGCTGGAAGAAGCGACAACGTTAATTCGGGCACCCGCCGGGTTTGATCACGACGGTTATAAAATTCTTTGTAAGCCGCTGCTTTCCGGTAACTATGAAATTACTGAACTTGATCCGGTGAATAACCAGCAAGCCAGTTGATTTCACTGAACAACAGTTTACCTTGCGGTTGTAAAAGCCGCAGGGTGTGCCTGCCATCGAACCAGCACGCGCCCTGGTCGGTAGTGAGCAGTTTATCGCCCAGTTGCCACGCGCCGTTAATCACAAACACCACCCCGCCGCGTGAGCCAAAGGTAGTAAACGTACGTTCGGCAATTCTGACTTTCGCTTTACAGACATCCAGGCGTGTCATGATGTTGAAATCCATCGACATCTGCCCTGCCGTCAGTTTCGCTTTAACCACCTGGTCCGCCGCAAAGGCAAAAGGCTGTAACGGTTTTAAGGTATGGTTAAAGCGGTCTGCGCTTTCAAGGAACATCTCGCCGCCTTCCAGCAACGTCACTATCCTTTCCATACCTGGAAACAAAGAAAACTCCCCATTCGCCGCGATGGATGCAATGCTGGCACGCCAGTAAAAATCACGTTTTGCCGGTGGGAAAGTGCAAATTTCGCGCGTTTCACCGGCAGCATTTCGCCACAGATTCACCGACATTTTACGCATATCAAAGTATTCCATACTCGCTCCCGGCCCGTTCTTTTCATTGTTATCGTTCAGGTAACCGTGGATGGTTATCGGCAACTCGGGTGATTTACGTTAGTGGCGATCAGGCTTTTTTTGCATCTGTTTGAGAACAAAAAAGAAAACCGCCGATCCTGTCCACCGCATTACTGCAAGGTAGTGGACAAGACCGGCGGTCTTAAGTTTTTTGGCTGAAAGATTATTCAGCAGTTGCAGGCATTTTACCTTTTGCCGCTGGACGTTCTGTCAGACGCTTCTCAAAATTAGCATTAAATTGCTTTTTCTGTTCCGGCGTCAGGATGTTGTAAATCTTGTTCTGGGTTTCCATGTGCGCCAGCATGTTAGCTTTGCGCTGTTCTTCCATTTTTGCGATCTGCGCTTCAGCTTTTGCTTTATCGAAGGTATCGCTGGCAATGATGTCATGCATTGCGCGGCGTTCTTCCAGCGGCGGACGTTTCATCTGGTCACGCTGGCCTTTCATGATTTCGCGGATCTGCTGTTTCTGCGCGTCGGTCAGGTTCAGGTCTTTGAACATCATGTCCTGATGCGGACCGAACTTGCCTTTGTGGTGCATCATCGGCTTCGCGTCAGCCGGTGCTGAGGTAGTGGTGTCTGCGGCATGGGCCAGGTTAGCCGCGCCAAGAGCCAGGGTAGAGGCAACAAACAGTGCAGTTAATTTACGCATATTCTATATCCTTCCTTTCAGTTATTTATTACGGCTTTCTTAAGAAGCGTGCCGTGTTGACGAGATTAACTTTACTGACTTTAGCGTCAATTAATCAGAGCAACGGTAAAACAATGAAAGTGTAAAAAACACTTTTGCGCCAATTATGGAGAAAAAAAGAAAATTTGATGGAGAGTGATGAGAAAATATTACAACACGATGATTTTGCAGAGATTATGAAGAACTATACCGGATGACTGGTGATAAATAAAGCAAATAACCAGGATTAATCTGTATTAATTTATAAGAAAGTAACTTAATACCCGCAGAATGATTTCTGCGGGTAAGTATTAGCTTATTTTTTCGAGCATTAATCCCGCGCGTAATCCCAACGCTACCAACGGATTAGGGAATAACACATACTCTACATCATGGGTTACGGTAAAACGTTCCTCCCCGTCCTGCGCCAGCAATGTTCCTTTCTCAAACGGCATAAAATTCAGCGTGTCACTTGCCATATGCATTTCGAAGGACGGCGAGTGGCGAGTAATTTGCGAAACCACCCGATAACGGAGTGGCGGCGTTCTCACAATACCGACACTATCACCAGATAGCAGCGCAGCAATTGCGCTGGCAGTGACTGCAAACTGGCGAAGATCGTTTTGTCCAAAGGGCAACGCTTTGCCGAGTTCCAGCGTACAGGCCAGCGCGCCAAAATGTCTGGCGCTGAAATGAGTAAACGTACCACCAGGCTCCTGATGGAACACCAGTGCCTCCAGCCCCGCCGCACCCAGCCACGTCAGAAATTTCTCGTCCCAGGGAATGTCGCGTTGCGGTAATACACCGAACTGCGGATGCAAGGAGCCACGAATTGCGGTATGGAGATCAAGGTGCCAGCGCATAGATTCTTTGCCCTGGTCATAAAAATCTTCCAGGCACTGTTCCAGTTCGCGCGCGCGACAGGTTTCCCCGCTTTCAGCAAATAGCTGCCAACGACCGCCAAACATTCGGTTCATATCGCTATGGCAATAACGTTTCCCTTGCTTCAGCGCAGGAGGATTCCCGAGGATCACCAGCAACCGCCAACGTAACGGGATCTCGCCGTGAGATATCGCGCCAAGCAACGCATCCAGCATTTCCACAGGTGCCGTCTCATTACCGTGGATCCCCGCTGAAATCACCAGTGCGCCTTGCGGTGGCGTTAATGGCGTCAGTTCCAGCACGCCATCGCCCAACCAGCGCCAGCGAACGCCGTTGATTTCTCGCTCGGTGATAACCGGTTTTTTACCCGTTAAGGTCAGAGCAAGAAAATTATCCATTTCCCCCTCCCTCGCGCTGGAACGGATAAACCGAACCGAGATTCAGTAATTGGCTCAATACATCCAGTGCTTCCCGGCCTTCGCGCAGCAATTGCGGGTCGGCCAGATCGGCAGCAGTAAGACGATCGCGGTAGTAACGATCCACCCAGTCATTGAGCACATTAAACAGCGTATCGTTCATCATCACCGCCGGATTCACCGCCCGGCGTTCTTCTTCTGTCAATACCACGCGCAACCGCAGGCACGCCGGGCCTCCGCCATTCGCCATGCTTTCACGTAAATCAAAGACTTTTAGTTCGCTAATCGGGTTGTCAGCGGCAAGGAGTTCATTGAGATACCCCCATACTCCGGCGTGTTCCCGACACTCCTGAGGCAGCACCAACATCATGGAACCATCATCGCGGCTCAGCAGTTGGCTGTTAAACAGATATGTAGACACCGCATCTGACACGGAAACCTGAGTCGCCGGAATTTCTATCGCCATAAAACCGTTCACCCGCGCACGCAGGTTTGCCAGTAACTGCACCTGTCGAGCGAACGCCTGTTGATGACAAAACAGCACCTGGCGGTTACTCACGGCAATCACGTCATTATGAAAAACGCCCTGGTCGATAACGTCCGGGTTTTGCTGGGCGAAAATCACCTGTTGGGGATTCACCTGATTCAGCCTTGCCACCGCCTCGCTGGCTTCGCGAGTCTGTCGCGCCGGATAACGGGAAGGCCGGGTATCATTGCCCTCTTCTCGCCCGTAGACAAAAAGTTGCATACCCGGTTCACCGTAATGACCGCCGAGACGATTGTGGTTTGCCGCCCCCTCATCACCGAGCAACGCTACCTGCGGCAACGCCGAATGGACACTAAATTTCTCTTCGTCGTTAAAAATCGCTTTTAACAGCGATTCGGTGACGGGGGCTTCCAGCGAACGGTGAAATTTATTGTTCAGGTTGGCAACGGTGAGATGCACTTTGCCATCCAGCGTATCGGCAGATGGCGCGATCGTTGCCGCATTGGCTACCCACATTGGCGAAGCGGAGCTGACGCTGGAAAGCCAGTGCGGTGCCTGGCGTGCAACTTTTTCCAGTACCTGCTCATCGCTACCACTGAATCCCAGTTGACGCAGCACCGGAATAAACGGACGCTCGTGCGGCGGGATCACCGCCTGGGGAAATCCCGCATCGGCAAGGGTTTTCATTTTCAGTAAGCCCTGTTTCGCCGCCAGTCGCGGGTTAGAGACCTGAAAACGGTGACGGGTAGAGGCTTCATTACCAAACGACAGGCCCGCGTAATGATGCGTCAGCCCTACCAGCCCGTCGAAATTGACTTCCCAGGCGTTCATCGCACCACCTCATCGGAAAAATCCAGCCCGGGGTTAAGTGTGGCGGGCAATGTTAACGAGTCCGACTCCAGGCTCGCCATCGGCCAGGCACAATAATCTGCGGCATACCAGGCGCTGGGGCGATGGTTACCGGAAGCGCCAATGCCGCCGAATGGCGCGGTACTGGCAGCACCGGTAAGCGGTTTGTTCCAGTTAACAATCCCCGCCCGTGCCTCCAGCAACAGTTGATCGAATTTTTCCCGCTCGGGGGAAACCAGACCGCAAGAGAGGCCGAAGCGAGTGTTATTCGCCATTCGAATCGCTTCATCGAAAGTGTCGTAACGCCAGACGCGCAATAACGGTCCGAACACCTCTTCATCTGGTACGCCAGCAACGCCCGTCATTTCAATGATCCCCGGCGTCAGCAACGATGTCCCTGCTTGTAATAAGCGCGGCGCAAGCAGGGGGCGTCCACCCATCGCTTCCAGTTGCTGCCAGGCCGTCACCACCTGCTGCGCGGCCTGATCTGATATCAGCCCGCCAATAAACGGCTGCGGTTCGTCATCCCAGTTGCCCGGCGTTAATCGCTGGCTGACGGCAACCAGACGAGCAAGAAACGCATCGCCCTGCGCCCCGCTTTTCAGCAATAAACGGCGGGCGCAGGTGCAGCGTTGCCCGGCTGTGACAAATGCCGACTGAATGGTCAGATGGACAGCGGCATCGATATCCGCCACCTCATCGATAATCAGCGGGTTATTGCCGCCCATTTCGAGGGCGAGAATTTTCTCCGGCTGACCGGAAAGCTGACGATGCAACTGGTAGCCAGTATTGGCGCTACCGGTAAACAGCAAGCCGTCGAGATCCTCCAGCGCACTCAGCGCCTGACCCGTTTCACGCCCGCCCTGCACCAGGTTCAGCACGCCCGGCGGCAAGCCAGCCTGCTGCCATAAACGCATTACCGCTTCGCCACTCCACGGTGTCAGTTCGCTGGGTTTAAAGATAATGGTGTTACCTGCCAGCAATGCCGGAACGATATGTCCGTTCGGCAAATGACCAGGGAAATTATACGGCCCAAACACCGCCAGCACGCCGTGCGGGCGATGGCGCAGGCTCGCCGCGCCGTCCGGCATTTCGCTACGCTGCTCGCCGGTACGAACATGATACGCCTTAATTGATATCGCGATTTTATTGATCATCGCCGTCACTTCGGTTGCCGCTTCCCAGCGCGGCTTACCCGTTTCTCTGGCAATAATCGCGGTTAATTCGGCTTTATTGCTTTCCAGCAATCCGGCAAAGCGTTCAACTCTTACCTGACGATCGCCAAAGGAGAGACGCGCCCAGCGCGGAAACGCCGCACGGGCTGCCCGACAAGCCTGCCCGACCTGAGCGGCATCGGCATCATTGCCTTGCCATAACACCTCGCCCGATACCGGATTACGCTTCACACGCAATGCGCCCTGGCCCGTTACCCAATCACCGTTAATCCATAAAGTCATGCTGTTTTCTCCTCTGCGCACAGGCGCACCAGACGAACGCGATCCCCTGCGTGGCATTTGAGGGCATCCAGTTGTGCGGCGGTTAAAATCAAACGCTCGGTTGCCGGATCGGTACGCACCAGCACCACGCGGAAATGGTGATAATTTTCATTGGCGACCAGGCAGGCCGGAAAATCGCCCTGCGCAGGCTGCCCTTCTGCCACTTCCACCAGCCGACTTTTACGGATGGCGCGCACGCGGTCGATGTCACACTCAAGCGTCGGCCCACCGTCGAAGATGTCGATATAATTACGGTAGCGAAAACCTTCTTTCTCCAGTACCGCACGGGCAGGCGCGGTTTGCGGATGTACCTGACCGATGACGTCCTGGGCTTCCTGAGATAAAAAGTGGGTATAGATCGGATGTTTCGGCATCAGTTCTGCAATAAATGCCTTTTGCCCGGTGCCGCAGAGAAAATCGGCGCGGCTAAAATCCATCGAAAAGAAGCGCTTACCGAGGCTTTGCCAGAACGGTGAATAGCCATGTTCGTCAATCACCCCGCGCATTTCGGCAACCACTTTGTCATTAAACTTGTCGCGAAAAGCCGCCATAAACATAAAGCGCGATTTCGACAGCAAATAGCCGTTGCCCTCTTTGCGCCACTCCGGGTCGAGAAACAGCGTGCACAGCTCGCTGCTGCCGGTGTGATCGTTACTGAGAAACAGCGTCGGCAACGCGTTATAGACATTCAGCTCTTTCGAAGCGTGAACCAGCGTGCCGACGCGATAGTTGTACCAGGGATCGTTCAGCCCAACTGCCACCTCAATGGCGCAAATCCCCGCCACTGTGCCTGTCTCGCTATCTTCCAGCACGAACACATAGCCCTGCTCACTTTTGGGCAGTTCGCCTTGCCAGGTTTTGATTGCCCTTTCGATACGCGCCGAAAGCGTGGCTTCATTGGCGGGAAGCGACGTCAGGCCGCCGCCCGTTTTGCTGGCAAGCTGCATCAGCGCCGAGACATCTGAACGCTCAACGGGACGGATGACCATCATGAAGAACCTCGGCTAACAAAGTGTTCGCAAGCAGCTGCAAAGCGATCCAGTCCGGTCGTCACCTCTTCTTCGCTAACATTGAGCGCAGGCGCAAAACGCACCACGTTGCCACCCGCAATCAGTACCATCACGCCTGCTTTCGCCGCTTCCTGAGAGATCTGTTTCGCTTGCCCGGCGTAATCGGCATTCAACACGCAACCAATCAACAAACCTAAGCCGCGAACTTCACTGAACAAACCGTAGCGGTGATTAATGGTATTAAGACGCTCAACAAACCAGTCGTGACGCTGTTTAACGCCATTAAGCATCTCTGGCGTGTTGATGAGATCCAGCACTTTGCCTGCCACCGCCGAGGCCAGCGGATTGCCGCCATAGGTGGTGCCATGAGTGCCAACAGTCATCACGCTGGCGCACTCTTCGGTTGCCAACAACGCACCGACCGGGAAACCGCCGCCCAGCGCTTTGGCGGTAGTTAACAGATCAGGCGTCACGCCGTAGTGCATATAGGCATACAGTTCCCCGGTGCGCCCGACGCCGGTTTGTACTTCATCAAAAATCAACAGCGCATTGTGGCGGTCACACAATTCACGCAGACCTTGTAAAAATGCGTTGCTGGCTGGCACCACACCGCCTTCCCCCTGGATGGGTTCGACAATCACCGCACAGGTAGAGTCGTCAATCAGCGCGCTGGCAGAGTTAATATCGTTATATGCAGCATGACGAATATCCGGCGGCAGTGGCGCAAAATCCTGTGAATAGGCGGGCTGCCCACCCGCACTGACAGTAAACAGCGTGCGACCATGAAACGCATTTTTGAACGCCACGATACCGCTCTTATGGCTGCCGTAGCGGTCGTGAGCGAATTTACGCGCCAGTTTTAGCGCCGCTTCGTTGGCTTCCGCACCGGAGTTACAAAAGAAGACGCGATCGGCAAACGTGGCGTCGATCAATTTTTTCGCCAGTCGCAGTACCGGCTCGTTGGTGTAACCGTTGCCGGTATGCCAGAACTTACTCGCCTGTTCGTTCAGCGCCTCACGCAGTTCCGGGTGCGCATGGCCCAGCGCGTTCACCGCAATGCCACCCGCGAAGTCGATATACTCTTTCCCCTGCTGATCCCACAAGCGCGAACCTTCGCCACGTACCGGTATAAACGGTGCCGGAGCGTAAACAGGTATCATCCATTCATCAAAGTTTTCACGCGTAATTGGCTGAGACATAGCGACCTCTACAGTAAATAATTCGTTATTTATATGTTAATAATAAGTAATGTTTGCGCTGTAAATGTAGATTGCAGGGTTCGTGCCAGCCAGTGATAAAAGTGCATAAACCGCGGTGGCTAACTGGAAATCAAGGAGTTATAACCAAACCATATGCATTTAAAGTGCATATAAAGTGAATACGTTTGCGATATGGGTGAATAAAAAGAATAAAAAACGCAATGTTATGCAGAAGTAAAATATAATTCTGGAATTGTGATCATTGACGAAATTTACTGGAAATTACTGCGCCATTCTGACGCAGCGCGCACCAAAAGCGGGCATTTTTTGCGCCATCGTTGACATCATTAACAACCATCGATCAAATCACTTAACAACAGGCGGTAAGCAAAGCGAAATTCTGCTACCATCCACGCACTCTTTATCTGAATAAATGGCAGCGACTATGAAATTTGTCTCTTTTAATATCAACGGCCTGCGCGCCAGACCTCACCAGCTTGAAGCCATCGTCGAAAAGCACCAGCCGGATGTGATTGGCCTGCAGGAGACAAAAGTTCATGACGATATGTTTCCACTCGAAGAGGTGGCGAAGCTCGGCTACAACGTGTTTTATCACGGGCAGAAAGGCCATTATGGCGTGGCGCTGCTGACCAAAGAGACGCCGATTGCCGTGCGTCGCGGTTTTCCGGATGATGACGAAGAGGCGCAACGGCGAATTATTATGGCTGAAATCCCCTCGACGCTGGGCAATGTTACCGTGATCAACGGTTACTTCCCGCAGGGTGAAAGCCGCGACCATCCGATAAAATTCCCGGCAAAGGCGCAGTTTTATCAGAATCTGCAAAACTACCTGGAAACCGAACTCAAGCGTGAAAATCCGGTGCTGATTATGGGCGATATGAATATCAGTCCTGGCGACCTGGATATTGGCATTGGCGAAGAGAACCGTAAGCGCTGGCTGCGTACCGGAAAATGCTCTTTCCTTCCGGAAGAACGCGAATGGATGGAGAGACTGATGAGCTGGGGGTTGGTCGATACCTTCCGCCATGCGAATCCGCAAACAGCCGATCGTTTCTCATGGTTTGATTACCGCTCAAAAGGTTTTGACGATAACCGCGGTCTGCGTATCGACCTGCTTCTCGCCAGCCAACCGCTGGCAGAATGTTGCGTAGAAACCGGCATCGACTATGAAATCCGCAGCATGGAAAAACCGTCCGATCACGCCCCCGTCTGGGCGACCTTCCGCCGCTAATTTAGCTGTTCTCCTGGCTCAAACTGGGTCAGGAGAATTAACCTTGAGAAAAATCAACAAACTGTCAGTAATGATTTGTTGCCTGCCGCCCTTTGTTATACCGTCACTGCGTTTTTAGTTGTCTGACCACTTCTCTATTATCAAGTTTGATATAGGAAACTCCACAATGAACGCTGAGCGTAAATTTCTTTTTGCCTGTCTTATTTTTGCGCTGGTCATTTACGCTATCCACGCTTTCGGTTTATTCGAGCTGCTCACCGATTTACCTCACTTACAAACACTCATTCGCCAGAGCGGATTGTTCGGTTATAGCCTCTATATTCTGTTATTCATCATTGCCACCCTCTTTCTGTTACCAGGAAGCATACTGGTGATCGCTGGAGGGATAGTTTTTGGCCCGCTCTTAGGGACACTACTATCATTAATTGCCGCCACGCTGGCCTCCTCGTGCTCATTCCTGCTGGCGCGCTGGCTGGGACGTGATTTACTGCTGAAATACGTTGGCCATAGCCATACCTTTCAGGCCATTGAAAAAGGCATTGCGCGTAACGGTATTGATTTTCTTATTCTGACCCGCTTAATCCCGTTGTTTCCTTACAATATTCAAAATTACGCTTACGGATTAACCACAATCGCCTTCTGGCCTTATACCCTTATTTCGGCACTCACGACCCTGCCCGGTATTGTTATTTATACCGTGATGGCAAGCGATCTCGCCAATGAAGGCATTACGCTGCGCTTTATTTTACAACTCTGTCTGGCGGGCCTGGCGCTGTTTATTCTCGTCCAGCTCGCCAAACTCTACGCCCGACACAAACATGTGGATCTGTCTGCTTCGCGCCGCAGCCCACTTACTCACCCCAAAAATGAAGGATAGAACGATGTTGCAACATTATTCAGCGTCATGGAAAAAAGGACTGGCTGCACTCTGCTTACTGGCTGTTGCCGGGCTTAGCGGCTGCGATCAAAAAGAGAATGCGGGTGCAAAAGTGGAATACGACGGACTTTCGAACAGCCAACCGCTGCGTGTCGATGCCAATAACCATACGGTAACCATGCTGGTGCAAATTAATGGTCGTTGCCTCACCGACGACACTCGTAACGGTATTGTGTTTAAAGATGGCTCCAACGGACATAAATCGCTGTTTATGGGTTATGCGACCCCGAAAGCATTTTATGAAGCCCTGAAAGAGGTCGGTGGTACGCCAGGCGAAAATATGACGATGGATAATAAAGAAACGACTCATGTCACAGGCAGCAAACTGGATATTTCGGTCAACTGGCAAGGGGCGGCAAAAGCGTATTCCTTCGATGAAGTGATTGTTGACAGTAATGGCAAGAAACTGGACATGCGCTTTGGCGGTAATTTAACGACAGCAGAAGAGAAGAAAACGGGTTGCCTGGTGTGTCTGGATAGCTGCCCGGTCGGCATCGTCAGCAATGCAACATACACTTATGGTGCGGTTGAAAAACGAGGTGAAGTTAAATTCAAAGGCAATGCCTCGGTTCTCCCGGCGGATAACACGCTGGCAACGGTTACCTTTAAAATCACCGAATAAAGCCAGAATAAAGGATGATGAAGATGCAATCGCGAAAAATCTGGTATTACCGTATAACCCTCATCATCCTGTTGTTCGCTATGCTGCTGGCATGGGCGCTGCTTCCCGGCGTCCATGAGTTTATCAATCGCAGCGTTGCGGCGTTTGCCGCCGTGGACCAACAGGGTATAGAACGCTTTATTCAGTCTTACGGCGCACTGGCGGCAGTTGTCTCGTTCTTGTTGATGATTTTACAGGCCATTGCTGCACCGCTACCTGCGTTTTTGATCACCTTTGCCAATGCGTCGCTGTTTGGCGCGCTCTGGGGCGGCTTGCTGTCGTGGACCAGTTCGATGGCCGGCGCGGCGCTGTGCTTTTTTATCGCCAGAGTGATGGGCCGCGAAGTGGTGGAAAAATTAACCGGCAAAACCGTACTTGACAGTATGGACGGCTTTTTCACTCGCTACGGCAAACACACCATCCTGGTATGTCGGTTATTGCCTTTTGTCCCTTTCGATCCAATCAGCTATGCTGCCGGTTTGACTTCAATACGTTTTCGCTCGTTTTTTATCGCCACCGGGCTTGGTCAATTACCGGCGACTATTGTTTATTCCTGGGCGGGCAGCATGTTAACAGGCGGTACTTTCTGGTTTGTCACCGGACTGTTTATTCTGTTTGCCCTGACCGTGGTGATTTTTATGGCGAAGAAAATATGGCTTGAGCGCCAGAAGAGGAATGCCTGATGGGTTTACCGCCGCTTAGCAAAATTCCTTTCATTTTACGTCCGCAGGCGTGGCTGCATCGTCGCCATTACGGCGAGGTGCTAAGCCCGATTCGCTGGTGGGGGCGGATCCCGTTTATCTTTTATCTGGTGTCGATGTTTGTCGGCTGGCTGGAGCGCAAACGCTCACCGCTGGATCCAGTAGTGCGATCGCTTGTCAGCGCGCGCATTGCGCAAATGTGCCTGTGTGAGTTTTGCGTGGATATCACCAGTATGAAAGTCGCCGAGCGCACTGGCAGCACCGATAAACTGCTGGCAGTGGCTGACTGGCGGCAAAGCCCGCTCTTTAGCGATGAAGAACGGCTGGCGCTGGAGTACGCCGAAGCCGCAAGCGTAACGCCGCCAACGGTCGATGATGCCCTGCGCGCCCGACTGGCTACGCATTTTGACGCCCAGGCGCTCACCGAACTGACGGCATTGATCGGCCTGCAAAACCTGTCAGCCCGTTTTAATTCTGCCATGGACATTCCCGCTCAGGGGCTGTGCCGTATTCCTGAAAAACGTTCTTAAGGAGAGATGATGCGCCATTGTGGGTGGTTGCTGGGATTGTTATCGCTGTTTTCTTTGGCAACACATGCCAGTGACTGGCAGGAAATTAAAAATGAGGCCAAAGGGCAAACCGTCTGGTTTAACGCCTGGGGCGGCGATACGGCAATTAACCGCTATCTCGACTGGGTTAGCGGCGAGATGAAAACCCATTACGCTATAAACCTGAAGATTGTTCGTCTCGCAGATGCCGCAGACGCGGTGAGGCGCATTCAGACCGAAGCTGCTGCCGGACGCAAAACAGGCGGTTCGGTGGATCTGCTCTGGGTGAACGGCGAAAACTTCCGCACCTTAAAAGAGGCTAATTTACTGCAAACTGACTGGGCGGAGACCCTGCCCAACTGGCGCTATGTCGACACACAGCTGCCGGTGCGGGAAGATTTTTCAGTGCCTACAGAAGGGGCTGAATCGCCCTGGGGGGGCGCACAACTGACGTTTATCGCCCGCCGCGATGTTACGCCACAGCCACCACAAACGCCGCAAGCCTTACTGGAGTTTGCTAAAGCCAACCCTGGTACGGTTACCTATCCGCGCCCGCCAGACTTTACCGGCACGGCGTTTCTTGAACAGTTGCTGATTATGCTAACGCCAGATCCCGCCGCATTAAAAGAAGCTCCGGACGATGCGACTTTCGCCCGTGTCACTGCGCCCTTGTGGCAATATCTTGATGCGCTGCATCCGTATTTGTGGCGCGAAGGAAAGGATTTCCCGCCTTCGCCCGCACGGATGGATGCTCTGCTGAAAGCCGGCACATTGCGCCTGTCGCTGACCTTTAACCCCGCGCATGCGCAGCAAAAAATCGCCAGCGGCGATTTGCCTGCAAGCAGTTACAGTTTTGGCTTTCGCGAGGGAATGATTGGCAACGTGCATTTCGTCACTATTCCTGCCAACGCGAATGCCAGTGCTGCGGCGAAGGTAGTTGCCAACTTCCTGCTCTCACCCGATGCACAACTGCGTAAAGCAGACCCTGCTGTCTGGGGCGATCCTTCGGTTCTCGATCCGCAAAAACTGCCTGACGGGCAGCGCGAAATATTGCAATCAAGAATGCCGCAGGATCTGCCGCCGGTACTGGCTGAACCGCACGCAGGTTGGGTAAATGCGCTGGAACAAGAATGGCTACACCGTTACGGTACGCATTAATCTTTTTGCTGTGGGCGATGGTGGCGGTGATTTATGCACCGCTGATCCCGGCAGCTCTCACGCTGATATCGTCTGCTTTGTCGTTGACACACTGGCAGACGTTATTTGCCGATCCACAGTTACCGCAGGCATTACTGGCAACGCTGGTGTCGACAACCATCGCGGCGGTCGGGGCGTTGTTGATTGCCCTGCTGGTGATTGTGGCGCTGTGGCCTGGGCCGAAATGGCAGCGTATGTGCGCCCGTCTGCCGTGGCTGCTCGCCATTCCCCATGTGGCTTTTGCCACCAGCGCCCTTCTGCTCTTTGCTGACGGAGGGCTGCTTTATGACTATTTCCCGTATTTCACTCCGCCAATGGACCGATTTGGCATCGGTCTGGGCCTCACCCTTGCAGTGAAAGAAAGCGCATTTCTGCTGTGGATCTTAGCGGCAGTATTGAGCGAAAAACGGCTGTTGCAGCAGGTCATCGTGCTGGATTCACTGGGCTACAGCCGCTGGCAATGCCTGAACTGGCTGCTGTTGCCCTCTGTCGCGCCTGCGCTGGCAATGGCGATGCTGGCGATTGTGGCCTGGTCGCTGTCGGTCGTGGATGTGGCGATTATCCTTGGGCCAGGTAATCCCCCGACGCTGGCAGTAATTAGCTGGCAGAGGTTAACTCAGGGCGACGCCGATCAACAAACGAAAGGCGCACTCGCCAGCCTGCTGCTGATGCTGTTACTCGCCGCCTACGTTTTGCTGGGCTATCTGCTATGGCGTGGCTGGCGGCGTAATATTCCCCGCGTAGATGGCGTTCGTAAGCCTGCCACGTCTTTATTGCCAGGCAATACGCTGGCGAGTTTTTTACCCTTGACCGGTGTGCTGTGTGTGGTTCTGCTGGCGATCCTCGCGGATCAGTCGACGATCAATAGTGAAGCGCTCATCAACAGCCTGACAATGGGGCTGGTGGCGACATTCATCGCTTTGCTCCTGTTACTGCTGTGGCTGGAATGGGGGCCACAGCGTCGCCAGTTGTGGCTATGGTTGCCCATTTTATTACCCGCTCTGCCACTGGTGGCGGGCCAGTACACGCTGGCGCTATGGCTGAACCTGGATGGGAGCTGGACGGCGGTGGTCTGGGGGCATCTGCTGTGGGTAATGCCGTGGATGCTGTTTATCCTGCAACCCGCCTGGCAGCGCATTGATTCACGGTTAATTTTGATTGCGCAAACACTGGGCTGGTCGCGGGCCAAAATCTTCTTTTACATGAAATGCCCACTCATGTTGCGCCCTGCGCTGATTACCTTCGCGGTGGGATTTTCAGTCAGTATTGCGCAGTATATGCCGACGCTGTGGCTGGGCGCGGGGCGTTTTCCGACGCTCACCACTGAAGCGGTGGCATTAAGCAGCGGCGGCAGCAACGGTATTCTCGCCGCCCAGGCTTTATGGCAACTGCTATTACCGCTTATTATTTTTGCCCTGACCGCGTTAGTCGCAAAATGGGTAGGTTATGTCAGACAAGGACTCCGCTAATGCTCTGCGTGAAAAATGTTTCGCTACGTTTACCAGAAAGCCGCTTGCTGACAAACGTTAACTTTACGGTAGATAAAGGTGACATTGTCACGTTAATGGGGCCGTCTGGCTGTGGAAAATCCACTCTGTTTTCATGGATGATTGGTGCGCTGGCCGGACAGTTTTCTTGTACAGGTGAGCTATGGCTCAATGAGCAACGGATTGACATGCTACCCACCGCAGAGCGTCAGATTGGCATTCTTTTCCAGGATGCACTGTTATTTGACCAGTTCAGCGTCGGGCAAAATTTACTGCTGGCGCTACCGGTGACACTTAAGGGGAATGCCCGACGTAATGCCGTGAATGATGCACTTGAGCGTTCAGGCCTTGACGGAGCTTTCCATCAGGATCCTGCCACTTTGTCTGGCGGTCAGCGAGCGCGCGTTGCTCTGCTTCGCGCTCTTCTCGCTCAGCCAAAAGCGTTGCTACTGGATGAGCCATTCAGCCGTCTTGATGTGGCTCTGCGCGATAATTTTCGCCAGTGGGTGTTCAGCGAAGTTCGCGCCCAGGCGATCCCCGTCGTTCAGGTAACGCACGATCTCCAGGATGTTCCTGCTGATAGTTCTGTTCTGGATATGGCGCAGTGGTCAGAAAATTACAACAAACTGCGATAACGCAAAGTTTTTCCCAATGTGTCAGTTCAGAATGGCGCACTCAAAACTACAATGTCGGGATTTTCGATGAAACGTGTTTCTCAAATGACCGCGCTGGCAATGGCTTTAGGGCTGGCTTGCGCTTCTTCGTGGGCCGCTGAACTGGCGAAGCCTCTTACACTTGACCAGCTTCAACAACAAAATGGCAAAGCGATAGATACTCGCCCCAGCGCGTTTTATAACGGCTGGCCACAAACCTTAAATGGCCCTTCTGGTCATGAACCTGCCGCCTTAAACCTCTCTGCTAGCTGGCTCGACAAAATGAGCACTGAACAGCTCAACGAGTGGATCAGGCAACATAACCTGAAAGCCGATGCTCCGGTGGCGCTGTACGGTAATGACAAAGATGTCGACGCCGTCAAAACGCGACTGCAAAAAGCAGGTTTTACGCATATCTCCATTCTGAGTGACGCGCTAAGCGAACCTTCCCGTCTACAAAAACTGCCGCACTTTGAGCAGCTGGTTTATCCGCAATGGCTGCACGACCTGCAACAAGGTAAAGAGGTTACGGCGAAACCTGCCGGTGACTGGAAAGTCATTGAAGCGGCCTGGGGCGCTCCTAAGCTTTACCTTATCAGCCATATTCCCGGCGCTGACTACATCGATACCAACGAAGTAGAAAGCGAACCGCTGTGGAACAAAGTTTCTGATGAACAACTAAAAGCGATGCTGGCAAAACACGGCATTCGCCATGACACCACGGTCATTCTGTACGGGCGTGATGTATACGCTGCAGCGCGTGTGGCGCAGATAATGCTTTATGCCGGCGTGAAAGATGTGCGCCTGCTGGATGGCGGCTGGCAAACCTGGTCCGACGCGGGTCTGCCCGTTGAGCGCGGTACGCCAGCGAAAGTGAAAGCGGAACCGGATTTCGGCGTGAAGATCCCGGCACAACCGCAACTGATGCTTGATATGGAACAGGCGCGTGGACTGCTGCATCGCCAGGATGAATCGCTGGTGAGCATTCGTTCGTGGCCAGAATTTATCGGTACGACCAGCGGTTACAGCTATATTAAACCAAAAGGTGAAATAGCCGGAGCACGTTGGGGACACGCTGGTAGCGACTCGACGCATATGGAAGATTTCCATAATCCGGATGGCACCATGCGTAGCGCCGATGATATTACCGCTATGTGGAAAGCATGGAATATCAAACCAGATCAGCAAGTTTCATTCTACTGCGGCACTGGCTGGCGCGCATCCGAAACCTTTATGTACGCACGAGCAATGGGCTGGAATAACGTCTCTGTTTACGACGGCGGCTGGTACGAATGGAGCAGCGATCCAAAAAATCCGGTAGCAACCGGTGAACGCGGCCCGGACAGCAGCAAATAACATTGCAATTACTGACGCTGGAGCGACTTCAGCGTCAGATACCCACTCCACACCCGCGTAAAGGTCGTCATCCAGCACAACGCACCGAAGATCCACGCAAACGACGCAAACCATGCAGGGAATAAACATCCCACCACAAACAGTAAGATCGTTTCTGTGCCTTCGGTTAATCCCCCCAGATAGTAAAACGACTTGTGTGCATAACCAGGATTATCAATCTGATGTTTCGCCGCTAGCGCAGCAAAAGCGAGAAAACTGCTGCCCGTGCCGATAAACGCAAACAGCAGCCAGCCGCCTGCCAGCGCGTTTTGCTCCGGTGCGGCGAGGATAAACCCAAAAGGCACCAGCGCGTAAAAGAGAAAATCGAGAGAAATATCGAGAAAGCCGCCCGCGTCGGTAAGTCCTCTGCGCCGCGCCAGCGCACCGTCCAGACCATCAAGCAGCCTGTTCAACAAAATGACGATTAGCGCCGCCAGATACCAGCCCAGCGCCAGAAACGGCAGTGCCAGCACGCCGATGGCAAATCCCACTAATGTTAAACCATCTGGCGTAATGCCCGGTTTATCAAGAACCCGCACGCACTGATGCAACAACGGTTTAATCCGGGGATGAAGATGGCGGTCTAGCACAGGCACTCCTTAAATATAAAGCCTTTCTGATTGAGCAACAGTGCGGATATTATGGCATTTTTCGCTTATCTGCCCGTGTGTAATTTATGAAAATGATTGAAGTTGTTGCCGCCATCATCGAACGTGATGGCAAAATTTTACTCGCGCAACGCCCCGCCCATAGCGATCAGGCGGGATTATGGGAGTTTGCCGGTGGTAAAGTCGAGCCGGATGAAAGCCAGCGGCAGGCGCTGGTGCGTGAGTTACGCGAAGAACTGGGCATCGAAGCAGCTGTGGGTGAATATGTTGCCAGCCATCAGCGAGAAGTTTCAGGGCGGATTATCCATCTTCATGCCTGGCACGTACCCGACTTCCACGGGACGTTACAGGCACATGAACATCAGGCGCTGGTCTGGTGCTCACCTGAAGAGGCGCTGCAATATCCGCTGGCCCCTGCTGACATTCCACTATTAGAGGCGTTTATGGCTTTACGCGCCGCCAGACCAGCGGATTAGTGCTAAGGGTTTTGTCATCACGCTGGCATTGCAGCAGTATTCCTTCGGCTTTAATTACCGCCCCTTCAGAATAATTTTGATCCTGATAAACGCAGCACTGAGTACAGGGCTGCGCTGACTGCCCGCCTGAACTGAACACTTCTGGCGGTACGTTTACCTCAACGTCCGGACGATAATGCGGATTAGCCAGTGCAATTAATGGAAATGCTAATACTACGGCGAACAATGCTCGACTCACAGGGAACTCCTTAACGTTATTGTCTCTGCTACTGATAACGGTAGCCGGGTGGCAAAACTTTAGCGTCTGAGTTATCGCATTTGGTTATGAGATTACTCTCGTTATTAATTTGCTTTCCTGGGTCATTTTTTTCTTGCTTACCGTCACATTCTTGATGGTATAGTCGAAAACTGCAAAAGCACATGACATAAACAACATAAGCACAATCGTATTAATATATAAGGGTTTTATATCTATGGATCAGACATATTCTCTGGAGTCATTCCTCAACCATGTCCAAAAGCGCGACCCGAATCAAACCGAGTTCGCGCAAGCCGTTCGTGAAGTAATGACCACACTCTGGCCTTTTCTTGAACAAAATCCAAAATATCGCCAGATGTCATTACTGGAGCGTCTGGTTGAACCGGAGCGCGTGATCCAGTTTCGCGTGGTATGGGTTGATGATCGCAACCAGGTACAGGTCAACCGTGCATGGCGTGTGCAGTTCAGCTCTGCCATCGGCCCGTACAAAGGCGGTATGCGCTTCCATCCGTCAGTTAACCTCTCCATTCTCAAATTTCTCGGCTTCGAACAAACCTTCAAAAATGCCCTGACTACTCTGCCGATGGGCGGTGGTAAAGGCGGCAGCGATTTCGATCCGAAAGGAAAAAGCGAAGGTGAAGTGATGCGTTTTTGCCAGGCGCTGATGACTGAACTGTATCGCCACCTGGGCGCGGATACCGACGTTCCGGCAGGTGATATCGGGGTTGGTGGTCGTGAAGTCGGCTTTATGGCGGGGATGATGAAAAAGCTCTCCAACAATACCGCCTGCGTCTTCACCGGTAAGGGCCTTTCATTTGGCGGCAGTCTTATTCGCCCGGAAGCTACCGGCTACGGTCTGGTTTATTTCACAGAAGCAATGCTAAAACGCCACGGTATGGGTTTTGAAGGGATGCGCGTTTCCGTTTCTGGCTCCGGCAACGTCGCCCAGTACGCTATCGAAAAAGCGATGGAATTTGGTGCTCGAGTGATCACTGCGTCAGACTCCAGTGGCACTGTAGTTGATGAAAGCGGATTCACGAAAGAGAAACTGGCGCGTCTTATCGAAATCAAAGCCAGCCGCGATGGTCGAGTGGCTGATTACGCCAAAGAATTTGGTCTGGTCTATCTCGAAGGCCAACAGCCGTGGTCTGTACCAGTTGATATCGCCCTGCCTTGCGCCACCCAGAACGAACTGGATGTTGACGCCGCGCATCAGCTTATCGCCAATGGCGTTAAAGCCGTCGCCGAAGGGGCAAATATGCCGACCACCATCGAAGCGACTGAACTGTTCCAGCAGGCAGGCGTACTGTTTGCACCGGGTAAAGCGGCTAATGCTGGCGGTGTAGCAACATCGGGCCTGGAAATGGCGCAAAACGCTGCGCGCCTGGGGTGGAAAGCCGAGAAAGTTGATGCGCGTTTGCATCACATCATGCTGGATATCCACCATGCCTGTGTTGAGCATGGTGGTGAAGGTGAGCAAACCAACTACGTGCAGGGCGCGAACATTGCCGGTTTTGTGAAGGTTGCGGATGCGATGTTAAGCCAGGGCGTGATTTAAGACAATTGTGCCGGATACAGCGCAAACGCCTAATCCGGCCATAAAAATCTTCAGTATCAGATGGTTGAAAGAACCTTTATGTTATCACTCCATTGCCCGCCTCTTCTGATGGCGGGCTTTTTTTCGGCGCTCTCTTGCGTGGCGAATCCTTTTTCTTCCCTTCTCCACCGCCGGGAGCCATTATTCCCCGAAACTGCCTTACCGACGTGCGCTTTGCCTGATCAATCAACTGGTACAATGTCCCCACCAGCGGTTGCATAAAGTCCTGGTAGCGACACTGCTTTTCGCTGATTTGCGTCAGCACCGATTCCCAGTGCGCGGTCATGTCCGGTCGCGTCGCCATCTCTGGCAGCGAATGGAATAATGCTTTTCCGGCGTCGGTGGAGTGGATATAGCGCCCTTTTTTGGTCAGGAAGCCTCGCTTGAACAGCAGTTCAATAATCCCGGCGCGAGTCGCTTCTGTCCCCAGACCATCGGTCGCACGAAGGATCTTTTTCAGATCTTTGTCCTGCACAAAACGTGCTATCCCGGTCATCGCTGAAAGCAGTGTTGCATCGGTAAAATGGCGCGGCGGCTGGGTTTGCCGCTCTACCACTTCACCTTTTTCACACAGCAACTCATCGCCTTTCGCCACCACAGGCAGCGGCGTGCCGTCGTTTTCTTCATCGCGCTCTTTGCTGCCTAACAGTGTGCGCCAGCCTGCTTCAGCAAGAAAACGGGCTTTAGCGACAAATTTGCCTTTGGCAATGTCCAGTTCGATAACACACTTGCGGAACACCGCATCCGGGCAGAACTGCATCAAATACTGACGGGCAATCAGGTTATAGACCTTCGCTTCGTTCTCCGTCAGGTTGATCGCAGAACTCCGTGCGGTCGGGATGATGGCGTGGTGCGCATCGACCTTTTTGTCATCCCAGCAGCGGTTGCGTATATCTGGATCGACCACTGGCTGCGGTAACAAGTCCGGTGCATGAACGCTGATGGCATTCATCACTGCGTGGCGTCCGGCAAAATGCTCTTCCGGCAGATAGCGACAATCGGAACGCGGATAAGTGATTAGCTTGTGCGTTTCGTACAACTTCTGGCAGATATCAAGCACGTTCTGCGCACTCAGACCAAAGCGTTTTGCCGCTTCAATCTGCAACGCCGAAAGCGAAAACGGCAGCGGTGCGGATTCTGATTCCCGTTTATCGTTATAGCTGGTGACAATAGCCGGTTGGCCGCTGATGCGGTTGACCACATGCTCCGCCAGCGGACGATGTAACAAGCGCCCTTCTTCATCCTGATAAGGTTCACACGCTTCGCTCGGTTGCCAGATAGCGGTAAACCGCTCATCGGCAGGTGTCACGATATGCGCTTTGACTTCAAAGAAATCTTTCGCCACGAAGTTTTCAATCTCTTCGTCGCGGCGCACCACCAGTCCGAGTACGGGCGTCTGCACGCGTCCCACGGAAAGTACGCCCTGATAACCGGCATTGCGACCGAGAATAGTATACGCACGGGTCATATTGATGCCGTACAGCCAGTCGGCACGCGCTCGCGCCAGCGCAGAAACGCACAGCGGTACAAACTCACTGTTGGAACGAAGACGGTCGATCGCCCGCTCAACCGCCTGTGGGTTCAGGTCGTTTATCAAGCAACGCTGCACCTGCTGGCGCTTTTCCGGTGCCAGTTGCAGATAGTCCAGCACTTCATCCACCAGTAATTGCCCTTCGCGATCCGGGTCACCGGCGTGAACGATTTCGCTGGCTTCATGCAGGAAGCGTTTGATGACATTAAGTTGTTTAGTCACGGAGGGTCGGGGCTGTAATTGCCACTTTTCCGGGACAATCGGCAAATCCGCAAGATTCCAGCGCGCATAGCGGCTGTCGTAGGCGTCTGGCTGCGCCTGCTCAAGCAGGTGACCGATACACCAGGTCACCACCTGACCATTACCGCACTCGATAAAGCCATCGCCTTTCCGGTGCGGTTTGGGCAGGACATCAGCAATGGCGCGCGCCAGACTCGGTTTTTCGGCAATAAACAACCGCATTGAATTAACGGATCTCAACCATGGCACGACCGCCGCGCGCTGGCACCAGTTCGCCAATCGCCGTCAGTTCAATGCCAAACTCGGCGGCTGTAGCTTTGACCTCATTTTCTGCTTCCGGCATGACCGCCAGCAGCAGACCGCCAGAAGTTTGCGGATCGCACAGCAGATCGCGCACTTCACGCGGCATTTCACCCATCAGATGACCGTAGCTGGCAAAGTTACGTTCGGTGCCGCCAGGCACTGCGCCCAACTTAATGTACTCTTCAACCCCCGGCAGTTTCGGGATCGCTTCATAGTCGACGCGCGCCTGCACACCAGCACCCTGACACATTTCGCTTAAATGGCCCAGCAGACCAAAACCCGTAACGTCGGTCATCGCTTTTACGCCTTCGATGTTGGCAAAGGACGCGCCTGCGATGTTCATCCGGCACATCACTTCCGTCGCCAGTCCTTGATGTTCTGGTTTCAGCAGTGATTTTTTCTCAGCCGTGGTAAGAACGCCGATCCCCAGCGGTTTCGTCAGGAACAGTTTGCATCCGGCTTGTGCGGTACTGTTTTTCTTCACCCGCTCGGTCGGTACGATCCCCGTTACCGCCAGACCAAAAATCGGCTCCGGCGCATCGATGGAGTGACCGCCAGCCAGCGCAATACCCGCCTGACGGCATGCATAGCGTCCACCTTCGGTTACTTCGCGGGCAATTTCCGGGGAAAGTTTGTTAATAGGCCAGCCGAGGATCGCAATCGCCATAATCGGTTTGCCCCCCATCGCGAAGATATCGCTGATGGCGTTAGTCGCCGCAATGCGGCCAAAATCGAAAGGATTATCAACGATCGGCATGAAGAAGTCGGTGGTACTGATAACGCTGGTGCCATTGCCCAGATCGTACACCGCCGCATCGTCGCGGGTTTCATTACCCACAAGCAAATTCGGATCAACAAACTTCGCCTGCTCACTGTGCAGGATAGTTTCCAACACTTTTGGGGAAATTTTACAGCCGCAACCAGCTCCGTGGCTGTATTGGGTCAAACGAATCGAGTTCTCGCTCATGGACATCTCCTGTCAATGCAATCCGGGTATGGTAACCCTCATTCCGTGAAGTGATAAGTGAGAGTGTCTGAATTCCTGCGCCTTTGCTCACAATCCAGACAGTTTCGCGACAATTATCAGAAATAAGTGACAAACGGCGTCGGGTCCGGGACGTTTATCGACGTAGATGCTTTCAGTTGTGGCGTGCCGAGGTAGAGAAAACCGACAATTTTATCCTGCTCACGGCAACCGAATGCTTCACGCACTACCGGACTTTCAGTTAATGCGCCACTGCGCCAGATGCCGCCAAACCCCTGGGCAACGGCTGCCATTTGCATCGCCATGACCGCGCATCCCGCAGACATTTCCTGTTCCCAGCGCGGGACTTTATGATTTTCTTCGCATTTCGCCACCACCGTTATGATGAGCGGTGCGCGGAACGGCGCATTACGCGCTTTGTCGATGGCTTTGTCATCACTACCGGTAGCAATCGCCCCCTGTTCCAATAATGCGCTGAAACGCTCGCGTCCTTCCCCTTCAATCACAAAAAAATGCCACGGTTGCATGGACTTATGGTCCGGCGCACGCATACCCGCACGCAGGATGTTTTGCAGTTGTTCACCCGTTGGTGCGGGTTCAGCCAGGCGGGAGGCGCTACGGCGATTGATCAATAGTTCGAGTGCATCCATTTGATTAACTCCTGTCGTGATATTTATTCACAAAATTAACACGAGAGTGAATTTTGTTACAGCCCAGTCCGCAATTCCTGCTGACAAGTGCCGGTTGGGTCATTACGATAACCACATCTATTGCGCCTGAAACAGGTGTGACCTTAAGTTGGGAGAATACATGCGAACCCTTTGGCGATTTATTGCCGGATTTTTTAAATGGACGTGGCGTCTGCTGAATTTCGTCCGTGAAATGGTACTTAACCTGTTCTTTATTTTTCTCGTACTGGTTGGTGTGGGGATTTGGATGCAGGTCAGTGGTGGTGATTCGAAAGAAACGGCCAGTCGTGGCGCACTGCTGCTGGACATTTCTGGTGTGATCGTCGATAAACCCGACAGTTCTCAGCGGTTTAGTAAATTAAGCCGCCAGCTGCTTGGTGCCAGTTCCGATCGTCTGCAGGAAAACTCACTGTTTGATATCGTCAACACCATTCGCCAGGCGAAGGACGACCGCAATATCACCGGTATTGTGATGGATCTGAAAAACTTCGCAGGCGGCGACCAGCCGTCTATGCAGTACATCGGCAAAGCTCTGAAAGAGTTTCGTGACAGCGGGAAACCGGTTTATGCCGTTGGCGAGAACTACAGCCAGGGGCAATATTATCTCGCCAGTTTCGCCAATAAAATTTGGCTGTCTCCGCAAGGCGTGGTTGATCTGCACGGCTTTGCCACCAACGGTCTGTACTACAAATCGTTACTGGATAAGCTGAAAGTTTCCACCCATGTGTTCCGCGTGGGTACGTATAAATCTGCCGTTGAACCGTTTATTCGTGATGATATGTCGCCGGCAGCTCGCGAAGCTGACAGCCGCTGGATTGGTGAGCTGTGGCAAAACTATCTGAATACTGTTGCCGCTAACCGGCAGATCCCTGCTCAGCAGGTATTCCCTGGCGCGCAAGGGTTGCTTGAGGGTTTAACCAAAACCGGTGGCGATACCGCGAAATATGCACTGGAAAACAAGCTGGTCGATGCACTGGCATCGAGTGCCGAAATCGAAAAAGCTCTGACCAAAGAGTTCGGCTGGAGCAAGACTGATAAAAATTATCGCGCCATCAGTTATTACGATTACGCATTGAAAACGCCGGCAGATACCGGTGACAGCATCGGTGTCGTCTTCGCTAATGGCGCAATTATGGATGGCGAGGAAACTCAGGGGAATGTTGGCGGTGATACCACTGCGGCACAAATCCGCGACGCTCGCCTTGACCCGAAAGTGAAAGCGATTGTCCTGCGTGTTAATAGCCCAGGTGGCAGCGTTACCGCGTCCGAAGTGATTCGCGCTGAACTGGCAGCAGCCCGGGCAGCGGGTAAACCTGTGGTTGTGTCGATGGGCGGTATGGCGGCATCTGGTGGTTACTGGATTTCCACGCCAGCTAATTACATTGTGGCTAACCCCAGCACCCTGACCGGTTCTATCGGTATCTTCGGCGTGATCACTACCGTAGAAAATAGTCTGGATTCGATTGGTGTTCATACTGATGGTGTATCAACTTCACCGCTGGCGGATGTTTCTATCACCAAGGCACTGCCGCCGGAAGCGCAGCAGATGATGCAGTTAAGCATTGAGAATGGCTATAAACGCTTTATCACGCTGGTTGCTGATGCGCGTCATTCGACGCCGGAGCAGATTGATAAAATCGCCCAGGGCCACGTCTGGACCGGTCAGGATGCAAAAGCTAACGGGCTGGTCGATAGTCTCGGTGATTTCGATGATGCGGTCGCCAAAGCAGCAGAGCTGGCAAAAGTGAAACAGTGGCATCTGGAATACTACGTTGATGAACCGACCTTCTTCGACAAAGTGATGGACAATATGTCTGGTTCTGTCCGGGCAATGTTGCCAGATGCGTTCCAGGCCATGTTACCTGCACCGCTGGCCTCGGTAGCCTCTACCGTTAAAAGTGAAAGCGACAAGCTGGCAGCGTTTAACGACCCACAAAACCGTTATGCGTTTTGCCTGACCTGCGCCAACGTGCGTTAAGTCTTGTACTGAGTGGCCGACAGATCGTCGGCCACATTTTTTTTACCTCGACGAATCCTCTTCCCGCTGTCTCGCCCCATATTTCCTTATCCGCATAGTATCAGGTGCGCTCCCCCTGCCTCACGTATATACTTTTGCTCTTTCGATATCATTCATATCAATATCATGCAAAAGAAATCAATTTACGTCGCCTACACGGGCGGGACCATCGGGATGCAGCGTTCCGAGCAGGGTTATATTCCGGTGTCAGGTCATCTACAACGCCAACTGGCGCTGATGCCGGAATTCCATCGCCCGGAGATGCCAGATTTCACCATTCATGAATATACGCCGCTGATGGATTCTTCTGATATGACGCCAGAAGACTGGCAGCATATTGCTGAAGATATTAAAGCGCACTATGACGACTATGATGGTTTTGTCATTCTGCACGGCACCGACACGATGGCGTATACCGCCTCTGCACTGTCGTTCATGCTCGAGAATCTCGGTAAACCGGTTATTGTGACAGGGTCACAAATCCCGCTAGCTGAGTTACGCTCTGACGGACAAATTAATCTGCTGAATGCGTTGTACGTTGCGGCGAATTATCCGATCAACGAAGTAACACTCTTTTTTAATAACCGACTGTATCGCGGTAACCGCACTACCAAAGCCCATGCCGATGGTTTTGATGCGTTTGCCTCTCCAAACCTTCCTCCGTTACTGGAAGCAGGTATCCATATTCGTCGTTTGAATACGCCACCCGCCCCGCACGGTGAAGGGGAATTGATCGTTCATCCAATCACGCCACAACCAATTGGCGTAGTGACGATTTATCCGGGGATTTCTGCTGACGTCGTGCGCAATTTTCTGCGCCAACCGGTGAAAGCATTGATTCTGCGCTCATATGGCGTGGGTAATGCGCCACAAAACAAAGCCTTCCTGCAGGAATTACAAGAAGCCAGCGATCGCGGTATTGTGGTGGTCAACCTGACACAATGTATGTCCGGTAAAGTGAACATGGGTGGTTATGCCACCGGTAACGCCCTCGCCCATGCCGGCGTTATTGGCGGTGCAGATATGACTGTAGAAGCCACACTAACCAAACTGCATTACCTGCTTAGCCAGGAACTGGATACTGAAACCATTCGCAAGGCCATGAGCCAAAACCTGCGCGGCGAACTGACGCCGGATGATTAAGGAGACTGCAATGCCCCCTCGCGCCCTGTTACTGGTCGATTTACAAAATGATTTCTGTGCTGGTGGCGCGCTCGCCGTGCCGGAAGGTGACAGTACGGTGGATGTCGCTAACCGCCTGATTGACTGGTGCCAGTCGCGCGGTGAAGCGGTTATCGCCAGTCAAGACTGGCACCCGGCGAATCACGGCAGTTTTGCCAGTCAGCACGGTGTAGAGCCTTATACGCCAGGCCAACTCGACGGTTTGCCACAAACCTTCTGGCCAGATCACTGTGTGCAGAACAGTGAAGGCGCACAATTACATCCGTTACTGAACCAAAAAGCGATCGCAGCGGTGTTCCATAAAGGCGAAAATCCTTTAGTTGACAGTTACAGTGCCTTTTTTGATAACGGCCGTCGGCAGAAAACCTCGCTTGATGACTGGTTACGCGATCATGAAATCGATGAATTGATCGTTATGGGCCTGGCTACTGACTATTGCGTGAAGTTTACCGTGCTGGACGCGTTACAGTTAGGTTATAAGGTAAACGTGATTACCGATGGCTGTCGTGGGGTGAATATCCAGCCACAGGACAGTGCGCACGCGTTTATGGAGATGTCAGCAGCTGGGGCAACGCTATATACGCTGGCAGATTGGGAAGAGACGCAGGAGTAATTTTATGCTGGCCTACAATTCTGTACTGTCATTGTAGGCCAGATAAAACACGTCAGTGGTACATCTGGCAATTGACGCCATCAACGAAAGATTTAATTCACCTCAGAAATCTCTTCCAGCGACACCTTCCGCGTTTCGATGCCAAAAATGGAGAGAACCAGCGCACAGAGCACTAACATCACGCCAAGCACTATAAACACCGTGATTGACCCATAATGCGTTAATAGTGCCGCAACGCCATAAGGCGTGAAGACCGCGACGATCCGTCCGACGGCATTAACGAAACCCGAACCGCGCAGGCGTAAATGCGTTGGCCAAAGCTCCGGGATATAGACCGCCGACGCGAAGCAAACATACATGTATAAAAAGAAGATCATCACCAGGCCATAGATTAAAATCGCCCACTCTGTAGTCTGAATTGAATAGATATAGCCTAACACGGCAATTATAATAAGCAAGGCGGAGCCAAATAATCGACGAGGAAAATGATCAATAATTAATGCCGCAATAAATATTCCTACCGGAGCGCCAATCATAATAACAGCAGTCATTAATATTGATTTATCGACATCAATGCCGGAGTTAACAAATATGGTCGGTATCCATACGGTGATGGTATAAAGTGAAATGTTCATTGCAATTAAAACAGTAATCGCGACTAATGTACGTCGTAACATTTCCCCTTTAAACAGCAGCCAGAAAGTACCATTGATTATGTTAGCCTTGCTGTTGCTCTGATTCAAAGTAAGCGGGGGTAAACGAACACTCTTCTCTCTTTCAATTTGCTGCTCTACTTCACGAAGTTGGCTTTCTGCACCTGCGATTTGCCCTTTCCCCGCCAACCATCGAGGCGACTCAATAAAGTATTTACCTGAGAGAAACCAGGCTAACAGTATGCCAATACCACCCAGCAGAAACATTATCCGCCAACTAAAAAAAGCGATAACCACCACGCCTATCGCCGCAGACAGCATGGGCGACCAGTTACCGACAAATGACAGCCGCGCGGACCATTTTCCACGCACCGTCGCGGGGATAAACTCCGTAAACGAAGCATAGCCAACCATAATCAGCGCCCCCATTCCTGTGCCCATCAGGAAGCGAAAGAAAATGAGCCAGTACATATCAGGGACAAAAGCGGCCCCTGTTGCCGCAATACCGACGATGAGAAGATTTATGCGGAAAGCCCTGCGCCGCCCAAAATAATCACCGATGAACCCACCGGTAAGAGAGCCGATGAAATAACCAAACATTAATGCCGAGGTAAAGGCGGCATTGAGGAAATTATTTGACCATCCATTGCTTACCAGCTTTGCTAAAACAACATTGCCTGAATAACTCAAAAAACCCGTTAATAACAGACTAAAGCTTATAATACCAAATATACGATAATGAAACCGGGCCAAAGGCAAGCGGTCCAGTCTTGCGCCAATTTGATCATATTGTTCCATTAGGTGCCTCGGATTTGCTAAAAAGGTAGCAATTGCGGCAAATTCACTTGCCGCATCTTTATCATCATTTTATTTTCCAGGCGCAGGAACAAATAATATTGACGACGTGTGCTTAAATTACCACACCAGCTGGATATTATTGTCTTTGCAAAATGCTATCCACTCTGCACCCGGTGATTTATCAGTTATTATGTAATTAATATGACTAAAGTCAGCTAACTGGACAAAAGCTTTGCGATCAAACTTAGAGTGATCAACCAATAACGCAACCTCTGTCGCCTGACGGATCATTGTCTTTTTGATTTCAGCTTCCGCTTCGTTAGAGTCCAGCGCGCCGCTGTTAATATCTAGACCTTTACAACTCATTACCATGATATCGACATGGTAGCGGCTGATGATCTCTTTAGTAATTCTTCCTTGCAGGGAAAGTGTATTTTTGTTTAGTTCCCCACCCGTTGAAACGACTTTAATTTCTGACTGAGCCAGAACATGAATCGCTTCCGCCGAGTTGGTTAGCAACGTCAGGTCACTACGGTCCTGTAACAATTTGAGCAATTCCATTACGGTACTACTGGAATCGGCTGCCATGGTGGTTTTATTGTCGATAAAGGGTAGTGCCTTGCGTGCAATAAGCTGCTTCTCTTCATAAAACGATGAAGCGCGCTTATAAAAATGGATATTCTCCGTCAACATCGCTGTATTTAAAACAGCACCACCATAGGTTCTGGTCAAAAAGCCTTCATCTTCCAGCTTCTCAAGATCGCGGCGAATGGTTTCTTCGGTTACCTGAAAAATCCCACTCAAATTTGAGACTGTCACCTTTTTATCGTTGGCAACCATTTGCTTAATTGCCTGAATCCTGTCTTTTGCCGCCACGATTACACCCCTGTATCTTTTTACATCACATTAGCGTGATTATCGCATAACCGATGTTTACTTTCAAAATAGCCTGTTTGAATCACAGATTTTCATCACAGTTTTCACAGAAACAGAGGTGAATCGCGTTGAGTATTTAACGCTCCAGGGCCTCTGCCATTTCCCTCATCAATGTTGCGTCTGCATCCGATAAGTTGATATTCAATGCCGCGACATTTTCGCGTACCTGTTCCGGTGCAGTAGCCCCACTAAGAATGGAGATTAAATCACTCTGTTTTAATATCCACGCCAGTGCCAGAGTGGGAATTGTGCACTGATAACGAGCACAGAGTGGCTGCCACTGTTCAAGCATATCAATCACTTTCAGCATGTTTTCACGCTGGAACCAGACTTTATTTGCCCGAGCGCCGCCCGGAACGTAATCACGCGTGATGGTCCCGGTCAACAATCCCTGCTCTAGCGGAGAGTAGACCTGTACCACAATGCCATTATCACGACATAGCGGCAGCAGTTCGCTTTCCATTGCCCGGTCGAGGATACTGTATTTCGCCTGAATAATATCCAGTTCACCATATTGCAGATACTCGCGGATATGGTCAGCATCGACGTTAGCAGCGCCTATAGCGCGAATTTTCCCTTCGGCCTTTAACTCATTGAGCACTGCGACAGTTTCAGCGATCGGCGTAAAAAATGGCGGCACCGACTGCCAGTGCGTCATGTAGATATCGATGTAATCAATACCCAGACGTTGCAAGCTGGCTTCTACCTCTTCGCGGATAGATTCCGGGGAAAGGTTTTTATACAACTGCCGATCGCCAACTTTGTTGAATAAACTTCCTTTTCGTTCCCAGACAATGCCGCATTTGGTTTCTACTACAACCTGTTCACGAGGCAGTTTTTTTAACGCCTGACCGACGATAACTTCACTATTGCCAAAGTTATATCCTGGCGCAGTATCAATCAGATTAATGCCACAACGATGGGCTTCAAGAATCGTATCAATACATATTTGCCGATCGAGATCGCCATTCCATGCAGGACCGCCGCCAATGGCCCATGTCCCCAACCCCATTCGCGAAAGCGTAATATCCGTTGTGCCTAAAGGTATCTTTTTCATTTGCCTTCATTATCCTTCGTATTCTTCCAGCAATTGTTCGACCAGCTTTCTGTTTTTTACGCCGGTGGTGGCACCGACGCTTAGAACCGAGATAGCCGCCGTTGCATTGGCAAAGCGTGCGCATTCACGCAGATTTTTGCCTTCTAACAGTGCCGCGATAAAGCCAGAAGCAAAGTTATCGCCCGCGCCAATGGTGTCGATGGCGGTTATTCCTGCGACCGCCGGCACCTTCATCGTCATGTCACCACGCTTGATAAAGCAGCCGTCTTTACCCGTTTTAATCACCACCGTTTTTACGCCGCACGCAAGAAAGCAGTCAGCAATTTCATCCAGTGTCTCTTTCCCGGTGAGTAATTTTGCCTCGGCAAAATTAGGAAATAGATAATCGACAAAACTCAATGCTTCGCAAATATCATCCAGCGTTTCATTCAACCGTGGTTTGATCATATCGGCACAGATAATCATCTGCCGGGCTTTAGCTTGCGTAAAAATTTCTGTTAGCGCTTTACCATCCAATAGAGGACTGTTGAAAATACTGGCCAGTGATAATAATTTCGCCTGAGAAAACCGCGCAAAATCAACATCGTCAATATTCAATTTCCACAGACTGCCGTTACGGTTTGTGACAAACGTCCGCTCGCCATCCTCCGTCACCAGTCCAACGTTAATTGAGGTATCTATGCTGACGTCCTGCTTCAGGCTTTGAATATCAATATTCTCTTTGCGGCAATGGTCGAGAATAAATTGCCCGGCGGCATCTTTACCAATACGACTCATTAATGCTGTGCGATGGCCCAGACGAGAAATAATTGTTGCTTCATTTATTGCATCACCCCCGGTGGTCATTGCGATTCTTTCAAGAGGATAAGAATCCACATCAAAGATATTTTTACTGACCGGTTGCAATGGAATATCAACAATAGCGGCACCTATACAAATAACGTCGAGATTATCCATATCATTATTCCGCTTTGCCATCAGAACCGAACAGTTTAATTTTTTCCAATGCCCGTTCTTTTACAGCTTTACGTACTTCACGTTCTAAATGCAGGAAAGGCTGATCCTGGTTTTCTTTCACTGCTACCATTGCGGCCTGACAGAGCTCCGTATGAATGTTGATTTTCGCGATACCCAACGAAATTGCAGTTTTAATGTCGGTATCACTGATCCCCGATGCGCCGTGCAAAACCAGCGGAACAGAAACGGCATCGCGTACGCGTTTGACGACCTCAAAATTCAATTGTGGCTCTGACGTATAAACCCCATGTTGGTTGCCGATGGCGACAGCCAATGAGTCACAGCCCGTACGTTCAACAAATTCAGCCGCCTGGTCAGGATCGGTATAGTGATAGCCCGCCAGCGCTTCTTCATAAACGGTTTCATTACCGACATGCCCTAATTCTGCCTCTACCGGAATACCCAGCGGATGGAAGAAATCAACAGCCTCTTTGGTTAAACGAATATTTTCTTCGAAATCAAATGCGGAAGCATCACGCATTAATGAATTCACACCATGAGTCCAGGCGTTATGAATAATTTCCATACTCCGACCATGATCCCAATGAGTTATTACCGGCACCGTTGCTTTTTTTGCCATTGATACCATCATGTGAGAGAAATCTTCAAATGAGGTGTTCCCGACAAAACCTGTACCAAAAGAAATAATAACCGGTGATTTCGCTTCTTCGGCTGCGTCGATAACGCCCATCAACATTTCCGCATTCCATACGTTAAAATGGGCAATTGCATAATGTTTATTTGTGGCATCGTTTTCCCAATATCTGATATCTGCGAGCATATTCTGTTCTCCCGTATTAGTTAATCGCTAATTTTAATAACGCCTTTTATAATGTCGTGTTTGTTGTTAACCGACTCTTCAAATGCCTGTTGTACATCCTGATAATCGTAAATATGTGTCACCATCGATTTCACATCGAATCGCCCTGAGGAAATAGCTTCAATCGTGACCGGATAACGATTGGCATAGCGGAATACTGTCTGGATAGTGACTTCGCGATTGATTTTGAGGAAATTGATTGCCGAATCGCCCGGTACAGTACCAACAATCATAATTTTACCGCCGCGCATTACCAGATAAGGTGCCTGTTTAACGGTGACCGCAGAACCCGCTGTTTCGAAAACAATATCTGCGCCCATTTCTTCGGTAAATTGCTGACAGCGTGCAATAGTGTCTTCTTTTGCGCCGTTAATAACCACTGTCGCGCCGAGCTGTTCCGCCATTGTCAGACGTTTTTCCAGTACATCAACGACGGCAATATCCGTAGCTCCCACGCATTTGCACGCTTGCAACGTCATCAAACCAATACAACCCGCTCCCAGAATAATTATCTTCTTACCCGGTTTAACATCTGCCAGCATCGCGGCATGCATCCCGACTGCGGCAGGCTCCACCAGCGCCCCTTCCATCGTGTCCATATTGTCGGGCAGTTTGTAAGTAAAGCTCTCCGGATGACACAGATAGTGCGTTAATGCGCCGCGGTAGTTAGGTTGTGTCGCCATAAAATCAACGTCCGGGCAGATGTTATATTTGCCTTCCAGACAGTAACGACAGTGACCGCAAGGAACGCCAGGTTCGATATTTACTCGATCCCCCGCTTTAAATTTGCGCACTCGGCTTCCCACAGCCACAACCGTCCCGGCGCATTCATGACCCAGGCCAATTTCTTGATTTGGGTCTTTAGGCGGAATAAACGGGCCTGATTCAAAACCATGTACATCTGAACCACAAATACCGACATATTCCACTTTAATCAAAACTTCATCTTCTTTAGGCACAGGTATTTCTGCTGAAATAATTTTCATTGTGCCCGGCACCTGCAATATTGCTTTTGAATTTTTCATTTTGAATCCACCAGTATTATTTATTGACTACTGCATCAATACTTAAACTTTCAACGGAGACACCTTTGGTTTCAATTCCAATGGTGGCGATAGCAATTGCGACAATAATTGAAACCGCCCCCAGAAGAATAAAGACTCCCGTTACGCCATAACTACTGAGCAGCACTGCAACGGCATAAGGTGCGGCAATACCACTGATTCGCCCTACTGCATTCGCCAGACCGGAGCCACGTAATTTGGCCTCTGTCGGCCAGATCTCAGGGACATACACTGCCGAGGCATAGCAAACGTACATATAGACGAAAGTAATCAGGAAGAAACCAATCAGCGTTATGAGCAACATACTGGTTTGCAGTGAATAGATATATCCGAGCACCGCAATCAGGATTAATAGCCCCACACCCATTGTTTTACGCGGAATTTTATCCATCACCAGCATGGCAATAAAAATACCAAATGGCGCGCCAAACATACTCATGGTATTTAAAACAATCGAGTCTTTTAAATTAATCCCCTGGGTCATGAATATCGTTGGCAACCAGTTAATTAGTGTGTACTGCACAACGTTCATGGCAATCAGCACACAAGAACCTAATATCACGCGTTTCAGTAATACTCCTGTCAGTAAGGCTGAATACGGCACCGCTTGTGGCGCTTTACCGTCATCAGCAATAACCACGGGCGGCAAAGGTTTACCCGTCTGGCGTATGACGCCTTCTTCTATACTCCGCATGACTTTCTCGGCTTCCTGATACCGTCCGCGCGATTCCAGCCAGCGCGGGGATTCAGGAAAGTAGCGCCAGGCCAGCGCCGTAGCGATAAGCGACAATATTGCAGGGATAAGCAGTTGTACCCGCCAGTTCCACTCAGCACTAATCAGCGGCGTGAGTCCCATCGCAATCAATGAACAGAGCGGATATGACCAGTTGCCAATAAAGGAAACCCGACTGGACCACGTTCCGCGATTTCTACCGGGCATATATTCGGTGAACCCAGCAAACAGCGTCACCAGTAAAGCTCCCAGCCCAACGCCCATCACAAAACGGCAGGCAATAAGGAAATCCATATTCGGTGAAAAAGCACCGACCATCATCGAGGCAATATGAATGGCCTCATAGAGGATGAACGCATTTCTGCGACCGGTTTTGTCACCGATGATGCCGCCAACCAGCGCACCGAGAAACATTCCGGCGGTCGTGATTGCTGAGAATGTGGCAGTGGTGGAATTATCTGTCCAGCCCAACTCTTTCAGCTGCGCGAGGATCAAGCCACCAACGGCATTACTCCAGCAGACAAGCAAGCCAAACGCGACGATAGCAAACATTGACGAATGCCAGCGGCAATCCGGTAAGCGATCCAGCCGTGCACCACAATGCGGTTTTGTTATCTGTTCCATGCGATAACGTTCCTTCAGGAGAGTAGTTATTCATCAAAGTCGTAAGTCATGATCACTTTGATTGCGGTTTTATCGACCATCGCTTCAAACCCTTCGCGCCATTGCGACAGGCCAATACGATGCGTGATCATCGGTTTGACTTTGATAGCGCCGCTGGCTAATAGCCGGAGAGCGTTACGCCATGAGGTGGAGTCATAGGCCATATGCCCAATGATGCTTTTGTTCCAGGCGGTAATGTCATTAATCGAGAAATCAAGAGGTTTGAAGCCCATTCCAACGCGTACCACTTCCCCGTTCGGACGGAGCATTTCGATGGCTTGTTTCAGTGCGATATTGGCACCGGAGCATTCAATCACCAGTCCCAGATTGTCTTTGCCACAAATTTGCTGGCAGCGCGCCACCACATCTTCGGTAGAACCATTTACTACAGCCGTCGCACCCAGTTCTTTTGCAACCGGAAAGCGGACCGCCACATCTTCTTGCAGACCAACGACGACGATATTTACCGCCCCCATAATCCGCGCCATTTGTACGGAGAACAGCCCGAGTGGGCCAGTGCCGATGACGACCACATCCTGACCAGGAAGGAATTTCGATTGCTGCGCGATGGATTTGTAGGCATTACAGATAGGGTCAAGTACGGCTGCGTCCTCATAATCAACACCATCAGGGATTTCCCACAACGCATGACGATGAATTTTGAGAATTTCACCAGGAACCAGACAATATTTGGAAAAACCACCGCCCCAGGTATTGTTATCCAGACCAAGGTTTACTTTTTCTGTACAACACAGAAAATCACCTTGTTCACAGGCCGGACAAACGCCGCAGACGTGACCGCTGTTATCTGACACGACGCGTTGCCCCACTTTCCAGTCTTTGACTTTTTCACCAACCTGCGCAATACAACCTGCGAACTCATGGCCGCGGATAGAGTTAAACTCATCAGAACCGCTATCGACATTGTAGTGCTTCATGTCTGCGCCGCAGATTGCCGCGGCTTTAATTTCAATCACTACATCTTCCGGGCCACAAATGGGTTGTGGGACATCGATCATCTTGTAGCCGCCAAAGGCTTTGCCAAACCGAGCCAGTGCTTTCATTGCGTCATCCTCTGTGTTTTGTTTTGCTTAGATGGTCATCATACTTACCCACATGATTTTTGAGGTCAACATTAAATCTGTAAAACACAGATAATGATCTGCGTTTTACAACTCAGATCACAATTACGCAGAAAATGGCTGGATCTGTTACAGGTTGATGGAAGGCGGAACGCAAAATGAGCAAATTTGAGAGGGATTACCGGCCAAATAGGTCTGAGACTTAAGTTCAGGAGAAGTCATTCAGGCGTGAACGCGACTGCAAGAGACCGGGCTGGGGCTTTGCCTGGTCGTGACGAGATAATTGAGATGAGTCGTGGGGTTATTGTTGGCTATCCCCTTTATAACCGCGGCAAAAAGGGGACAAACCACTTACTTAAACATGGCAATCGGCTTTGCTGAGATACCAAAATCTTCTTTTAACTGTTGTTTGCTCTTCATGACCATCTGACCATTTGTGTCAATTGTCATATGCTGTGCTTCGGTATTATTGCGGGCTTGCCACAGCATCACCAGTTGCAGGCAGTTCTCTTTTTGTTCCTCGGTCAACGCAACGCCATCAGGCCATTTCCCCAGTTCAACGGCGGTCGACAAACGCTGGTATACCTCAGGCGTCATGCTGTTGATAATGTCATCAAGATTCATAATTTTTCCGCTCCTGTGGAATAAGTTGCTGAATCGTTTTTTCAACCGTTGATTTCTTCGCCGTTTTCGCCATCGGTAAAGCGTAAAGAGGCAGAGTTAACACAATAACGTTCGCCCGTTGGCTGCGGCCCGTCGGGGAAGACATGCCCCAGATGGGCATCACAGTTACCGCAACGAATTTCTATGCGCTGCATTCCATGTGACAAGTCTTTGATATAACGAATGGATTCTTCACTCACCGGTTCGTAGAAACTGGGCCAGCCACAGCCGGAATCATACTTGGTTTGGGAATGAAACAGCGGGGCATCGCAGATCAAACAGTGATATACGCCGTCACGCTTGTTATGCAGTAAACGACCCGTAAATGGCGGCTCTGTCCCATGATTCTGCGTCACGTAGAACTGCATCTCGGACAAATTTTTTTTCAGTTCTTCTGCCGAAGGTTTATTAGCCATTTGCTCACATCTCACTTTAATCGTGCTCACATTACGCGACTGATTCTAACAAAACATTAACACCAACTGGTAAAAATTTGTCCTAAACTTGATCTCGACGAAATGGCTGCACCTAAATCGTGATGAAAATCACATTTTTATCGTAATTGCCCTTTAAAATTCGGGACGCCGACCCCATGTGGTCTCAAGCCCAAAGGAAGAGTGAGGCGAGTCAGTCGCGTAATGCTTAGGCACAGGATTGATTTGTCGCAATGATTGACACGATTCCGCTTGACGCTGCGTAAGGTTTTTGTAATTTTACAGGCAACCTTTTATTCACTAACAAATAGCTGGTGGAATATATGACTATCAAAGTAGGTATCAACGGTTTTGGCCGTATCGGTCGCATTGTTTTCCGTGCTGCTCAGAAACGTTCTGACATCGAGATCGTTGCAATCAACGACCTGTTAGACGCTGATTACATGGCATACATGCTGAAATATGACTCCACTCACGGCCGTTTCGACGGTACCGTTGAAGTGAAAGACGGTCATCTGATCGTTAACGGTAAAAAAATCCGTGTTACCGCTGAACGTGATCCGGCTAACCTGAAATGGGACGAAGTTGGTGTTGACGTTGTCGCTGAAGCAACTGGTCTGTTCCTGACTGACGAAACTGCTCGTAAACACATCACCGCTGGCGCGAAAAAAGTGGTTATGACTGGTCCGTCTAAAGACAACACTCCGATGTTCGTTAAAGGCGCTAACTTCGACAAATATGCTGGCCAGGACATCGTTTCCAACGCTTCCTGCACCACCAACTGCCTGGCTCCGCTGGCTAAAGTTATCAACGATAACTTCGGCATCATCGAAGGTCTGATGACCACCGTTCACGCTACCACCGCTACTCAGAAAACCGTTGACGGCCCGTCTCACAAAGACTGGCGCGGCGGCCGTGGCGCTTCTCAGAACATCATCCCGTCCTCTACCGGTGCTGCTAAAGCTGTAGGTAAAGTACTGCCAGAACTGAATGGCAAACTGACTGGTATGGCGTTCCGCGTTCCGACCCCGAACGTATCCGTAGTTGACCTGACCGTTCGTCTGGAAAAAGCTGCAACTTACGAGCAGATCAAAGCTGCCGTTAAAGCTGCTGCTGAAGGCGAAATGAAAGGCGTTCTGGGCTACACCGAAGATGACGTAGTATCTACCGATTTCAACGGCGAAGTTTGCACTTCCGTGTTCGATGCTAAAGCTGGTATCGCTCTGAACGACAACTTCGTGAAACTGGTATCCTGGTACGACAACGAAACCGGTTACTCCAACAAAGTTCTGGACCTGATCGCTCACATCTCCAAATAAGTTGAGATGACACTGTGATCTAAAAAGAGCGACTTCGGTCGCTCTTTTTTTTACCTGATAAAATGAAGTTAAAGGACTGCGTCATGATTAAGAAAATTTTTGCCCTTCCGGTCATCGAACAAATCTCCCCTGTCCTCTCCCGTCGTAAACTGGATGAACTGGACCTCATTGTGGTCGATCATCCCCAGGTAAAAGCCTCTTTTGCATTACAGGGCGCACACCTTCTCTCATGGAAACCTGCGGGTGAAGAAGAAGTTCTGTGGTTGAGTAACAACACACCGTTCAAAAATGGCGTCGCTATTCGCGGTGGCGTACCGGTTTGCTGGCCGTGGTTTGGTCCGGCTGCACAACAAGGCCTGCCTGCGCACGGTTTTGCCCGCAACCTGCCGTGGACGCTGAAATCACATCATGAAGATGCTGATGGCGTAGCGCTGACTTTTGAATTGACGCAAAGCGAAGAGACGAAAAAATTCTGGCCGCACGACTTTACGCTGTTAGCGTATTTCCGCGTGGGTAAAACCTGTGAAATCGATCTTGAAGCACACGGCGAATTTGAAACCACCTCTGCCCTGCATACCTACTTTAACGTGGGTGATATCGCTAAGGTAAGCGTCAGTGGGCTGGGCGATCGCTTCATTGATAAAGTGAATGACGCGAAAGAAGATGTACTGACCGACGGTATTCAGACCTTCCCTGACCGTACCGATCGCGTGTATCTGAATCCGCAAGATTGCAGCGTGATTAATGATGAAGCGCTGAATCGTATTATCGCCGTAGGTCACCAGCATCATCTGAACGTTGTAGGCTGGAATCCGGGACCGGCGCTTTCAGTTAGCATGGGCGACATGCCGGACGATGGCTACAAGACCTTTGTTTGTGTAGAAACGGCTTACGCTTCAGAAACGCAAAAAGTCACCAAAGAAAAACCTGCACATCTGGCGCAATCCATTCGCGTTGCCAAACGTTAATTTGCGTTAATGTTGTGTGCCGGGTGCGATGCATCCGGCACGTATCAACATCACACCATATCCAGCGCAGTTTTTCCTTTTGGTGCCGGATACGCTTTATCCAGCATAGCTAATTCCGCTGACGAAAGTTCAACCTCAAGCACAGCCGCATTTTGTTGGACATGGGCAATCGTGGCCGCTTTTGGAATCGCCATCACACCCTGATGACTGATCACCCACGCCAACAATACTTGTGCCGCGCTGATATTGTGAGCATGTGCAATTTCGTTGACTACTGCGTTTTTTAGCAGCCCATTGCGCAACCGCCCGGCCTGAGCTAACGGACTGTAAGCCATCACCGGTATCTGCTGTTGCTGGCACCAGGGGAGTAGATCGTACTCAATCCCTCGTGAACCGAGATGGTAAAGCACCTGATTAGTGGCACACTGATTTCCCCCCGGCAGCTGCCAGAGTTCCTGCATGTCGGCATAATCAAGGTTAGAAACGCCCCAGCGGCGGATTTTTCCCTGGGCGATCAATTTTTCCATCGCTGCGACAGTCTCTTCAAAAGCGAAACTGCCAGACCAGTGTAATAAGTAGAGATCGAGATAATCAGTATTGAGACGGCGTAAACTGGCTTCGCATGCATTTATCGCTTTTTGCCCGCCAGCATTCCACGGATAGACTTTAGAGACGAGAAAGACCTTCTCTCGCAGACCGGTTAATGCTTCCCCAACCACCATTTCGGCACCGCCCTCGGCATACATTTCGGCGGTATCAATGAGGGTTAAACCGAGCTCAATGCCCGCGCGTAGTGCAGCTACTTCTGTTTTACGCTGACTGGCATCTTCGCCCATATACCATGTTCCCTGCCCTATGGCTGGCAGTGAGACATCGCCACTAAATTGAATCATTTTTTGTTGCATTGTTTCCTCCCAGGTATTGCACCACCGTAACGCAAAACAGGGCGTGACGCCCTGTTTTTATGCACAAAATGCCCTGGAAAGATGCATTATCAGAATTTGTAGGTGATCCCGGTAGAAATCAGGCCAGTCCAGGATTTATCCACCATTGGGCTGTCAGTAACTTCATCAGACAGACGGGTGTAGCGCGCGGTACCGTAAACACTCCAGTCGCCTAGGAAGTTGTAGCTGGCGCTCAGCTCCAGGTAAGGGCTCCAGCTGTCGTTCGGGTTATAGCCACGCAGACCGCTGCGAGCGGACTCTTTGCGCGATACGCCATAATAGTATTCGTTCTGGTTTTCGCTGTTCCACTGCACACCAATACCCGGAGTCACGGTCAGGCCGCCGTTGGTGTAACGATACAACCAGGCCATATCCCAGACAATGCCGTTGCTGTTATCCAGGGTATCGCCAGCCAGGGTGGTACGCAGGTAACCGTACTGGGTAAAGTGAGCATAAGACAGACCAGCCATCATGGTGCTCTTACGGTCATCCAGGTGACGCATTTGGTGATCGCCACTGTCTTTCGCTTTGAAGTAAAGCGGCGACCAGTAAGCGGTAATTGAAAGTTTGTCCGTTGCGTCATTCCACAGGTAGTAACCACCACCTAAGCCACGGAACCAGAAGTTATCGCCTTCATAGTTGATTACCGGTACTGGGTAAACATCGGTATCGTAATCTTTATATGGGTGTTCAACGACACCTACGCCTGCGCCCAGGGAAAATTTACCTTCAGCGTGCGCTACGCCTGCAGACGTTGCGATAAGCACTCCAAGTGCCAGAAGTTTGAGTTTGGTCACAATTAATCATTCCTTAAACAAATGTTTAGCGGGCGACAAAGTTTACCCGTCAATACATCGAAACCCAACCTTTTTACGTTTTCATTTTTTAAAGTAACTGTTTAATTTTCCTGACGCGGATGACACCGCGCTTACAGCCAAATGAATTTAGCGTTACTGGCGACCCTGGTCTTTACATTAATTATGCAAAATTTATGGATGAGTTGTTGATATGCCATTGAAATTAAGAAAGCCGTGCAGGCAAGTTTTCCATTTGCCATCTACGCTTAATTTTGAAGGTGTATCACCGGGCACGTTGTTCTCATCGTCGATAAAATGGCATGAGAGTTGCTGTGTTTTAGCAAGAGACGTCGTTCAGTTTACCTCTTCCGGGAGCCTCTACTATTCATATGAACGGCTCTTAACCTGTGCTAAAAAACGAAAGGACGGCATACCATGAATATATTCGATCACTATCGCCAGCGATATGAAGCTGCCAAGGACGAAGAGTTCACACTGCAGGAGTTTCTTACCACTTGTCGGCAAGATCGCAGTGCTTATGCCAACGCGGCTGAGCGGCTATTGATGGCTATCGGTGAGCCTGTCATGGTCGATACAGCCCAGGAACCCAGACTTTCTCGACTCTTTTCTAACCGGGTCATTGCACGTTATCCGGCGTTTGAAGAGTTTTACGGCATGGAAGACGCGATTGAACAGATTGTCTCTTATCTGAAACACGCGGCTCAGGGGCTGGAAGAGAAGAAACAAATTCTGTATCTGCTGGGGCCTGTGGGTGGGGGTAAATCATCGCTTGCTGAGCGACTGAAATCATTAATGCAGCTCGTACCGATTTATGTATTGAGCGCCAACGGTGAGCGTAGCCCGGTCAACGATCATCCGTTCTGTCTTTTCAATCCGCAGGAAGATGCGCAGATTCTGGAAAAAGAGTATGGCATTCCTCGCCGCTATCTCGGCACCATCATGTCGCCGTGGGCGGCAAAACGCCTGCATGAATTTGGTGGCGATATCACTAAGTTCCGGGTAGTGAAGGTCTGGCCGTCAATTCTGCAACAAATTGCTATCGCCAAAACGGAACCCGGTGATGAGAACAACCAGGACATCTCCGCGCTGGTTGGGAAAGTCGATATTCGTAAACTCGAACACTACGCGCAGAATGACCCGGACGCCTACGGCTATTCCGGTGCACTGTGCCGCGCCAACCAGGGGATCATGGAATTCGTTGAGATGTTTAAAGCACCGATTAAAGTGCTGCATCCCTTGCTAACCGCCACTCAGGAAGGTAACTACAACGGGACGGAAGGTATCTCCGCCCTGCCGTTCAACGGGATTATTCTCGCCCACTCGAACGAATCCGAATGGGTCACTTTCCGTAATAACAAAAACAACGAAGCCTTCCTCGATCGTGTTTACATCGTGAAGGTGCCGTATTGCTTGCGCATTTCCGAAGAGATCAAAATCTACGAGAAATTGCTTAATCACAGTGAATTGACTCACGCCCCCTGCGCCCCTGGCACGCTGGAAACGCTGTCACGTTTTTCCATTCTTTCGCGCCTTAAAGAGCCAGAAAACTCCAGCATTTATTCAAAGATGCGGGTTTATGATGGTGAAAGTCTGAAAGACACCGATCCCAAAGCCAAGTCGTATCAGGAATATCGTGACTACGCCGGTGTCGATGAAGGGATGAACGGTCTGTCGACGCGTTTTGCGTTTAAGATCCTCTCCCGCGTGTTCAACTTCGATCATGTAGAAGTGGCGGCAAACCCGGTCCATCTGTTCTACGTCCTGGAACAGCAGATCGAGCGCGAGCAGTTCCCACAAGAGCAGGCAGAACGCTATCTGGAGTTCCTGAAAGGTTATCTGATCCCGAAATATGCCGAGTTTATTGGCAAAGAGATCCAGACGGCCTACCTTGAATCCTATTCCGAATATGGGCAAAACATTTTCGACCGTTATGTTACCTACGCGGATTTCTGGATTCAGGATCAGGAGTATCGCGATCCGGATACCGGGCAGTTGTTTGACCGCGAGTCTCTCAACGCCGAGCTGGAGAAAATCGAGAAACCGGCGGGGATCAGTAATCCAAAAGATTTCCGCAACGAGATTGTTAACTTCGTACTGCGCGCCAGAGCGAATAACAGCGGACGCAATCCGAACTGGACCAGCTATGAAAAACTGCGCACGGTTATTGAGAAGAAAATGTTCTCCAATACCGAGGAGCTGTTGCCGGTTATTTCGTTTAACGCCAAAACGTCAACCGACGAGCAGAAGAAACATGACGACTTTGTCGACCGTATGATGGAAAAAGGCTACACCCGTAAACAGGTGCGTTTACTGTGCGAATGGTATTTGCGCGTACGTAAATCGTCTTAACAACCCTGGCCCGGTACACATGCTACCGGGCCTACAACGACAGCGAACCGTGGGCCAGAGAAGCGGCAACACAGGCGTAGCATACAGTTGGCAAATGTAGTACGGGGGGCATATGACCTGGTTTATTGACCGGCGTCTGAACGGCAAAAACAAAAGCATGGTGAATCGCCAGCGTTTTTTACGCCGTTATAAAGCGCAAATTAAACAGTCGATCTCCGAGGCCATTAATAAGCGTTCGGTGACTGACGTCGACAGCGGCGAGTCTGTATCCATTCCCACGGAAGATATTAGCGAACCGATGTTTCATCAGGGGCGTGGCGGTCTGCGCCACCGCGTGCATCCGGGCAATGACCATTTCGTCCAGAATGACCGAATTGAACGTCCCCAGGGTGGCGGCGGAGGTTCCGGCAGTGGTCAGGGCCAGGCCAGCCAGGATGGTGAAGGTCAGGATGAATTTGTCTTTCAGATTTCGAAAGATGAGTATCTTGATCTGCTCTTTGAAGATCTGGCCTTACCGAATCTGAAACAAAACCAACAACGCCAGCTGACCGAATATAAAACGCATCGTGCGGGTTATACCGCTAACGGCGTTCCGGCCAATATCAGTGTTGTGCGTTCATTGCAGAACTCACTGGCACGACGCACAGCCATGACGGCGGGCAAGCGGCGGGAACTTCATGCGCTGGAAGAGAATTTGGCCATCATCAGCAATAGTGAACCTGCGCAACTGCTGGAAGAGGAACGTCTGCGCAAAGAAATTGCAGAATTACGTGCCAAAATTGAACGCGTCCCTTTCATTGACACCTTCGATTTACGTTACAAGAACTACGAGAAGCGGCCCGATCCCTCCAGCCAGGCAGTGATGTTTTGCCTGATGGACGTTTCCGGTTCAATGGATCAGTCCACTAAAGATATGGCTAAGCGTTTTTATATTCTGCTGTATCTGTTCCTTAGCAGAACGTATAAGAACGTGGAAGTCGTATACATCCGCCATCATACCCAGGCGAAAGAAGTCGATGAACATGAGTTTTTCTACTCGCAGGAAACTGGCGGCACCATTGTTTCCAGCGCCCTGAAACTGATGGATGAGGTAGTGAAAGAGCGTTATAACCCGGCACAGTGGAATATTTACGCGGCACAAGCATCGGACGGCGATAACTGGGCCGATGACTCTCCGCTTTGCCATGAAATCCTGGCGAAAAAATTATTACCCGTCGTTCGTTATTACAGCTATATCGAAATTACCCGTCGTGCACATCAGACACTGTGGCGAGAATATGAGCATCTGCAATCTACTTTCGACAACTTTGCGATGCAGCATATCCGCGACCAGGATGATATTTATCCGGTGTTCCGTGAACTGTTTCATAAACAAAATGCAACAGCTAAAGACTAAAACTATCAGCCGGGTCATTATCGCCTGGCTGATTTTTAGCTCACTGTAAATTATCTCATTTATTACATACATTAGCTTACAATCGCTTTAAATATGACAGCATAACCTTTACACAATTTAGTTCCAGAAAACAATCATTCGGAAAAATGATTCGGTCAACACGTGTTTCCCTGGGGTTATTCTTTAAATATTTTTTATCGTTAACGAAAATTGATCCTGGTCAAAACTATATATCTCTGCCATCAATAAAATCCAGCACTCACATTGCTCTCCTTTTTATGGCTTCTATGGGTACACAAAAATTAAAAGCTCAAGGCTTTTTTATTTTCAGCTTATTGCTGACGTTAATTTTATTTTGCATTACTACCTTATATAACGAAAACACGAATGTAAAACTCATCCCACAGATGAATTACCTGATGGTTGTTGTGGCTTTGTTTTTCCTTAACGCCGTCATTTTTCTTTTCATGTTAATGAAGTATTTCACTAACAAACAAATTTTACCAACACTCATTTTAAGCCTTGCATTTTTAAGTGGCCTTATCTATTTAGTTGAAACCATTGTAATTATCCATAAACCAATCAACGGCAGTACACTGATCCAGACAAAGTCGAATGATGTTTCTATTTTCTATATTTTCCGCCAACTCAGTTTCATTTGTTTAACCTCGCTGGCGCTCTTTTGTTATGGGAAAGACAACATCCTTGACAACAATAAGAAAAAAACTGGCATTCTGTTACTGGCACTGATTCCTTTTTTAGTTTTTCCCCTTCTGGCACACAATCTGAGCAGTTATAACGCTGACTATTCTTTGTATGTCGTCGATTACTGTCCGGACAACCATACTGCGACCTGGGGAATCAACTATACAAAAATATTGGTTTGTCTGTGGGCATTTTTACTGTTCTTTATTATCATGCGCACACGATTAGCCAGCGAACTATGGCCGTTAATAGCATTATTATGTCTGGCATCGCTATGCTGCAACTTACTTCTACTAACTCTGGATGAGTATAATTACACCATCTGGTATATCAGTCGCGGGATTGAAGTCTCCAGTAAACTGTTTGTTGTGTCTTTTCTGATTTATAACATTTTTCAGGAACTGCAACTCTCCAGCAAACTGGCAGTTCATGATGTGCTGACCAATATTTATAATCGCCGCTACTTTTTCAACAGCGTAGAGTCATTATTGTCGCGACCTGTTGTTAAGGACTTCTGTGTCATGCTGGTTGATATTAATCAGTTCAAACGCATCAATGCCCAATGGGGACATCGTGTGGGTGATAAAGTGCTGGTTTCAATTGTCGATATTATCCAGCAAAGCATCCGCCCCGATGATATTTTAGCGCGACTGGAGGGTGAGGTGTTTGGCTTGCTATTTACCGAACTGAATAGTGCCCAGGCAAAAATCATTGCGGAACGTATGCGTAAAAATGTCGAACTCCTGACCGGCTTTAGTAACAGATATGATGTTCCTGAGCAAATGACCATCAGTATTGGCACGGTTTTTTCAACGGGTGACACACGTAATATCTCGCTTGTCATGACGGAAGCAGATAAAGCCTTACGCGAAGCGAAAAGCGAGGGGGGCAACAAAGTGATTATTCATCATATTTAAGTGCAAAAATATTCAGAGCCATGCTTTTTGCGTGGCTTTTGCATACAATTTATTACTATTACCCCTAAATTTCCCCTCCCCAGCGGCGCAGAGATGAGTATAATTAGCGCCCCTGTGCCAGGCCGCAATCGAACTTTATCTGGTTTTCTCGTTTCACTAACCGAAGGAGTGCCATTTATCATGAAATTGCACCATAGAATGCTCCGGCATTTTATCGCCGCAAGTGTCATTGTGCTGACATCTTCCTTCCTTATTTTTGAACTTGTCGCCAGTGACAGAGCAATGAGTGCCTATCTGCGCTATATCGTGCAGAGAGCAGACTCCTCCTTTCTTTATGATAAGTATCAGAATCAGAGTATTGCCGCGCATGTGATGCGCGCTCTCGCTGCTGAGCAGTCGGAAGTGTCGCCAGAACAGCGGCGCACCATCTGCGAGGCTTTTGAGTCTGCCAATAATACCCATGGCTTAAACCTGACTGCCCATAAATACCCTGGCTTACGCGGCACACTACAAACCGCATCCACTGACTGCGACACAATTGTGGAAGCTGCAGCACTATTACCCGCTTTTGATCAGGCAGTGGAAGGCAACCGCCACCAGGATGATTACGGTTCAGGTCTTGGGATGGCCGAAGAGAAATTTCACTATTATCTCGATCTCAATGACCGCTATGTCTATTTTTATGAGCCGGTTAATGTTGAATACTTTGCGATGAATAACTGGTCTTTCCTGCAGTCAGGAAGTATTGGCATCGATCGCAAAGATATTGAAAAGGTATTTACCGGGCGTACCGTTTTATCGAGCATTTACCAGGATCAGCGTACTAAACAGAACGTGATGAGTTTGCTGACGCCGGTATATGTCGCAGGGCAGCTAAAAGGGATTGTGCTGCTGGATATTAACAAAAACAATCTGCGGAATATCTTTTACACTCATGACCGCCCTCTCCTCTGGCGTTTTCTCAATGTCACGCTAACCGATACCGATTCGGGGCGCGACATTATCATCAACCAGAGCGAAGACAATCTGTTCCAGTATGTCAGTTACGTCCATGACTTACCGGGCGGCATTCGTGTCTCGTTATCCATTGATATTCTTTACTTTATCACGTCTTCGTGGAAAAGCGTTCTGTTCTGGATTTTGACGGCGTTAATTTTGCTGAATATGGTGCGGATGCACTTCCGTTTATACCAAAATGTGTCGCGAGAAAATATTAGTGATGCGATGACTGGACTCTATAATCGCAAAATTTTAACCCCTGAACTGGAGCAGCGGTTGCAAAAACTGGTGCAATCCGGTTCTTCGGTGATGTTTATTGCAATTGACATGGACAAGTTAAAGCAAATAAATGACACCCTCGGTCATCAGGAGGGGGATTTAGCGATTACGTTATTAGCGCAGGCGATTAAACAGTCAATTCGTAAAAGTGATTATGCCATCCGACTCGGTGGCGATGAATTCTGCATCATTCTTGTCGATTCGACGCCGCAAATTGCAGCACAACTGCCTGAACGTATCGAAAAACGTCTGCAACATATCGCGCCGCAGAAAGAGATCGGCTTCTCTTCCGGTATTTACGCGATGAAAGAAAACGATACGTTACATGATGCGTATAAAGCTTCCGATGAGCGTTTATATGTCAATAAGCAGAACAAAAACAGCCGTTCATGATAACCTTCTATGGTTGTTTGCTTGTAATCTCAGGAGCATGAAATGACTGAAATGGCTAAAGGAAGCGTGACGCATCAGCGGTTAATCGCTTTATTATCACAAGAAGGTGCTGACTTCCGCGTCGTTACCCATGAAGCGGTAGGTAAATGTGAAGCGGTGTCAGAAATTCGTGGCACCGCTTTAGGCCAGGGGGCTAAGGCACTGGTATGTAAAGTCAAAGGCAATGGCGTAAATCAACATGTTCTGGCGATCCTCGCTGCCGATCAACAGGCCGATCTGAGCCAACTCGCCAGCCATATAGGCGGATTACGCGCTTCGTTGGCCAGCCCGGCGGAAGTCGATGAACTCACAGGCTGTGTCTTCGGCGCGATCCCCCCTTTCAGCTTCCATCCAAAACTCAAACTGGTTGCCGATCCCCTACTCTTCGAACGATTTGATGAAATCGCCTTCAATGCAGGCATGCTGGATAAATCCGTTATTTTGAAAACCGCGGATTATTTGCGCATTGCGCAACCAGAACTGGTCAATTTCCGCCGCACTGCGTAACTAGCCTGTCCGTTCGATAAGAAGAACGGACAAAACCAGCACAACAGCAATGGCAAAAAACGATGACGTGATAATCAGTGTCTCGACGAACATTTGATCGTTCATAGTATGCCCCCGGGAGATAGCTGTTTTCACGTTATTGTTAGCGTGCGCAAATGGCAGTTTGATGACAGTTCGCCTGATTTTTTATGCAAAAAACGTAAAGATTTTCTACTTCCTTCCTGCAGCAAGCGTAAAGTAAGCAGGCTTATTATTCTTTGGCAAGGAAACCACGATGTTTGATGTCACTTTGCTGATCCTGCTCGGGTTAGCTGCGCTGGGCTTTATCAGTCATAACACCACTGTCGCCGTTTCAATTCTGGTGTTAATCATTGTCCGCGTCACACCGTTAAGCACTTTTTTCCCGTGGATTGAAAAACAGGGGCTAAGTATCGGGATAATCATTCTGACGATTGGCGTTATGGCCCCCATCGCCAGCGGGACGCTACCGCCCTCAACCCTGATTCACTCGTTTCTGAACTGGAAATCGCTGGTGGCAATTGCAGTAGGCGTTATTGTCTCCTGGCTAGGTGGGCGCGGCGTGACGTTAATGGGCAGCCAGCCGCAACTGGTCGCCGGGCTGCTGGTGGGCACTGTTTTGGGCGTGGCGCTGTTTCGCGGAGTACCGGTTGGCCCGCTTATTGCCGCGGGTCTGGTTTCGCTGATTGTGGGGAAACAGTAGTTAATCCCGCAATATATCGGCCTGGCGTTTGCCCCAGGCCTTTCTTAAACATAGTAATAAAGGCCGTTGTTGAATCATACCCCAGCGTATGAGCAACTTTCTGTACAGTATCGCCTTTCACTAATCCCTGAAGCGCCATAATCAGCTGTAACTGCTGACGCCACTGGCGAAAACTCAACCCCGTCTCTTTCACTATCAGTCGGGCAAGATTGCGTTCACTCATCGCAAAAAAGCGAGCCCATTGCCCCAATGACCCCCACTCGACGGGCTCTTTCGCCATCATCTCCACCATCGCGCGAATTTTAGGATGAGAAGAAACGGGTAGGTGCAGCTGTTGTTGTGGCTGCTGAGGGAGTTCATCAAACAGGACCTGAATTAATCTGCGGGTCATCGGCTCAGCACGCTGAGTCGACGTTCTGTTTGCCAGGGTTAAAATTAATTCCCGGCATAAGGGCGATATTTTCAATGTGCAACAGGTTGTCGGCATTGTCACTGCGCTGGGTTCGATAAACAGAAAACAGAGTTCAGCGTTAGCTGTCACTTGATTGCTATGTTCCACCCCGCCCGGTATCCAAACCGCATATTGCGGTGGCACCATCCACAAAGCATTTTCCACCGTACAGGTAATTGCACCATGTAGCGCCAGTATCAGCTGTCCTTTGCGGTGCTGATGTACAGGACTGGTTAACTCATCCGTTCCGGCGTGAATACAAAATGCGACCGCGGCTTCATGGTGTCGGTCGGGTTCATAGCCATTGAGATTCAACCTGTGCATCATTTTGTCCGAATTTAGCGATAATTTGTCATTTTAGCTTGATTCAACATAACAATAAAAACGGTAAGGTACAGCCTCGTTTGTAACAATGAGAAGCATATGACCTGTTCAACTTCATTAAGCGGCAAAAACAGGATTGTCCTTATCGCTGGTATTCTGATGATTGCCACAACATTACGCGTCACCTTTACCGGCGCAGCACCGTTACTGGATACGATTCGTTCCGCTTACTCGCTGACGACGGCGCAAACCGGCTTATTGACAACCCTGCCATTATTAGCCTTTGCGCTAATCTCACCTCTGGCTGCCCCGGTGGCGCGACGTTTTGGTATGGAACGTAGCCTGTTTGCCGCGTTACTTTTGATCTGTGCTGGTATCGCAATTCGCTCTCTCCCTTCGCCTTACTTATTATTTGGCGGTACAGCGGTCATTGGCGGTGGAATTGCATTAGGCAATGTCTTACTGCCAGGATTAATTAAACGCGATTTCCCTCATTCCGTCGCCAGACTTACCGGCGCATATTCCCTGACAATGGGAGCTGCAGCGGCACTGGGATCGGCTATGGTCGTGCCGCTGGCTTTGAACGGTTTTGGCTGGCAAGGCGCGTTGCTCATGCTGATGTGTTTTCCTCTGCTGGCTCTTTGTTTATGGCTGCCACAGTGGCGAAGTCAACAACATGCAAATTTGAGTACCTCACGCGCCTTACATACTCGGGGTATCTGGCGTTCTCCGCTTGCCTGGCAGGTAACATTGTTTCTTGGGATCAACTCACTGGTCTATTACGTGATTATTGGCTGGCTTCCGGCGATCCTCATCAGTCACGGCTATAGCGAAGCACAGGCGGGTTCACTGCATGGTTTGCTGCAACTAGCCACAGCAGCTCCCGGTTTGCTGATCCCACTTTTCTTACATCATGTGAAAGATCAGCGTGGTATTGCAGCGTTCGTTGCCTTGATGTGCGCAGTGGGCGCGGTTGGGCTCTGCTTTATGCCAGCGCACGCGATCACCTGGACTCTGCTTTTCGGTTTTGGTTCCGGCGCAACAATGATACTGGGGTTGACGTTCATTGGTCTTCGGGCAAGTTCTGCGCATCAGGCGGCGGCACTCTCGGGGATGGCACAATCCGTCGGGTATTTGCTGGCAGCCTGTGGGCCGCCGCTGATGGGTAAAATACACGATACTAACGGTGACTGGTCCATACCATTGATGGGTGTTGCCATACTTTCACTACTGATGGCGATTTTTGGACTTTGCGCCGGGAGAGACAAAGAAATTCGCTAATATCCGGTGCTATAGTGACGTGACCAATCATGCGTGGAAGGGAGAACAAATACGATGAATATTCAGTGCAAACGCGTTTATGATCCGGCAGAACAGAGCGATGGTTATCGCGTACTGGTCGACCGCCTCTGGCCGCGTGGTATCAAAAAAACCGATTTAGCCCTCGATGAGTGGGATAAAGAAATCACGCCGTCAACGGAACTGCGCAAAGCCTTTCACGGCGAAGTCGTCGATTTTGCAACCTTTCGCGAGCAATATCTTGCAGAACTGGCGCAACACGAGCAAGAAGGAAAGCGGCTGGCGGACATCGCCAAAAAACAGCCGCTGACCCTGCTCTACTCAGCCAAAAACACCACGCAGAACCATGCGCTGGTGCTGGCCGACTGGCTACGTAGCTTGTGATTTTAGTACAGCATCCGGCGGTTATTTTTCACCAGCCGGATGGTCCCGTCGCCACAATGCCCATTCATCAATCGTTTCACCGCCCGGTAATTTGCAATTGTTGCTGACCCCTTGCGCTGTCTGCACTGGAATGAGCGTCCCGCCCTTCTGCTGGCAATAGACCGACGCCGGATTTGCCATACCAATCTGCGGCGGTTTGGGTGCTTCTGGCTGAGAAGGGGTTGAACAACCAGCCAGGACCAGCAAGCAAGGCAGAACAAAACTGATAATTTTCATTTATTGATCTCACATATTTATCCAGACTTAGAGTATCGCGATATCGTTTTGTTTTGCAGCACTATTTTTATTACATTCACTCAAATCATATTACGCCTTGTTTCATCTTTGTTGATGATGTTTTATCATGCCTGCAAAGATTAAATAATCAGCATTTACCCGCCGTATCCTGGAGTTGTTTCGTGTCAGATCAGATTATCGCCCGCGTCTCACAATCCCTTGCCAAAGAACAGTCACTGGAAAGTCTGGTCCGACAGCTTCTGGAGATGCTGGAAATGGTCACTGATATGGAATCAACCTACCTGACTAAAGTGGATGTCGAAGCGCGCCTGCAGCATATTATGTTTGCCCGTAACAGCCAGAAAATGCACATCCCGGAGAATTTTACCGTCTCGTGGGATTACTCGTTATGCAAACGCGCCATTGATGAAAACTGCTTTTTCAGCGATGAAGTCCCTGACCGTTGGGGCGACTGTATTGCGGCACGCAATCTTGGCATCACCACATTTCTGAGCACGCCAATTCACTTACCGGATGGATCATTCTATGGCACGCTTTGCGCCGCCAGTAGTGAGAAGCGCCAGTGGAGTGAACGCGCGGAACAGGTTTTACAGTTATTCGCCGGACTGATTGCACAATATATTCAAAAAGAGGCGCTGGTAGAACAGCTGCGCGAAGCCAATGCCGCGCTGATAGCGCAATCGTATACCGACTCGTTAACCGGGCTACCGAATCGGCGGGCGATTTTTGAAAATCTGACGACGCTGTTTTCTCTCGCCCGGCATCTTAACCATAAGATAATGATCGCGTTTATCGACCTGGATAACTTCAAATTAATCAACGATCGTTTTGGTCATAATAGTGGCGATCTGTTTCTCATTCAGGTTGGCGAACGCCTTAATACGCTCCAGCAAAATGGCGAAGTTATTGGTCGTCTCGGCGGTGATGAGTTTTTGGTTGTTTCACTGAACAACGAGAATGCGGATATTTCGTCTCTGCGAGAACGTATTCAACAGCAAATACGTGGAGAATATCACTTAGGTGACGTTGATTTGTATTATCCCGGTGCCAGTCTTGGCATAGTAGAAGTCGATCCTGAAACGACCGATGCAGACAGTGCCCTGCATGCTGCCGATATCGCGATGTATCAGGAGAAAAAACACAAACAGAAAACACCTTTTGTCGCGCATCCAGCGCTACATTCCTGAGGCGTATTCACATCCTTTTGATTGGTGATAACATGCGAATCGGTATTATTTTTCCGGTTGTAATCTTTATTACAGCGGTCGTATTTTTAGCATGGTTTTTTATTGGCGGCTATGCTGCCCCGGGAGCATAAAGATGAAAAAAACAACGATTATTATGATGGGTGTGGCGATTATTGTCGTACTCGGCACTGAGCTGGGATGGTGGTAACGTCACATCTAGAAAATAGCAAAGGCTGCCTGTGTGCAGCCTTTGTGCAATTTAAGCGTTAACTTTTAATCTTTCTGTAGATAAACAGCACGACAATCGCGCCAATAACGGCAACCACGAAGCTGCCAAAATTGAAGCCATCGACTTTACCAAAGCCAAACAGCGTGCTGATCCATCCGCCGACTACGGCACCGACTATCCCCAGCAGGATAGTCATAAAGAATCCACCACCATCTTTACCTGGCATGATCCACTTCGCCAGAATACCGGCAATAAGCCCAAAAATAATCCATGACAGAATGCCCATTGTTTCCTCACTTATCTGTTTTGCATTAGCGGGTTAGTCGCTGATAAAAAGCATAGCACAACATCGGGAGGGCAAGATTTGTGACGAGCATCACGGAGGATTTTTTTGCGATGGCGCAGAAATTGCGCCATCAACGATCAGTGATAATTACCAACCACAAACATCATGTTCGTTTTCCGTGTCATAAGAACGCACGGTATTCACCAGATCTTTTATCACTTCAGCCGCTACTTCTGGCACCAGCAAAGTCATCGGCGTCTCTGTTTCATAATCGACAGAAACGCCATTGCTGTTATTGGTGACGGTCACGGTATACGTTGCTTTGCCCATGATTCATTTCCCGTTATGAATGACTTTTCGTTGTTGCGCGCCTTCCATCAGGACTTCAGGGGCAACGAAGAAGTCAATGTTGAAATAAGTATCGTCAGTCATGGCTTCAATGTTGTGCCACTTTTCTGGAGGGAACACCGCAAACTGCCCCGCTTCGATAAGGATCACTTGATCAGGCTCTGCACTGTGTTCATCAGGGTAGCCGAGATATTTGACCGCCCCATGCATAACGGAAAGGCGTGGGTAAACTCCCGGGCGCGTTCCTTTATCAAGATGACGTTCGAATATTCCGGCAGGCGCAGTTTGTTTATTCCAGAAAGGCGTTGAGCGCGTATGAATATAATTCTGTGGGATTTGCAGCATCCTTTTCCCTCCTTCGGTGAATGCGCTGAAAATGGTTTATTCCAGCCGTTTCAGGGTACGCCTGATAATTTGCATTTTAAATACCATTTATTGGTTACTTTTTAGCACCATATCAGAGAAGAATTAGGGAGGATTACAGATGGGAAGCCCGCGACAACGCGGGCTGAAAGCATCAGGATTGCAGCGTCGCCAGTCGGGCGGCGAAACCCACGAACATCAAACCAATCAGTGAGTTGCCCACTTTAGCCAGTTTCTTTTTGGTACGTATGTACTGTGTGACAAAAGCACCAGAAATAATCAGGAAGCTCAAATAGCAGAAACTCACCAGTTCCAGCGTCGTCGCCAGAATAAAGAATGAAATTCCCGTATGTGGGGCATTAACATCGATAAACTGTACGAAAAACGACACATAGAACAAAATGGCTTTCGGATTAGTCAGGCTCAAAATTAACGCGCGTTTAAAAATGGCACCGTATTGGGGCTCATCGGATTTGGCCTCGCTATTTTTACCCTTCAGGGTCGCGTAAAGAATTTTACTCCCCAGATAGAGCAAATAAAACGCACCAAGATAACGTACAATGTTGAATAATATCGGGGTGGTCTTAATTAATGTCGCCACTCCAGCCCATGCCAGAAACATCAATACCGCATCGCCAATAAATACACCGCAGGCCGCAAGATAACCGCCTTTCATACCGCTACTGACGCTATTTTTGAGTACAAACAGGGTATTTGGCCCTGGCACCAACACAATAAAAATGGCCCCAACCAGATAGGTCCAGTAATTCAGAACCCCGTATTCAGCGAACACATTAACCTCTTTAATTATCTTTCGATCATGCGCGATTAAAGGTGAATATGCTAACCAATCTGTAGCGGCTTAGAAAGGAGAAAATCAGGTTTTAACCTGATATCAACCCGATAATTGAATCATTAATCAGGCATGCTCCAGTGAAAAATTCGGGTAGTGTTCGGCAAAATACTGGCGTAAAAATTCTACCGTTATCCGCACTTTCGCTGACGTCGCCAGCCTTGAAACATAAACGGCCCAGACGTTCGCTGGCTGGTAATATTCCGGTAGCACTTGTACTAAATGACCACTGGCAATGTTTTCGCTAACATCCCACCAGGAGCGCAGAGCAATCCCCTGCCCATCGAGACACCACTGATGGACGATTTCTCCATGATTAGACGACAGTGGGCCGGTGACTTTAATCGCATGGTGGCCTTCTTTATTGCGTAATTGCCAGACACCAAAAGGATGATCGCGCTCTTTAATGACCAGGCACGGCAATGCAGAAAGATCGGTTAAATGTTTCGGCGCGCCATGTTGCGCAATAAATTCCGGCGACGCGCAGAGAATGCGGTAATTAGTCGCCAGTTTGCGGGCGATTAAATTAGGGGCGATATCATCGCCAATGCGAATATCGAGATCGACACCTTCATTGACCAAATCGACCAGTCGGTCTTCCACATCAAAACGTAATTCCAGTTGCGGATACGCCTTCGCCAGCGCTGATAACGCCGGAGCCACCACCTGTCGTCCAAAACCAAAGCTGCTGATAATACGCAGCATCCCCTGTGGCACCTGACGCACGTCAGAAAGTTCGTCCATCATCTGACCGACATCCTGCAAAATCCGCTGCGCCCATTCATAAATCCGCTCTCCTTCTTCGGTAATGGTGACGCGGCGGGTGGTGCGGTGTAACAACACCACGTTTAGCGTTTGCTCCAGCAAGGCGATGCGCTTGCTGACGAACGCCGGAGAAACGCCCAGTTCTTCCGCCACGGCGGCAAAACCAGCCCGGCGAGCCACCAGCATAAAGACGCGCAAATCGTTCAGCAGCGGTAAATTATTCATGATTCGTGTTTTATGTTTCACCAGTTACAGGGATTAATTCCTTTTCAGTCAATTATAGGATGGTGATGTTGTCAATTTTGATGGTCAGGAAGTGAGAACCCAATGATGAAAACGATGCGTATTGCTGCGATCCCGGGAGACGGGATTGGCAAAGAAGTCCTTCCTGAAGGGATTCGCGTGTTACAGGCTGCCGCTGAGCGCTGGGGCTTCGCCTTGAGTTTTGAGCAAATGGAGTGGGCGAGCTGCGAGTATTACAGCCATCACGGTAAAATGATGCCGGACGACTGGCATGAGCAACTTAGCCGTTTCGACGCCATCTATTTTGGTGCCGTCGGCTGGCCGGACACCGTTCCGGACCATATTTCGTTGTGGGGTTCGCTGCTGAAATTTCGTCGTGAATTCGACCAGTACGTCAACCTGCGCCCGGTTCGTCTCTTTCCTGGCGTTCCCTGCCCGCTGGCGGGAAAACAGCCTGGCGACATCGATTTTTACGTGGTCAGGGAAAACACCGAAGGCGAATATTCCTCGCTCGGCGGCAGAGTGAATGAAGGTACAGAGCATGAAGTCGTCATTCAGGAATCGGTATTTACGCGTCGTGGTGTCGATCGCATTTTGCGTTATGCCTTCGAACTTGCGCAAAGCCGCCCACGTAAGACGCTAACTTCTGCCACTAAATCGAACGGTTTAGCCATCAGCATGCCGTACTGGGATGAGCGAGTGGAAGCAATGGCTGAGAATTACCCGGAGATCCGCTGGGACAAGCAGCATATTGACATTCTCTGCGCACGTTTTGTGATGCAGCCGGAACGATTCGATGTGGTAGTGGCGTCCAATTTGTTTGGCGATATCCTTTCCGATCTAGGCCCGGCCTGCACCGGCACCATTGGCATTGCCCCATCCGCCAACCTGAATCCGGAACGCACTTTCCCGTCGCTCTTCGAGCCAGTCCACGGTTCCGCGCCGGATATCTACGGGAAAAACATTGCTAACCCTATCGCCACAATTTGGGCCGGTGCAATGATGCTCGATTTTCTCGGCAATGGCGATGAGCGTTTCCAGCAAGCGCATAACGGTATTCTGGCCGCGATTGAAGAAGTGATTGCTCACGGGCCGAAAACACCTGATATGAAAGGCAATGCCACCACGCCACAGGTTGCCGACGCGATTTGCAAAATTATTTTGCGTTAAGGTCAAACCAGTTTATTTGAACCGCGTCACTGACGCGGTTTTTTTATTCGTTCTTTGCAGTAAATAACCTGCGTCATTTCACCTTTTATTGTTTCCGTTTCGTGTTTTATGGCTTTCCGTATTCTTAATTGTTTAATTTATGTAACATGCAAATAATCAATTTGTTAAACACAACATACAACTCATTACCCTGCAAATAATTACAACTGGCAAAAGCCAGAGACGGGCTTTTATGCCCAGGAGATGACTCATGATGAGCAATGTTAAGAAAAAAGATGTGCCGCTGATAAGCATCAGTCTGGTGGCCATTCTTTTCATCGCAGCTGCATTAAGCCTTTTCCCACAACAATCGGCCGACGCGGCCAACGCAATATACACTTTTGTTACGCGTACGTTAGGTTCCGCCGTACAGGTATTGGTTTTGCTGGCAATGGGGCTGGTGATTTATTTAGCCACCAGTAAATACGGCAATATTCGTCTTGGCGAAGGAAAACCGGAATACAGCACGCTCTCCTGGCTGTTTATGTTTATTTGTGCCGGTTTAGGTTCTTCTACGCTTTATTGGGGGGTTGCTGAATGGGCCTATTATTATCAAACGCCTGGATTAAATATCGCACCGCGTTCACAACAGGCACTCGAATTTAGCGTTCCCTACTCCTTCTTCCACTGGGGCATCAGCGCCTGGGCAACTTATACGCTGGCCTCATTAATCATGGCTTATCACTTTCATGTGCGGAAAAACAAAGGGCTGAGCCTTTCCGGCATTATTGCTGCTATTACCGGCGTTCGCCCGCAAGGCCCGTGGGGGAAACTGGTCGATTTGATGTTCCTGATCGCCACTGTCGGCGCACTGACCATTTCCCTTGTTGTTACCGCAGCAACCTTTACCCGTGGGCTTTCCGCGCTGACCGGTTTACCCGATAACTTTACCGTACAGGCATTTGTGATCCTGCTTTCCGGCGGCATTTTTTGCCTAAGCTCGTGGATTGGTATCAACAACGGTTTGCAACGTCTAAGCAAAATGGTTGGCTGGGGCGCGTTCCTGCTGCCATTACTGGTGCTGATTGTCGGTCCAACCGAATTTATTACCAACAGCATCATCAATGCCATCGGCCTGACCACGCAAAACTTCCTGCAAATGAGCTTATTCACCGATCCGCTTGGCGATGGATCATTTACCCGCAACTGGACCGTTTTCTACTGGCTGTGGTGGATCTCATACACGCCTGGCGTAGCAATGTTTGTCACCCGCGTTTCCCGCGGTCGTAAGATTAAAGAAGTTATCTGGGGACTGATCCTCGGCAGCACCGTCGGTTGCTGGTTCTTCTTCGGCGTAATGGAAAGCTATGCCATTCACCAGTTTATCAATGGCGTAATCAACGTCCCACAGGTGCTGGAAACACTAGGCGGCGAGACAGCTGTGCAGCAAGTTCTGATGTCGTTGCCAGCCGGTAAATTGTTCCTCGCCGCATACCTGGGCGTGATGATTATTTTCCTTGCCTCGCATATGGATGCGGTGGCCTACACCATGGCGGCAACCAGTACGCGTAATCTCCAGGAAGGTGACGATCCTGACCGTGGGCTGCGTCTTTTCTGGTGCGTGGTAATTACCCTGATCCCGCTTTCAATTCTTTTCACTGGCGCGTCGCTGGAAACGATGAAAACCACCGTCGTACTCACAGCCCTTCCGTTCCTCGTCATTTTACTGGTGAAAGTCGGCGGATTTATTCGCTGGCTGAAACAGGATTACGCCGACATTCCGGCTCATCAAGTTGAACATTATCTCCCGCAGACACCGGTTGAAGTCCTGGAAAAAACGCCAGTGCTCCCTGCGGGAACCGTCTTCAAAGGCGACAACTGAGCGCCGTCATCCTAACGATAAAGGTATCCCTATGAGCAATCTGAGCCCTGACTTTGTACTACCCGAAAATTTTTGCGCTAACCCGCAAGAGGCGTGGACCATTCCTGCCCGTTTTTATACCGATCAGAACGCCTTTGAACACGAAAAAGAGAACGTCTTCGCCAAAAGCTGGATTTGCGTCGCTCATAGCAGCGAACTGGCGAATGCCAATGATTATGTGACGCGTGAGATCATTGGCGAAAGCATCGTGCTGGTACGTGGTCGTGATAAGGTTTTGCGCGCGTTCTATAACGTGTGTCCGCACCGTGGTCATCAGTTGTTGAGCGGTGAAGGAAAAGCAAAAAATGTGATTACATGCCCGTATCACGCATGGGCATTCAAACTCGATGGCAACCTGGCCCATGCACGTAACTGCGAAAACGTCGCCAATTTCGATAGCGACAAAGCGCAACTGGTTCCGGTGCGTCTGGAAGAATATGCAGGATTCGTCTTCATCAACATGGACCCTAACGCCACCAGCGTAGAAGATCAGTTACCCGGTCTGGGCGCGAAAGTGCTGGAAGCCTGCCCGGAAGTCCACGATCTGAAACTGGCGGCCCGCTTTACCACCCTCACGCCTGCCAACTGGAAGAACATTGTCGATAACTATCTCGAGTGCTATCACTGTGGTCCGGCGCATCCAGGTTTCTCCGACTCCGTTCAGGTTGATCGTTACTGGCACACCATGCACGGTAACTGGACGCTGCAATACGGTTTCGCCAAACCGTCAGAACAGTCTTTCAAATTCGAAGAGGGCACGGATGCGGCATTCCACGGTTTCTGGCTGTGGCCGTGCACGATGCTGAACGTCACCCCGATCAAAGGGATGATGACGGTCATTTATGAATTCCCGGTGGATTCTGAAACTACCCTGCAAAACTACGATATTTACTTCACCAATGAAGATTTAACCGACGAGCAAAAATCGCTGATTGAGTGGTATCGCGATGTGTTCCGTCCGGAAGATTTACGTCTGGTTGAAAGCGTACAGAAAGGGCTGAAATCGCGTGGCTATCGTGGTCAGGGGCGCATCATGGCCGACAGTAGCGGTAGCGGAATTTCCGAACATGGTATCGCCCACTTCCATAATCTGCTGGCGCAGGTGTTTAAGGACTAATGACATCGGCGGCGGTATTTTCCGCCGCTGGGCTGATTTTTGATGGAGTACAGCAATGTCAGACTATCAAATGTTTGAAGTACAGGTGAGCCAGGTTGAACCGCTTACCGAACAGGTGAAACGCTTCATGCTGGTGGCAACCGATGGCAAACCATTACCTGCGTTTACCGGAGGAAGTCACGTCATTGTGCAGATGAGCGATGGTGATAACGAGTACAGCAATGCGTATTCACTACTGAGTTCGCCGCATGACACCTCTTGTTATCAGATTGCCGTTCGACTGGAGGAAAACTCGCGCGGCGGTTCCCGCTTTTTGCATCAGCAGGTAAAAGTGGGCGATCGGTTAACGATTTCAACGCCTAATAACCTGTTTGCGCTAATTCCCTCGGCCAGAAAGCATCTGTTTATCGCGGGCGGCATTGGTATCACCCCTTTCCTGTCGCACATGGCAGAGTTGCAACACAGCGACGTCGACTGGCAGCTACATTACTGCACGCGAAATCCAGAAAGTTGCGCATTTCGTGATGAGCTAGTCCAGCATCCGCAGGCTGAGAAAGTCCATTTGCATCATTCATCAACCGGAACACGACTGGAATTAGCGCGATTATTGGCGGATATCGAACCTGGCACACATGTTTATACCTGTGGCCCCGAGGCGCTAAATGAAGCGGTAAGAAGTGAAGCTGCGCGTCTGGACATCGCCGCCGATACGCTGCACTTTGAGCAATTTGCGATTGAAGACAAAACCGGCGATGCATTTACCCTGGTGCTTGCCCGTTCCGGTAAAGAGTTTGTGGTGCCGGAAGAGATGACTATTTTGCAGGTTATTGAAAATAATAAAGCCGCGAAAGTGGAATGTTTATGTCGTGAAGGGGTATGCGGAACCTGCGAAACGGCAATACTGGAAGGTGAAGCTGACCATCGGGATCAGTATTTTAGCGATGAAGAGCGTGCCAGCCAGCAAAGTATGTTGATCTGTTGTTCGCGTGCGAAGGGTAAACGCCTGGTGTTGGATTTGTAGTTTGCCGAAGCCGGACTGAGCGCGCCCAGTCCGGCTTCGGAAGATTTTACTGCGGATATTCCTGCAATAAATTGTGTAATGCTTCCGCCATCAGCTCACCACGCCAGCCGGAAATCAGCTCCGGCAAATTGTTCTGCGGTTTCAGTTTCCAGTGCCAGTTCAGCAGTTGGTTGATTTGCCGACGCGATGCCAGCAATTCGGCGCTGATCTTGTGCGTTTCGCTCACGTCAGTAATCAACGACTTAATCGCTTTAAACGCTTTACGATAACCCGGCATGTCCATCAGGTTAAGCATCGGCTGCGGTAAGGCCTCTTCCGGCAATGTCTGCGCTTTTTCCACCAGCGCCAGCAGCGTTTTACCGTGAAAGCGGATTTCGCTACCGGATAAGCCCAGGCTGTCCAGTTCGCCTAAACTTCCCGGCATATAACGCGCTACGGACCACAAATGCTCTTCACGCACGACAAAGTTCACTGCCAGATCGCGCTCCCGCGCCTTGCGCAGTCGCCAGTCGGCTAACAGTTGCAGACAGGCCAGTTGGCGTGTGCGTAACTGCCAGGCATTGGTGATATCACGCCAGGCATCTTCCGGAGCAACGACTTCCTGACGACGCATTTGCATCAGGCGGCATTCATCCAGCGCCGCAGGTAGCCAGCCGGAGGCCTCCGTTTCTACCATAAGCTTTGCGGTGATCGGTAACAGATACCAGACATCCGCCGCTGCGTATTCACACTGACGTTCAGTCAGCGGTCTGGCCAGCCAGTCGGTGCGCGATTCACTCTTGTCCAGCGTAACGCCGGAATACTCTTCCACCATGGAAGCGAAACCCCATGACATCGGGCGTCCGCAGAAGGCAGCAAGGATTTGCGTGTCAATCAGGGGTTGTGGTAATTCGCCAAAGACATTGAGGAACACTTCCAGATCTTCACTGCCTGCATGGAGAAATTTTGTGATGGACGGATCGCGCAGGATCGCTTTCAGCGGTGACCAGTCGGAGATCCCGAGAGGATCAATTAGCGCCAGATGCTCACCATCAAAAAGTTGAATTAGACCCAGTTGCGGGTAATAGGTGCGCGTACGAACAAATTCAGTATCCAGGGCTATCGCCGGAAAGGCACGGACGGCTTCACACAAAGAAGCCAGCGCATCGTCCGTGGTAATCATTTGGTAATTCAAATTGTATTCTCTTTAGTGGGCGTCAAAAAAAACGCCGGATTAACCGGCGTCTGACGACTGACTTAACGCTCAGGCTTTATTGTCCACTTTGCCGCGCGCTTCGTCACGTAATTCTCGTCGCAAAATTTTTCCGACGTTAGATTTCGGTAACTCATCACGAAACTCCACCAGCTTCGGTACTTTGTAGCCCGTGAGCTGACGGCGGCAAAAAGTCACCAGTGACTCTTCGGTAAGCGATGGATCTTTTTTCACTACGAAGATTTTCACCGCTTCACCACTGGAGCCAGAAGGTACGCCAACAGCCGCGACTTCCTGTACGCCAGGATGCTGCATGACGACATCTTCAATCTCGTTGGGATAGACGTTAAAACCGGAAACCAGAATCATGTCTTTTTTACGATCGACAATACGCAGGAATCCTTCTTCATCCATCACCGCGATGTCGCCGGTGTGTAACCAGCCATTTTTGATGATTTCATCGGTAGCATCCGGACGCTGCCAGTAACCCAGCATCACCTGCGGCCCTTTGACACAAAGCTCACCCGGTTGACCCGGTGGTACTTCGTTGTCGTCGTCATCCACCAGTTTGGCTTCCGTCGATGGCACCGGCAAACCGATGCTACCGCTATGATAATCAATATCATACGGGTTAACGCTGACCAGCGGCGCACACTCGGTCAGGCCATAACCTTCCAGCAGATACTGTCCAGTCAGTTTCACCCAACGTTCTGCCACCACTTGCTGAACAGGCATCCCTCCGCCTGCGGAAAGATGCAGACTGGAGAAATCCAGCTGCTGGAACTCTTTATTGTTCAGCAACGCATTGAACAAGGTGTTAACGCCAGTGATAGCGGTAAACGGATATTTCGCTAACTCTTTTACCAACCCTGGAATATCGCGCGGGTTAGTGATAAGCAGGTTCTGCCCACCCAGTTCGATAAACAGCAGGCAGTTAATGGTCAGGGCAAAAATGTGATACAGCGGCAGCGCCGTCACCACCAGCTCTTTGCCCGGATGCAACAGCGGACCATAGGTCGCGTTAACCTGTTCCAGGTTCGCCAGCATATTGCGGTGAGTCAGCATCGCGCCTTTCGCCACACCCGTGGTACCGCCGGTGTATTGCAGGAAAGCTAAATCTTCCGGCACCAGTTCGGGTTTGACGTACTGCATCCGGTAGCCGTTGTGCAGGGCGCTACGAAATGAAATGGCATCTGGCAGATGGTATTTCGGCACCAGACGCTTGATGTATTTAACAACGAAATTGACTACCGTGCCTTTTGCCGTAGATAGCTGATCGCCCATACGGGTCAGAATTACGTGCTGAACGGCGGTTTTATCAACCACTTTTTCCAGAGTGTGGGCAAAGTTAGACACGATAACAATCGCCGATGCGCCGCTATCGTTAAGCTGATGCTCAAGCTCACGCGGGGTATACAACGGGTTAACGTTTACAACGATCATCCCGGCACGCAAAATGCCAAACAGCGCCACCGGATATTGCAATAGATTAGGCATCATCAACGCAACGCGATCGCCTTTCTTCAGTCCCAACCCTTGTTGCAAATAAGCGGCAAACGCGCGACTGCGTTCTTCCAGTTTGCGGAAGGTCATCACCTCCCCCATATTCACAAACGCGGGTTGATCGGCGTAGCGCGCGACCGACTGCTCAAACATATCTACCAGAGATTGATAACGGTCAGGGTTGATCTCCGTCGGAACGTCCGCGGGATAACGGTTAAGCCAAACCTTCTTCAATTCTTCACCTCTAAAATGCGTGTTCGTCGTCATCGCAACCCCAAATGATATACATGCCGTTAACATAATATTAACTCATCATACCAGCTTGATAATTACCCAACGAAAAGGTTGCGAAGCGCGTCACTATTTATTTTTATCTTAACCGTAAGAATGCAGAAACAGCGGACCAGCCGCTGTTTCTTTTTCTTTAAAAACAAGCAATTATTCAGTTACAACTGTTTGTACTCTCGCGGGGCCGGGATTATACCAGCCCCATCCGCCGTAACCATAGGGCCAGCCACGACCGCCATAAAACCATGGATCAATCGGCTGAGGCGGCATAATCACCTGCTGGGTTAAATGCCAACGTTTGTAACCCGTTACCTGCATCACCATAAATTTATAGGGCGTGTTGCCGATTTTGCCGTCAACCGCACCGGTGATTGGCCCAACTACCGTAACCAGTTGTCCACGGAAATCGACCGGGTCCAGAAAACCGTTCACATCAGCATAAATGCGCCCGCGAGAAGGTTCTCCCAGCGTCGGTCTGGCTCCGCTGTCCAGTGGTACGGTGGCAATTTCCAGGCGGGTTTTCCCTTGCTGGTTTTGTACCGCAACCACTTTGCCACCAAAGCGAGCCTCCTGACCAACGTACAGCTGCGGCGCACTCATCACCCGAACTAAATCTTGTTGCGGCGTGGGACTGCTGCCTTTAATGGCGTCCGGCACAGTGACACAACCGCTCAGCATTAGCGCAAACGTACCTGTCAGTATGCCTTTGATAACATTCTTTTGAACCGCCATGATGCGACTCCTTTTTTTCTCAGGGCATACTCTTAAGATTCATTCTTTGCCCGGAAGTTTCTTCCATGCAACGTTGTTACGTAAATAAACCGGTTCGGCATGTTCCACCGCCACCGTTTTACCCTCGGCAAACATCTGACACGCAATCGGAAGCATATCTTCCGCCGCTGGCAGTAAAACTTCTCCGTAGCGCAAAACCAGCCCGCTCTCTTTACCGAGATCCGGCCAGGCTTGCCAGCCTGTACCTACCGTCACCCATTCCCCGGAAAGCTGTTGCATCCGTTCATGAACGAGTTCGGGTTTGAGTACGGCTTCGGTTTCTTCACCGTGCCAGATACCGTTTTCATCACGCTGATATTCGGCCCAGTAAACTTCGCCCATTCGCGCGTCAATGGCTGCCAGCACGCGTGTTGCGCCGTTTTTGCGCCACGCCCCTTGCGCCATCGTCATTAGCGTGGAGACGCCAATCATCGGTAATTCCGCGCCAAGCGCCAGCCCTTGCGCGATGCCAATACCAATGCGCACGCCGGTAAAGCTACCGGGGCCGCGCCCGTAAGCCAGAGCGTTTATGTCAGTCAGGGAAGTTCCGCTGGTGGTCAGGATATCCTGCACCATCGGTAAAATTCGTTGAGTATGTTCACGAGGGCAAAGCTCAAAATGAGCGTTGACAGTACCGTCGTTCCACAGGGCGACAGAGCAGGCCTCTGTCGCGGTATCGATAGCCAGAATTCGCATGGGTCTTCGTGCTTAGATCAATAAAAAGGCGCGCATCATACCATACTCCATCACAAATTACCTGGAGGATGGTATCGCAAGGAAGCGAACCGCACGGGCAATGTCACGGGTGCGCGGCGCTGGCGGCAGACTGGCGAGAAACGTCGCGCCGTAAGGGCGCATCACCAGCCGATTATCGCAAATCACCAAAACCCCGCGATCGTCGGCGTCGCGAATTAGTCGCCCTACCCCCTGTTTGAGAGTAATCACCGCATCCGGCAGCTGTACTTCATCGAACGGGTCGCCTCCGCGCAAACGGCAATCTTCCATGCGCGCTTTTAATAGTGGATCATCCGGTGAGGTAAACGGCAACTTGTCGATAATCACCAATGACAATGTATCGCCACGCACATCCACCCCTTCCCAGAAGCTGCTGGTTGCCACAAGAAGCGCGTTACCGGCGCTGACAAATTGCTGCAACAGTTGCCCTTTGCTGGTTTCCCCCTGCAACAAAACGGGAAGCGTCATGGTAGCGCGGAACTGCTCGGCCAGATCGCGCATCATGGCGTGCGAGGTACAAAGCATAAAACAACGACCGTTGTTAGCCTCGATGATCGGTCGCAGCATTGCCGCCAGTTGCCTTGCGGAACCCGGTTGATTGGTTTGCGGCAGGTTGCGCGGCACACAGAGTAACGCCTGGCGGCTGTAATCAAACGGGCTGGGTAACAGCAACGACTCTGCCTGTTCAATGCCAAGCCGCGAGGTAAAATGATGCAGATCGTCATTCACCGACAGCGTTGCCGAGGTAAAAATCCAGCTACCTGGCTTTTGCGCCATTAACTCTTTGAATTTATCCGCCACGCTAAGCGGCGTCAGCGCGAGAGTGAAATGGCGCGAGGTACATTCGTACCAGTAGCTGTAACCCGGCTGATTAATCTCTTTTAGCCGTTTGAGTCGCGTGCGATATAACGTGGCGCGTTCAAATGCCGCATCCAGCAAGGCGGAACGCCCCAGCGAAAGTTTCGCCACGTCATAACAAAGTTCCAGGGTGTCATCGAGCAGTAAAAATGCCCGCTGAATTTGCGGATTAGCTAACAGCTCACGCAGGTTACCGCGATAACCTGGCTCACCGAGTTGCAGACGAAAATCCTGCGCGCTCTGGGCAAGGCGGTCGGCGCACTTTTGTAACTGCTGGGTGTCTTTTAATTCGGTGCGGTAGGCGATGGTGATGTCTTTTGCCAGGTCGAGCAGTTGTCGACTGGAGAGTGACTGACCAAAATACTGGCTGGCAATGTCGGGCAGCTGGTGGGCTTCGTCGAAGATCATGACGTCCGCTTCCGGGATCAACTCGCCAAATCCACTCTCTTTAACCACCATATCCGCCAGAAAGAGATGATGGTTTACCACCACCACATCGGCGTCCATCGCTTTTTTACGTGCTTTGACCACAAAGCAATCTTTATACATCGGGCAGTCGCTGCCAAGACAGTTGTCGTTGATGCTGGTGACCAGCGGCCACGCCTGTGAATCTTCCGCCACGCTGACGCAGGTGCTGATATCACCATCGACTGTTTGATTAGACCAGGAGCGCAGCAGGATCACATCGCTTAAGATTTGTACCGGCAGATCGCCCCCCGCCAGCGCCTGCTGTTCGAGACGCTCGAGGCAGAGGTAGTTTGAGCGCCCTTTCAGCAGCGCCACCTTGCCCGTGTATTTCAATGCCTTTGAGACCGTTGGCAAATCGCGGCTGTAGAGCTGATCCTGCAACGCTTTTGAGCCGGTCGAGATAATGACTTTCTTTTTCGCCCGCAGCGCAGGAGCCAGGTAAGCGTAGGTTTTGCCCGTACCGGTTCCTGCTTCCACCACCAGCGGCTGGCCTTTTTCTATCGCCTGGGTGACGGCTACCGCCATCTGTCGCTGTGGTTCTCGCGGCTTAAAGCCTGGTATCGCTTTCGCCAGCTGACCGTCTGGTGCAAAATCGTCCGTCACACTACCCCCTGTTGATTTGAACAGGGATTATGTCAGGATGAGGGCGCTTTCGCCAGTTGAAGTGATGACGGCGACCTCACATTGTGGCAGTCTTTGCAGCACGAAAATGGAAGGATAATGAGGACAAAATGATGACTATCGTTCGTATCGATGCTGAAGCCCGCTGGTCTGATGTGGTGATCCACAACAACACGCTCTACTACACTGGTGTACCGGAAAACCTCGACGCCGATGCTTTCGAGCAAACTGCCAACACGCTGGCGCAGATTGACGCCGTGCTGGAAAAACAGGGCAGCAATAAATCGAGCATTCTGGATGCCACCATTTTCCTGGCTGATAAAAACGACTTCGCGGCGATGAATAAAGCGTGGGATGCCTGGGTTGTCGCGGGTCATGCGCCGGTGCGCTGCACGGTACAAGCGGGTTTGATGAACCCGAAGTATAAAGTTGAAATTAAGATTGTGGCTGCGGTGTAAGCTTTATCGAAGCAAAATAAGTCAGACGATAATTTATCGATAATACTGGTCGGTTTTACATAAATCGACCAGAGAATAAGATATTACTGTTGATGCTTCTGCTAATTCATTATTTATTTTTATAATTTCAATTTCATCTATAAAACTAGCTATATAAATAAACATAACCATGCCGTTGTGTTCGCCCTTTGATTAGCAACTCTGGTTTTCTTTCTTAGCTGAACAATCTGGTTATAGCGTGCGGACTGACCGTTAATTTTCTCCCTCTTACTGGATAACACACCATGAGCTGCTACCTTTAAAACACCTGAATGTCAACAGGTTAACTCGTGCCATATCGTTATAATCCCTTTGATATTAGATGCAAATTAAGGTCATATATAGCCTTATCGATAACATGGTTAATTTTAAGGATAAGAATATGCCTGCTGTAATAGATAAAGCCCTGGATTTCATTGGTGCCATGGATGTATCAGCGCCAACACCAAGTTCGATGAATGAAAGCACGGCGAAGGGAATCTTTAAATATTTAAAAGAACTGGGAGTACCCGCGAGTGCCGCTGATATTACGGCGCGAGCTGACCAGGAAGGCTGGAACCCTGGATTCACGGAAAAAATGGTTGGATGGGCAAAAAAAATGGAGTCTGGTGAACGCTCTGTGATTAAAAATCCTGAATACTTTTCAACATATATGCAGGAAGAACTAAAAGCACTGGTCTGAGTAAAATTTACATCAGCATAAATGGGTCAGGACGCTTTTAATCACATATGAAAAGCGTCCTTTTTCTCACAATCAAATAACCATCGGCTTGTATAACGAAAGCGATACGGGTTAGTGTGTTACTCGTCTTCATCCTCAAAACGCGCCACGATTCGCTCGCCGGAATGGTTGGCACGCAGCTCTTCTGCCACCAACGCGATTGCCTGGCCGCTGCTCATCCCTTGTGCCATCAGTTCCTGGATCCGCTCGACGGCTTTTTGCTGCTGTTCATGGGTGAGTGAAGGTAAACCTGCAAACATTGTTAACTCCTGCTAAATTGTTGGCGCTAATTATTTCATGCTACCCGGCACATAGCCAGTAGAGTCAGGACTGATGAAGACGTTATCTCCCGCTGTGATTACTTTACCCTGGCGTCAGGACGCCGCTGAATTTTATTTCTCCCGCTTAAGCCACCTGCCGTGGGCGATGCTTTTACACTCCGGCTATGCCGATCATCCATATAGCCGCTTTGATATTGTGGTCGCCGAGCCGATTTGCACTTTAACCACTTTCGGTAAAGAAACCGTTGTTAGTGAAAGCGAAAAACGCACAACGACCACTGATGACCCGCTACAGGTGCTCCAGCAGGTGCTGGATCGCGCAGACATTCGCCCAACGCATAACGAAGATTTGCCATTTCAGGGCGGCGCACTGGGGTTGTTTGGCTACGATCTGGGCCGCCGTTTTGAGTCACTGCCAGAAATTGCGCAGCAAGATATCGTTCTGCCTGATATGGCAGTGGGTATCTACGACTGGGCGCTGGTTGTTGACCACCAGCGTCAAACAGTTTCTTTGCTGAGTCATAATGATGTCAATACCCGTCTGGCCTGGCTGGAAAGCCAGCAATTCTCCCCTCAGGAAGATTTCGCGCTCACTTCCGACTGGCAATCCAATATGACCCGCGAGCAGTACGGCGAAAAATTTCGCCAGGTACAGGAATATCTGCACAGTGGTGATTGCTATCAGGTGAATCTCGCCCAGCGTTTTCAAGCGGCCTATTCTGGCGATGAATGGCAGGCATTCCTTCAGCTTAATCAGGCCAACCGCGCGCCGTTTAGCGCTTTTTTACGCCTTGAACAGGGCGCGATTTTAAGCCTTTCGCCAGAGCGGTTTATCCTTTGTGATAATAGTGAAATCCAGACCCGCCCGATTAAAGGCACGCTACCACGCCTGCCCGATCCTCAGGAAGATAGCAAACAAGCAGAGAAACTGGCGAACTCCCCCAAAGATCGCGCTGAAAATCTGATGATTGTCGATTTAATGCGTAATGATATCGGTCGCGTTGCCGTAGCCGGTTCGGTAAAAGTACCAGAGCTGTTCGTGGTCGAACCTTTCCCTGCCGTGCATCATCTGGTCAGCACCATAACGGCGCGGCTACCAGAACAGTTACACACCAGCGATCTGCTGCGCGCAGCTTTTCCTGGTGGCTCAATAACCGGGGCTCCGAAAGTACGGGCTATGGAAATTATCGACGAACTGGAACCGCAGCGACGCAATGCCTGGTGCGGCAGCATTGGCTATTTGAGCTTTTGCGGCAACATGGATACCAGCATTACTATCCGCACTCTGACTGCCATTAACGGACAAATATACTGCTCTGCGGGCGGTGGAATTGTCGCCGATAGCCAGGAAGAAGCGGAATATCAGGAAACTTTTGATAAAGTTAATAAGATATTACGCCAACTGGAGAAGTAAGACGTGGAATACCGTAGCCTGACGCTTGATGATTTTTTATCGCGCTTTCAACTTTTGCGCCCGCAAATTAACCGGGAAACCCTAAATCATCGTCAGGCTGCCGTGTTAATCCCCATCGTCCGTCGACCGCAACCGGGGTTGTTGCTGACTCAGCGTTCAATTCATCTGCGTAAACACGCTGGACAAGTGGCATTCCCTGGAGGCGCAGTCGATGACACGGATGCATCAGTTATCGCCGCCGCGCTGCGCGAAGCTGAAGAAGAGGTCGCTATACCGCCTTCCGCCGTTGAAGTTATCGGCGTGCTGCCGCCCGTCGATAGCGTAACTGGCTACCAGGTAACCCCAGTGGTCGGCATTATCCCGCCCGATCTGCCGTATCGCGCCAGTGAAGATGAAGTCTCGGCGGTGTTTGAAATGCCGCTCGCCCAGGCATTACATCTGGGTCGTTATCACCCTTTAGATATCTACCGCCGTGGCGATTCACATCGGGTATGGCTGTCCTGGTACGAACAGTATTTTGTATGGGGAATGACCGCAGGCATAATTCGTGAGCTGGCGCTGCAAATTGGTGTGAAACCCTGACTATACTTATCTTTACATCTACAAAACACTACTTGAGACAATCATCGCAATATTAGTTAAATCGCGGTTTTTGATTAGTTTAATTCATGTGAATAGTTAAGCCAGTCGCCGCGTTCCCTCTTACACTATGCGCTGTTATTAGTTCGTTACTGGAAGTCCAGTCACCTTGTCAGGAGTATTATCGTGATTAGTCTATTCGACATGTTTAAGGTGGGGATTGGTCCCTCATCTTCCCATACCGTAGGGCCTATGAAGGCGGGTAAACAGTTCGTCGATGATCTGGTCGAAAAAGGCTTACTGGATAGCGTTACTCGCGTTGCCGTGGACGTTTATGGTTCACTGTCGCTGACGGGTAAAGGCCACCACACCGATATCGCCATTATTATGGGTCTTGCAGGTAACGAACCTGCCACCGTGGATATCGACAGTATTCCCGGTTTTATTCGCGACGTAGAAGAGCGCGAACGTCTGCTGCTGGCACAGGGACGGCATGAAGTGGATTTCCCGCGCGACAACGGGATGCGTTTTCATAACGGCAACCTGCCGCTGCATGAAAACGGTATGCAAATCCACGCCTATAATGGCGATGAAGTCGTCTACAGCAAAACTTATTATTCCATCGGCGGCGGTTTTATCGTCGATGAAGAACACTTTGGTCAGGATGCCGCCAACGAAGTGAGCGTGCCGTATCCGTTCAAATCTGCCACCGAACTGCTCGCGTACTGTAATGAAACCGGCTATTCGCTGTCTGGTCTCGCCATGCAGAACGAACTGGCGCTGCACAGCAAGAAAGAGATCGACGAGTATTTCGCTCATGTCTGGCAAACCATGCAGGCATGTATCGATCGCGGGATGAACACCGAAGGCGTACTGCCAGGCCCGCTGCGCGTGCCGCGTCGTGCGTCTGCCCTGCGCCGGATGCTGGTTTCCAGCGATAAACTGTCTAACGATCCGATGAATGTCATTGACTGGGTAAACATGTTTGCGCTGGCAGTTAACGAAGAGAACGCCGCCGGTGGTCGCGTGGTAACTGCGCCAACCAACGGTGCTTGTGGCATTGTTCCGGCAGTGCTGGCTTACTATGACCACTTTATTGAATCGGTCAGCCCGGACATCTATACCCGTTACTTTATGGCAGCGGGCGCGATTGGTGCATTGTATAAAATGAACGCCTCTATTTCCGGTGCGGAAGTTGGTTGCCAGGGCGAAGTGGGTGTTGCCTGTTCAATGGCTGCTGCGGGTCTTGCAGAACTGCTGGGCGGTAGCCCGGAACAGGTTTGCGTGGCGGCGGAAATTGGCATGGAACACAACCTTGGTTTAACCTGCGACCCGGTTGCAGGGCAAGTTCAGGTGCCGTGCATTGAACGTAACGCCATTGCGTCAGTCAAGGCGATTAACGCCGCGCGGATGGCCCTGCGTCGCACCAGCGCGCCGCGCGTCTCGCTGGATAAAGTTATCGAAACGATGTACGAAACCGGTAAAGACATGAACGCCAAGTACCGCGAAACGTCTCGTGGTGGTCTGGCAATTAAAGTCCAGTGTGACTAATACTTTATCCTCGCCCATCTGCAACGGATGGGCGAATTTATCCCCGCTTTCTCGTCTGCTGTAATTTTCCCCACTACACTTCCACTGTTGCGTCAGGCGTTTGTCGCCATACGCTTACAGGGTGGCCCGCATGCAAAAAGCACAACGGATCATTAAAACCTATCGCCGTAATCGAATGATTGTTTGTACGATTTGCGCACTCGTTACGCTCGCTTCGACCCTGAGCGTGCGATTTATTTCACAGCGTAACTTAAATCAACAACGGGTAGTACAATTCGCCAATCACGCTGTAGAGGAATTAGATAAAGTACTGCTTCCCCTACAGGCAGGTAGCGAAGTCTTGCTTCCGCTGATTGGTCTGCCCTGCTCTGTCGCCCATTTGCCATTACGTAAACAGGCGGCAAAACTCCAAACTGTGCGATCCATTGGCCTGGTGCAAGACGGCACACTTTATTGCTCCAGCATTTTTGGTTATCGCAATGTGCCCGTCGTGGACATTCTGGCTGAACTTCCTGCACCGCAACCACTTTTACGCCTGACGATCGACCGTGCCCTGATTAAAGGCAGTCCGGTTTTGATTCAATGGACACCTGCAGCGGGCAGTAGCAAAGCTGGGGTCATGGAGATGATTAACATCGACTTACTGGCGGCAATGCTGCTTGAGCCACAACTGCCGCAAATCAGTAGCGCCAGCCTGACGGTGGACGATCGGCATTTGCTCTATGGTAATGGGCTGGTAGATTCCCTTCCGCAACCTGAAAACAATGAAAACTATCAGGTTTCTTCGCAACGCTTTCCTTTTACCATTAACGTTAATGGCCCGGGGGCTACGGCGCTGGCATGGCACTATCTTCCAACACAATTACCGCTGGCGGTGCTGCTAAGTTTACTTGTGGGCTATATCGCCTGGCTGGCGACCGCTTACCGGATGAGTTTTTCCCGTGAAATCAATCTGGGCCTGGCGCAACATGAGTTCGAATTGTTCTGCCAGCCTTTGCTTAATGCGCGCAGCCAGCAATGTATTGGCGTAGAGATTTTGCTGCGCTGGAACAATCCACGTCAGGGCTGGATTTCACCGGATGTGTTTATTCCTATCGCGGAAGAACATCATTTAATTGTGCCACTGACCCGCTATGTGATGGCAGAAACCATTCGTCAGCGCCATGTTTTCCCGATGAGTAGTCAGTTTCATGTTGGCATTAACGTCGCACCCAGCCATTTTCGCCGTGGTGTGCTGATAAAAGATCTCAATCAGTACTGGTTTAGCGCTCACCCGATTCAGCAACTGATCCTCGAAATCACCGAACGCGATGCCTTACTGGATGTTGATTATCGGATTGCCCGCGAGCTACATCGTAAAAACGTCAAACTGGCGATTGATGACTTCGGCACCGGCAACAGTTCATTTTCCTGGCTTGAAACATTACGTCCTGACGTGCTGAAAATTGATAAGTCATTTACCGCAGCTATAGGTTCTGACGCGGTTAACTCGACGGTGACCGATATCATCATCGCACTGGGGCAAAGACTGAATATTGAACTGGTGGCGGAGGGTGTGGAAACGCAAGAACAGGCGAAATATTTGCGCCGTCATGGCGTGCATATTTTGCAAGGGTATTTGTACGCACAGCCAATGCCGCTACGTGATTTTCCCAAATGGCTGGCGGGCAGCCAACCGCCGCCCGCCCGGCATAATGGACATATCACACCCATTATGCCGTTACGTTAACGCTTACTCATCTTCATCGTGCACCGGTTGCTCTTTAACAATGCGAACCAGATCAACACGATAATCATTGGCTTCAATGATGGTGATATGCAGTGGCCCTACATCAATCACATCGCCCACACGGGGAATGTGACCATTTGCCGAGATCACGAGGCCCGCGACCGTCGCGATATCATCGTCATCGGCAAGGTGCTCAACATCAAGCGCCTGCTGCAAGGCATGCAAATCTGTACCGCCTTTTACCAGCCAGCCGTCACCATCAGTAATGATTTCCGGCGTTTCGTCAGCGTCCGGGAATTCACCCGCAATGGCTTCCAGCACATCCAGCGGCGTGACCAAGCCTTGTACCACACCAAACTCGTTGGTCACGATAACAAAGCTCCCGCGAGCACGACGCAGCACGCCCAGCAGGTTGATCGGATCGAGGGTTTCAGGGACGATAATCGCCGGAGACGCCGAAGCAATCGCCGCCACATCAACGCCCTCTTCCAGCGCCACCAGCAGTTCTTTAGCACGTACGATTCCGATGATTTCATCCAGTTCACCGCGACATACCGGGAACAGGCTGTGCGGTGAGGAGAGCAGCTGCTCGCGGATTTCATCGACCCCGAGATTAGCGTCAACCCAGCTTATTTCACCGCGCGGCGTCATGATCCCGCGCAGAGAACGCGACGCCAGCGTGAGTACGCCGTTAATCATGTAACGTTCTTCTTCGGCAAACGCACCTTCCGGGATCGGCATCGGCATCGGGTTATCGGCATCGTGCTGAACATTGGCCTGACGTTTCCCGCCCATCAAACGCAGGATGGCATCGGCAGTACGCGCTCGCAGCGGCAAAGTCGACTGGTGACGAATAAAGTTGCGACGCGCAATCTGGTTAAACACTTCGATGATGATCGAGAAGCCAATCGCGGCATACAGGTAACCTTTCGGAATGTGGAAACCGAAACCTTCTGCCACCAGACTCAGACCTATCATTAACAGGAAGCTCAGACAGAGCACCACCACCGTGGGATGCTGGTTAACAAATCGCGTCAGCGGTTTCGATGCCAGCAGCATAACCGCCATCGCAATCACTACCGCCGCCATCATCACTGGCAGATGGTTAACCATCCCTACTGCCGTAATTACCGCATCCAATGAGAAGACGGCGTCAAGGATGACAATCTGTGTGACGACCACCCAGAAACTGGCGTAGCCTTTACCGTGGCCGGAATCATGATCGCGGTTTTCCAGCCGTTCATGCAGTTCGGTTGTTGCTTTGAACAGCAAGAATATCCCCCCGAACAACATAATCAGGTCGCGTCCGGAGAAGGAGAAATCCATGACGGTAAATAGCGGTTTGGTCAGCGTGACCATCCATGAAATCAGCGACAGCAGCCCCAGACGCATAATCAGCGCCAGTGATAATCCCAGCAAACGCGCTTTATCGCGTTGTTTTGGCGGCAGTTTGTCAGCAAGAATGGCGATGAAGACCAGGTTATCGATACCCAGCACAATTTCGAGAACAACAAGCGTGAGTAGCCCCGCCCAAATTGAGGGGTCCATTAAGAATTCCATGACAAGCTCCTGCTTAAGGAATAGCTATTCGACGCCAGAAATAATGCAGGCGTAACGACAAAATGCAAACGAAAGGTGCGGCATAGAGTGCCAGAAAGGCAGGCGTTAAAAGGCCTGATGCTGAAATGACGTCGGTGACGATCCATACTGCGGGCTACTGCCCTATACTCCATGGTTGTTAAACGGGAGTTAAACATATCAGAGACGCCTCTGATTTGGCAAAGATTTACCTTCCTTTGCAAACGAATGTGACAAGGATATTTTACCTTTCGAAATTTCTGCTAATCGAAAGTTAAATTACGGATCTTCATCACATAAAATAATTTTTTCGATATCTAAAATAAATCGCGAAACGCAGGGGTTTTTGGTTGTAGCCCTTATCTGAATCGATTCGATTGTGGACGACGATTCAAAAATACATCTGGCACGTTGAGGTGTTAACGATAATAAAGGAGGTAGCAAGTGACCATTGCTATTGTTATAGGCACACATGGTTGGGCTGCAGAGCAGTTGCTTAAAACCGCAGAAATGCTGTTAGGCGAGCAGGAAAACGTCGGCTGGATCGATTTCGTTCCAGGTGAAAATGCCGAAACGCTGATTGAAAAGTACAACGCTCAGTTGGCAAAACTCGACACCACTAAAGGCGTGCTGTTTCTCGTTGATACATGGGGAGGCAGCCCGTTCAATGCTGCCAGCCGCATTGTCGTCGACAAAGAGCATTATGAAGTCATTGCAGGCGTTAACATTCCAATGCTCGTGGAAACGTTAATGGCCCGTGATGATGACCCAAGCTTTGATGAACTGGTGGCGCTGGCAGTAGAAACAGGCCGTGAAGGCGTGAAAGCTCTGAAAGCCAAACCGGTTGAAAAAGCCGCGCCAGCACCCGCTGCCGCAGCACCAAAAGCGGCTCCAACTCCGGCAAAACCAATGGGACCAAACGACTACATGGTTATTGGCCTTGCGCGTATCGACGACCGTCTGATTCACGGTCAGGTCGCCACCCGCTGGACCAAAGAAACCAATGTCTCCCGTATTATTGTTGTTAGTGATGAAGTGGCTGCGGATACCGTTCGTAAGACACTGCTCACCCAGGTTGCACCTCCGGGCGTAACAGCACACGTAGTTGATGTTGCCAAAATGATTCGCGTCTACAACAACCCGAAATATGCTGGCGAACGCGTAATGCTGTTATTTACCAACCCAACAGATGTAGAGCGTCTCGTTGAAGGCGGCGTGAAAATCACCTCTGTTAACGTCGGTGGTATGGCATTCCGTCAGGGTAAAACCCAGGTGAATAACGCGGTTTCGGTTGATGAAAAAGATATCGAGGCGTTCAAGAAACTGAATGCGCGCGGTATTGAGCTGGAAGTCCGTAAGGTTTCCACCGATCCGAAACTGAAAATGATGGATCTGATCAGCAAAATCGATAAGTAACGTATTGTGTTGATTATCACTCAGTTTTCACACTTTAGTCTTACGTAAACAGGAGAAGTACAATGGAGATTACCACTCTTCAAATTGTGCTGGTATTTATCGTAGCCTGTATCGCAGGTATGGGATCAATCCTCGATGAATTTCAGTTTCACCGTCCGCTAATCGCGTGTACCCTGGTGGGTATCGTTCTTGGCGATATGAAAACCGGTATTATTATCGGTGGTACGCTGGAAATGATCGCGCTGGGCTGGATGAACATCGGTGCTGCAGTTGCGCCTGACGCCGCTCTGGCTTCCATCATTTCTACCATTCTGGTTATCGCAGGTCATCAGAGCATTGGTGCAGGTATTGCACTGGCAATCCCTCTGGCCGCTGCGGGCCAGGTACTGACCATCATCGTTCGTACTATTACCGTTGCTTTCCAGCACGCTGCGGATAAGGCTGCTGATAACGGCAACCTGACAGCGATTTCCTGGATCCACGTTTCTTCTCTGTTCCTGCAAGCAATGCGTGTGGCTATTCCGGCCGTCATCGTTGCGCTGTCTGTTGGTACCAGCGAAGTACAGAACATGCTGAACGCGATTCCGGAAGTGGTGACCAATGGTCTGAATATCGCCGGTGGCATGATCGTGGTGGTTGGTTATGCGATGGTTATCAACATGATGCGTGCTGGCTACCTGATGCCGTTCTTCTACCTCGGCTTCGTAACCGCAGCATTCACCAACTTTAACCTGGTTGCTCTGGGTGTGATTGGTACTGTTATGGCAGTGCTCTACATCCAACTTAGCCCGAAATACAACCGCGTAGCCGGTGCGCCTGCTCAGGCAGCTGGTAACAACGATCTCGATAACGAACTGGACTAACAGGTGAGCGAAATGGTTGATACAACTCAAACTACCACCGAGAAAAAACTCACTCAAAGTGATATTCGTGGCGTCTTCCTGCGTTCTAACCTCTTCCAGGGTTCATGGAACTTCGAACGTATGCAGGCACTGGGTTTCTGCTTCTCTATGGTACCGGCAATTCGTCGACTCTACCCTGAGAACAACGAAGCTCGTAAACAAGCTATTCGCCGTCACCTGGAGTTCTTTAACACCCAGCCGTTCGTGGCTGCGCCGATTCTCGGCGTAACCCTGGCGCTGGAAGAACAGCGTGCTAATGGCGCAGAGATCGATGACGGTGCTATCAACGGTATCAAAGTCGGTTTGATGGGGCCGCTGGCTGGTGTAGGCGACCCGATCTTCTGGGGAACCGTACGTCCGGTATTTGCAGCGCTGGGTGCCGGTATCGCAATGAGCGGCAGCCTGTTAGGTCCGCTGCTGTTCTTCATCTTGTTTAACCTGGTGCGTCTGGCAACCCGTTACTACGGCGTAGCGTATGGTTACTCCAAAGGTATCGATATCGTTAAAGATATGGGTGGTGGCTTCCTGCAAAAACTGACGGAAGGGGCGTCTATCCTCGGCCTGTTTGTCATGGGGGCATTAGTTAACAAGTGGACGCATGTCAACATCCCGCTGGTTGTCTCTCGCATTACTGACCAGACGGGCAAAGAACACGTTACCACTGTCCAGACTATTCTGGACCAGTTAATGCCAGGCCTGGTACCACTGCTGCTGACCTTTGCTTGTATGTGGCTACTGCGCAAAAAAGTTAACCCGCTGTGGATCATCGTTGGCTTCTTCGTCATCGGTATCGCTGGTTACGCTTGCGGCCTGCTGGGACTGTAAGACTGTTGTACACTACCGGGGCCTTTTGGCCCCGTTTTTTTATCTGGAGGATTAATGACAATCACGGACCTGGTACTGATTCTTTTCATCGCCGCACTCCTGGCCTTCGCGATCTACGATCAGTTCATCATGCCCCGCCGTAACGGCCCCACCCTGCTGGCAATTCCTTTGCTCCGGCGTGGTCGCATCGATAGCGTTATCTTCGTCGGATTGATTGTCATTCTTATCTATAACAACGTCACGAATCATGGCGCGCTAATAACAACATGGTTATTAAGTGCACTGGCTCTGATGGGTTTTTATATATTCTGGATCCGCGTTCCGAAGATCATCTTTAAACAAAAAGGTTTTTTCTTCGCCAATGTCTGGATTGAATATAGCCGAATCAAAGCGATGAACTTGTCGGAAGATGGCGTGTTGGTGATGCAATTAGAACAGCGTCGGCTGTTAATCCGCGTTCGAAATATCGACGATCTGGAAAAAATTTATAAGCTTCTCGTTTCAACTCAATAAGTTATCAATTTAGCCAAAGCTATGTTTAGTGTATTTTTAATAATCAGACATAGCTTAGGCTATATTACCCCTTCCCTTATTTGTTATTTATTTTAACGTTTTATTGATATATAAATCTAAATGAAAATCGTTATCAATAAAGCAATGAAATAATATATTCCAACAGTTGTTTTATATTCTCAAAATATGTTAAGGTTGCGCCCTCATTTGGGGAGTAGCCGATTTCCAGATTCCGGAAATGTACGTGTCAACATACTCGTTGCAAAACGTGGCACGTACGGACTGAACACTTTCAGTCAGGCGAGACCATATGCACATCAATCGCTATGCCTGCATGAACGCGAAAACCATCGCGGTTTGTCGTTCATGTATGCATGTTTGCTGGGGGCGATGATGTGTTTTATGGATACCCCGGTCAGGACGTTGTCATGAATATCACTGCTACTGTTCTTCTTGCGTTTGGTATGTCGATGGATGCATTTGCTGCATCAATCGGTAAAGGTGCCACCCTCCATAAACCGAAATTTTCTGAAGCGTTGCGAACCGGCCTTATTTTTGGTGCTGTCGAAACCCTGACGCCGCTGATCGGCTGGGGAATGGGCATGTTAGCCAGCCGGTTTGTCCTTGAATGGAACCACTGGATTGCGTTTGTGCTGCTGATATTCCTCGGCGGGCGAATGATTATTGAGGGTTTTCGTGGCGCAGATGATGAAGATGAAGAGCCGCGCCGTCGACACGGTTTCTGGCTACTGGTAACCACCGCGATTGCCACCAGCCTGGATGCCATGGCTGTGGGTGTTGGTCTTGCTTTCCTGCAGGTCAACATTATCGCGACCGCATTGGCCATTGGTTGTGCAACCTTGATTATGTCGACATTAGGGATGATGGTTGGTCGCTTTATCGGCTCAATTATTGGGAAAAAAGCGGAAATTCTCGGCGGGCTGGTGCTGATCGGCATCGGCGTCCAGATCCTCTGGACGCACTTCCACGGTTAATAAGAACGCTGCCAGAGGTGAATATTAAAGTCCGTCTGGCAGTCGAACACTTCTTTTGCTGCCAGTGTTTGCCAGACTTCTGACTTCGCACGCCAGGCAAACGGCGTCATCTGCAATAATGCGACGGCTTCGTCACTGCGAAGACGCATCGGATAACACAACTCAGCACTCTGCTGTAATGTAAAACCTTCCAGTTGTTCTGCATGAGGTGCATGAAGATGTACTTCATTGTAAATCAGCCCCTTCAGCTCCATCAAATGTCGCGGTCCCGGCGTGGCAGTAATGACCCAACCGCCAGGCTTCACTACTCGCGCTAATTCTTCTGCTTTACACGGCGCGTAAATACGTATTATGGCGTCCATACTGGTATCGGAAAACGGCAAACGGTGGCTGGAAGCAACACAAAAAGTGACCTGCGGATAGCGTTTCGCCGCCGCTTTTATCGCTACCTTCGAGACATCCAGGCCAAACGTGGTGATTTCGGGCAGCGCATCGGCAAATGCGTGTGTGTAATACCCTTCACCACAGCCAATATCCAGCACCGCTGTGGCCTTTTCATCAAGCCGTTCCCGCAGTTGGGCGACAATTGCATCACGCAGCGGCTGATAATGTCCGGCATCTAAGAATGCGCGGCGTGCTTGCATCATTTCCGCGCTGTCGCCCGGATCACGAGACCGTTTATGCTGAACGGGCAGCAGATTGACATACCCTTCTTTCGCCATATCAAACTGATGTCGCTGGGGACAGATATAGCTGTTTTTTTCACGCGAAAGAGGCTGATGGCAAAGTGGACAGGAAAACGACATGACAACTCCGGCAGGATACTAAAGGCCGCAAGTGTAACGCGAATCACGCGGCGGGCAAATATCCGAACGACTGGAGCGAAGATAAAGCAAAGTAAAAAGCCTCGCATTCGACGAGGCTTTATAGCGAGATTGAAGCGTATTCACACTTCAGATCAGTGGATTCGATCAGATAGCTGTTACGTTAACAGCTGCCGGACCTTTCTGACCGTCCTGAATTTCGAACTCAACGTTCTGACCTTCAGCCAGAGTTTTGAAACCATTACCCTGGATAGCAGAGAAGTGTACGAACACGTCTTTGCTGCCATCAGCCGGAGTAATGAAGCCAAAACCTTTAGACTCGTTGAACCACTTAACCTGACCTTTAATCTTTGCCATTTGAAAAATTCCTTAGATTGTTTTCTTCGCCCGCAGGCATAACATAGATAAAACTGACACATTACTGCATGAGGCACCAATATAAGGCTCGGCAGAGAAGCGGTATTCAACGTCAACGTGTTTACTCAGGACTTCTTTACTGAAAATGCCACACATAAACAGAACTGTACCTCGTTTAACCCGAAATCTGTTATCACATACAACGTTAATTATGGCAAGCCATTTTTAAACATGTCTCGATCAGACGCACAAATCTCGATACGTCTTCCACTTTTTTTGCACACTTATGCAACGGAATACGCGCCGATATATCATTGTGCTTAACCTTGCCAGTTCAGGCAGATACTTAAACTGACGTATTTTCTAACATAGTTCAATAAGTTCAGTTGTTCCAGGCCAGTGGGAGAAGTTATTACATAGTGCGTGCAATATCACATTTTCTGCTATGCAATGAATAAAAAGTTATATCACTTTTTCTCATAAAACAGTCAGTTAACGGCTATCGATCACCCCAAAGAGAAGTCAATCGCCAAAGGTATTGTAAATTTAAAATAAGAAAAATTGATGAATGCGCAAAAAAATCAAGAGAGAAACGTTTCGCTAATAAATAATACCACACTTAATCACAAATCCGATGTAAACATCCTAATAAATTAATGGGCTAAATATCTTTTTCTGATATCCCGTTACGCAAATAAATAATATGATAATTATTTGAAGTCAGACCAGAGTTTTAATTTGAAGCAGTTGCACCATGGCAGTGCGTATAATCAGGATGAATTGAGTAACCCTTCAACGACGGGGTTACTCAAGATTGAGGAAGGATTATCGTTCGGCGACCAGACGAATAATATCTTCGTCTTCAACCGATTTTTGACTCTCAACGGTCTTTTTATCTGCTTTCTCAGGTTCGTTTGCTTCGCACAAACGACGTAACAGAGCATTTTGACGTTTTTGCTGATCCAGCAACGCCTCAAGCAGTTCAATCTGTTCGTTAGTCCGTGAACTGGCACGATTGATAAAAAACCACAAGATAAGCCCGATAAAAAGAACCACCACCGATACAACCAAAGACGCAATGTTCATCACGCCTGAATTTACAACTTCGTTCATTTCACCACCTCTGAGTAGAGGCGCTATTCTACCACTGCTGGAGAGGAAGAAAATCTAGTGCTGAAAAAATGATATCACCACGGGATAAACTGGTTAATGGCACAAATTCCGCTGAAAAATTGTACATCCTGATCGCACATCATGTTGAATACCTGCGCCCAAAGCAGCAAGCAAGCCAACACCACGACAACCAGAACGACCCATCGAAACTTTTTCACTCCAATCTCCGTTTCACCTACCTTATGTCATTAAACTAGCATGCGTTAGTTAAACAGCGCCTAACTATGTCGATATTCGTGCTTTTTCAGAATGAGTCGCTTGCTTCAGCGCATATTGCCGCTACGATTAAGCGAACATAAAAAGAGAAGAGGTTGTAATGCGATTCATCATTCGCACAGTTATGCTGATAGCACTGGTATGGATAGGATTATTACTCAGCGGATATGGCGTTTTGATTGGAAGCAAAGAGAATGCCGCGGGATTAGGTTTGCAATGTACCTATCTGACCGCCAGAGGCACCAGCACGGTACAATACCTGCACACTAAAAGTGGTTTTCTGGGGATAACAGATTGCCCGTTGTTACGTAAAAGCAATATTGTGGTCGATAATGGTTAAGGGTAATAAATAACCAGATTCTCACTCATGAGTAAAATATTCTTATCGCAAGTGCGTTTAATATAACGCCACCTTCAACTTTATTTTTCTCATGCTCAATAAAGAACCTGTCTGTTTGATATTCAGACAGGTTCTTACTCTCATCAGAACGGATAGTCGTGATAACCCATTTGGGCAGAAATTTTGCGCGCCGCGGTATGCAACATTGCGACATATTCCTGTAAACGCTCTTCAGAGAAACGCAACGTCGGGAAGGAGATGCTAAGACCGGCAATGACCACGCCAAAGCGATCAAATACCGGAACCGCAATGCATCGCAGCCCTTCTTCCTGCTCTTCGTTATCTTCGCCATACCCCTGCTCACGCACCTGGTCCAGAACGGGTAATAACGCTTCTGTACTGGTGATGGTCCGCTCGGTACTGCGTTTATACTCCACGCCCTCAAGAATTTGCTTCACTTCATCGCGATCGCGCCATGCCAGCAGTACCTTACCAATCGCGGTGCTGTACAGCGGATTACGACGCCCAATCCGTGAATACATGCGCAAATTGTACATAGAGTCAATTTTGTGAATGTAAACAATACTGTCTTCGTCCAGTGCGCCGAGGTGGATAGTTTCTTTGGTCAGGCGGGAGATCTCACGCATCTGGATATCTGCGCTACGAATTAAATCGACGTTTTGTAACGCGCGAGCGCCCAGTTCAAACAATTTCAGGGTCAGGGAATATTTCTCCGACTCCCCTTCCTGCGCCACATAACCTAAGGTTTTCATGGTCTGTAAAAAGCGATAAACGGTGCTTTTTGACATCATGACGCGCTGCGACAGCTCGGTTATCCCTATTTCGCGCTCTTCACCCAGCGCCTGCAAAATGCCAAAAACTTTCAGCACAGAAGATACAGAATCAGGCTGTTTATCCAGATCTGCGTTAGCCATTTATCACCTCATTGCGAGTGTTTTATAAAAATCAGAACTGTTTTTTATTATAATTTCGCACCAGGGTGGTCGCAATCCATCTTTTGCCGGTTAGTTACAATTCTGCGACATCCACCGTGAATATCAGTGCTAGAATCATACCCCTGTTGATTATTCACCAAAGATATAAAATTCCTATGCCAAAAGTTCAGGCCGACGGCCTGCCATTGCCCCAGCGATACGGTGCGATATTAACCATTGTGATTGGTATTTCGATGGCTGTCCTTGACGGCGCAATCGCCAACGTCGCCCTGCCAACAATCGCCACGGACCTTCATGCCACGCCAGCCAGTTCCATCTGGGTAGTGAACGCCTATCAAATCGCCATTGTCATCTCCCTGCTCTCGTTTTCGTTTCTGGGCGATATGTTTGGCTATCGACGTATTTATAAATGCGGTCTGGTCGTTTTTCTGTTGTCTTCACTGTTCTGCGCCCTTTCTGATTCGCTGCAAATGCTCACCCTTGCGCGTGTCATACAAGGTTTCGGCGGTGCAGCGTTGATGAGCGTTAATACCGCACTTATCCGCCTGATCTATCCACAACGTTTTCTGGGTAGAGGGATGGGCATAAACTCGTTTATTGTTGCCGTCTCTTCTGCTGCCGGGCCGACAATTGCTGCAGCAATCCTCTCCATCGCATCCTGGAAATGGTTATTTTTAATCAACGTACCGTTGGGTATTATCGCCCTGCTTCTGGCGATGCGTTTTCTGCCACCCAATGGTTCTCGCGCCAGTAAACCCCGTTTCGACCTGCCCAGCGCCGTGATGAACGCGTTAACCTTCGGCCTGCTTATCACTGCGTTGAGTGGTTTCGCTCAGGGGCAATCGCTGACATTGATTGGTGCGGAACTGGTGGTAATGGTTGTCGTTGGTATTTTCTTTATTCGCCGCCAGCTTTCTCTTCCCGTACCGCTGCTACCGGTGGATTTACTGCGTATCCCGCTGTTTTCACTTTCTATTTGCACATCTGTTTGCTCTTTCTGCGCACAAATGCTGGCAATGGTTTCCCTGCCCTTTTACCTGCAAACCGTGCTCGGGCGTAGTGAAGTCGATACAGGTTTACTTCTGACACCGTGGCCGTTAGCAACAATGGTGATGGCTCCGCTGGCAGGCTATTTGATTGAACGCGTACATGCAGGATTGCTGGGTGCTTTAGGGTTGTTCATCATGGCTGCGGGGCTTTTTTCCCTGGTTCTGCTGCCCGCGTCACCTGCGGATATCAATATTATCTGGCCGATGATCTTATGTGGCGCTGGATTTGGCTTATTCCAGTCACCCAATAACCACACCATTATAACCTCCGCTCCGCGCGAACGTAGCGGTGGGGCCAGTGGCATGTTAGGGACGGCTCGTCTATTGGGTCAAAGTAGTGGCGCGGCGCTGGTGGCGCTGATGCTAAATCAGTTTGGTGATAATGGTACGCACGTCTCGCTGATGGCTGCGGCTATTCTGGCAGTAATTGCTGCCTGTGTCAGTGGTTTACGTATCACTCAGCCAAGAGCCAGGGCATAAAAAAAGCGCGTCGTTCAGGACGCGCTTTTTAGTATTTACTTCATATTACTTCAGGTATTCACCCGTACGCAGAGCTTCAATACGTTTATCCAGCGGCGGGTGAGTCATGAACAACTCACTGAGCGATTTCGACTTACCGTTAATACAGAAAGCCATCATGCTGGTTGCTTCTTGCGGTTCATAGCTGGTTTTCAGGCGCTGCAGCGCGGCAATCATTTTCTCGCGACCAACCAGTTTTGCCGAACCGGCATCAGCGTGGAATTCACGATGACGCGAGAACCACATGGTGATAATGCTCGCCAGAATACCAAACACCAGTTCCAGAACCGTTGCAACCGCAAAGTAGATCAGCGGGTTGCCGTTGCTCTCTTCACCTTCATCACGATTTCCGCCCATAAAACCCGCGGCAAGCTGCGCCAGAATACGGGAAATAAAGATAACGAAGGTGTTCACCACGCCCTGAATCAGCGTCATGGTGACCATATCACCATTGGCGATGTGGCTGATTTCGTGAGCAATTACCGCCTCGGCTTCATCCGGGCTCATGTTCTGCAGCAAACCGGTGCTGACAGCAACCAGAGAGGCATCACGGCGCGCACCGGTTGCAAAAGCGTTGATGTCCGGCGCATGGTAGATAGCCACTTGCGGCATAGCGATCCCCGCCTGACGAGCCTGGGTTGCTACAGTATTGACCAGCCAACGTTCCCTTTCATTACGCGGTTGCTCGATCACTTCCCCGCCAACAGATCGTAATGCCATCCATTTGGACATCAGAAGCGAAACGAAGGAACCACCAAAACCGAACAGCAAGGCCATGATCATCAGCCCCTGAACGCTGCTCGACTGTATCCCTGTCAGGCTCAGTACCAGCCCGAAAACGACCATTACGGCCAGGTTCGTTAGCAGGAAGAGCGCGATTCGCATCATAATTTTCTTTTTACCTCAGTTTAACAAAACGCAATATGCGATACCCACATCGTATGGGTTACGCGACTATTTTCAAGTCTGGATAGTGCGTAAGTCACCAGAAAGACACAACTTTACATTTTGTAGCATCTGATTTACGGCATCTTGCCGCTGTTAAAAAATCAGGCACAATTTCTTGTGCCTGATTGATATTACTTGACGGGAGCGGGTTGTTCCGCGGGTCTGGCTTTTTCAAGCTTTGCCAGATCGAGTGCGATATTCACCGTCTCATCCAGATAAGGATCCGGCTCCTGGTAATCTTTCGGTAGATCATCCAGTTTCTTCAACTCCGGTTTACCTTCGCGTTTAAAGCGTTCGTTCAAACGCGCCAGACGCGTCGCATCATCTTCATTATTCTCTTTCTCACGCACAGCGTAATTCAGAGAAACGATATTGCGCTTGTCCTTCATGGCGTTGAAGCGCGCGATATCCTTCATGATGTTCTGGAACTCTGGATCTTTCGCGATACGCGCATTATGTTCCTTCAGCAGCTCCGGTCCAAAGGCCGTCAAATCTCCCGATTTCACATAGGTCGCGGCATCGATGCTATCCCACGGCAGCGCGTTATCTTCGAATTTCTCACCCGTTTCCGTTTCTTCATTACCCGTCGGCATGATTATGTCTGGCGTTACGCCTTTACGTTGCGTACTGCCGCCGTTAACGCGATAGAATTTCTGGATCGTGTACTGCACAGAACCCAGCGCTGGCCATTCAGGACGTAACATCTGATCGTAAATACGGTTCAATGAACGGTATTGCTGAACGGTGCCTTTACCAAACGTCGGTTCACCCACAACCAGCGCACGACCGTAATCCTGCATTGCCGCGGCAAAGATTTCTGAAGCCGAAGCACTGAAGCGGTCAACCAGCACCACCAGCGGGCCTTTATAGAAAACCTGCCCATCGGTATCGCTGTCTTCACGAACTTTACCGTTGTTATCACGGACCTGAACAATCGGACCGGATGGAATGAACAGACCGGAGAGCGATACCGCTTCGGTCAACGCCCCACCGCCATTGCTACGCAGGTCGATGATGACACTGCTGACATTCTGTTTTTCCAGTTTCTGCAACTGCACTTTGACATCGTCTGTCAAACCCACATAGAAGCCCGGAATATCCAGCACGCCGACTTTTTCTTTACCGACGGTCTTCACCGACATTTTAACCGCGCGGTCTTCGAGGCGAATACGTTCACGGGTCAACGTTACAGTACGGGTCTTGGTCCCTTTACCAGCAGGTAAAATTTCCAGACGAACTTTACTGCCCTTCGGCCCTTTAATTAAGGCAACCACATCATCAAGACGCCAGCCAATCACGTCAACCATCGGCTTGCCTGTTTGACCAACACCGACAATTTTGTCACCAACGCTGATAGCTTTACTCTTCGCTGCCGGGCCACCTGCCACCATCGAATTGATAACGGTGTAGTCATCATCCATTTGCAGCACTGCGCCAATACCTTCCAGCGACAAACTCATTTCAGTGTTGAACTGTTCGGTATTACGCGGGGAAAGATAGTTGGTATGCGGGTCGATTTCACGCGCAAACGCCGTCATTGCCAGCGAGAAAACATCTTCGCTGTTGGTTTGCGCCAGACGACGAATGGCAAATTTGTAGCGGCGAGTCAGGGTTTCACGAATTTCTTTATCCGTTTTTCCTGCCAGCTTCAGGCTTAACTCGTCGAATTTGACTTTACTGTCCCACAGCGCGTTCAACTCAGCCTCGTTTTTCGGCCATGGCGCTTTGCTGCGGTCAAGGTTATAAGTGTCGTTGCCGGTAAAATCCATCGGCTTTTCCAGTACCGACAAAGCGTACTGGTAACGCTCAAAACGGCGCTTTTGCGCCAGATTGTAGAGATCGTAGAAAACGTCGAGTTTTCCTGAACGCAGTTCATCACCTAACTCGGTTTTCTTTTTCGCGAACTGTTCAACATCGCTTGCCAGCAGCACGTTGTGGCTGTAATCGAGCAGATTCAGGTAGCGGTCAAAGATTTTGGCCGAAAATGCCTGATCGAGGTCGAACTGGCGATAATGAGAACGGGTGAAGCGCGACGTTACGCGCTCACTTACCGTCGCATGCTGCGTCTCTTCCTTTAATACCGGAATTTGATCAGCACGCGTGATATCTTCTACAGCGAAGGTCTGGCCTGCTATTGCAAGCAGGCCAGCTAACGCGGTAAGCCTAAAAAACATGTTCATGCCTGGCCCGGCCTCCGTTTCAGAACACCAGGTGTTCTGCGCGCACAATCAAAGACATACCCGAATTCAGCTGGACGCGGACGCCGTCTTTGGTGATTTCTAATACGGTGGCATCCATCGCGTTTTGACCCGCTTTCACCTTCAGGGCTTGTCCGACAGTCAGAGCTGAAATGTCAGAAACCGGGGTGTGCTGTTCTTCGCGAGGTGCTTTTACTGTTTTTGGCGCTTTCTCTACCGGCTTTTGCGCACGAGGTTTACGTTCAGCGCCTTCTTTGCGGCGTGGCGTGGTCGGACGTGGCTTGCGTTCGCGTCGCGGTGCGTCTTCTTTCTCACCAGCAGCTGCGGCAGCTTCGCGTTTTTTCGCTTGCTGTTCAGCACGCTGTGCCTGAACACGCGCTTTCGCTTCTTCAAGCTGCTTGCGAGCATGCTCTACATGTTGCTCGTCCAGCTCACCGCATGGGTTGCCGTCAAGATCGACACGCGTTGCGCCGGGTTTAACACCGTAAAGATAACGCCAGCTCGAAGTGTAGAGACGTAAAGCGGATCGTAATTGCGTTTTGCTCAGGTTCATTTCCCCGGCAACACGATCGACCAAATCCTGAAAAATACCGATTTTCAGCGGACGCGCTTCACCTTCCGCACTGAAACAGTGGGGAAAACGTTCGGCCAGAAACGCGATTACTTCTTTACTGCTATTCAACTTAGGTTGATTTTCCATGAAATTTCCTGATTACAACGGACGTAGCCAACAAGCGCAGGCATGAACAGGCGTCATTATAATGACGCTATCAGTAAATGCTACGTTATCCGTTGATTATCCTGCGACGCTCGCAAAGAATTTTTTGTAATCCGTCGTTGCAAGCACCTTTTCAAGCTGTGCCACAAGCTGACGTAAGCCTTGCTCGTCCTCGTCTGTAAAGCGACCGAAGACGGTACTATCGATGTCGAGAACACCAATAATCTGATTTTTCACCACCAGCGGCAGAACAATTTCAGAATTACTCGTCGCATCACAGGCAATATGCCCGTCAAACGCATGAACATCCTCGATACGCTGCACTTGATTGCGGGCAACCGCAGTGCCGCACACGCCGCGCCCGACGGGTATCCGGACACAGGCAATTTTGCCCTGAAATGGTCCGAGCACCAGTGTATCGTCCTCAAGCAAATAAAAACCTGCCCAGTTTACGTCAGTGAGACGCTCATATAACAACGCACTGGTGTTCGCAAGCGTTGCCAGAAAACTGGTTTCTCCTGCCATCAGCGCGTTAAAGTCGCGATTTAAATCCGCGTAAAATTCTGTTTTGTTCATTATATAATCACTTGGTTGTCTTACCAGGAACTGCCAGCCTATTAAAATAAGCATTAAATGCGTTAATGCTCAAGATCATTCCCATCATGGGTTAAGATTAATGTTAATTCTTATTACATTTGGCACGTCATGGCTCTTAACACACCACAAATTACGCCGACAAAAAAGATAACAGTGAGGGCTATCGGTGAGGAACTGCCGCGTGGTGATTACCAACGTTGCCCGCAATGTGACATGCTGTTTAGCCTGCCCGAGATAAATTCTCATCAAAGTGCCTATTGTCCGCGCTGTCAGGCAAAAATTCGTGACGGGCGCGACTGGTCGCTAACGCGCCTGGCGGCAATGGCCTTCACCATGCTGTTGCTTATGCCGTTTGCCTGGGGCGAACCGCTGTTGCATATCTGGCTGTTAGGCATTCGTATTGACGCCAACGTTATGCAAGGCATCTGGCAAATGACCAAACAGGGCGATGCGATAACGGGGTCGATGGTCTTTTTCTGCGTTATCGGTGCCCCCCTCATTCTGGTGACCTCCATAGCTTATTTATGGTTTGGTAACCGACTGGGAATGAATTTACGTCCGGTACTGCTGATGTTTGAGCGACTTAAAGAGTGGGTAATGCTGGATATCTACCTGGTCGGCATTGGCGTTGCTTCTATAAAGGTACAGGATTATGCCCATATCCAGGCGGGTGTCGGCTTGTTCTCTTTTGTGGCGTTGGTGATTTTAACGACGGTGACGTTGTCACATCTCAATGTCGAAGAACTGTGGGAGCGATTTTATCCACAGCGCCCCGCTACGCGTAGAGACGAGAAACTCCGTGTCTGTCTTGGGTGCCATTTTACCGGCTATCCTGATCAGCGTGGTCGCTGCCCGCGTTGCCATATCCCGCTACGCCTGCGTCGCCGTCATAGTCTGCAAAAATGCTGGGCGGCGCTGTTAGCGTCAATCGTTTTGTTGTTACCTGCCAACCTGTTGCCTATTTCTATCATTTATCTGAATGGTGGCCGGCAGGAAGATACAATTCTTTCCGGGATTATGTCGCTGGCAAGTAGCAACATTGCGGTCGCCGGAATCGTGTTTATCGCCAGTATTCTGGTACCGTTTACTAAAGTGATCGTCATGTTCACTTTACTGTTGAGTATTCATTTTAAATGCCAGCAAGGTTTACGCACACGCATTCTGTTACTGCGGATGGTGACCTGGATTGGTCGCTGGTCGATGCTCGACCTGTTTGTCATATCTTTAACCATGTCGCTGATTAATCGCGATCAGATCCTCGCTTTTACTATGGGACCGGCTGCGTTTTATTTCGGCGCAGCGGTAATTTTGACTATTCTTGCTGTGGAATGGCTGGACAGCCGCTTACTTTGGGATGCACATGAGTCAGGAAACGCCCGCTTCGACGACTGAAGCGCAGATTAAAAATAAACGCCGTATCTCACCTTTCTGGCTGCTGCCATTCATCGCGCTAATGATTGCCGGTTGGCTGATTTGGGATAGTTATCAGGACCGGGGTAATACCGTCACCATCGACTTTATGTCGGCGGATGGTATTGTTCCAGGCCGTACGCCTGTTCGTTATCAGGGCGTTGAAGTCGGAACTGTGCAGGATATCAGCCTGAGCGACGATCTTCGTAAGATTGAAGTCAAGGTCAGCATCAAGTCCGATATGAAAGATGCGCTGCGCGAAGAGACACAGTTCTGGCTGGTGACGCCAAAGGCCTCGCTGGCAGGTGTCTCCGGGCTGGACGCCCTCGTCGGTGGTAACTATATCGGCATGATGCCAGGTAAAGGTAAAGAGCAGGATCACTTTGTCGCACTCGATACCCAACCGAAATATCGGCTGGACAATGGCGATCTGATGATCCACCTGCAAGCCCCCGATCTCGGTTCGCTGAACAGCGGTTCATTGGTCTATTTCCGCAAGATCCCGGTCGGAAAAGTCTACGACTATGCCATCAATCCCAACAAGCAAGGCGTGGTGATTGATGTCCTGATCGAGCGGCGTTTTACCGATCTGGTGAAAAAAGGTAGCCGTTTCTGGAACGTTTCCGGCGTTGATGCCAACGTCAGTATCAGTGGCGCGAAGGTGAAACTGGAAAGCCTGGCGGCACTGGTTAACGGTGCGATTGCCTTCGATTCACCTGAAGAGTCGAAACCTGCCGAGGCGGAAGATACCTTTGGTCTGTATGAAGACCTGGCCCATAGCCAGCGTGGCGTAATAATCAAACTGGAACTGCCGAGTGGGGCCGGATTAACCGCCGACTCGACGCCGTTAATGTATCAGGGGCTGGAAGTCGGACAGCTGACTAAACTGGATTTAAATCCTGGTGGTAAAGTCACTGGGGAAATGACCGTTGATCCCAGCGTCGTCACCCTGCTTCGTGAAAATACCCGCATCGAATTACGTAATCCGAAATTATCCCTTAGCGATGCCAATCTCAGCGCCCTGCTGACCGGCAAAACCTTCGAGTTGGTGCCCGGCGATGGCGAGCCACGCAAAGAGTTCGTTGTTGTGCCAGGCGAAAAAGCCCTACTGCAAGAGCCGGATGTTCTGACACTGACCCTGACCGCGCCGGAAAGTTACGGTATTGATGCTGGTCAGCCGCTCATTCTTCACGGCGTGCAGGTAGGCCAGGTTATTGATCGTAAACTCACCAGCAAAGGCGTCACCTTTACCGTCGCCATCGAGCCTCAGCATCGCGAACTGGTAAAAGGCGATAGCAAATTTGTCGTCAACAGCCGTGTCGACGTGAAGGTGGGGCTGGATGGCGTTGAGTTTCTCGGTGCCAGCGCCTCAGAATGGATTAACGGCGGGATACGTATTCTGCCAGGCGATAAAGGCGAGATGAAAGCCAGCTATCCACTGTATGCCAATCTGGAAAAAGCGCTGGAGAACAGCCTTAGCGATTTACCCACCACAACCGTGAGTTTGAGTGCAGAGACGCTGCCGGATGTGCAGGCAGGATCGGTAGTGCTGTACCGTAAATTTGAAGTTGGTGAAGTTATTACCGTGCGTCCGCGAGCTAACGCGTTTGATATCGATCTGCATATTAAGCCGGAGTATCGCAACCTTCTGACCAGCAACAGCGTGTTCTGGGCAGAAGGTGGGGCGAAAGTTCAGCTGAATGGTAGTGGTCTGACTGTACAGGCATCCCCGCTCTCCAGAGCATTAAAGGGGGCTATTAGCTTCGATAACCTCAGCGGTGCCAGCGCCAGTCAGCGTAAAGGCGACAAGCGTATTCTGTATGCTTCCGAAACAGCAGCCCGTGCGGTTGGCGGGCAGATTACGCTTCACGCTTTCGATGCCGGAAAACTGGCGGTCGGGATGCCAATTCGCTATCTCGGTATTGATATCGGGCAAATCCAGACGCTGGATCTGATTACCGCGCGCAATGAAGTACAGGCAAAGGCGGTGCTCTATCCGGAATATGTCCAGACCTTTGCTCGCGGTGGTACGCGCTTCTCAGTTGTCACACCGCAAATTTCGGCAGCTGGCGTTGAGCATCTTGATACTATCCTCCAGCCGTATATCAACGTCGAACCAGGACGGGGCAACCCTCGCCGCGACTTTGAATTACAAGAGGCCACCATAACTGATTCGCGTTACCTGGATGGCTTAAGCATTATTGTTGAAGCGCCGGAAGCCGGTTCGTTAGGCATCGGTACGCCTGTGCTATTCCGTGGTCTGGAAGTCGGTACGGTTACCGGAATGACGCTGGGGACATTGTCAGATCGCGTGATGATTGCGATGCGCATCAGTAAACGCTATCAACACCTGGTGCGTAACAATTCCGTCTTCTGGTTGGCATCGGGTTACAGTCTGGACTTTGGTCTGACGGGCGGCGTCGTGAAAACCGGCACCTTTAACCAGTTTATCCGTGGCGGCATCGCCTTCGCTACGCCTCCGGGTACGCCGCTGGCACCGAAAGCCCAGGAAGGCAAGCACTTCCTGTTGCAGGAAAGTGAACCGAAAGAGTGGCGTGAATGGGGAACTGCGCTTCCCAAATAATGCCCACTGCTCCGGCGTGCCTGCGCCGGAGCGTTTATGCTAAACTGCGCGCCTGTTTTTTTGCCAGTGGTACATGCTCGTGGCCCAACACACCGTTTATTTCCCGGACGCCTTTCTGACACAAATGCGCGAAGCTATGCCTTCGACGCTCTCATTTGATGATTTTCTTGCCGCCTGTCAGCGCCCGTTGCGCCGCAGCATTCGCGTTAATACGCTGAAAATCTCTGTTGCTGATTTCCTGCAATTAACCGCTTCTTATGGCTGGACGCTTACGCCAATTCCGTGGTGTGAAGAAGGTTTCTGGATTGAACGCGACGATGAAGATGCATTGCCGTTGGGTAGTACCGCCGAGCATTTAAGTGGCCTGTTTTATATTCAGGAAGCCAGTTCAATGTTGCCCGTCGCCGCCTTGTTTGCTGACGGTAATGCACCACAGCGGGTGATGGATGTCGCTGCCGCGCCCGGCTCCAAAACGACGCAAATTGCCGCGCGGATGAATAACGAAGGGGCGATCCTTGCCAATGAGTTTTCCGCCAGTCGGGTAAAAGTGTTACATGCCAATATCAGCCGCTGTGGCATCCGTAATGTTGCGCTCACACATTTTGATGGCCGCGTGTTTGGTGCGGCGTTGCCAGAAATGTTCGATGCCATTTTGCTGGACGCTCCCTGCTCCGGCGAAGGCGTGGTGCGTAAAGATCCCGATGCGCTAAAAAACTGGTCACCAGAAAGCAATCAGGAAATCGCAGCTACCCAACGGGAACTGATCGACAGCGCCTTTCATGCATTATGCCCTGGCGGTACGCTGGTTTACTCGACCTGTACCTTAAACCAGGAAGAAAACGAAGCCGTTTGCCGGTGGCTGAAAGAGACTTACCCCGACGCAGTAGAGTTTTTACCGCTTGGCGATCTCTTCCCTGGTGCAAACAAGGCGCTGACCGAGGAAGGCTTTTTGCATGTTTTCCCACAAATTTACGACTGCGAAGGCTTCTTCGTTGCTCGTCTGCGTAAAACTCAGGCGATTCCCGCCTTACCCGCCCCAAAATACAAAGTGGGCAATTTCCCGTTCAGCCCGGTGAAAGATCGCGAAGCTGGACAAATTCGTCAGGCGGCTTCAAGTGTTGGCTTAAACTGGGATGAAAACCTGCGACTCTGGCAACGCGACAAAGAACTGTGGTTGTTCCCGGTGGGCATTGAAGCCCTGATCGGTAAAGTCCGATTTTCTCGCCTGGGGATTAAACTTGCCGAAACGCACAACAAAGGTTATCGCTGGCAGCATGAAGCGGTTATTGCCCTTGCCTCCCCCGACAATGTGAACGCTTTTGAACTGACACCGCAGGAAGCGGAAGAGTGGTATCGCGGGCGCGATGTTTACCCGCAAGCCGCGCCAGTAGCGGATGATGTATTGGTTACTTTCCAGCATCAGCCGATTGGTTTAGCCAAACGAATTGGTTCGCGACTGAAAAACAGCTACCCGCGTGAATTGGTGCGAGACGGGAAACTTTTTACCGGTAACGCCTGACAGCGCACAAAAAAAGCGCACTTTTTGACTGGCACATTCGGCTGCCTCAACTAGGCTGAAAAATGGTGCGATCGGACTGGTCGTACCACAACCGGCAGCTAAATGGAGAGCACGAAGATGAAAACCAGTGTGCGCATAGGCGCTTTTGAAATCGACGACGGCGAATTACACGGCGAATCGCCGGGTGATCGAACGTTAACCATTCCTTGTAAATCAGACCCCGATTTATGTATGCAACTGGATGCCTGGGATGCTGAAACCAGTATTCCTGCCCTGCTAAATGGCGAACACTCTGTCCTTTACCGTACCCGTTACGATCAACAATCTGATGCCTGGATTATGCGTCTTGCCTAATCCAAAAAGAACCCGTCGGCATGGCGGGTTATTTGTCCTGGTTATTCCCCCGTTGTAAAATCTCTCCTAAACTTAACGGTACGGCACCACACTTCGGGGATGAAATGTTCGCGCTGGTACTTTTTGTTTGCTACCTGGATGGCGGTTGTGAAGATATTGTTGTGGATGTCTACAACACGGAACAGCAGTGTCTTTATTCTATGAGCGATCAACGGATCCGCCATGGCGGTTGTTTTCCGATTGAGGATTTTATAGATGGTTTCTGGCGACCTGCACAGGAGTACGGTGATTTTTAATTATTGCAATTGCACAACAGTCAGTTCGCCCCCAAAGACAGCACCTGTATCAATATAATGCAGGTTGCCAATATCCACGCGATGGCGCAACGGTGTATGACCAAACCAGAAATGATCAGCACCTGTAATTCCCTGCCCTTTTTGGCGTTCACTTAATCGCGAGCGGCTCCACAAGACCTGATGCAAATCGACGTCCTTTTGCCATTCATAAACATCATCCGGATAATCGGCATGGGCAATAACATGTTTGCCGGTGCGACTGTGTACTTCAAGAATAAAGGGCAAATACTGACATTTTTCCAGCGCCGTTTTCGCTTGTTTCTGTTGATTATCTGCCAGCGCAATAAACCAGTCGCCGCCATTCATCAACCACAAAGACATCTGCTGGGATGCCAGCGCATCCATCGCCATCTGTTCATGATTGCCTCTTACCGCACGAACCCAATGTTGTTCCAGTAACTGCAGGCAACGTAAACTTTGCGGCCCACGATCGATAACGTCTCCCACTGAGATAAGTAAATCTCGCCACGGATCAAAACGACAATGCCATAATTTGCAGCGCAACTGCTCAAGACAACCGTGTATATCGCCTGAAAGCCAGATATGTCGCCATTGATGACCCGCAATTCTCTGATAAACGGGCGCAGGCTGTTTCATCAATATTTTCCTCCCGCGCTAAAGATCACATAATCTTAACAAGAATGTTAAAAAACGCTGGACTCAGACAGTAGAGTGTGTGTTATGGTTGACTATAAAGTCAGCGAAGGGAATGCTTCTGGCTTTTAACAGATAAAAAGAGACCGAACACGATTCCTGTATTCGGTCCAGGGAAATGGCTCTTGGGAGAGAGCCGTGCGCTAAAAGTTGGCATTAATGCAGGCTTAGTTGCCTTGCCCTTTAAGAATAGATGACGACGCCAGGTTTTCCAGTTTGCGTGCAAAATGGTCAATAAAAAGCGCGGTGGTCATCAGCTTAAATGTTAAAAACCGCCCGTTCTGGTGAAAGAACTGAGGCGGTTTTTTATTGGAAATCAAAAGGCTATTTTAGGTAATTAACAGAGTTTTTCAGCTCGCTCTATAAACGGTGCCAGACTCATTTTTTCTCCTGGATTGTTAGGATCATCAATCTGAATCACCGAAATGGGCTGGGCTTTAGTCTTCCCGCTGGCGACTTCCTTTTGTGCAATATCGTTTAACGGATACTGCACGAGGGTACTTGGGTTAATGACATACAAAGCATTACCCGGTCGGCAAGTCAGCATCACCTCTTCGCGGTTAAATGCCCATTTGTCTTTACCCACTTCAAAACGACTGACGGTAATCACCTGCGGTGCCGCCAGCGCCGCTGCAGAACTGGTGAGTAACAGAAACGCCAGAATACTTTTTTTCATCATTTTCGTAATCCATCAAAAAGGTTCGAGAGTCGCAAGCAGGCTGATGATCACCAGCACTACCGCACCTATCGCCCATTCGAGTTTAGTCATCCACACAAACCAGGGAGCCGCACGATCTTCATCCTGCCTCATGCGCGGTACAAGAACATAACGATTAGCCAGCGCGATGACCACCATAATCATCACCAGGATGGCTTTGAGCAATAAGAGTTGGCCCCAGTAAGTCGTAAGCGTGGGGGGAAATCCGGTAATCAACAATGCATTAAGCACGCCGCTTGCCAGTACGCCGATCACCGCAAAATGCCCGCACCAGGAAAAACGCATCAGCGCCTGAATAGCCTGGTGTCGCCAACGGCCTTTGATGAGTTGCATACACCAGAGCACCGGCAGTAATCCCCCAAACCACGCCGCCGCACAAATCAGGTGAATCGAGTGATTAGTCTGATGGATTTTCGCCGTTACCCCTTCATTCAGCGTCGCATGGCCGACTCCCGCCAGCAGAATAAATTGCGCGGTAGTGAGCATAAACAGCAAACGTGGCATATTCCGCGGTTGCATAAGGGCGACGATCAACGTTACGAGGGCGAGAACAATTTGCCATAACCAGACGCCACCAAACTGCGTTTGCAAAACAGCCTGCCAAATGTTTGGCGAAAATACATCTGTCCATCCCGTTCCCATCAACCCGCCCTGAACGGCGAGCATTGCCGTGGCACTGATCAAACTCCAGACGGCAGCGTGTTGTTGTAAACGCAGAAAACGCTTCGTCAGCAAGCGACGAATCGTTAAGGGAGCCAGCCAGGCACCGTACATTGCGAAGCCAAAGACCAGCATCAGCGAGGTGAAATGGATAAATCGCAGCGCGATCCAGGTAAACGCCAGCATGATTTATTTCACGCTAAAGGTGTAGTGTCCTTTCGTTTTATGCCCGTCCACCGAAACAACATGCCAGTCAACGGTGTAGGTTCCGGGTTTCAGCGAATCGGCCAGTGGAACAATCAGTTGCTTTGGGTCCTGCTCATTCCGCTTCGCCGGTAATGTTTTAATATTTTCGTTTTTTGGCCCCGTGATTTTTGCACCACTGAATCCTGTTTCAACGCCTTCCGAGAAGTTTAAAGTGATTGCCTGCGGGGCAGCTGTCACTTGCGCGTTTGCCGCAGGATACTGATGCGTTAAATGCGCATGTGCCCAGACGGAAGGTGTCACCAACGAAGTGGTCAGGATTGCCAGCGCGTAGCGAAGGGAGCGTGCAGTTGAAGCCATATTATCTATTCCTTTTTGTAATAACTTTTTTACAGAGCATAACCTTGTCTAATGTCTGAGTCGAGGATCATCAATTCCGGCTTGCCATCCAGGCTCACTCTTAGTAACTTTTGCCCGCGAATGATGAGGAGATTAAGAATGCTGAAGAATCTGGCTAAACTGGATCAAACAGAAATGGATAAAGTGAATGTCGATTTGGCGGCGGCCGGGGTGGCATTTAAAGAACGCTACAATATGCCGGTGATCGCTGAAGCGGTTGAACGTGAACAGCCTGAACATTTGCGCAGCTGGTTTCGCGAGCGGCTTATCGCCCACCGTTTGGCTTCGGTCAATCTGTCACGTTTACCTTACGAGCCCAAACTTAAATAAAACTTATACAGAGTTACACTTTCTTACATAACGCCTGCTAAATTATGAGTATTTTCTAAACCGCACCCATAATTTGCAGTCATTTTGAAAAGGAAGTCATTATGTCGTTCTGGAAAGTTGCAGCAGCGCAATATGAGCCTCGTAAAACCTCACTGACCGAACAGGTAGCTCATCATCTGGAGTTTGTGAGGGCCGCCGCCAGGCAACAATGTCAGCTGTTAGTTTTTCCATCGCTTTCTTTACTGGGGTGTGATTATTCGCGACGTGCCCTTCCTGCCCCACCCGATCTCTCGCTGTTAGACCCGCTTTGTTATGCTGCAACGACCTGGCGAATGACCATCATTGCCGGCCTTCCCGTTGAATATAACGATCGCTTTATTCGTGGAATTGCGGTGTTCGCACCGTGGCGAAAAACACCAGGGATCTACCATCAGAGTCATGGTGCATGTCTGGGCCGTCGTTCCAGAACCATCACGGTGGTCGATGAACAACCGGAAGGTATGGATATGGATCCGACCTGTTCACTGTTTACGACAGGGCAATGTCTGGGGGAACCCGACCTACTGGCATCTACCCGCCGCTTACAATTTTTTTCACATCAGTACTCAATTGCCGTGCTGATGGCAAATGCCCGTGGTAACAGTGCACTATGGGATGAACATGGTCGTCTCATCGTTCGCGCCGATCGTGGTTCATTATTGTTAGTCGGTCAGCGTTCATCACAGGGTTGGCAAGGCGATATCATTCCATTACGCTAGGCTTTTTCGGCCTGGAGCATGCCATGTTGCGCATTATCGATACAGAAACCTGCGGTTTGCAGGGAGGGATCGTTGAGATTGCCTCTGTTGATGTCATTGACGGAAAAATCGTCAACCCCATGAGCCACCTGGTGCGCCCCGATCGTCCTATTAGTCCACAGGCGATGGCGATTCATCGCATCACCGAAGCCATGGTCGCCGATAAACCGTGGATTGAAGATGTGATCCCGCACTATTACGGTAGTGAATGGTATGTCGCGCACAACGCCAGCTTTGACCGCCGCGTACTGCCTGAGATGCCCGGTGAGTGGATTTGCACTATGAAACTGGCCCGTCGTTTGTGGCCAGGGATCAAGTACAGCAATATGGCGTTATATAAAACACGGAAGCTCAATGTACAGACGCCGCCGGGCCTGCATCATCACCGCGCGTTGTATGACTGTTATATCACCGCTGCGTTGCTTATCGATATTATGAACACCTCCGGCTGGACGGCAGAACAGATGGCCGATATCACCGGACGTCCGTCGTTGATGACGACCTTCACCTTTGGCAAATACCGTGGCAAAGCGATTTCCGACGTTGCCGAACGCGATCCGGGCTATCTGCGCTGGTTGTTTAATAACCTGGACAGCATGAGCCCGGAGCTGCGTTTAACACTGAAACATTATCTGGAAAATACTTAATCCGCTGACTGAGCGGGTAATGTTCCCTGCGCCAGCGCGACCAGAAAAGCATATTCCATCGCTACGCCTTCGTACGATTTAAAGCGACCAGATTTACCGCCATGACCTGAGTCCATGTCGGTACAGAGCAATAAAAGATGGTCATCGGTTTTCAGCTCGCGCAATTTAGCGACCCATTTTGCCGGTTCCCAATATTGCACCTGAGAATCGTGTAAACCGGTCGTTACCAGTAAATGCGGATAAGCCTGTGCGGTGACGTTGTCATACGGGCTGTAGCTTTTCATGTACTCGTAATATTGCGGATCCTGCGGATTCCCCCACTCTTCAAACTCACCAGTGGTAAGAGGAATTGATTCATCAAGCATTGTTGTTACAACATCAACAAACGGTACCTGGGCGATAACGCCGTGGAACAATTCCGGGCGTTGATTAATTGCAACGCCCATCAACATGCCCCCCGCACTCCCGCCCATCGCATAACAGAGCGAAGGAGAGCCATAGCCCAGTTTTAACAATGCATCGCAGGCATCAAGATAATCATTAAACGTATTTTTCTTCTTCAGGAATTTTCCGTCTTCGTACCATTGTTGCCCCAGCTCACCACCGCCGCGAACATGGACAATGGCGTAGACAAAGCCACGATCTAACAAACTCAAGCGGCTAAAACTGAAATCGGCATCAATACTTGCGCCGTAAGAACCATAGCCATACACCAGCAATGGGTTGTGTCCTTTGCGAAAATGTTTGCGATGATAGACCAGCGAAACCGGAACTTCGACGCCATCACGGGCGACTATCCACAGGTGTTCACTGCGGTAATTCGCCGCATCAAAACCGGGCACTTCTGTTTGTTTTAATACACGACGCTCACCGGTATCCATATCCAGTTCAAACAAAGTGTCTGGTGTGGTCATGGAAGAATAACCATAACGCAATCGCGCGGTTTCAGGTTCTGGATTGTAGGCAATCCAGGTCACATAGGCAGGATCATCAAAGGCAATGCCAATGACTTCCCGGGTCTTGCGGTTAATTTGGCGCAAACTGGTTAACCCGCGCTGACGCTCTTCAACCACCAGCCAGTCGGTAAACAGCGTAAACCCTTCCAGCATAATGTTATCGCGTGGCGGAATTAACTCTTCCCACTGTTGCTCATCACGCATACGGGTACGGTATAAGCCAAAGTTTTTGCCGTGGCGGTTGGAACGCAGATAAAACCGATGCTGGTAGTGATCAAGGCTGTATTCGTGATCTTTGCGGCGCGGCAGAAAAACAAACGGCTCGGCATCGGCCATTTCCGCGTCCAGCAGGCGAACTTCACTGGTGGTGGCGCTGGCCAGATGAATGACTACATAGTGCTTCGACGTCGTTTTATGCAGGCTGACATAATAGGTATCGTCTTTTTCTTCGTAGATCAGTGTATCTTGCGATGCTGGCGTACCGATGGCGTGACGCCAGACCTGATAAGGCAGCAGCGTCACCGGATGCTTGCGAACATAGTAGAAAGTCCAGGAGTCATTTGCCCAGACAAAGCTGGGTTCAACGTTATCCAGCAGTTCCGGGTACCAGTTACCTGTTTCCAGATTACGAAAACGAATGCCGTACTGGCGTCGGGAAAGAAAATCTTCTGCCAGCGCCATAATGGTGTTATCGGGCGTAATCGCCATTCCGCCCATCGAATAAAACTCACTATGAGCTGCGCGCTTGTTGGCATCGAGCAATGTTTCCCACTCATCCCACTCTTCGCTGAATGCCGATTGACGCTGGTAGATAGCATATTCACAGCCTGGTTCATAAATATGCCGATAGCGGTAGCCATTTTTTATGTAGGGAGCAGAAACTTCTCTTTGCGGAATGCGATCGATGATTTCCTTTAAGATGCGATCCTGCAAGGCTTGTTGCGAGGCCATCACCCGATGACCGTAACTATTTTCTTGTTGCAGGTAGTCCAGGACTTCCGGCTGAGAACGCGTATCGTCCCGCAGCCAGTAGTAATTATCGATGCGCGTATCACCATGAAGCGTCATGGCGTGGGGAATGCGGGCGGCTTTTGGTAGCATGTTATTGTTCTTTCTGGTTGAAACATCTTATAAGGGTGGCAAAACTCACCGGAGATGCAAGCGAAACAGGGTAGTCATTGCTTAGCGAAAACGCCGTAAACCCTCGCCCAATGCGGGCGGGGATATAAGGCGAAAAGCCCGCAGGGCTTTAAAGATCAATCAGGTGTTGACTGACTCTGAACGTAGGCTCTGAGCGTTTCAATCGTTGCCTCTCCGGTGCTACAGACAAAGTACGATCTCGACCACAAAAGCCCCGTTTTACTCTGCATACGTAAATGCGCGTTCTGCTGGCGTAGCAAACGTGATGATACCGATTTTAAATTATTGACCATCACACTGACCGCCAGTTTTGGCGGGTAGGCAACCAGCAGGTGTACATGGTCTGGCTCCCCGTCCATCTCAATAATTTCGCATTCAAGCTTTGCCGCAGCGGAGCCAAAAGCCTCACGCAACTGAGCGATCATCTGACTGTCGAATAGTTTGCGTCGATACTTTGTCGTAAAAATAAGGTGCACAACCAGCTTACTGACACTGTGTCGTTTGCGGAGAAATCCCGCCAGTAAATCATCATGATTACTCAATTGATATATTTACCTAAAGTGTTAAAATAAAAGCATTATATCAATGAGCGCTGATTATGTTAAGAGCAACAAAAGTACGCATCTACCCGACACCAGAACAGGCTGAATTTATCAACGCCCAGTTCGGTGCAGTGCGTTTTGCGTACAACAAAGCTCTGCATATCAAGAAACATTCTTACCAGCGGCACCGCGTAAATTTAAACCCGCGTAAAGACCTCAAACCACTGCTTGCAGTGGCGAAGAAATCCCGCCGGTATGGATGGCTTAAAGAATATGATTCTATTGCGTTGCAGCAGGCGGTAATTAACCTCGACGTGGCTTTTTCTAACTTTTTCAATCCGAAACTGAAAGCAGGTAAACCAACCTTTAAAAGTAAACACGGCAGACAATCGAGCTATCATTGTGTTGGCATAAAAGTCCTTGATGGTGCGATAAAAATACCGAAAATCTTGCCGATTGAAGCGCGTTTACATCGTGAAATTACGGGAATGCTGAAAAGTATCACGTTGAGCCGCAGCGCAACCGGGAAATACTACGCGTCGTTACTCTGTGACGACGGGATGGAAGCGCCGGCAAAGCCCGCACTGATATCAAATGTGACAGGGCTGGATATGGGGCTGGCGCATTTTGTCATCAAATCGGACGGCAATAAAATTGCCAGTCCCCGCCACCTAATCAATGCAAGTCGCAACCTGCGCCGGAAGCAGAAAGCACTGTCCCGTAAGAAAAAAGGGAGCGCAAACAGGCACAAAGCCAGAATACAACTTGCAGCCGTTCACGAACGGGTAGCCAGTGCCCGTGCCGATTTCCAGCACAAGTTATCTCGCGCAATTGTTGACGAAAACCAAGCGGTAATTGTCGAGACATTGAAAACGGCAAATATGATGAAAAATCACCATCTGGCTCGTGCGATAGGCGATGCTGGATGGTCTGGATTCATCACAAAACTGGAATACAAAGCAACAGAGAAAGGTGTGCATCTGGTGAAACTGGATCAATGGTTCGCCAGTTCGAAGACCTGCCACTGCTGCGGTCACAAAATGTCGGAGATGCCATTACATAAGCGCATCTGGCAGTGTCCAGAGTGTGGAGTTGAACATGACCGCGATATCAACGCGGCGCTCAACATCAAACGCAAGGGCATACTGGAATTACAAGCGGCGGGACTCGTCGTTTCTGCCCATGGAGGCCAGCGTAAATCCGTCACACAGACGGTTGCGGCTTAAGAAGTGGGAAGCCTCGCCCGACAGGGCGGGGAGCAGTCACATGATGACAGGTAATGGCGCGGATATCGAATGTTATGCAGACAGAGAAAATCAGCCTGCTCAAATGGCTGTGCGGTTCTGGATAGCCCGAAATAGTCAACTTCAGGCTATCCAGAGAGCGGAATTATTCCGCCAAAGTGCGTTTTTGTTGTTCGAGATCGCGTTCAATGCCTTCACGAACGTCCTGGGGGATTTTCAGCGCGTCACCCAGTGCATTCAGGTAACTGCGTTCCATAAAATGGTCAATATCAATAGCCGCGCAGCTCAGGAAATAGATTTCCAGCGCCTCTTCTTCATTGCGGATCCCGGTAGCCAGGCGTTGTGGATCCAGCGGTTGTTCGATTGCCTGCTCAATGAGTACACGCCCCTGTTCTTCCACACCGGCTTCACGCAATTGCTGATCGATTGCCGCACGTTCTTTGGCATCAATATGACCATCACTTTTAGCGGCAAAGACCAGCGCAAGGATCAAACGTTCCGTACGCTCATCCAGCGGCGTACTTTGCGCGCCAAACTGCGGTTCGTCCTGATGCGCCGCGCGAATTTTATCTTTGTATTTATTCCACAGCACCGTACCCGCTACCGCTCCGCCGCCAACCAGTAACGCGTTGGTGCCATATTTCGTAAGAAGTTTACGTGCTGATTTATTTGCGACCAGCAGCCCAGCCAGTCCGCCTAATGCGCCTGGCACTAAAAGTTTGCCCAATCCCTGATCCGCAGACGAGGAGGCAGAAGAACTGCTTTGCCCAAGCAAGGATTGCAGTTGATTTAACCAGTTAGCCATATTTGCTCCTCAATAACCATTTTTAGTGCCTGTAGCATAGCGGATGAGGATGTCAGAAAATGTATATCGAGACAAAAGATGCGAAAATAAGCGGGGCGGTAGACCGTTATTCAAAGAAATTCGCGCCAGGTAAGGTGTTTACTGTATATCAGGTGATAAGGGTATTTTAGGTGAAAGTAGTTTGACGTTTTGAGTGGCACTGTTTGACGCTGATTGCCCGATGCGACGCTGTTGCGTCTTCTCAGGCCTACGATTGTGGTGCGTTGTGGGGCGGACAAGGCATTCGCGCCGCATCCGCCGACGGTCAATCGAATTATCAGAGGCCATTAACGCCGCTGATATTCCGCCATTCCCGCTTTGCAGTCCACGCTGACCTGGTAATGAATATCGGCACTTTTACCACGTACGGTTAGCGGTACTGACCATTTATCATCTTTACCCTGAATGTCCTGCAAACTGACCCATGCCACAGGATCGGCCTGACCGACAATTTTTTGATCATCTGCCCAGCGCGCCACGCGATTTTGTTGATAATCACGTTTTACGCTCGCGGCAATTCCAGCAGCATCCAGACCTTCACACTTTGGGAAAGTGACCGACTTGCTGGTTTCATTATTGGCAGCGAAAACTGATGCGCAAGCAGAAACCAACAACAGCCCTAAAAACGCCCCTCTTTTTTTCATGTTTTTCTCCATAGCACAATGATTCAGGAGAAAGCATGGTACAAATTGTCAGGAGCGCAAGTTGCTTCAGGCCGCGTGTGAGGCATCTTCCTCTTCGGATTCAGCACCGACGACCTGTGGGGACGGTAATTTGCCGGTTTTCAGAATGGTGCTCAGCACATCTTTTTGTTCTGCCAGCCATAGCGAAAGGGCTTCACGTTGCTCGTCTTCCATTTGCACTGGAGAATTTGTCAGCCAGGTGTCAAGCAGATCCGCCGTATCAAGCATTTTGTCATAAGCATCGGCTTCCTTTTTGCTGGTAAACGACATTTTCTCTTCGCCCTCACGAATGACTACGTATTTAACTTCAACCGCCATTTGCAGCCTCTCATAATAACTGTGATTTTATACAGTATATTTCTTTTCGGTTGGGAAATCAACATCAGCAATAAAGACACGCGCAAACGTTTTCGTTTATACTGCGCGCGGAATTAATCAGGGGATATTCGTTATGACGTTATTAGGCACTGCGCTGCGTCCGGCAGCAACTCGCGTGATGTTATTAGGCTCCGGTGAACTGGGTAAAGAAGTGGCAATCGAGTGTCAGCGTCTCGGCGTAGAAGTGATTGCCGTTGATCGCTATGCCGACGCACCAGCCATGCATGTCGCGCATCGCTCCCATGTCATTAATATGCTTGATGGTGATGCATTACGCCGTGTGGTTGAACTGGAAAAACCACATTATATCGTGCCGGAGATCGAAGCTATTGCCACCGATATGCTGATCCAACTTGAAGAGGAAGGACTGAATGTTGTCCCCTGCGCGCGCGCAACGAAATTAACGATGAATCGCGAGGGTATCCGTCGCCTGGCGGCAGAAGAGCTGCAGCTGCCCACTTCCACTTATCGTTTTGCCGATAACGAAAACCTTTTCCGCAAGGCGGTTGCTGACATCGGCTATCCCTGCATTGTTAAACCGGTGATGAGTTCCTCCGGCAAGGGGCAGACGTTTATTCGTTCTGCAGAGCAACTTGCTCATGCATGGGAGTACGCTCAGCAAGGCGGTCGCGCCGGAGCGGGCCGCGTAATTGTTGAAGGCGTCGTTAAGTTTGACTTCGAAATTACCCTGCTAACCGTCAGCGCGGTGGATGGCGTCCATTTCTGTGCACCAGTAGGTCATCGCCAGGAAGATGGCGACTACCGTGAATCCTGGCAACCACAGCAAATGAGCCAGCTTGCCCTTGAACGTGCGCAAGAGATTGCCCGTAAAGTGGTGCTGGCACTGGGCGGTTATGGTCTGTTTGGTGTCGAGCTGTTTGTCTGTGGTGATGAGGTGATTTTCAGTGAGGTCTCCCCTCGTCCACATGATACCGGGATGGTGACGTTAATTTCTCAGGATCTCTCAGAGTTTGCCCTGCATGTGCGAGCCTTTCTCGGACTTCCGGTTGGCGGGATCCGTCAGTATGGTCCTGCAGCTTCTGCCGTTATCCTGCCACAACTGACCAGTGAGAATGTCACGTTTGATAATGTGCAGAATGCCGTAGGCGCAGGTTTGCAGATTCGTTTATTTGGTAAGCCGGAAATTGATGGCAGCCGTCGTCTGGGGGTGGCACTGGCTACTGCAGAGAGTGTTGATGAAGCGATTGATCGCGCAAAGCACGCCGCAGCACAGATAAAAGTACAAGCTTAACCCCGGCGAAAAACGCTACCAAAATGCCCGATCGAGGATCGGGCATTTTGACTTTTACAGCTTAGCGCCTTCTACAGCTTCACGCGCCAGCTTAGTAATGCGGTCGTAATCGCCCGCTTCCAGCGCATCTGCCGGAACCAGCCAGGAGCCACCGATGCACAGCACGCTTTTCAGCGCCAGGTAGTCACGGTAGTTAGCCGGAGAAATACCACCCGTCGGGCAGAAACGGACCTGGGAGAACGGACCCGCGATTGCCTGCAGGGCTTTCACGCCGCCGTTAGCTTCAGCCGGGAAGAATTTGAACTCTTTCAAACCGTAGTCCATACCCAGCATCAGTTCGGAAACAGTGCTGATCCCCGGAATCAGAGGAATAGTCCCTTCGGTAGCAGCCTTCAGCAGCGGCTCGGTCAGACCCGGGCTAATTGCGAACTGTGCACCCGCTTCGGTGACTTCTGCCAGCTGCTGTGGATTCAGCACCGTACCGGCACCCACAATCGCTTCAGGCACTTCTTTGGCGATAGCACGGATAGCGTCAACTGCACACTCGGTACGCAGAGTCACTTCCAGAACGCGCACCCCACCAGCAACCAACGCTTTTGCCATCGGCACCGCGTGTTCCAGTTTTTTTACCACGATAACCGGTACAACCGGGCCGGTGGTCAGGATTGATTCTGCACTTGTTTTCCAGTTTTTCATCAGAGTTTTCTCTCGCCTGATTACAAATTTGTCGTCTTAAAAAGTGATACAGGTTGCGCCCTGTTCGGCACCGGACAGTTTTTCACGCAAGGCGCTGAATAATTCACGTCCTGTTCCCACGCGTGACGCGCTCAGGTCAGGAATGTGCGGTTCGCGAGCAGCCAGTTCCGCTTCGTCTACCAGCAGCGTCAGTTCGCCTGTCTGTCCATTCACACGAATGATGTCCCCGTCGCGCACTTTTGCCAGCAGCCCGCCATCGTAGGCTTCTGGTGTTACGTGGATAGCTGACGGCACTTTACCTGAAGCGCCGGAGAGTCGTCCATCGGTAACTAACGCAATTTTGAAACACCGGTCCAATAATACACCAAGTGGCGGCATGAGTTTATGTAATTCTGGCATTCCGTTCGCTTTTGGCCCCTGATGACGGACAACAACGACACAATCGCGGTCCAGCAAACCCGCTTCAAAGGCCGGCATAACGTCATGCTGGCTTTCAAAAACAACCGCAGGCGCTTCAATCACCTGGTTCTCTACCGGCACGGCAGAGGTTTTCATCACCGCTCGGCCCAGGTTACCGCTTAACACTTTTGTCCCACCATGATGAGAGAAAGGTTGTTCGAAGGAAGCGATCACATTGTTGTCGAGTGATTTTTCTGCCCCTTCCCGCCAGTCCAGTTCACCATTATTCAGCCATGGTTCAAGGGTATAACGAGACAGACCAAAGCCTGCCACCGTATTGACATCTTCATGCAGCAGGCCTGCTTTGAGCAGTTCACGCACCAGAACCGGTACGCCACCTGCCGCCTGGAAGTGGTTAATATCGGCCGGACCGTTCGGGTAGAGACGTGCCATCAGCGGTACAACATCAGAAAGGTCAGAAAAGTCATCCCAGTTAATCTGAATACCGGCCGCGCGTGCCATCGCCACCAGGTGCATGGTGTGGTTAGTGGAACCACCGGTCGCCAGCAGTGCAACGATACCGTTCACCACCACTTTCTCATCGATCATCTTACCGATCGGCATCCATTCATTACCATTACCGGTCATGCGTGTAACCTGGCGCGCAGCGGCTGCGGTCAAAGCATCGCGCAGCGGAGAATCCGGATGAACAAAAGAAGAGCCTGGCAACTGCATCCCCATAAACTCCACCACCATCTGGTTGGTGTTGGCAGTACCGTAGAAAGTACATGTTCCCGGCGCATGATAAGACGCGGCTTCTGACTCCAGTAATGCCATGCGGTCCACTTTACCTTCGGCATAAAGCTGGCGAATACGCACTTTTTCTTTATTTGGCAAACCGCTTGCCATCGGTCCAGACGGCACAAACACCGCAGGCAAATGCCCAAACGACAGGGCTGCCATCGTCAGACCCGGGACAATCTTGTCGCACACACCGAGGAACAGAGCACCATCAAACATGTTATGGGACAGCCCCACCGCCGCAGACATCGCAATCACTTCGCGGCTTAACAGCGACAATTCCATTCCATCCTGCCCCTGGGTGACACCATCACACATCGCCGGAACACCGCCTGCAACCTGACCAACCGCATTTGCTTCATGCAGGGCTTTACGAATGATTTCTGGATAGTGTTCATAAGGCTGGTGAGCGGAGAGCATGTCGTTATAGGAGGTGATGATGGCGATATTGTTACGCAACATGCTTTTCAATGAGGCTTTGTCTTCTGGCTGGCAGGCAGCGAAACCGTGTGCCAGGTTACCGCATGCCAACTGCGAACGATGAACGGTCGAAGTTTTCGCTTGTTCTATCCGGGCGAGATAAGCAGAGCGAGTCTCGCGCGAACGTTCAATGATTCGATTTGTTACGCGTAACAATTGTGGGTTCATAAAGGCTCCTGAAATTGAGTTGTCAGAGCAGGATGATTCACAACGCGTTTCATTCAGAGGATTTATGACTGAAACGCCTGTAACCGGAGCTCATAGGGCAAAAACGTTTCAGTCAGTGTAATAAAAAAAGCCTCGTGGGTGAATCCGCACGAGGCCTGAAAGTGTAAAAATTGTTCTACAATCTGTGCAAGATCATGTTACCGGTAAAATAACCATAAAGGATGAGCGCAGATATTACTCAAACTCATTCCAGGAACGACCATCACGGGTAATCATTGCCACCGAGGCAACGGGTCCCCAGGTTCCGGCCTGATACGGTTTCGGCGCATCATTGTCCATCGCCCACGCCTCAGTAATGGAGTCTACCCATTTCCAGGCTTCTTCCACTTCATCACGACGAACAAACAGTGCCTGAATACCACGCATGGTTTCCAGCAGCAGACGTTCATAGGCATCCGCCAGATGCGTCTGATTAAAGGTTTCTGAATAGCTCAGGTCCAGCTTGGTGATTTGCAGGTTATGTTTGTGGTCAAGGCCAGGAACTTTATTCAGTACCTGGATATCCACGCCTTCATCAGGTTGCAGACGGATAGTCAGTTTATTTTGCGGTAGATCCTGCCACGACTCTTTAAACAGATTCAGTTCAGGTGTTTTGAAATAGACCACGACTTCAGAGCATTTGGTCGGCAGACGTTTACCAGTACGCAGGTAGAATGGCACACCGGCCCAGCGCCAGTTATCAATGTCGACGCGGATCGCCACGAAGGTTTCTGTATTGCTGCTCTTGTTCGCGCCCTCTTCTTCCAGATATCCCGGCACTTTTTTGCCCTGGGCGAAGCCCGCAGTATATTGCCCGCGTACGGTTTTTTCGCGTACGTTGGAGCGGTCAATACGGCGCAGAGACTTCAGTACTTTCACTTTTTCATCGCGGATGCTGTCTGCACTCAGGTCAGACGGCGGAGACATCGCAATCATGCAAAGAATTTGCAGCAGGTGGTTCTGGATCATGTCGCGCATCTGACCGGCTTTATCAAAATAGCCCCAGCGCCCTTCGATCCCCACTTCTTCTGCCACGGTAATCTCAACATGATCGATGGTGCGATTGTCCCAGTTATTCACAAACAGGGAGTTAGCAAAACGCAGCGCCAACAGGTTCAGCACCGTTTCTTTACCAAGATAGTGGTCGATACGGTAAACCTGGCACTCCTCGAAGTATTCGCCAACCTGATCATTGATTTCCTGCGAGGTCGCCAGCGACGTCCCCAGCGGTTTCTCCATGACTACGCGTGCCGGTTTAGCATTCAGTTTTGCCTCACCAAGCCCTTTGCAAATTGCGCCAAAAGTGCTGGGCGGCATAGCAAAGTAGTTAATGGTGATACGATTTTTTTGATCCAGCATCGCGCCGAGACGGCTGAATGCAGCAGTGTCATTGACATCGAGATTACAAAAATCCAGACGTGCACTCAGGGTGTCCCATAAACCTTCATCAATGGTTTCTTTCATGAAAGTTTCGAGCGCCTCGCGGACAACTTTGGTATAAGCCGCTTTATCCCAGTCAGCACGCCCTACGCCGATAATCCGGGTGTCCGGGTTGAGCTGACCGGCTTTTTCCAGTTGATACAGGGAAGGCAGCAATTTACGACGCGCAAGGTCGCCTTTCGCGCCGAAAATGACCAGGTCACAGGCCTGGGCTGTTTGCGTTACCGCCATGTCATTCTCCTTAAGTTAACTATCCCGGTACTTAAGCCAGGGTATACTTGTAATTTTCTTACGGTGCACTGTACTGCTTTTACGAGCTTGCGAAAACTGTAAACGCTTATCCACCCGTGCGATTACGGTAAAAGCGCGCAAAGTGCGGCAAAACTGATAAAAAAATCATCGTTTTCCATTGGGTAAAAATCTGACACTGATCATGTTATGAAAAAAAATAACAACTTTTTTATCTGCTTTTGTCATTAACACAGCACACAGGCGTAATATCTGACAAAACTGCATTTCGATTTCTTTCAGTGCGGAAATCGTCATTACCCGTGAGTCTCTTTACATCATGAATATGCTGGAAAAAATCCAGTCTCAGCTGGAACATTTGAGCAAATCAGAGCGCAAAGTTGCCGAGGTCATTCTGGCTTCGCCCGATAACGCGATCCATTCGAGTATTGCTGCTCTGGCGCTGGAAGCCAATGTTAGCGAACCGACGGTGAATCGTTTCTGTCGCAGCATGGACACGCGCGGTTTTCCTGATTTTAAACTTCATCTGGCACAAAGTCTGGCGAATGGCACTCCCTATGTTAATCGCAACGTCAATGAAGATGACAGCGTTGAATCATACACGGGGAAAATATTTGAGTCCGCAATGGCAACGCTCGATCATGTCCGTCATTCACTGGATAAATCTGCCATCAACCGCGCCGTCGACTTGCTCACTCAGGCAAAAAAAATCGCCTTTTTCGGATTAGGCTCTTCAGCCGCCGTTGCCCACGATGCGATGAATAAGTTCTTTCGTTTTAATGTTCCGGTGGTGTACTCCGATGATATTGTGCTGCAACGCATGAGTTGTATGAATTGTAGCGACGGAGACGTGGTGGTGCTGATATCTCACACTGGAAGAACAAAAAATCTGGTCGAGCTGGCGCAGCTGGCACGCGAAAACGACGCCATGGTGATTGCCCTCACCTCTGCGGGTACCCCGCTCGCCCGGGAAGCAACGCTGGCAATTACCCTCGACGTACCGGAAGATACTGACATTTATATGCCCATGGTTTCTCGACTTGCGCAGCTGACCGTGATAGATGTGCTGGCAACAGGATTTACTTTGCGACGCGGTGCAAAATTCAGAGATAACTTGAAGCGGGTCAAGGAAGCGCTGAAGGAATCGCGTTTTGATAAGCAGTTACTTAATTTAAGTGACGATCGCTAAAAACGACTGTCACTGTCCTAATCTTATACGACATCCGAATGAGATTAATTTATCGCCATCGCGGCGTTATTTCATTCGGATTTCATGTTCAAGCAACACCTGGTTGTTTCAGTCAACGGAGTATTACATGTCCAGAAGGCTTCGCAGAACTAAAATCGTTACCACGTTAGGCCCAGCAACAGATCGCGATAATAACCTTGAAAAAGTTATCGCGGCGGGTGCCAACGTTGTACGTATGAACTTTTCTCACGGCTCGCCTGAAGATCACAAAATGCGCGCGGATAAAGTTCGTGAGATTGCCGCAAAACTGGGGCGTCATGTGGCTATTCTGGGTGACCTCCAGGGGCCCAAAATCCGTGTATCCACCTTTAAAGAAGGCAAAGTTTTCCTCAACATTGGTGATAAATTCCTGCTCGACGCCAACCTGGGTAAAGGTGAAGGCGACAAAGAAAAAGTCGGTATCGACTACAAAGGCCTGCCTGCTGACGTCGTGCCTGGTGACATCCTGCTGCTGGACGATGGTCGCGTTCAGTTAAAAGTACTGGAAGTTCAGGGCATGAAAGTGTTCACCGAAGTGACCGTCGGTGGTCCCCTCTCCAACAATAAAGGTATCAACAAACTTGGCGGCGGTTTGTCGGCTGAAGCGCTGACCGAAAAAGACAAAGCAGACATTAAGACTGCAGCGTTAATTGGCGTAGATTACCTGGCTGTCTCCTTCCCACGCTGCGGCGAAGATCTGAACTATGCCCGTCGCCTGGCACGCGATGCAGGATGTGATGCGAAAATTGTTGCCAAGGTTGAACGTGCGGAAGCCGTTTGCAGCCAGGATGCAATGGATGACATCATCCTCGCCTCTGACGTGGTAATGGTTGCTCGCGGCGACCTCGGTGTGGAAATTGGCGATCCGGAACTGGTCGGCATTCAGAAAGCGTTGATCCGTCGTGCACGTCAGCTAAACCGCGCGGTAATCACTGCGACCCAGATGATGGAGTCAATGATTACTAACCCGATGCCGACGCGTGCAGAAGTCATGGACGTAGCAAACGCCGTTCTGGATGGTACTGACGCTGTGATGCTGTCTGCAGAAACTGCTGCTGGTCAGTATCCTTCAGAAACTGTTGCAGCCATGGCGCGCGTTTGCCTGGGTGCGGAAAAAATCCCGAGCATCAACGTTTCTAAACACCGTCTGGACGTTCAGTTCGACAATGTGGAAGAAGCTATTGCCATGTCAGCAATGTACGCAGCTAACCACCTGAAAGGCGTTACGGCGATCATTACCATGACCGAATCGGGTCGTACCGCGCTGATGACCTCCCGTATCAGCTCTGGTCTGCCGATTTTCGCCATGTCACGCCATGAACGTACGCTGAACCTGACTGCTCTCTATCGCGGCGTTACGCCGGTGCACTTCGATAGCGCTAATGACGGCGTAGCAGCTGCCAGCGAAGCGGTTAATCTGCTGCGCGATAAAGGTTACTTGATGTCTGGTGACCTGGTGATTGTCACCCAGGGCGACGTGATGAGTACCGTGGGTTCTACTAATACCACGCGTATTTTAACGGTAGAGTAAGTACGTTGCCGGATGCGGCGAAAACGCCTCATCCGGCCTACAGTTCAATGATAGTTCAACAGATTTCGAATCTTCTGAAGCAAACTTGAACTTATCACAAGGCGGAAGCCTCTCCTCGCGAGAGGCTTTTTTTATTTGATGGGATAAAGATCTTTGCGCTTATACGGTTGGATTTCGCCCGGTTTGCGAGTTTTCAGCAATTTTAATATCCAGGTGTATTGTTCTGGTCGCGGACCAACAAAAATCTCGACTTCTTCATTCATCCGCCGCGCAATTGTATGATCATCCGCCTCTAACAGATCATCCATCGGTGGGCGCACCTGAATCGTCAGACGATGCGTCTTGCCATCATAAATCGGAAACAGCGGTACAACGCGCGCACGACACACTTTCATCAAACGACCAATCGCGGGCAACGTCGCTTTATAGGTGGCAAAGAAATCAACAAATTCGCTGTGCTCTGGGCCATGATCCTGATCGGGTAAATAATATCCCCAGTAGCCCTGACGTACCGACTGGATGAATGGTTTAATACCATCATTTCTCGCATGCAGACGACCGCCAAAACGACGACGCACCGTGTTCCAGACATAATCAAAAACCGGGTTGCCCTGATTATGGAACATCGCTGCCATTTTCTGCCCTTGCGAGGCCATCAGCATGGCCGGGATATCGACGGCCCAACCGTGCGGCACCAGAAAAATCACTTTCTCGTTATTACGCCGCATCTCTTCGATGATCTCCAGCCCTTGCCAGTCAACGCGCGGCTGAATTTTCTCCGGCCCGCGTATTGCCAACTCAGCCATCATTGCCATCGCTTGCGGCGCGGTGGCAAACATCTCATCAACAATCGCTTCGCGTTCAGCTTCACTACGTTCTGGAAAGCAGAGCGATAAATTGATTAACGCACGACGGCGTGAGCTTTTTCCCAGGCGTCCGGCAAAACGTCCCAGCCGTGCCAGAATGGGGTCGCGAAACTTTGGCGGCGTTAAAGCAATACCCGCCATCGCTGCTACGCCCAGCCATGCTCCCCAGTAGCGCGGGTGGCGAAAGGATTTATCAAACTCAGGAATGTATTCGCTATTATTTTTTTTCGTTTCCATGCTTTTCCAGTTTCGGATAAGGCAAAAATCAATCTGGTGATAGTGTAGCGGCGCAACTTGCCCCGCACCAAATAAAAAAAGCCGGTACTGACTGCGTACCGGCTGCGAATGGATGTTAATTAATCAAACCGTAGCTGCGGCACAATCTCTTTGGCCTGCGCCAGGAATTCGCGACGATCGGAGCCGGTCAGCCCTTCGGTACGCGGCAGTTTTGCCGTCAGCGGGTTTACGGCCTGCTGGTTTATCCATACTTCATAGTGCAGATGCGGCCCGGTTGAACGTCCGGTATTACCGGAAAGCGCGATACGGTCGCCACGTTTCACCTTCTGTCCCGGTTTCACCAGAATCTTGCGCAAGTGCATATAACGCGTGGTGTAGCTGCGACCATGACGAATAGCCACATAATAACCTGCTGCGCCACTGCGTTTGGCAACCACCACTTCACCGTCACCCACTGAAAGCACCGGCGTACCCTGTGGCATGGCGAAATCAACACCTCTGTGTGGCGCAACACGACCAGTCACCGGATTAGTACGACGCGGGTTAAAGTTAGACGAGATACGGAACTGTTTCGCCGTCGGGAATCGCAAGAATCCTTTCGCCAGACCAGTACCGTTACGATCGTAGAATTTGCCATCTTCAGCGCGGATTGCGTAATAATCTTTACCTTCTGAACGCAAACGTACGCCCAGCAGTTGGCTTTGCTCACGTTTACCATCAAGCATTTCTCGTGACATTAACACCGCAAATTCATCGCCTTTTTTCAGTTTGCGGAAATCCATTTGCCACTGCATGGCTTTAATCACTGCGCTCACTTCGGCGCTGGTTAAACCGGCGTTTCTGGCGCTGGCAACAAAGCTTCCCCCGACGGTACCTTTCAGCAGATTGTTGACCCACTCTCCTTGCTGCATTTCGCTGGTCATTTTAAAACCGTTAGCGGCAGTACGGTCATAGGTTCGGGTTTCACGACGAGACACTTCCCAGGTGAGGCGCTGCAGTTCGCCGTCCGCGGTTAATGTCCAGGAGAGTTGTTGACCGATTTTCAGGTTACGCAATTCTTTGTCGGCAGCAGCCAATTGGGTGATATCACCCATATCAATACCATACTGATTGAGAATGCTGCTTAGCGTATCGCCAGTGGAAACAACATATTCATGCACGCCCGCTTCACCGGCGATTTTGTCATCCAGTTCATCCTGGGGAATGGCTTCATCTTCTTGTGCAGCTTGATCAATCGGCTCACTGGCTTCAGGTAAGAGCGAACGAATTTCGTTCTGTTCCAGCTCAATGGTTTTGACAATTGGCGTGGCATCGCGGTGATAAACATAGGGCCGCCAGACAGCGACGGCCAGAGTAAGAACGGTGAGCGACCCCAACATAACGCGGTGTGGTCGCGGTAAATTATTAAACGCCAGGGCGACAGAGCGGGCTATCTGTTGCACGTAATCACTTCCTCATTAATCTCCTTTCAGGCAGCTCGCATACTGGTTGGCTAATTGATTCAGGAATTCTGAATAGCTTGTTTTACCCAGTTTGATATTCGTCCCCAGGGGATCCAACGTTCCCATACGAACGGATGTCCCTCGTGCGACGCTCTCAACGACCGCTGGCCTGAACTGTGGCTCAGCAAAAACGCAGGTTGCTTTTTGCTCAACCAACTGTGTTCTTATTTCATGTAAACGCTGCGCGCCAGGTTGAATCTCAGGGTTAACGGTAAAATGACCAAGCGGTGTCAGTCCGAACTGTTTTTCGAAATAGCCGTAAGCATCGTGAAAAACGAAATAACCTTTCCCCTTGAGCGGCGCGAGCTCGTTACCAACCTGCTTTTCGGTTGAGGCTAATTGTGCCTCAAAATCCTTCAGGTTGGCGTCAAGTTTGGCTCGACTTTGCGGCATAAGTTCCACTAATTTTCCATGGATTGCAACCGCTGTAGCCCGCGCTATCTCTGGGGAAAGCCAAAGATGCATGTTGAAATCGCCGTGATGGTGATCTTCGTCACTTTTTTCCGCGTGGTCGTGATCATCATCATCGCCGTGAATACTTTTCATCAGCAGCGGTTTCACATTCTCTAGCTGCGCAATCGTTACCTGTTTCGCTTCAGGTAATTTACTTACCGGTTTTTGCATGAACGCTTCCATCTCCGGGCCAACCCAAACGACTAAGTCCGCGTTCTGTAAGCGTTTTACATCTGATGGACGCAGTGAATAATCATGTTCTGAAGCGCCGTCAGGTAGTAAAACCTCCGTTTCTGTTACCCCATCAGCAATGGCAGAAGCGATGAACCCAACGGGTTTAAGCGAAGCGACAACGGCAGCATCTGCGGCCTGTGTTGCACCGCCCCAGAGAGCGGCGGATAATGCTGCGAAAAGAAGCGTTTTTTTATGTAACATAATGCGACCAATCATCGTAATGAATATGAGAAGTGTGATATTATAACATTTCATGACTACTGCAAGACTAAAATTAACATGACAAGTCTGGTTTCCCTGGAAAATGTCTCGGTTTCTTTTGGCCAACGCCGCGTCCTCTCTGATGTGTCGCTGGAACTTAAACCTGGAAAAATTTTGACTTTACTTGGGCCAAATGGCGCAGGTAAGTCGACACTGGTACGGGTAGTGCTCGGGCTGGTAACACCCGATGAAGGGGTTATCAAGCGCAACGGAAAACTGCGCATCGGCTATGTACCGCAGAAGCTGTATCTCGACACCACGTTGCCACTGACCGTAAACCGTTTTTTACGCTTACGCCCTGGCACACATAAAGAAGATATTTTGCCTGCACTGAAACGTGTCCAGGCCGGGCATCTGATTAACGCACCGATGCAAAAGCTCTCGGGTGGCGAAACACAGCGTGTATTGTTAGCGCGAGCATTGTTAAATCGACCGCAATTATTAGTGCTGGATGAACCCACTCAGGGCGTGGATGTGAATGGTCAGGTGGCGTTATATGACCTTATTGACCAGTTGCGTCGCGAACTGGATTGTGGCGTTTTAATGGTCTCTCACGATCTGCATCTGGTAATGGCAAAAACCGATGAAGTGCTTTGCCTGAATCACCACATTTGTTGTTCCGGTACACCGGAAGTTGTTTCCCTGCATCCGGAGTTTATTTCTATGTTTGGTCCTCGTGGTGCTGAACAACTGGGTATCTATCGCCATCATCATAATCATCGTCACGATTTACAGGGACGAATTGTTTTGCGTCGGGGAAATGATCGCTCATGATTGAATTATTATTTCCCGGTTGGTTAGCCGGGATCATGCTCGCCTGTGCCGCGGGTCCGCTGGGTTCGTTTGTGGTCTGGCGTCGTATGTCTTATTTCGGTGATACGCTGGCCCATGCCTCATTACTTGGTGTCGCGTTTGGTTTGTTGCTGGACGTGAATCCATTCTATGCGGTGATTGCAGTTACGCTGCTGCTGGCGGGCGGTCTGGTATGGCTGGAGAAGCGTCCACAGCTGGCGATCGACACGTTATTAGGGATTATGGCGCACAGTGCCCTGTCGCTGGGCCTGGTGGTCGTTAGTCTGATGTCTAATATTCGTGTTGATTTGATGGCTTACCTGTTCGGTGATTTGCTGGCAGTGACGCCAGAAGATCTCATCTCTATTGCAATTGGCGTGGTCATCGTGGTGGCGATTTTGTTCTGGCAATGGCGCAATTTGCTGTCGATGACGATTAGCCCGGATCTGGCGTTTGTTGATGGTGTGAAATTACAGCGCGTGAAATTGTTGTTGATGCTGGTGACGGCATTGACGATTGGTGTAGCGATGAAATTTGTCGGCGCGTTGATTATTACTTCGCTGCTGATTATTCCTGCAGCTACAGCGCGTCGCTTTGCCCGCACGCCGGAACAGATGGCCGGTGTCGCTGTTTTGGTGGGAATGGTGGCAGTAACTGGCGGTTTAACCTTTTCCGCATTTTACGATACGCCGGCGGGTCCGTCGGTAGTGCTATGTGCGGCACTGTTATTTATTATCAGTATGATGAAAAAGCAGGCCAGTTAATCTATCGCTGAACACATTTGTCGGATGCGGCGCGAGCGCCTTATCCGACCTGTGGTTCGCTATCTCTGGTATATGCCTGATAAGACGCGAATAGCGGCGCATCAGGCAACACTGCCAGTGTCGGATGCACCGCGAGCGACCGATCCGACTTACGGCATTTCTGGCGGCGTGATGCCGAAGTGGTTCCACGCCCGCACTGTCGCCATACGCCCGCGCGGTGTACGCTGCAAAAAGCCTTGCTGAATCAAATAAGGTTCCAGCACATCCTCAATGGTTTCACGTTCTTCGCCAATGGCAGCCGCCAGGTTATCCAGACCTACCGGCCCACCAAAGAACTTATCGATTACCGCCAGCAACAATTTGCGGTCCATATAATCGAAACCTTCGGCATCGACATTCAGCATATCCAGCGCCTGAGCAGCGATATCAGCCGAGATGGTGCCATCGTGCTTCACTTCGGCGAAGTCACGCACTCGACGCAGCAGACGGTTGGCAATACGTGGCGTACCGCGAGCGCGACGAGCAACTTCCAGCGCGCCGTCATCACTCATCTCAAGCCCCATAAAGCGTGCGCTGCGACTGACGATATATTGCAGATCCGGCACCTGATAAAACTCCAGACGCTGCACAATACCAAAACGATCGCGCAACGGTGATGTCAGCGAACCTGCGCGCGTGGTTGCACCAATCAGGGTAAACGGCGGCAAATCAATTTTAATGGAGCGTGCCGCCGGACCTTCACCAATCATGATATCCAGTTGGTAGTCTTCCATTGCCGGGTACAGCACTTCTTCAACAACTGGCGATAGACGGTGGATCTCATCAATAAACAGCACGTCATGCGGTTCAAGGTTAGTGAGCATCGCTGCCAGATCGCCCGCCTTTTCCAGCACCGGACCAGAAGTCGTACGTAAATTAACGCCCATTTCATTGGCGACAATGTTAGCAAGCGTAGTTTTACCCAACCCCGGGGGACCAAAAATCAACAGATGATCGAGGGCATCGCCGCGCAGTTTCGCTGCTTTGATGAAAATCTCCATCTGTGAACGAACCTGCGGCTGACCAACATACTCTTCCAGTAATTTAGGGCGAATGGCGCGATCTGCCACATCTTCCGGCAAAGTGGTACCGGCAGAAATCAGACGGTCTGCTTCAATCATCCTTTACCTCATAACGCGGCGCGTAGGGCTTCGCGAATTAATGTTTCACTGCTGGCGTCAGGGCGAGCGATTTTGCTCACCATGCGGCTTGCTTCTTGTGGTTTATAGCCCAGCGCCACCAGCGCGGCAACCGCTTCCTGTTCAGCATCGTCGGTCACCGGGCTGGCAGGTGACGTGAGTACCAGGTCGGCAGCTGGCGTAAAGAGATCGCCATGCAAACCTTTAAATCGGTCTTTCATTTCAACAATCAAGCGTTCGGCGGTTTTTTTGCCAATACCCGGCAGTTTCACTAGTGCCCCCACTTCTTCACGCTCAACGGCATTAACGAACTGCTGCGCTGACATTCCAGAGAGGATCGCCAGCGCCAACTTCGGGCCGACGCCGTTGGTTTTGATCAACTCTTTGAACAACGTGCGCTCTTGTTTATTGTTAAAACCGTACAGCAGTTGCGCGTCTTCACGCACCACAAAGTGGGTGAAAACGATCGCTTCCTGACCCGCTTCAGGGAGTTCATAAAAACAGGTCATCGGCATATGCACTTCATAGCCTACGCCGCCCACTTCAATTAACACCAGCGGGGGTTGTTTTTCAATGATGATGCCTCTGAGTCTGCCTATCACATGACGCTCCTGCGTAATGAATCAAAGATAATGCTTATGATAAAAAAATGCTGGATAGATATCCAGCGAAGGATGAAGAAAACTTGCGAGGCGTCCCGATGTTCTGAAAAATGACGCAGTATAATTTTTTCTACAGGTTATATTGGAAGCAAATATTTAAATATTACATATTCAGTGAAAAAATGCGTAATAAAAATACACATTGCGCCTCCTGAAAAAATAAATTTTTTATGCTATTACGTATATTCATATCTATTTCAATGGAATGACAACGTGAATATTAATTATCCTGCTGAATATGAAATTGGTGATATCATCTTTACATGTATAGGTGCTGCCTTATTTGGTCAAATATCAGCTGCATCAAATTGCTGGAGTAATCACGTCGGGATCATTATCGGTCATAACGGTGAAGACTTTCTGGTTGCAGAAAGCCGTGTTCCCCTCTCAACCATCACTACGCTATCCCGTTTTATTAAACGCTCTGCTAATCAACGCTATGCTATAAAGCGATTAGACGCCGGGCTAACAGAACAACAAAAACAACGAATTGTTGAACAGGTTCCCTCCCGGCTACGCAAACTTTACCACACCGGTTTTAAATACGAATCTTCGCGCCAGTTCTGTTCAAAATTTGTCTTTGATATTTATAAAGAGGCACTATGTATTCCGGTGGGTGAAATAGAGACGTTTGGAGAACTGTTAAACAGCAATCCAAATGCAAAACTCACTTTCTGGAAATTCTGGTTCCTGGGTTCTATTCCGTGGGAGCGTAAAACCGTCACGCCAGCCAGTTTGTGGCATCATCCGCGTTTGGTGTTGATTCATGCGGAGGGAGTGGAAACGCCTCAGCCGGAACTGACCGAGGCGGTATAACTTAACGCAGTCGCCCTCTCGCCAGGTTCAGCCGCGATTCGCTCATCTGCATCGCATTCTGACTGACGTGACAATGGGTAATCGCGATAGCTAATGCATCGGCAGCATCCGCCTGTGGATTAGCGGGCAGTTTCAGCAAGGTGCGGACCATATGCTGCACCTGGCTTTTTTCAGCACTACCAATACCTACCACCGTTTGCTTTACCTGACGTGCCGCATATTCAAATACCGGCAATTCCTGATTCACCGCCGCCACAATCGCCACGCCGCGTGCCTGCCCCAGTTTCAGGGCTGAGTCAGCGTTCTTCGCCATAAAGACTTGTTCAATGGCGAAATAATCAGGCTGGAACTGGGTAATGATTTCCGTCACGCCCGCATAGATGAGCTTCAGACGAGACGGTAAATCATCCACTTTGGTGCGTATGCATCCGCTACCCAGGTAGGAGAGTTGCCTGCCTACCTGGCGGATGACGCCATAGCCGGTCACGCGCGAACCCGGGTCAATACCGAGAATAATAGCCATCACGCGTCTCCGTTTTGCTGTTTAGCAGGCCTCATCAGAGAGTCGCTGCAACCTCATCAGAGATTTCACCGTTATGGTAAACTTCCTGCACGTCGTCGCAATCTTCCAGCATATCGATCAGACGCATCAGTTTCGGTGCGGTTTCTGCATCCATATCAGCTTTGGTGGACGGGATCATGGAAACTTCCGCGCTGTCTGCTTTCAGACCTGCCGCTTCCAGAGCGTCGCGCACTTTACCCATTTCTTCCCATGCAGTGTAGACGTCAATCGCGCCGTCATCATAGGTCACAACGTCTTCAGCACCTGCTTCCAGAGCTGCTTCCATGATGGTGTCTTCATCGCCTTTCTCGAAGGAGATCACGCCTTTTTTGCTGAACAGGTAGGCTACGGAACCATCGGTACCGAGGTTACCGCCACATTTGCTGAATGCATGACGCACTTCAGCAACGGTACGGTTGCGGTTGTCAGACAGACATTCAATCATGATTGCCGTGCCGCCAGGACCGTAACCTTCGTAGATGATGGTTTCCATGTTTGCATCATCATCACCGCCCACACCACGTGCAATTGCGCGGTTCAGAGTGTCACGGGTCATGTTGTTAGACAATGCTTTATCAATTGCTGCACGCAGACGCGGGTTAGCGTCCGGGTCACCACCGCCCAGCTTAGCCGCGGTTACCAGCTCACGAATGATTTTAGTGAAGATTTTACCGCGCTTAGCATCCTGCGCAGCTTTACGATGTCTGGTGTTGGCCCATTTACTATGACCTGCCATAAAAATATCTCCAGATAGCCCTGCCTGTTCAGGCAGCGTTAATTACAAACTGTTCAATCGCCTGCCGGTTGCTCCAGGACTTAGTGAGCGCCGCCGCAGCAGGCGCATCAAGCCACTTGTAGGCCAGATGTTCAGTGAAGACGACCTGGCGTTCGTGCGGGAGCGCAAGACAGAACCATGATTCCGTATTACGCGTCACGCCCGGCGCATAGCGATGACGTAAATGTGAAAAAATTTCAAATTCTACCGTGCGCTGACAGTCAATTAAGGTCAGTTGTTCAGCGACAACATCGATGGTGACCTCTTCCTTTACTTCGCGCATGGCAGCTTGCGGCGCGGTTTCACCCTCTTCCACGCTGCCGGTTACCGACTGCCAGAAATCGGGATCGTCACGCCGCTGCAACATCAGCACCCGTTTCGTATCTTGTGCATAGATGACCACTAAGATCGAAACGGGACGCTTATACACTTTATCCTTCACGCTGCCTCTTCGTTGACTGCCTTCGCTCATCCCATTCACATAGTTATCTATGCTCATGGGAGTTCACTCAGTTGCCGCCTCGATGCAACGCGAATGATTTCGTGTATTTGAGTCATATCAGTTATTCTCTGCCTTCTTCACAACCTGAATGCTCAGCTCAGCCAGTGCAGTCGGGTTAGCAAAGCTCGGTGCTTCAGTCATCAGACACGCTGCCGCCGTGGTTTTCGGGAAGGCGATAACGTCACGGATATTGTCGGTGCCGGTCAGCAGCATGGTCAAACGGTCAAGACCGAATGCCAGGCCTGCGTGCGGCGGAGTACCGTATTTCAGGGCGTCGAGCAGGAAGCCGAATTTCTCGCGCTGTTCCTCTTCGTTGATACCCAGAATACCAAACACCGTCTGCTGCATATCACCATTATGGATACGCACAGAACCACCGCCCACTTCGTAACCATTGATGACCATATCGTAAGCGTTCGCCACCGCATTTTCCGGTGCAGCTTTCAGTTCTGCTGCCGTCATGTCTTTTGGTGAGGTGAACGGATGGTGCATTGCCGTCAGGCCGCCTTCACCGTCGTCTTCAAACATCGGGAAGTCGATAACCCACAGCGGTGCCCATTTGCTTTCGTCGGTCAGACCAAGGTCTTTACCCACTTTCAGGCGCAGTGCACCCATCGCGTCGGCAACAATTTTCTTGTTGTCGGCACCGAAGAAAATCATATCGCCATCTTGCGCGGCAGTACGATCCAGAATGGCTTCGATGATTTCTGCATTAAGGAACTTCGCTACCGGGCTGTTGATACCTTCCAGACCTTTCGCGCGCTCGTTAACTTTAATGTAAGCCAGACCTTTCGCGCCGTAGATTTTAACGAAGTTACCGTATTCGTCGATCTGTTTACGGGTCAGCGATGCGCCGCCCGGAACGCGCAGAGCCGCTACGCGACCTTTCGGATCGTTCGCCGGACCTGCAAATACTGCAAATTCAACGGATTTCAGCAGATCGGCAACGTCGGTCAGTTCCATCGGGTTACGCAGATCCGGTTTATCAGAGCCGTAACGGCGTTCGGCTTCCGCAAAGGTCATTACCGGGAAATCGCCCAGATCCACGCCCTTCACTTCCAGCCACAGATGACGCACCAGCGCTTCCATCACTTCACGCACTTGCGGCGCGGTCATGAAAGAAGTTTCCACATCGATCTGAGTAAATTCAGGCTGACGATCAGCGCGCAGGTCTTCGTCACGGAAGCATTTAACGATCTGATAGTAACGGTCAAAACCGGACATCATCAGCAGCTGTTTGAACAACTGTGGGGATTGCGGCAGTGCGTAGAATTTACCTTTGTGCACACGAGAAGGCACCAGGTAGTCACGCGCGCCTTCCGGCGTGGCTTTGGTCAGCATCGGAGTTTCGATGTCGAGGAAGCCGTGGTCATCCATAAAACGGCGCACCAGGCTGGTGATTTTAGCGCGGGTTTTCAGGCGCTGAGCCATTTCCGGGCGACGCAGGTCGAGGTAGCGGTATTTCAGACGCGCTTCTTCGGTGTTGACGTGGTTAGAGTCAAGCGGCAGAACATCTGCGCGGTTGATGATAGTCAGCGAGGACGCCAGCACTTCAATTTCGCCGGTCGCCATATCGCGGTTAATATTTTTTTCGTCACGCGCACGTACGGTGCCCGTGACCTGAATGCAGAACTCATTACGCAGTTCAGAGGCCAGCTTTAACGCGTCCGCACGATCCGGATCGAAAAATACCTGCACGATACCTTCGCGGTCGCGCATATCGATGAAGATCAGGCTACCAAGATCACGACGACGGTTGACCCAACCACACAGAGTCACCTGCTGCCCCACGTGGGACAAACGGAGCTGTCCACAATATTCTGTACGCATGAGATATCCCTTAACTTAGCTGCCGGCGGATGCCCCCTGCTGCGCAGGTGACCAAGTCGCAGCGTTAGCTGTATGTCACAACTGAATGAAAAAAGGCGGCTATTATACTGGAAATTCTGCCGCACCGTAAGAGCCTGGCCCGCGCTGGAACACCTCGTTACCACTTTATATCGGGCCTGAAATCAGACTCTACGCCAGTTTGCTATAAAGGTGTTGCCCGAACTCATAAAAATTAACAAAATTTGTCGTTCCGCCATCGGCTAATCGCATTAAGGTGAGAGGCACTATTTTGTTTTGTCAGGAGTCATCATGCTTGAACTTAATGCTAAAACCACTGCGCTGGTGGTGATTGATTTACAAGAAGGCATCTTACCTTTTGCCGGAGGTCCACATACTGCCGATGAGGTGGTTAATCGCGCCGGGAAGCTGGCGGCGAAATTTCGCGCGAGCGGTCAGCCCGTGTTTCTGGTGCGCGTTGGCTGGTCTGCCGATTATGCCGAAGCATTAAAACAGCTGGTTGATGTCCCCTCCCCCGCGAAAGTGTTACCCGAAAACTGGTGGCAACATCCTGCTGCATTAGGTGCAACCGACAGCGATATCGAAATCATCAAACGTCAATGGGGTGCGTTTTACGGTACGGATCTGGAGTTGCAACTGCGCCGCCGGGGTATCGATACAATAGTATTATGTGGGATCTCGACCAATATCGGTGTTGAATCCACCGCCCGCAATGCCTGGGAACTCGGTTTTAATCTGGTGATTGCCGAAGACGCCTGCAGCGCCGCCAGCGCCGAGCAGCACAATAACAGCATCAACCATATCTACCCACGCATCGCCCGTGTGCGCAGTGTGGAAGAGATCCTCAACGCATTATGATTTACATCGGTCTGCCGCAATGGTCGCATCCTAAATGGGTGCGGTTGGGGATCACCAGCCTTGAAGAGTATGCCCGCCACTTTAACTGTGTGGAGGGCAACACCACGCTTTACGCCCTGCCGAAATCCGAGGTTGTCCTGCGCTGGCGTGAGCAGACCACAGATAATTTTCGCTTCTGTTTTAAGTTTCCGGCGACCATTTCGCATCAGGCAGCATTACGGCATTGCGATGATTTAGTAACTGAATTTTTGACTCGCATGTCACCGTTAGCGCCGCGCATTGGGCAATACTGGCTGCAACTGCCTGCCACATTTGGCCCACGGGATCTGCCTGCGCTTTGGCATTTTCTCGACTCTCTTCCCGGCGAGTTTAATTATGGTGTGGAAGTTCGCCATCCACAGTTTTTCGCCAAAGGGGAAGAGGAACAAACACTTAATCGCGGTTTACATCAGCGCGGCGTTAATCGGGTGATTTTAGACAGCCGCCCGGTTCATGCAGCACGTCCACACAGTGAAGCTATTCGCGACGCTCAACGAAAAAAACCTAAGGTTCCGGTACATGCTGTACTGACGGCGACAAATCCGCTGATCCGTTTTATCGGTAGTGATGATATGACGCAAAACCGGGAATTATTTCAGGTCTGGTTACAAAAATTAGCGCAGTGGCATCAGACCACTACGCCTTATCTTTTTTTACATACGCCAGATATTGCCCAGGCCCCGGAACTGGTACATACCCTGTGGGAAGACTTACGTAAAACGCTTCCAGAGATCGGAGCAGTTCCGGCTATTCCACAGCAATCTTCTCTTTTCTGAATTTGCCACCTATCATAGACAGGTGCCATCGGCCATTTTAAAGGGAGTTTGTATGGTAAGCGCGCTGTATGCCGTTTTAAGTGCGTTGTTATTAATGAAGTTCTCTTTTGATGTCGTTCGCCTGCGAATGCAGTACCGCGTTGCCTATGGTGACGGTGGTTTTAGCGAACTGCAAAGCGCTATTCGCATTCATGGTAACGCGGTGGAATATATTCCCATCGCGATTGTGCTGATGCTGTTTATGGAAATGAATGGCGCAGAAACCTGGATGGTGCATATTTGCGGCATCGTTTTGCTTGCTGGTCGTCTGATGCATTATTACGGTTTTCATCACCGTCTGTTCCGCTGGCGACGTTCCGGCATGAGCGCCACCTGGTGTGCGCTGTTGCTGATGGTGCTGGCGAATCTTTGGTATATGCCCTGGGAGTTGGTTTTCTCCCTGCGTTAGCGCACAATACGCCACTTTCTTTTTCCCGGATTTTTACGTTATGTCTCACCGCGACACGCTATTTTCTGCCCCTATCGCCAGACTGGGCGACTGGACCTTTGATGAACGGGTAGCTGAAGTCTTCCCGGATATGATCCAGCGTTCCGTTCCCGGCTATTCCAATATTATTTCCATGATTGGTATGTTAGCCGAGCGCTTCGTTCAACCTGGTACGCAGGTTTACGATCTGGGTTGTTCTCTGGGCGCGGCGACGCTCTCGGTGCGTCGCAACATTCATCATGATAATTGCAAAATTATTGCCATCGACAACTCTCCGGCGATGATTGAACGCTGCCGTCGTCATATTGACGCCTATAAAGCCCCTACGCCAGTAGACGTTATTGAAGGTGATATTCGCGATATCGCCATTGAAAACGCATCGATGGTGGTGCTGAATTTTACCCTGCAATTCCTGGAACCTTCCGAGCGTCAGGCGTTACTGGATAAAATTTATCAAGGGCTGAACCCGGGCGGTGCGCTGGTGCTTTCGGAAAAATTCAGTTTCGAAGATGCCAAAGTTGGTGAATTGCTGTTCAACATGCACCACGACTTTAAACGTGCCAACGGTTACAGCGAACTGGAGATCAGCCAGAAGCGCAGCATGCTGGAAAACGTGATGCTGACCGATTCTGTGGAAACCCATAAAGCACGCCTGCATAAAGCCGGTTTTGAGCATAGCGAGCTGTGGTTCCAGTGCTTTAACTTTGGTTCACTGGTGGCATTAAAAGCAGAGGACGCTGCATGATCGACTTTGGTAACTTTTATTCTCTGATTGCCAAAAATCATCTTTCACACTGGCTCGAAACGCTGCCCGCGCAGATTGCTAACTGGCAGCGCGAGCAGCAGCACGGGCTGTTTAAGCAGTGGTCCAACGCGGTGGAATTTCTGCCTGAAATTAAACCGTATCGTCTGGATTTATTGCATAGCGTAACCGCCGAAAGCGAAGAGCCACTGAGCGCCGGGCAAATTAAACGCATTGAAACGCTGATGCGCAACCTGATGCCATGGCGCAAAGGGCCGTTCTCACTGTATGGCGTCAACATCGATACCGAATGGCGTTCCGACTGGAAATGGGATCGCGTTCTGCCCCATCTTTCTGATTTAACCGGGCGCACCATTCTTGATGTCGGCTGTGGCAGCGGTTATCACATGTGGCGCATGATTGGCGCAGGCGCACATCTGGCGGTGGGGATCGACCCTACGCAACTGTTTCTGTGCCAGTTTGAAGCAGTGCGTAAATTGTTAGGTAACGATCAACGTGCGCATCTGCTGCCGTTAGGCATTGAACAACTTCCGGCACTGAAAGCCTTTGATACCGTCTTTTCGATGGGCGTGCTTTATCATCGTCGTTCACCGCTGGAGCATCTCTGGCAGTTGAAAGATCAACTGGTCAATGAAGGTGAACTGGTGCTTGAAACGCTGGTTATTGATGGTGATGAGAACACGGTGCTGGTGCCGGGCGATCGTTACGCGCAAATGCGTAATGTCTATTTCATCCCTTCCGCGCTGGCGCTGAAAAACTGGCTGAAGAAGTGTGGTTTTGTTGATATTCGCATTGCGGATGTGAGCGTTACCACCACAGAAGAACAGCGACGCACCGAATGGATGGTTACTGAATCGCTGGCCGATTTCCTCGACCCACATGATCCGGGTAAAACGGTGGAAGGTTATCCTGCGCCTAAACGCGCGGTGCTGATTGCGCGCAAGCCGTAAAGATTAGCGCCCGTTTCCGGGCGCTTTTCACGTCTTATGCCTGAACAGCTGGCTGATCAAACGCCGTTAACTTCGGTGCATTGCCCGTATATTTTTCGATATACACCAGCGCAGAGTTACCGGCACAGGCATTTGCCAGCTGAGAGCTGGGGATATCCGCCGTTAACACGTTCGCACTGCCGTTTTTACACAAGCCATTTTCCAGATCTGGCCATGCACCTTCATGCACGCATACCACGCCTTTTTTGATCCCGTCAGTCACCACCGCGCCTGTCAGAATCTGACCACGTCTGTTCCAGACACGCACCAGATCGCCATTCGCAATACCAAAGCGAGCAGCATCTTCGGTGTGAATAGTGATCGGTTCACGATCGGCAACCGCATATTTTTTACGCAGTTCCGCATAGTTAAGCTGACTGTGTAAACGGTGTGCCGGATGTGCGGTCAGAAGCTGCAACTGCTTCTCGTCGGCGGAACCTTTCCACTCATCAGGCGCAAGCCAGGTTGGGTGTGCCGGGCAATCCTTATAGCCAAATTTTTCCAGCGTTTTGGAGTAAATCTCAATTTTGCCGCTTGGCGTACCCAGCGCATTTTTCACCGGATCGGCGCGGAAATCACCATAACGAACGTACTGTTCGTTCTTCTCGCTGCGGCGCATTTCGATCAGTTTATTTTGCTGCCAGAAAGCATTAAACATCGGCATAGTCACGCGTTGCGCACGCGCACCTTTCTGAGCGGCATCATAGAAAAATTTCAGCCACGCCATTTCATCTCTACCTTCGGTATAGATCTCTTTTCCGCCAGGTTTGAGTAATTCAGCAAGATCGGCAAACACGTCAAAATCGTTACGCGCTTCAAATTGCGGAGCCACAGCCTGCTTCATCGGCACAATATGCTGGTTGCTGTAATCACCGGTCATCGTTAAGTCATTGCGCTCAAACGATGTGGTAATCGGTAATACGATATCTGCATGTTTAGCAGCTGCGGTCCAGTAGCATTCAGAAACGACGATCATCTCCGGTTTCTGCCATGCTTTAATCAGACGATTAGTATCCTGGTGATGGGTAAAGTTACCGCCACCCGCCCACCAGATCATTTTGATATTCGGATACGTTTGTTCTTTACCGTTATGCTGATATTTGCCGCCAGGATTTTCCAGCGCATCGACGATACGGGCAACAGGAATCGCCGTCATTCCGCCATCATCAGCGGCCTCACTGGCCTGTCCGGCAATCGCCGCAGACATTTCCGGCAGCACGCCGCCAACACGCGTCGGGTTGCCACCGTTTGAGTAATGATAAGAGAAACCAAACCCGCCGCCCGGTGTACCAATCTGCCCTAACATCGCCGCCAGCGTCACCAGCATCCAGTGTTTCTGTTCACCATATTGCTGGCGCTGAATTCCCCAGCCAGCCATCAGCATTGTGCGATTCGCCGCCATCAGTTCAGCGAGTTTGATTATCTGCGCTTCCGGTACGCCAGAAATTTCCGCCGCCCAGGCCGCGCTCTTCGGCGTATTATCGCTCTTGCCTGCCAGATACTCTTCAAACTGCGGGTAGCCGGTGGTGTATTTTTCCAGGAAGGCCTTATCGTGCTTACCTTGTACCATCAAGGTGTGCGCAATCCCTAACATCAACGCCACGTCGGTGCCCATATTCGGCGCGATCCAGGTGGCATTATCGCCAAAGAATTCGATAGTTTCGGAGCGGATAGGATCAATGGCAATCACTGGTTTGCCAGATTTTTTCAGCTGATGGAAGTATTCCAGCCCTTGCTCATCGGTACTGCTCCAGGCAATTTTTAAGGTATTCAGCGGGTTCATCCCCCACAGCACCACAACCTGGCTGTTTTCCAGAATCAGCGGCCAGGAGGTCTGCTGTTCATACACCTCCACGGAACCCACCACATGCGGCATGATCACCTGTGCCGCACCGGTTGAATAATCGCCGCTATGCCCGGAATAACCGCCCGCAAGGTTCATATAACGTTGCAGTAAGGTTTGCGCTTTATGCAACACGCCAGAAGATCGCCAGCCGTAAGATCCGGCAAAAATGGCCGATGGTCCGTTAGCTTTACGAATACGATCGTGTTGCTCATGAATCAGTTTTAATGCTTGTTCCCAGCTCACCTGTACATAGGTATCTTCGCCACGACCTTTCGCCGGTTGCAGTGGATTATCGAGATAGCTTTTTCTCACCATCGGATGCTGAATACGCGCCGTGGTGTGTACCTGATCCGCCGCCGTAGACTGTAAGGAGTTCGGTATGGTTTTCGCCAACGCGCCTGTCGAAGAAACAATCTTGCCATCCTTCACTTCTACGTTCATCGCTCCCCAACGGCCCGCGGTGAGGATTTTGCCACCCTTCTCTTCTGCCCATGCGGGTAGCGGTGCAGCCGATGTCACCACCAGCGCCCCAGCGGCAATACCGCTGTGTTTAATAAATTCACGTCTTGTTAATGTCATAACTTCCTCCCTGATCAACGAGGATCACTGTTTTTCGGTAATATCTTTGGCGTTGTACTGGAAGTACCGCGTCAAAATGTCCAGTTCGTTTTCGCTCATGCTGGTTCGCGCACCCATTCCTTTGGCAATGGACGGCCATGCATTGACGGTGTAATGGTCGGAGGCAATAGGGGCATGGCAACCAGCGCAATAGGTATCGTCAAGTTTTTCAGCGTATTGCCATAGCGGTTTACGGTCCGCTAATGCGGGATCGGTAAGCACACCCTGTAAAGACGCCTGACGCCATTGATTGCCGTATTCGTCAGCCTGCCATTCCCCGTTTACCGTCAGCGCCTTGATACCTTCATCACTTAATGTGGCTAGCGCCAGACGTTGACCTGCCGCCAGGTAGAGCGTGCTTTCACTGCCCTGCATTTGATAACCCTGCAACAGAACGATCGGCTGTTTGCCACTGGCATCAACGACGGTGAGATCGGTACCAGGATTCACAGTGGCCAGTTCGCCTATGCGGGAAGGTTTGAAAGGATAAATATGTGCGCCATTGGTAACTGAAGTAGCGGCCTGACTTTCCAGCTCATGCGCCGCGTTGTCATCCATTTTTATTTCTGGTGGAAAATGGGCAATGCCTTTATGACAATCGATACAGGTTTCGCCGTCCTTTTGCACTTTGTTATGCATTTTCTGCGCAGATTCACTTTGCGAGGCAATATCCATGGCATCAAAAGAATGGCAACTACGGCACGTTGCAGAGTCAGTGGCTTTTAATTCTTTCCATACTGTTTCGGCCATTTCCTGACGATGCGCTTCGAACTTATCGTCACTGTCTATTTTGCCGCTAACAAATTCATGATAAATATCTTTAGATGCTTTTAATTTAGCAAATAAATAATCCATCCCTGACTTTGGAATATGGCAATCGGCACATTCCGCACGTATCCCTTTCTGGTTAGAAAAGTGGACAGTTCCCTGATATTCCTCAAAAGGTTTACTCATCGAGTGGCAGGAAAGGCAAAATGCGGTATCCGACGTTTTATGTAAGGCTTTTTGCGCCAACAATAACCCGCCGCCACCAACCACAACCGCTATCAGCAAAAACATTAACCCAATGCGTTTTTTCCCTCGCATAGATTCCTCTAATTAATTCCAGAACACCGAAATCATTGTATAATTAAATATACAACGAATTGACTACTTGCTTAATTCGGCACAACACTGCCTGAAATAATCGATAAAGAATATGATTTATTACAATGTAATCATTAATTGCTAAGGAATAACCCAGTTGTTATTTAGAATATATATTTGTCAGTTTTAGTAATTTAAATTACATAATTAATATGAATATATAAAAATTTTTAGCACAACGCTATGCGCACTGTCACGCGCTCAACTGATCACGGAAATCGTTCGTTTTTTATACTTCTCGGGGATAAAAAAAGGCCCCTGTTGAAATTGCAGGGGCCTGGTACGAGCAAGCATCATATTGGGCGACATGATGCAACGGTAAAAATCATTTGGCCTGATGGCGTTCAATGATTCCTTTCATTTCAGCAACCGCCGCCCCGTCGACGACATAACGCGAATACTCGTCCGCGTGTGCATCTGATGACATGGACAATCCTTGATTACGATAACGCATTGGTGAGGCTTGCCACGCTCCCGCGGAGCTATGGACTTCCAGCACTCCGGCATCGAGGAAGTGGTGCAGGTTTTCTGCACGGACTCCTGCTCCGGCCATAATGATTGGAGCATCACCATGGGCAATAAGTTCCATAATTTTTGATAAACCTTGCAGTGCGTCTGATTTTTGCCCTGATGTCAGTACCCGAGCAACGCCCAATTCCGCAAGATTATTGAGTGTATTTAAAGGGTTAGCGCACATATCGAAGGCGCGATGAAAAGTCACTGCCAGCGGACCGGCAGCAGCCATTATTTTTTCCATTCGTGGCATATCGACATTCCCGTCAACATCGAGAACGCCCGTCACCAGTCCAGGAAAACCTAATTCGCGGACTGTGCGCACATCCTCAAGGATGGCGGTAAACTCACCGTCGCTGTAGCAAAAATCACCACCGCGTGGGCGAATAATTGGATGCACAGGGATCGTCACCCGCTGGCGCACGGATTTCAGTACCCCCAACGACGGCGTTAAGCCCCCCTCTTTTGGGGCTGCGCATAATTCAACTCTGTCTGCGCCGTTTTGCTGCGCCGTTAGTGCACATTCCATGCTGTAACAGCAAATTTCCAGTAATGCCATTTTTACTCCTTAATTACGCCGACTGCTCGCTGGCAACGATCTTTTCAATGGACCACGGATGAAACTTAATAGTTGTTTTGCCATCGGTGACCGCCAGCGTCGGATTCGGTAATCGCTCATGCTCACCTTTTGGCGAACTGGTTTTCACTGAGATCCCCGGCAGGCTGAGTCCTTCATCAGAAAGCAATGCCAGCGCACGGGCATTCAGCGTTTCTGGATCGCCCGGCAGAACGATTTCAATATGTTCCCAACCTTCGTGCGGGTAACGTTTTTCCCCGGGCCACGGTAGCTCCACAATGGAAAACTGCCAGTGCGCAACCTGTACCGGTTCATGCAATTTAAACAGACAAATCGGCCTGCCATTGATCATATTTTCTGACAAAAGCTCGCCGCACTGTTCAAACCCGCGACGCCAGCGTTCAGCGGTGACGTTTTGATGGCAACGCAAGGAAATGTGATCGGCAGTCAGCGGAGTGATATCCAACCCCAGACGGCGGGAAAGTTCATCTAATGCGTGGGTAAATCGCGGTAAATCCGATGCAATATCCTGCAGCTCGTCGATAGATTGCCAGTTCGCCATAATCACTCTTCGTCTTTCAGTAAAAGCGTTAATTTACCCTGTTGCCCTGCGCCAACCAACCGCTGATTTCACGCCGCTTCTGATGCAATAGTGAAAACGGCAATACGCCACGCGCACGTTGCTGACGAAAACAGCCATTTGCAGTATACTCCCGCCCTAATTTCTTTAACTGGTGCGGGCAATTTTTGCTCGCTTCATCAATGTAAGGTATTCCGGTGAATATTCAGGCTCTTCTCTCAGTAAAAGTCCGTCAGGCCATGATTGCGGCAGGCGCGCCTGCGGATTGCGAACCGCAGGTTCGTCAGTCAGCAAAAGTTCAGTTCGGCGACTATCAGGCTAACGGCATGATGGCAGTTGCTAAAAAACTGGGTATGGCACCGCGACAATTAGCAGAGCAGGTGCTGACTCATCTGGATCTTAACGGTATCGCCAGCAAAGTTGAGATCGCCGGTCCAGGCTTTATCAACATTTTCCTTGATCCGGCATTCCTGGCTGATCATGTTCAGCAGGCGCTGGCGTCCGATCGTCTCGGTGTTGCTACGCCAGAAAAACAGACCATTGTGGTTGACTACTCTGCGCCAAACGTGGCGAAAGAGATGCATGTCGGTCACCTGCGCTCTACCATTATTGGTGACGCAGCAGTTCGTACTCTGGAGTTCCTCGGTCACAAAGTGATTCGCGCAAACCACGTCGGCGACTGGGGTACTCAGTTCGGTATGCTGATTGCGTGGTTGGAAAAGCAGCAGCAAGAAAACGCCGGTGAAATGGAGCTGGCTGACCTTGAAGGTTTCTACCGCGATGCGAAAAAGCATTACGACGAAGATGAAGAGTTTGCCGAGCGTGCACGTAACTACGTAGTCAAACTGCAAAGCGGTGACGAATATTTCCGCGAGATGTGGCGCAAACTGGTCGACATCACCATGACGCAGAACCAGATCACCTACGATCGTCTCAACGTGACGTTGACCCGCGATGACGTCATGGGTGAAAGTCTCTACAACCCAATGCTGCCGGGTATCGTGGCGGACCTGAAAGCAAAAGGTCTGGCAGTAGAAAGTGAAGGCGCGACCGTCGTATTCCTTGATGAGTTCAAAAACAAGGAAGGCGAACCGATGGGCGTGATCATTCAGAAGAAAGATGGTGGCTATCTCTACACCACCACTGATATCGCCTGTGCGAAATATCGTTATGAAACACTGCATGCCGATCGCGTGCTGTATTACATCGACTCCCGTCAGCATCAACACCTGATGCAGGCATGGGCGATCGTCCGCAAAGCAGGCTATGTACCGGAATCCGTACCGCTGGAACACCACATGTTCGGCATGATGCTGGGTAAAGACGGCAAACCGTTCAAAACCCGTGCTGGCGGTACGGTGAAACTGGCCGATCTGCTGGATGAAGCCCTGGAACGCGCACGCCGTCTGGTGGCAGAGAAAAACCCGGACATGCCAGCTGACGAGCTGGAAAAACTGGCTAACGCGGTTGGTATTGGTGCGGTGAAATATGCGGATCTCTCCAAAAACCGCACTACCGACTACATCTTCGACTGGGACAACATGCTGGCGTTTGAGGGTAATACCGCGCCATACATGCAGTATGCTTACACGCGTGTATTGTCCGTGTTCCGTAAAGCAGAAATTGACGAAGAGCAACTGGCTGCAGCTCCGGTTATCATCCGTGAAGATCGTGAAGCGCAACTGGCAGCTCGCCTGCTGCAGTTTGAAGAAACCCTCACCGTGGTTGCCCGTGAAGGCACGCCGCATGTGATGTGTGCTTACCTGTACGATCTGGCTGGTCTGTTCTCTGGCTTCTACGAGCACTGCCCGATCCTCAGCGCAGAAAACGAAGAAGTGCGTAACAGCCGTCTGAAACTGGCACAACTGACGGCGAAGACGCTGAAACTGGGTCTGGATACGCTGGGTATTGAGACAGTAGAGCGTATGTAATCGCGTTATACGGCAAAAGCCGATGTCATGGCAGACATCGGCTTTTTTATCATTAACGATAATTCACAATCACTTCATTCCGTTGTACCTTTAGCGGCGGAATTAATCGCCCACCGCCAGGCACTTCCCAGATAAATCGCAACGGTTCTATCGCCGGTATACCGGAAAAGGCCACGGTGGTTCCACTTTGCCCTTCTAATTCGACACAACGAGATTGCGAACACAAGCGAACCCGCAATCCTGCAGGTGTCGGACCGATAAGCTGATAACGCCACGCCACCAGCGTCATCAATCCTGAAGCAGGTTGTCGAGTAGAAAGAGGCGCTGATGACATCGACTCACCACGGTGATTCAGCGTAACGCCCACACTACTCGCCTGCCACATCCCCTCCCCGGCGGCTTGCACCAGCAGCGGAAACAATAATATTGCTAATAAGGTTCTCATCATTTACCGCCAATTGTCGCCGTCATGCGGATATGTCGGTTATCAGATAGTTCCAGATTCGACAGCACCACTAACTGCGGCAAGCTGCGGCGCAGGAAGCGAGACAATAATGGTCGCAGCGCGTGGTTCACCAATAAAACTGGCGGCGCACCCAACATCTCCTGACGGGATAGCGCTTCCTGAGTTTGCGCCAGTAAACGATCCGCCAGCCCTGGCTCCAGTCCGCCCCCGCCCTGCAACGCCTGTAGCAACAAACGTTCCAGCGGTGTATCGAGGCCAATAACATGAACTTCATCTTTGCCAGGAAACCACTGCTGGGTAATCGCCCGTCCCAACGCCACGCGCACGACGGCGGTTAATTCATGTGGATCGCTTTGGATGGGCGCATGTTCCGCCAGCGTTTCGAGAATAGTGCGCATATCGCGAATCGGCACTTTTTCATCGAGCAGATTTTGCAGCACTTTATGCAGTGTGGTGAGCGTGACGACGCCAGGAACGAGATCTTCCGTCAGCTTTGGCATCTCCTGGGCGACGCGATCCAGCAACTGTTGCGCCTCCTGACGACCAAACAGCTCTGCGGCATGCTGGCTAATGAGGTGGTTAAGATGCGTTGCCACCACCGTGCTGGCCTCAACCACGGTGTACCCCTGAATCTGCGCCTGTTCTTTAAGCGCACTTTCAATCCAGATAGCATTCAGGCCAAATGCCGGATCGACGGTCGCCTCACCAGGTAACGTCCCGGCAGCGGTACCAGGGTTAATCGCCAACCAACGCCCCGGATAAGCATCACCACTGCCTATCTCCACGCCTTTCATCAAAATGCGATAGCGGGCAGGTTGCAGATCCATATTGTCACGAATGTGCACCACCGGCGGCAGAAACCCCATCTCCTGGGCAAATTTCTTGCGGATACTGCGTATACGGCCCAACAACTCACCATCCTGCTGGAAATCGACCATCGGGATCAGTCGATAACCCACTTCCATTCCCAGAGAATCTTCCAGTTGTACATCGTTCCACGTCGCTTCGACAACGGTATTATTCTCTGCCATTTTTACCGGTTTTGGTTCGGCAGGCGCTTTTTGTTCGCGTCCACGGATCCACCAGGCCAGCCCCAGCAATCCGGCAGTGAACAGCAAAAATACCAGGTTCGGCATTCCAGGCACCAGGCCGAGTAAACCGAGCACGGCGGCGCTTAACAACATAACGCTCGGGTTACTGAAAAGCTGATTCACCATCTGCTCGCCAACATCCTGATCGGTGCTGACACGCGTAACGATGACCCCCGCGGCGGTAGAAATCACCAACGCCGGAATTTGTGCCACCAGACCGTCGCCAATGGTCAATAGCGTATAACTTTCCGCCGCGTGTCCCATGCTCATGCCATGTTGCAGCACGCCGACCAGCAACCCGCCGACAACGTTAATGACCATGATGAGGATCCCGGCGATGGCATCGCCGCGGACAAACTTACTTGCCCCGTCCATTGAGCCGTAAAAATCGGCTTCCTGAGTCACTTCGGAGCGGCGTTTTTTCGCCTCATCTTCACCAATCAATCCGGCGTTAAGGTCGGCGTCAATCGCCATCTGCTTACCCGGCATACCATCGAGAACAAAGCGCGCACCCACTTCTGCGATACGCCCGGCACCTTTGGTGATAACCATAAAGTTGATGATCACGAGAATGACAAACACCACGATACCGATAGCGAAATTGCCACCAACGAGGAAGTGACCGAACGCTTCGACCACCTTTCCAGCCGCCGCCGCGCCGGTATGCCCTTCCATCAAAATGATACGGGTTGAAGCCACGTTAAGTGCCAGACGCAACAGCGTGGTAAACAACAGGATGGTCGGAAACGCAGCAAACTCAAGCGTGCGCTGGGTAAACATCGCCACCAGCAACACCATGATCGACAAGGCAATATTGAAGGTAAACAACAGGTCGAGTATGAATGCGGGCAGTGGCAGCACCATCATCGACAAGATCAACAGGATCAAAATCGGTCCGGCAAGGATCTGCCATTGTGTCGATTTCAGGTTTGCGGGCAGGCGCAGCATCGCGGCCAGATTACTCATGGGTCGGTTTCTCGTTAATAAAATCCAGGGCTTCCGGCACCGGAAGATGAGTAGGTTGTACAGGGCGCTGTCCACCAGCCAGACGCCAGCGTTTCAGTTGCCAGACCCAGGCCAGCACTTCCGCCACCGCGGCGTACAGTTGACCCGGGATTTGTTGACCGATCTCCGCATGTCGATACAGCGCACGCGCCAGCGGCGGCGCTTCAAGCGTCGGGACGTTATTTTCAGCGCCAATTTCACGAATGCGCAGCGCGACCAGCCCTGCACCTTTAGCGACCACTTTCGGTGCGCTCATTTTGTTTTCGTCATACTGCAACGCTACCGAATAGTGGGTCGGGTTATTGACAATGACATCCGCTTTCGGCACATCGGCCATCATCCGACGCCGTGCAGCCGCTCGCTGCATCTGACGTATCCGCCCTTTAACATGGGGGTCGCCTTCGCTTTGTTTGAACTCATCACGAATATCCTGCCGCGACATACGCAGCTTTTTCAGGTGGCTGAAGATTTGAAAAAAGACGTCAAATCCCACCATTGGAATGACACCAAGCACCACCAGCAGTGCGCATAGCCCTACCAGATCCATCGCATTACCCATGGCGGTAATCGGAGACTCTGCCATTAAGCGCATCATTTGCGGCCAGTGGTGCCAGAGATAAAACCCCGTCACACTGCCGACCAGGATGGTTTTCAAAATTGCTTTAAGCAACTCCGCGCCAGTCTGTGCCGAGAACATCCGTTTAATCCCCGGTAGCGGGTTGAGTTTGGAAAACTTCGGCTGCAAGGATTTGCCGCTAAATACCAGCCCTCCCAGCATGACCGGAGAAATGAGCGCCACCAGCACCACGCCGCTAATCAGTGGCAGCAGCGCCAGCATGGCTTCTCTGATCAGCAGAATAATCTGCCCGAGGATCAGATTCGGGTCATTGATGATGCTGTGATCAAAATGCAATCCCGCGGAGAGCATGCCCGACAATCGACGGGCCAGCGACACACCGCCAAACCAGATAACACACACGCCCACTAACAAAATCAGCAGTGACGTTAATTCACGTGAACGCGGGATTTGCCCCTCTTCCCGCGCTTTTTCTAGTCGGTGAGGTGTGGGGGCTTCTGTTTTGTCGTCGCTCTCGTCAGACACGTCGCCAATCCTGGAAAGAGTATTAAGCGTAAATGATGCCAGAGCGCAAAGCGTTCAATGGTTTGAGTAAGGGGCAAAACAGGCGGGATTTAGGGCTTTTGCTGCCACACATCAAGCATAGTATGCGTTTGTCGGATGCGGCGTCATCGCGTTATCCGACCGCCTGATATGACGTAGTCACGCCACATCAGGCAATACAAATCAAAATCCAAGACTATCCAACAAATCGTCCACCTGATCCTGACTGGCTACCACACCGGCTTTGCTGGTATCGACCTGAGGTCCATTAAGCAAACTCTGGTTTTCACGTTTTGGACGCGACTCCTGTTCCGGGATGTTTTCCAACAGCACCATCAACAACTGGCGTTCGATCTCCTGAATGACATCCATCATCCGCTTAATAACCTGTCCGGTGAGATCCTGAAAATCCTGCGCCATCATGATTTCCAGCAGTTGCGCGTTTGTAAAGCTGGTATGCGCGGGTACATCTGCCAGAAATTGCCGCGTGTCTGTTACCAGTTCACGGGCGTCGGCAAGATCAATCGGATCGGCAAACCAGTCATCCCAACGTTGGGTTAACGCTTTTGCTGATTTCTCCATTTGATCCTGATGCGGTTGTGACGCCTCAACACTGTTCAGCGCCCGCTCCGCAGCCTGGGCGGTCATCTGCACAACATAGTACAAACGATCGCGCGCATCGGGGATGGCTTCCGCCGCTTCAGCAATGGCCTGATCCAGCCCCAGCTCCCGCAAACTGTCGCGCAGCATACGCGTCAGGCTGCCGATGCGCGCAATGATATCGCCAGCTGAATGCTCGTCAGCAGGTTTGATTGATGGTTGCATCATAGTCGCATCCTCACATGCCCAGTTTCTCAAAGATTTTGTTGAGTTTTTCCTCCAGCGTCGCGGCGGTAAATGGCTTCACCACATAGCCACTGGCCCCCGCTTGCGCCGCAGCAATGATGTTCTCTTTCTTCGCTTCTGCAGTCACCATTAACACTGGCAATGCTGACATCGCGCCATTCGCACGAATTGTTTTCAGCAATTCCAGGCCATCCATGTTGGGCATGTTCCAGTCGGAGATAACAAATCCATAACCGCCTGCCTGCAACTTATTGAGAGCGTCGACACCATCTTCCGCTTCCTCAACATTATTGAATCCCAGCTCTTTCAGCAGGTTACGCACTATGCGTCGCATGGTGGAAAAGTCATCCACAACCAAAAATTTAAGTTCTTTATCCGCCATTTCACACTCCTGATTTAAATACGTATCGCCTGTCCGGCACTAATTTTTGCCAACATTTGCTGGCTTACCTGGCTAAGATCGACCACTTCGCAGACACCACCCATATTGATGGCCTCGCGCGGCATGCCGAACACCACGCAACTTGCTTCGTTTTGCGCAAGGGTCCATGCCCCCGCCTGACGCATCGCCAACATTCCCGCCGCACCGTCGTTGCCCATACCGGTCAGGATCACCCCAACCGCATTACGCCCCGCCTGTTTGGCGACAGAATGGAACAACACATCTACCGAAGGCCGATGACGGTTAACCGCCGGGCCATCGTGAATTTTGATTTGGTAATTTGCGCCACTACGCGCCAGCTCCATATGCCGATCGCCCGGAGCAATATAGGCATGCCCCGGTAAGACACGTTCTCCGTCTTCGGCTTCTTTAACCCCGATCTGGCAAAGCTTATTAAGTCTGTCGGCAAAAGAGCGAGTGAAACCGGGCGGCATATGCTGGGTAATTAACAGTGCCGGGCTGGAAAGCGGCAACGATTGCAGTACGTGACGAATTGCCTCAGTTCCCCCCGTTGAAGCACCAATCGCAATCAGTTTTTCAGAACTCAACAGCGGCCCCGCTTTCAGCGTTGTCGGTGCCGACAATGGTTTATGTGCCGCAAGGCTCGCTTTTGCTGCCGTACGCACCTTTTCAGCAATCATTTCGCTATACGCCAGCATTCCTTCGCGAATACCCAGTTGCGGTTTGGTGACAAAATCTATCGCCCCCAGCTCCAATGCGCGCAGCGTGACTTCTGACCCTTTGCCGGTCAGGGAAGAAACCATCACAACGGGCATTGGGCGCAAACGCATTAATTTTTCGAGAAAATCCAGTCCGTCCATCCGCGGCATTTCAACATCCAGCGTCAATACATCGGGATTGAATTTCTTAATCAAATCACGCGCAACCAGCGGATCAGGGGCGGTCGCCACCATTTCCATGTCGCTATGGCTGTTGATGATTTCTGTCATGATCTGGCGCATCAGTGCCGAATCATCGACAGATAACACCCTGATTTTGCTCATCGTTAATCCTTACTTAGCGCATACACCGTCTGACCGCGCAGCGTGAAGCGGCGCTCAAGGTGGCTAAAGTTTTCAGAGTGACCCGCAAACAGCAATCCGTCGGGTTTAAGGAGCGGAACAAAGCGGCGCAAAATCTCCTGCTGGGTAGTTTGATCGAAGTAGATCATGACGTTACGACAGAAGATCGCATCAAACGGCCCCGGCACGGTGTACTGTTTCGCCAGTAAATTCAGCGGGGCAAAATCAACATAATTCGCCAGTTCCTGACGCACGCGTACCAGCCCTTGATGCGGTCCCGTCCCTCGCATGAAGTACCGCTGCAGTTGCTGCGGCGTCAGATTTTTCAACTCTTCATGGCGATAAATACCGCTTCTGGCTTTTTCCAGCACCTCGGTGTCGATATCGCTGGCAAACACTTTCCAGCGTCCAGGCGCGGTGCCCAATGTGTCAGCCAGCGTCATCGCAATGCTGTACGGCTCTTCGCCGGTCGAAGCCGCCGCGCTCCATACGCGATACTCGCCAGAACGACGCCGGGCGTGATCCGCGAGCAGAGGAAAATGATGCGCCTCACGGAAAAAAGCCGTCAGATTCGTGGTCAGCGAATTGATAAACGCCTGCCACTCACCGCTGTGCTGGTTAGATTCCAGCAAGTTCAAGTAATGGCCGAAATCCGTCAGTCCCAGCGAACGCAAGCGACGAACTAATCGGTTGTAAACCATGTCGCGTTTATGGTCAGCCAGAACGATCCCGGCTCGTTGATAGATCAATTGACTTATCCGCCGAAAATGCGCGTCGGAAAGCGCCAGGCGCTCGGTCATCTGTAACAATAAAGACGTTTGCCCACAGGGCAGAGATGAAGTCATAGCGCCTTCTCAATCACTTCAGGATACCACTGGCGCAATCTGTAACTGCGCCGACTCATGTCTTGCTACTTCATGTTCTTCAAGGGTAAATGCCGCCACGCGCGACGAAAGATTGTCAGCCTGGTTCGCCAGTTGTTCCGTTGCCGCCGCCGCTTCTTCTACCAGGGAGGCGTTCTGCTGTGTCACCTGATCCATCTGGCTGACAGCCTGTGCAACTTGTTCAATCCCACGCCGTTGTTCTTCCGACGCCGAGGCAATTTCTCCCATAATGTCGTTCACGCGGGTTACTGAACTGACAATATCGGTCATGGTCGCGGCGGCGTTATTCACCAGTTTCGAACCCTGCTGGACACGATTGACAGACTCTTCGATCAGCCCTTTGATCTCTTTTGCCGCCTGGGCGCTACGGCTGGCAAGATTGCGCACTTCACCTGCCACTACCGCAAAACCACGCCCCTGCTCTCCGGCGCGAGCCGCTTCCACTGCCGCATTCAGGGCCAGAATATTGGTCTGGAAAGCAATGCCGTCGATAACGCTGATAATGTCGCCAATTTTTTGCGAGCTGGTGGCGATTTCCTGCATGGTGTGAGTCATGGTACTGACCTGGACACCCCCCGCCTGCGCCGTTGTCGCGGCTTTTTTTGCCAGTTCCGAAGCCTGTCGCGCGTTATCGGCGTTTTGCCCTACCGTGGCGGTTAATTGCTCCATACTGGCGGCCGTTTGTGACAACGATGCCGCCTGCTGTTCGGTACGACTTGAGAGATCGTTATTGCCTGCGACAATCTCCGCGATACCAATGTGCATCTCCTGGCTTCCCTTACGCACATCACTCACCGTCCCACGTAAAGCCTGCTGCATGGTCTTCAGGCTGGCAAAAATGGCGGTGATCTCATTGCGACCATATACCGCAATCGGACGCGCCAGATTACCCGCAGCAATGCTGTCAAAATGGCTACCGATGATGGCCAGTGGTTGAACAATCATCTTGCGCGTCCACCACAGCGCACTGCTGATGTAGAGCGCTGCAACAATAATCATGCTGATAAACACCAGCGCCGAAATCTGATAGTTACGCTGGCTTTGCGCACTGGCGGCTTCCAGCACATGGTTGATCTCCTGCTGCCAGGCCTCAAAGTTAACGTCAAACGCATTCTGTGATTCCTGCACCGGCGCAGTGAGGAAATCCGAAAGTTGATTACTTTCAAGCCAGGTCGCCTGATGTTCGAGATCGTTGTGCCAACGGGCAAAACTTTTCTCCGTCTCTTTTTGCAACGCCCTGACGTGCTCGTTGCCCGCAGTCATCGCCATAAAACTTTTAAACAGCGTGGTGGATTGCGTCAGACTGGCGCGCGCCGTCGTCATCAACGTTTTAATGTCATCCGCCGGATAGCTAAGCGCCGTCAGAGTGCCCGCTTTGTTCAGCGCGGTACTGGCCTGTAACATTACCGCCCGAGTTTGCGCTAATGCCGCACGTTGCTGATTGCTCTGCTCGACCTGATTCAATCGTTGCAAATCATCGCGAAATGCCCAAAAAGACATGCCGGTACTGCCAATCTGCAAGATCCCGCAGAGAATCAAAATTAAAAACAGCGTGGTCGAAATTCGAATACGATTAAACATCAACGCTCCCCATCAGGCGGCAATGACCGCGTTAGTCAATGCTCGTTAAAATGTTTCCCAGTTTGGATCTTGTTCAGCAATTCGCAGTCGTGGCTGTGCCGGTGGTTGCTCACTGGCAGGACGAGATGATGTTTGCGTTTTATTGGTGAGTGGGCTGGCTGCCAGATGGAACGCAGAAACCGCTTGTGTTAAACGACTGGCCTGTTCTTCCAGCGCAGCGGCGGCAGCAGCTGATTCCTGCACCAGCGATGCGTTCTGTTGCGTGACGCGATCCATTTCCGAAACCGCCAATGCGACTTGATCGATGCCGCGGCTCTGTTCATCTGATGCCGATGCAATTTCGCCCATAATGTCAGTCACGCGAGTGACAGCATTGACGATATTGTTCATTGTTTCCCCGGCGCTTTCGACCAACACCGAACCGGTATCAACGCGCGAGACGGAGTCTTCAATGAGGGCTTTGATCTCTTTTGCCGCCTGGGCGCTGCGACTGGCAAGATTACGCACTTCGCCCGCCACCACGGCAAAACCACGGCCTTGTTCACCCGCTCGCGCGGCTTCAACCGCGGCATTCAGCGCGAGGATATTAGTCTGGAAGGCAATACCGTCGATAACGCTGATAATGTCGGCAATTTTCTTCGAACTATCGGCGATCTCATGCATCGTTTTCACTACGCCATCCACTACTTTGCCGCCATGCTGGGCGGTGTCGGAGGCACTTTGCGCCAGTTGTGAGGCCTGGCGGGCGTTATCGGCGTTTTGCTTCACTGTCGCGGTGAGCTGCTCCATGCTGGCGGCAGTTTCTTCCAGCGCAGATGCCTGCTGTTCAGTACGGGAGGAAAGATCGGTATTGCCCGCCGCAATTTCACGGGTACCGACATAGATGGCATCTGAACCTTCGCGCACATGAGTGACGGTGTCAGTCAAAGAGCGTTGCATATGTGAGACGCTCTGCGCCAGATCGCCCATTTCACTGCGCCCGTCAATGGTCAGGGTATTCGCCAGGTTACCACCGGCGATTTCGCGAATATGAGCAATAATTTTTGCCAGCGGTGTAAGCAACATACGGCGAATGCCGTACCACGCCACCAGCAGAATCATTACCACCACCAGCGCGATAACCGCCAGTTGCCACTGGGCAAATCGGTAATCATCTGCGTTGTCAGTGACGATATCGCGATACAGTTTTTCACTGCTGAGGGCGTACTGAGCAAACGCTTCGCCCATTGCATTTTGCATTCCCTGGGTTGGCTGAGCGAAATAAGCTCCAGTATTGCCATAATCAAGATAATCAATCAGTTCAGTTAATGCTGTGTGATAGTTTTTATATTTTTCATCAATATTACGACTGGTAGCGACCATTTCAGGTAACGGCGCCATGCTTTTAAATTTTTTATAATGTGTCGCGGCCTGGGCCAAAGTTTTCCTGGCGCTATCAAGCAATTCAACTTTGGCGTTACTTTGTTGATTGGAAGAATCCATCATCATCCGCACCGCTGATCGACTCAGGTTAATGCGCGTTTGCAGCATTAAATCCCAGGTTGACGTCAGCTCGCCCTGCTGTTCCCGTAATTGATTGGAAACCACAAAGCTCTTCTGGCTATGGTGAAGGGAAGAAAAAAACAGACTGCCGGAAATAAGCTGTAACAGTGCGAATACCCCCAGCACCATTACCAACAGCGTGACTACGCGGATACGGTTAATCATAAGGCACCTTCCTGAAAACAAGTTGATCTCGTTATCGGCAAGGAAGGGGGAAACTTTATTGCTGATGCCACCCGCCGCGAAACTGAAATAAAAAACCCGATGCGCAGGTCATCGGGTTCATTGCAATTGAGGAAATCAGGAGAATTACGCCACTTCTGACGCCGCGCTATCTAACAGCGCCATCTCTTCGCTGTTCAGCAGTTTTTCGATGTTCACCAGAATCAACATGCGGTCGCCCAGTGCGCCGAGTCCAGTGAGATATTCTGTTGAAAGCGTCACGGCAAATTCCGGTGCCGGACGAATTTGCTCCGCCGTCAATGAAAGAACGTCCGAAACCCCGTCCACTACGATGCCGACGACCCGCTGCCCGAGATTCAGGACAATAACTACTGTGTTGTCGTTATAGTCCACATCCACCTGACTGAACTTAATTCGTAAGTCGACAATCGGCACAATAACACCGCGCAGATTAGTGACACCTTTGATAAACGCTGGCGTGTTTGCAATCCGTGTCACCTGATCGTAACCACGGATCTCCTGCACTTTCAGAATATCAATACCGTACTCTTCGTCACCAAGGGTAAATACCAGGAATTCCTGGCCTGACGGCTCGCTGGCCAGCTTTGTTACATTCGTCATACCGGTCATATTGTTACCTTTTTACTCATTCAGGCGGCGGTGTTCGCCATACGTTGTTCGCGGTTTATCGCCTGCAAGGCGGAGACATCAACAATCAGTGCCACGCTGCCGTCGCCAAGAATGGTCGCAGCAGAAATGCCGGGGACTTTGCGATAGTTACTTTCAAGGTTTTTAACCACAACCTGGTGTTGACCAATTAATTGATCCACAAGCAAGGCGTAGCGGCGACCGCCACTTTGTAAGATCACCACAATTCCCTGGGTGGCTTCGGTTTTCGCGCCCGCGACGTTGAACACTTTCCACAGTTCAACGATGGGCAGATATTCACCACGCACTTCCAGCACCCGCTCGCCACCTGCCAGTGGATGCAGATCGGCTTCACGGGGTTGCAGTGATTCCATGACCGCATTCAGCGGCAGAATGAAAACTTCATCCGCAACGCGTACGGACATGCCGTCGAGGATGGCCAGCGTCAGCGGCAGTAAAATGCGGATCGTAGTGCCAGTACCCTGCTTCGACTGGATTTCGACATGACCGCCCATCTCCTGGATATTACGTTTAACGACGTCCATGCCGACGCCGCGCCCGGAGACGTCGGTGACCTGCTCCGCCGTGGAGAAGCCAGGTGCAAATATCAGCATCGCGACTTCGTCGTCGCTCATGTTTTCGCTGACGGTCAAACCTTGCGAGGCCGCTTTTGCCAGAATTCGCTCACGGTTTAGCCCCGCCCCATCGTCGGTCACTTCAATGCAAATGTTGCCGCCCTGATGTTCGGCAGACAGAATTAAATTTCCGACGCTGTTTTTACCTGCGGCGAGCCGTTTTTCTGGCAGTTCAATACCGTGATCGAGGCTATTGCGTACCAGGTGGGTCAGCGGGTCGATAATGCGTTCTATCAGGCTCTTGTCGAGTTCAGTGGAACTGCCCACCAGCGTCAGTTCTACCTGCTTGCCGAGTTTTCCCGCCAGATCTCGCACCAGGCGGGGATAGCGACTAAAGACATACTCCATCGGCATCATGCGAATCGACATCACTGATTCCTGCAAATCACGAGCGTTACGTTGTAACTGCCCCATGCTGGTAATCAAATCACCATGATTAACCGGGTCCAGTTCGCTGGAACGCTGGGCAAGCATGGACTGGGTGATGACCAGCTCGCCGACGAGGTTAATCAGTTGATCAACCTTTTCTACCGCCACACGAATGCTGGTGGATTCACTGCTGCGTGTCGTTTTTTCCCGCTCCACGCGTCCAGTTGGGGCTTGTTCGGTTGCCAGTTTAAGCACTGGTGGGGGAGATGTTTTTGGCGAAACTTCTACTGTTTCAAAGGTAATCTGATCGGCCTCGATCACAAAACAGAGTACCGCTGTGATGTCATCTTCGGCAATGTCGCCCGGTAATATTGCCGAGAGAGAATCCGCCCCCTTTACCACGTCAGTTAGGGTTGTCAGATGTCCCAGCTCTTCTTCCAGCAGGTCGACTTCCCCGGCCTTCAGGCGAGAAAGGATAATTCGACGCGGTGACTGACAGCGACTCTGCTCATCTTGCGGTTCACTTTTGGCAACCACACTTAATCGGGTCACTGCGGATGGCATTTCGCCTTTCGCTTCTAATGCCAGTTGACGCAAGGCCTGGCAGATATAATCGAAGCTGGCGGCATCCGGCTCTTGCGACTGTTTATAAGCGTCGAGCTGTTCTTGCATGATGTCCTTCGTTTCCAAAAACAGATTAATAATGTCGGTGTTGAGTTGCATCTCACCTCGTCTGGCTTCGTCGAGCAGGTTTTCCATCAGATGCGTGGTTTCCTGCAAAACGCTGAAGCCAAAGGTTCCTGCCCCTCCTTTGATCGAGTGGGCAGCCCGAAAGATGGCATTCAATTGTTCGGCATCTGGCGCTTCCGGCTGCAAAACCAGCAGATGCTGCTCCATGTCAGCCAACAGTTCGTCCGCTTCATCAAAAAATGTCTGATAAAAATCGCTTATATCCATGCTCACGCTGTCACCTCGGTTCGGCTGATGGCATTGTGGGAACACTGACCTGTGGTGCAACCTCAGGTTTTTCCAGGGCGCTTACTGGCTCATTCTGGCTTTCGGCGTTTTCATGCAAAATGGCCTGTTCGGCTTGTTTGTTCAGTACCAGCAGGCTGATGCGACGGTTGACAGCATCATCAGGACCTCGATCGCTTAAGCGCATCGTTGCCGCCATGCCGACGACACGTAACACTTTGCCGCCATCCAATCCGCCAACCATCAGTTCGCGGCGGGATGCATTGGCTCGATCGGCAGAAAGCTCCCAGTTGCTATATCCTTTCTCACCACTGGCGTAAGGGAAATCATCGGTATGACCCGAAAGGCTAATACGGTTGGGAATACCATTCAGAACGGGCGCGATGGCGCGCAGAATGTCGCGCATATAGGGTTCGACGTCGGCACTGCCGGTTCTGAACATCGGGCGATTCTGGCTATCGATGATCTGAATACGTAGACCTTCCTGGACCAGATCGATTTTGAGATGTGGACGTAACGCCCGCAGTTTCGGATCGGATTCAATCAACTGGTCGAGATCGCCACGCAATTTCCGCAATCGACTTTGCTCCATGCGTTTTTTCAGCTCTTCGATGTTCGGCTGCTTATTCACTTCCCCCTGGCTTTGGGTGTAATCATCACCCCCACCGGGAATTGGGCTTTCACTATTAGAAATGCGATCGCCGCCCGTAACCGCAGTCGCCAGTGGAGTCCGGAAGTACTCCGCAATCTGAATCAGCTCTTTTGGGCTGGAGATGGAGATTAGCCACATCACCAGAAAAAAGGCCATCATCGCGGTCATAAAGTCGGCATAAGCAATCTTCCACGATCCATGTGCTGCCCCGTGGCTTTTGGCTTTGCGTCGTTTGACGACAATAATCGGATGCGCTTGATTCTTCATGCTTCCTCGGTTGTCGTCTGTTGTTGCGGATTTTTCACCGCACGCACATGCTCTTCCAGTTCAATAAACGACGGACGTTCGCTGGAATAGAGCGTTTTGCGACCAAACTCAACGGCGATAGGCGGTGCGTAACCGTTCAGATTAGAAAGCAGTGTGACTTTGACGCATTGCATCATTTTGCTGGTTTCGGCGCTTTTCTGACGTAAAACACTCGCTAATGGGGAAATAAATCCGTAAGCCAATAAAATACCGAGGAAAGTCCCCACCATCGCATGTGCGATAAGCGCCCCCAGCTCGGCGGCAGGACGATCGGCTGAACCTAACGCGTGAACGACCCCCATCACAGCCGCGACAATACCAAACGCCGGAAGTGAGTCCCCGACCAATGCCAGACTGTTCGCCGGGACTTCTGCTTCGCTTTCGTGCGTCTCAATCTCTTCATCCATCAGGGCTTCAATTTCGAAGGTATTCATGTGACCGCTGATAATCAGGCGCAGATAATCGACGATAAAATCAAGCATGACGCTATCCGCAAGGATGCGTGGGTAGCTGGCGAAGATCTCGCTCTCACGGGGATTTTCAATATCGCGTTCCAACGAAAACATCCCCATCTGCCGCGATTTCGCCATCAACCGATAAAGCAGAGCCAGCAGATCCATATACATTGCTTTGGTATATTTGGAGCGACGAAATAGCAACGGCAGCGCCTTCAGCGTGCCTTTAATCGCTTTGCCATTATTGCCGACGATAAACGACCCAATCCCTGCACCGGCAATAATCACCAGTTCAGCGGGTTGATAGAGTGCTCCAAGGCTTCCACCGGTCATCAGATAACCGCCGAAAACTGTACCGAGAACAACCAGGTAACCTAATAAGATAAGCACGACATCATCCTTCCACTGTTGACCATGACAGGATGTTCAGTCGTCAGACGTTAACGCGCGATTGGGGGAAAAAAAAGCAGCGGTACGTCGTTACCGCTGCTGGAATGTTTCGCCACACCGTATCAGTTAAACAGCCTGTACTCTCTGTTCATCCAGCAGTTGTGGGATAATATCGGCAGGATTCTGGGAAAGTTTACGTCTTTTTACTGCCCGGGATGGCGGCTGACATAAGCTGCAGGCAAAGCTGCCAACAGGCTGGTGAGCGTGGGTAATAAAATTGCCGCCGCAGCAGTTGCAGCTGGAAAGTTGCAGTAATCCACTTTCAACAAACCGTACCAATGTCCAGGCACGGGTTAATGCCAGTAGCGGTCCTTCTTCTGCTTGCGGGCACTGTTCAAGGTATAAACGGTAGGCTTTGATTACCGCATCGACGCCATTACACAAGCCGGTTTTCAGTAAAAACTGCCATGCGTTACAGAACATCGAAGCATGAACGTTTTGTTCCCAGGTCATAAACCAGTCGGTTGAGAATGGCAGCATGCCTTTCGGCGGTGGGCTTCCGCGCAGTTCTTTATAGAGTTTTATCAGGCGTCCGCGACTTAACTGTGTTTCGCTTTCCAGCATCTGCAAACGAGCGCCCAGGGTGATCAATTCCATTGCCAGCTGAATATCCCGCGCTTCCTGAACAATGCTTTTTTCACTCATGATCACGCCCTTTTCTTGCGCAGCGCTTCTTCAGGCTGATTAACATCATTCAGCAAGCGTGTTGAGAGCATGATGCCGGTATGAATTTGCTGGAGATCGTCAACGCGGGAATCTTGCGTCAACTGAGTAATCGTCTGGTGGCTGTCAAAACGGAAGTGACAAACCAGTTGATTGGTTTCTGCCAGCTTAACCATTTGCGGAAGAGTCAGTGCCGCTAACGTTGTCGCCATTTCTTCATTTATGCCGAGACGAAACATTGCGGACGCTTTGTCCTGAACAATCAGACGCTGTGCAAGTAGTAAATATGACAAGTTGATGTCATAAATGTGTTTCAGCAACTCGGAGGTATGCATTATTCCCACCCAGAATAACCAACTTTATTTTTATGCGGTCTCACCGCACCCCGTGATGTCGCCGGGAAGCCCCGGTAAAAAATAATTAGCATTAGAATAGTTGCGATAAGCTGCAATAGGCAGAGCCCCTTTTTTGGATTTAATAAGTCCTTACAAATAGAAGGGGTTCTTTACACTTATCTAAGATTTTTCCTAAATCGACGCAACTTTACTCGTCACTACACTCACATACAACGGAGGGGGGCTGCGATTTTCAATAATGTGTGATGCAGATCACACAAAACGCTCAATTACTTAACATAAATGTATAAGTCATACTTTTGTTTTGGGTGTATTTCAATCTGTTAAAAAGTTTTTCGCTACGATAGCAAGTAAAAATGAAACAGGAATAATCGAAATGGGATGTTGCGCACAGTTAAAATAACTCACCGTAAATAATCATCTGCTATAAATAATTGCTTTAATGCAATACCCGATAAGCTATTTTTAAACAGACACTTACCGCACAACAAACTAATTAAATACAAAGAAAGGCAACAATCAACTTAATGTTAATAAAATGTTTTACATATATTAACCACTTGTTTGATATGGAGAATCAGTACATTATTTTCTTATAATTACAGTTGAAATCATATGATCACCGAGAGTGATTGATTAATTGTATTTACTAATAATCACACTAATATTTACCTGTTTGACTGAGTTGGGATTGCGTCGATTCTCCATTAGGAGTAAAGCTTTAATGTCACCTGAAGTTCACAGAATAAGGAACAGGTTATGAGCTATAGCAATATTCTTGTCGCCGTTGCGGTTACACCGGAAAGTCAGCAACTGCTAGCAAAAGCGGTATCTATCGCCAGGCCAGTAAAGGGACACATCAGTTTAATTACTCTCGCTTCCGACCCGGAAATGTACAATCAATTAGCCGCGCCGATGCTTGAAGATTTACGCAGCGTGATGCAGGAAGAAACGCAAAGCTTTCTTGATAAGTTAATTCAGGATGCGGGGTATCCCGTTGACGAGACGTTTATTGCCTACGGTGAGTTAAGCGAACATATTCTGGAGGTTTGTCGCAAACATCATTTCGATTTGGTGATTTGCGGTAATCACAATCACAGTTTCTTTTCGCGAGCATCCTGCTCGGCGAAAAGAGTGATTGCCTCAAGTGAGGTCGATGTGCTGTTAGTTCCACTTACGGGAGATTAACCGCACTTACGCAAGCTTAGGAAAGGTAGCAACTTTATCGCGCTGCTGGCTTTCCGCGCTTCGCGGAACTATCTGCTTTAGGTCGCTAATGAAGCACTCCTGCCAGTGGTTAATATCGTTTTTCACGATAACGTCCAGCATTTCTGCATGACGGGAAATACGTTCCGCCAGCGACATAGTCAATGCACGATCCAGCGCAGCTGCAACTTCGTCACGATCGTAGGGATTAACAATTAACGCCGACGTTAACTCGTTTGCCGCTCCCGCAAATTGCGAAAGAACAAGTACGCCCGGGTTGGCTGGGTCCTGAGCGGCAACATACTCTTTTGCCACCAGGTTCATCCCGTCACGCAGTGGCGTCACTAAGCCCACGTCAGAGTAGCGGAATATTTTCATCAGTAATTTACGGTCAAAATGCTGATTCAAATAATAAAGCGGCGTCCAGCCTAATTGCCCATATTTACCATTAATTCGTCCGGCTTCATTTTCGAGCTGATGACGAATATCCTGATAGGCTTGCACATCACCACGCGACGTTGGCGCGATCTGGGTATAACGAATTTTACCGTGATGTTGCGGATATTTTTCCAGTAACGCTTCATAGGCGAGAAAACGCTCCGGCAAACCTTTGGAATAATCCAGTCGTTCGACAGAAAAGATATTTTGTACGTTTTTCAGTTCCGCTTTGAGTTGCGCCAGTTTTGGCGGCAGTGGTCCGGCAGCCTGTTTCGCTATTTCTTTCGGTTCAATGCCGATCGGGTAAACTTCCGTTCGAAACGCTTTGCCCCACGCCGTATGGCTTTTTGCGCTACGCGTCGTGACGCGGGTCAGGTTAGAAAGGCAATCCAGGAACGCCAGACGATCGTTTTCTGTCTGGAAACCCAGCAAATCATAATCACAAAGCTGTTCAAGCAAGGTGTCATATGTCGGCAGCGCGTTGAAGATTTCCGGTGTCGGGAAAGGAATATGCAAAAAGAAACCAATGCGATTATTCACCCCACGTTTGCGTAATTCATGCGCAAAGGGCAACAGGTGATAATCGTGGATCCAGATAATGTCATCGTCTTGCAACAGCGGCAGTAATTTATCTGCCAGCAACGCATTTACGCGTAGATAGCCGTCCCAGGCAGGACGCTGAAATTGCACCAGATCGAGGCGATAATGAAAAGCAGGCCAGAGAACGGCATTGGAGAATTGGTTGTAGTATTCGTCAAGGTCCTGTTCGCTGAGGTTAAAAGAGGCCCACGTAATGTTACCCTTTTTCACCTTTTTTAGCGGCTGATCCTCATTTCCTGTTTCGCCACTCCAGCCAAACCACAGTCCACCTGCGGCTTTCAGTGCCCCCAGTATGCCAACGGCAAGGCCACCGGCACTGGCGGCGTGCTCGTCTGGTGGTGCAATCCGGTTAGATACTACGACTAAACGACTCATAGTCATCACTCCTGTTATTTTCTCTTTTTTGTTGTAATGCGGTGGTTATCATTTCAAGCCAGCTCCAGACATCCGGCACGCCCGCCAGTCGCCATGATGCCTGAGTTGCGCCTGTGCCAATTTTTACTGACATTCCGCCCAGCCGGTTAACGACAGCGAAGCCAGATTCATCGGTTAAATCATCGCCCAGAAATACCGGCGTTCGCCCGATAAAGGGAGCTTCCTGCATAAAGGCAGCAATCGCCTCACCTTTACTGGTGCCTCGCGGCTTGATCTCGACAACACACTTTCCCTGCTGTAACGCCATTTGTGGCCAGATCTGAGTAATACGTTGCGCTAATGTCATTAATGCGTCTTCATGCTGCGGAGCCTGACGATAATGCAGCGCAAAGGCCATCCCTTTCGTCTCCAGCTCCGCACCGGGAAACTGGGCGATAGCCGTATGCAGTTGCACGCTAATATCACGCGCAATCGCATCCGGCAGATGAACGATATGCGTTTTACCATTGATGTCACGGCGCTCCGCCCCATGCACGCCCGCTAACGGGAAGCGATAAGGTTTTGCCAAAGCGTCAAGCTCTACCATTGAGCGCCCTGATATCAATGCCAATGCACCATCACTTGCGGTTGCCAGTAGCTGAAGTCCTTGCAGAATATTGTCAGGCACGACGACCTGATCGGGATGCGGTTTGATTTCCGCCAGCGTTCCATCGAGATCAAAAAACCAGGCATATTTCGCGGATAGTTCAGGGGTTTCGGTTAACGGTTCTGTCACCCGGTTCTCCTCCTTCTCTTTTCTTATTGTGTTGCGCAGAACGCGCTTTACAGACATGTAAGTATAGACAGTGTGACGGGGGTCGCCATTTGTAACGAAGAACAGCCAACCGTTGTGGCGGCTGGCTGTGGAGGAAAAAAGCGCTAAATTGTTGCAGAAAAAAGCATCAGACAGTGCGTTTCGCTTTTTGCTTGTAACGGTCGAAGATCACCGCTGCCAGCAGGATTAAGCCGCGAACCACGTACTGGGCGAAAGGAGAAATATTAAGCAGGTTCATGGCGTTTTCCACGGTGCCTAAAATTAAGATACCCGCCACCACATATGAGATTTTTCCGATGCCACCTTTCAGAGAAACGCCACCTAAAACGCAGGCGGAGATAACAATCAGCTCATAACCAATCGACGTCATTGGCTGCCCACTGGTCATACGTGAAGCCAGAATAATTCCGGCTATCGCTGATACCAGACCAGAGAGAACAAAGATAATAATTTTGGTGCGAACAACCGGTACACCCGCCAGACGCGCAGCCTCTTCGTTCCCGCCAATCGCCAGGGTGTTACGCCCAAAGGTGGTTTTATTCAACAGCAAACCAAAGACAATCAGACACGCGACGGTAAGCCAGATTGGCGCAGGCAGACCGAACCAGTTGGCGTAACCAAGGGCAAAGAAGCTTTCATCTTCGATACCGACCGCTTTACCGTCTGAAATGATGTACGCCAGACCTCGAACAATCTGCATCGTTGCCAGTGTCGTGATCAGGGCATTTATTTTCAGTTTGGCGATAACAAAGCCATTGACCAGACCACAGAGAACGCCCAGCAACAAACCCGCTGCCACGCCAATCCACAGGCTTTCAGTCAGGTTGATAACCACCGCCGTGGTGACACCCGCACAGGCAATTACGGAGGCGACAGAAAGGTCAAAGTCACCGGAAGCAAGGCAGAACAACATGCCACACGCCACCATCCCCGACATAGAAATTGCCAGGCCCAACCCTTTCATATTAATGAAGGTGGCAAAATTTGGGACAAAAATGGCACAGGCGATAAAAAGCACCGCAAACACTACCAGCATGCCGTACTGATCCCAGATACGCCCAAAGCTGAAAGACGACTTAGGTGCGCCAGAACCCGATGTAGAAACAGAAGACATCATACTCTCCTTACTCAGGCAACTGCCTGGCTGACTTTAGGCATCGCAAGGCTTAATGCCTGACGCTCATCTGCCTGCTCGTGTAACAATTCACCGGCGATTTCGCCTTCGCGCATCACCACAATCCGGTCGGCAACGCCGAGGACTTCAGGTAAGTCGCTGGAGGCAAACAGCACCGCCACGCCCTGCGCTGCCAGCGCATAAATCACGTTGTAAATTTCATGCTTAGCACCAACATCAATGCCGCGCGTAGGTTCATCCAGCAAAATGACCTTCATCTCTTCCGATAACCAGCGGCCCAGAATGGCTTTTTGCTGATTTCCGCCTGAAAGATTCATGATCAGTTGCTCTGCGCCCGGCGTTTTGATGTTGAGCGAACGAATGTGGTGATCGGCATTGTTTTCTTCCCAACCGTTGTTGATTACACAACCGCCGAGCACATGTTTGCGTCTGGCACTGATGTTGATATTGTCGCGAACGGAGTGCACAGGAATAATGCCTTCCGCTTTGCGATCTTCCGGGCAGAGCATCATGCCTGCGGCAATAGCGTGGCTCGGTTTACGAATATCAATCGGCCGTTGGTCGATATAAACCTGACCGGCGGTGATTTGCGTACCGCCAAACATGCCTTTCATTAATTCGCTACGCCCTGCCCCGACCAGACCAAACAGACCGACAATTTCTCCACTGCGAACCGCCAGACTTATTGGCGTTCGCACGCCTGGTGCTTTCACAGCATCAAGACGCAGCCGCTCCTCGCCATAACTACGCGGTTGCCAGCCGTAGATATCGCCGATGTCGCGCCCGACCATCGCCTGCACCAGCGCGTCATGATCAACCTGCTGCATATCGGTAAAGGTTTTGACATAACGCCCATCTTTAAAGACGGTGATGGCATCACTGAGGGCAAATATTTCTTCCATACGGTGAGAAACATATAAGATCACGCGCCCTTCTTTACGCAGTTCACGAATAACGCGGAAAAGATTGTCGATTTCACGGGCAGAAAGGGAACTGGTTGGCTCATCAAAGGCGATGATTTTGGCGTTACGCGCCAGCGCTTTGGCAATCTCAACCATCTGCCACTGACCAATAGAGAGATATTTCAGCGGCGTATCCGGGTCAATATCCATACCAAGATGTTTAAGTTGTAAACCCGCTTCATAATTCAGCAGTGAGCGATTCACTATGCCGCCTTTATGAGGAAGCTGGCCGAGATAGATGTTTTCCGCGACGGTCATTTCCGGCACGAGATGCAGTTCCTGATAAATAATCGCCACACCCGCGTTAAGTGCCGCGGTCGTGTCGGAAAAGGACATTTCTTGTCCATTAATCACTACAGAACCCGTGGTTGGCGCATAGTTGCCGCTGAGGATTTTTAAGAGAGTTGATTTTCCTGCGCCATTTTCACCCATCAACGCATGAACCTGACCGGCATAGCAGTCAAAACTAATATCCGTCAGCGCCTTAACGCCGGGAAACGTTTTACCGATGCCGCGAAATGAGAGATACGGGGTAGACTGTTGCATAACGTCTCCGTGAATCACTGGTCGTTCACACCCCCTCTGCATCATGCAGAGGGGAATTTTTCCGGCAAATTACTTACCGCCTAAACCTTTTTTCTCCAGTTCTTCTTTAAAGTTGTCACGCGTGATCAGTACCACGTCGGTAACTTCGGTAAATTTTGGCGGTTCAACGTCTTTTGCTACCCAGTTGTAAAGCATTTCACTGGATTTATAGCCATGTACGTCCGGGCTTGGCAGCAGGGAACCGTAGAAGCCGGTTGCCTGTGCTTTAGACAGTTCGCTTACTGCATCCACACCGTTAATACCAATACCGATGATATCGGCTGCTTTAAAGCCCTGACCTTCGGTTGCACGTACGCCGCCAAGTACGGTGCTGTCGTTCATACCGACGATCAGCCAATGTTTAACTTCCGGATGTTGAACCAGCATTGAGTTGGCAGCGTCAAATGCCCCCGGGATGTCGTTAGATTTGGTAGGTACCTGATAAATTTGTTTTTCCGGGAATCCGGCCGCTTTCAGCGCATCCATAGATCCCGTAGTACGGCGACGTGCCGTATCCAGTTCGTTGGCGGTAATCGCCATCACCGCGCTTTCTTTGACATCCCAGCCACGTTTCTGCATCTCTTTATACAGTTCCTGGCCCTGACGTTCGCCAATTTTAGTCGCCGCCATCATCACCAGAGGAACGGTATCCATTGGCTTACCTTTGGCGTTAACAAACTGGTCATCCACGGCAATCACTTTCATATCGTAACCACGCGCTTTCGCCACAATGGCAGAGCCGAGCTTCGGGTCCGGAGTACAAATAACGAAACCTTTTGCGCCACTGGCTGCCAGGCTGTCGATCGCGTTCAATGTTTTTTCGCCATCCGGCACGGCAATCTTAATAACCTCAAACCCTAAATCCTTCCCGGCTTTATCGGCAAACTTCCATTCGGTCTGGAACCACGGCTCTTCCGGTTGCTTCACCAGGAAACCGAGCTTCAAGTTCTCCGCCATAGCGGATTGTGACATAACGGCTGCCAGACCAATGGCTGCCAGGGCTTTAGTAAATTTGTGCATGGTTCTCTCCAGCTTTAGTGTCGTTTTGTGTAGGGCAAAAACGAATAACTCTCGTTAATTTAATCGGAAAACAAAGCATTACCTTTTAACTAAAAGATAAGTGACTGTGTTGACATAGTTTTAGCGAGAAATTAATTCTCCATAGGAGAGCAATATCACATCGCAGAATTACAGTGAGAACGTGCATAAATTTAGCGGGAAAAGACATAGAGAAAGACTCATTTGTCAGACAAATCATCGAGTACACAGCAGATTAATCCATAAGATTAGCCTGGAAGTCCTTGTTGTGTTTTGTACCCATACGGAACGTCTTCTTTTTAACCAGTCAATTGGCCACATTACCTGGCGTTGAGCTTTTGAAATGGTGTAATAACAGCAACTCAAAGATGTGGAAAATGAGCGTCATTCATTTCGCCATTAATTATCACCGTGCTCATTAATTAACAGAACACGTATACTGAGAGCCATATCGCAAATATGAAAAAACGTTTTAAAAAATCATTGCTTCATCATGAATTCAAATCCCCCTATTAATATCAACAAGATACAAAAAGCATCATCATTAAAATTCATTGCAGTTACATTGATTTCATCAATGAAATGTAAAAATATATAAACTTGATGATTTAAGCATTTTCTTATACCCGTTCAGACGTTATTCTTATTTCAGATCATCGTCAGAATTGACTCCACGATCACATTTCGGACCGGCAGAAAGGAATTATTCTGCAAACAGTAATTATGGTGTTTTGATTTATCTTGCACCTCTCCACTTCTGGATATAAGGATATTAGGTATGGCAACCGCTGGAATGCTTCTCAAACTCAACTCTCAAATGAACCGCGAGTTTTACGCATCCAATCTCTACCTTCACCTGAGTAACTGGTGTTCTGAACAGAGTCTGAACGGCACCGCCACTTTCCTTCGCGCCCAGGCACAGAGTAATGTGACCCAAATGATGCGCATGTTTAACTTTATGAAGAGTGTCGGCGCTACCCCCATCGTTAAAGCCATTGATGTTCCCGGTGAAAAACTGAACTCTCTGGAAGAACTGTTCCAAAAAACGATGGAAGAATACGAGCAACGTTCAAGCACGCTGGCGCAGTTAGCCGATGAAGCTAAAGAACTGAATGATGATTCAACCGTCAATTTCCTGCGCGATCTGGAAAAAGAACAGCAGCATGATGGCCTGTTGCTGCAAACCATTCTTGATGAAGTGCGCAGTGCGAAACTTGCTGGTATGTGCCCTGTGCAGACCGACCAACATGTTCTGAATGTCGTGTCGCATCAGCTGCATTGATCATCATCGGCGCTAATGCAATTGCGCCGATGAAGTTTTTGAGAAACCGCTGCCTCATCTTTTTGAAGCAGCGGTTTTTTTAATGGGATTCGCCCTGTGGGGTAAACTTGAGTTCAATCAGCGCGATGGCTTTTTGGATTGCCCGCATGGTGACCGGGTCTGCGGCGGCGGGATGGTTAGTAAAGTCGATATTCTTCAGCTGGCTGGACATTTTTTCACGAACTTCAACGGGCGCGATTACATCGAGAACATCCAGAATTTGTTTGATAACCAACTGGCAAGCAACCACATCAGAAACCAGTTCCTGATCGGCATTCAGCGGCTGGGACATCGTAAACTCCTGATAGCATTTTGAAAGCCGTTATAGTAGCGGCTTCACATCTTCAGCGATAGTCACATCCACCGTCATCAGGACACAAAAAAACCTGCCGGAGCAGGTTTTTTGTTATCGGAACATATTGCCTGGCGGTACGTCTTTGAACGTCTTGCAATAGTTATTGAACATACTTTTCAGGATCTTGCGCAGTTTCATCGCGGCACTCCGACTATTTGTTATGCAGGTGTTATTATCTTTGCGCTTATAATATGACAACCATCACAAAAATCAATCTTTATGTGATGTAAATCACACAAATACCTCTTTAATGTTATAAAAATGATAATCAAAAAGCAGCCCCCCCCTTTCTGACACCTACAGATGGCAAGAAATAGCGCCTGCCAGGCGTCTTTTCCGGCCATTGTCGCAGCGCTGTAACGCGTAAAATAGTGCTTTCTTTTACTCTTCTGGCTGGACCATGAGACTTCTGATTCTGACTCTTTCATTAATAACGCTGGCGGGGTGCACAGTTACTCGCCAGGCTCATGTGGGCGAAGTTGACGCGGCAACAGGTATTGTTCGGTTGGTTTATGATCAGGCTTTTTTGCAGCATGCCCATACCGATCGTTATGTCAGTCGCGGGATCGCCGATCGCGCATGCCAGCAGGAAGGCTATACCCACGCGATCCCCTTTGGTCAGCCAGTAGGCAACTGTAGCCTCTTTGCGGGTTCCTTATGTTTGAATACGGAATTCACTTTGTCATATCAGTGCCATCATTCCGCCGTCCCTGTCTTTCTCTAAATATTTTAATCAGCGAGGGGGATCTTCGCTGATTAAATAAATAGCGGTAATGCGTTTTATTCCCATTCGTATTTTTAATAAATGAAGTTTATATTTTACCTTTTGCAAATAATTAAATAACAAATTATAGTGACGCCACAGCAACAAATATAACCTTTGTGGAGCACTATCATGCTGAAACCAGAAATGATTGAAAAACTTAATGAGCAGATGAACCTGGAACTGTACTCTTCACTGCTTTATCAGCAAATGAGCGCCTGGTGCAGCTATCATACCTTCGAAGGTGCTGCCGCGTTCCTGCGCCGTCACGCCCAGGAAGAGATGATGCATATGCAGCGTCTGTTTGATTATCTGACTGATACCGGCAATTTACCGCGTATTAATACCGTTGAATCTCCGTTTGCTGAATATTCCTCACTTGATGAATTATTCCAGGAAACCTATAAACACGAACAATTAATCACGCAGAAAATTAACGAACTGGCTCATGCTGCAATGACCAATCAGGACTACCCAACATTTAATTTCCTGCAATGGTATGTTTCTGAGCAGCATGAAGAAGAGAAACTGTTCAAATCGATTATTGATAAATTAAGTCTGGCAGGCAAAAGCGGCGAAGGTTTGTATTTTATCGACAAAGAACTCTCCACCCTCGACACACAAAACTAATGTTCTCCGGCGGCAGGTTTACTGCCGCCGTTTCAAATCAGTGACGGCAAATCTTACTCTGATCGGTCGAAAAACCTTCTTCCGAAGGTATAAATTTGCCTTTTGCTGCCAGAAACGCTACCAGCTCTCCCGCTGTCATCCCTTCTGCCGAGCAAGTGTGAAAACGTGCCTGTTCACCAAAACGCGCTTTAATCGCAGCTTCCAGACTGGCATGCGTATATTGCTCACCTGATTCAATCATCATATTTAACACTTCATGACCGTGAATAGAGTCCATCGTTCCTCCTCAAAAAAAAGCTAGCGTAGCGATTGCCGCTTACCAAGACTTTGCGCCAGCGCAGGACTGAACGCATTTTATTGTACATTTATATTTACACCATATGTAACGCCGGTTTGACGAAGCAGCCGTTATGCCTTAACCTGCGCCGCAGATATCACTCATAAAGATCGTCAGGACAGAAGAAAGCGTGAAAAACAGAACTCTGGGAAGTGTTTTTATCGTGGCGGGAACCACAATTGGCGCAGGCATGCTGGCAATGCCGCTGGCTGCGGCAGGTGTTGGTTTTAGCGTCACGTTAATCTTGTTGATTGGGCTTTGGGGGTTGATGTGCTACACGGCGCTATTACTACTGGAGGTGTACCAGCATGTCCCGGCAGATACCGGTCTGGGCACGCTGGCAAAACGCTATCTGGGACGCTACGGTCAGTGGCTGACGGGCTTCAGTATGATGTTCTTAATGTATGCTCTGACTGCGGCATACATCAGCGGTGCTGGTGAATTGTTGGCCTCCAGCATCAGCGACTGGACAGGTATTTCAATGTCGGCAACCGCTGGCGTGCTGTTGTTCACTTTTGTTGCCGGTGGCGTGGTTTGTGTCGGAACTTCGCTGGTCGATTTATTTAACCGTTTTCTGTTCAGCGCCAAAATTATTTTTCTGGTGGTGATGCTGGTACTGCTACTTCCGCATATTCATAAGGTGAATCTTTTAACCCTGCCGTTGCAACAGGGGCTGGCACTGTCTGCAATCCCGGTGATTTTTACGTCGTTTGGTTTTCACGGTAGCGTGCCGAGCATTGTCAGTTATATGGATGGCAATATTCGTAAGCTACGCTGGGTGTTTATAACCGGTAGTGCGATCCCTCTGGTGGCATATATTTTCTGGCAGCTGGCGACGCTTGGCAGCATTGATTCAACAACCTTTATGGGATTGCTGGCTAATCATGCCGGATTAAACGGGCTGTTACAGGCGTTACGCGAAATGGTGGCCTCTCCGCATGTTGAGCTGGCGGTGCATTTATTTGCTGATTTAGCCCTCGCCACGTCATTTCTCGGCGTTGCGTTAGGTTTATTTGATTATCTGGCAGATTTGTTTCAGCGTTCAAATACCGTTGGTGGACGATTGCAAACTGGTGCAATTACCTTTCTGCCGCCGTTAGCGTTTGCACTGTTTTATCCACGAGGATTTGTGATGGCGCTGGGTTACGCCGGTGTGGCGCTGGCGATACTGGCATTGATTATCCCTTCGCTGTTGACCTGGCAAAGCAGAAAGCACAATCCTCAGGCGGGTTACCGGGTGAAAGGTGGTCGTCCGGCGCTGGTGGTGGTGTTTCTCTGTGGTATTGCTGTGATTGGCGTGCAATTTTTGATTGCGGCAGGCTTGTTACCAGAAGTGGGATGATTAGATCTTATTGGGTGCCAGAATTAACGCTGACACCCAATTTGACCTCTTAATGCAGGCAGCACTGCTTAAATTTCTTACCACTGCCGCACGGACAAGGATCGTTACGACCCGGTTTCTCTTCTGCTTTGATCGGTTGCTGAACAGCTTTTTCCTGCGGATGCGCCATCCAGTATGCATGTAAATCAAGCGCCGCCAGTCGAATGGCATCTACGCTCTCTTCAAACGCTTCTGGCGACATCTTCTCTACCCGCTCGAAGTTTTCCTCAGTACCGTGCAGCGCAATCGCCTCCAGCGCCGGTTTTAACGAATCGGGCAACGTTGACCAGTCAGAAAGTGCCACGCCCCGCATATAGCCAAAGCACCATTCCTCAACAATCGTCAGCTCGCTGCCATCGACTTCTCGCAAACCGAATAACGGCTCAAACTGCTCCGGGAATTCGTTCAGACGCTCTGCGGTATCGGCCATATGTTGAAAGGCCAGGTTCATAAAGCGCGTCATCTCTTTCTCTGATGCCCAGCGCGGCACATAGTCAGCCCCACCCCACACGGCAACCAGCCACTGTGCCGGTTCAATCTCTTGCGGAGAACTCAACACCGCCGTCAATAAACCGTCCAGCTCCGCCACATCAAGAATGGCGTGGTCAGTGTTGTATTTGGTCAGAATATCGTCCAGCCATTCCAACTCACTTTCGTTTAACGGTCCCGTTTTCATACGCTTTTCCTTGTGGATCTCAACTCGCCAGCACCTATCTTACATGTCGGTCCGTAACAGAGATACTTTTTGAGTGGCTTTGCCGGTGATTAAAAATTAAGGAGGGTGTAACGACAAGTTGCAGGCACAAAAAAACCACCCGAAGGTGGTTTCACGACACTGCTTATTGCTTTGATTTTATTCTTATCTTTCCCATGGTACCCGGAGCGGGACTTGAACCCGCACAGCGCGAACGCCGAGGGATTTTAAATCCCTTGTGTCTACCGATTCCACCATCCGGGCTCGGGAAGAAAGTGGAGGCGCGTTCCGGAGTCGAACCGGACTAGACGGATTTGCAATCCGCTACATAACCGCTTTGTTAACGCGCCAAATTCTTCAGGCCTTTCAGCCAGACATCCGCTTGACGCCGATGTCTTTTAAACTGGAGCGGGAAACGAGACTCGAACTCGCGACCCCGACCTTGGCAAGGTCGTGCTCTACCAACTGAGCTATTCCCGCATTCATCAAGCAATCAGTTAATCACTTGATTTTATTATCGTCTGGCAATCAGTGCCGCCGTTCGATGCGTTGCATTCTACTTACCTGGCGCGATGAGTCAACGATATTTTTCACCACTTTTGATCGTTTGCTGAAAATTGCGCCGAAACGATCACTGATCAAGCAAATCTGCACGCGCAGCGCTCAAATATTGCAACATTGACCACAGAGTCAGTACCGCAGCCACAAAGAAAAGTGCAATACCGGCGTACTCAACCCAAATGTTCGGACGCCACAGCAGCCAGGCCAACGCCACCATCTGGGCAGTGGTTTTCACTTTCCCAATCCAGGAGACAGCCACGCTACTGCGTTTACCCAACTCCGCCATCCATTCACGTAGCGCAGAAATAATAATTTCACGGGCGATCATCGTTGCTGCCGGTAAGGTCACCCACCAGCTGTGATAATGCTCGGTTACCAGCACCATGGCGATAGCCACGAGAACTTTATCTGCCACAGGGTCAAGGAAAGCACCAAACCGGGTACTCTGGTTCCAGCGGCGTGCCAGAAAACCATCGAACCAGTCAGTCACCGCCGCGACGCAGAAAATGAGCGCGGCGGCAAACGGCGACCAGGTGACAGGCAGATAAAAGACCAATACAAAGAATGGGATAAGGATGACACGGAACAGTGTAAGCAACGTAGGGATATTAAATTGCATAATGACGGGTAACTATCTGTTGTCAGTAAGATTACCCCTATGTTGCTACAGAGACATCAATGTTTCAACGACCAGAAGATCTTTTCTGCCAGACCTTGCGAAATACCCGGCACTTTTGCAATTTCCTCAACGCTGGCGTTACGTAAACCTTGCAAACCGCCCATATATTTCAACAACATTTGCCGACGTTTTGGCCCGACGCCTTCAATGGTTTCCAGGGAACTGGTATTTTTGACCTTCGCCCGTTTCTTACGGTGCCCGCCAATCGCGTGATCGTGTGATTCATCGCGAATATGCTGGATAACATGCAGCGCGGGAGAATCTGGCGGCAAAATAAATCCCTCACCTTCCGGCTCAAAGAACAGCGTTTCCAGCCCAGCCTTACGATCTGCTCCTTTGGCAACGCCAAGAAGCAGCGGATGATTTTTATCCCATGAGACATCCAGTTCGGCGAAGACATTTTTCGCCTGCGCAAGCTGGCCTTTGCCGCCGTCAATAAGGATCACATCCGGGATCTTACTGTCGTCGATGGCTTTACCATAACGCCGACGCAGCACCTGATTCATCGCCGCATAATCATCGCCCGGCGTGATGCCAGTAATGTTATAGCGCCGATACTCCGCACGCAGCGGGCCGTTAGCATCAAACACCACACAGGAAGCGACGGTTTGTTCACCCATGGTATGGCTGATGTCAAAGCACTCCATCCGCTTCACTTCCGGCAATTTCAACACGCTGGCAAGCGCGGTCAGTCGCTGGTGAACGGTAGATTGCTGCGAAAGTTTGCTGGTTAAGGCCGTCGCCGCATTGGTGCGCGCGAGTTTCAGATAACGCGCCCGATCGCCGCGAGGTTTGGTTTGAACATTAATCTTGCGTCCCGCCAGTTCTGAAAGGGAATCGGCGAGCAGCGTTTTATCGCTAAGATTAAAATCGAGCAGGATCTCACCCGGTAAGGTGCGCATCTGGCTGCCTTGTAAATAGAACTGACCTACGAAGGTTTCTACCACCTCGCTCAGTTCCGTACCGCCAGGCACTTTCGGGAAATAGCTGCGGCTGCCGAGCACTTTGCCCTGACGAATGAACAATACATGGACACAAGCCATTCCCGCATCGAACGCCACACCAATAACGTCGAGGTCGTCGCCGGTATTGGACACAAACTGTTTTTCGGTGACGCGTCGCACCGCCTGAATTTGGTCGCGAATACGTGCCGCTTCTTCAAACTCCAGATTCTGGCTGGCAGTTTCCATACGGCTAATGAGTTGCGTAAGCACCTGATCATCTTTGCCAGACAAAAACAGGCGCACATACTCGACCTGCTGAGCGTATTCTTCTTCACTCACCAGTCCTTCAACGCACGGTCCCAGACAGCGCCCTATCTGATATTGCAGACACGGACGCGAGCGATTGCGATAAACACTATTTTCGCACTGGCGAATGGGGAATATCTTTTGCAGTAGCGCCAGTGTTTCACGTACGGCATAGCCATTCGGGAACGGGCCGAAATATTCACCTTTAGCATGCTTCGCACCACGATGCATCGCCAGACGCGGATGGGTATCGCCACTCAGGAAGATAAAGGGATAAGATTTATCATCGCGTAGCAAAACGTTGTAACGCGGCTGATAGAGTTTGATGTAGTTGTGTTCCAGCAACAGCGCTTCGGTTTCTGTATGAGTAACCGTTACATCAATTTGCTGGATCTGGGCGACCAGCGCTTCGGTTTTGCGCGAAGCGAGGTTGCTACGGAAATAGCTGGAAAGCCGTTTTTTCAGGTCTTTCGCTTTGCCGACATAGATAACCGTACCACCAGCATCGTACATGCGATAAACGCCTGGCTGGCTGGTTACGGTTTTTAAAAACGCTTTTGCGTCAAACTGATCACTCACTGACTTGATAATGTCTCCGCATTACACAGACCATGGCGAATTGCCAGGTGAGTCAGCTCAACATCGCCATGAATGTTTAGTTTACTGAACATACGATAGCGGTAGCTGTTCACCGTTTTCGGACTGAGATTGAGCTGTTCTGAGATCTCATTGACCTTCTGGCCCTTGGTGATCATCAGCATAATCTGCAATTCACGTTCAGACAAACTGGCAAATGGGCTTTCTGTTTTTTCTGGTTCGATCTGGCTTAACGCCATTTGTTGAGCGATGTCAGAAGCAATGTAACGCTGCCCTGAATAGACAGAACGGATCGCACTCACGACTTCCTGCGGAGCCGCGCCTTTGCTGAGGTAGCCAGCAGCACCGGCCTGCATGACTTTCGCTGGTAAAGGGTTTTCTGTATGGACGGTAAGCATGATGATTTTGACATCAGCTGTGGAACGCGCGATTTTACGCGTCGCCTCAAGACCGCCAATGCCCGGCATACTCATGTCCATTAGCACCACGTCAACGGCATTTGCCCGGCACCACTTAACGGCGTCTTCACCGCACGATGCCTCTCCGACGACTTTTATACCCTTTATATCTTCCAGAATGCGTCGTATCCCTGCGCGCACCAGTTCGTGGTCATCAACAAGTAGAACGTTGATCAAAGGAATATCTCCAGAAATAGGGATAACGCTACTGATAGTTAGTCATTCGTATATTAGCGGTTTTTATTGCAACTTTGAAACGTTAAAAATGGTGGGTATTCGATTTTTCTCTCGTTTTTGTAAATTCGATTGTCCACAGTTATGGTCACGCCCGTCACCAACGGCTTCTGGGATCGTTTCACAGTAAGCCCTACGATGAAATGTGACAAAAATTGACTTTATTCAGCAAAAATGAAAATCAGCCCGCTGAATATGTAACATTAATTAACCCGAACAATACGGGCAAAAAACATTCATGATAAAAATATTTATTGGTCATTATATTAACGTATTTTATAGCACTGCCGATATCACGCTCAAAAAACAACCACTGCTATTTTTAGCAAAGCTTATGGTATACTCCGCCGCCTTAACATTTTTCACCGCAAATTTTCATTGCAACATGACGAGGAAAATAAATGAGTACGCCTGATTTTTCTACTGCCGAGAATAATCAAGAACTGGCAAATGAAGTCTCCTGCCTGAAAGCGATGCTGACGCTGATGCTGCAGGCGATGGGACAAGCTGACGCGGGCCGCGTGATGTTAAAGATGGAAAAACAGCTTGCGCTGATCGAAGACGAAACCCAGGCTGCAGTATTTTCCAAAACGGTTAAGCAAATTAAACAAGCCTACCGTCAGTAATATAAAACCGGCTGAGAGCGTGCCTTTCAGCCGGTTTTTGCATCTGGCACGCAGAACAGAAAAGAGATCAAATTAAGCCAGTAGCGGCCGCGTAACAGGCCACCTGGGTCTTATTTGGTGCATTGATTTTTTTCTGCATGTTTTTCTGATGGAAATTGACCGTATTCTCAGAGATTGACAAAATCATCGCTATCTCTGCTGATGTCTTCCCTTCCGCCGTCCATTTCAAAATTTCTTTTTCGCGCTTGCTGAAATTCATCTCTGGCGTCATCACTATTTCATCATTTAAACGCATCAGAGCCATCAGACTTTCGCGCACCAGTAACTGCATTTTTAATTGCAGTTCATCACTAAGAATGGGTATTTCGCGCGTGCTGCAACGGGAAAAGGACAAAAAGCCCAGCGCCCGATTTGGCAGCATTAAATACTGAGTGACACCGCGGCGTAAACCATGCGCGCGCGCGGCTTCCCATAACGGCTGAGCTTCGCTGAATAAGTCATCATTCCACATTAAATGGCCCTGACTAAAGTTTTCAGGGTTCAGCACCGGATCAATTGCGAGAAAGTTTTTTGCCTGATAATAACTAACCCACGCCTCAGGGTAATTGGTGTAGAAAGCCACTTTAGGTCGCGTGAATGGTACCGGGTGGCGAACACATAACGAATAGTAGTCGTACTCCAGCTGCTGAGCCTGAAGCTCTATTTCATGGTAGACCTCTTCTGCGGCCTCCATCCTCTGAAAACGCAACAGCATCGTGCGACGCCAGCTGAAAAAATCCGTATCCTGCATAGTAAACCGCAACGCCCCTGAGAGTGAGTATCATTTATAATGATAATTCAAACTATCACATAAATAAGATTTATATATAATTTATATTATTCAGGCAATGAATTACTTTTGCAAGCCATCGCATTCTCTTATGTTATTAATGAGTTATGCTGATTTATTAAGCACTTTTATTACGCTTGAAATGGCGTCCCGCCCCGACAGGTGAATCGTCGGGGCTGATTTTTTCTTATTATTGCAGCAGAAACTTCTCGAGGAACTGGCGGGTGCGAGGCTGCTCGGGATCTGCAAATAACGCTTTTGCGGCCCCCTGCTCGACTATCCGCCCCTGGTCCATAAAGATCGCCCGGTCCGCAACATCCCGGGCAAAGCTCATTTCGTGCGTCACAATCACCATCGTGCGCTTTTCCTGCGCCAGCTGGCGGATGGTGTTCAGGACTTCGCCCACCAGCTCTGGATCCAGCGCCGACGTTGGCTCGTCAAACAAAATCACTTCAGGACGCATAGCCAGCGCTCGCGCAATCGCGACACGCTGCTGTTGACCGCCAGACAAACGACGTGGATAGCTGGTTTCTTTACCTGCCAGCCCAACTTTCGCCAACAGCTCGCGAGCGCGCACCGTGGCCTCTTCTTTCGGTTCGCCTTTGACGATCACCGGCCCTTCAATAATGTTCTCCAGCACCGTACGATGCGGAAACAAATTAAAGTTCTGGAAGACAAACCCGACGTGCTGACGCAACTGGCGAATCAGCGATTTTTGCTGACTTAATGAACGTGCAGTATCAATAGTGATATCGCCAACGGTGATGGTTCCCGCTTCCGGTTGTTCCAGCAGATTTATGCTGCGTAGCAACGTGGTTTTGCCGGAACCACTCGGACCGATAATTGCCACTACTTCGCCAGGCTTTACCTCGAGGTCGATACCGTGCAGCACCGTCTGACCGTGAAATTTTTTCACCAGGTTCTTAACTTCAATGGCACTCATTTTGGTTCTCTCTCCTGGCGATTAAGTTGATTCTCAAAATGGTTCTGCAACGTCGATAACACTGTCGCCATGATCCAGTAGATGAGCGAAGCCGCCAGATACATGGTGAACACCTCCAGCGTACGCGAGGTAATCAACTGCGCCTGACGGAACAGCTCCGGCACCTGGATTGTCGCGGCCAGCGACGTATCTTTTACCAGGCTGATAAAGCTGTTCGACAGCGGCGGCAACGCCACCCGCGCCGCCTGTGGCAAAATCGCGCGACGCATGGTCTGCCATGGCGTCATACCAATACTGGCAGCAGCTTCCCACTGACCTTTATCAATAGAAGAAATGGCGGCGCGCAGCGTTTCGGCAGCATAGGCGGCAGTGTTTAGCGACAGACCAATCATTGCTGACGGAATGGGATCTAGTTCGATGCCAAACTGCGGCAGGCCGTAATAGATCATAAACAGTTGTGCGATGAGTGGCGTACCACGAAAAATAGAGATATAAAAACGCGCCAGCCAGCGCACGGGCCAGATTGGTGAAAGGCGCATCAGCGCGAGAATAAACCCTAGCAGTAAGCCAAAAAACATGCCGCCGATACTGAGTTGCAGCGTATACCCAGCCCCTTTCAGCAGGAACGGCAAGGAATCAATAACCAGTTGTATACTTTCTTGCATGAGCGTTTCCGGAGCTAAACGTGGGGATGATAGGCGAACAGCGCAGGCGCGCCGCCGGTATGAATAAACAGAATCGGCCCTTCATCTTTGAAGCGTTTCTGACTGATACCGTCAATCAGCCCCGCCATCGCTTTTCCGGTATACACAGGATCAAGCAGAATGCCTTCCAGCCGCGCCAGCAATTTCACTGCTTCCATGCCTTCGTCGTTCGGCACGCCGTAGCCAGGTGCAAAATAGTCATCCCAGAGTAAAATTTCCGCTGATGCGGTCAGCTCCAGTTCTTTCGCAATCGCCTGTTGTAGGTTAACCACTTTCGGCAATTGATCGGCAACGGAACGCGACACGGTCACGCCAATCAGTTCGCTTTCAGGCATCAGGTGTTCCAGCCCAACAGCCAGTCCGGCGTGAGTTCCGGCACTGCCCGACGCGACCACCACCGACGAAATATTAACCGCCCCTTCACACTGTTGCGCGATTTCCAGCGCACTCTCCACATAACCTAGCGCGCCCAGAGCATTAGAACCGCCAACCGGAATGACATACGGGCGAAAGCCTTGTGCTTCGACTCGCGTCGCCAGCTCTTCCAGTTGGGCATTGGGATCGGTCAGTGCGTCGCACATTTCAATCTGGGTATTGAACAGATCCAGCAACAAACGATTGCCGTTGGTTAAATAGTTTTCTGCGGTTGTGCCAATAGGATTTTCCAGCAGCGCCACGCAGTGCAGACCGAGTTTCGCAGCGACTGCGGCAGTCTGGCGCACATGGTTAGACTGGATCGCCCCAGCAGTAATCAGCGTATCGGCACCTTCACGCAGAGCATCTGCCGCGAGAAATTCCAGCTTACGTAATTTATTGCCGCCCATTGCCATGGGAGTGACGTCATCCCGTTTGATGAAAATTTCCCGTCCAAGATAATCAGAAAAGCGCGGCAGATATTCGAGCGGTGTTGGCGCGCCGATAAACTCCAGCCGTGGAAAACGGGTTAAATTATGCAGTGGCATAACAGCCTCCGATGTGTGTTGTTGTGATTTTCTTATTATGCACGCTGAAAACGCGTAAATAAAAAAGGCGCTAGTGAAAGCGCCCTTTTTTGTCATTATGCTGATTATTTGGTCACATCAGCACCAAACCATTTTTTGGAAAGCGCTTGCAGAGTGCCGTCTTTTTGCATTTCCGCAATTGCATCATTCACTGCTTTCAGCAGGTCTTCATTTCCTTTACGCAGCGCCACGCCAGACTCCTGACGGGAGAATGCTTCACCGGTTACTGCCAGCGTATCGTTGGTTTTCTTTACCAGATCCAGCGCTGCCAGACGGTCAACGAGGATCGCATCAATACGGCCTACGCGCAAATCCTGATATTTGGTCGGGTCATCATCATAGGTACGCACATCGACGCCCTGAACATTCTGACGCAGCCACTCTTCATAGTTGGTGCCCAGACCGACACCCACTTTTTTGCCTTTCAGATCAGCAGCTGTTTTAATGGTGCCTTCGTTACCTTTTTTCACCAGCGCCTGAATACCGGAAATGGTGTACGGGGTAGAGAAATCGTATTTTTTCTTGCGCTCGTCAGAAATGGTGACCTGATTAATCACCACATCAATGCGTTTAGAGTCCAGCGACGCCAGCATACCGTCCCATTTGGTCGGTTTTAGTGACGCCTCAACGCCAAGATGTTTTGCCAGCTGTTGGGCAAATTCCACTTCAAAACCGGTTAATTTGCCGTCATCCCCCTGAAAACTGAACGGCGGATAAGTTCCTTCCAGCCCTACCAGCAGCGTGCCGCGCTCTTTGACTTTATTAAGCAGACCTTCATCTGCAAAACTTTTAACGCTCATGCCCGCAACCAGCGCCACGGCCATCACACCCATCAATGCCTGACGTCCCAGATGTGCTAATTTCATATTCACCCCGAATGTTGTTATGTCTGTTTGCAGTGTAGAGCCATTGTTTGTAAACACAAAAACAACTCCGCTACATCTTATTCTTATTTAATATATATCAGAAGCAGGCAGGCTGGAGGATTTCTGCACAAGTCCGGTACACGTTTGACGCTGATAGTGTTGATACTTCCGTAACGCAATGCGGTAATTGTTGGTGCTGGTGGTGGGCAGCCACGGGGCGAGGATTTCATCAAGGAAACCGTCCTGCAGCTGATCGAGGGAAATATTTTGCTCGTGTAGATGATTACCCAAACGGCGCAGACGAACGACATATTCACGCACCGTACCTGGGCTCATTTCAGTTTGTTCAAAAAGAAATTGCTTAAAGCCGATAATATCGAAAAAATCACTTTGCGTTTTGCAATGTAAATCACCGCAGAATCGGCACAATGCCGCCCATGATTTTTGTTCCACTTGCCAGCCATTTTCATCAAGCAGCATGTCCAGGCGGGAAATCTCGATTTTATTCACTATTTTGCCGTCGCGAACGAGGGTAATGCGGTCGAGTAATTTACGGCAATGCGCGCAATGAGTCTGGCTGTGTTTAAAGTCTTTAAGATAGCGGCTTAATGGCCGTCTTTTCAGGTGCTGCACCATCATTAAGAACTCCTGGTAGTCAAAATTAAAGTGCGGCATTTACTGACGTTATAACTTACCCAGTTTAGTGCGTAACCGTTTAATGGCCTGGCTGTGTAACTGACTGACCCGCGATTCCCCGACCTCCAGCACCGCGCCAATCTCTTTGAGATTCAGCTCTTCCTGGTAATAGAGGGTTAATACCAGTTTTTCGCGCTCCGGCAACGTTTCGATAGCTTCCATCACCCGCTGGCGCAGATTACTGTCCAGCAGCTGTTGTAGCGGGTTTTCTCGCTGATGATCATCAGTAACCAGTTCAATGCTATCGCCGTGCTCTTCGCGCCACTCATCGTAGGAGAAGAGCTGGCTGTTATTGGTGTCGAGCAACATTTGGCGATAATCGGCAATATCGATCCCTAAACGTTCCGCTACCTCAGTTTCCGTGGCGTTACGGCCAAGTTCCTGCTCCAGTTGCCCTATTGCCTGTGCCACTTCACGCGCGTTGCGTCGCACGCTGCGCGGCACCCAGTCACGGCTGCGAAGTTCATCCAGCATAGCGCCACGTATACGCTGCACTGCGTAAGTTGTAAATGCCGTTCCTTGTAGGGCGTCATAGCGTTCGACGGCATTAAGTAACCCAATGCCGCCCGCCTGTAGCAGATCGTCAAGTTCCACGCTCGCGGGCAGTCGAACCTGCAGGCGCAATGCTTCGTGACGCACCAGCGGGACATAACGCTGCCACAGCGAGTGTTTATCCATTACACCTTCAGCGGTATAGAGTGAATTCACGATAAACAGCCCTGCGTTATATGAGTTATCGGCATGATTATCCGTTTCTGCAGGGTTTTTAATCGGACGATTAGTGGGTGAAATGAGGGGTTATTTGGGGGTTACCGGTAAATTGCGGACAGAAAAAACCCCGCCGTTGGCGGGGTTTGAGCGATAAGTGTAAATTAACGCAGCAGAGACAGTACGTTCTGCGTGGTCTGGTTAGCCTGCGCCAGAACAGAGGTACCCGCTTGTTGCAGGATCTGCGCACGAGACATGTTAGACACTTCGGTCGCGTAGTCAGCATCTTCGATACGGCTACGGGCAGAAGACAGGTTGTTTACGGTGTTGCCAAGGTTGGTGATAGCAGAGTCGAAACGGTTTTGTACTGCACCGAGGTCAGAACGCAGATTGTCAACTTTAGCCAATGCCTTGTCGATGGTTTCGAGCGGGTTGGTAGTAGATTGCAACGATTTTGCTGCATCTTCTTTTACCAGAATCGGGCTACCACCTTCTGATTTGCTCAGATACATAGTTTTGCCAAGCCCAGTTACTGTCTTACCATCAGCGCTAACTTCATAATCAGCGCCATTTACAACTAAAGAACTACCCACTTTTTTAGCGTTATTTAAGTCCAGATCCGATGCTGTAGCGGCTTTGTTTTCAACCTTAGTTGTAGTGAACTGACCTGCACTATTTTTGTAAACAGGATCAGACGTTTTTAATGTTGCGTCCTTCCCTGTCGCATCAATAGTAAAGGTTACATCTTTGCCATCAATATTAGCGGTTAGAGTGCCGTTACCACTGCCATCAAATGCATCAGTGCCTTTGTTGGTGAAAGTAATACCTTGGTATTTAATTGAGGCATCTTTAGCTAAAGAAACTGCGGCTTTTGCAAGCCCAGTCGCATCAATACCTGTACCACCGACTTTTGTATCACTCTTAGTAGTCAGAGAACCATCGGTAGCGCTAACAAAAATTGCGTCACCATCCTCATTTTGAACTGCTCCACTATCTACATTAACAGTATAGTTATCAGTACCGTTAATTTGATAATTATCAGTACCTGTCGCTTTAAATTTAGAAATCAGGTCACTGCCAGTTGCTTTCTGCGCGCCATCGATATTAAAGCCGTCCAGGCCGAGAGTTTTCGCATCAATTTTTGCCAGATTGATAGTGATGGTTTCCCCATCATTAGCACCAACCTGAATTTTCATTTCATTATTTTCGGCAAGGACTTTCACGCCGTTAAACTGAGTTTGCTCAGATACACGGTCAATTTCTTCCAGACGTTGAGTAATTTCTGCCTGAATAGAAGAAAGATCGCTGTCAGAGTTAGTACCGTTAGTTGCCTGAACAGTCAGTTCACGTACACGCTGCAGGTTGTTGTTAATTTCATTCAGCGCACCTTCAGTAGTCTGCGCAACAGAAATACCATCATTCGCGTTACGGGAAGCCTGAGTCAGACCTTTAATATTTGCCGTAAAACGGTTAGCAATCGCCTGACCTGCTGCGTCATCTTTAGCACTGTTAATACGCAGGCCAGAAGAGAGACGCTCAATAGCAGAGCTAAGAGAAGACTGAGATTTGTTCAGGTTATTCTGGGTCAACAGCGACAGGCTGTTTGTATTAATGACTTGTGCCATGATCTTTTCCTTATCAATTACAACTTGATGTTATTGGGCTGTTGCCCACGGTTTCTCACCGTACCCCTTGTATCGGCACCTGAATTTCGAACTTTAGAAAATTTTAGTTTCTCTCCTGTTTTTTCTTAACGGCTGAAATATCCGTAATATACAACTCTACTCTGCGCATCATCTTCGTGAATCAACTATTAAACTTTGCGCACAAATTGCCGATAACCCGCTTATCTACTGTTTGCAATCAAAAGGAATTAGGTATGGCTTCATTTACATCTCTTGGCGTTGGTTCGAATCTGCCGCTGGATACATTGCTAAACAACCTGACCATCGCTGAAAAAAAACGCTTAAACCCAATTACTCAGCAACAGAGTGACAACACCGCACGTCTGACAGCCTATGGCACATTAAAAAGTGCATTAGAAAAATTCCAGACTGCAAATACTGCGTTAAATAAAGCCGATCTGTTCAAAAGCACTACCGTTACCAGTAGCAATGAAGACCTTAAAGTTTCCACCGAAGCAGGTGCTGCCCCCGGTATCTATACCATCAGCGTAACCCAACTGGCGCAGGCGCAATCTTTACGAACTGATTCCCCGACAATCATTGCATCAACAAAAGATGCACTGGGTGATGAGTCATCAGATACACGCACAATAAAAATTACCCAAGACGGCCGTAAAGAGCCGCTGGAAATCAAGCTCAATAAAGATCAGACGTCATTGGATGAGATCAGCAAAACCATTAACGATGCCGATAGTGGAATTTCCGCTAGTATCGTTAAAGTCAAAGATGGTGACTATCAATTGGTATTGACCGCCAGTGAAGGTCTGGCCAATAAAATGACCATATCTGTTGAGGGTGACAGTAAATTAAATGATCTGCTGGCTTATGACAGCAAGACCAACACCGGGAATATGAAGGAACTGGTTAACGCGCAAAATGCACAGCTAAACGTTAACGGTATCGATATTGAACGTTCAAGTAACAAAATTACCGATGCTCCTCAGGGAGTGACTCTCGATTTGACCAAAAAAGTCACTGACGTCCGGGTCACGGTGACAAAAAGCAACGATAAAGCAACCGAAGCAATTAAAGGCTGGGTGGATTCATATAACTCCCTCATTGACACCTTTAACACCCTGACAAAATATAAAGAAGTAGACCCAGGTGCTGAAGCACAAGATAAAAATAATGGTGCACTTCTCGGAGACAGCGTTGTACGTACAATTCAAAGCGGCATCCGCGCACAATTTGCAAACGGTGCCAGCGACGGTGCCTTCAAAACATTAAACGAGATCGGGATTAAGCAGGACGGCACGACGGGTAAGCTGAAAATTGATGATGATAAACTCAAAAAAGTCCTGAATGAAAATACAGCATCCGTACGTGAATTGCTGGTAGGCGATGGTAAAGAAACAGGAATTACCACCAAAATTGCCACCGAGGTAAAAGGTTACCTTGCCGATGATGGCATTATTGATAGCGCACAGGACAGTATTAACGCCACACTGAAAAAACTAACCAAACAGTATCTATCCGTCAGTGCCAGCATTGATGACACCGTGGCGCGTTACACTGCACAGTTTACGCAATTAGATACCATGATGAGCAAACTGAATAACACCAGTACCTATCTCAGCCAACAATTTACTGCAATGAGTAATTCCTGATCACGGAGGTCAGCATGTATACCGCGAGCGGCTCAAAAGCCTATGCACAAATTGGCGTCGAAAGCGCCGTAATGAGCGCCAGCCAGCAGCAGCTGGTCACCATGCTATTTGATGGAGTGCTGAGCGCACTGGTTAGAGCGCGCCTGTTTATGCAGGACAACAATCAGCAAGGCAAAGGCGTCTCTTTGTCAAAAGCGATCAACATCATTGAGAACGGACTGCGGGTGAGTCTTGATGAAGAGAGCAAAGACGAATTAACCCAAAACTTGATTGCTCTTTATAGCTATATGGTCAGGCGCTTGCTGCAAGCCAATTTACGCAACGATGTCTCCGCAGTCGAAGAAGTGGAAGCATTAATGCGTAATATTGCCGATGCCTGGAAAGAGTCGTTACTCTCCCCTTCTTTGATTCAGGACCCAGTCTGATGAACCATGCACCGCATTTGTATTTCGCCTGGCAACAACTCGTCGAAAAAAGCCAGCTCATGTTACGCCTGGCAACGGAAGAACAATGGGAAGAACTCATCGCCAGCGAAATGGCGTATGTGAATGCGGTGCAGGAGATTGCACATCTGACTGAAGAGATTGACCCGTCCACCACGATGCAGGAGCAGCTCCGCCCGATGCTGCGCCTGATTCTCGACAACGAAAGCAAGGTAAAGCAGTTATTACAGATTCGGATGGATGAACTGGCGAAACTGGTCGGTCAGTCATCGGTGCAAAAATCGGTGTTAAGTGCCTATGGCGATCAGGGCGGCTTTGTGCTGGCTCCGCAGGATAACCTCTTTTGAATCTGAACGAGTCGATGGCTCGCGAATAATCCGATTACGGCTACGCTTCTAATGTTCCCCTTGAATGGAGTCGAAGAATGCGTAATCCCACGCTGTTACAATGTTTTCACTGGTATTACCCGGAAGGCGGTAAGCTCTGGCCTGAACTGGCCGAGCGCGCCGACGGTTTTAATGATATTGGTATCAATATGGTCTGGTTGCCGCCCGCCTATAAAGGCGCATCGGGCGGGTATTCGGTCGGCTACGACTCCTATGATTTATTTGATTTAGGCGAGTTTGATCAGAAAGGCAGCATCCCTACTAAATATGGCGATAAAGCACAACTGCTGGCCGCCATTGACGCTCTGAAACGTAATGACATTGCGGTGCTGTTGGACGTGGTAGTCAACCACAAAATGGGCGCGGATGAAAAAGAAGCTATTCGCGTGCAGCGTGTAAATGCTGATGACCGTACGCAAATTGACGAAGAAATCATAGAGTGCAAAGGCTGGACGCGTTACACCTTCCCCGCCCGTGCCGGGCAATACTCGCAGTTTATCTGGGATTTCAAATGTTTTAGCGGTATCGACCATATCGAAAACCCTGATGAAGATGGCATTTTTAAAATTGTTAACGACTACACCGGTGAAGGCTGGAACGATCAGGTTGATGATGAACTCGGTAATTTCGATTATCTGATGGGTGAGAATATCGATTTCCGCAATCATGCCGTGACGGAAGAGATTAAATACTGGGCGCGCTGGGTGATGGAACAAACACAATGCGACGGTTTTCGTCTTGATGCGGTCAAACATATTCCGGCGTGGTTTTATAAAGAGTGGATCGAACACGTACAGGAAGTTGCGCCAAAGCCGCTGTTTATTGTGGCGGAGTACTGGTCGCATGAAGTCGATAAACTGCAAACGTATATTGATCAGGTGGAAGGCAAAACCATGCTGTTCGATGCGCCGCTGCAGATGAAATTCCATGAAGCATCGCGCATGGGGCGCGACTACGACATGACGCAGATTTTCACGGGTACATTAGTGGAAGCCGATCCTTTCCACGCCGTGACGCTCGTTGCCAATCACGACACCCAACCGTTGCAAGCCCTCGAAGCGCCGGTCGAACCGTGGTTTAAACCGCTGGCGTATGCCTTAATTTTGTTGCGGGAAAATGGCGTTCCTTCGGTATTCTATCCGGACCTCTACGGTGCGCATTACGAAGATGTCGGTGGTGACGGGCAAACCTATCCGATAGATATGCCAATAATCGAACAGCTTGATGAGTTAATTCTCGCCCGTCAGCGTTTCGCCCACGGTGTACAGACGTTATTTTTCGACCATCCGAACTGCATTGCCTTTAGTCGCAGTGGCACTGACGAATATCCCGGCTGCGTGGTGGTCATGTCGAACGGGGATGATGGCGAAAAAACCATTCATCTGGGAGAGAATTACGGCAATAAAACCTGGCGTGATTTTCTGGGGAATCGGCAAGAGAGCGTAGTGACCGACGAAAACGGCGAAGCGACCTTCTTTTGCAACGGCGGCAGCGTCAGCGTGTGGGTTATCGAAGAGGTGATTTAAATTCATCCCCGGCGGCAAGCCGGGGAGATTTCATTACGGCAGTGGCGTCGGTAACGGCGCTTTATCCAGCGCGGCGGCACACTCTGCCGTCGGGCGATCCACACGCTCCATCGTCATACCATCGTACTCAATGGTGTTACCGTCACGCTCAACCTCGTACAGCTCACGTTTTACGGTAACGTTAGTGAGATCATCAGACATCAATGTCAACTTGCCCGGCACGGCAATCACCCGCTGCCACTGACGGCAATCCAGGGTATCGCCCTCTTTAGTGACAATCAGGCTGCCTATCGCTTCCGGACTGACCAGCGCACGTTGCGGCCCTTTGGTCTGCCAGTAGCCCGCCAGCCAGTCCGGCGCGGGGGTTTTCACGACATTGTTATAGTTTTCGACTTCGGCACAGCCCGCCAGCAACATGAGCGCGCCTGCAATTGCGAGTTTTTTCATCATTCGTCCTGCATGAGAAGAAAAGAGGATTGTGGCATTAAAGCCCTGATGTCGCCAGCCTTTCCAGGTTCAGAGAGAAATTTGATCTAACTATTATTTTTGTGAATTATTACCCCGAAAATAAATTTGCATGATGTATGATTCGCGATTCTTGTTTCAAACCTTCTGAGTTCAGAGGCTACATTCATGTCATGGCAGCAATTCAAACACGCCTGGTTGATTAAATTCTGGGCACCCATCCCTGCGGTCATCGCGGCGGGTATTCTCTCCACTTACTATTTTGGCATTACTGGCACCTTTTGGGCTGTCACGGGTGAATTTACCCGTTGGGGCGGTCAGCTCCTGCAGCTGTTTGGCGTCCATGCTGAAGAGTGGGGTTATTTTAAAATTATCCATCTGGAAGGATCGCCATTAACCCGCATCGACGGGATGATGATCCTCGGCATGTTTGGCGGCTGCTTTGCCGCAGCGCTGTGGGCCAACAATGTCAAACTGCGCATGCCGCGCAGCCGTATCCGCATTATGCAGGCCATTATTGGCGGCATTATCGCCGGTTTTGGCGCGCGTCTGGCAATGGGCTGTAACCTGGCGGCGTTCTTTACCGGCATTCCTCAGTTCTCGCTGCATGCCTGGTTCTTTGCCATCGCCACTGCCATTGGTTCATGGTTTGGCGCGCGCTTTACCCTGCTGCCCATCTTCCGTATTCCCGTGAAAATGCAGAAAGTTTCTGCCGCCTCACCGCTGACGCAAAAACCGGATCAGGCGCGGCGTCGTTTTCGTCTCGGGATGCTGGTCTTTTTCGGCATGCTGGGCTGGGCGCTGCTCACGGCGATGAACCAACCCAAACTGGGGCTGGCAATGCTGTTTGGCGTCGGCTTTGGTTTACTGATTGAACGTGCGCAAATCTGCTTTACTTCGGCGTTCCGCGATATGTGGATCACCGGACGTACCCATATGGCGAAAGCAATCATTATCGGTATGGCGGTGAGTGCCATCGGGATCTTCAGTTACGTACAGTTAGGCGTTGAACCCAAAATCATGTGGGCGGGACCAAACGCGGTAATTGGTGGTTTACTGTTTGGTTTTGGCATCGTGCTGGCAGGCGGCTGCGAAACCGGCTGGATGTACCGCGCGGTAGAAGGCCAGGTGCACTACTGGTGGGTCGGTCTGGGCAATGTGATCGGCTCGACGATTCTGGCGTATTACTGGGATGATTTCGCTCCGGCGCTGGCCACCGACTGGGACAAAATCAACTTGCTGAAAACCTTTGGCCCGATGGGTGGCCTGCTGGTGACATATTTGCTGTTGTTTACTGCGCTGATGTTGATTATCGGCTGGGAAAAACGCTTCTTCCGCCGTGCGGCACCGCAGACTGCTAAGGAGATCGCATGAAAAATATCGTTCCTGATTACCGCCTTGATATGGTGGGTGAACCCTGCCCTTATCCGGCAGTCGCAACTCTTGAGGCGATGCCGCAGTTAAAAAAAGGGGAAATCCTGGAAGTGGTGAGCGACTGTCCACAGTCGATCAATAATATTCCACTGGATGCGCGTAATCACGGCTATACGGTGCTGGATATTCAGCAAGACGGGCCGACCATTCGTTATTTAATTCAGAAGTAATCCCTCATTCCCGCTGTGGCCCACAGCGGGAACATCGTTGCCTCTGACACATAGATTTTACCCGCCCCCTCTCCTATTCTTTTCAGTATGATCTCAGGAGGTTTCTATGTGTGGACGCTTTGCCCAATCCCAAACGCGTGAAGATTACCTTGCGCTTCTCGCGGAAGATATTGAACGCGATATTCCCTACGATCCCGAACCCATTGGCAGATACAACGTCGCGCCGGGAACCAAAGTTCTTCTGCTCAGTGAACGTGATGAACACCTTCATCTGGATCCGGTTTTCTGGGGATATGCTCCCGGATGGTGGGATAAACCGCCGCTGATTAACGCCCGCGTAGAAACTGCGGCCACCAGTCGTATGTTTAAACCGCTCTGGCAACATGGTCGGGCAATCTGTTTTGCCGATGGCTGGTTTGAGTGGAAAAAAGAAGGCGACAAAAAACAGCCTTATTTTATCTATCGCGCTGATGGACAACCTGTTTTTATGGCCGCGATAGGTAGCACACCGTTTGAGCGCGGTGACGAAGCCGAAGGATTTTTAATTGTCACTGCAGCAGCAGACCAGGGTCTGGTAGATATTCATGACCGCCGCCCGCTGGTTCTGTCGCCAGAAGCTGCACAGGAATGGATGCGGCAAGAGATTGGCGGTAAAGAAGCATCAGAAATTGCTACCAACGGCTGTGTGCCAGCAAACCAGTTCACCTGGCACCCGGTATCGCGCGCGGTGGGTAATATCAAAAACCAGGGAGCGGAGTTAATTCAACCGGTTTGATAAGCCAGGAGACTATTGATCAATAATACTGCGTCATAAGAAATCTCTATTAGACAAAGTAGACGCTCCTTCCACATGCGCCACAAGAAACCTCTATTCCAGTGACACAATTACGCCTGATTATTTCCCTAGCCCGGAATATGAATAAAAACATCAACAAAGATTAAATTATTCAAACGTTACTGTTGCGTCTGCGGTCGTAGCAACATTCGACGTGGTGATGAGTGTTAAAAGAGACACTCTGATGTTCAGAGGGGTTATCGCGTTTACGGATCGTGGATGGCAGAAAACTTTCAGGATCAGGTATCCATTTTAAACCAGAAATTGAGTGAGTTTGCCCCATCCATGCCCCAAGCGGTGAGATTGGAAGTAATTAACAACAGGTTACAAAACCTACACCTGCATGGACATCACTTCCTGATACGCCGCCACCAGCTTATTACGCACCTGAATCCCCATTTGCATAGAAACTGAGGCTTTTTGCATATCGGTCATCACATCGTTTAACGCCACGCCGGGTTCACCGAGGGTGAATTTTTCTGCCTGCGTGCGGGCAGCTGTTTGTGTATCGCTAATGCGATCGAGCGCGGCGTGCAGCTGCCCGGCAAAACTAATGGTCGGTTGCGGCAGTGAATCCTGCGCACGCGCACTCATCGCCGTAGCCTGTAACTGGCTGATAACCCCTTCAATCCCCTGTATCGCTGACATTTTCGTCTCCTGGATAATTTCTGTTAGCAAAGCCTACCAGTAAGTCAATAAGACAAAGGCGCTAAATAGCAACAAAAAAACGGGTTTATTGGCGGATAGAAAAAAACGAAAGCACAAATAATGGCAGCGTCAATTTTTCGAGTTTGCTGACCCGGGAGTGAGTCTTGTTCCACTTTGCCAATAACGCCGTCCATAATCAGCCACGAGGTGCGCGATGAATGCGACTGCAGCCCAGACAAAATCTCTTGAGTGGCTTAATCGCCTGCGTGCGAATCCGAAAATTCCATTGATTGTTGCCGGTTCCGCGGCAGTGGCGGTCATGGTCGCACTGATCCTGTGGGCGAAAGCCCCCGACTACCGCACATTATTCAGCAATCTTTCCGATCAGGATGGTGGCGCAATTGTCAGCCAACTGACGCAAATGAATATTCCTTACCGCTTCAGCGAAGCCAGCGGCGCTATTGAAGTTCCGGCAGATAAAGTTCACGAACTGCGTCTGCGCCTGGCACAACAAGGTTTGCCCAAAGGCGGCGCGGTCGGTTTCGAACTACTCGATCAGGAAAAGTTTGGTATCAGCCAGTTCAGCGAACAGGTGAATTATCAGCGGGCGCTGGAAGGCGAGCTTTCTCGTACCATCGAAACTATCGGCCCGGTAAAAGGGGCGCGCGTACATCTGGCAATGCCGAAACCGTCTTTATTCGTCCGTGAACAAAAATCCCCTTCTGCATCGGTGACGGTAAATCTGTTACCCGGCCGCGCACTCGATGAAGGGCAAATTAGCGCCATTGTGCATCTGGTTTCCAGCGCCGTTGCTGGTCTGCCGCCGGGAAACGTCACGCTGGTGGATCAGGGCGGACATCTGTTAACCCAGTCCAATACCAGCGGGCGCGATCTTAATGATGCTCAGTTGAAATATGCCAGCGATGTCGAAGGCCGTATTCAGCGGCGTATTGAAGCAATCCTGTCGCCTATTGTTGGTAACGGTAATATTCACGCCCAGGTCACGGCGCAGCTGGACTTCGCCAGTAAAGAACAAACGGAAGAACAGTATCGCCCCAACGGTGATGAATCTCATGCGGCGCTTCGTTCACGCCAGCTTAATGAGAGCGAGCAAAGCGGTTCCGGTTATCCGGGCGGCGTACCGGGGGCGTTGTCGAATCAACCGGCACCTGCGAATAACGCGCCAATCAGCACGCCTCCGGCAAATCAAAATAACCGCCAGCAGCAGGCGAGCACCACCAGTAATAGCGGGCCGCGTAGCACACAGCGGAATGAAACCAGTAACTACGAAGTCGATCGCACCATTCGTCATACCAAAATGAACGTGGGCGATGTGCAACGTCTGTCAGTCGCGGTAGTGGTGAATTACAAAACCTTGCCAGATGGCAAACCGTTGCCTCTCAGCAACGAACAGATGAAGCAAATTGAAGATCTGACCCGCGAGGCGATGGGCTTTTCTGAAAAACGCGGTGACTCGCTCAATGTCGTCAACTCGCCGTTCAATAGCAGTGACGAAAGCGGCGGAGAACTGCCGTTCTGGCAACAGCAAGCGTTTATCGATCAGTTACTTGCTGCCGGTCGCTGGTTGCTGGTACTGCTAGTGGCGTGGCTGCTGTGGCGTAAAGCGGTACGCCCGCAGCTAACACGTCGCACTGAGGCGATGAAAGCTGTACAGCAACAGGCGCAGGCCCGCGAGGAAGTGGAAGATGCGGTGGAAGTCCGCCTGAGCAAAGACGAACAACTACAACAACGGCGCGCTAACCAACGTCTGGGGGCAGAAGTCATGAGCCAGCGTATCCGTGAAATGTCTGATAACGATCCGCGCGTGGTGGCGCTGGTCATTCGCCAGTGGATAAATAACGATCATGAGTAACCTAACAGGCACCGATAAAAGCGTCATCCTGCTGATGACCATTGGCGAAGACCGGGCGGCAGAGGTGTTCAAGCACCTCTCCCAGCGTGAAGTACAAACCCTGAGCGCTGCAATGGCGAACGTCACGCAGATCTCCAACAAGCAGCTAACCGATGTGCTGGCGGAGTTTGAGCAAGAAGCTGAACAGTTTGCCGCACTGAATATCAACGCCAACGATTATCTGCGTTCGGTATTGGTCAAAGCTCTGGGTGAAGAACGTGCCGCCAGCCTGCTGGAAGATATTCTCGAAACTCGCGATACCGCCAGCGGTATTGAAACGCTCAACTTTATGGAGCCACAGAGCGCCGCCGATCTGATTCGCGATGAGCATCCGCAAATTATCGCCACCATTCTGGTGCATCTGAAGCGCGCCCAGGCCGCCGATATTCTGGCGTTGTTCGATGAACGTCTGCGCCACGACGTGATGTTGCGTATCGCCACCTTTGGCGGCGTGCAGCCAGCCGCGCTGGCGGAACTGACCGAAGTACTGAATGGCTTGCTCGACGGTCAGAATCTCAAGCGCAGCAAAATGGGCGGCGTGAGAACGGCAGCCGAAATTATCAACCTGATGAAAACTCAGCAGGAAGAAGCCGTTATTACCGCCGTGCGTGAATTCGACGGCGAGCTGGCGCAGAAAATCATCGACGAGATGTTCCTATTCGAGAATCTGGTGGATGTCGACGATCGCAGCATTCAGCGTCTGTTGCAGGAAGTGGATTCCGAATCGCTGTTGATCGCGCTGAAAGGGGCCGAGCAGCCACTGCGCGAGAAATTCCTGCGCAATATGTCGCAGCGTGCCGCCGATATTCTGCGCGACGATCTCGCCAACCGTGGTCCGGTGCGTCTGTCGCAGGTGGAAAACGAACAGAAAGCGATTCTGCTGATTGTGCGCCGCCTTGCCGAAACTGGCGAGATGGTAATTGGCAGCGGCGAGGATACCTATGTCTGATAATCTGCCCTGGAAAACCTGGAAGCCGGACGATCTCGCGCCACCACAGGCAGAGTTTGTGCCAATAGTTGAGCCGGAAGAAACCATCATTGAAGAGACCGAACCCAGCCTTGAGCAGCAACTGGCGCAACTGCAAATGCAGGCCCACGAGCAAGGTTATCAGGCGGGGATTGCCGAAGGTCGCCAGCAAGGTCATAAGCAGGGCTATCAGGAAGGCCTGGCCCAGGGACTGGAACAAGGTCTGGCAGAGGCGAAGTCTCAACAAGCACCGATTCATGCCCGGATGCAGCAACTGGTCAGCGAATTTCAAACTACCCTTGATGCGCTTGATAGTGTGATTGCTTCGCGCCTGATGCAGATGGCGCTGGAGGCGGCACGTCAGGTGATCGGTCAGACGCCAACGGTGGATAACTCGGCACTGATCAAACAGATCCAACAGCTGTTGCAGCAAGAACCGTTATTCAGCGGTAAACCACAGCTGCGCGTGCATCCGGATGACCTGCAACGTGTGGATGATATGCTCGGCGCAACCTTAAGTTTGCATGGCTGGCGCTTGCGGGGCGATCCCACCCTCCATCCTGGCGGTTGCAAAGTCTCCGCCGATGAAGGCGATCTCGACGCCAGTGTCGCCACTCGCTGGCAAGAACTCTGCCGTCTGGCAGCACCAGGAGTGGTGTAATGACCACGCGCCTGACTCGCTGGCTAACCACGCTGGATAACTTTGAAGCCAAAATGGCGCAGTTGCCTGCGGTACGTCGCTATGGGCGATTAACCCGCGCTACCGGGCTGGTGCTGGAAGCCACCGGATTACAATTGCCGCTCGGCGCAACCTGTGTCATTGAACGCCAGAACGGCAGCGAAACGCACGAAGTAGAAAGTGAAGTCGTTGGCTTTAACGGTCAACGGCTGTTTTTAATGCCGCTGGAGGAAGTGGAAGGTGTCCTGCCCGGCGCGCGTGTTTATGCCAAAAACATTTCGGCAGAAGGGCTGCAAAGCGGCAAGCAGTTACCGCTCGGTCCGGCGTTATTAGGTCGTGTTCTGGACGGCAGCGGTAAACCGCTCGATGGCCTCCCCTCCCCCGATACGACGGAAACCGGTGCGCTGATTACCCCGCCATTTAACCCGTTGCAACGTACACCGATTGAACATGTGCTGGACACCGGCGTGCGCCCAATCAATGCCCTGCTTACCGTTGGGCGTGGGCAGCGTATGGGACTGTTTGCCGGGTCTGGCGTTGGTAAAAGTGTGCTGCTGGGGATGATGGCCCGTTACACCCGCGCCGATGTCATTGTCGTGGGTTTGATTGGTGAACGTGGGCGCGAAGTAAAAGATTTTATTGAGAATATCCTCGGTGCCGAGGGACGTGCACGCTCCGTGGTGATTGCCGCTCCGGCGGATGTCTCTCCTCTCCTGCGAATGCAGGGTGCCGCCTATGCCACGCGCATTGCCGAAGATTTTCGCGATCGTGGTCAGCATGTGTTGCTGATTATGGACTCCCTCACCCGCTACGCGATGGCCCAGCGTGAAATTGCGCTGGCGATTGGCGAACCACCTGCCACTAAAGGTTATCCACCGTCGGTGTTTGCCAAATTACCGGCACTGGTCGAGCGTGCCGGAAATGGAATTAGCGGCGGCGGCTCGATTACCGCGTTTTATACCGTGCTCACCGAAGGCGATGACCAGCAGGACCCCATTGCCGACTCTGCGCGGGCAATCCTCGACGGTCACATTGTGCTGTCTCGCCGACTGGCGGAAGCCGGGCACTATCCGGCTATCGATATTGAAGCGTCGATCAGCCGCGCAATGACGGCGTTGATCAGTGAGCAACATTACGCGCGAGTGCGCACCTTCAAACAGCTGTTGTCGAGTTTTCAGCGTAACCGCGATCTGGTTAGCGTCGGCGCGTATGCCAAAGGCAGCGATCCGATGCTCGACAAAGCCATCGCCCTGTGGCCGCAGCTGGAGGGCTATTTGCAACAAGGCATTTTTGAACGCGCGGACTGGGAAGCGTCTCTCCAGGGGCTGGAGCGTATTTTCCCGACAGTGTCATAACCCAGGAGATAACGGCAGATGGCAGAACATGGCGCGCTGGCGACCCTGAAAGATCTGGCAGAAAAAGAGGTAGAGGATGCCGCGCGCCTGCTGGGTGAAATGCGTCGCGGGTGTCAGCAGGCGGAAGAACAGCTCAAAATGCTGATCGATTATCAGAATGAATATCGCAATAACCTCAACAGCGATATGAGTGCCGGGATGACCAGCAACCGCTGGATCAACTATCAGCAGTTTATCCAGACGCTGGAAAAAGCCATTACTCAGCATCGCCAGCAACTTAATCAGTGGACGCAGAAAGTTGACATTGCCCTGAACAGCTGGCGAGAAAAGAAACAACGTTTGCAGGCCTGGCAGACACTGCAGGAACGGCAATCCACGGCGGCACTGCTTGCAGAAAACCGCCTCGATCAGAAAAAGATGGATGAGTTCGCCCAGCGCGCCGCCATGAGGAAACCTGAATGATTCGCTTAGCGCCCTTAATTACCGCCGACGTTGACACCACCACATTGCCTGGCGGCAAAGCCAGCGATGCTGCACAAGATTTTCTCGCGTTGTTGAGCGAAGCATTAGCAGGCGAGACAACTACCGACAAAGCGGCCCCCCAGTTGCTGGTGGCAACAGATAAGCCCACGACAAAAGGCGAGCCGCTGGTCAGCGAGATTCTTGCCGATGCGCAACAAGCGGATTTACTGATCCCTGTGGATGAAACACCGCCTGTCATCAACGACGAACAATCCACATCAACACCATTAACCACCGCTCAAACGATGACGTTGGCTGCGGTGGCTGGCAACAATACGGCAAAAGACGAAAAAGCGGATGATCTGAATGAAGACGTCACCGCAAGCCTGAGCGCCCTTTTTGCGATGTTGCCGGGTTTTGACAATACGCCCAAAGTGACTGATGTGCCGTCAACCGTGTTACCGGCAGAGAAACCAACGCTCTTCACAAAACTGACTTCTGCGCAACTCACAACAGCACAGCCTGATGATGCCCCCGGCACGCCAGCTCAGCCATTAACACCGCTGGTAGCAGAAGCCCAGAGTAAAGCGGAAGTCATCAGCACACCTTCACCGGTGACCGCTGCCGCCAGCCCGCTAATTACTCCACACCAGACACAGCCACTGCCCACCGTCGCCGCGCCTGTTTTGAGTGCACCGCTGGGTTCTCACGAATGGCAACAATCATTAAGCCAGCATATTTCGCTGTTCACCCGCCAGGGGCAACAAAGTGCAGAGTTGCGTCTGCACCCGCAGGATTTAGGTGAAGTGCAAATCTGCCTCAAAGTGGATGATAACCAGGCGCAAATCCAGATGGTTTCACCGCATCAGCATGTACGCGCCGCCCTGGAAGCAGCGCTGCCGGTACTGCGTACGCAGCTGGCCGAAAGTGGCATTCAGTTAGGGCAAAGCAACATCAGTGGCGAAAGCTTTAGTGGTCAGCAGCAGGCCGCTTCCCAACAACAGCAAAGCCAACGCACAGTAAACCATGAACCTCTGGCGGGGGAAGAAGACGATACGCTTCCGGTTCCCGTCTCTTTACAAGGGCGCGTAACAGGCAACAGCGGCGTTGATATTTTCGCCTAACGTCAGAGGTAGCACCGTAATCCGCGTCTTTTCCCCGCTTTGTTGCGCTCAAGACGCAGGATAATTAGCCGATAAGCAGTAGCGACACAGGAAGACCGCAACACATGACTGATTACGCGATAAGCAAGAAAAGCAAGCGATCGCTTTGGATCCCAATTCTGGTATTCATTACCCTCGCGGCCTGTGCCAGCGCAGGTTACAGCTACTGGCATTCGCATCAGGTTGCCGCTGAAGACAAAGCGCAGCAACGCGTCGTGCCCTCACCGGTCTTCTATGCGCTGGATACCTTCACGGTCAATTTGGGCGATGCGGATCGCGTGCTGTATATCGGCATAACCCTGCGCCTGAAAGATGAAGCTACCCGCTCGCGGCTGAGTGAGTATTTGCCGGAAGTCCGTAGCCGTTTGCTGTTACTGTTTTCGCGTCAGGATGCTGCCGTACTGGCGACAGAAGAAGGCAAGAAAAACCTGATTGCCGAGATTAAAACCACGCTTTCCACCCCGCTTGTTGCCGGGCAACCGAAACAGGATGTCACCGACGTGCTGTATACCGCCTTTATTCTGCGATAACGACATGGGCGATAGTATTCTTTCTCAAGCTGAAATTGATGCGCTGTTGAATGGTGACAGCGAAGTCAAAGACGAACCGACAGCCAGTGTTAGCGGCGAAAGTGACATTCGTCCGTACGATCCGAATACCCAACGACGGGTTGTGCGCGAACGTTTGCAGGCGCTGGAAATCATTAATGAGCGCTTTGCTCGCCATTTTCGTATGGGGCTGTTCAACCTGCTGCGCCGTAGCCCGGATATTACCGTCGGGGCCATCCGCATTCAGCCGTACCATGAATTTGCCCGCAACCTGCCGGTGCCGACCAACCTGAACCTTATCCATCTGAAACCGCTGCGCGGCACAGGGCTGGTGGTGTTCTCGCCGAGTCTGGTGTTTATCGCCGTGGATAACCTGTTTGGCGGCGATGGACGCTTCCCGACCAAAGTGGAAGGTCGCGAGTTTACCCATACCGAACAGCGCGTCATCAACCGCATGTTGAAACTGGCGTTAGAAGGCTATAGCGACGCATGGAAGGCGATTAATCCGCTGGAAGTTGAGTACGTGCGTTCGGAAATGCAGGTGAAATTTACCAATATCACCACCTCGCCGAACGACATTGTGGTTAACACGCCGTTCCATGTGGAGATTGGCAACCTGACCGGCGAATTTAATATCTGCCTGCCATTCAGCATGATCGAGCCGCTACGGGAATTGTTGGTTAACCCGCCGCTGGAAAACTCGCGTAATGAAGATCAGAACTGGCGCGATAACCTGGTGCGCCAGGTGCAGCATTCACAGCTGGAGCTGGTCGCCAACTTTGCCGATATCTCGCTACGCCTGTCGCAGATTTTAAAACTGAAACCCGGTGACGTCCTGCCGATAGAAAAACCCGACCGCATCATCGCCCATGTTGACGGCGTCCCGGTGCTGACCAGTCAGTACGGCACTCTCAACGGTCAGTATGCGTTACGGATAGAACATTTGATTAACCCGATTTTAAATTCTCTGAACGAGGAACAGCCCAAATGAGTGACATGAATAATCCGGCCGATGACAACAACGGCGCAATGGACGATCTGTGGGCTGAAGCGTTGAGCGAACAAAAATCAAGCAGCAGCAAAAGCGCTGCCGACGCGGTGTTCCAGCAATTTGGCGGTGGTGATGTCAGCGGAACGTTGCAGGATATCGACCTGATTATGGATATTCCGGTCAAGCTGACCGTCGAGCTGGGCCGTACGCGGATGACCATCAAAGAGCTGTTGCGTCTGACCCAAGGGTCAGTCGTGGCGCTGGACGGTCTGGCGGGCGAACCGCTGGATATTCTGATCAACGGTTATTTAATCGCCCAGGGCGAAGTGGTGGTCGTTGCCGATAAATATGGCGTGCGGATCACCGATATCATTACTCCGTCTGAGCGAATGCGTCGCCTGAGCCGTTAGTGATGAATAACCACGCTACTGTGCAATCTTCCGCGCCGGTTTCTGCTGCGCCACTGCTGCAGGTGAGCGGCGCACTCATCGCCATTATTGCCCTGATCCTCGCTGCTGCCTGGCTGGTAAAACGGCTGGGATTTGTCCCTAAACGCACTGGCGTTAACGGTCTGAAAATTAGCGCCAGTGCTTCACTGGGCGCGCGTGAAAGGGTTGTGGTGGTCGATGTGGAAGATGCACGGCTGGTGCTCGGCGTTACCGCAGGTCAAATCAATCTGCTGCATAAACTTCCCCCTTCTGCACCAACGGAAGAGATACCGCAGACCGATTTTCAGTCGGTCATGAAAAATTTGCTTAAGCGTAGCGGGAGATCCTGATGCGTCGTTTATTGTCTGTCGCACCTGTCCTTCTCTGGCTGGTTACGCCCCTCGCCTTCGCGCAACTGCCGGGTATCACCAGCCAGCCGCTGCCTGGCGGTGGACAAAGCTGGTCGCTCCCGGTGCAGACGCTGGTGTTCATCACCTCGTTGACGTTCATTCCAGCGATTTTACTGATGATGACCAGTTTCACCCGCATCATTATTGTTTTTGGTTTATTGCGTAACGCGCTGGGAACACCCTCCGCGCCACCTAACCAGGTATTGCTGGGGCTGGCGCTGTTTTTGACCTTTTTTATTATGTCGCCGGTGATCGATAAAATTTATGTCAATGCGTACCAGCCATTCAGCGAAGAGAAAATATCAATGCAGGAGGCGCTGGAAAAAGGGGCGCAGCCGCTGCGTGAGTTTATGCTGCGTCAGACCCGTGAGGCGGATTTAGGGTTGTTTGCCAGACTGGCGAATACTGGCCCGTTGCAGGGACCTGAAGCCGTGCCGATGCGCATTTTGCTCCCGGCCTACGTGACCAGCGAGTTGAAAACCGCATTTCAGATAGGCTTCACGATTTTCATCCCTTTTTTGATTATCGACCTGGTGATTGCCAGCGTGTTGATGGCATTGGGGATGATGATGGTCCCCCCCGCCACCATTGCTCTGCCCTTTAAACTGATGCTGTTTGTACTGGTGGATGGCTGGCAATTGCTGGTCGGTTCGCTGGCGCAGAGCTTTTACAGCTAGAGAGGCAAAATGACACCTGAATCGGTCATGATGATGGGGACTGAAGCGATGAAAGTCGCGCTGGCACTGGCTGCCCCGCTGTTGCTGGTGGCGCTGGTCACGGGCCTTATCATCAGTATTTTGCAGGCCGCCACGCAGATCAACGAAATGACGCTGTCGTTTATTCCAAAAATCATCGCCGTATTTATTGCCATTATTATTGCCGGACCGTGGATGCTCAATCTGTTGCTGGATTACGTCCGCACCTTGTTCACTAACCTGCCGTATATCATCGGGTAGCCCGTACAATGATGCAGGTGACAAGCGATCAATGGCTTTCCTGGCTAAGTCTGTACTTCTGGCCGTTACTGCGCGTGCTGGCGCTCATTTCTACCGCGCCAATTCTGAGCGAACGCAGCGTGCCGAAACGGGTAAAACTGGGTCTGGCAATGATGATCACGTTCGCTATTGCCCCATCATTACCTACCAACGATGTTCCTGTTTTTTCGTTCTTTGCTCTGTGGCTGGCCGTGCAGCAGATCCTGATCGGCATTGCGCTTGGTTTTACCATGCAATTTGCCTTTGCCGCTGTGCGAACCGCTGGCGAAATTATCGGTCTGCAAATGGGGCTGTCATTTGCGACGTTTGTCGATCCGGCCAGCCATCTCAATATGCCTGTTTTAGCGCGTATCATGGATATGCTGGCGTTACTACTGTTCCTGACATTTAACGGTCATTTATGGTTGATTTCACTGCTGGTCGATACCTTTCACACCCTGCCAATTGGTGGCGAACCGTTGAACAGCAATGCGTTTCTGGCACTCACCAAAGCAGGGAGTTTGATTTTCCTTAACGGGCTGATGCTGGCGTTACCGCTCATTACTCTGCTGCTGACACTGAATCTGGCATTAGGTTTACTTAATCGTATGGCCCCGCAATTATCCATTTTTGTTATTGGATTTCCATTAACTCTGACTGTCGGTATCTCTTTAATGGCGGCATTAATGCCGTTAATTGCGCCTTTTTGCGAACATTTATTCAGTGAGATGTTTAATTTGCTGGCTGATATTATTAGTGAATTGCCATTAATATAATTCCGTAACGTTTATCATGTTATCCTAAGGATTATCCGAAAAATAATACCTACGAACATCTTCCAGGATACTCCTGCGGCGAAATATTTGTTTTAAGCTCACTCACATATCGCAACATTTACTTTACTTTAAGACAATTCCAGGCAAATTATACAACACTTTACGGGATAGTAAGTCCGCCTGAAAAATCGCGAGAGTGGCGCATTAGGTGACCCATGTTGTTCCGTTTAGTCATGATGAAATATTCAGGTAAGGGGAATTATCGTTACGCATTGAGTGAGGGTATGCCATGTCAACGATTATTATGGATTTATGTAGTTACACCCGACTAGGTTTAACCGGGTATCTGTTGAGTAGAGGGGTTAAAAAAAGAGAAATCAACGACATTGAAACCGTTGATGACCTTGCCATAGCTTGTGATTCACAGCGCCCTTCAGTGGTGTTTATTAATGAGGACTGTTTCATCCATGATGCTTCTAACAGTCAGCACATCAAGCACATCATTAATCAACATCCCAATACGTTATTTATCGTTTTTATGGCAATTGCCAATGTTCATTTTGATGAATATCTATTGGTCAGAAAAAATTTATTGATCAGTTCTAAATCGATTAAACCGGAATCTCTCGACGATATCCTTGGCGATATTCTGAAAAAAGAGACAACGATAACCTCGTTTTTAAATATGCCGACGTTATCATTGAGCCGAACCGAATCGAGTATGTTGCGAATGTGGATGGCAGGTCAGGGAACCATTCAAATCTCTGACCAAATGAATATCAAAGCCAAGACCGTTTCATCGCATAAAGGTAATATTAAACGTAAGATCAAAACGCATAATAAACAGGTTATCTACCATGTCGTCCGACTGACGGATAATGTGACTAATGGTATTTTTGTCAACATGCGCTAACACATTCTGACTGGTGGTTTCCCACCAGTCAGGCTGAATAAGATTACTCTGCTTTCTCCACAAAGATACCGTCCTGATGCCCTGCTTCATTAAAGAACCAGATGCCGAGCGGGTAGTCTTCCAGCGAAACCAGGTACATTGTGCCTTCACTAAACTCCTCAACTGCCAGTACCACGCCGGGACGACGCGGACCGCCATCCGTTTTGACTGTTACCCGATCATTCACCTTCATCGTTTTCCTCCTGTGGCTTTGTGCCAGTGTAGAACAATTTCGTTTTTCTGGCAGCGCCAGGCGCGCGCGAGTGCTGATTTTCTCGACGGTCTATACTTAAGAGATGCCAGGCGGACTTAACGACTGGCGGCAACAACAGAGTAACGGTTGCGAGGAAAGATGATGAAAACCGCAAAAGAGTACAGCGATACCGCAAAACGTGAGGTCAGCGTCGATGTCGATGCCCTGCTGGCGGCGATCAATGAAATTAGCGAAAGCGAAGTTCATCGCAGCCAGAACGATTCTGAACACGTTAGCGTCGATGGACGTGAATATCATACATGGCGTGAATTGGCGGATGCCTTCGAACTGGATATTCATGACTTCAGCGTCTCTGAAGTGAATCGTTGAATGCACAATAAAAAAATCCCGACCCTGAGGGGGTCGGGATGAAACTTGCTTAAGCAAGAAGCACTTAAAAAATTCGTTACACCAGGAAATCTGATGTGTTCATCACCTTATCCGCAATTTTTTTCGCTGACAAGAAAATATTCGCGATATGAATGATTAACGCTACTTATGAATAGAAATGTGACGTGCGTCACCCCTTGGTGGCTCTGGCGTCAACGGGATCGCTCCCGAAAAAATCATCTTTGATTATTTGTGCTGTTTTGAGAATCATCCTGGTAAGGGGAGAACTGCGCGACCATGTTTTCAATTCAACAACCACTACTGGTTTTTAGCGATCTTGATGGCACCCTGCTGGACAGTCATAGTTATGACTGGCAACCGGCTGCCCCCTGGCTCAGCCGTTTACGCGAAGCGAATGTTCCCGTCATTCTCTGTAGCAGTAAAACTTCAGCGGAAATGCTGTACTTGCAAAAAACGTTGGGGCTACAAGGGTTACCACTGATTGCCGAAAATGGCGCAGTGATCCAGCTTGCTGAACAATGGCAGGATATAGACGGTTTTCCACGCATCATCTCAGGTATTAGCCATGGCGAAATCAGCCAGGTTTTAAATACGCTACGCGAGAAAGAACATTTTAAATTCACGACTTTCGATGATGTCGACGATGCAACCATCGCCGAATGGACGGGATTAAGCCGTAGCCAGGCGGCGCTGACGCAGCTGCATGAGGCGTCGGTAACGCTAATCTGGCGCGACAGTGACGAGCGTATGGCACAATTTACCGCTCGTCTGAACGAACTGGGCTTGCAGTTTATGCAGGGTGCGCGCTTCTGGCACGTACTGGATGCCTCTGCCGGAAAAGATCAGGCTGCCAACTGGATTATCGCGACCTATCAACAATTGTCAGGCAAACGCCCAACCACACTTGGCCTGGGCGATGGGCCAAACGATGCGCCCTTACTGGAGGTAATGGATTACGCGGTGATTGTGAAAGGGCTAAACCGTGAAGGGGTGCATCTGCATGATGAGGATCCGGTCCGCGTCTGGCGAACACTGCGTGAAGGACCGGAAGGATGGCGTGAAGGGCTGGACCATTTTTTCTCCGCTCGTTAAGCGTTATCGCTCGCGCATACCCGATTACGCCCGGCCTGTTTAGCGAGATAAAGCCGACGGTCAGCCAGTGACTGGAGTTGTTCAAAATCATAATCACCGGTTTCCTCGCTGCTACTAACCCCCAACGAGGCACTGATGCGTATCGTCGTACTCTTAGCAATCAACATCTCTTTTTCATTTAACTTCAGGCGAATACGTTCTGCGACTTCCGCAGCCTCCGTCAGACTCGCGCCTGGCAGAATCACACAAAACTCCTCACCACCGACCCGCCCGGCAACGTCCTGCGCACGCAAGGAACTGCTAATTAATCCGGCAGCATGAGAAAGAACACGGTCGCCCGCCTGATGACCAAAGCGGTCATTAATCGCTTTAAAATGGTCAAGATCGACCTGAATGACAGAAAAAGGATGTTGGTGCGTCTGACACAATTTCGCGAGCGGACGGGCTTTTTCAAACAGTGCGCCACGATTATATAAACGGGTTAAGGTGTCGTGCCACGCCTGCCACTGCAACGAGCTTTGCAGAACATACATGTTGCTAACCATCCGGCGAATCACATACCAGGAGATGAGTAACATGGTGGTAAAGAGCGCCCACAGCAGGGTTAATGCAATGCTGATACTGCCGAAATCGCCGCGCACGCCTTCGCTTAGCGTATGGACGCGCACCAGCACACCGTCGAAATGGTCCAGACGTTCCCAGCTAACATAGCGACTGTCCATACGAATGCCGCCCCGCGTGTCATGTTCCATCGCCTGCGCCAGCAAGGCCAGTTCACGAGGATCAAAAATATTCCCTGTTGGATGGTCAGGATTGGAAGAGGTCAAAAATCTCAGCTTACTGTCATAGAGCTGATACTCACCATCGAGGTTTTTATCGATGGCGTTTCTTAAAAATTGCTGCATAGTACGTACGGGAATACTCATCCCCAGCACGCCATACCAGTAGTTATTACTGTCTACCGGAACACTGACGGTAACCTGCGGTTCAGTATTGCTGGCGTGTTCCGGTTGCGAAGTGAACCAGCGTACCGCGCGGTGACGATTTTCTCGTTGTGAATGGCCGATAAACCAGGGTTGGGTGACATAGCCGTAATAACGCGTTGGAACATTGCGCGTAAACAAGGTCGGCTGCGTCGAAACGTAAAATCCGGCACGCGAGACATACATCGCCTGTTCAACCATCGACGAGGAGTTGTGCGCCAGTCGCAGCAAGTAACCAACTTCCAGTGCAGCGGTAATTTCATTGTCGAGGCTTTCATTTTCGCGAGACAGGAGATTTCCCTCGCTGACTAATGCATCCGATACGCCATTGACTGGCAGGGTGCGTCGTCGGTTGAGTTCGATTTTCCAGGCGTGCTCGTCGCGATGCTGTTCGAACTCGGTTACAGCATCACGCAGAGAGGTGAAATCCAGTGGCGCTACGAGAGCTTCGCGCATGCCATTACGCAAAAAGATCAGTTTGTCGACGTTATACTGCAAATGCTTATCGAGCGCGTTGGTTACGTTTTCCAGATGATTACGCTGGCTGGAGATATAGGCATCTTCCAGCACCACTACTTCACGCCAGGTGAGCAAGGTGGAAAAAAGCAATACCACGATAAAGCAGAGATTAACGACATGACCAGGCCCCAGGCGGCGTGCGAGTTTTTTCAACCAGCTCTGGTTTTCCATTTTTGTCTCGTGCTGCACCCTGACGACTCCCAACCTGCTTTTTTATGATTCTGGCATAACCTGGCGATAGCGTACCGCAAAACAGCGATAATTTTATAATGGTGGCATGATAAGACGCGACTATCATTCATTGCAGGCATTGGCACACCAGGCCGGAAGTGATCCGGCCTGGTGTTAATGATACCCTTTCAAACTTTTTCCGCAGAACGACTCCCCTCCCCCGGAACAAGCTCGGTTTCATGAAAAGCTTCCCGCTTGACCCCGTAACCGTCATACCAACGACACTCAACCATACCGCTGGAGTATCCAGTGACAATCATCCGCGGGCCGCCCTCTTTAACCGTAACTTCCTCACTAACCATAAAGCTCATACTCGCCTCCTTTTTTCGAGTGAAACTTGTTCACCTTAGTTGAAGATGGCGAATTTTGCATAATAGCCTGTGCGAGTATTAATGTGCCTGACCGCGCATTTTCGCTACGGCTTTCACTCCCAGCACCACGATGCCGCCGATGATAAATCCAAGAATCAGATTTAAAACAGTCGGTAATATCATCGCCACCACTGCACTTTGCTGCCCGGCGAAATGTTCAATGGCGTGATGCAGCGGCGCAATACCATGTACCACAATACCGCCGCCGACGAGGAACATCGCCAGCGTGCCGACAATCGATAACGCCTTCATCAACCAGGGCGCAATGATCAATAACCCTTTACCTAATGCCTGCATCAGCGCGCTGGATTTTTCCGCCAGCCAATACCCCAGGTCATCAATCTTAACGATAACCCCTACCAGACCGTAGACGCCCACGGTCACTACCAGCGCGATGCCTGAAAGCACCAGCACCTGATTAAGCAACGGCGCTTCGGCCACAATCCCCAGCGTGATGGCGACGATTTCGGCAGACAATATAAAATCGGTACGAATCGCCCCTTTTATTTTGTCCTTTTCAAACTTCAGCGGATCCTGCGCCGCCAGCTTCTCCAGACGCTGCTGGCTCTGCGCCGGATCTTCTTTATGTTTACGCGCCTCCAGCATATGCAGCACTTTCTCTACTCCTTCAAAGCAGAGAAACGCGCCACCAATCATCAACAGAGGCGTAATCGCCCACGGGATAAACGCACTGATGATCAGCGCCAGCGGCACCAGAATCACTTTATTAATCAGCGATCCTTTCGCCACGCCCCAGACCACGGGAAGTTCCCGGTTGGCCCGCACGCCTGAAACTTGTTGCGCATTGAGCGATAAGTCATCCCCTAATACACCGGCGGTTTTCTTCGCCGCCAGTTTGCCCATCACGGAGATATCGTCCAGTAGTGTGGCGATATCATCGAGCAACGTCAGTAAACTACTCCCGGCCAAAAGCATTCCCTCTCATTTTTATTGTTGAAGGGTGTAAGTATGAAGCAAAAACGGCAGCTCTGATACTTGCTTCACAGGTCAACATTTTTTTAACAATCAAGTGCAATTATATCTCTCGCCAGCAGAATGATTTTCACGTTTACTATGAACCACCTTTTTATTTCCACCGTGAGGGATTATGCGTTTCCGCCAGTTGTTACCGCTTTTTGGCGCGCTGTTTGCGTTGTATATCATTTGGGGCTCAACCTATTTTGTCATTCGGATTGGCGTGGAAAGCTGGCCTCCGTTAATGATGGCAGGCGTTCGATTCCTGGCAGCCGGTATTTTATTGATGGCATTTTTGCTACTGCGCGGACACAAGCTCCCCCCGCTACGTCCGCTGCTCAATGCCGCGCTGATTGGCCTGTTATTGCTGGCTGTCGGTAATGGCATGGTGACGGTTGCCGAGCATCAAAATGTTCCTTCCGGCATCGCCGCCGTTGTGGTTGCAACCGTGCCCCTCTTTACCCTGTGCTTCAGCCGCCTGTTTGGCATTAAAACGCGCAAACTGGAATGGGTGGGTATCGCCATTGGGCTTGCCGGAATCATCATGCTCAATAGCGGTGGAAATTTAAGCGGCAATCCGTGGGGCGCGATTCTGATTTTAATCGGCTCGATTAGCTGGGCGTTTGGCTCGGTTTATGGCTCGCGCATTACCTTACCTGTAGGGATGATGGCGGGTGCGATTGAGATGCTGGCGGCAGGCGTGGTGTTAATGATCGCGTCGATGATTGCAGGTGAAAAACTGACGGCGCTCCCTTCCCTTTCAGGCTTCCTTGCGGTCGGCTATCTGGCGCTGTTTGGTTCGATTATCGCCATCAACGCTTATATGTATTTAATCCGTAATGTCAGTCCGGCTCTCGCCACCAGCTACGCCTACGTTAACCCGGTGGTCGCGGTCTTGCTGGGTACGGGACTGGGCGGAGAGACGCTGTCGAAGATTGAATGGCTGGCGCTCGGCGTAATTGTCTTCGCGGTGGTACTGGTCACGTTGGGAAAATATCTCTTCCCGGCAAAACCCGTAGTTGCGCCAGTTATTCAGGACGCATCAAGCGAGTAAATGAATCCCCTGCGTGTCGATCTGCGCGCTGGCACCTTCGCCGCAGATCCACTCTTCCAGACGCTCGGTAAGCGCTTCATCCGTCAGCTTCTCGCGCCCACGTAATGCACACTCCCAGACAATCAGTACGCGCCAGCCGAGTTCCTGCAAACGACTGATATCGCGGCGATCGCGTTCAACATTTTTACCTATCTTCTCCAGCCAGAACTCGGTTCGAGTCGCAGGCACTTTAAACAGATAGCAGTGATGATGATGCCAGAAGCAGCCATGGGTAAATATCACGCAGCGATATTCATCAACGACAAAATCCGGGCTTCCGGGCAGACTGGCGTCCTGAACGCGAAACGCCAGGCCCTGCCCGGTTAACAGACTGGCGAGGCGCTTCTCAATCGCCGTATCACGCGTGGCAATCGCGCGCATATTTTTGCTGCGAGTGGCCTTATCGTGAACGTCGGCCATGTTGTGCCTCTTGCTGACGCAACGCCACCGCCTGTTTGATTTTTGGCTCAAGCAGTTTTGCCACCGCGGCAAAGACCGGCACGACCACCGAGTTACCGAACTGGCGATAGGCCTGAGTGTCCGAAACCGGAATGCGGAATTTCGCTTCTCCCGGCGCTTCAAAACCCATTAAGCGCGCGCATTCCCGAGGCGTTAACCGACGTGGACGATGTTGCTGATTCAGCGGATCGTCAAAGTCTTTCTCACCTTTGGCCATATCCCAGCCGCGATCGATTAAAATTTCCGCGCCATCTTTGTAATAACGCGCAGACAGCGTACGCGTGACGCTTTGCGGATTGTTCGGATAAACCATTCCATAACCGAAGCCGTTACCGCGCGCCTGATGTTTTTTCGCATATCGATAGAGGTACTTCCACAGCACCGGCGTCAGGATATATTTCGCCTCGACCATCGGGTCCAACAGCTGCGCCAGCGTCACTCGCTGTGCAGGGAAACATTCGCTGATATCACGCAGAGTAAAATCGGCTTTCAGATTAAGATCGCGACGAAAACCCACCAGCACGATGCGTTCACGGTGCTGCGGCAGAAAATGTTTACCATCGATGATTTTCGGATCGTCCGGCCCGTTATCTTCTGCATCAGCCACGTCATAGCCCAGTTCGTCCAGCGTCTGCATGATGATGCGGAACGTTTTACCCTGGTCGTGACTTTTCAGGTTTTTGACGTTTTCGAGCACAAACATCGCCGGACGACGCGCGTCGATAATGCGTACCACATCAAAAAACAGCGTGCCCTGGGTATCGCAGGCAAAACCGTGCGCCCGCCCGAGCGAGTTCTTTTTCGATACGCCAGCCAGCGAAAATGGCTGACAAGGGAAACCGGCCAGTAAAACATCGTGTTCAGGAATGTGTTGACGAATATGTTCCGCCGCCGCCTCATCACTCACGCCTTCTTTATGGCTGAGGGTGATATCGCGGATATCTTCATTAAAATGATGCGTCGCCGGATCGCAATAATGGTTGGCTTTATAAGTGCGTACCGCATGTTTGTTCCATTCGCTGGTAAACACGCATTGTCCGCCAATCGATTCAAAACCGCGACGGATGCCGCCAATTCCGGCAAATAGATCGATAAAGCGAAACGCATAATGCGGATGATGTGCCGGTGGTTTGGGTAACAACGTTTGCAGATGGGCGAACTCTTTCTCACTTAAACGGTGCCATGCCGAGTCATTCGCCAGCGCACGTTTTAAAATTGCCGCGCTCCAGTGATTCTCACCCACACCATTAAGCTGCGCCACCAGCGTTTTAACATCATAAATTTGCAGCAGTTTCTCCAGCATTGCCTGTGCGGCATTCCCGGTGCTGTATGAATCGGTTACTGATATATTTTCCTGCATAGATTTAACCGGCCATCTGAGATGGCCGACAGGTTAACATAATTACAGCCATTTAGGGCCACGCGCTTATCCCGCGGGTGAAAACGCATCTATCACCTTGTGATCGACACCTTCATTCTCCCCCGCCAGTTCGGCACTGAGCTTCGCCATAAACTCGACTAAAAAATGCGCGTTGTGCTGCGCCAGCTGCTTGCCTCTTGCGGTTTGCATGGTTTGCGGTAGCTTCAGCAACTTAGTCTGGAAATGATCCAGCGCGTAGCGTTTATCATCAAGCGGGCGATGCTGTGCGAACGGATCTTCACCATCAAACAGCGCCACGCCCAATGCCCCTGAAACGGCAAACACGCGCGCCAGGCCAATCGCCCCCAGGGCTTCCAGCCGATCCGCATCCTGGACGATTTTAGCTTCCGTTGTTAAGGGGGCGATTTGCGCGCTGAAACTGTGAGCGGCAATGGCATGACAAACGGCCTCGATTTTCTCCGCCGGAAATTGCTCGAACTCTTCACGGAGCAGGCGACGCGTCTCTTCTGCCGCCAGGATTGAAGAACGCTGCCTTTGCGGATGATTTTTCGCCAGGCTCACAATATCGTGAAAATAACAGGCGGTTAAAATCACCAGCATATCGACATCGTCATCTGCCGCCAGCTTCTGTGCCGTAGCCCAGACGCGGCGAAAATGACACACGTCATGGGCCGCGTCCTGGTGCTGATGATGGTTTTTCAACCAGTTTTCGAACTGTGCCTGCCAGTGTTGTAAGTCCATACGCGCTCCGTTGCCAAAGAGTCGCCACCTTAGCAGTTTTTATTCATAGCGTCTGCTACGTGCGGGACGAGGTCGGGTGTACCAGGCAATGCTGCCTAACAATGCCCCGACCAGAGCCATAAATAAAAATCCGACCAGTGCCCCTAACCACTTTCCCGCGGTAGAGCCTAAATCGCTTTTCAAATCCCGACACCGGGGCATCAGGGATCCGGCTCATCACCCAGATGTAACGCGCCATTGCCCAGACGAAATAGCCACACCATGTATAGAAAGCCCACAAAGCCAATTTGCCGCCAGGGCTGCGAGAGAGTCTCTCTTCCATCTTTGTCGAACCGTATTCCATTTTGAGATAACCCGGAAAATTCAGACATAGTACTATTATGTGATAAAAGTCACATTTTTCCACATTGGATGAGCCAGTCAAGACTCAATCATTTTTTGAACAAATAGATAAATTTTGCGCAACGGCAATAATTACTGGAAAAACAGCAATAAAGATTTATTTATATCCTTGGTAATAGTTTTATTAATTCACCCAAACAATATATTAGCACTGAATACAATTATACCTTTTTTGATTTCTGTGTCATGATAACCCCGTTATTAGCCTTTTATCGTCTTGTTTATATTTTTTGGGCCGGCATGATGCCGGCTTTTTTTATACCTTCATTAATGTGCGCGTGATCACGCCTGCCGTTTGGCGCAACAATCATTGATACTCCCTATCTTTCCATTCAACTCATAACATATTGATATACATTTATAATTTTCATGAATGTTTATATTTAGAATTCATAATTCTGAATTATATTAAATAGATTAGAAACATTTTGAAATCTTTTAAATACATTTGTTACATGTAATCCTTAAAATAAAATGAACTTCATAGAATAGTATCCAAATGTGCTTTTTTTTGGATAACGGCACTTATTGATATATTCATGAAGATTATAATCACAAGGGAATACATAATGAAAAGAAAAGTTCTGGCAATGCTGGTCCCGGCGTTATTAGTTGCTGGCGCAGCAAATGCGGCTGAAGTCTATAATAAAGATGGTAATAAACTGGATTTGTACGGAAAAGTAGCGGGCCTGCACTACTTCTCTGATGATGCTGGCAGCGATGGCGACATGTCATATGCCCGTATCGGTTTCAAAGGTGAAACTCAGATCGCTGACCAATTCACTGGTTATGGTCAGTGGGAATTTAACATTGGCGCAAACGGTCCTGAAAGCGACAAAGGTAATACCGCAACGCGTCTGGCATTTGCAGGTTTAGGCTTTGGTCAGAATGGTACTTTCGACTATGGTCGTAACTACGGTGTCGTATATGACATCGAAGCATGGACCGATATGCTGCCAGAATTTGGTGGCGATACCTATGCTGGTGCCGACAACTTCATGAACGGTCGTGCTAATGGTGTTGCAACCTACCGTAACAATGGCTTCTTTGGTCAGGTCGATGGCCTGAACTTTGCTCTGCAATATCAGGGTAATAATGAAGATGATGGATTATTCGGTCAGGAAGGTTCTGGTAACGGTAATGGCCGTAAGTTAGCTAAAGAGAACGGCGACGGCTTCGGTATGTCCACTTCCTATGACTTTGACTTTGGTTTAAGTCTGGGCGCTGCTTACTCTAACTCTGACCGTACCGACAATCAGGTTCACAAAGGTACTCATAACACTCGTTATGGAGATCGCTTCGATGCAACTGCTGGCGGTGAAACAGCAGAAGCATGGACCGTTGGTGCTAAATACGACGCTAATAACGTTTACTTAGCAGCTATGTATGCTGAAACCCGTAACATGACTGGTTACGGTGATGCTGATGCGATCGCTAACAAAACCCAAAACTTTGAAGTTGTTGCTCAGTATCAGTTCGACTTCGGTCTGCGCCCGTCCATCGCTTACCTGCAATCTAAAGGTAAGGATTTAGGCGGTGTAAATAGTGATAACTTCGACAGCCAGGGCAATCATCATTACACCAACAAAGATCTGGTTAAATATGTTGATATTGGTATGACCTACTACTTCAACAAAAACATTTCCACCTACGTTGATTACAAAATCAACCTGCTGGACAACGACGACGACTTCTACAAAGAAAACGGCATCGCTACCGATGATATCGTAGCTGTGGGCTTAGTCTACCAGTTCTAATCAGCCAACGCGCCGCGGCGTGTTACTGTAAAACTTAACAATAGCCTGAGTTCGTCCCTCATCGAACTCAGGCTTTTTTATTGGCATTTCATCTCCATCTGTGGCACACGCAATTGCCAAAGCATATCGATACAGCACATTACCCCGCCACTCCTGGCTCAATAAAATCTACCAGCGTCTCTTCCAGCCAACACCCAAATGCATTTCTTTATGAATTAATCCGCAACAAAACCGCCGTCCATATAGAAATATTTGCAAAAATAGTGCATGAAAAAAGCTTTTTCTCTGCCAATCCGGGATATAAATATTCATCAGCACCATAATATTCCACATCACTAAATCTCTCCCCATCGCCCCCAAACCTCTGATAATGGTCTAAAATCATTGAGGCCACTTGCGACGACGTTACTCAATAAGGAAAGTTTGGCGTGAATAATATTCAACACCAGTGCAGCATCATCATTACATACTTATGCCCGCCAACTACCGCTTTCGATATATTGACTCAATTTTTCAGCCTGGTTAAAAATAGCGACCAGCTCAGTCGCAAATATAGTGACTACCCTAACTAAGCAACAATAAGGAATACACTATGACTGTTCAAACAAGTAAAAATCCGCAGGTCGATATTGCTGAAGATAATGCCTTCTTCCCTTCAGAATATTCGCTTAGCCAATATACCAGTCCTGTCTCTGATCTTGATGGCGTGGACTATCCAAAACCGTATCGCGGTAAACATAAAATTCTGGTGATCGCCGCGGACGAACGTTATTTGCCGACCGATAACGGGAAACTGTTCTCGACCGGTAACCATCCGATTGAAACGTTGCTGCCGTTGTATCATCTCCATGCTGCAGGTTTCGAATTCGAAGTGGCGACCATTTCCGGTCTGATGACCAAGTTTGAATACTGGGCTATGCCGCACAAAGATGAAAAAGTAATGCCATTCTTTGAGCAGCATAAATCGATGTTCCGCAATCCGAAGAAACTCGCGGATGTTGTCGCCAGCCTCAACGCTGACAGCGAATATGCAGCAATCTTTGTTCCTGGTGGTCATGGCGCACTTATTGGTTTACCAGAAAGCCAGGACGTGGCTGCCGCTTTACAGTGGGCAATAAAAAATGACCGTTTTGTTATCTCCCTTTGCCACGGCCCGGCGGCTTTTCTGGCGCTTCGCCACGGCGATAACCCACTGAATGGTTATTCCATTTGCGCATTCCCAGACGCCGCAGACAAACAAACGCCAGAGATAGGCTATATGTCGGGTCATCTCACCTGGTACTTCGGCGAAGAACTGAAGAAAATGGGCATGAACATCATTAATGACGACATCACCGGGCGAGTACATAAGGACCGTAAACTTCTCACCAGCGACAGTCCTATCGCAGCGAATGCGTTGGGTAAACTGGCGGCGCAGGAAATGCTGGCCGCTTACGCGGGTTAATCCCTGTTACGTTTGAATGTAAGCGCATAATCAATCGCAGCCACGTTAATACTCACGACGTGGCTGCGTTTTTTCATGGTTAATTTATGGCGTACTGAAGCCCTATGTTAATTTCTTTGCGGTAACGTAATCCGGAACACATTATGCTTATTGAGATAGTGATACGTAGCACTTCCCCCATGCAATTCGGCAATCGCTTTGACTAAAGAAAGACCAAGTCCCTGACCTACGGAATGACGCGAATTATCTCCCCGCCAAAATCTACGGAAGAGTTTTTCAGGCTCATTAATTTTCGTTCCAGGACTGGCGATATCAATATTAAGAGAACCGTTGTTATCAAGAAAACTGGTTATCTGAATACGCGATTTTTCTGGCGAATATCGAATGGCGTTAACAATAAGATTCGATAACATTCGTTGCAGTAAAATTTTATCCGCAAAGATTTGTTGATTGCACTCGACCTTAAAACGAATCTCTTTCTCGTCTGAAAGATATTCAAGATAGTCCAAAAGATTTTCAACTTCCTTATTGAGAGAAAGCGCATCCAGTTTCACCAAAACATTGTTTTTGTCTGCCCTGGCAAGAAACAGTATATTCTCTGTTAACCGCGAAATATTTTCCAGCTCTTCAATGTTTCCGGCAATTGTTTTTTGATATTCAGCGATACTTCTGGTTTGACTGAGCGTAACCTGATTCTGACCCAGTAATGCATTAATTGGTGTTCTAAGTTCATGAGCGAGATCGTCAGCAAACTGACTTAGACGCTCAAAATCTTTGACTAAAGCATGATGCATTTTATTCAACGCCTGCCCAAGAGGTTTTAGTTCTCTCGGTAATGCGCTAACCTCAACAGGCTCCCGGTTATCGTTATAATTCAGCGCTTCCGTTACACCACTCAACTTTTTGATCTCTCGTAACCCCGTTCTGATTAACAACGGACTTAATACTGAGCACAGTATAATGGCGACAATGCAAATTATAATGCTATTAATTTTATACTGTTCAAGCATGTTATGTCTGGCTGAAGCCAATTTAGCCACAGTAACCGTTAATGATGGCGAAACTTCATCAATATTAATTCGTAAAGCATCTATCTCTGTGTCATTAATAATGCTTCTGTAAATGCCAGCTGCGCTAATTGTCTCACTAGCAGGTATGTTATTTAACATGCCATCACTGACATTTGTCCGGTTAACAATTTTATTGATGCCATCACCATGAATGATCAAGATATCCTGACTAACATCCATCATCCGGTTAAAGTACACAGGTAACGTATCTGGATTTACCCCATCAATTAACAACTGCTTGATCTGCGCTGTCCGGTTAATGAGTGTTGTATCATCGCGCCATTTCAACTCACTTGCCAGGCCATTATAGAGAGTCCAGACAATTCCAGCGCCAGCAACAGACAGCAGCAATATAAAAAGCAAGGTTAAACGGACGGTTATAGATAATCTTTTCATTATTTTTTTACCGCTACGAATGAATAGCCCATCCCCCGGATTGTGGCGATTAGCTTTTCAGGAAAAGGATCATCAACTTTTGCGCGGAGCCTGCGAATGGCGACGTCCACCGTATTGGTATCACTATCAAAGTTGATTCCCCAAATTTCACTCGCAATAACCGTTCTGGGGATAATCTCGCCAGCTCTGGAGGCCAGTAGCCAAAGTAACTGAAACTCCTTGCGCGTCAGTGTAATACTGATATTGTCCCTGCTCACACTTTGACTAACAGAGTCCATTCTTAAGCCGCTGATTTCTAATGATGAATTCAGAGCGTGATGTTGCCTTAATTGTGCCCGAACCCTTGCCAGCAACTCAGAAAATGAAAAAGGTTTTACCAGATAATCATTTGCTCCACTGTCCAGCCCTCTGACTCTGTCATCGACAGAATCCCTTGCAGTAAGGCAAATAACAGGGGTTTGCTTTGCCGTTCTTAACGTTTGTAAGATCTGCCAGCCATCCATACCCGGAAGCATAATATCCAGAATGATCAATGCATAATCATCCTTCAGCGCAAGATAAAGCCCATCTCTGCCATCTGAAACGGCATCAATGACATAACCCGCTTCGGAAAGCCCCTGCGTTACCCATTCCTGGGTCCTTTGATTATCTTCAATAAGTAGAATCTTCATGAAAATAATATGCCATAAATCATATGTTATAGAAACAGCCTGGTTCATTACAAAATTGTAATGCTGCTGTAAGGTTACCCTGGCCGTTTTTTCGCTATCCTCAAAACTCATTCACATGACAAGGATATAAACATGTTAAAGCGTTATTTAGTACTCTCCGTAGTAACGGCTGCATTTTCATTACCTTCTTTGGTTTATGCCGCACAACAAAACATTCTTAGCGTGCACATTTTGAACCAGCAAACAGGAAAACCCGCTGCCGACGTGACAGTCACTCTTGAAAAGAAAGCGGATAACGGCTGGTTACAACTTAATACCGCCAAAACAGATAAGGATGGACGAATTAAGGCACTGTGGCCCGAGCAAACTGCGACTACTGGCGATTACCGTGTCGTATTTAAAACCGGGGACTATTTCAAGAAACAAAATCTTGAAAGTTTCTTCCCTGAGATCCCCGTTGAATTTCATATTAATAAAGTGAACGAGCATTATCATGTGCCTTTGTTACTCAGCCAATATGGGTATTCAACCTATCGTGGCAGTTAATGCGTAAATATGTAAAAGCTGATCTCTGCTACTGTTAGGGAGGTGACTCCCTGACAGATTAACAGTAAACGGCTCTTGTTGGCTAACGACAAAAAAGTGTGATAGCTTATGAAAAAGAATCAATTTTTAAAAGAATCAGATGTTACGGCAGAGTCGGTATTCTTTATGAAGCGTCGGCAGGTGTTAAAAGCACTGGGCATCAGCGCGGCTGCACTTTCTTTGCCTCACGCTGCGCATGCCGATCTGCTTAGCTGGTTTAAAGGGAACGATCGCCCACCCGCCCCCGCCGGAAAAGCGCTGGAGTTCAGCAAGCCTGCCGCCTGGCAAAATAACCTGCCACTGACGCCAGCAGATAAAGTTTCCGGTTATAACAACTTCTATGAATTCGGGCTGGATAAAGCCGATCCCGCCGCTAATGCTGGTAGCCTGAAAACCGATCCATGGACACTGAAAATCAGCGGCGAAGTGGCAAAACCATTGACCCTCGATCACGATGATTTAACCCGTCGCTTCCCGCTGGAAGAGCGTATTTATCGTATGCGCTGCGTGGAAGCGTGGTCGATGGTGGTGCCGTGGATTGGTTCTCCGCTACACAAATTGCTGGCGCTTGCCGAACCCACCAGCAATGCGAAGTATGTCGCTTTCGAAACGATTTATGCGCCGGAACAGATGCCAGGCCAGCAGGACCGCTTTATCGGCGGCGGGCTGAAATATCCTTATGTCGAAGGATTGCGTCTCGACGAAGCAATGCATCCGCTCACACTGATGACCGTAGGTGTTTATGGCAAGGCGTTACCACCGCAAAATGGCGCGCCGGTGCGACTGATTGTGCCGTGGAAATATGGCTTTAAAGGGATTAAATCGATCGTCAGTATTAAGCTGACCCGCGAGCGTCCGCCAACCACCTGGAATCTGGCAGCGCCTGACGAATACGGTTTTTACGCCAACGTTAATCCGCATGTTGATCACCCGCGCTGGTCACAGGCTACCGAACGATTTATTGGTTCAGGCGGCATTCTCGATGTTCAGCGCCAGCCAACACTACTGTTTAATGGTTACGCCGACCAGGTGGCATCGCTGTATCGTGGCCTGGATTTGCGGGAGAATTTCTGAATGCGTCTGACAGCAAAACAGGTGACATGGCTGAAAGTTTGCCTGCATCTTGCCGGATTGTTGCCGTTTCTCTGGCTGGTCTGGGTGATTAATCACGGTGGACTGGGTGCCGATCCGGTGAAAGATATTCAGCATTTTACCGGTCGCACTGCACTGAAATTTTTGCTGGCGACCTTGTTAATCACACCTCTGGCACGCTACGCAAAACAGCCGTTATTGATACGCACTCGCCGCCTGTTAGGATTATGGTGCTTTGCCTGGGCGACACTGCATTTAACCAGTTACGCATTGCTGGAGCTGGGCGTGAATAATCTGGCGTTATTAGGTAAGGAGTTAATTACCCGGCCTTATTTAACGTTAGGAATTATCAGCTGGGTTATTTTGCTTGCTTTAGCGTTCACTTCAACCCAGTCGATGCAGCGAAAACTCGGCAAACACTGGCAACAGTTGCATAACTTCGTCTATCTTGTCGCGATCCTGGCCCCAATACATTATCTGTGGTCAGTGAAGATTATTTCACCGCAGCCACTCATCTACGCTGGGCTGGCTGTACTGCTTTTAGCCTTACGGTATAAGAAGTTGCTTTCCCTTTTCAACCGGTTACGCAAGCAGGCCCACAACAAATTATCTCTATAACTTCATATTGCCGACAAACTTCGCGTTATCCCGGCCGGATGCGGCGCGAGCTCCCTATCCGGCCCACACAGATCGCATCAAGTTATGTTTCGTTTGTCATCAACCTTTCATCACCAGAATAATTTATTTTATTTCAATAAGATAGTTCAATACACCTGAGAATACCATGCTCTCATTTCCTAATGAGTTGTTGCATTTTTTCATATGTTACAATATAACATTACACATCATGTACATTAACTCTGGAGGAAATTGTTTTGGCGATTCGTCTTCATAAACTGGCTGTTGCTTTAGGTGTCTTTATTGTTAGCGCTCCTGCCTTTTCGCATGGTCATCATTCTCATGGCAAACCCTTAACAGAGGTCGAACAAAAAGCTGCTAATGGTGTTTTTGATGATACCAATGTACAAAACCGAACGCTCAGTGACTGGGATGGAGTCTGGCAATCCGTTTACCCTTTACTGCAAAGTGGCAAACTTGATCCCGTCTTTCAGAAGAAAGCGGATGCAGATAAAACCAAAACATTTGCTGAAATTAAAGATTATTATCGCAAAGGTTATGCGACAGATATCGAAATGATTGGCATTGAGGACGGCATTGTCGAATTCCATAGAAATAATGAAACAACATCCTGTAAATATGATTACGATGGATACAAAATACTCACCTATAAATCAGGCAAGAAAGGCGTTCGTTACTTATTCGAATGTAAAGATCCTGAAAGCAAAGCCCCTAAATATATACAATTTAGCGATCATATAATTGCACCACGAAAATCATCTCATTTTCACATTTTTATGGGTAATGATACCCAACAGTCTTTATTGAATGAAATGGAAAACTGGCCAACGTATTATCCCTATCAGTTGAGTAGCGAAGAAGTGGTCGAGGAGATGATGTCTCATTGATTTTTTTGCGCTGACTTCAGTTATTTAACAGAACAGTGCCTGGTAGTAACAACAATAATTTACCAAGACAAATAAGTAAGACAAACTCAGACACGCTCATACTTGAGTCGTGTCTTTTTTATTATGTCTGTAGAAAAAAACTGCGAAAAAGGCGAACAATAAATACACAACTCAGCCATACAGACTAGCAGCGCAAATGTTTCCAGGAGCAAGTCATCTGTCATGGTAAAACTAACCATAAATATAGGTTAATTTTGATGTTTAAACCTTTTTTACTTGTTAGTATGATACAAAGGCTTTCAAAAAAGCTGGGAAATTCAACAACTCTTGGAAATTATGGACTTTGTCCCGCAGCTTTAATCTGACGGCCGCGTTCCTTTTTTGGCTCAATTATTGACCCCTTCTCTACGCAACTTCAGTTCCCGCCAGCAACTTTGCGGCAGTTTCATAGGATCAATGTCTAAAAGAATAATGGTGACCGATAAGAAAACGACTGAATAACTGTAGATTTTCGCTCGAAACCTTCCTGTCAGACCCATAGCGAATCAAGTGCTGAATGTCACAGTATCGAACAGAAAACAGTGACGATCTAACCCTTCAAGAATATTCTACGAATGTTCTGTTTAGGAAAAGCAAGGCGGGAAGTCGAGAGATAAGTCATTGATAAAGTGGCGGAGAGAGGGGGATTTGAACCCCCGGTAGAGTTGCCCCTACTCCGGTTTTCGAGACCGGTCCGTTCAGCCGCTCCGGCATCTCTCCGTTCAGATGGTTGCCATGATGCCAGGAAATTTGGCATTTTAACAGTCCCTGTCCGTGCAATTTTGTTCAAGTGACGAGTTTGCGAGCAAAACGATGATTAAGTGGCCCTGGAAAGTACAAGAATCAGCACATCAAACTGCCCTTCCCTGGCAGGAAGCACTATCGATCCCCCTTTTAACGTGTCTGACAGAACAGGAACAAAGCAAATTGGTCGCTCTTGCCGAACGTTTTTTACAGCAAAAACGGCTTGTTCCTTTACAGGGCTTTGAGCTGAATTCATTAAGAAGCTGCCGGATAGCACTTCTATTTTGCCTGCCCGTTCTGGAGTTAGGACTGGAATGGCTGGATGGTTTTCATGAAGTCTTAATTTATCCTGCGCCATTTGTGGTCGATGATGAATGGGAAGACGATATCGGTCTGGTGCATAACCAACGTATTGTTCAGTCAGGTCAGAGCTGGCAGCAAGGGCCTATCGTTTTGAACTGGTTGGATATACAAGATTCTTTTGATGCTTCTGGTTTTAACCTGATTATTCATGAAGTCGCTCATAAGCTGGACACCCGTAACGGCGATCGCGCCAGCGGAGTTCCCTTTATTTCGTTGCGTGAGGTTGCTGGCTGGGAACACGATCTTCATGCTGCAATGAACAACATTCAGGAAGAAATCGAATTAGTTGGTGAGAATGCGGCGAGCATTGATGCTTATGCTGCCAGTGATCCTGCTGAATGTTTTGCCGTACTTTCTGAATATTTCTTTAGCGCCCCAGAACTTTTTGCTCCTCGTTTCCCTTCATTGTGGCAACGTTTCTGTCAATTTTATCAACAAGATCCTTTGCAGAGACTGCATCACGCTAATGATACAGACTCGTTTTCGGCGACGAATGTTCATTAATTAACAACTTTGCAGATTAATTAACCAATTGAAATGGCTTATGAAATTTAGTGTTGACAGACAAGGTACCGCTAAGTAATATGCACCCCGTTCTCACGATTCCTCTGTAGTTCAGTCGGTAGAACGGCGGACTGTTAATCCGTATGTCACTGGTTCGAGTCCAGTCAGAGGAGCCAATTTTCTGTTTTCTTGCATCCTTGCGAATCTTTATCTGATGTTGATTCAACAGGTTAGTGTGAAAACTCTTCTCGGTGCATTTTGATTTTACCCTACGCATCGGGAAAAATTGGTGGTCAAATCTGGGGTCAGGTTAGTTCGATAATGGAGTGACCCCCATATATCCCTTACCGACGCAAAAATCCGCACCCTCAAGCCTTCTGATAAACCCTTTAAAGTCTCCGATTCTCACGGTCTGTATCTGCGGGTCAAGCCGGGTGGCTCCCGCCACTGGTATCTCAAATACCGTATTAGCGGTAAAGAATCCCGCATTGCGCTGGGTGCCTATCCAGCCATCTCCCTGTCTGATGCGCGACAGCAACGTGAAGGTATCCGTAAAATGCTGGCGCTGAATATCAACCCGGTACAGCAGCGGGCTGCTGTACGTGGCTCACGAACACCGGAGAAAGTTTTTAAAAACGTGGCGCTGGCGTGGCATAAAAGTAACAGGAAATGGTCGCAGAACACCGCCGACCGTCTGCTTGCCAGCCTGAACAATCACATCTTTCCGGTCATCGGGAACCTACCTGTATCAGAACTTAAACCCCGTCATTTCATTGACCTGCAGAAAGGGATCGAGGAAAAAGGTCTGCTGGAGGTTGCGTCCCGCACACGGCAGCACCTGAGTAACATAATACGCCATGCGGTCCATCAGGAGTTAATCGATACGAACCCTGCAGCAAACCTTGGCGGCGTGACCACACCTCCTGTCAGACGGCACTATCCTGCCCTGCCGCTGGAGCGGCTGCCTGAACTGCTTGAACGTATTGGGGCATATCATCAGGGCCGTGAACTGACCCGGCATGCCGTTCTGCTGATGCTGCATGTGTTCATTCGCTCCAGTGAACTGCGTTTCGCCCGCTGGTCAGAGATTGATTTCACAAACCGAGTCTGGACGATACCCGCGACGCGAGAACCCATTATTGGCGTGCATTATTCCGGCCGCGGGGCAAAAATGCGAATGCCGCATATCGTCCCCCTCTCAGAACAGTCCATCGCCATTCTGAAACAGATTAAGGATATCACCGGTAATAATGAACTGATCTTCCCCGGCGACCATAACCCGTATAAGCCAATGTGTGAAAACACGGTCAATAAGGCACTGCGGGTGATGGGTTACGACACGAAAAAGGATATCTGCGGTCACGGCTTCCGGGCAATGGCATGCAGTGCGCTGATGGAATCGGGTTTATGGGCAAAGGACGCAGTAGAACGCCAGATGAGTCATCAGGAGCGCAATACCGTGCGCATGGCTTATATTCATAAGGCAGAGCACCTGGAAGCCCGCAAAGCGATGATGCAGTGGTGGTCGGATTATCTGGAAGCATGCCGAGAATCTTATGCACCGCCTTATACAATTGGTAAAAATAAGTTTATCCCATAGTATACTAACGAATCCCACACTCTGGCAAATTACCACCACCTCCACAGGAGGTGGTTCTATATAGACTTTTATCAACTTCATGACGAAAAACACCTATTTTATCCCAAAAGAAGACAATAGAGTCACAGAGGAATCAAAGAGCGACTCAATTGTCTTTGGACAGTCTGGTTGTGAGGTTAGAAAACAGTTACTCCTACACCATTAAATAGGGCGCAATGCTCGCTAATTTCTCCCGGGTTTCTGTCAGTTCGCGTTCCGGCGTAGATTGCGCGATGATTCCCGCCCCCGCCTGTATCCAGCAGCGCTGGCTATCCTGAAATACGGAACGCAGAACTAGCGCCGCATCAAAGCGCGTATCGTCCAGCAGCAGGATTGCGCCGGAATAAAGCTCTCGCGGCGTCTTCTCAATTTGCATAATCGCGTTCAGAGCAGCATTTTTAGGGATACCTGAGGCGGTAATCGACGGAAACAGCACGGTAAACGCATCCCAGGCATCCTTGTTTTCCGCAAGCTGACCGCTCACGCCAGACCCCAGATGCTGAACGCTGCCGCGCTGGCGAACCGACATTAAATCTTCAACCACCACGCTGCCCGGCTGGCAAACAGCCTCCAGTTCAGCAATAGCTTCTTTGACAGAAAGGATATGCTCAAGCACCTCTTTACTGTCGTGCAGCAGTTCTGCCTCTTTCGCCTTATTATGCTCCGGGTTTCCCATGCGATCGCGGGTGCCCGCAAGCGGTTCAGTGACCACTTTATTGCCCGTCACTGACATCACCAGTTCCGGGCTAAAGCCCAGCGCTTCGCGTCCTTCCTGACGGAACATAAACGAGCGCACAGGCGTGTTTGCCTGCCGCCCGTATAACAGCGTGGCGGGCATATCAATCCGCGATGGCAGGGGAATGGCGCGCGAGACAATCACTTTGACATACTCGCCACGGCGGATCTCCGCAACGGCGCGCGCAACCTGTTGTTTATATGCCTCACCATTGAGGGCGGTATCCACCGCCAGTGGTGCGTTCTGCGTCGTTGTACCGGCCTCTTTTACCCACTCGCACAAACGTCGGCACCCGTCGGCGGAGTCCGCATAAACGGTGACATTTCCCTTTTCAAAAATAAGTTCTTCACGGGGAACGGTTAACGTCAGCAGCGGCCACTCCCCGGCGTTAAAGGCAATCCCCCGCGCATGCGCCGCAAAGTTGAACCCAACCTGTCCATATACCCGACGTCCTTTCACCTGAGGATGCGCCATAAAACGACGCGCGCAGTCGGCAATGGAATCCACCGCCCATTTTTGCTCCCCGGCATCATCAATAAATGTCGCCTGCGTTCCGTCGGCATTAATGTGCAGCCGTGCCTGGCACCCTTTGCCTAAATACCAACAGGGTTGACGCTCATAGACATAACACTCTTCTTCTGCGAACTGGCGTAAAACGCCAGAAATCGTCGGTAGCCATTGTTCCTCTGGTAATGCCAGATGTAGAAATTCACTGATTTTCATCCCTTACCTCTCTGTGTTATTCCCGGATCAATCAATTGTGCTTGTCATCAGTTCTCTTGCCGAATGCAGCCGGATATAAGCAACCCACGCCGCCAGCAACGTGAATGCCCCGGCAAACAGGAAGCAGGCCGCATAGCCAAAATGTTGAGCAACAACGCCACCGATAACGCCTGCCAGAATGGCGATTGCCGCGTCAGTACATTGAAAGAGGGTGAAGTCGACACCGGCCTGCAAAGGCGATGAAAGCGACATCAGCGTGGCGTAAAGACAGACCAGCGCGCAGGCCAGCGAAATGGACTGGACAATGACCAGACACTGGAGAATCTGCAGCAGCAGATGACCCGGCGCCATCATGAGCGTCATCACCACCGCCAGCAGCGCGATCCCCTGGACGCCATAAGCCGTCAACAGCGCTCTGCCGGGTGAGGTGTATTTCATCAGCAATCCGCCGGCCAGCGTTCCTGCTATGCCCGCTGCAATATTGCCGCCGCTGAACAGCGCGCCCAATGCGGACATGCTCAACCCATGATCCAACAACAGCGGTGCCAGAAGAGGCAGCACAAACCGCATGCCTGAATTCAGCATCAATACCAGCAGTAAGCCCAGGCACGCCTGCTTCCTCCTTAGCGCATAACCTAACGCCGGAACATGCGGGATAGTCGCTGTTCGCGTCGGCTCCGTAATGCGCCACAGCGGGAGTGACAGCGCCATAATCAGCACCGCCATCATCAGCATGGCGACAGGCCAGCCGGATGCCGCCGACAGCATCAGGAACACCCCGCCGCCGCACATCATTCCCAGATAGCTGCCGCCGACCTGCACGCTGTTTCCCCAGCCGTAACCCGTGCGGGTCAGTTGATCGACACAAAAGCCGTCGCTGGCGATATCAATGGTGGAGGCGACCGTGCCTGCCACCATAAACAGAACAAATAACGCGACGATTTGCGTATCGGGGAATCCCCCTTCTCGCCCAAACCAGCCAATCGCTGCGGCAATAGTCAGGATCGCCGCTAGCGCGACCTGACCACGCAGGATTAACATGCGGGAACGGCGTTCCTGGCTACCGGGCGGAAGCCGCCAGCGCTCGATCCACGGCGCCCAAATAAACTTCAGCGCCCAGGGCAGCATAAACAGGGTTGTCGCACCGGCAAGCGCCAGCGAACCGCCAGCAGCGCGCACCAGCGCGGGTAAGGACTGCATAGACAGCGCCGATACCAGACTCTGCGTCACATAGACGCCGGCAATAGCAAAAATCACCCGCCCGGTCGTCAACGTCAGCGGTTTCACATTCGACTGAACATCACTCATGCACCCACTCTCCAGACGCGGAACCCCCGTCGTCGCGCCACACGCGCGCGGCCATTTGCGCCTGCCACAGCGCCTGATAACGTCCATGATGTGAGAGCAATTGCGCATGAGTACCCTGCTCAACCACCTGTCCCTCTTCCATCACCAGAATGTTTCCGGCCCCGGCGATGGTGGATAAACGGTGAGCGATGATAATCACCGTCCGGTTGTGAACCAGGTTATCGATCGCTTTTTGCACCGCCAGCTCGCTTTCAATATCCAGCGCGGCAGTCGGTTCATCGAGAATGACGACCGGCGCGTTTTTCAATAACGCTCTGGCAATGGAAATCCGCTGGCGCTCGCCGCCCGATAGCTGGCCGCCCATCTCTCCCATTGGCGTCAGCCAGCCTTGCGGAAGACGGGAAATAAACTCAAGGCACTGCGCCGCGCGGGCGGCCTCTTCTACCTCCTGCCGCGTCGCCTGTGGGCGCGCGATACGGATATTCGCCAGCAGCGTGTCATCAAACAGCCAGACATCCTGGAAAACAACAGAAATCAGGCTATTGAGCTGTTCCGGCGTCAGGCGGCGAATATCGACGCCGCCAATAGAAATCTGCCCTTGCTGCGGATCGGCATAGCGCATTAACAGTTTGGTGACGGTAGTTTTGCCTGCGCCGGAGGCACCCACCAGCGCGCTCATACTGGCTGCCGGGAACGTCAAAGAAACATGATTAAGCGCGTGGCCGTCGCCTTCTTCGTAGCGATAGCTGACGTTGTCAAAGCGGATATCGTAACGTTCCGGCATCTCGCTTTGCTCTGCGACGGGAAGCGGTGCTATCGCCATAAACTGCTCAATCCGTTGCAGGGCGCTGGCGATCAGTTCCACAACCGAGGTGTAGCTGATAAACATCGCCATCGGTTCTGCGAAGCGCATAATCATCGCGACGGCGGCAATCAAAAAGGCGAGGTTCAGAGTGCCCGTCACTACCCAGACGATCCCGGATAACACCACCACCTGTAGGCCCAACTCCACGACGCTGGCGATCAGCATCGTCGCGCCAGCGCCCTGACGGTGAGTGCGGGTCTGTAAGTTTTCCAGCGCATTGAAATGCGCCAGCAGCGCCCGGCTTTTATCGGCATCGCTGCCGCAGGTGCGCAATACCATCATCCCCTGAGCAAATTCAACGATATCGCCGCTCAGACGCTGGTGCGCTTCCCCCAGCGTCTGCATTTGTCGCCGCATCGCCGGGCGGCGCCAGTAATAAAACGGCACCAGCAGAGGGAAGATCAGCAACATCACCAGCCCCAGCCGCCAGTCTATCCACAATGTCGCCAGCGACGCCGTCAGCGGCGTGACAATGGTGAGCAGCAAAATATTGGCTATCGCAATAACATAATTGAGGTTTTCATCCACGCTGCCCAGCAGCAAGGCGTTCATTTCACCCGCCCTGCCGCGCTGGAGCTTCTCCAGCGGCACGCGGCGTAACTGCTCGCCAAGTCGCAGGCGCAACTCATGGGTAGCCTGCGCCAGATGACCACGGTATTCAAAGCCCAGGCCATACCAGCGTAGCACCAGCGTCACAATTGCGGCGACGCTGAAGGCCATAGCCCAGTTAAGAAGTTGCGGCGCGTCTCCCCGTAACAGCGCATCAATGATCGGATAAAGACAGGCAAAGGCGATCCCCTGCATGAATGCCGCCAGCAACAGCGCCAGCATACTGCGTCGCAGCATCCTGGCCTGACTGCCAACGCTGGAGATAAGCTGGCGCCAGATGACGCGCCAGGCCAGGTTATCCGCAGGATTATTGTCTTTCATTTTCCACCACCTCTTCCTGTGTTCCACCCGGCACCCAATGCTGCGCCTGCTGATAGTGTTGCCAGAGCCGTTGATACAGGCCGCCCTGCGCCAACAGTTGCGTATGGTTCCCCATTTCCCTGAGCTGTCCGTCGGAAAACAGCAATATCACATCGGCCTGAGTCACCATTGAGAGACGATGCGCGACCATGATGACCGTCCGGCCACGCATGGCCGCCGCGAGCGCCTTGATAAGCGCCGCTTCGTTTTCCGGGTCAGCAAACGCCGTCGCCTCATCGAGCACCAGGATGGGGCGATCCTGCAAAAGCGCCCGGGCGATAGTAATGCGCTGCCGCTGGCCGCCGGAGAGAAATACCCCACGTTCCCCGACTCGAGTGTTGTAACCTTCTGGCAGAGCGCTAATAAAATCATGGGCCTGCGCCACTCTGGCCGCCGCTATAACCGCCTCCAGCGGCGTATCCGGCGCGCCCAGACGAATGTTATTGGCTATCGTGTCGGCAAAAAGGAAGTTGTCCTGAAACACAAACGAGAGTTGCTTCATCAGGGTGTCCGTCTGCATATCACGCAGATCCACGCCGCCAATACGGATATGGCCTTTGTCCGGGTCGGCGTAACGCAGCAGCAAGCGCGCCACGGTGCTTTTTCCGGCGCCGCTTGGCCCGACCAGCGCCACAATTTGCCCGGCAGGCACATGAAAGCTCACCTCCTGCAACGCGGCGCCAGTACGCGCTTGCGGATAATGAAAGCTCACCTGCTCAAAGGTAATGCTCGCCTCTTGCGGCTGCTGGTCAGACTGCGGCAGCGATAACTCCGGCATCGCGAGAACCTGATAAATACGCTGAATGCTTAAACGCGTTTGCGCGACCAGGTTATTGAGCATCATCATTGGCATTACGGCTTCGGCCATTCCGCTGCCCAGCAGTAAAACGGCCACCCACGCGATAAAATCGAAACTGCCATAGTGCAACAGGCCGTATCCCGACCAGATCAGGACAAACAGGGTCGGGAGAGGATTCAGAATCGAGAAGGAAAAACGCGCTGAAAAACCGGCTTTGCGATACCAGGTTTTGAGCACATCGACCCACTCTTCAAGGGCGCGTTGATAGCGCAAAAAACTGGTGCTGCCGCTATCAAACGTTCTCACCACGGGCATGGCCTGCACGAACTCAATAACCGCCGCGCTAACCTGCTCGCGCGCCTTATGATAACGCTGAGCCATATTTTCCGAACGCTGGCGGGCGAGCACGAGAACAACCGATCCAAACGCCAGTACCCCCAGCGTCGCGATTGCCAGCCGCCAGTCCAGCCAGAACAAGATAACGATTGTCGCCAGCGGCATGATGATCGCGCGGGCATAGAGCGGCGTGCTGTCGGCCACAAAAATATGTAACGACTTCACGTCATCCAGCATCACTTTCGCCACTGACCCGCTGCCCATTTGCTGTAACACGCCAGGCGGAAGCTGCAATGCTTTACGGGCTAACCTGCTGCGCAGAATGTTCTCCAGATGAAAAGCCGCGTAATGAGAGGTGTTGAACGCCTGTAAGCGCAGAACAAAAGTTAAGACCACGCAGCCGATCACGCCGCCCAGCGGCCAGGCCGGAATAGCGTCAGGCGTCGCGCGAATGTCACGCAGGCTCCACGCCAGAAAAAGGAGCGCCCCCAGGCTGGTTAATGCCGCCAGCCCCGCCAGCGCCATAGCTAAAATAACCTTCCTGCGAACCGGTGTAATCACCTGCCAGAGAGGAAATCGGGACAGCGATTCAGTATTGGATGATTGAGATGACATGGGAGTAACTGAATTTCCTGATGAATTTTTACGGACGCCAAAAACGACAATTCAGGGTGGCGTTCTGAGAATTAATGTGAATAATAACCATTATCAATAACTCATCTACCCCATTCGGTTCTATTTATACCCGCATTGGTCTAAGCCACAGGGAGATAACCAGGTCATGACGGAGTCACCGCAAACGCAATCTGAAATCTCTATTCACCAGTTGGTGGTCGGGAAACCTGCAAACGATGGCAATATTCCTGCTCAGTGTGAACTGCTGCGCTGTTCGTTGCAGGAAGGTATGGATATTTTGCTCTGGAGGGGCCATTTTGCGCGGCCAGAGACGTTGCAGCTACACGACGATCTGGGCAGGATTAACTTCTCGTGCATCCTGGAAGGCACATCGCGCTTTGCGATTCAGGGACTCCGGCGCCACACCGACTGGGAGCTTGCGCGCAATCGCCATTACATTACCCATACGCCAGACTGTCGCGGCAGCGCCTCCTATTGTGGCCGATTCGAGAGCATTACCCTCTCCTTCAGCCCTGAAACCCTCGCGCTGTGGGTGCCGGATATTAGCGCGGTCATTAAGAATAAGATCGACTCCCACTGCTGTTGCCAGCAGCAGCGTTGTAATGCTGAAACCCACTTAACGGCTCAGGCCTTGCGTCACGCGCTGATGCGCATGCACGGCGGCTTCAGTCATGAACAAAAGCCGTCGACGCTATGGTTGCAGGGGCAAAGTCTGGTCATGCTCAGCCTGGTGCTGGATGAACATCGCGAAGACGCCAGTTGCCTCTCCTGCCACTTCAACCCGATGGAACGCCAGAAACTGCTGCGGGCGAAGGATCTGCTGCTGGCTGATCTGACGCAAGCGCCGGGCGTCGCGGAGCTGGCCAGAGAGTCCGGTCTGAGCGTTCTCAAAATTAAGCGAGGCTTCCGCGTTCTGTTCAACAACAGCGTCTATGGCCTGTTTCAGGCTGAACGAATGCAGGAAGCCAGAAGACGCCTGGCCAACGGCAATACCTCCGTCATGACGGTGGCGGCCGATCTGGGCTATGCCAACGCCAGCCATTTCTCTGCCGCCTTCCAGAAACAGTTTGGCGTAACTCCTTCGACCTTTAAACGCGGGATGTAACCGGGGTCGCGCCCCCCTAAACTCCTCCCTGACAGAGGCCCGGATACCCCATCCGGGCCTCTGTTCTTTCCGCCTGTTACCAACCCGAAACGGGCATAAATAAACCCGTTTCGGGTAGCATCCAATTGTTAATAATTATTATTCTCATATGAGTAATGCTTTTCGGTAAGACGTGCCATCAGGAGGAAGAATGATTTCTGGCGCACCATCTCAGGATTCGCTGTTACCGGACAACCGCCACGCGGCTGATTACCAACAATTACGCGAGCGGCTCATACAGGAACTGAATTTAACGCCGCAGCAGTTACATGAAGAGAGCAACCTGATCCAGGCCGGCCTGGATTCCATAAGATTGATGAGATGGTTACACTGGTTTCGTAAAAATGGCTACCGCCTTACCCTTCGCGAGCTGTATGCCGCCCCCACGCTGGCGGCATGGAACCAGTTAATGCTCAGCCGGTCGCCGGAGAACGCGGAAGAAGAAACGCCGCCCGACGAATCATCCTGGCCGAACATGACCGAAAGTACCCCCTTCCCATTGACGCCAGTACAGCACGCCTACCTGACGGGCCGCATGCCGGGGCAGACGCTTGGCGGCGTGGGTTGCCACCTGTATCAGGAGTTTGAAGGCCATTGTCTGACGGCGTCGCAGCTGGAGCAGGCCATCACGACCTTGCTGCAACGCCACCCAATGCTGCATATCGCCTTTCGCCCCGACGGGCAGCAGGTCTGGCTACCGCAACCTTACTGGAACGGCGTCACCGTCCATGATTTACGCCATAACGACGCTGAAAGCCGCCAGGCCTATCTGGACGCACTGCGCCAGCGCCTGAGCCACCGTCTTTTACGCGTGGAAATCGGCGAAACGTTTGATTTTCAGCTGACGCTCTTGCCGGACAATCGCCACCGCCTCCATGTCAATATTGACCTGCTGATTATGGATGCCTCCAGCTTTACGCTTTTCTTCGATGAGCTTAACGCCCTGCTGGCCGGAGAATCGCTGCCGGCTATCGACACCCGCTATGATTTCCGCTCGTATTTGCTGCACCAGCAGAAGATCAATCAACCACTGAGAGACGACGCGCGCGCTTACTGGCTGGCGAAAGCATCGACGCTTCCCCCCGCGCCCGTCTTGCCGCTGGCCTGCGAACCCGCCACGCTATGTGAAGTCCGTAATACCCGACGCCGCATGATTGTCCCGGCAACACGCTGGCACGCCTTTAGCAACCGGGCCGGCGAGTATGGCGTGACGCCGACAATGGCACTGGCGACCTGTTTTTCTGCCGTGCTGGCTCGCTGGGGCGGCCTGACGCGTCTGCTGCTTAACATCACCTTATTCGACCGCCAGCCGCTGCACCCGGCGGTTGGCGCGATGCTTGCCGACTTCACCAATATTCTTCTGCTGGATACCGCCTGCGATGGCGATACCGTCAGCAACCTGGCGCGTAAAAACCAGCTCACGTTTACGGAGGACTGGGAGCATCGCCACTGGTCCGGCGTCGAATTACTCCGTGAACTCAAACGCCAGCAGCGCTACCCCCACGGCGCCCCGGTGGTATTTACCAGCAATCTGGGGCGTTCCCTCTACAGCAGCCGCGCAGAATCGCCGTTGGGCGAGCCGGAATGGGGCATCTCGCAAACGCCGCAGGTCTGGATAGATCATCTGGCGTTCGAGCATCACGGCGAGGTCTGGCTACAATGGGACAGCAACGACGCGCTGTTCCCTCCGGCGTTAGTCGAAACATTGTTCGACGCCTACTGCCAGTTGATTAACCAACTCTGCGATGACGAAAGCGCCTGGCAAAAGCCGTTCGCAGATATGATGCCCGCCAGCCAGCGCGCGATACGCGAACGGGTCAACGCCACCGGCGCCCCCATTCCCGAAGGCTTGCTGCATGAAGGCATTTTCCGTATCGCTCTGCAACAGCCGCAGGCGCTGGCGGTAACGGACATGCGTTATCAGTGGAATTATCATGAGCTGACAGACTATGCCCGCCGTTGCGCGGGCAGGTTAATCGAGTGCGGGGTTCAGCCCGGCGATAATGTGGCTATCACGATGTCGAAAGGCGCAGGACAACTTGTTGCGGTTCTGGCCGTCCTGCTGGCCGGGGCGGTTTACGTTCCGGTTTCGCTGGATCAGCCTGCCGCACGGCGCGAGAAAATCTACGCTGACGCCAGCGTCCGGCTGGTGCTCATTTGTCAGCACGACGCCAGCGCCGGGTCAGACGATATTCCCGTCCTTGCCTGGCAGCAGGCCATTGAGGCGGAGCCGATCGCCAACCCGGTAGTACGCGCCCCCACGCAACCGGCCTACATTATCTACACCTCCGGCTCTACCGGTACGCCGAAAGGGGTAGTCATTTCTCACCGGGGAGCGCTTAACACCTGTTGCGATATCAATACCCGCTATCAGGTTGGCCCGCATGACAGGGTGCTGGCCCTCTCCGCCCTACATTTTGATTTATCGGTTTACGACATTTTTGGCGTACTGCGCGCGGGCGGCGCGCTGGTGATGGTGATGGAAAATCAACGGCGCGATCCTCACGCATGGTGTGAGCTGATCCAGCGCCATCAGGTCACGCTCTGGAACAGCGTCCCGGCGCTGTTCGATATGCTGCTGACCTGGTGTGAAGGTTTCGCCGACGCCACGCCGGAAAACCTGCGCGCAGTGATGCTTTCCGGCGACTGGATCGGGCTTGACCTCCCCGCCCGTTATCGGGCCTTCCGGCCACAAGGACAATTTATCGCGATGGGCGGTGCCACCGAGGCGTCTATCTGGTCTAACGCCTGCGAAATTCACGACGTCCCCGCCCACTGGCGCTCCATCCCTTACGGTTTTCCGCTAACCAACCAACGCTACCGGGTGGTGGATGAACAGGGCCGGGACTGCCCTGACTGGGTGCCGGGTGAATTATGGATTGGCGGCATTGGGGTCGCGGAAGGCTATTTCAACGATCCCCTGCGTAGCGAGCAGCAATTTTTGACGCTCCCGGACGAGCGCTGGTATCGCACCGGCGATCTCGGCTGCTACTGGCCAGATGGCACAATCGAGTTCCTCGGTCGTCGCGACAAGCAGGTCAAAGTCGGAGGATATCGCATCGAGCTGGGCGAAATCGAAAGCGCGCTCAGCCAGCTGGCGGGGGTGAAACAAGCAACCGTTCTGGCGATCGGCGAAAAAGAAAAAACGCTGGCGGCATACGTTGTTCCTCAGGGCGAGGCTTTTTGCGTTACCGATCATCGGAACCCGGCACTGCCGCAGGCGTGGCACACGCTTGCGGGAACGTTGCCCTGTTGCGCCATCTCGCCAGAGATCTCCGCAGAACAGGTAGCCGATTTCCTTCAGCATCGCCTGCTAAAACTGAAGCCGGGTCACACCGCTGGCGCCGATCCTCTCCCCCTGATGAACTCACTCGCTATCCAGCCGCGCTGGCAGGCCGTGGTGGAACGCTGGTTAGCATTTCTGGTGACACAACGGCGACTGAAGCCCGCTGCTGAAGGTTATCAGGTCTGCGCTGGTGAAGAACGCGAGGATGAGCACCCGCACTTCAGCGGACATGATTTAACGTTATCGCAAATTCTTCGCGGTGCCCGTAACGAACTGTCGTTACTGAACGACGCGCAGTGGTCGCCGGAAAGCCTGGCCTTTAACCATCCGGCCAGCGCCCCGTATATTCAGGAACTGGCGACAATTTGCCAACAGCTTGCACAGCGCTTACAGCGCCCGGTGCGCCTGCTTGAGGTGGGAACCCGCACTGGCCGCGCCGCAGAATCGCTGTTAGCACAGCTCAACGCCGGACAGATTGAGTATGTCGGGCTTGAGCAGAGCCAGGAGATGCTGCTGAGCGCCCGGCAGAGGCTCGCCCCCTGGCCTGGCGCCCGTCTGTCCCTCTGGAATGCAGACACGCTGGCGGCGCACGCTCACTCGGCGGACATTATCTGGCTTAATAACGCCCTGCATCGTCTGCTGCCGGAAGATCCCGGGCTCCTTGCGACATTACAACAGCTTGCCGTTCCCGGCGCGCTGCTCTACGTGATGGAGTTTCGCCAGTTAACGCCGTCCGCCCTACTCAGCACGCTCCTGTTAACCAATGGGCAGCCGGAGGCCTTGCTGCATAACAGCGCCGACTGGGCGGCATTATTTAGCGCGGCCGGCTTCAACTGTCAGCATGGCGATGAGGTCGCGGGGTTACAACGCTTCCTCGTACAATGTCCTGACAGGCAGGTGCGCCGCGATCCCCGTCAACTTCAGGCCGCCCTCGCCGGGCGTCTGCCGGGGTGGATGGTGCCGCAACGGATCGTCTTCCTCGACGCCTTACCGCTGACAGCTAACGGGAAAATTGACTACCAGGCGCTGAAGCGTCGTCATACCCCTGAAGCGGAAAACCCGGCCGAAGCGGATTTACCCCAGGGCGACATTGAAAAACAGGTTGCCGCCCTCTGGCAGCAACTCTTATCAACTGGCAATGTCACCAGAGAAACCGACTTCTTCCAGCAAGGCGGCGATAGCCTGCTGGCGACCCGTCTGACCGGGCAACTTCATCAGGCAGGTTATGAAGCGCAATTAAGCGACCTGTTTAATCATCCCCGGCTGGCGGATTTTGCCGCCACGCTGCGGAAAACCGACGTCCCGGTCGAACAACCATTCGTCCACTCCCTTGAAGATCGCTACCAGCCCTTTGCGCTTACCGACGTGCAGCAGGCTTACCTGGTGGGGCGTCAGCCGGGCTTTGCCCTGGGCGGCGTCGGCTCACATTTCTTTGTTGAATTTGAAATTGCCGATCTGGACCTCACCCGGCTGGAGACGGTCTGGAACCGATTAATCGCCCGCCACGATATGCTGCGCGCCATCGTGCGTGATGGACAGCAACAGGTGCTCGAACAGACGCCCCCCTGGGTGATACCCGCACACACCCTCCATACGCCTGAAGAGGCGTTGCGGGTGCGCGAAAAACTGGCGCATCAGGTACTCAACCCCGAAGTGTGGCCGGTATTCGATCTCCAGGTCGGATACGTGGACGGGATGCCTGCCCGCCTGTGGCTGTGTCTGGATAACCTGTTACTTGACGGGCTGAGCATGCAGATTCTGTTGGCGGAGCTGGAGCACGGCTACCGCTACCCGCAACAGCTGCTTCCGCCGCTGCCCGTCACCTTCAGGGATTATCTGCAACAACCCTCGCTACAGTCGCCCAATCCAGATTCTCTGGCATGGTGGCAGGCGCAGCTTGATGATATTCCTCCGGCGCCTGCGTTGCCGCTGCGCTGCTTGCCTCAGGAGGTTGAAACACCGCGCTTCGCCCGCCTGAACGGCGCACTGGACAGCACGCGCTGGCATCGGCTGAAAAAACGGGCGGCTGACGCCCATCTCACCCCGTCGGCCGTACTGTTGTCGGTGTGGTCAACGGTTCTCTCTGCATGGAGTGCACAGCCTGAGTTCACGCTTAACCTTACGCTTTTCGACAGGCGACCGCTGCACCCGCAAATCAACCAGATTCTGGGCGATTTCACCTCGCTGATGCTGCTGAGCTGGCATCCCGGCGAAAGCTGGCTGCACAGCGCGCAGTCACTACAGCAGCGGCTGAGCCAGAACCTCAACCACCGCGATGTGTCAGCCATCCGCGTGATGCGTCAACTGGCGCAACGGCAAAACGTGCCTGCCGTTCCGATGCCCGTCGTCTTTACCAGCGCACTGGGCTTTGAGCAGGATAACTTCCTCGCCCGGCGTAATCTGCTCAAACCGGTCTGGGGCATCTCCCAGACGCCGCAGGTCTGGCTCGATCACCAGATTTATGAATCCGAAGGCGAACTGCGCTTTAACTGGGATTTTGTCGCCGCGCTGTTTCCTGCCGGGCAGGTGGAGCGCCAGTTTGAACAGTATTGCGCATTGCTAAACCGAATGGCCGAGGATGAAAGCGGCTGGCAACTGCCGCTCGCCGCGCTGGTGCCTCCCGTTAAACACGCAGGGCAATGCGCAGAGCGCTCACCGCGCGTATGCCCTGAGCACTCTCAGCCACACATTGCGGCGGACGAGAGCACCGTCAGCCTGATTTGCGACGCCTTCCGCGAGGTGGTTGGCGAGTCTGTCACGCCCGCAGAAAACTTCTTTGAGGCGGGCGCAACGTCGCTGAATCTGGTGCAACTGCACGTTTTGTTACAACGTCACGAATTTTCCACCCTGACGTTGCTTGACCTCTTCACCCACCCTTCTCCTGCTGCCCTGGCCGATTATCTGGCCGGCGTCGCCACGGTGGAGAAAACAAAACGACCTCGCCCTGTTCGCCGTCGTCAGCGGCGGATATAGCGCGAAGCAAACTGATTTTCCCCGGAACGCCATCGCGAACGCATGGCGTTCCATTGACTTTGTGAATCTTAGGAAACGGGACCGATTATGGATAACTTGCGCTTCTCTTCTGCGCCGACAGCAGATTCCATTGATGCATCGATCGTTCAACACTACCCGGACTGCGAACCTGTCGCGGTTATCGGCTACGCCTGCCATTTTCCTGAATCGCCGGATGGCGAAACGTTCTGGCAAAATCTGCTGGAAGGTCGTGAATGCAGCCGACGCTTTACGCGCGAAGAGCTTCTGGCCGTCGGTCTGGATGCCGCCATCATTGACGATCCTCATTATGTCAATATCGGTACGGTGTTAGACAACGCCGACTGCTTCGACGCCACCCTGTTTGGCTATTCGCGACAGGAAGCGGAGTCGATGGACCCGCAGCAGCGCCTGTTTTTGCAGGCGGTCTGGCATGCGCTGGAACATGCCGGTTATGCCCCCGGCGCCGTCCCCCATAAGACCGGCGTTTTCGCCTCTTCCCGGATGAGTACCTACCCCGGTCGCGAAGCATTGAACGTGACAGAAGTCGCGCAGGTAAAAGGTCTGCAATCTCTGATGGGCAATGATAAAGACTATATTGCCACCCGCGCCGCGTACAAACTCAACCTGCACGGCCCGGCGTTATCGGTACAGACCGCCTGCTCCAGCTCGCTGGTTGCCGTGCATCTGGCCTGTGAAAGCCTGCGCGCAGGCGAATCCGATATGGCGGTTGCCGGCGGCGTGGCGCTCTCTTTCCCCCAGCAGGCAGGCTACCGCTACCAGCCCGGAATGATTTTCTCTCCTGATGGTCACTGTCGTCCCTTTGACGCCTCGGCTGAGGGCACCTGGGCCGGTAACGGTCTCGGCTGCGTGGTGCTGCGTCGCCTGAGAGACGCGCTGCTGTCAGGCGATCCGATTATCTCGGTGATCCTCTCCAGCGCGGTCAACAACGACGGCAACAGAAAGGTCGGCTATACCGCCCCTTCCGTCGCAGGGCAACAGGCAGTCATCGAAGAGGCGTTAATGCTGGCGGCCATCGACGACAGGCAGGTAGGTTACATTGAAACCCACGGCACCGGCACACCGCTGGGCGACGCGATTGAAATTGAAGCGTTACGCAACGTCTATGCGCCTCGCCCGCAGGATCAGCGCTGTGCGCTCGGTTCCGTGAAAAGTAACATGGGCCATCTGGATACCGCGGCGGGCATTGCCGGACTGCTGAAAACCGTTCTGGCAGTCAGTCGCGGGCAAATTCCTCCCTTACTGAATTTTCACACCCCCAACCCGGCGCTGAAACTTGAAGAGAGCCCCTTTACCATACCGGTGTCGGCACAGGCATGGCAGGACGAAATGCGCTATGCGGGCGTCTCCTCCTTTGGTATTGGCGGCACCAACTGCCATATGATCGTCGCCTCGCTGCCCGACGCGCTCAACGCGCGCCTCCCCAATACGGATAGCGGCAGAAAAAGTACCGCGCTGCTGCTCAGCGCCGCCAGCGACAGCGCGTTGCGGCGGCTGGCGACGGATTATGCCGGGGCGCTGAGAGAGAATGCGGATGCCAGCTCTCTGGCCTTCACAGCCCTGCACGCGCGCCGTCTCGATCTCCCCTTCCGCCTGGCGGCGCCATTAAACCGTGAAACCGCCGAGGCGCTCAGCGCCTGGGCCGGTGAGAAATCGGGGGCGCTGGTTTACAGCGGCCACGGCGCCAGCGGCAAGCAGGTGTGGCTGTTTACCGGCCAGGGCTCGCACTGGCGCACTATGGGTCAAACGATGTACCATCACTCAACGGCGTTTGCCGACACGCTGGATCGCTGTTTTTCCGCCTGTAGCGAAATGCTCACGCCGTCACTGCGCGAAGCGATGTTTAACCCCGATTCGGCGCAGCTGGACAATATGGCCTGGGCGCAGCCGGCGATTGTCGCGTTTGAAATCGCGATGGCGGCGCACTGGCGTGCTGAAGGACTGAAGCCAGACTTCGCCATTGGGCATTCCGTCGGTGAATTTGCCGCTGCCGTTGTCTGCGGACACTATACGATTGAACAGGTCATGCCACTGGTTTGTCGGCGCGGCGCGCTAATGCAGCAGTGCGCAAGCGGCGCGATGGTGGCGGTATTTGCAGACGAAGACACGCTGATGCCGCTGGCTCGCCAGTTTGAGCTGGATCTCGCCGCCAACAACGGTACGCAACATACGGTATTTTCCGGGCCGGAAGCCCGTCTCGCGGTATTTTGCGCCACGCTCTCGCAGCATGACATTAACTATCGTCGCCTGAGCGTAACCGGTGCGGCGCACTCCGCTTTACTGGAGCCGATACTCGATCGGTTCCAGGACGCCTGCGCGGGACTGCACGCAGAGCCGGGGCAAATACCGATTGTTTCCACGCTCACCGCCGACGTCATTGATGAGTCAACGCTCAACCAGGCGGATTACTGGCGCCGACACATGCGCCAGCCGGTGCGTTTTATCCAGAGTATTCAGGTGGCGCATCAGCTCGGCGCCCGCGTTTTTCTGGAGATGGGGCCCGATGCCCAGTTGGTTGCTTGCGGGCAGCGCGAATACCGCGATAACGCATACTGGATAGCCAGCGCCCGGCGTAACAAAGAGGCGAGCGATGTCCTCAATCAGGCCCTGCTCCAGCTTTACGCTGCCGGCGTCGCCCTACCGTGGGCCGACCTGCTGGCGGGCGATGGACAACGTATCGCTGCGCCATGTTATCCGTTTGATACTGAACGTTACTGGAAAGAGCGCGTCTCCCCGGCCTGCGAGCCTGCCGACGCAGCGCTGTCTGCCGGGCTGGAGGTGGCGAGTCGCGCCGCGACAGCGCTCGATCTCCCTCGCCTGGAAGCGCTTAAACAGTGCGCCACGCGACTGCACGCCATCTACGTCGATCAACTGGTACAACGCTGTACCGGCGATGCCATTGAGAACGGCGTGGACGCCATGACCATCATGCGCCGTGGACGTCTGCTGCCCCGCTACCAGCAGCTACTCCAGCGCCTGCTGAATAACTGCGTGGTCGACGGCGATTACCGCTGCACCGACGGGCGATACGTCCGCGCCCGCCCCATTGAACATCAACAGCGGGAATCACTGCTGACGGAACTTGCCGGTTATTGTGAAGGTTTTCAGGCTATTCCCGACACCATCACCCGTGCCGGCGATCGGTTATATGAAATGATGAGCGGCGCGGAAGAACCGGTGGCGATTATCTTCCCGCAAAGCGCCTCCGACGGCGTGGAAGTGCTGTATCAGGAATTCAGCTTTGGCCGCTATTTCAACCAAATCGCCGCCGGGGTATTACGCGGCATTGTCCAGACGCGTCAGCCCCGCCAGCCGTTGCGTATTCTTGAAGTTGGCGGCGGAACCGGCGGCACCACCGCGTGGCTGCTGCCGGAACTCAACGGCGTTCCGGCACTGGAGTACCATTTCACCGATATCTCGGCGCTGTTCACCCGTCGCGCCCAGCAGAAATTCGCCGACTACGATTTTGTGAAGTATAGCGAGCTGGATCTCGAAAAAGAGGCGCAGTCTCAGGGTTTCCAGGCACAGTCTTACGATCTTATCGTGGCAGCGAACGTGATTCACGCCACCCGCCATATTGGCCGCACGCTCGATAATCTGCGCCCCCTGCTCAAGCCGGGCGGGCGCCTGCTGATGCGCGAAATCACCCAGCCAATGCGTCTGTTTGACTTCGTTTTCGGCCCGCTGGTTCTTCCGCTACAGGATCTCGACGCCCGCGAAGGTGAGTTATTCCTCACCACCGCTCAGTGGCAACAACAGTGCCGCCACGCCGGATTCAGCAAAGTGGCGTGGCTACCGCAGGATGGCAGCCCGAACGCCGGGATGAGCGAACATATCATTCTCGCCACGCTGCCCGGTCAGGCGGTTAGCGCCGTAACATTCACCGCGCCATCAGAACCCGTGTTGGGGCAGGCGCTGACGGATAACGGTGATTATCTCGCCGACTGGTCTGATTGCGCAGGTCAGCCCGAACAGTTTAACGCCCGCTGGCAGGAGGCATGGCGTCTGCTTTCACAGCGTCATGGCGACGCTCTGCCTGTGGAACCGCCCCCCGTCGCCGCCCCGGAGTGGCTGGGGAAGGTTCGCTTAAGCTGGCAAAACGAAGCCTTTTCCCGCGGTCAGATGCGCGTTGAAGCCCGTCATCCTGCTGGCGAGTGGCTGCCGCTATCGCCCGCCGCGCCTCTTCCTGCGCCGCAAACGCATTATCAATGGCGCTGGACGCCCCTCAACGTCGCCAGCATTGACCATCCGCTTACCTTTAGCTTCAGCGCCGGTACGCTTGCGCGCAGCGACGAGCTGGCGCAATACGGCATCATTCACGATCCGCACGCCTCTTCACGACTGATGATTGTTGAGGAGAGCGAGGATACGCTGGCCTTAGCGGAGAAAGTGATAGCAGCGCTCACCGCCAGCGCAGCCGGATTGATTGTGGTTACTCGCCGCGCGTGGCGAGTCGAGGAAAATGAAGCACTCTCTGCATCCCATCACGCGCTATGGGCCTTGCTTCGCGTCGCGGCCAACGAACAGCCGGAACGGTTGCTTGCCGCCATCGATCTCGCCGAAAACACCCCGTGGGAAACGCTGCATCAAGGGTTGAGCGCAGTCTCACTATCACAGCGCTGGCTCGCCGCACGGGGTGACACCCTTTGGCTTCCTTCACTGTCGCCCAATACGGGATGCGCCGCTGAATTACCGGCAAACGTGTTTACCGGCGATAGCCGCTGGCATCTGGTGACCGGAGCGTTTGGCGGATTAGGCCGCCTTGCCGTGAACTGGCTCAGAGAAAAAGGGGCGCGACGCATCGCCCTGCTGGCGCCGCGCGTGGATGAGTCATGGCTACGCGACGTGGAGGGCGGGCAGACGCGCGTCTGCCGTTGTGATGTGGGCGATGCCGGGCAACTGGCCACGGTTCTTGACGATCTGGCGGCCAACGGCGGCATTGCCGGAGCGATTCATGCCGCTGGCGTATTGGCTGACGCGCCCTTGCAGGAGCTTGATGACCACCAGCTGGCTGCCGTTTTCGCGGTAAAAGCGCAGGCGGCAAGCCAGCTGTTGCAAACCCTGCGCAACCACGACGGACGCTATCTTATTCTCTACTCTTCCGCTGCCGCCACCCTCGGCGCGCCGGGTCAGAGCGCCCATGCGCTGGCCTGCGGCTACCTGGACGGGCTGGCCCAGCAGTTTTCCACCCTTGATGCGCCGAAAACGCTCTCTGTCGCCTGGGGCGCATGGGGAGAAAGCGGTCGGGCGGCCACGCCGGAAATGCTGGCGACGCTCGCCAGCCGAGGTATGGGCGCGTTAAGCGATGCCGAAGGCTGCTGGCACCTGGAACAGGCGGTGATGCGCGGCGCCCCGTGGCGACTGGCGATGCGCGTTTTTACCGACAAAATGCCCCCGTTACAACAGGCTCTGTTTAACATCAGCGCCACAGAAAAAGCCGCAACGCCGGTCATTCCTCCTGCTGATGACAACGCCTTTAACGGCAGCCTGAGCGATGAAACAGCGGTGATGGCATGGCTGAAAAAGCGGATTGCGGTTCAGCTAAGGCTGAGCGATCCGGCGTCACTGCATCCAAACCAGGATCTGTTGCAACTCGGCATGGACTCGCTGCTCTTCCTTGAACTCAGTAGCGATATTCAGCACTACCTGGGTGTACGCATCAATGCGGAACGGGCGTGGCAGGATCTGTCTCCTCATGGACTCACGCAGCTTATCTGTTCTAAGCCAGAGGCGACGCCTGCCGCTTCGCAGCCGGAAGTGTTGCGGCACGACGCCGACGAGCGTTATGCGCCCTTCCCTTTGACGCCCATTCAGCACGCCTACTGGCTGGGGCGAACCCACCTCATTGGCTATGGCGGCGTCGCCTGTCACGTCCTGTTTGAGTGGGATAAACGCCACGATGAGTTCGATCTCGCCATACTGGAGAAAGCATGGAACCAGCTCATCGCACGCCACGATATGTTGCGTATGGTGGTTGATGCCGACGGGCAGCAGCGAATCCTGGCGACAACGCCGGAGTATCACATCCCGCGTGACGATCTGCGCGCGCTTTCCCCGGAAGAACAGCGCATCGCGCTGGAAAAACGGCGGCATGAACTGAGCTATCGCGTTTTGCCTGCCGACCAGTGGCCTCTTTTTGAGCTGGTGGTCAGCGAAATCGACGATTGCCATTACCGTCTGCATATGAACCTCGACCTTTTGCAGTTTGATGTGCAGAGTTTTAAAGTCATGATGGACGACCTGGCGCAGGTCTGGCGCGGTGAAACGCTGGCACCGCTCGCTATTACCTTCCGTGATTATGTGATGGCTGAACAGGCGCGCCGACAGACATCGGCATGGCACGATGCCTGGGATTACTGGCAGGAAAAACTGCCGCAACTGCCCTTAGCGCCAGAGCTGCCGGTGGTTGAGACGCCCCCGGAAACGCCACACTTCACCACCTTCAAATCGACGATCGGCAAGACAGAATGGCAGGCCGTGAAACAGCGCTGGCAGCAGCAAGGCGTCACACCGTCTGCCGCGCTGCTCACGCTGTTTGCCGCCACCCTTGAGCGCTGGAGCCGTACCACAACATTTACGCTGAACCTGACGTTCTTCAATCGCCAGCCGATCCATCCGCAAATCAACCAGTTGATTGGTGATTTTACCTCCGTCACGCTGGTTGATTTTAACTTCTCAGCGCCGGTGACGTTGCAAGAGCAGATGCAACAGACCCAACAGCGCCTCTGGCAAAACATGGCGCACAGTGAAATGAACGGTGTTGAGGTGATCCGTGAGCTGGGCCGCCTGCGCGGATCACAACGTCAACCGCTGATGCCGGTAGTGTTTACCAGTATGCTGGGGATGACGCTGGAAGGCATGACTATCGATCAGGCGATGAGCCATCTGTTCGGCGAACCCTGCTATGTATTCACGCAAACGCCGCAGGTCTGGCTGGATCATCAGGTCATGGAGAGCGACGGCGAGTTGATGTTTAGCTGGTACTGCATGGACAACGTGCTGGAACCCGGCGCTGCCGAGGCGATGTTTAATGACTATTGCGCCATCCTGCAAGCCGTCATCGCCGCCCCTGAAAGCCTGAAGACTCTCGCCAGCGGCATCGCCAGGCACATTCCCCGCCGACGCTGGCCGCTGAACGCGCAGGCGGACTACGACCTGCGGGATATTGAGCAGGCGACGCTCGAATACCCCGGCATCCGGCAGGCCAGAGCGGAAATAACCGAACAGGGCGCGTTGACGCTGGATATCGTGATGGCCGACGATCCTTCGCCATCAGCGGCGATGCCTGATGAGCACGAACTTACCCAACTGGCGCTGCCGTTGCCTGAGCAGGCGCAGCTTGATGAGCTGGAGGCGACCTGGCGCTGGCTGGAGGCGCGTGCGCTACAGGGGATCGCGGCTACGCTAAATCGTCACGGCCTGTTTACCACGCCGGAGATCGCCCATCGCTTTAGCGCAATAGTACAGGCGCTGTCCTCGCAAGCGTCTCACCAGCGTCTGCTGCGCCAGTGGCTACAGTGTCTGACGGAAAGAGAGTGGTTAATCCGCGAAGGTGAAAGCTGGCGCTGCCGCATTCCGCTCAGCGAGATTCCTGAGCCTCAGGAAGCGTGCCCGCAAAGCCAATGGAGCCAGGCGCTGGCGCAGTATCTGGAAACCTGCATCGCCCGGCACGACGCCCTCTTCTCCGGGCAGTGTTCTCCGCTGGAATTGCTGTTCAACGAGCAGCATCGCGTTACCGACGCGCTGTATCGCGACAACCCCGCCAGCGCCTGTCTGAATCGCTATACCGCGCAGATTGCCGCCTTGTGCAGCGCAGAACGGATTCTGGAGGTTGGCGCCGGAACCGCAGCCACTACCGCGCCGGTGCTGAAGGCCACGCGGAACACGCGACAGTCGTACCACTTCACGGACGTCTCCGCGCAGTTCCTCAATGACGCCAGAGCCCGTTTCCATGATGAATCGCAGGTGTCTTATGCCTTGTTCGACATCAACCAGCCGCTGGATTTCACCGCCCACCCGGAGGCGGGTTACGACCTGATCGTTGCCGTCAATGTGCTCCACGACGCCAGCCATGTCGTCCAGACGTTGCGCAGATTAAAACTGTTGCTGAAAGCCGGCGGACGTTTGCTGATCGTTGAAGCGACGGAGCGAAACAGCGTATTCCAGCTGGCGAGCGTGGGCTTTATTGAGGGATTAAGCGGATACCGCGATTTCCGCCGCCGGGATGAGAAACCGATGCTCACCCGCTCCGCATGGCAGGAGGTTCTCGTTCAGACCGGGTTTGCAAACGAGCTGGCGTGGCCCGCGCAGGAATCGTCGCCGCTGCGCCAGCATCTGCTGGTAGCGCGTTCGCCTGGCGTAAATCGCCCGGATAAAAAAGCCGTGAGCCGCTATTTACAGCAGCGCTTTGGCACCGGTCTGCCCATTTTACAGATCCGGCAAAGAGAAGCGTTATCTACGCCGCTGCATGCCCCGTCTGATGCGCCGACTGAGCCAGCCAAACCCACGCCAGTTGCCGGGGGGAATCCGGCACTGGAAAAACAGGTGGCTGAACTCTGGCAATCGCTGCTGTCTCGCCCCGTGGCAAGGCATCACGACTTTTTCGAACTGGGCGGCGACAGCCTGATGGCGACAAGGATGGTCGCGCAGCTAAACCGGAGAGGGATTGCCAGGGCTAACCTTCAGGATCTGTTCAGCCATTCGACGCTGAGCGACTTCTGCGCCCATCTACAGGCGGCTACGTCAGGAGAGGACAACCCGATACCCCTTTGCCAGGGCGACGGTGAGGAAACCCTGTTTGTCTTCCACGCTTCAGACGGCGATATCAGCGCCTGGCTGCCGCTCGCTAGCGCGTTGAACAGGCGCGTTTTCGGCCTGCAAGCAAAATCGCCGCAGCGCCTTGCCACGCTCGACCAGATGATCGATGAGTATGTCGGGTGCATCCGTCGTCAGCAGCCTCACGGCCCTTATGTGCTGGCGGGTTGGTCGTATGGCGCGTTTCTTGCGGCGGGCGCCGCACAACGCCTGTACGCCAAAGGCGAGCAGGTTCGGATGGTGTTAATCGATCCCGTGTGCCGACAGGATTTCTGTTGCGAAAACCGGGCGGCCCTGCTGCGCCTGTTAGCCGAAGGACAAACGCCTCTGGCACTGCCCGAACATTTCGACCAGCAGACGCCCGACAGCCAGCTTGCCGACTTTATCAGCCTCGCTAAAACGGCCGGTATGGTGTCGCAAAACCTGACGCTGCAAGCGGCAGAAACGTGGCTCGACAACATCGCGCATCTGCTGCGTTTACTGACTGAGCATACGCCGGGCGAAAGCGTTCCGGTCCCCTGTCTCATGGTGTATGCCGCCGGGAGACCCGCGCACTGGACGCCAGCAGAAACCGAGTGGCAGGGCTGGATAAACAACGCCGACGACGCTGTGATTGAAGCCAGCCACTGGCAAATCATGATGGAAGCCCCCCACGTTCAGGCTTGTGCGCAACACATTACGCGCTGGCTTTGCGCAACCTCAACGCAACCGGAGAACACGTTATGATGCCGTCCGCCTCCCCAAAACAACGCGTACTGATTGTGGGCGCCAAATTTGGCGAAATGTACCTGAATGCCTTTATGCAGCCCCCGGAGGGGCTGGAACTGGTCGGCCTGCTGGCGCAGGGAAGCGCCCGTTCAAGAGAGCTGGCTCATGCGTTTGGCATTCCGCTGTATACCTCGCCGGAACAGATAACCAGGATGCCGGATATCGCCTGTATTGTCGTGCGTTCGACCGTCGCCGGAGGAACCGGTACGCAGCTTGCCAGACACTTTCTGACGCGCAGCGTACACGTCATTCAGGAGCATCCCCTCCACCCGGATGACATCAGTTCCTTACAAACGCTGGCGCAGGAACAGGGCTGCTGCTATTGGGTAAACACGTTTTATCCGCATACGCGCGCGGGACGCACATGGCTTCGCGATGCGCAGCAGCTGCGTCGCTGTCTGGCTAAGACGCCGCAGGTGGTCCACGCCACCACCAGCCGACAGTTGCTCTACTCCACTCTGGATTTGTTGTTGCTGGCTCTGGGCGTTGATGCCGTCGCCGTGGAGTGCGACGTGGTTGGCAGCTTTAGCGATTTTCACTGTCTGAGACTCTTCTGGCCGGAGGGAGAAGCCTGCCTGCTGCTTCAGCGCTATCTCGATCCTGACGATCCAGATATGCATAGCCTTATCATGCACCGCCTGCTGCTGGGCTGGCCGGAAGGTCATCTTTCGCTGGAGGCGAGCTACGGCCCCGTCATCTGGTCATCCAGCCTGTTTGTCGCAGACCATCAGGAGAACGCCCACAGCCTCTACCGCAGACCGGAGATCCTGCGCGATCTGCCGGGTCTGACGCGCAGCGCGGCGCCCCTGAGCTGGCGCGACTGCTGCGAAACCGTCGGGCCGGAGGGCGTCAGCTGGTTGCTACACCAGTTGCGCAGCCATCTGGCGGGCGAACATCCACCAGCGGCCTGCCAAAGCGTACATCAGATCGCGTTATCACGTTTATGGCAGCAGATTTTACGTAAGACCGGCAATGCGGAGATCAGACGCCTGACGCCGCCGCACCACGACCGGTTAGCCGGTTTCTACAACGATGATGATAAGGAGGCGCTGTGACGCAATCTGCAATGTGCATACCGCTGTGGCCCGCCCGGAACGGCAATACTGCGCATCTGGTCATGTGCCCTTTCGCTGGCGGCAGCAGTAGCGCGTTTCGCCACTGGCAAGCTGAGCAACTGGCTGATTGCGCGCTTTCTCTGGTGACCTGGCCGGGGCGCGATCGCCTTCGCCATCTGGAACCGCTCAGAAGCATTACACAACTGGCGGCACTGCTGGCGAACGAGCTGGAAGCATCCGTATCGCCTGACACGCCGCTTTTACTCGCCGGGCACAGCATGGGGGCGCAGGTGGCGTTTGAAACCTGCCGACTTCTGGAGCAACGGGGGCTTGCGCCACAAGGACTGATTATTTCCGGGTGCCATGCCCCGCATCTGCATTCTGAACGCCAGCTCAGCCATCGCGATGATGCCGACTTTATCGCTGAGCTGATAGACATTGGCGGATGTTCTCCTGAACTGCGGGAAAACCAGGAATTAATGTCGCTGTTTCTTCCTCTTCTGCGCGCTGATTTTTACGCCACCGAGAGCTATCACTACGACTCGCCCGACGTCTGTCCGCCGCTGCGCACGCCTGCGCTGTTATTGTGCGGCAGCCACGATCGCGAAGCCTCCTGGCAGCAGGTCGATGCCTGGCGTCAGTGGCTGAGCCACGTTACAGGCCCGGTGGTGATTGACGGCGATCATTTCTATCCCATTCAACAAGCCCGGTCCTTTTTTACGCAGATTGTCCGCCATTTTCCCCACGCATTTTCTGCAATGACCGCGTTGCAAAAACAGCCCAGTACTTCAGAAAGGTGACGCATGAATTCTTCCTTTGAATCTCTGATTGAACAGTATCCCTTACCCATTGCCGAACAGTTGCGCCACTGGGCGGCCCGTTATGCCTCGCGAATTGCCGTCGTTGATGCAAAGGGGTCGTTAACCTACAGCGCGCTTGATGCACAAGTTGACGAACTTGCCGCAGGTCTGTCATCACTGGGTTTGCGTTCGGGGGAGCATGTAATTGTGCAGCTTCCCAACGACAACGCGTTTGTTACCCTGCTGTTCGCCTTGTTAAGACTGGGCGTTATCCCCGTGCTGGCGATGCCCTCGCAACGGGCGCTGGATATCGACGCGCTGATTGAGCTGGCGCAACCCGTCGCTTACGTTATTCACGGGGAAAACCACGCAGAGCTGGCCCGACAGATGGCGCACAAACACGCCTGCTTGCGTCATGTTCTGGTCGCTGGAGAGACCGTGAGCGACGATTTTACGCCGCTTTTCTCCCTTCACGGTGAGCGACAGGCATGGCCGCAGCCTGATGTTTCCGCCACCGCGTTGTTGTTGCTCTCAGGCGGCACAACCGGCACGCCCAAACTCATCCCGCGCCGACATGCCGACTATAGCTATAACTTCAGCGCTTCTGCTGAACTGTGCGGCATCAGCCAACAGAGCGTGTATCTCGCCGTCCTCCCGGTGGCGCATAACTTTCCGCTGGCCTGCCCCGGTATTCTGGGAACGCTTGCCTGCGGCGGAAAAGTGGTGCTGACCGACAGCGCCAGCTGTGATGAGGTGATGCCTTTAATCGCGCAGGAAAGAGTGACTCACGTCGCCCTGGTTCCGGCGCTGGCGCAATTATGGGTGCAGGCCAGGGAGTGGGAAGACAGCGACCTTTCGTCGCTGCGCGTCATTCAGGCAGGCGGCGCCCGGCTCGACCCGACGCTTGCTGAGCAGGTTATCGCCACCTTTGACTGTACCCTGCAACAGGTTTTCGGTATGGCGGAAGGCCTGCTCTGTTTTACCCGGCTGGACGATCCGCATGCCACCATTCTCCACAGCCAGGGGCGCCCGTTGTCCCCTCTGGATGAAATCCGCATCGTTGATCAAGACGAGAACGACGTCGCGCCGGGCGAAACCGGGCAATTGTTAACGCGCGGCCCTTATACCATTTCGGGCTATTACCGCGCCCCTGCCCACAACGCGCAGGCCTTTACCGCGCAAGGGTTTTACCGCACAGGCGACAATGTCAGGCTGGATGAGGTGGGGAACCTGCACGTTGAGGGACGCATAAAAGAGCAGATCAACCGCGCCGGAGAAAAAATAGCCGCGGCTGAAGTGGAATCGGCACTGCTGCGTTTAGCGGAAGTGCAAGATTGCGCGGTGGTCGCCGCGCCGGACACGCTGCTTGGCGAGCGGATTTGCGCGTTTATCATCGCGCAGCAGGTGCCAACTGACTATCAGCAGTTGCGTCAACAACTGACCCGTATGGGGCTCAGCGCGTGGAAAATTCCTGACCAAATCGAGTTTCTGGACCACTGGCCGCTCACCGCCGTCGGCAAGATAGACAAAAAACGCCTGACGGCTCTCGCCGTCGACCGTTATCGCCATTCTGCCCAATAAGCGCAAACCGACCCGAAACAGGTTGAAATAAACCCGTTTCGGGTAGCACCACTATTAGAAATAGTTATCATTTTCAATTCACCATTGTCGGTATTTTTGGCGTTTCGCCGTCTTACAGGGACTCACAACAATGAAAATGACACGGCTTTATCCTCTGGCCTTGGGGGGATTATTGCTCCCCGCCATTGCTAATGCCCAGACTTCACAGCAAGACGAAAGCACGCTGGTGGTTACCGCCAGTAAACAATCTTCCCGCTCGGCATCAGCCAACAACGTCTCGTCTACTGTTGTCAGCGCGCCGGAATTAAGCGACGCCGGCGTCACCGCCAGCGACAAACTCCCCAGAGTCTTGCCCGGGCTCAATATTGAAAATAGCGGCAACATGCTTTTTTCGACGATCTCGCTACGCGGCGTCTCTTCAGCGCAGGACTTCTATAACCCCGCCGTCACCCTGTATGTCGATGGCGTCCCTCAGCTTTCCACCAACACCATCCAGGCGCTTACCGATGTGCAAAGCGTGGAGTTGCTGCGAGGCCCACAGGGAACGTTATATGGCAAAAGCGCTCAGGGCGGGATCATCAACATCGTCACCCAGCAGCCGGACAGCACGCCGCGCGGCTATATTGAAGGCGGCGTCAGTAGCCGCGACAGTTATCGAAGTAAGTTCAACCTGAGCGGCCCCATTGAGGATGGCCTGCTGTACGGCAGCGTCACCCTGTTACGCCAGGTTGATGACGGCGACATGATTAACCCCGCGACGGGAAGCGATGACTTAGGCGGCACCCGCGCCAGCATAGGGAATGTGAAACTGCGTCTGGCGCCGGACGATCAGCCCTGGGAAATGGGCTTTGCCGCCTCACGCGAATGTACCCGCGCCACCCAGGATGCCTATGTGGGATGGAATGATATTAAGGGCCGTAAGCTGTCGATCAGCGATGGTTCACCAGACCCGTACATGCGGCGCTGCACTGACAGCCAAACCCTGAGTGGGAAATACACCACCGATGACTGGGTTTTCAACCTGATCAGCGCCTGGCAGCAGCAGCATTATTCGCGCACCTTCCCTTCCGGTTCGTTAATCGTCAATATGCCTCAGCGCTGGAATCAGGATGTGCAGGAGCTGCGCGCCGCAACCCTGGGCGATGCGCGTACCGTTGATATGGTGTTTGGGCTGTACCGGCAGAACACCCGCGAGAAGTTAAATTCAGCCTACGACATGCCGACAATGCCTTATTTAAGCAGTACCGGCTATACCACCGCTGAAACGCTGGCCGCATACAGTGACCTGACCTGGCATTTAACCGATCGTTTTGATATCGGCGGCGGCGTGCGCTTCTCGCATGATAAATCCAGTACACAATATCACGGCAGCATGCTCGGCAACCCGTTTGGCGACCAGGGTAAGAGCAATGACGATCAGGTGCTCGGGCAGCTATCCGCAGGCTATATGCTGACCGATGACTGGAGAGTGTATACCCGTGTAGCCCAGGGATATAAACCTTCCGGGTACACCATCGTGCCTACTGCGGGTCTTGATGCCAAACCGTTCGTCGCCGAGAAATCCATCAACTATGAACTTGGCACCCGCTACGAAACCGCTGACGTCACGCTGCAAGCCGCGACGTTTTATACCCACACCAAAGACATGCAGCTTTACTCTGGCCCGGTCGGGATGCAGACATTAAGCAATGCGGGTAAAGCCGACGCCACCGGCGTTGAGCTTGAAGCGAGGTGGCGGTTTGCGCCAGGCTGGTCATGGGATATCAATGGCAACGTGATCCGTTCCGAATTCACCAATGACAGTGAGTTGTATCACGGTAACCGGGTGCCGTTCGTACCACGTTATGGCGCGGGAAGCAGCGTGAACGGCGTGATTGATACGCGCTATGGCGCACTGATGCCCCGACTGGCGGTTAATCTGGTCGGGCCGCATTATTTCGATGGCGACAACCAGTTGCGGCAAGGCACCTATGCCACCCTGGACAGCAGCCTGGGCTGGCAGGCGACTGAACGGATGAACATTTCCGTCTATGTCGATAACCTGTTCGACCGTCGTTACCGTACCTATGGCTACATGAACGGCAGCAGCGCCGTCGCGCAGGTCAATATGGGTCGCACCGTCGGTATCAATACGCGAATTGATTTCTTCTGATTATTGTAAAAGGGATACCGAAAAGGTATCCCTTTTACACCACTAGTTAAAACCAGTAACTCAGCAGAGTCGCAAAAAATATTAATCCATAGTGATTATTTAAACAATGAAATTGCGATTAGGATAAATAGATTTAACTTTCTCGTTCCTTTCTCTCCTTATACTAAAGAAATAATCATATCAAAATAAAAATTCACAACAGTGCAACATTAAAAAATACAACCAACAAACAATCCTATATACAAGGCACATCTCCAGAATATAAAAGCACAGACAAACAACCTAAAAAACAACCCCATACATATAAATTATTTTATAGGTAAAATAGATTATATATTCTCATAGCTACCATAAACTATACTAGCCTGAACTATATTTATTCTGCTGCAATCAATGCATACATAACACAAATATCACTCAGGTACACTACTCAAACCACGCTGGGATTTTTCCTCAAGTTATAATCATCACCCCGAAAATCATTCGGCATTTACTCATTAAATAGTCACCCCATAGGCCTGTACATGTTTACTCAGAAATATACATCCTTTTCTCTGTCATAAACCCTCTAATTAATCATAAATAAATACTTGTGACACCAATCTTTTTCCTTAACGGAACGAATTGTTGTGTAGAAGGAGATAATATTATGTCAAAAAAAATATCAGCCATTGCTTATAACTCATTATATGTCAACATGGGTCACTATAACGGAAGCAGTTGAGATCACTACCAAAGCCATAAAACAAAAAAATTACTCCTAGCGATATTTATCGTCATGCCTTGAGTGGCAACATCCTACTATCGGTCTATTTCCAGTCTCCTGTGATACTTAAGAAGATACAAACTTTTAATGGAAAAATAAAATTCAGGCAGTTTGTGGGAGACCTACTTGATAAACTATGCATGCTTGACAGGGACGGTTTTATTTATGGTCAAAATTTAAGACTCTGTACAGAAGCTAGATATATTTGTCCTGTGCAACAAATTATAGATACCCCCCTGTTACGCAAACTCAACCAGTTTCGTACGTTTGTTCGTAATGTCCGCCCGGGTGATGAACTGGATGTCCCGGCACAAGTTAGTGAAAAAAATTTAACCCCGCCGCCGGGTAACAGCAGTGGCAACCTTGAGCAACAGATAGCCAGTACTTCACAGCTAATTGGATCTCTGCTCGCCGAAGATATGAACAGCGAGCAAGCGGCAAACATAGCACGTGGATGGGCCTCTTCTCAGGCTTCAGGGGTAATGACAGACTGGTTAAGCCGCTTCGGTACCGCAAGAATCACGCTGGGCGTGGATGAAGATTTCAGCCTGAAGAACTCCCGTGACGGCAACCCTCGAAAATGGCGATTCGATGCAACAAACAGTGAACTATGTGCCGAACGTCACGAATGCTGAAATCACGCTGGCAGCCTCGAAGGACCCGGTGATTGCCGACAATAACGATCTCACGACACTAACAGCACCGTCGCTGATACAGAGGGCAATGCGATAGCCAACACTGAGGTAACATTTACTCTACCGGAAGATGTGAAGGCGAACTTCACGCTGAGCGATGGCGACAAAGCGGTTACTGATGCCGATGGCAAAGCGAAAGTCACGCTGAAAGGTACAAAAGCAGGCGCTCATACCGTGACAGCATCGATGGTTGGCGGTAAGAGTGAGCAGTTGGTGGTGAACTTTACTGCGGATACGCTCACTACGCAGGTTAATCTTAACGTTACCGAGGACAATTTCATCGCCAATAACATTGGAATGACCAGGCTACAGGCAACAGTGACTGATGGAAACGGCAACCCAGTAGAAGGTATAAAAGTTAATTTCCGTGGAACCTCCGTCACGCTAAGCAGCACCAGCGTTGAAACGGATGATCAGGTTTTCGCTGAAATTCTTGTGACAAGCACCGAGGTCGGACTAAAAACAGTTTCAGCCTCTCTGGCAGATAAACCTACTGAAGTCATCTCGCGATTACTGAATGCCAAGGTAGATGTTAATTCTGCGACGATTACCAGTCAGGAGATACCTGAAGGTCAGGTCATGGTCGCACAAGACATAGCAGTTAAAGCTCACGTTAACGACCAGTTTGGCAACCCGGTGACGCATCAACCCGCGACATTCAGTGCAGCGCCATCCTCGCAAATGATCATCAGCCAGAATACGGTCTCTACTAATACGCAGGGAGTAGCCGAGGTCACCATGACGCCTGAAAGAAACGGCTCGTATACTGTAAAAGCATCCCTAGCGAATGGAGCTTCACTTGAGAAACAACTGGAGGCTATTGATGAAAAACTGACACTCACGTCCAGTCCGCTTATCGGTGTCAATGCTCCTAAAGGCGCTACTCTGACGGCAATGCTAACCTCTGCAAATGGCACTCCAGTGGAGGGTCAGGTCATCAACTTTAGCGTAACGCTAGAAGGTGCGACGTTAAGTGGCGGAAAAGTGAGAACCAACTCTTCAGGTCAGGCTCCAGTCGTTCTGACCAGCAATAAAGTCGGTACATATACGGTGACTGCATCGTTCCATAACGGCGTCACAATACAGACACAGACAACCGTGAAGGTTACTGGCAACCCAAGCACCGCACATGTTGCTAGCTTTATCGCTGATCCGTCGACTATCGCCGCCACCAACAGTGATTTAAGTACCTTAAAGGCAACGGTTGAGGATGGCAGTGGTAACCTGATCGAAGGTCTCACTGTGTACTTCGCCTTAAAAAGCGGCTCCACCACATTAACGTCATTAACAGCGGTGACCGATCAAAACGGAATCGCGACAACAAACGTGAGATGAGCGATAACAGGGAGCGTCACTGTAAGCGCAGTCATAAGCGCAGGTGGAATGCAAACAGTAGATATATCGCTAGTGGCAGGCCCAGCAGACGCCTCGCAGTCCATCCTTAAGAACAACCAGTCATCACTGAAAGGGGACTTTACCGATAGTGCTGAGCTACATCTTGTTCTGCACGATATATCAGGCAATCCGATCAAAGTTTCTGAAGGGATGGAATTTGTGCAATCAGGTACAAACGTGCCCTATATGAAAATTAGCGCAATTGATTACAGTCAAAATATCAACGGTGATTACAAAGCTACTGTTACAGGAGACGGAGAGGGTATCGCAACGCTGATCCCCGTATTGAATGGTGTTCATCAGGCGGGCCTGAGTACCACGATAGAATTCATTAGCGCGGAAACCAGACCAATGACGGGTACAGTGTCAGTGAATAGTGCAAACCTACCGACAGCTTCATTCCCTTCGCAGGGATTTACCGGGGCGTATTATCAGTTGAATAATGACAACTTTGCACCAGGAAAAACGGCGGCTGATTATTCGTTTTCAAGCTCGGCCTCCTGGGTAGGCGTTGATGCTACTGGTAAAGTGACATTCAAAAATGACGGTGATAGCAATACAGTAATAATTACAGCGCCCCCAAGATCCGGTGGTGCTATTTACCAAACAGTTCCTCCTGAATCGCGTTCGGTGTGACTATGATCATTTTCGGTGAGTATTGCTTTGATCCAAAGGCTGGTTTTCTGTGATGATTGACCAGCCTCAGAGTATTGATGACACCACCGTTCATAACAGATCGGCATTACTATGCATAAGTACTGTCTCATATTCTCGCCAAAACACTTTTTAATGCCTTTGCGAATTCATCCAGACTTATATTGTCAATTTTTTGCCCAACGACGACTGACTCCGAAACATCGGCCATTGCGGACCATCGCGTTTTGTAATCAGCATAAATTGCAACAACGGGAGTATTATAGGCACTTGCCATATGTAATATTGAGGTGTCAGGAGTTATTGCGATATAAGCATCTTTTATGATTGCTGCTGAACGTTTAATCGAGGGTGATAAGGATAAACGGTAGACATTATTATAACAATCCACTAATACCCTGGCTTTATCTTCCCCTTTTGGTCCATGAACGATCACTATTGGTATATCTGTTTCACTTTGAATTTTTGCTATTAGATTTTCTGCAATCGATAATGAAAATGTACGTTCCTGCGAGCTACCTTCTAAATTAAGCGCAATGTAAGATCCTAACGTTCGCATTTCCTCGCGCACCTCATCGAGTACATCCTCACTTAGTGGCAATTCATATATTGGCCTGACTGCTGGAAAACCCGCCTCACGCATCATAAATGCCCATGTCATGGGTACAGGAGCCCGGAGATTCTGATCCATCCGGGACGCGTTCTTGCACAAAGGGGAGTAGCACTTCATGGTTAAACCAACAACCTGAAAATTCGTTTTTGCTTTCAACTGACTGATAAATATCATCGTTTTCAGGTTCTTTTTACGCATCGCCTCTATACAAAGATCCGGCGTACCGTATTGCTGTGTTATGTTCTTTGCTAAATCTTTTATTTCTTTTAATGTTGCGTGATCCTGCATAGTCATTGTGACTAATGTTAATTTAGTCTTTTCAAGTTTAAGTGCATTAAACACTTCTAAATTAATTGTCGACGTAACAATTAAAAGATGCTTAATTTTATGCAATTCAAGCGCCCGAATAACAGGAAAGATGGCCATAGCATCGCCAATCTGGTCGGGAATATGGATGACAACAAAGTCTGTTTTTTCAATATTGAAATTATAAGCTTTATAATCGTAGTAACTAAATGCAATACGTCTCAACAATGATGCTAAAAACATACCTAACCTCGCCTCCCTACTGGTTATAATGCAATGCAGTCTATCAGACTCATCAGGGTGCCATTTTGTGCATATGCGGACTTTTATGTTTCATATCTCTAACCTGTGGGTCCTCTGCTTAATCCTTAAACAACACCAGCAACTCCTGCGCTTTCATCTTCCAGCGAATTTTTCATGTTGCCGCTAATCAGCCATAAAATCATTTGCAGATGCGCTCTGTCGAGGTAGTCTCATAAGGTTCGTTTATAGATCGACGGCAATGTGAGTTACCTTTTCCATACTAATTATAAAAAGACAGTACAAACAGGATCATTATGGACTCCACGCTCATCTCCACTCGTCCCGATGAAGGGACGCTTTCGTTAAGTCGCGCCCGACGAGCTGCGTTAGGCAGCTTCGCTGGTGCCGTCGTCGACTGGTATGATTTTTTACTCTATGGCATCACCGCCGCACTGGTGTTTAATCGCGAGTTTTTCCCGCAAGTAAGCCCGGCGATGGGAACGCTCGCCGCATTTGCCACCTTTGGCGTCGGATTCCTTTTCCGTCCGCTCGGCGGTGTCATTTTCGGTCACTTTGGCGACCGACTGGGACGTAAGCGCATGTTAATGCTGACCATCTGGATGATGGGCATCGCGACAGCCTTGATTGGTATTCTTCCTTCATTCTCGACCATTGGGTGGTGGGCACCTATTTTGCTGGTGACACTGCGTGCCATTCAGGGATTTGCCGTCGGCGGCGAATGGGGAGGCGCGGCGTTGCTTTCCGTTGAAAGTGCACCGAAAAATAAAAAAGCCTTTTACAGTAGCGGTGTACAAGTTGGCTACGGTGTAGGTTTACTGCTTTCAACCGGACTGGTTTCATTGATCAGTATGATGACGACTGACGAACAGTTTTTAAGCTGGGGCTGGCGCATTCCTTTCCTGTTTAGCATCGTACTGGTACTGGGAGCATTGTGGGTGCGCAATGGCATGGAGGAGTCCGCGGAATTTGAACAACAGCAACATTATCAAGCTGCCGCGAAAAAACGCATCCCGGTTATCGAAGCGCTGTTACGACATCCCGGTGCTTTCCTGAAGATTATTGCGCTACGACTGTGCGAATTGCTGACGATGTACATCGTTACTGCCTTTGCACTTAATTATTCAACCCAGAATATGGGGTTACCGCGCGAACTTTTCCTCAATATTGGTTTGCTGGTAGGTGGATTAAGCTGCTTGACAATTCCCTGTTTTGCCTGGCTTGCCGATCGTTTTGGTCGCCGCAGGGTTTATATCACAGGTGCGTTAATCGGAACGTTGAGCGCATTTCCTTTCTTTATGGCGCTTGAAGCACAATCTATTTTCTGGATAGTTTTCTTCTCCATAATGCTGGCAAACATTGCGCATGACATGGTGGTGTGTGTGCAACAACCGATGTTTACCGAAATGTTTGGTGCCAGTTATCGCTATAGTGGTGCTGGAGTCGGTTATCAGGTCGCCAGTGTGGTTGGCGGTGGATTTACACCTTTTATTGCCGCTGCACTCATCACTTACTTTGCCGGGAACTGGCATAGCGTCGCCATTTATTTGCTGGCTGGATGTCTGATTTCCGCAATGACCGCTTTGTTGATGAAAGACAATCAACGCGCTTGATAGTCTGGCGAAGATCATCCGATCTTCGCCTTACACTTTTGTTTCACATTCCTGTGACATACTATCGGATGTGCGGTAATTGTATGGAACAGGAGACACACATGAATAATAAGGGCTCCGGTCTGACCCCAGCTCAGGCACTGGATAAACTCGACGCGCTGTATGAGCAATCTGTAGTCGCATTACGCAACGCCATTGGCAACTATATTACAAGTGGCGAATTACCTGATGAAAACGCCCGCAAACAAGGTCTTTTTGTCTATCCATCACTGACCGTAACCTGGGACGGTAGCACAACCAATCCCCCCAAAACGCGCGCATTTGGTCGTTTTACTCACGCAGGCAGCTACACCACCACGATTACTCGCCCTACTCTCTTTCGTTCGTATCTTAATGAACAACTTACGTTGCTGTATCAGGATTATGGTGCGCATATCTCTGTGCAACCCTCGCAGCATGAAATCCCTTATCCTTATGTCATCGATGGCTCTGAATTGACACTTGATCGCTCAATGAGCGCTGGGTTAACTCGCTACTTCCCGACAACAGAACTGGCGCAAATTGGCGATGAAACTGCAGACGGCATTTATCATCCAACGGAATTCTCCCCGCTATCGCATTTTGATGCGCGCCGCGTCGATTTTTCCCTCGCACGGTTGCGCCATTATACCGGTACGCCAGTTGAACATTTTCAGCCGTTCGTCTTGTTTACCAACTACACACGTTATGTGGATGAATTCGTTCGTTGGGGATGCAGCCAGATCCTCGATCCTGATAGTCCCTACATTGCCCTTTCTTGTGCTGGCGGGAACTGGATCACCGCCGAAACCGAAGCGCCAGAAGAAGCCATTTCCGACCTTGCATGGAAAAAACATCAGATGCCAGCATGGCATTTAATTACCGCCGATGGTCAGGGTATTACTCTGGTGAATATTGGCGTGGGACCGTCAAATGCTAAAACCATCTGCGATCATCTGGCAGTGCTACGCCCGGATGTCTGGTTGATGATTGGTCACTGTGGCGGATTACGTGAAAGTCAGGCCATTGGCGATTATGTACTTGCACACGCTTATTTACGCGATGACCACGTTCTTGATGCGGTTCTGCCGCCCGATATTCCTATTCCGAGCATTGCTGAAGTGCAACGTGCGCTTTATGACGCCACCAAGCTGGTGAGCGGCAGGCCCGGTGAGGAAGTCAAACAGCGGCTACGTACTGGTACTGTGGTAACCACAGATGACAGGAACTGGGAATTACGTTACTCAGCTTCTGCACTTCGTTTTAACTTAAGCCGGGCCGTAGCAATTGATATGGAAAGTGCAACCATTGCCGCGCAAGGATATCGTTTCCGCGTGCCATACGGGACACTACTGTGTGTTTCAGATAAACCGTTGCATGGCGAGATTAAACTTCCCGGCCAGGCTAACCGTTTTTATGAAGGCGCTATTTCCGAACATCTGCAAATTGGCATTCGGGCGATCGATTTGCTGCGCGCAGAAGGCGACCGACTGCATTCGCGTAAATTACGAACCTTTAATGAGCCGCCGTTCCGATAATAAGTTCTGAACCTTCTTATCAGAAATAGATGTGAAGGAGTAAGTAAGACACCTGGCAAATAGCCTGCAATAATCGTGGGCTGTTTGCTTCCTTGGGCGGATACGTGTTTTATTATCGTCTTAATGATTTCCACATATTAAAAGCAAGTATGCTTTCAAAACACAATTATAAAAAATCCCGCCAACAATATAAGTTTTTATAAAATTAAATATAAGATTATGGCTTTAGAATATTTTTATTTCTAATAGACGAGATTTTTCCTGTTATGATATAATATGCCGAATTAACACATGTTAACGATTTACCAGTAATGTAAATAAATTTTCGAGGAGATCATTCCAGTGGGACGTAAATGGGCCAATATTGTTGCTAAAAAAACGGCTAAAGACGGTGCAACGTCTAAAATTTATGCAAAATTCGGTGTAGAAATCTATGCTGCTGCTAAACAAGGTGAACCCGATCCAGAATTAAACACATCTTTAAAATTCGTTATTGAACGTGCAAAGCAGGCACAAGTTCCAAAGCACGTTATTGATAAAGCAATTGATAAAGCCAAAGGCGGCGGAGATGAAACGTTCGTGCAGGGACGTTATGAAGGCTTTGGTCCTAATGGCTCAATGATTATCGCCGAGACATTGACTTCAAATGTTAACCGTACGATTGCTAACGTTCGCACAATTTTCAATAAAAAAGGCGGCAATATCGGAGCGGCAGGTTCTGTCAGCTATATGTTTGACAATACGGGTGTGATTGTATTTAAAGGATCAGACCCTGACCATATTTTTGAAATTTTACTTGAAGCTGAAGTTGATGTTCGTGATGTGACTGAAGAAGAAGGTAACATTGTTATTTATACCGAACCTACTGACCTTCATAAAGGAATCGCGGCTCTAAAAGCAGCTGGAATCACTGAGTTCTCAACAACAGAATTAGAAATGATTGCTCAATCTGAAGTTGAGCTTTCCCCAGAAGATTTAGAAATCTTTGAAGGGCTTGTTGATGCCCTTGAAGATGACGACGATGTACAAAAAGTTTATCATAACGTCGCAAATCTCTAATTATATTTTAAAGAAATCTGTCTTTACGGCAGATTTCTTTAATCTCATATAACCCTTATAAAAAATATAATGTTCAACTCGTCATATTGATTATAAAAAATCCCCGTTCCCAGAGAAATAATATTTATTAAAATTCCAGTTCTTCTTTTTCTGATTACAGAAGGCAAAGTGGCAATAACGCATAGTTTCCCGGTAAAGACGCGATAGCGACATCCCGCATAAGGCATTTTTCTCTTTATCTTTGTACGGTACTTCATGGAACAGAGTTTTTGACCTTGCGAATCGTGATGTCTGTTGGGGGGCAACTTGCTCACTGAAGCGTGAGACTCGATTAAGCGCACAAAACACAGAAATCAAAAAGCCCGGTCACTTTTTTACAAGGTAACCGGGTAAAAATAATTTTTATTTTTTAACTGTTTTGAGACTCATAGAGATGTCTCAAAACTAAAATTTGGCTCCTCTGACTGGACTCGAACCAGTGACATACGGATTAACAGTCCGCCGTTCTACCGACTGAACTACAGAGGAATCGTGAGAACGAGGCGAATATTAGCGATGCCCACCCATAATGTCAAAGCCTGTTTTTTAAATTTGAAATCGTTTGCTGAAATAATCTGCATTTTGTCGTTTATTCCGACACAGCTGGCTTTTTTTCACACTTTTGCGGCTCGGATCGAGGGTATTTCCATAGCCAACGTCCAGTAACCATTCGCCAGTAAAACAGCACGGCCCGCACAGCCCAGTCGGCAAACATTCCCATCCAGACACCAACCACACCCCAGCCAAGCATGATGCCCAGCACATAACCGACGACAACCCGGCAACCCCACATGCTCAACATCGAAACCCACATGGCGTAACGGGCATCACGAGCACCTTTAAATCCAGCGGGTAGCACCCATGAGGCGGACCAAATAGGCATAAATAAAGCATTTAGCCAAATCAGAATCACAACGACATGTTTAACCTGTGGATCCTGGGTGTAAAACGATGCCATAACCCCGGCAAAGGGAGCCGTTAGCCAGGCGATGGCCGTTAATCCAAGAGTGGAAAGCCAGAACACATGCCGCAACTGAATCTCTGCTTGCGCTATCTGTCCTACACCCAACCTTCGGCCTGTAATGATCGTAGAAGCAGAGCCGAGCGCACTTCCGGGTAAGTTGATAAGAGCCGCAATTGAAAACGCGATAAAATTTCCGGCAATAACACTGGTCCCCATCCCGGCAACGAACATTTGGGTTAATAACCGACCACTGGTAAATAACACTGATTCGACACTCGCGGGAATACCAATCCCCATGACTTCCCAGATAATGCTAAAATTCAGCGGTTTAAAATAGCTCTTTAACGAAATCCTTAGCGCAGGATTAAAACCAATCGCCAGCACCCACAAAATTGCCACTGCGCCAATATAACGAGAAATGGTTAACCCCAACCCAGCCCCGACAAATCCCAGTCCCGGCCAGGAGAAAAGGCCGTAAATCAATATGCCGCTAATAATAATATTAAGAATATTCAGGCTACCGTTAATCAGTAGCGGTATTTTCGTATTCCCTGCACCACGAAGTGCCCCGCTACCAATCAAAGTGATGGCAACTGCTGGATAACTGAGTACCGTCAGCTCCAGATAAGTCAACGCCAGTGCTTTAACTTCTGTCGTGGCATCACCCGCGACGAAATCAATAATTTGCTCGCCAAAATGATGAATAAGCGTTGCCAACAGTACGGCAAACAACGTCATGATCACCAATGACTGCCGCGTCGCCACCCTCGCTCGTCGTCGATCCCGCTTACCGAGACTAAATGCCACAACGACAGTAGTACCAAGATCGATAGCAGCAAAAAAAGCCATAATGACCATATTGAAGCTGTCCGCCAATCCCACGCCGGCCATCGCATCTTTTCCCAGCCAGCTGACCAGAAAAGTGCTCAGAACCCCCATCAACAGGACACAGGCATTCTCCATGAAGATAGGAACAGCAAGCGGGGTTATCTCGCGCCAGAACAACACTTTGTAGCTCTTGCGTTTAGCGTGCCAGCGAGTGCCGTGAACAACCTGGCGTAAAGCAGAGGAGATATTCAAAGCCGACCTTAATTGCAGAAAGTGAAACCACATTTCAAATAATGAGGGAGAATCAGCAAAGCTGCAAAGATTTTCGCCAACAAATTGTCTGCAAATGCAACAAACTGTTGATAGAAACGGCAAACAGTTGGGAAAATTAAAAATCGGGTTTGACAAAAGATTTTTCGCCGTTAAGATGTGCCTCAACAGCGATTCCTCTGTAGTTCAGTCGGTAGAACGGCGGACTGTTAATCCGTATGTCACTGGTTCGAGTCCAGTCAGAGGAGCCAAATTTCTGAAAAGCCCGCTTTTATAGCGGGCTTTTTGCTATATCTGATAATCAATTTCCTCTTCACTGTTTTCCATCACCTGCCGCTTGATATCCTCAACTGAAAGTCCTGCATTACAAAGTTCCAGAAAGCGCCAGACATAGTTACGCTGAAGTTGTCCTCGCTTCAGTCCCAACCAGACAGTATTAGCATCAAAAAGATGCCGCGTATCCAGGCGGATTAAATTCTTTTCCTCTTGTTCACCGCTGGATTGTTCGGCAACTATTCCGATCCCAAGCCCAAGAGCAACATAGGTTTTAATGACATCAGAATCCTGCGCACTTAATACAATATCTGCCAGCAAACCTTTGCGGGCAAATGCGTCATCAATACGTGAGCGCCCCGTAATCCCCTGTCGGTAAGTGATTAACGGCCACTTCGCTATTGATTCCAGCGTCAATGGTGTAATTTGCGTCAAGGGATGATCGAGTGGAACAAGCAAACTATGGTGCCAACGAAACCACGGGAAGGCGACGAGCTGCGGGTCATTACTCAAACGCTCGCTGGCGATACCAATATCAGCTTCACCATTATGCAACAACGTCGCAATTTCCTGTGGCGTCCCCTGGATTAGCTCGAGCCGAACCTCCGGGAAAAGTTCGCGAAAAGCTTTAATGACCTCTGGCAAGCTATAACGTGCCTGAGTATGCGTCGTTGCAATAGTGAGAACGCCAGACGTATCGTTGGTAAACAGGTCTGCAAGCCGACGAACATTACTGGCTTCATTCAGAATACGTTCTGCAATGACCAGTAATGCTTTGCCCGGTTCAGTCATGCCCAGCAGTCGCTTACCTCGTCGAACAAATATTTCGATGCCAAGTTCATCCTCCAGTTCCCGAATATGACGGCTGACGCCTGACTGTGAGGTAAAAAGCATATTCGCAACCTCTGTCAGGTTGTAATCCTGACGTGCAGCCTCGCGGATTATCTTTAGTTGTTGGAAATTCACGGTAAACTCCGGGCAGTTCAGATTTCCCGTTATTGTTAAAGTCTAATGCCCGGCATAACAAATAATAAAAACCCGCATCTTATTCCATTCCGATATAACACTTAGCTCACCAATTGCCACTGCCTTTTTTCCATCACTGGAGAACTAATCACTGACATTAACAACTCTTTCACTGCCTGTGCCTGTGGCGATAAGTTCGCTCTGGCGGGTAAATTTAATGACAAAGAGAGACTCATGGAAGGAGTGGTAATGCGTGACATCCACCCATTTACTGCGCCACATAACGAACGCGCGGCCGATTCGGGTAATACTGCAACGCCCATGCCGCTGGCAATCGCTGCGGTAAGCGTGGCAATAGACTCAATTTCACCAATGACTTTTGCCGTGAGTCGCCGTAGGGAAAAAGCCTCATCAACACGAAGTCTAACAGCACTGTAATCACTGGGAAGAAAGAGGTTCATTTGCGCAATAGCATTAACATCAACGCTTTGCCCCGGACAATCTTGAGTCCCTACCAGGAAAAGATCTTCTTTCAGTAAAGCCTGACTGGATACACCAGCCACAGGGGAATGCTCATAAATCACCGCCATATCGAGTTGGTGATTTATCAGTTTTTCGTTAAGCACTGCACCACTATTTTCATGAAGATAGATAACGACCTCCGGGAATTCAGCGCGAACCGCCTGTAATAAGGGCATGGTGATGGATGACGCAGCGGTTCCTGGCGCAAAGCCAATCGAGACTTGCCCCGATAATGACTGACCAACGTTATGCACCGCCAGTTGGGCCTGCTCACACTGACGTAAAATGGCCCGCGCATGGGTATAGAGAATTTTTCCGGCGTCTGTTGGCGTAACGCCCCGTTTTGTGCGAATCAAAAGTTGTTGATTTAACTCACCTTCCAGTGTGGCAACCTGCTGGCTGAGCGCTGGTTGTGCGATATGCAATACTTCAGCAGCCTGAGTCAGGCTACCAATATCTACAATTTTTACGAAGTATTTCAGGCGTCTGAAGTTCATGTTGCCTCCGGTTTTTGAGAATCGGCCCAAGTGCCGCCATTACTTACAACCAGACTGCAAGATGCTTGCCAGTTTTATTTTGGCGTTGATGTACAAGCTAACCAACTGTCAAATAAGAGATTATGATAGATTCGTCATTGGCTCTTTTCACCAGCAGTCGCGTTCCCCTGCCCTATAAAAGGAGGGTATGCACCACGATGGTTCATTACCAATAAGATTGAAATCTCATCACTTTGTTGAAATTGACAGCAAACAAACAAAAAAATGCATTTCACCCTTTGACATCACCATGCACTGCCATTAATATGCGCCCCGTTCACACGATTCCTCTGTAGTTCAGTCGGTAGAACGGCGGACTGTTAATCCGTATGTCACTGGTTCGAGTCCAGTCAGAGGAGCCAAATT